>Ga0209676_1000124_pt1 | contig 194206 bp, 206 predicted proteins | sample AraplaCvi_mLB_r2_FD_184282 | JGI IMG/M metagenome (GOLD analysis project Ga0209676, IMG submission 184282) | Arabidopsis root microbial communities from North Carolina, USA - plate scrape MF_Cvi_mLB_r2 (SPAdes) (version 2) | ecosystem: Host-associated > Plants > Roots > Endosphere | place... | reverse complement strand
CGCCGGCCACGTCGAGCTTCTCGCCGTGCGCATGGCCGCGCGCGCTGGGCAGCAGCGCCACGCACAGCGCGTACACGGCCACGCCGATCGGCAGGTTGACCAGGAAAATCCAGTGCCAGCTCAGCGTGCTCGTGAGCAGGCCGCCCAGCAGCACGCCGATGCTGCCGCCGCCCGCGCAGACGAAGCCGTACACGCCCATCGCCTTTGCGCGGTCGGCCGGCTCGGTGAAGAGATTCATGATCAGCGAGAGCGACACCGCCGAGACCACCGCACCGCCCAGGCCCTGCACCGCGCGCGCTGCCACCAGCAGGCCCTGCGAGGTCGAGATGCCGCAGGCCAGCGAGGCCAGCGTGAAAAGCACCAGGCCCGCGAGGAACACGCGGCGGTGGCCGTACAGGTCGCCGAGCCGGCCGCCCAGCAGCAGGAAACCGCCGAAGGTCAGCATGTAGGCGTTCACCACCCAGACCAGCGAGGTTTCGGTGAAGCCGAGGTCGGTGCGGATCGAGGGCAGCGCCACGTTCACGATGGTGGTGTCGAGCACGATCATCAGAACGCCCAGGCACAGCACCATCAATGCGAGCCAGCGCTTGCGGCTGTCGAGTTGGTTGGTCATGGGAAGCGAAATTCCTTTGAAACGTTGGGGGCGGCTCAGACCAGCGGCTTGCCGCCGTTGATGAGCCACGGAGTGCCGAAGCGGTCGGTCACCATGCCGAAGCCTTCGACCCAGAAGGTTTTCTCGAAGGGCATTCCGACATGGCCGCCTTCGGCGAAGGCGTCGAAGACGCGGCGGGCCTCGGCCACGGTCTCGATGGTCAGCGCGACGCCGAAGCCCTTCATTCCTTCGTACGGCTGGCCGGGCATGCTGTCGGAGGCCATCAGGATGCCTTCGCCGTAGGCGAGCGAGGCATGCATGATGCGCTTCTTCGCCTCGGGCGGGAACTGCTCGGTGTCGGGAGCTTCGCCGACGGTCATCATCATCTGCATGGTTCCGCCCAGCGTCTTCTCGTAGAAGCGCATGGCCTCGGCTGCGTTGCCGTCGAAGGTCAGGTAGGCGTGGATGTGGGGCATGATTTTTCCTTTCGGGAATTACTTTTCGGTGGCTCAGCCCGCGTGCTCGACCACCAGCAGCCAGCCGACGCCGAAGCGGTCGGTCAGCATGCCGAAGTTCGAGGTGAAGAAGGTCGGGATCAGCGGCTGCGTGACCTGCCCGCCCTCGGACAGCGCGTTGAACCACTTGACGACTTCGGTGTCGGTCTTGGCGGTGAGCGCGAGCATGATGCCCTCGAACTTCGCCTGGCCGGAGCAGCGGCCGTCCGAGGCCATCAGCTCGGTGTCGCCGATGCGGAACACCGCGTGCATCACCTTGCTGGCATCGGGCATCGCGCCGCCGCAGCTGGCGTCCGCGTTGTCCGAAGGGGCTCCGGCAGGCGCTTCGCTGTAGCGCATGAGCCGCACGACCTCGGCGCCGAGCGCCTTCTTGTAGAAGCCGAGCGCTTCGTCGCAGCGGCCTTCGAAGGAGAGGTAAGACTGGACTTTCATGGCGGTTCCTTTGAACTGAAGAGGTGATTCGGGAAGCCCCCGGTGTCATGGGCCGCAAACAATCGGATTACTTTGTGTACACCGTCCACAAAGAATAGCAGGGATAATGGACAGTGTCCACATGGAAATGAAATGAAGCTCAACAACGTCCCCGAGAGCCTGCCTCCCGCCCGCAGCACCTACCGGCACGGCGACCTGCGGCGGGCGCTGCTCGACGCAGGCATCGAACTGGCGCGCGACGGCGGCCCGGGTGCGGTGGTGCTGCGCGAAGCCACGCGGCGTGTGGGGGTCGTGCCGAACGCGGCGTACCGGCACTTCGGCAGCCGGCAGGAGCTTTTGCTGGCGGTGCGCGAGGCCGCCCTGGCCGCGGCTGCGATCGCGATGGAGAAAGAATTGGCAGTGCTGCCTTGCGACCAGCCTCCCGCCGATTTCGCGCGCGCACAGCTGCGCGCCATCGGCACTGCCTATCTGCGCTTCGCGCAGGCTGAGCCCGGCTTGTTCCGCACGGCCTTCGTGTTTTCAGATGAAGGCAGCGGCGAACTCGGCGCCGGGAAAGCCGGCGCGAGCGGGCTGGACCCGTTCCAGCTGCTGGGCAAGGCCATCGACCGGCTGGCGGACGCGGGTGTGCTCGACCCGGCGCGGCGCCCGAATGCCGAATACCTCGCATGGAGCGCGGTGCACGGGCTGGCGCTGCTCATCATCGACGGGCCGCTGCGCGGCATGGATGCCGAGGCGGCCCATGCGCTCGGACAGCAAGTGATCGATATGGTCGGGCGAGGTCTCTGAAGCCTCGGAGGCCTTGGAAGCCTAGAGATAGATCTTCTGCAGCAGCCTGATCAGCGTCTCGCGCTCGCGGGAGGTGAGCCTGGCGCTGGCGTCGGCTTCCAGTTGCACCACGGTCTGCTCGGCCTCGCGGATCAGCGTTTCGCCGGCCGCCGTGAGGTGCAGGCCGACGGCGCGGCCGTCGTGCGGGTGGGGACGGCGTTCGATGAGGCCCCGGCTGTCCAGCGTGGCCACCAGGCTCACGAGATTCGGCGGCAGGATGTCCAGCGTGTTGCACAGCTGCCGCGACGTGGCGCCCGGGTTGTGCGCCAGCAGCGAGAGCACCGAGAAATCGATCTGCTTGAGGCCGTAGGGCGCCATGCGCTCCGCGAAGAAGGCGCTGACGATCAGCCACGCCCGGCGTGCGTTGTAGCCGACCAGCGTTTCGAGCATGCGGGCATCGAGCCGCTCAGGCCTGCCCTGCGGCGCCGCGGCCTGCTCGCCTTTCGCGGAGACGGATTTCGAGGAGGAAGCCATGGGACTAGAGCGTAACCGCCTGCGCGCGTACGGGGTGCCTACCGTGCGACACCTTGCGTTTACGCCGCTTGGGTGTGCGCCACGGCCTCGCAGGCCCGCTTGACGATGCCCAGCCGCATCTCGAACTCGGGCAGCACCCAGCGGCGGAAGGCGCCGGCTGTGCGCGCCCGTGCGGCGTCTTGCGGGGCGACGGCCTCGATGCGGGCCCAGGCCCACGCCATCATTGCGAGCATCGTCACGCGCAAGTAGTCGTCGGCGATTTCGTACGGCAGCACGGTGTTGGCTTGCGCGGCAATCGCCACCGTGGTGCCCAGGTAGCGCAGCTGCGCCAGCCGGCGCTGCGCGTCGGCATCGGCCTCGCGCGAGGCATCGAGCATGTCGCGCAGTTCGAGCAGCACGGCCGACATGGCGGCGCCGCCGTCGGGCAGCACCTTGCGCACCAGCAGGTCGATGGCCTGGATCTCGTTGGTGCCCTCGTAGATCATGGTCACGCGCGCATCGCGCACGATCTGCTCGATGCCCCATTCGCGCACGTAGCCGTGGCCGCCGAACACCTGCAGGCATTCGCTCGCGCCGTGGAAGGCTTGCTGCGTGCATGCGGCCTTGAGCACCGGCGTGACGAGCGAGCACCAGCGCTGCGCTTGTTCGCGGGCCTTGGGATCGGCGTCGTGCGTGGCCACGTCGAGCATCAGCGCGCTGCGGTAGGCGAGGGTGCGCGCGCCGTCGATCCAGGCGCGTTGCGTGTCGAGGATGCGGCGCACCGCGGGGTGCTCGGCGATCAGATCGGCCGGCTCGCCGCCGCGGCTGGCAGGCACGGGGCCGGGCGCACGCATCTGGCGGCGTTCGGCGGCGTAGGCGTCGGCCTTCTGCCAGGCGGCGTCGAGCAGGCCGATGCCCTGCAGCGCCACGTGCAGGCGCGCGGAATTCATCATCACGAACATCGCGGCCAAACCGCGACCGGGCTCGCCGACCAGCCAGCCGGCGGCATCGTCGAAGCGCATCGTGCAGGTGGGGCTGCCGTGCAGGCCCATCTTTTCCTCGATGCGCTCGCAGTGCACCGCATTGCGTGAGCCGTTGGGCAGCAGCTTGGGCACGAGCACCAGCGACAGCCCCTTGGGGCCGGCAGGCGCATCGGGCAAGCGGCACAGCACGAGGTGCACGATGTTCGGCGTCAGGTCGTGCTCGCCGCCGGAAATGAAGATCTTGCCGCCGTTCACCCGCAGGCTGCCGTCGGCCTGCGGCACGGCGCGCGTGCGCACCTGGCCCAGGTCGCTGCCTGCATGCGCCTCGGTGAGGCACATCGTGGCGAGCCATTCGCCGGTGGCGATCTTCTGCAGGTAGCGTTGCTTCAGTTCGTCGCTGCCATGGTGCTTGAGGCAGGCATACGCGCCGTGCAACAGGCCGGGCGCCATCGTCAGGCCGTGGTTGGCGGCGGCCAGCCATTCGTAGAGCACGGCTTCGAGCACCGCGGGCAGGCCCTGACCGCCGTCTTCCGTCGCGGCGGAAAGCGCGGGCCAGCCACCGTCGACGAAGGCCTGGTACGCCTCGCGAAAGCCTGGAGGCGAAACGACCTCGCCGTCGGCGAAGCGGCATCCGATTTCGTCGCCGCCGCGGTTGATGGGCGCCACCACTTCGCCGACGAAGCGGCCCGCTTCTTCGAGCACCTGCGACTGCAGCGCCTCGTCGACTTCTGCAAAGGGCGCGAGCGCGGCCAGGCGCGCGGGCGCGTCGAGGACGGCATTGAGCAGAAAACGGACGTCTTCGGGGCGGGGTTGATAGTCCATCGGGGAGCGGAAATCTAAGGGGCAGGGGGCTTGCAGGCGAAGCTGCTCGCGCGCTCCGTGTCGCCGCCGGTGTAGGTGGCGACCTGTGGGTAGGGGCACAGCGGCCGCGTGCGCTGCGCCGACCAGTTGGCCGGCACTTCGGTGTTGGGCACCGGCGTGCCCGTACCGCGCGCGGCGGCCGTGACCGATGCGGGCGCCTTGCCCTGCTCGACCCAATCGACCAGCGCGCTCAGCATGTCGAACTGGTCGGTGGCCGGGCCGCCTGCGCAGTGGTTCATGCCGGGCACGGGGAAGTAGCGCGCGAACGACGAGGCATCGCCGCCGTTCGCAGCCTGCACGCGCTCGTACCAGGCGGCGGTGTCGTCGGACGAGAACACCGGGTCGCTGGTGCCGTGGTAGACGATCATGCGGCCGCCCCTGTCGCGCAGCGCGCCCAGGTTGGCCGCGTCCGGCGGCGTCATGAACGAGAGCGCCGAGTCGCGGAACACACCGTCGGTGGCCGCGATGCGCGGTGCGTCGCGGTCCATGTCAAAGCCCAGCGCGAAGGGCAGGCCCTGCGGCCGGTCGGCCAGCGGCGGCGTGGTGAAGATGAAGCCCACGGCACCCGCGTCGCGCGTCGGCGGACTTGCGAACTTCCACTCGCGCCAGTTGCTGCCGCTCACGCCCGCGTCGAACGGGAAGCTGCTGTAGAGCGCCTGGCCTGCGCTGTTGCGCGCACCCTTGACGAACACATTGGCGAGTGCGTTCTTCTGCGGCGCGCTGAGGCACATGCCATCGCGCGTGCCGGCAGCGCAGGTGGGCACATCTGCCTGGATGTCGAAGCGCGCCTGGCAGGCCTGCACGTTCGACACGATGCCGTCAGCCAGGCCATCCAGTGCATCGCAGCGCTGCAGCACCTTGTCGGCCACGAGCTTCATCTCGGCCGGGGTGAAGGCGCTCTGCAGGTCGGGCTGGCCGGCCGGCGTCTTCGCGCTGGCCACGGCCGCGTATTGCTGCGCGCCGTAGAGCTGTGCCACCGCCGCCTTCGGCAGGTTGAAGCCGGGGTCGCCCGCGAGGATGCCGTCGTACTGCTGCGCCGAACGCACCGCGGCCACCATCGCATGCCGCCCGCCGTTGGAGCAGCCGCCAAAGTACGAGCGGTCGGGTCCGCGGCCGTAGGCCTTGGCGATCAGGTTCTTCGCCATCGGCGTGAGCTGCGCGACGGCGTTGTAGCCGTAGTCGAGCCGTGCCTGCGGGTCGAGCCCGAAGCGCGGCCCCATCGATCCCGCGTGGCCGGCGTCGGAACTGATGACGGCAAAGCCCATCTGCAGCGCGCTGCTGCGCGGGCCGCCACCACCGATGCCGCCGAGCGCGGGAACCACCACGCCGTCGAGCCCGCCGTTGGCCTGGTAGAAGAAGCGGCCGTTCCATGCCACGGGCAGCCGCATCTCGAAGCCGACGGCGTAGCGCTGGTTGTCGACCGGGCTCGTGCGTTCGTTCATGCGGCCCTGCACGAGGCAGTGCGCGGGAGCGCTCATCGCCACGCCGCCAATCGTGACGGTGCCCGCAGGCACTTCGGTGGCCGAGGTGTAGACCGTGCCCGGCAGCACGGCGCGCGCGGCGAGGTCGGTGCAGGCCTGCAGCGTGCCGGGACGCGCGCCGGCCAGCGGTGCGTGCGCTGCTGCGGGTGGACGCCCCGCGCAGGCCGCAAGCAAGGCGGCAACGCCGAGCGCGGTCGCGCACAGGCCGAGGGGAAGGGGACGCTGTCGGTTCATGTTGTCTCCTTGCCGCAGGCCGCGGCGCTGTCTTCAGGCGGCTTTTCTTGCCGCGCCCAGGTAGGTGTCGATCACGCGCGAATCGACCGCCAGCTTCTTCGCTTCGCCTTCAAGGCTCACGCTGCCCATCTCGAGCACATAGCCGTGGTCGGCCACTTCGAGGGCGGCGCGCGCGTTCTGCTCGACCAGCAGGATGGTGACGCCCGTGGCGCGCAGCGCATCGACCGTGCGGAAGATCTCCTGCACCACCAGCGGCGCAAGGCCCAGGCTGGGTTCGTCGAGCATCAGCAGCGTGGGGCGCGACATCAGCGCGCGGCCCACAGCGAGCATCTGCCGTTCGCCGCCGGACAGCGTGCCGGCCAGCTGCGCGCGGCGCTCCTTCAGGCGCGGGAACAGCGTGTAGACCTCGTCGATGCGGTCGCGCCACTGCTTGTTGCGCAGCCGCACCTGGCGAAAACCGCCGAGCACGAGGTTGTCTTCCACCGGCATGGTGCCGAACAGCTCGCGCTTCTCGGGCACGAGCGCGATGCCGAGCATCACGCGCTCTTCGAGCGTCATCGTGGAGATGGGCTGGCCCTTGAACTCGATGACGCCCTTCGAAGGCAGCACGCCCATCAGCGCATTGAGCAGCGTGGATTTGCCGGCTCCGTTCGGGCCGATGACGGTGACGACGCTGCCCTGGCCGGCTTTCAGGTCGATGCCGTGCAGCACTTCGGCACGGCCGTAGCCGGCGTGCAGGTCGCGGATGTGGAGCAGGGGGGTTGTGGTCATCTCAATGCTCCGTTCCGAGGTAAGCCGCGCGCACCTTGTCGCTGTTCTGCACCTCGGCAGGCGTGCCCTCCATCAGGTGCGTGCCGAATTCCATCACCACGATGTGATCGCAGATGTCCATCACCAGCCCCATGTCGTGCTCCACCAGCAGGATGCTCATGCCTTCGCTGCGCAGCTGCCGCAGCACCTTGCCCAGCGCTTCCTTTTCCTTGTGGCGCAGGCCGGCCGCGGGCTCGTCGAGCAGCAGCAGGGCCGGGTCGGCGCACAGTGCGCGCGCAATCTCCAGCAGGCGCTGCTGGCCCATGGCGAGGTTGCCCGCGATCTCGTGCAGGTAGTCGCCCATGCCCACGCGCTGCAGCTGGCGCTCGGCCTCGCGGAACAGCGCGCGCTCTTCCGTGCGGTCGATGCGCAGCATGGCCGCGACGGCGCCCTTGTGGCCGCGAAGGTGGGCGCCCAGCGCCACGTTCTCGAGCACCGTCATGTCGGCCACCATCTTCACGTGCTGGAAGGTGCGCGACACGCCGCGCTGCGCGATCTGCCGCGCGCCCAGCCCGCCGATGGCCTCGCCACGGAAGCGCACCGCGCCGCCCGAAAGCCCGAGCACGCCGGTCACGAGGTTGAAGGTGGTCGACTTGCCCGCGCCGTTCGGCCCGATGAGGCCGACGATCTGGCCGGCGCGCGTCTGGAAGCTGATGTCGTTCACCGCCACCAGTCCGCCGAAGGTCTTGCGGATGGCCTGCACGTCGAGCACCACCTCGCCGGCGGCCGGCTTGGCGCGTGCGGGCAGGTCCTTGGCGTCCTGCCAGTCGACGCTGCGGCGCGGACGCGGCAGGCGCCGGTCGACAAAGGCCCACAGCCCGCTGGGCAGGTACTTGAGCACCAGCACGATCATGATGCCGAAAACGATCAGCTCGTAGCTGCCGGCCGTGCCGATCAGCTTGGGCAGCAGCACCTGCAATTGATCTTCGAGCAGCTTGACCACGCCGGCACCTGCGATGGCACCCCACACGTGGGCCGCCCCGCCGAGCACCGCCATGAACAGGTATTCGATGCCCATCTTCAGGCCGAAGGGCGAGGGGTTCACCGTGCGCTGGAAGTGCGCGAACAGCCAGCCCGAGATCGATGCGAGCATGGCGGCCAGCACGAAGATGCCGATCTTGAAGCGCAGCGTGTTCACGCCCATGGCCTCGGCCATCTGCGAGCCGCCGGCCAGCGAACGGATGGCACGGCCGCTGCGCGAATCGAGCAGGCGGATCACCGCGAACGCCGCGAGGATCGCGAAAGCCCAGACGACGCCGTAGAACAGCCGCTGCTGGCCGAACTCGAAACCGAACAGCGACAGCCCCTTCACACCCAGGATGCCGTCGTACTTGCCGAGCGCATCGAGGTTGCCCATGAGGTAGTACAGCGACAGCGCCCACGCGATGGTCGCCAGCGGCAGGTAGTGGCCCGACATGCGCAGCGTGATCGCGCCGATGAACGCGGCGCTGAGGCCGGTGAGCGCCAGGCCGATGAACAGCGTGACCCACGGCGACAGGCCGGTGTTCACCGTGAGGTAGGCGGTGGTGTAGGCGCCGATGCCCACGAAGGCCGCCTGCCCGAAGGAGGTGAGGCCGCCGACGCCGGTGAGCAGCACGAGGCCGAGCACGGGCAGCGTGTAGATGCCGATGTAGTTGAGCTGGATGATCCAGAAGTCGGGCAGCGGCAGGAATGGCAGCGCGACGAGCACCAGGATGAGTGCGAGCGGGCCCCAGGTGCGCAGCAGGCTCTTGTCCGGCGCATGGGTTGAAGAAGGGTTCAGGAGCGCTTCCATCTCAGTGATCCATCGCGTGTTGTGTTGCAGGGCGCTTGTGTTCGCTTCGGGTGCATTCGGGGCGCGTGCACAGGCCACCGGGTACTCCCCTCCGCGAATGTCCCCCGCCTTCGGCTCCTCCTTTATTTCGCTGCGGGGAGCACCCGATGCCCTGTGCACGAGGGCACGCTCTGAGTGCACGGCTGATCAACGACGGCTCTATCCAACGCTCACGCCGGCGGGGTGCCTTGCGCAGCGAAATAAAGGAGGAGGCCGCAGGCCGGGGGACATTCGCGGAGCAAGGTACCCCGTCGGCGTGAGCGCACCCCGAATGCCCCCTGGAGCGGCAAAAAGAACGCGTGCTCATCAATGCTCCTCGTCCGAATGCCCGCTGCGCAACGAGCGCCACAGCAGCACCGGCAGGATGATGGTGAACACGATCACTTCCTTGAACGAACTCGCCCAGAAAGAACCGAAGGACTCGATCACGCCCACTGCCAGCGCACCGAGCAGTGCACCCGGGTAGCTTGCAAGCCCGCCGACCACCGCAGCCACGAAGCCTTTCAGGCCGATGAGAAATCCCGAGTCGTAGAACACGGTCGTGGTCGGCCCGATCAGCAGGCCCGAGAGCGCACCGATGAGTGCCGTCATCGCGAAAGTGAGCTGCCCCGCCGCCTGGGTGGAAATGCCCATGAGCCGCGCGCCCAGCCGGTTCACGGCCGTTGCCCGCAGCGCCTTGCCGTACAGGCTGCGCTCGAACATCAGGTACAGCAGCACGATCAGCGCGGCCGACATGGCAAAGATGATCAGCGCCTGCCCGCTCACGTTCAGCGGGCCCAGCGCCATGCGCTCGTCCCAGAACGGTGGGTTGCGAAAACCTTCAGCGCCGAAGAACAGCAGGCCCAGCCCCGTCATCGCGAAATGCACGCCGACCGAGACGATCAGCAGCACCAGCGAACTCGCACCGGCCAGCGACTGGTACGCCACGCGGTACACCAGCGGCCCGAAGGCCGTGACGATGAACACCGTGAGCAGCGCCTGCACGCCGATCGGCAGGTTGCGCGGGCCGGCCCATGCCGACACCGCGCAGATGATGGCCGGCAGGGCGAAGGTGCGCGCTGCCGCCTTCAGCCCGCCCGCCGCGCTGCCGCTGTGGCGCCAGGTCGTGACCAGGTCCATCAGCGCGGCAACGCCGGCCAGTATGAGCAGCAGCCACACCGTGCCCGGCGTCTTGCCGGTCTGGAAGATCGCCAGCGTCAGCGCGCCGTACGCCACGAATTCGCCCTGCGGGATGAAGATGACGCGGGTCACCGTGAAGACGAGCACGATGCCCATGCCCAGCAGGGCATAGATCGCGCCATTGGTGAGGCCGTCCAGCGTCAGGATGCTGGCGATTGATAAGTCCATGGCGTGAGGCTGCGATTGAAGAGAAGGTTTACTGCTCGACCTTGAACGCGCCGTTCACCACCTTGAGCATCACGCCGGTCTCGGTCGTGTAGCCCCAGTGGTCCTGCGCCGTCCAGTTGAGCACGCCGTGCGCGAGTACCGTGCGGCCCATGCCTTCGAGCGCATCGCGCAGCGCGGCACGGAACTCCGGTGTGCCGGGCTTGGCCTTCTTGAGCGCAATCGGCACGGCCTTTTCGAGCACCGTGAGCGCGTCGGCCGAGTGGCCGGCGAACTGGTTGCGCGAGCCGGGGCCGTAGACCTTCTCGTAGCCCTGCACGAAGGCCACCGCGGCGGCCTTCGAGGGATGGCTGTCGGGCAACTGCTCGGCCACGGTGGCGGGGCCCGACACCACGAAGGTGCCTTCGGCGTCCTTGCCGGCGGTGCGCATCAGGTCCTGCGTGGCGGCGGCGTGCGTCTGGTAGACCTTGCCCTTGTAGCCGCGCTCCATCACCGCCTTCTGCGGCATGCCTGCGCCGCTGCCCGAGGCCACGATCAGGATCGCGTCGGGGTTGGCCGACGTGAGCTTCAGCACCTGGCCGGTCACGCTGGTGTCGGAGCGCGCGAAGCGCTCGGTCGCGACGATCTTGATGCCGTTCTTGGCGGCCTCGGCGGTCAGCGCCTTGAGCCACAGCTCGCCATACGCGTCGGTGTAGCCGAGAAAGCCGACCGTCTTCACGTTCTGCTTCTTCATGTGAGCGACCACCGCATAGGCCATCACGTCGTTCGACTGCGGCATGCGGAAGAACCACTTGTCCTTGCCCGGCGGCAGGCTGGCGGGCGAGGTCGCGATTTGCGGCGTGCCGGCTTCGGCGGTCACGTCGGCCATCGGAATGGCGACCGGCGTGGCGCTGGAGCCGATGATCACGTCGGCCTTGTCTTCCGTCACCAGGCGCTGCGCGTCCTTCACGCCGGTGGTCGGGTCGGTGGCGTCGTCGAGCACCACCACCTTGAGCGTCTCGCCCGCGATGGTCTTGGGCCAGATCATGATGCCGTTCTTCACCGGAATGCCCAGGCCGGAGGCCGGGCCGGTGAGGGGCTGCACCACGCCGACGGTGATGTCGGCATGGGCCATGCCCATGGCCATGAGCGCCAGCACGGCGGCGAGGGTGGTCTTTTTCTTGAATGTCATCGATGTCTCCTGAAGGAAGCGGGTTTGAAGAGTCAGCGCGGTGCCATGCGCAGTGCACCGTCGAGGCGGATCACTTCGCCGTTGAGGTGGCCGTTGGTGACGATGTGGCAGGCCAGCTCGGCAAACTCCGAGGGCTTTCCAAGGCGTGGCGGGAACGGGATCGACGCGGCCAGCGATTGCTGCACGGCTTCGGGCAGTTCCTTCATGAGCGGCGTGGCGAACAGGCCGGGCGCGACGGTGCACACGCGGATGCCGTGTTGGGCCAGGTCGCGCGCCATGGGCAGCGTCATGCCCACGAGTCCGCCCTTGGAGGCGCTGTAGGCCTGCTGGCCCACCTGGCCGTCGAACGCGGCGGCCGAGGCGGTGAACATCATCACGCCGCGTTCGCCGTTGTCCAGCGCGGGCAGCTTGGCGCAGGCGGCGGCGAACAGGCGGCTCACGTTGTAGCTGCCGATCAGGTTGATGGTGACCACGCGAGTGAAGTCTTCCAGCGGCGCGGCACTGCCGTCGCGCTGCACGATGCGCTTGGCGCTGCCGATGCCGGCCACGTTCATGAGGATGCGTGCGGGGCCATGGGCGGCGGCGGCCTTGTCCAGTGCGGCGGTCACGCTGGCGGCGTCGGTGATGTCGCAGGCGCAGGCCACGGCGCAGCCGTTGCCAAATTCTTTGCCGATCTCGGCCGCGACCTTCTCGGCCTGCTCGGCATTGCGGTCGAGCACGGCCACCTTCGCGCCCAGGCGCGCCAGTTCGCGTGCGGTGGCTTCGCCGAGGCCGGAGGCGCCGCCGGTCACGATGGCGGCTTGTCCTTGGATGTGCATGGTGGATTCCTTCCGGTGAAATTCAGTGTTGGGGAACGATGGTGAAAGGCAGGCTGCCGTCGTGCAGCGCGTTCACCAGGTCGGCGCGGTGCAGGAGCACGGCGCGCTGGTTGATGGAGCCCTTGTCGGTGATCTCGCCCTTGTCGAGCGATGGCGGCTCGGCCATCAGGTGGGCCCGTGCCACGCGCGTGGCGCTGCCGGTGGCCTGCGCCGAAAGCTGGTTCAGCACCTTCTGGAAATGCTGCTGCACCGGCGCGCTCTGCACCACTTCCTGCAGGCCGGCGGTGGCGGGCAGGCCGCTCAGGGCGCGGCAGGCGGCCGTGGGCAGCAGCAGCGCACCGACTTCCTTGAGGTTGATGCCGGTGAGGACGGCGTCCTGCACGTAGGGCGCGCAGGCCGCGATGATCTTGGCGCGCATGGGGCCCACGCTCACGAAGGTGCCGGTGCTGAGCTTGAAGTCCTCGGCAATGCGGCCGTCGAACTTCAGGCCCTTGTTGAGGTCGTTCTCGTCGATCCACTTCACGGCGTCGCCCGAGCAGTAGAAGCCCTCTTCGTCGAAGGCCTCGCGCGTGGCCTCGGGGTTGCGCCAGTAGCCGGGGGTGATGTTGGGGCCGCGGTAGCGCACCTCGATTTTTCCGTCCACGGGCACCAGCTTGAGCTGCAGCCCCGGCGTGGGCACGCCGATGTCGCCGGCCTGCACGAAGGGGCTGTTCACGGCCAGGCAGAACGGCGTACCTTCGGTCATGCCCAGGCCGGTGTTCATGACGATGCGCTCGCCCACCTCGCGCTCGGCGCTTTCAAACAGCGCGTCCCAGATGGGCTGCGACAACGCGGCCGCGGCAAAGAAGAACATCTTCACGCGGCTGAGCAGGTTCTTGCGCAGCTGGTCGTCGGTCTTCATCGCCTGGGCGATCACCTCGAAGCCCGTGGGCACGTTGAAGTACACCGTGGGCGCGATCTCGCGCAGGTTGCGGATGGTCTCGGCCATGCCGTTGGGCGTGGGCTTGCCCTCGTCCAGGTACAGCGTGCCGCCGTTGTAGATGACGATGCCGAAATTGTGGTTGCCGCCGAACGTGTGGTTCCACGGCAGCCAGTCCACCAGCACCAGCGGCTCCTCGGCCAGCACGGGCATGGACTGGTTCATCTGCTGCAGGTTGGCGGCCCACATGCCATGCGTGACGATCACGGCCTTGGGCAGCTTGGTGGAGCCCGAGGTGAACATGAACTTGGCCACGCTGTCCGCGGTGATCGCGCTGTGCGCCGCATCCACGGCGGGCGTGGCGGGGGTGGCCAGCAGCTCGCTGAACGGCGTGGTGCGGCGCCCTTCGAGGCTGCCGCTGCCCAGCACCACATGCACATCGGAGGCCACCGTGGCGTCGATGGCGCGGGCAAATCGCTTGGCGTCGCTTGCGAACACCAGGCCCGGCGTCAGCGTGTCCATCACGTGGCGCAGCTTGTCGTAGTCCTGGCTGATCGTGGAATACGCGGTGGACACCGTGCACTGCGGCACGCCGGCCACCAGGCAGCCCAGCGACAGCAGGGCGTGGTCCAGGTCGTTTTCGCTCAGGATGGCCACGGGCCGCTCGGCGCTCAGGTTCATGCCCAGCAGCGCCTGTGCAATGCTGCGGGCCGCGGCCCACGCCTGGCCGTAGCTGATGTGGCGCCATTCGCCCAGGCTGCCATCGGCGTTCTTCACGCGCTGGGCCATCCACGTGCGGTCGGGCGCCACCTGCGCCCAGTGCGCCAGCCGGTCGGTGAGGCGCACGGGGTGCGGCTGCAGGGCCTGCGCGGCTTCGACATAGACCACGCCGTTGTCCGCAGCGCGGGTGCGCACTTCGGTGACACCGAAACGCAGGGGGCGGTAGCGGGGGGTGGAGGGGTTTGCAGTCATCAGGGGCTTTCCGTGCGCGCGATGTGCATCAGTCCTTCTTGACCTTGGCCGCCTTGCCGTCGAGGAAGGCGCGCACACGGGCCTTGGCCTCGGGTGCGCTCTGTGCGATGGCGGCCATCATGGCTTCGGTCATCAGGCCCTGGTCGGAAGGCTGCTCGGCGATGCGGGGCAGCGCGTGCATCAGCGCGTAATTGGTCAGCGGGGCGTTCTGGGCGATGCGCTGGGCCAGCTCGAAGGCCTTGTCGAACGCGGTGCCGGTGGGCACGAGGTACTGCGCAAAGCCGACTTTCTCGCCGTCCACGGCGTTGTAGACGCGGCCGGTCATCATCATGTCGGTCATGCGGGCCGTGCCGATCAGGCGCGGGATGCGCACCGCGCCGCCACCGCCCACGAAGATGCCGCGCGAGCCTTCGGGCAGCGCGTAGAAGGTGGATTCGTCGGCCACGCGGATGTGGCAGGCGCTGGCCAGCTCCAGCCCGCCGCCCACCACGGCACCGTGCAACGCAGCCACCACGGGCACGGGGCCGAACTGGACGCGGTCGAGCGCGGCATGCCACATGCGCGAGTGATGCAGGCCCTGGCCGGCATCGCGCTCCTTGAGTTCGGAGAGGTCCAGGCCCGAGCAGAAGTGCTCGCCCTCGCCATCTATCACGGCCGCGCCGACGGTGGCGGGCAGCGTCTCCATCACATCGCGCAGCGCGAGGATCAGGCCGTCGTTCAAGGCGTTGCGCTTGGCGGGGCGGGTCAGGCGGATGACCGCGATTTCCTCGCGTTCGCCGCGAATTTCCAGGGAGATGTCGGTGGACTGGGTCATGGTGATGTGGGTGAGTTGGCGGAATTATGGTTATTGAAAATAACTAAAACAAGGTCGAAGTAGGGCTCTTTTCTAGGTGCTTTCCCTAGCTTTTTCAGTGGGTCATATGGTTATGATAAATAACTAAATGCAGACCTCAGGAACAAGGAACCCAGCCGTGAACGCCTTCATCCCCTACGGTATCTACTGGTCTTCCCCCTTTGCCAAGTGGCAGGGCTCGCTGGCCAACCTCAATGCACTGCCGCTGGCCGCCAAGGTGGGCCAGCAGGCGCTGGCGGCGCGCGGCTACGACCTCGCGGCGGTGGACCTGGCCATCCTGGGCATCACCAATCCGCAGAAGGGCAGCTTCTACGGTCTGCCGTGGGTCACGGGGCTTATGGGCATCGACCGCGTGGCCGGCCCCACCGTGCAGCAGGCCTGCGCCACCAGCGTGCGCGCACTGCAGATGGCCGCGCAGGAAGTGGCCTGCGGCACCGCCAGCAGCGCGCTGCTGGTGATGGCCGACCGGCAGTCCAACGGGCCGGTCGTGTACTACCCCGATTCGAGTGGCACCGGCGGCTACGGCATCACCGAGCACTGGGTGCCCGACAACATGGCGCACGACCCCTACGCCAAGAACGCGATGCTGCAGACCGGCGAGAACGTGGCCGCGCGCTATGGCATCAGCACCGAGGAACAGCACGCGCTGAAGCTGCACCGCTACACCCAGTACCAGCAGGCGCTGGCCGACGACCGCGCGTTCCAGAAGCGCTACATGGCCGACGTGCCGCTGAGCGACTCGAAGTTCCGCAAGCAGACCGGCACGCTAGCCACCGACGAAGGCATCTTCCCGACCACGGCCGAAGGCCTGGCCAGGCTCAAGCCCGTGAAGGAAGGCGGCACCGTGACCTTTGGCGGGCAGACCCATCCGGCTGACGGCAACGCGGGCGCCATCGTCACCACGCGCGACCGTGCGCGCGCTGCGTCCATCGATCCCGGCATCGAGATCGAGATCCTGGGCTTCGGCATGGCGCGCGTGGAAGCGGGCTACATGCCCATGGCGCCGGTGCCCGCCACCTTCAATGCCCTGAAGCACGCGGGCCTCGCCATGAAGGACGTGGACGCCATCAAGACCCACAACCCGTTCGCCGTGAACGACATCGCCCTGGCGCGCGACACCGGCTTCGCGTGGGAGCGCATGAACAACTACGGCAGCTCCATCATCTGGGGCCACCCGCAGGCGCCCACCGGCCTGCGCGCCATCATCGAACTCATCGAAGAGCTGGTGCTGCGCGGCGGCGGCGTGGGCCTCTTCACCGGCTGTGCCGCAGGCGACACCGGCTATGCCACCGTGCTGCGCGTGACCGACAGCAGAACCCAGAAAGCTTGATCCATGACCACTGAACATTCCTTTTCCGCTCCCCTGAATGCCTGGCTGATCGACGGCGTGCGCACGCCGATGGTCGACTACTGCGGTCCCCTGGGCCATGTGTCGCCCACCGACATGGGCATCAAGGTCGCCCGTGCGGTCCTGGAGCGCAGCGGCGTGCCTGCCGCAGATGTGAACTCGGTCATCACCGGGTCGATGGCGCAGGCCGACTTCGACGCCTTCGTGCTGCCGCGCCACATCGGCCTGTACGCGGGCGTGCCGCAGAGCGTGCCGGCCATCCTGGTGCAGCGCATCTGCGGCACGGGGTTCGAACTGCTGCGCCAGGCCGCCGACCAGGTCGCCCTGGGCTATGCCGACGTGGCGCTGGTGGTGGGCACCGAGTCCATGACGCGCAACCCGATTGCCGCCTACACGCACCGCACCGGCTTCAAGCTGGGCGCGCCGGTGGAGTTCAAGGACTTCCTGATGGAGGCGCTGATCGACACCGCGGGCCCGGTCACGATGATCGAGACCGCCGAGAACCTGGCGAAGAAATACGGCATCACCCGCGAAGACGTGGATGCCTACGCCGCCCGCTCGTTCGAGCGAGCGCTCAAGGCCCAGGCCGATGGCTTCCTGGCCGGCGAGATCGTGCCGGTGACGAGCGAAAAATTCGCGCTCGAAGGCTATGCCACGCGCGGCATCACGCTGCCGCGCAAGGTGGCGCAGCTCGACCGCGACACCCACCCGCGCCCCTCGCCCATCGAGGCCCTGGCGGGCCTGCGCACCGTGTATCCCGGTGGCGTGCAGACGGCCGGCAACAGCTCGGCCCTGGTCGATGGCGCCGTGGGCGCGGTGGTGGCCAGCGATGCGTATGTGCAGCAGCGCGGCCTCAAGCCGCTGGCACGCCTGCGCGGTGCGGCGGCGGTGGGCGTGGCGCCCGAGTACATGGGCATCGGCCCGGCCCCCGCCATCCGCGCGCTGCTGGCGCGCACCGGGCTCGCGCTGGACGACATCGGCCTGTTCGAAATCAACGAAGCCCAGGGCGCGCAGACCCTCGCGGTGGAGCGCGAGCTGGGCCTCGACCGCGACAAGCTCAACGTGAACGGCGGCGCCATCGCGCTGGGTCACCCGCTGGCCGCCACCGGCGTGCGCCTCACGGTGACGCTGGCGCGCGAGCTGCGCCGGCGCGGCCTGCGCTACGGCATCTCCAGCGCCTGCGTGGGCGGCGGGCAGGGCATGGCGCTGCTCATCGAAAACCCCGAGGCCTGAGAGCCCCGGAACACGCCTGAACCCGCACACCCGATACCCGGAACACACACCATGAAAATCATCACCGCCGCCCAAGCCGGGGCCCTCATTCCCGACGACGCCACCATCTTCCTGGGCGGCCTGGCCGTCTCCAGCCTGCCAGAGGAAGTACTCAAGGGCGTGGAAAAGAACTTCCTCGACACGGGCCACCCGCGCAACGTGACCACCTGGGCCTGCGGCGCCATCGGCAACAGCAAGGACGCGGGCATGGTGCACTTTGCCCACCCCGGCATGATCAAGCGCACCGTGGCGGGCCACTTCGGCCAGACCGGCGCCGAGATGATGAAGATGGTGTTCGACGGCGAGGTGGAGGCCTACAACTTCCCGCAGGGCAGCCTGTCGCACCTCACGCGCCATATCGCCAGCCGAAGCCCCGGGCTGCTGACCAAGGTGGGCCTGGGCACCTTCGTGGACCCGCGCATCGAAGGCGGCAAGCTCAACAGCAAGTCCACCGAAGACCTGGTGAAGCTCGTGGAGTTCAACGGCGAGGAGTGGCTGTTCTACCCCTCGCCCAAGGTCGACGTCGCCATCATCCGCGGCACGCTGGCCGATGAGAACGGCAACATCACGCTCGACAAGGAAGGCGTGCTGCTGGAGCAGATCAGCATCGCCCACGCGGCCAAGGCCAGCGGCGGCATCGTCATTGCGCAGGTGGAGCGCATCGTCAAGGCCGGCAGCCTGCACCCCAAGTCGGTGAAGGTGCCCGGCGTGTCGGTGGACTACGTGGTGGTGGGCCAGCCCGAGAACCACATGCAGACCATCACCACGCAGTTCAGCCCCGCGTTGTGCGGCGATGTACGCGTGCCGCTCAATTCGCTCGCGCCCATGGAGCTGGACGAGCGCAAGGTCATCGCCCGCCGCACCGCGCTGGAACTCACGCCCGGCGCCATCACCAACCTGGGCATCGGCATCCCGGCCGGCGTGCCCTCGGTGGCGGCGGAAGAAGGTGTGTCCGACCAGCTCATCCTGAGCGTGGAAAGCGGCATCACCGGCGGCATCCCGGCGCAGCTCGGAGACTTCGGCACCGCCTACAACGCCGACGCCATCATCGAGCAGTCGCTGCAGTTCGACTTCTACGACGGCGGCGGCCTGGACGCGAGCTTCCTGGGCCTGGCGCAGGCCGACAACCACGGCAACGTGAACGTGAGCAAGTTCAACGGCCGCCCCGTGGGCTGCGGCGGCTTCGTGAACATCACGCGCTCCACGAAGAAGCTGGTGTTCTGTGGCACTTTCACCGCCGGGGGCCTGCAGGTGAAGGTGGCCGACGGCCAGCTCGCCATCGTCAAGGAAGGCAAGTCCCGCAAGTTCATCGAGAAGGTGGAGCAGATCACCTTCAACGGGCTGGATGCCGCGCGGCGCCAGCAGAACGTGCTGTTCGTCACCGAACGCGCGGTGTTCCACCTGACCACCGACGGGCTGGAACTGATCGAGATCGCGCCGGGCATCGACCTGGAGCGCGACGTGCTGGCGCACATGGGGTTCAGGCCCCTGATGCGCGACGTGAAGACCATGGACCCGGGGCTGTTCCGCGCCCAGTGGGGTGGCCTGGCCCAGGCCATGGCCGAAAAGTCGCGCGCCGAGTGAAATACCGCCAATAGCCCGCGTCAGCCCGCGTCGTCCTCGGCCGTGCCGGCGCCGCAGGGGAGCTTCAAATCTCCTGCGAATACACCTTCTGCAGCAGCCGGATCAGCGTCTTGCGCTCGGCGGCCGTCAGGCGCCCGGTGGCTTCCACCTCCAGGTCGGCGGCGGTCTGCTCTGCCTGCGCGGTCAGATCCATCCCTGCCGGCGTCAGGTGCAGGCCCAGGGCGCGGCCGTCGCTCGGGTGCGGGCGGCGTTCGATCAACCCACGCCGCTCCAGCGCGGCGATCAGTCCCACCAGGTTGGGCGGCAGCACATCGAGCGTGGCGCACAGCTGGCGCGAGGTGATGCCGGGGTTGTGCGCCATCAGCGACAGCACCGAGAAATCCACCACCTTCAGGCCGTAGACCGCCATGCGCTCCATGAACACCTCGATCACGGCCAGCGAGGCGCGGCGCGCGTTGTAGCCCACCAGCGTGCGAAGGAAGGCGGTGTCCACGGACCCGGTCATGGGCGCCGGGGTGGCTGTGACCGCGGGGGCTGTCTTTTTCTTGATGGGTTGGACGCTGGGCATGGGGTGATTGTGCCGAGGCGACGCGTTCGCACCGCGTTCCATGTCCGATTACAACAGTCGGCTTGCGAAGCCGCCGCGGCGCTCGTGGACAACCCCACCATCCCGAAGAGGGGACCCGCCGCCCGCATTAAGCGCGCATCGGCGCGCGGCTCTTCTCGTTGTTGACGGTGACGAATTTCCTGAGCAACGCCATGAAATCTCCGCGCTCCTTCTCGCTCAGCGAGCCCAGGAGGGTGTCTTGCATCTGTGCCATCGCGGGCACCATCTCTGCAAGCAAATCCTCGCCGGCGGCCGTGAGGCGCAACTCGCGCTGTCCGCGCGCCAGCATCTTGCGGGTGATCAATCCCTTCGTTTCCAGCCGCGCGGCGATGTCGGCAGCGCTGGAGGTATCGAGGGCCACCTGCTGGGCCAGGGTGATCTGGTCGATGCCCGGCTTGTCCTGCAAGACGCGCATCGCGGCATATTGCACCGGCGTGACGTCGCGCCCCAGCGTCTCGTGGAATACCGACACTGCGATCTGATGGGCGCGCCGGATGAGGTGACCCGGCTGGTCGTTGATGTCGATCGCGGCGGTATTGGACTTGCTGAGGGACATGATGGAGAAAACAGATCGGCTTCGGCGGCGCGGAAGCCCGCGATCTTACCGAGACCCTCTCGCTCCAAGCGCTCTACAGGTCGAGCACGAGGATCGGCGAACGCGATCGCGAACAGCAGGGCGTGAACTGATCGTTGGCTGCCTGTTCCTCGGGCGTCAGATACATGTCCTTGTGGTCGGGCTCGCCTTCGAGCACGCGCGTGAGGCATGTGCCGCACACGCCCTGCTCGCACGAAGTGGCCACCTCGATACCCGCCGCCGCAAGGGCCTGCACCACCGTCTTGTCCTTGGGCACCGCAACGATGCGGCCGGAACTCGCGAGCTTGACCTCGAAGGCTGCATCGGCGTCCGACTTGACCACCTCGGCCGAGAAGAATTCGTAGTGGAGCTGGTCGACGGGCCAGCCAGCGGCGCGTGCAGCGTCGAGCACCCAGTCCATGAAGCCCTTGGGCCCGCACACGTACAGATGAACGCCCGTCTTCGGAGTCTGGACAATGGCCGGAAGCGACAACTTCTGCGTTTCATCCCCGTCATCGAAGTGAAATTGCACCCGGGAAGCGAATGGCGCTTGCGCGATGCGCTCGACAAACGCAGTGCGTTCCTGCGAACGCGTGCAGTAGTGCATTTCAAAGGCCGCGTTGGCGACCGCCAGTCGCTCTGCCATGCACAGAATGGGCGTCACGCCGATGCCGCCGGCAATCAGCACGCTGTGCGCGGCGCCGTGCGCCAGCGGGAAGTGGTTCTTCGGTGCGCTGATGCGAAGCGCGTCGCCCTCCTTGACGAAGTCGTGCATCGTTTGCGATCCACCGCGGGAGTTCGGGTCGCGCAGCACGCCGATCAGATAGCGATGGCTCTCGCTCGGGTCATTGCACAGCGAGTACTGGCGCGTGACACCGTTCGGCATGTGCACGTCGATGTGCGAACCGGCCGAGAACGCCGGCAGGGCGCCTCCATCTTCCCGCACCAGTTCGAATGTGCAGATGTCCAGCGCTTCGACGTGCTTGCGTGCAACGCGCACGCTGAGTTCGGAGGCGTTCATGCTGCGGCTTCCTGCTTGCTGGAAGCTTCGTCTTCCTGTGCGATCAGGCGTTCGATGACACGGCGCGACTGCACGCCGCCGGAATCGATGTTGAGCTTGAGCAACTGGCGTTGCGGGTGCGCGAGCAGATTGCGCTGCTGCGACTCGAGCATCTCGAGGTCTTCGCTGAAGATCTTGCCCTGACCCTCGCGGATCGATGCGGTGAGCGCCTTGTCGTGCGGCTGAAAATTGCGCGCCATGCCCCAGAAGTACCAGATCGAGGTTTCCGTTTCGGGCGTGATGAAGTCGACCACGATGCTCGACACCTTGTGCGCCGGGTCGGCGTGATAGCCGCCTTTGCCGGCGTGCGCGACGCCGACTTCGATCAGCACGTGACTCGGCGGCGTGAAGCGGCAGATTTGCCAGCGGTCGACCGGCACGTCGTCGGCCAGGTGGTTGCCGCGCAGCGCCATGCGCCAGAAAGGGGGCGCCATGATGTTTTCCATGTGGCGGGCGGTGGTGACGGTGTCGCCTTCGGTGACGGTCTTGGTCGGCGTCTCGTCGATTTCCTTCTGGCCGATGCTGGTCGCATGCACGTAGGTCTCGTGCGTCAGGTCCATCAGGTTGTCGATCATGAGCCGGTAGTCGCACTGGATGTGGAAGAGGCCGCCGCCGTAGGCCCAATCCGGGCTTTCGGCCCACTCGAGGTGATGCAGCTTGGCCGGGTCGGCCAGAGCCGGGTCGCCGGGCCACACCCAGACAAAACCGTAGCGCTCGATCACCGGGAAGGACCGGATCGCGGGGAATCCACGCACGCGCTGGCCGGGCATGGCGACCGTCTTGCCGTCGCAGCCCATCTCCAGGCCGTGATAGCCGCACACGAGCTTGCCTTCGACGACCGAGCCGAGCGAGAGCGGCGCACCCCGATGCGGGCAAAAATCCTCCAGCGCCGCAGCCTTGCCCTCAGCCGCACGGTACAGCACGAGCTTCTCGCCGCAGATCATCCGGCCCAGCGGCTTGTCGTCGATTTCGTTGGCGGTGCAGGCCACGTACCAGGCATTTTTCGGGAACATGTGTGTCTCCTTGAGATTTCCGGGAAAGAAAAAGAAACCGCTCAGTGCGCACTGATCATGGCGCCTGTGGACTGCCGCGCGGCGCTTTGGCGCAGCGCCAGCACTGCCGCCATCGCAGCGACCAGCGGCAGCGCATAGGCGTAGTACAGCCTCGGTGCCTGCCAGCCGCCGTCGAGCAGCATGCCGGCAATCAGCGGCGCGAGAATGGCACCGATGCGGCCGATGCCGATGGCCCAACCCATGCCGGTCGTGCGCACCGCCGCCGGATAGATGACCGGCGCGAACGCATAGAGGCCGGCCATCGAGCCGAAGATGAATGCGCCGATCAGGAAGGCAATCGCGAACGACGCACCGAGGTGACCGGTAGAGGCGCCGAAGGCAGCCATGGCGACGGCTGTCATCGTCAGGCTGGCAGCCGTCAGCCGGCCGAGGTCCAGCCGGGCGGCCAGCAGCCCGAACAGGCTGCCGCCGACGATGCCCCCGATGTTCAGCAGCACGCCGCCGGTGATCCCCTGGCGGGCCGAGAGCCCCGCCGAAACCAGCAGCTTCGGCGTCCAGCTGAGCGCGAAGTAGAAGCTGAACATGAGCAGGAAGAAGGCGGCCCAGAGCAGCAGCGTCGAGCGGGCCAGTCCGCCGTTGAACAGGCCCGGGATCGTGTTGGAAGGGCGTTCGCCAACGGCCGGGAGCGGCGGGAGTTCGGCCAGTTCGGCGCGCTGCATCTTTCGCAGCAGGGCGTTGAGCTTTTGCAGCGCGCCAGCCGGTCGCCTCGAAGTGAGGAAGTCGACGGATTCCGGCAGCCGCCGGAGCACCAGCGGAATCATGGCGACGGTGGCGAGGCCGCCGAAGACGAAGACCGAGCGCCACCCGTAGGCCTCGAGCAGCACCGCGGCGATGCTGCCACCGATGGTCGCGCCGATGGGATAGCCCGTCGCCTGCAGCGCGACAGCCGTGCTGCGCCACTTGTTCGAGGCGAATTCAGCCGTGATGACGCCGACGCTGGCCAGCATTCCGCCGATGCCGAGCCCCGTGAGCGCGCGCAGGGCCGCCAGTTGGGTGCTGCTTTGCGCCAGCGCCGAAAGCCCCATGCCGAGCGCGATCACGACGAGGCACAGGAGGATGATGGCCTGGCGCCCGAATCGGTCGGCGAGGGGCGCGAGAAACAGCGAACCGGCGGCCATGCCAAACAGTCCGGCACTGAACAGCACGCCGAGCTGGGCGCCGCTGAGCTTCCATTCGGCCGAGACGCTGGCGGCGGTGAATGCCATCACCAGCACGTCGAAGCCGTCGAGCATGATGAGCGTGACGCAGATGGCGATCGCGCTCCATTGGAATCTGCTCATGGGACCTTCGTCCAGGTCACGGCGCAAGGCGTGTTTCATCGTTGTCTCCTGAAGGGAAATACAAGCGCAGTCGCACGAAGCTTTTCTTGAGTGCGAAATGGCATTCAGCACACTGAATATGACAATCAGTGTACTGAACGAAGGGCCGAAGCTTGCTGAGGGGAAACCCTGATAGAGATCGATAGGTGTCCAGCCCTTCCTGGCTGGGGCGTTCCAAGCCCGACGTGATGTCGGGCCCCCTGAAGGCGCGAGCGGAGGGGCGCTACGCGTCCGCCTCTTCCTTCGTTGCCTCGTCTTCGTCGATCCGCTCCCAGTCGCGCCCCGAGCGCCGCTGCCGCTCCTCGCGCTCGCGCGCCATCTGTTCCTCGAACTGCTGGCGGCCCGCCTTGTTGGCCGCGATCAGCTTGGCGCGGTCCTTGTAGTGCGGATAGATCTCGTCGCTGAGCTTGATATTCCGGCGGCGAAAGCGCATGGCCGATTCGCGCGCTTCATGCGCCGGCCAGCCCAGTGCTTCGAGCGTGGTGCGGGCGCTGCGCAGCGATGACTCGAACACCTCGCGCTCCACGTCCGTCACGCCGCGGTCGCGCAGCTGGAACAGGTGGGTCACGTTGCGGGCCCGCGCGATGATGCGCGCCTGCGGAAAGTTCTCCCGCACGAGATCGACGATTTCGAGCGACTGCTCGATGTCGTCCACCGCCACCACGATGGCCTTGGCCGAGCCGGCGCCCGCAGTGCGCAGCAGGTCGAGCCGCGTGGCATCTCCGTAGAACACGCGAAAGCCGAACTGGCGCAGGCCTTCGACGGTGTCGGCGTCGTGGTCGAGCACGGTCACGCGCAGGCCCTGCGACATCAGCATGCGGCCGACGATCTGGCCGTATCGGCCGAAGCCGCAGATCAGCACCTTGGCGTCCTGCTGCTCCGAAATCTCTTCCAGCTGGGTGCCGCCGTTGCGGCTGTAGCGCGGCAGCACGAACTTGTCGAGCAGCACCAGCAGCAGCGGCGACAGCAGCATCGACAGTGCGACCGCGCCGATCAGCAGCGAGGTGATCTCGGGCGGCAGCACGTCGGGCCCCGCGGCCTGGAACACCACGAATGCGAACTCGCCGCCCTGCGCCAGCAGCAGCGTGAACACCGGGCGCTCCTGGTAGGCGATGCCCATGGCCTTGGCGAGCGCGTAGATCACCACCAGCTTAACGGCCATGAAACCGACCACCAGCATCGCCATGACCCAGGGGCTCGCGATCAGCACGCCGAAGTTGATCGACATGCCCACGGCGATGAAGAACAGGCCCAGCAGCAGGCCCTTGAAGGGCTCGATGTCGGTCTCGAGCTCGCGCCGGTATTCGCTCTCGGCCAGCAGCACGCCGGCGAGGAACGCGCCGAGCGCCATCGACAGGCCGACCGCCTGCATCAGCGCGGCGATGGCCACCACCAGCAGCAGGGCGGCGGCGGTGAAGATCTCGGGCGTGTCGCTGCGCGCGATCCAGCGCAGGATGGGACGCAGCAGCAGCCGGCCGCCGAGGATGATGCCGCCGATCACGCCGATGATCTTCGCGGCTTCCAGCGCGCGTTCGAGGCCGGTGATGGACTGCTCGGCCGCGGTGGCGCCCGCGAGCAGCGGCAGCAGCGCGAGGATCGGAATCGCGGCCACGTCCTGGAACAGCAGGATCGAGAAGCCGGCCTGGCCGCTGGGCGTCTTCAGCAGGTTGCGCTCGCCGAACACCTGCAGCGCGATGGCGGTGGACGACAGCGCGAGGCCCAGCGCGGCCACCAGCGCCACGCGCCATTCGGCGCCCACGGCCCAGCCCGCGGCGAACAGCACGGCGGCGCAGCTCAGCACCTGCGCGGCGCCCCAGCCGAAGATGGGACGGCGCAGGTTCCACAGGCGCTTGGGTTCGAGTTCGAGGCCCACGAGGAACAGCATCAGCACCACACCGAACTCGGCGAAGTGCAGCACGTCCTCGACGCTGGACACGAGGCCCAGTCCCCAGGGGCCGATGGCGATGCCGGCCACGAGGTAGCCGATGATCGAGCCGAGGCCCAGGGCCTTCGACAGCGGCACCACCAGCACGGCGGCGCCCAGGTAGATCAGGCTGTTGGTCAGCCAGGCGGGTGCGTGTTCCATTCAGGCCGCCTTGCTGTTGTCTGCGGCCGTGGCCGCGAGGCCGTGGGCCATGGCAGCCTGGAGGGCGCTGGAGACCACTTGGCCGATGTCGTCGGTGTCGGCTGGCCGGTCGCTCTCGGGCACGGGGCAGGCCACGCAGGCGTCGATCTCCTCGATCTCCGGCCAGTCGGGGTAGCTGCCGAGGCGCTGGGCAAAGGTTTCGACGTGCGACGCCACGTCCGCCTCGCTGGCGCTGCGCGCGCCGTAGAAGACCAGCGGCGGCAGGAAGCGCATGCCGCACAGCGCGGCGGTCTGCTCGTAGGGCGGCAGGAAGGCGTCGAAGAAATAGCGGTGGTAGTTCTGCGGGTGGTACGCGGCCTCGGGGCTGCCGGTGGTGGCGACCAGCCAGAGGTCCTTGCCCTGCAGCGCCGTGCCGCCGGGGCCGTAGGCCCAGCCGTAGGCGAGCACGTCGTCGACCCAGAGTTTTTGCAGCGCGGGCATCGAGTACCACTGGATCGGATGCACCAGCACCACCAGGTCGGCCTTGGCGAGCCGGGCCTGCTCGGCTTCGACGTCGATGGCGAAGTCGGGGTAGCTGCCGTAGAGGTCGTTGACGTCGATGCCCGGCACGGCGCGTGCGGCGGCGAGCATGCGGCGGTTGACGCGCGAGTCGCGCCAGTGCGGGTGGGCCGCGAGCACGTAGATGCCGCCGGAATTTCCCGTGGGTGTTGTTGTCGTCATGCCGCGAACATAGCGCAGTCAAGGCCGGTTCGTCGGGCGAAAGGGCGCCGGCGACTACCATTCCCGCTGTCCCTGTTCCGGAGGAGAGCTTTTATGCCGGTGGTTCTGGTCGCCAATCCCAAGGGTGGCGTAGGCAAGTCGACGATCGCGACCAACGTCGCGGGCTACTTCGCAAGCCACGGCCATGCCGTGATGCTGGGCGACGTGGATCGCCAGCAATCCTCGCGGCTCTGGCTGGGCCTGCGTCCGCCGATGGCCCGGCCCATCGCCACCTGGGAGGCCATCGGCGACAGCACGGTGGTGCGGCCGCCTCGCGGCACCACGCACGCGGTGCTCGACACGCCGGCCGGCCTGCACGGCTGGCGCTTCAAGGAAGTGCTGGCGCTGGCCGACCGGGTGATCGTGCCGCTGCAGCCGAGCATCTTCGACATCTACGCGACGCGCGACTTCCTCGACCGGCTGCTGGAAGACCGCCGCGCCGAAAAGACGAAGATCGGCCTCGTCGGCATGCGCGTGAACGCCCGCACGCTGGCGGCCGACCGGCTCCACGAATTCATCGCGGGGCTCGGCGTGCCGGTGATCGGCGAACTGCGCGACACGCAGAACTACGTGCAGCTCGCGGCGCGCGGGCTCACGCTGTTCGACATCGCGCCGGGCCGCGTCCAGCGCGACCTGGAGCAGTGGCAGCCGATCCGCGAATGGCTCGACGCCTGATCCAGGCTCCCGGTTTTCCCTGAGCCCGGTTGTCGCAAGCCCGACAGCCGGGCGAACACCCTGCACGCCAGAATGCCCGGATGACCAAAAAGACATTCCAGACCCTTCAGGATCTCGCCGCCTGCGTTGGCCAGGAGGTCGCCGTGAGCGACTGGATCACCATCACGCAGGCGCAGGTCAACCAGTTCGCCGAGGCGACGGGCGACCACCAGTGGATCCATATCGATGTCGAGCGGGCCAAGGCCGGCCCCTTCGGCGGGCCGATCGCCCATGGTTTCCTCACGCTGTCGCTGCTGCCGCGCTTCTTCGAGACGGCGATCGACGTGGTCGAGTCGCGCATGGGCGTGAACTACGGCATGAACCGGGTGCGCTTCATGTCGCCGGTGCCGGTGGGCAAGCGGTTGCGGGCGCGCATGAAGCTGCTGAGCTCGGAGCCGATCGCCGACGATGGCTTCCAGATGACCTGGGAAGTCACCATCGAGCTCGAAGGCGCGGCCAAGCCGGCGTGCGTGGCCGAGTCGGTGGTGCGGCGCTACCGCTGAGGCGTCGGGCTTTTTCGTTTCAGCCGAAGCCGTTCTGTCGCCAGGCCTCGAACACCGTCACGGCCACCGCATTCGAGAGATTCAGGCTGCGCTGGCCCTCGCGCATCGGCAGGCGCAGGCGCTGCGGCTCGGCGAAGCCGTCGCGTACCGCGGATGGCAGGCCGCTGGTCTCCGAGCCGAACACCAGCCAGTCGCCGGGCTGGAAGCGCACGTCGTGCACGGCCCGCGTGCCGCGCGTGGTGAGGGCGAACATGCGGTCGGCGGCCGGTTGCTCCGTGGCGAGCAGCGCTTGCCAGTCGGCATGGCGCTTCACTTCGGCGTACTCGTGGTAGTCGAGCCCTGCGCGGCGCAGCAGGCGGTCGTCCATCGAAAAACCGAGCGGCTCGACCAGGTGCAGCGTGCAGCCGGTGTTGGCGGCGAGCCGGATCACGTTGCCGGTGTTCGGCGGGATTTCGGGGTGGACCAGGACGATATGGAACATGCGCCGATTGTCGGCGGGCCGCGTCGGAGGTTCAGCGCGGCGGATCGGTCCGGGCCAGCACGATGGCCGTGACATGGGCCGCGCCCGCCAGCCGCAGCACTTCGGCGGCCGCGAACAGCGAGGCGCCGCTGGTCATCACGTCGTCCACCAGCACGAGGCGCCGGCCGCGCAGCTTCTCGGCGCGCAGCGGCTCCACGGCGAAGGCGCCGCGCAGGTTGTGCAGCCGGTCGGCGCGCGAAAGGCCGCTCTGCGCGGGCGTCTCGCGGGTGCGCAGGAGCAGGGTGGCGTCGGTCTTGGCAGGCGACAGCCGCCGCGCCAACTCGTGCGCCTGATTGAAGCCGCGTTCGCGCAACCGACCAGGCGCCAGCGGCATCGGCAGCACGCTGTCGCAAGCCTCCAGCGCCGGCTCCACCCATGGCGTGCTGCGCAGCAGCGTGGCGAACGGGTCGGCCCAGCCGGCCTCGCCCTGGAACTTGAATGCCGTGATGGCGTCCGGCCACGGCCATGCGTAGGTGCAGGCCGCGAGGCAGGCGTCCAGCGGCGGCGGGTGCTTCACGCAGTCGCCGCAGCGGCTCACGCCTTCGGGCACGGGCAGGGCGCAACTGCTGCAGCGCGCGGTGGGCGGGGCGAAGCGGGCCACGCAGGCATCGCACACCGGGCGCGACGGCCAGGCGCGGCAGACCGCGCACTGGCTGGGCAGCCGTGCGAGCAGCGAGGCGAAAGACCCGAAGGGCATGAAAGGCCACAAGGCCCGATGGCTGGACATGGCCTCAATATACTCACGGCCCCATGGCCACCGACCCCTCACGACGACCGCCGACCATCGATGCCACGGCGGCCGCCCGCTGGCGCCAACTCGCGCCTGCCGACGGCTCCCCCTGGCTGCACGAGGAAATCGGCCGCCGGATGGAAGACCGGCTGCAATGGATCAAGGCCCAGCCCCGCACATGGGCCGATTGGGCACCGCTGCGCAGCGGCCTCGAGGCGCATGAACTCGTCGCCCGCCGCTACAAGGACGCGGCTTCCTTCGTGATCGAGCCGGAGCCCGCGCTGGCCGCCGCCACCGGCCAGGCGCTGGCCGCCCCATGGTGGAGCGCGCGCCGCTGGCAGGCCGGCAAGGCGCGCTTCGACGCGCCGCCGGAAGACGGCGTCGACCTGCTCTGGGCCAACATGTCGCTGCACATGGCGGCCGACCCGGAAGCGCTGATCGCGCACTGGCACAAGCTGGTGGCAACCGACGGCTTCCTGATGTTCTCCTGCCTCGGGCCCGACACCGTGCGCGAGTTGCGTGCGCTGCATGCCCGGCTCGGCTGGCCGGCCGCGGGCCACGAGTTCACCGACATGCACGACTGGGGCGACATGCTGGTGCACGCCGGCTTCGCCGAACCGGTGATGGACATGGAGCGCATCGTGCTGACCTGGGCCACGCCCGAGGCGGCGCTGGCCGAGCTGCGCACGCTGGGCCGCAACCTGCACCCGGCGCGCTTCCCGGCGCTGCGCGGCAAGGCCTGGCACCAGTCGCTGAAGAAGGCGCTGCCCGAGCTCGCTCCGGCCGAAGAGGGCGCCGGGCGCATCGCGCTGACCTTCGAGGTCATCTACGGACACGCGTTCAAGCCGGTGCCGCGCGTGTCGCTGTCGGCCGAAAGCGCGGTGTCGCTGCGCGAGATGCGCTCGATGCTCCAGCGCGGCCGACCGGGTGCCTGATACTGGCCTTTTTGCCTAGTTAGTAGTGACCCGTAGGCGTCCTCCACGCAACGCGGGCGCCGATATCTACCCGCTACAATCCGCCGTTGCGTGGAACCCGCGGGTATTGTCCCGCGATCGACGGGTGTCGGATCCTGTTTGTACGAAGGTGTACGAGGGGTTGGGCGACCATCGACGCACCGATTTGCTGAACTCGCCCGTGTCGAATTCCGTGTTTCGATTTGCCACCGTTTCAGGCCAGAGCATCCACTGGTTCCTGAAGCGGAACTGCTCGGTGACGCCGAGCCAGCTGGGCTGGCTCTACGCCTCGCTGTGCGTGGTATCGCTCGGCACCGGCACCCTGTTCTGGCTGCACGGTGCGCCGCTGGTTCTGCCTTTTGCCTGGCTCGAGCTGGCCGCTGTCGGGTTTGCGTTCATGGTCTATGCACGGCATGCGACCGACGGCGAGAAGATCGCGCTGCAGGAGGGGCGGCTCGTCGTGGAGCTCGAAAACGGCGGGCACTACGAACGCACGGAATTTCTTCCGCACCAGGTGCGGATCGAACCGCAGACCGGCGATCGCTCGCTGATCGAGGTCTCGGGGCAGGGTCGATCGGTCAGGGTGGGGCGCTATGTACGCCCGGAGTTGCGTGCGGCTTTGGCCCGCGAGATTCGCATGGCGTTGCGTGGCGCCTGAGGGGGCTCGCGCAGTGCTGCACGGTTGGGTTGTCGATAAATTGAAGAAACGTGAACACGATGAAGAGCATTTGGCGCAATAAGTACAGGCCGGCGAATCTGTTGCTGGCGGCCGGCGCGGCTTTCAGCAGCGCGGCGCACGCAGTCAACGATCTGCCCGGCGGCCCTTCGGTTCGCCAGTTGAATCTTCCGGTCGGTGTGACCAAGATCGCGCAGGAGCAGCATCTGCTCCACACGATCATGATGATTCTGTGCACGGTCATCTTCGTCGCCGTGTTCGCGGTCATGTTCTATTCGATCTGGAAGCACCGCAAGTCGGTCGGCCACAAGGCCGCCAACTTCCATGAATCGGTGGTGGTCGAGGTCATCTGGACCATCGTGCCCTTCCTCATCGTGATCGTCATGGCGCTGCCCGCCACCAAGGTGCTGGTGGCCCAGAAGGACACCACCAACGCCGACCTCACGATCAAGACCACCGGCTATCAGTGGAAGTGGGGCTACGACTACCTGAACGGCGAAGGCGAGGGCCTGGCTTTCATCTCCACGCTCGACAGCTCGCAGCGCGCCATGTCCGACGCCGGCGCCAAGGGCGCGGTGCCCGACGACTACCTGCTCAAGGTCGACAACCCGCTGGTGGTGCCGGTCAACAAGAAGGTCCGCATCATCACCACCGCGAACGACGTGATCCACGCCTTCGCCGTGCCGCAGCTGGGCTTGAAGCAGGACGCGATTCCCGGCTTCGTGCGCGACACCTGGTTCCGTGCCGAGACCGTGGGCGACTACTACGGCCAGTGCCAGGAACTGTGCGGCAAGGAACACGCCTACATGCCGATCCACGTGAAGGTGGTCTCGTCGGCCGACTACACGACCTGGGTGGCCGCCAAGCGCAAGGAAGCCGCCGCCAAGCTCGACGACCCGACCAAGGTCTGGACCCTGCCCGACATGCTCGTTCGTGGCGAGAAGGTCTATGCCGCCAACTGCGCCGCCTGCCACCAGGCCAACGGCAAGGGCGCGGGCCCGATCAAGGCGCTCGACGGCGACGCGAAGGTGCTCGATGCCGACCACTCGGTGCAACTGCATGTGCTGCTCAACGGCCAGAACAACGGCGCGATGCCGTCCTGGAAGCAGCTGAGCGATACCGACCTCGCGGCCGTGGCCACGTACACCAAGAACAGCTGGTCGAACAAGACCGGCCAGCTGGTGCAGCCGGCCGAAGTGCTGGCCCTGCGCGGCAAGTGATGCGACAGCGTCCCGCGACGAAGAAATTGCAAGGAACAACGAAATGAGTGCAGTCCTCGACCCCCACGGTCACGCCGCCCACGGCGACCACGCACACGACGAGCATCACGACCACCACGCGCCCACCGGCTGGCGCCGCTGGGTCTTCGCGACCAACCACAAGGACATCGGCACGCTCTACCTGCTGTTCAGCTTCACCATGCTGATGGTGGGCGGCGTGCTCGCGCTGCTGATCCGCGCCGAGCTGTTCCAGCCCGGCCTGCAGCTGGTGAACCCCGAGCTGTTCAACCAGTTCACCACCATGCACGGCCTGATCATGGTGTTCGGCGCCATCATGCCGGCCTTCGTGGGCTTCGCGAACTGGATGATCCCGCTGCAGGTGGGCGCCTCCGACATGGCGTTCGCGCGCATGAACAACTTCAGCTTCTGGCTGCTGATTCCCGCGGCGCTGATGCTTGTCGGTTCGTTCTTCATGCCCGGCGGCGCACCCGCTGCCGGCTGGACGCTCTACGCACCGCTCACGCTGCAGATGGGCCCCTCGATGGACGCCGGCATCTTCGCGATGCACATCATGGGCGCCTCGTCGATCATGGGTTCGATCAACATCATCGTGACCATCCTCAACATGCGCGCGCCCGGCATGACGCTGATGAAGATGCCGATGTTCTGCTGGACCTGGCTCATCACCGCCTACCTGCTGATCGCCGTGATGCCTGTGCTCGCAGGCGCCATCACGATGACGCTGACCGACCGCCACTTCGGCACCAGCTTCTTCAATCCCGCCGGCGGCGGCGACCCGGTGATGTACCAGCACATCTTCTGGTTCTTCGGCCACCCCGAGGTCTACATCATGATCTTGCCGGCTTTCGGCATCATCAGCCAGGTGGTGCCGGCCTTTGCCCGCAAGCGCCTGTTCGGCTACGCCTCGATGGTGTACGCCACCTCGTCGATCGCCATCCTGTCGTTCATCGTGTGGGCGCACCACATGTTCACGACCGGCATGCCGCTCACCGGCCAGCTGTTCTTCATGTACGCGACCATGCTGATCGCGGTGCCCACGGCGGTGAAGATCTTCAACTGGATCGCGACGATGTGGCAGGGCTCGATGACCTTCGAGACGCCCATGCTGTTCGCGGTCGGCTTCATCTTCGTGTTCACGATGGGCGGCTTCACCGGCCTGATCCTCGCGGTCGCACCGATCGACACGCAGCTGCAGGACACCTACTACGTGGTGGCCCACTTCCACTACGTGCTGGTGGCCGGCTCGCTGTTCGCCATGTTCTCGGGCTTCTACTACTGGGTGCCCAAGTGGACCGGCGTGATGTACAACGAAACGCGCGGCAAGGTGCACTTCTGGTGGTCGCTGATCTCGTTCAACGTGACCTTCTTCCCGATGCACTTCCTGGGCCTGGCGGGTATGCCGCGCCGCTACGCCGACTACCCGATGCAGTTCGCCGACTTCAACGCCGTGGCGTCGGTCGGTGCCTTCTTCTTCGGCTTCGCGCAGGTGTACTTCTTCCTGTTCGTCGTGCTGCCCACCATGCGCGGCAAGGGCGAGAAGGCTGTTCAGAAGCCGTGGGAAGCCGCTGAAGGCCTCGAGTGGGAAGTGCCGTCGCCGGCGCCGTTCCACACCTTCGAGACCCCGCCCAAGCTCGACGCGACCGCCACCAAGGTGATCGGCTGACAGGCCGCACGACGATGACGACGCCTGAACAAAGAAAGAACAACCGGCGCATGGGGCTCACGCTGGCCTCCATCGCGGTGATCTTCTTCATCGGCTTCATCGTCCGCATGGTCTTCTTCAGCGGCCGCTGACCGCCAACCGAACGGGAGCAGCACGCACCATGAGCCTCGGCCCACGCATTCGCCGCGCCAATGTGCGCATGGTCGGCAAGCTGGCCGTCGTGGCTTGCGGCATGTTCGCCTTCGGCTATGCGCTGGTGCCGATGTACCGCGCGATCTGCGAAATGACCGGCATCAACATCCTCGCGCTCTCCGAGCTCGAAGTGCCGGGCGGCGCCAGTGGCGGCAAGAACGTGCGCGTGCCCGACAACACGCAGGTCGACATGACCCGCACCATCACGGTCGAGTTCGACTCCAACGTGCGCGGCGGCCTCTGGGACTTCAAGCCCGCGGAGCGGACCATCCAGGTGCACCCCGGCCAGCTCAACACGGTGATGTACGAGTTCCAGAACGTGCAGAACCGCCGCATGGCCGCACAGGCCATCCCGAGCTACGCGCCGCAGCAGGCTGCGCCCTACTTCAACAAGCTCGAGTGCTTCTGCTTCAACCAGTACACGCTCGATCCGGGCGAGAAGAAGCAGTGGCCGGTCGCATTCGTGATCGATCCCAAGATTTCCAAGGACGTGAAGACCATCACGCTGTCGTACACCTTCTTCGAGGTGGGCGGCAAGACGCCCGCGGCCCCGGTGGCCGCCGTTGCGAATACTGCACCGGTGGCCGCCGTTTCCAGGACTTCCGATGAGCCGCGCTCGTGACCGATCCCTCGTCGAACCGGCCGAAGGCTTCACTGTGGGACACGGTGAAGGCGGTGGGCTGGTCGTTCTTCGGTGTTCGCAAGAACAGCGCCTACCAGGAAGACCTGGGCAAGCTGAATCCGCTGCACATCATCGCGGTGGCGTTCGTTGCAGTGATCGTCTTCGTGGTCGGGCTGGTGCTGCTGGTGCGCCACGTGGTCGCAGCAGCCTGACGGTGAAACCCCCGACAAGCAGAATCCATTGAATCGAGAGAAGAAAGAAAGCCAGGAGCTGATATGAGTTCAACCACCCACGGCACCACGCCCTACTACTTCGTGCCCGGACCATCGGCCTATCCGGTCTCGGCCGCGATCGGCCTGTTCTTCGTGATCCTGGGCGCCGCGCAATGGATCAACGGCCACGAGTGGGGCGCATGGTCCCTGCTGGCCGGCATGGTGATCTGGCTCGGCACGCTGTTCGTGTGGTTCCGCGCCGCCATCGGCGAAAGCGAGAGCGGCCAGTACGGCCACAAGGTCGACCTCTCGTTCCGCTGGAGCATGAGCTGGTTCATCTTCTCGGAAGTGATGTTCTTCGGCGCGTTCTTCACGGCGCTTTGGTGGGCCCGCACCCACGCGCTGCCGGCGCTCGGCGGCCTGGACAACGCGATCCTCTGGCCCGACTTCAAGGCCGTGTGGCCCAGCGCCGCTGCCGGCGCCACCGGCTCGCCGGCCGGCATCGTCGAACCCTTCCAGACCGTTGGCCCGTTCTGGCTGCCGACGATCAACACCGCGTTGCTGCTGAGTTCGGGCGTGACGCTCACCATCGCCCACCACGCATTGCGTGCCGGCCACCGCGCACAGACGATCCGCTTCATGTGGCTCACCGTGCTGCTCGGCCTGACCTTCCTGAGCGTGCAGGGCTACGAGTACCACCACCTGTACACCGAGCTGAACCTCAAGCTCAGTTCGGGCGCCTACGGTTCGACCTTCTTCATGCTGACCGGCTTCCACGGCCTGCACGTGTTCATCGGCATGCTGATGCTGCTGTTCATCACGCTGCGCCTGCGCAAGGGCCACTTCACGCCGGAGCGCCACTTCGGCTTCGAGGGCGCGGCCTGGTACTGGCACTTCGTGGACGTGGTCTGGCTCGGCCTCTACATGCTGGTCTATTGGCTTTGAGCGAAGAATCTCGTCCCGGCATTCCAGAAAAAAGGCGCCGCAAGGCGCCTTTTTCATGGTTCTCGTGGAACGAGCACCATCTACTTGCCGACCGGGAGCCCGGTGGGCTGGATGTAGCCGAGTTTCCAGGCCAGCAGCAGGCAGAGGAACAAAAACACCGAGAGGCCGATCCGAACGGTGAGCGCGCGCGCCATGCCGCCGCTCTTGGCGCGCCCGTTGCGCCCGTCCTTCAGCATGAAGAACAGGGCAAACGCGAGGCTCGCGAAGATGCCCAGGAACACCAGGGCGACGAAATATTTCATGACCCCCATTATCGGCCGCACGCCCCGTTCCCTCCAGTGACTCCTGAACCCCTGTATTCCGAAGACCGGCGCCGGCCGGGCCGTTTCTGGCTCATCACCATCGCTGCCGTGCTGACGGCGGCAGCCACCGTTTCGCTGGGCCGCTGGCAGTTGTCGCGCGCCGCGCAGAAAGAATCGCTGCAGGCCGACATCGAGGCCCAGAAGCTGAAGCCGGCGCTGACCCAGGCCGAGTTTTTGGCGATGGCGAAGCCCTCCGACGCGATGCATCGCCCGGTGCGCCTGCGCGGCCTGTGGCTGACGCCGCAGACCGTATTTCTCGACAACCGCCAGATGCACGGCACGCCAGGCTTCTACGTGCTGACGCCCTTCGCCCTGGAAGGCACCGAACAGACGGTGATGGTGCAACGCGGCTGGATCCAGCGAAATTTCGTCGACCGCACGCAGCTGGGCGCGGTCGAGACGCCGGCCGGCATCGTCGAGGTCACGGGCCTGGTCGAGCCGCCGCCGAGCCATCTGCTGGAATTGGGCACGCCCGCATCCGCACCGGCCGCGGCTGCTTCGGCGCCTGCCCCGGCGGCGTCCGCACCGGCCGCTCCGGCATCGGCCGCCAAGGGGTATTCGCCCATCCGGCAAAATCTCGACCTGGAAGCCTTCCGCGCCGAAACCAAGCTGCCGCTGCGCACCGACGTGTCGCTGCAGCAGAGCGGACCGGCTTCCGAGGGCCTGCAGCGCGACTGGCCGGCCCCGGCGCTGGGCCTGGAGAGGCACTACGGTTACGCATTCCAGTGGTTCGGCCTGTCGGCCCTCGTCGTCATCCTCTATGTCTGGTTCCAATTCATCACACCCCTCCGCCGCTCGAGGCGCCGCGCGCGCGATGGCCGCTTCTGACGAGCCGCTGGGCCTGACGGTGCATTCGATGCCGTCGCCCAACCAGGCGCTCGACGGCGCGGAGGGCCGGCGCACGGTCATGGGGCGCTGGAAGATGATCGCCGTGATGCTGATGTGCGCGGCGCCCGTCATTGCCTCGTACTTCACCTACTACGTGATCCGGCCCGAAGGCCGCAGCGTCTACGGCGAACTGGTCGACCCGCAGCGCGAGCTGCCGAAGCTGACGGCCACCGACCGCAACGGTGCGCCGGTGGACATCGCCACGCTCAAGGGCCAGTGGCTGCTGGTGGCCGTGGCCGATGCAGCCTGCGATGCGCTCTGCGAGCAGCAGCTCTACCTGCAGCGCCAGCTGCGCGAGAGCCTGGGCCGCGAGAAGGACCGCATGGACCGTGTCTGGCTCGTGAGCGACGCCGCGCCCGTGCCCGAGCGCCTGAACAACGGCCTGCATGGCGCGACGGTGCTGCGCGTGCCGGCCGACCAGCTGGCCAAGTGGCTTGCTCCCATGCCGGGCCACTCGCTGGCCGAACACCTCTACGTGGTCGATCCGATGGGCAACTGGATGATGCGTTTCCCCGCCCGCATGGACGCGGCCGGTGCCAGCCGCGCCAAACGCGACCTCGACCGCCTGCTGCGCGCCTCGGCGTCGTGGGACGAACCGGGCCGCTGACCGCCTCCGACTTGCCCATGGACACGACCACCTCGCTCTACGATCTGACGCCTATCGCCTGGCTCATGGCGGCGGGCGTGCTGATCGCGCTCGGCCCGCTGGTGTGGGTCTGGCGGCGCAACGCGGGCGCGGGTCCGGCGCGGCGGCTGCATGCGTTGACCGTGCTCACGCTGTTCCTCACCTTCGACCTCACGCTGTTCGGCGCCTTCACGCGGCTCACCGACTCCGGCCTGGGCTGCCCCGATTGGCCCGGCTGCTACGGCAACGCCAGCCCGGCCGGCGCGCGCCACGAAATCGCGATGGCGCAGGCCGCCCAGCCGACCGGCCCCGTCACGCACAGCAAGGCATGGGTGGAGATGGTCCACCGCTATCTGGCGACGGGTGTCGGCGTGCTGATCCTCACGCTCGCGGGTGCCACCTGGATCGTGCGCCGCCGCCAGCGCCGCGCGCCGCCGCCGTCGAAAGACGGCGAGCACCACGCCACGCTCAGCGCATGGTGGCCGGCATTTACCTTGGTCTGGGTCTGCCTGCAGGGCGCCTTCGGTGCACTCACGGTGACCTGGAAGCTCTTCCCCGCCATCGTCACGCTGCATCTGCTCGGTGCCGTGGTGTTGCTGGCGCTGCTCTGCATCCAGGCCGCGCACTACCGGCAGACGGCTGCGCAGCGGCTGCCCACCGCCGTATCGCCCGCACTGCGCAACGGGCTCATTGCGACCACCGTGCTGCTGGGGCTGCAGATCGCGCTCGGCGGCTGGGTCAGCACCAACTATGCGGTGCTGGCCTGCACGCAATTCCCCATCTGCCAGGACAGCTGGTGGCCGGCCATGAACTTCGCGCAGGGCTTCGAGATCTGGCGTCACCTCGGTGTGACCGGCGAGGGCCAGCCGCTCGATTTTTCCGCGCTCACCGCCATCCACTACGCGCACCGGCTGATGGCCTATGCGGTGTTCGTCGCGCTCGGCGTGCTCGCATGGCACCTGCGCCGCATCGCGGCGTTGCGTCCGCAGGCGCGCTGGCTCGCGGGGCTGGCGCTGCTTCAGCTCGCCACGGGTCTTGGCAACGTGCTGCTGGGCTGGCCGCTGGCCGCGGCGGTGCTGCATACCGGCGGCGCCGCTGCGCTCGCCGTGGTGCTCACCTGGGCGCTGTGCGAGAGCCGGCGCGATCCCGCGGCGCTGATCGTGCGTGCCGGTGACAATGCGTCCGCCAACAACAATAGCCAGAGGAAGGCCCCCGCGTGAGCACCCCGATCCCCGTTCAGCAAACCAGCACCGCGAACGTGCTGCGCCAGTTCTACGCGCTGACCAAGCCGCGCGTGGTGCAGCTGATCGTGTTCTGCGCGCTGATCGGCATGGTGCTGGCCGTCCCCGGTCTGCCTTCGTGGGCCGATGTGCAGCGCGCGGCGCTGGCCTGCATCGGCATCTGGCTGGTGGCCGGTGCCGCTGCCGCGTTCAATTGCCTCGTCGAGAAGGGCATCGATGCCAAGATGAAGCGCACCGCGTGGCGTCCTACGGCGCGCGGCGAACTCAGTGACAGGCAGGCGCTGGTTTTCTCGGCGCTGCTGTGCGCGGCGGGTTCGGCGCTGCTGTGGTTCACGGTCAATCCGCTCACCATGTGGCTCACCTTCGCCACCTTCGTCGGCTACGCGGTGATCTACACCGTGATCCTCAAGCCGCTGACGCCGCAGAACATCGTGATCGGCGGCGCCTCGGGCGCGATGCCGCCGGTGCTGGGCTGGGCCGCGATGACGGGCTCCCTCGACCCCGGGGCGTGGATTCTTTTCCTCATCATCTTCCTGTGGACGCCGCCGCACTTCTGGGCGCTGGCGCTCTACCGCGTCGAGGACTACCGCAAGGCCGGCCTGCCGATGCTGCCGGTCACGCATGGCAACGAATTCACGCGGCTGCAGGTGCTGCTGTACACCTTCATCCTGTTCGCGGCCTGCCTGATGCCCTTCATCTACGGCATGAGCGGTTGGCTGTACCTGGCGGTGGCCGTCGCGGTGAGCGTCGGCTTCACCGGTTATGCGTTTGCGCTGTGGCGCAACTATTCCGACACGCTGGCGCGCAAGACCTTCCGCTTCTCGCTGATCCACCTGAGCGTGCTGTTCCTGGCGCTGCTCGTCGATCACTACCTTCACTGACCAAGTCTTCATGAACAAGCGCAACGCTCTTCGACTGATGGCCACGGGCGCCGGCTGGGTGGGCGTGGCCGCTGCCCTGGGCCTGGGCATCGCGGGCTGCGGCGAGACCAAGCAGAACTTCAACGCCGTCGACATCACCGGCGCGGACTACGCCAAGGACTTCTCGCTGAAGGACGCCGACGGCAAGGTCCGCACCATGGCCGACTTCAAGGGCAAGGTGGTCGTGCTGTTCTTCGGCTATGCGCAATGCCCCGACGTCTGCCCGACCACCATGACCGAGATGGCGCAGGTCAAGCAGCAGCTCGGCAAGGACGGCGACAGGCTGCAGGTGCTGTTCGTCACGGTCGATCCGGCGCGCGACACGGCCGAGGTGCTCAAGGCCTACATGGGCGCGTTCGACCCGAGCTTCGTCGCGCTGATCCCCACGCCCGACGAGTTGGCCGCTGTCGCGAAGGACTACAAGGTCTACTACAAGAAGGTCGACGGCAAGACGCCCACCAGCTACTCGATGGACCACTCGGCCGCCAGCTATGTCTACGACACGCAGGGCCGGCTGCGGCTCTATGCGCGCTATGGCGCGGGCGTGCCGTCGATGGTGTCGGACCTGAAGACGCTGCTGGCTTCTTGAGGAAGACCGCTTGTTGGCCGCCGTGGACTCGGTCGAGCACCTGAAAGGGCGCAAGGGCGCCTTCCGCATCGCGCTGATCCCGCCCGAGGTGCTCAGCGCACTCAACGACGGGCTGCTCGAAACCGTCAACCTCAACGAATTCATGGCGCTGGAGCTGCCCCGGCTGGCGCGCAGCGTGGCGGGGCACATCGGGCTCGACGCGCAGGGCGAGCGGCTGGTCGACACGCTCGCGATGCTGGGCGCTTTCAAGCCCATGCGGCGGCACGGGCACATCGCGCGTGCGCTCTACGACATGGCGGCACTGCACGGCGAGCGTGACGCTGTCGCGCATCGGCTGGCCACGCACGCGAGCGACGTGGCCCGCTGCTGGGCCGCGCAGTGGGTCACGTTGTCGGGCCTGCCGCTGGCGGCGCAGCTGGAGGCGGTGCGCCGCTTCGCCGCCGATTCGCATTTCGGCGTGCGCGAGATCGCCTGGATGGCGGTGCGCGACGAGGTCATTGCGTCGCTCGACGAAGCGCTTGCGCTGCTGCAGCCGTGGGTCTCCGATGCCGACCCCAACATCCGCCGCTTTGCGAGCGAACTCACGCGACCGCGCGGCGTGTGGTGCGCGCAGATCGATGCGCTCAAGACCGAGCCGTGGCGGGCCTTGCCGCTGATCGAGCCGCTGCGCGCCGACCCCAGCCGCTACGTGCAGAACTCGGTCGCCAACTGGCTCAACGACGCAAGCAAGAGCCAGGGCGAGTGGGTCGACAAGCTCTGCGCGCGGTGGGTGGCAGAGTCGGACACGGCCGAAACCCGCTACATCGCGAAGCGGGCGCTGCGAACGCTCTCCAAATGAAGAAAGCCCGGGAATGCCGGGCTTTCTTCTGGATGGGGCAAGGCTTACGCGTAGTCCGCAAGCGCCTTTTTCATCTTCTTCATGGCCGCCACTTCGATCTGGCGGATGCGCTCGGCGCTCACGCCGTACACCGCGGCCAGGTCGTGCAGCGTCATGCCGCCCGAGCCGTCGTCGTTGACCTTGAGCCAGCGCTCTTCCACGATGCGGCGGCTGCGGTCGTCCAGCGCTTCGAGCGCGGTAGCGATGCCGTCGCTCGACAGGCGGTCGCGCTGCTGCGATTCGAGCAGTGCGGTCGGTTCCTGCGTGGCATCGGCCAGGTAGGCAATCGGGCCGAAGGCTTCATCGCCGTCGTCGGTGGGGCCCGGATCGAGCATGACGTCGCCGCCCGACAGGCGGGTTTCCATCTCGAGCACTTCCTCGGGCTTGACGTTCAGCCGGGTCGCCATCTGCGACACCTCGTCGGGGCTCAGCGTATCGCGGTGCGTGCCGTTGTCGGCCGCGGCCGAGTCGGCCTTGAAGCCCTGCTTCATCGAGCGCAGGTTGAAGAACAGCTTGCGCTGGGCCTTGGTCGTCGCGACCTTGACCATGCGCCAGTTCTTCAGGATGTACTCATGGATCTCGGCCTTGATCCAGTGCATGGCGTAGCTCACGAGCCGCACGCCCTGGTCGGGGTCGAAACGCTTCACGGCCTTCATGAGGCCGACGTTGCCTTCCTGGATCAGGTCGCCGTGCGGCAGCCCGTAGCCCAGGTACTGGCGGGAAATGGACACCACGAGGCGCAGGTGCGACAGCACCAGCGCGCCGGCGGATTCGAGGTCGTTGTGGTCGCGCAGCTTGCGTGCGAAGCCCTGCTCTTCTTCGAGCGTGAGCAGCGGCAGGCGGTTGGCAGCCGAAATGTAGGCGTCCAGGTTGCCCAGCGGGGGAACCATCGACCATGGGTTGGCGACGGCCAGCTGGTTGGCAGAGACTCCAGACAGCGTTGTCATCAGGGAAACTCCTTTGTGTGGGCCATATTAGCACTCGATTAGAGGGAGTGCTAAACCAAGGGTTCCCTTGAATTTCTATCGTCGTGATAGAGCAGGGCTACCAGCGTACTCCCAGCTTTAGGAAAAGCTTGGACAGCACGAACAACGGTCCGACCCAGAGATATTGGAGGTCTTCGAAGAACGAAGGCTTCTTGCCCTCGATCTTGTGGCCCACAAACTGGAAGATCCAGGCCACCACAAAGATAGCGGCTGAAATCGGCAATACAAGTCCGTCCATCGCATGCACCAGCGCCAAGGCCAGCGCGGTCAGGGCGAGCATGGCCAGCAGGAAGGCCGGCGAGCGCAGCAGGACGTAGTAGACGAGGCTGGCGGCCACGAAACCGTAGGCCACCCAGGGATGGAGCGCGAACAGCAGGCCGACGATGCTCAGCATGATGGCCGGGATGGCCACGAAATGGATCAATTCGTTGGTCGGATTGCGGTGGCTCTCCTCGTAGTGGGCGAGCAGCCGGTCGACTTTGCGGTCGCTCGATCCAAGGGGGGCGGCGGCGGTGTGCGTCATGGCGAGTCTCCGGGGCGCCGTGGGATGCGGCGAGATATTCGATGGTGCCCACGGCAAAGCCCGATGGCAAGCGCGCCTGCCACGGAATTGCTATGAAAAATGTAGCATCAAGAACCACGGCTGCTGCGCACGCCGTGACTTTGTGCACTGTCGCCAAAAGGCCCCGTCGCTAAGATCGGCACGTGCCGTCCTTCGACTCTCCATCCGCATCTCTGTCACCGGCCGCGGAGGCCAGCGCCTCCACCCGCGCACCCGGGGCGATCCTCGTCGTGGACGACCACGACCTGCTGCGTCTGGGCGTCTGCGCGCTGGTCCAGGCGCAGGCCGCCTCGTCCGGCGCGAGCATCGAGGTCTTCGAGGCTGCCAACGCCGCCGATGCGATCGCGCTGTACGAAACCCACCAGGCCTCCATCGGCCTGGTGCTGCTCGATCTGGCGCTGCCCGACACGCACGGCCTGAGCGGACTGGCGGAGTTCCGCCGGCGCTTTCCGGTCGCGCGCATCGTGGTGCTCTCGGGCACCGGCAGCAGCACGCTGGCGCAGGGCGTGCTCGCGCTGGGCGCCGCCGCTTTCCTGCCGAAGTCGGCCGACCTGAAGGAAGTGGTGAGCTTCATCCGCGCCTGTGGCCTGCTCGATCCAGCTTCGCCCGACGCGGCGGAACTGCCGCCCCCGGCAATGCCCAAATCGCTCGCCGGTTATGCGGAATTCGCGCACGCCAGCGCCTGGCGGGAGCTCACGCCGCGGCAGATGCAGGTGCTGCAATGGGTGCTCGAAGGCAAGGCCAACAAGGAAATCGCACAGCTCGCAAACCTGAGCGAGGGCACGGTGAAGAACCATGTCTCGACCATCCTGCTGCTGTTCGGCATGCGTTCCCGCGCCCAGTTGATCAGCACCCTGCATTGAGCGTGCAGTCCGTCGCGCCGAACGACCCGCCCGCCGATCAGGCGCTCGCCCAGCGCGTGCTGCGCGAGCACGTCGCCTCGGTCTACGACACCTACCGCACTTCGACGCTGACCCACATGGCCTTCGTGGTGGTGTTCGGCGCCATCATCTATTCGCAGCTGAAGAACCCGAACCTGCTGTTCTGGCTGGCCGGTCTGCTGATGGCCGACGTCTATGTCTTCTTCACGCCGCGATGGAACCCCTCGCGCCCCGCGCGCGAAAGCGCGTACTGGGCGCGCAAGATTTCGCGCATGGTCACGCTCGTCAGCATGATCACGGCGGTGGTGCCCTGGCTCATCGTTCCGTACGACAACCTGCCGATGACCTCGCTGCTGATGGCCGTCGTCGTGGGCAGTTGCTCTCGCGCCGCACAGTCGCTGTGGCCGCTGAAGGCCGCGCTGTTCGGCTACACGCTGCCCATGTCGCTGGGCCTGCTCACGGCGCTGGCGTGGCAGGGCGACGGCCTGCATCTTTTTCTGGCTGCGGCCGGCGCGGCCTACCTGCTGCTGACGCTGCGCGCGGGCATCGGCCAGCACAAGCTCCTGACCGAATCGCTCATGCTGCGCTTCGAGAACGAGGCGCTGGCCGCGCGGCTCGGCGAGCAGATCGCCGCGACCGAGCGCGCGAGCGAAGAAAAAACGCGCTTTCTCGGCGCCGCCAGCCATGACCTGCGCCAGCCGCTGCACGCCATCGCCCTGTTCGGCGCCGCACTCGAGAACGAATTGCGCGGCCGCCCCGAAAGCCGCAACGCCGAGCGCCTGATGCGCGCGGTGAACGCGCTGGGTGCTTCGCTCGACACCATGCTCGACGTCTCGCGCCTCGACGCCGGCGTGATCACGCCCGTGCCGCAGCCGGTGCAGCTCGACGCGCTGTTCCTGCCCCTCAATCACACCTTTGCGGCCCGGGCCGAACAGAAGCAGCTGCAGCTGCGCGTGCGCGCCAGCGGCCTGTGGGTGCACAGCGACCCGCAGCTGCTGCACCGCATGCTGTCGAACCTGATGGACAACGCGCTCAAGTACACCGCACGGGGCGGCGTGACCGTCACGGCCCGCGAGCGCGGCGACGCGGTGTGGATCGAGGTGCGCGACAGCGGCATCGGCATCGCGCCCGAGCAGTCCGGCCGGATCTTCGAGGAGTTCTACCAGATCAACAATCCGGGCCGCGACCGCTCGCGGGGGCTCGGCATCGGGCTGTCGATCGTGCAGCGGCTGTCGCTGCTGCTCCGGCATCCGGTGCAGATGCGTTCGCGGCTGGGGCGGGGCACGCACTTTCGCGTGGTGGTGCCGGCCGTGAGTGCGGCGGAGCGCGCGCTGGCAGGGGTGCAGGCACCGGCCGCCATGGCCGGAGCGACCACCGAGAAGCGCAGCAGCCCCGCGCCGGTCCTGCCCAGCCGCGTGCTGCTGCTGGACGACGAACTCGAAATCCGCGAAGCCATGACCGGCCTGCTGCGTTCCCATGCCATCGACGCCCATGCCGTGGCGGACGAGGCTGGCGCTGCCGCCGCCCTGCAGCAGGCGATCGGCGCGGGCTGTCCCTTCGATCTCCTGCTGTGCGACTACCGACTGGCCGACGGTGCCGATGGGCTCGACGCGGGCCTGCGATTGAGCCAGGGGCAGGGCGGCAGCGCCGGAGTGCCGCTGCTGCTGATCACCGGAGAAACCTCGCCCGATCGGCTGCAGCGCGTGCGCGAATCGAAGGTGCCGGTCTTGTTCAAGCCGGTGGTCGCAGCATCGCTGCTCCAGGCCATGGCGGAACTCGTCATGGCGAAGCAGGCGCGGCGCCCCGACGCCTGAATCCATCGCCATGCACTGAGGCCGCTTCGCGCACCTGACTCGCGAATGCAATGACTTTCGGCACTGGCGAGAGTCAACCTCTCGCCCTACCTTCGATGGAGTCCCCTTGCGGCATGCCAATCCAGGCCGCAGCGGTGCAATTCGAACAATCGACAGCGGAGGTTCTTCAATGAAATTCAAACGAGCGGCGGTCGCGCTTGCAGTGGCGGGCGCCCTTGCCCTGGTCGCATGTGGGGGTGGTGGTGGAGGCGGTGGAGGCGGCGGCGGATTCCCGCTGCTGCCCGGTGACGGCGGCACGCCACCCCCGCCGCCGCCAGCGCCACCGGCACCACCACCACCCGCGCCGCCAACGCCGCCAGCGCCGGCTCCCGTGCCGGCCACGCGCACCTTCATGTACGAGGCGCTGCCGTTGGCAGGCGACCGCGGGGCATTCGCCGCCAACCTCAATGCGCAGGGCGCACGCGGTTTCCGCTTCCTGAGCGGCTTCGCCTTCACGACCAGCCCAACCACCGCCGAACAGGTCGAGGGCTACGTGCGCGACGCCGACACCACCTACAGCTACGAGCTGCATCCGATCACAGCGAACAACGCCGCCTTCCTGACCCAGGCCAACGAGGTCGGCGGGCGCGGTTTTCAGTGGGTCGGTGCGTACATCATCAACGGCGACCAGTTCTACATCTATCGGAAGAACAACGGCACGCCGGGCGTCTTTAGCTACCGGGTCGAGCCGCTGTCGGCGAACAAGGCGGGGTTCCTGGCCCAGGCCAACGGGCAGGGCGCGGAGGGCTACTACAACGTGGCGCCCGCGTTCCTCGTGGGCGATCCCAGTGCCGTGTCGATCTACGAGAGGAACGCGGCCGCCGGCGCTACCTATGCCTACGAGATCGGCGACATCGCCGGCAACGACACCGCCTACCTGGCCCAGCTCAACGAGCGCGGTGGGCGCGGCTTCCGCTCTCGCACCGAGTACCTGTTCGGCGATGGCGGCGGCGTGATCTACGCAAAGGACTTGTCGCAGTCGGCCACCTTCAGCTTCTACACGCTGGAACCCCAGCCCGGCAGCACGGCCTTCATCCAGCAGGCCAACACCGAAGGCGCCAAGGGCAGCGGGCTGGTCGGCGGCATAGGGCTGCCCAGCGGCGCGATCAAGACGCTCTATTTCACGCCGCTCAATTGCGCAACCGGCTCGCTGTGCGTTCCGGTGTCGCTGTTCGGCCTCTGAACCTCCAGCAGCCGGTCAGGGAGCAAGGGAGAGAAAAAGTAGAAAGCGAAAGCGGCCCCGGCGCAAGCAGGGGCCGCTTTTTCCTTTCTATCCGAGCAGCGCCTGCGCGAATTCGCGGGCGTTGAAGGTCTCGAGGTCTTCGAGCTTCTCGCCCACGCCGATGAAATAAACCGGAATCGGCCGCTCGCGCGCAATGGCGCACAGCACGCCGCCCTTGGCGGTGCCGTCGAGCTTGGTCACGACGAGGCCGGTCAGGCCCAGCGTCTCGTCAAAGGCCTTGACCTGCGCGAGCGCGTTCTGCCCGGTGTTGCCGTCGATCACGAGCAGCACCTCGTGCGGCGCCGTGGCGTCGGCCTTGGTGACGACGCGCTTGATCTTCTTGAGCTCGTCCATCAGGTGCAGCTGCGTCGGCAGCCGGCCGGCCGTGTCGACCAGCACCACGTCCTTGCCGCGCGCCTTGCCGGCGTTCACAGCGTCGAAGCTCACGGCCGACGGGTCGCCACCCTCGTTGCTCACGATCTCGACCGTGTTGCGGTCGGCCCAGACCAGCAACTGCTCGCGCGCCGCCGCCCTGAACGTGTCGGCCGCGGCCAGCAGCACCGAGGCGCCTTCGTCGGCCAGGTGCTTGGTGAGCTTGCCGATGGAGGTGGTCTTGCCCGCGCCGTTGACGCCGGCCACCATGATGACGGTGGGCGTGAACCGGCCGATGACCAGTGGTTTCTCAAGCGGGCGGAGCAGGTCGGCGATGGCCTCGGCCAGCAGCACCTTGACCTGCGCCGCGTCGGTGGCCATCTGGCGCTTGACGCGGCCGCGCAGGTCGTCGAGCAGGTACTCGGTCGCTTTCACGCCGGTGTCGGCCATCAGCAGCGCGGATTCGAGTTCTTCATAGAGTGCGTCGTCGATCTGCGCATTGACGAACACGGCCTGGATACCGGTGCCGGTCTTGCGCAGGCCGGTCTTGAGCTTGTCGAACCAGCCCTTGCGCTCGGTGGCGACGGCGGCTTCGATCGCTGGCGCTGGCGCTGGCGCTGGCGCAGGAGTCGGCGCGGGCGCGGGGACCGGTACGGGCGCCGCCACGACCGGCGGCGCGGCAATGGGCGCAGGCGCCGGGGACGGCACGGGTGGCGTCGCAGGCGGGGGCGCAGGAGGCGCTTCTTCAGCCGCCGGCTTCGAACCGAACCAGCTCGAAGGCGAGAACACGGAGCGTGCCGGTGCGGGCTCCGGGGCGGGCGCCGGCGCGGCCGGCGGGTTGGCCGCCGGCGTATCGGGGGTCTCGGCAGGCGGTTTTTTCTTGAAGAAACTGAACATCGGGAGCTTTTTACAATCCGACCCATTCTATGAAACACCTCCCGCCACGCCGTGCTGCGTCTGGTGCGGTGCTGGCGATGGCGCTTCTGGCGCCATGGGCCATGCCTGCGCAGGCCCAGACCGATTCGACTTCCGCCGCCGCAGCCGCGGCGCCCGGCCCCCAGCAATTCACGCTTGCCAACGGCATGACACTGATCGTCCAGCCCGACCGGCGCTCGCCCACGGCGGTGCAGATGGTCTGGGTCCGCGTGGGCTCGATGGACGAGGTCGACGGCACCTCGGGCGTGGCACATGCGCTCGAACACATGATGTTCAAGGGCACCAAGGACATCAAGCCCGGCGAGTTCTCGCGCCGCGTGGCGGCCCTCGGTGGCCAGGAAAACGCCTTCACCACCCGCGACTACACCGGCTACTACCAGCAGATCCCGGTCGGCAGCCTCGAGCAGGTGATGAAGCTCGAATCGGACCGCTTCGCCAACAACCAGTGGGCCGACGACGAGTTCAAGCGAGAGATCGAGGTCGTCAAGGAAGAGCGCCGCCTGCGCACCGAAGACCAGCCGCGCGCGCTGCTCGGCGAGCAGCAGAACGCCGCCGTCTTCACCGCCTCGCCCTACCACCGCCCCGTGGTCGGCTGGATGAGCGACCTCGACGCCATGACGCCCGAGGACGCACGCGCCTTCCTCAAGCGCTGGTACGTGCCCGCCAACGCCGTGCTCGTGGTGGCCGGCGATGTCGACGTGGCCCAGGTGCGCGCCATGGCCGAGAAGTACTACGGCCGCATCGCCTCGCGCGCCGTGCCCGTGCGCAAGCCGCGCACCGAGCCGGCGCAGCGCGGCATCCGCCGTGTCGAATTGAAGGCGCCGGCCGAGCAGGCGTACGTGTCGCTGGCCTTCCGCATACCGCAGCTCGCCAACATCGACGACGCGAACAGCGACGCCTGGGCGCTGGTGGTGCTGTCGGCCGTGCTCGACGGCTACGCCGGCGCCCGGCTCGACCGCGCGCTGACGCAAGGCCCCGACCGCGTCGCCGATTCGGCGGGTGCCTATTCGGGATTCATCGGCCGCGGCCCGCAGCTCTTCATGCTCGACGGCGTGCCGGCCGCCGGGAAAAGCGCCGAGGCGGTCGAAGCCGCATTGCGCGCACAGGTCGCGCGCGTCGCCAGGGACGGTGTGGGTGAAACCGAGCTTGCCCGCGTCAAGACCCAGTGGGTGGCGAGCGAGACCTACAAGCGCGACTCGGTGATGGCCCAGGCGCGCGAACTCGGCAGCAACTGGATCCAGGGCCTGCCGCTCGACGCCAGCGAGCGCATCGTCGCCCGGCTGCAATCCGTCACGGCCGCCCAGGTGCAGGCGGTGGCCGCCAAGTATTTCGGCGACGACCAGCTCACGGTCGCCACGCTGCGCCCCCTGCCGCCCGAGGCCAAGCCGCGTGGCCGTGGCTTCGCGGCGCCCGTAGGCGAAATGCGCTGAAAGACAGGTCCCGATTCCATGAAAACTCTCAAGAAGATCGCGCAATGCGCCCTGTTCGCAGGCGCGGCCCTCGTGGGCATCACCAGCGCGCAGGCCGCGCTGCCCATCCAGCAATGGACGCTGGCCAACGGCGCGAAGATCTACCTCGTGTCGACCAACGCGCTGCCGATCGTCGACGTGCAGGTCGACTTCGACGCCGGCAGCCGCCGCGACCCCGCGGCGCAGGCCGGCCTGGCCAGCGCCACCGCGACCATGGTGGAGAAGGGCGTGCAGGCCGGCAAGGGCGGCGAGCCGGCGCTCGACCAGAACGCCCTCGGCGAAGCCTGGGCCGATCTGGGCGCCAGTTTCGACGTGAGCGCGGGCACCGACCGCACCAGCTACTCGCTGCGCACGCTGTCCGATCCCGCGCTGCTGAACAAGGCGGTCGCGCTGGCGTCGCGCGAGATCGGCGAACCTGCCTTTCCGGACGACGTTTGGCAGCGCGAACGCGAACGCATCAACGCGGCCATCAAGGAAGCCAACACCAAGCCCGCGACCATCGCGGGCCGCGCCTTTGCGCTCGCGGTGTACGGCGTGCACCCCTACGGCCAGGAAGTGACGGAAGAGACGCTCGCGCGCATCGACATCGCCGCCATGCGCCAGCGTTACCAGCAGCTCATCGTGCCGTGCCGCGCCAAGCTCAGCATCGTGGGCGCCGTCACGCGCGCCGAGGCCGAGACGCTGGCGACCACGCTGCTGTCGCGGCTCCCGGCGTCGGAGTCCTGCACACCGCTGCCGCCCATTGCGCCGGTGGCCGCGCTGGCGGCGCCGAAGGACGAGCGCATTCCCTTCGACTCGGCCCAGGCCCACGTCTTCGTCGGCCAGCCCGGCTATCCGCGCAAGGACCCGGACCACTTCGCCCTCACGCTCGGCAACTACGTGCTCGGTGGCGGCGGTTTCGTCTCGCGCCTGATGAACGAGGTGCGCGAGAAGCGCGGCCTGACCTACAGCATCTACAGCGGCTTCGCGCCGGGGCTCGATGCAGGCGCCTTCCGCGTCGGCTTCCAGACCCGGCCCGACCAGGCCGAAGAGGCGGTGAAGATGTCGCGCGAAGTGCTCGCCAGGTTCGTGGCCGAAGGGCCGACCGCCAGCGAGCTCAAGGCCGCGAAGGACAACCTGATCGGCGGTTTTCCGCTGCTGCTGGACAGCAACCGCAAGCTCATCGGCAACGTTGCCAACATCGCCTGGCACGACCTCCCGCTGGACTATCTCGACACCTGGACCGCGCGGATGAACGCGGTCACGGCGGCCGACGTCAAGGCAGCCTTCCAACGCAAGCTGCAGCCCGAGCGCATGGTGACGGTGGTGGTGGGCGGCAAGGACGCCAAGACCGCCAAGGCGCAGCCGTAGCCGTAGCCGGTCAAGCCAGGGCGTGCGGGCCTCGGCGGGCGGCTGCGCGCACCGCCGCTCCCAGCCTTTCGAGCAGCCGCGGCGCTGCGCGCGCCTGCTGCCAGTAGAGCGGCACCGGCAGCGTCGAGCCGGGCACCAGCTCCACCAGTTTCCCTTCGCGAATGGCATCGGCCACCATGCTGGCCGGATGCATGCCCCAGCCCATGCCCGCGCACGCCGCCTCGACGAAGGCATTGGGCGAGGGAATCCAGTGGCGCGGCGTCTCCACGTTGCGGTGGCAGATGCGGCGCACCCAGCGTGCCTGCAGCCTGTCCTTGCGGTCGAACACCAGGCTCGGGGCGCTCGCCAGCGTGCGGGCGCCCACGCCCTTGGCGAAATGCTCGCGAACGAACGCGGGGCTGGCCGCCGCCACGTAGTGCATCGTGCCCAGCGCCTCGCTGTTGCAGCCCGCCACGGGCTGGGCCAGCGCGGTGACCGCCGCGAGCACCGCGCCGCTGCGCAGCCGTTCGGCCGTGTGGTCCTGGTCGTCCACCGTGAGGTCGAGCAGCGCGGCCGGCTCCTGCGCGGCGAAGGCCGCGGCAGCCGCCATGAACCAGGTCGCAAGGCTGTCGGCGTTGACGGCCACCCGCACCGTGACGCGCTCGCCGCCCGCCTTGTCGCCGGCCGTGCCGAGGGCAGGCAGGGCATCGCGCAGCTCGTGCTCCAGCATGCCCACGCGCTCGACATGCCGGCACAGCTGCAGCCCGGCCTGTGTTGCGACGCAGGGCTGGCCGCGCACCAGCAGCGCACCGCCGGTGCGTTCCTCCAGCTGCTTGATGCGTTGCGACACCGCCGAGGGCGTGACGTGCAGCGCGCGGGCGGCGCGTTCGAAGCTGCCCTCGCGCACGACGGCGGCGAGGGCGTTCAGGGCGGCGTAGTCGAGCATGGTGATGAAGAGAAACTGAACTGGCGTTAGAAAGTTTAGTTTGAGTTAACTGGCGTCCAGCGGCAAGCTCGAAGCATGCAAGCCGTCCACGCCACCACCGCCTTCGTCAACGGGCTCTTCATGAGCCTGGTCCTCATCGTTGCCATCGGCGCGCAGAACGCCTATGTGTTGCGCCAGGGCTTGCGCCGCGAGCATGTGGGTGCGGTGGTGCTGTTCTGCGCGGCCAGCGACGCGGTGTTGATCGGCGCGGGGGTGGCCGGCATGGCGCAGGCGCTGCAAGGGCGGCCGATACTGGCCACGGTGCTCGCGGGGCTCGGCGCGGCGTTTCTTTGCGGCTACGGATTGAAGGCGCTCTGGCGCTCGCGCCGGTCCGCCGCGCTGCAGGCCACGGCGCGGGGCGTTTCGCTGTCGCGTGCGGCCGTGGTGGCGCAGGTGGCCGGCTTCACGCTGCTGAATCCGCATGTCTATCTCGACACGGTGCTGCTCGTGGGCAGCGCGGGGGCGCAGTACGCGGGGCTGCTCAAGCTGTGGTTCGTGGCGGGTGCGGCCACGGCAAGCGCGTTGTGGTTCACCTCGCTGGGCTTCGGCGCAAGGCTGCTCGCGCCGGTGTTCGCACGTCCGCGCGCCTGGCGGATGCTCGACGCACTCGTGGGCGGAACCATGCTCGTGCTGGCGGCCATGCTGGCGCGGCGCGCACTGGCTGGAGTCTGAGAAGGTGCCTGGACGGCGGCGTTAAGCTCGCCGCATGCCCCAGAAAGCCGCCCCCGCCAAACGTCCTTCCGCACCTGCTGCACCCAAGCGTCCGTCGCGGCCCAGCGAAGTGCGCATCATCGGCGGCGAATGGAAGCGCACCCGCCTCGCCGTGGCCGACAAGCCCGGCCTGCGCCCCACGCCCGACCGCGTGCGCGAAACGCTGTTCAACTGGCTCGCAAGCCTGGCCGGCGCCGGTGGCGGCGAACTGCCCGGCTGGCAGTGCGTCGACGCCTTCGCGGGCACCGGCGCGCTCGGCTTCGAGGCCGCCTCGCGCGGCGCTGCGAACGTGCTGCTGTGCGAGCAGGACGCCGCACTGGCCGCCCAGTTGCAGGCCACGAAGACCAAGCTGGCCGCCGAGGCCGTGCGCATCGAGCGCGGCAACGGGGTGACCGCGCTCGAACGGGTGCCGGCCGGCAGCCTCGATGCCGTGTTCCTCGATCCGCCATTCGACAGCACCGCGCTCTACGAGCCGGCGCTGCGCGCCGCCGCGCGCGCGCTGCGTGCCGGCGGCTCGGTGTACCTCGAAGCGCCGCGCCGCTGGAGCGACGAAGAACTTGCCGCCTTCGGCCTTGTCGGTTTTCGTTACCTCAAGGCCGGCGCCGTTCACGCCCATCTGCTGCAGCGCGCGGCGGATAGGACTGCATAATCCGCCGAACAAGCCGCACCGGCAGCATGAGGAAGAAGCAACCATGGCCAGCAACGTGATCGCGGTTTACCCCGGCACTTTCGACCCCATCACCCTCGGTCACGAGGACGTGGTGCGGCGCGCAACCCAGCTCTTCTCCAAGGTGATCGTCGCGGTCGCCGCGGGCCACCACAAGAAGGCGCTGTTCACGCTCTCCGAACGCATGGACATGGCCCGCGATGCCGTGAAGCCCTACAGCGACCAGGTCACCGTCGAAAGCTTCTCGGGCCTGCTGCGCGACTTCGTCGTGGCGCGCGGCGGCAAGGCCATGGTGCGCGGCCTGCGTGCCGTGACCGACTTCGACTACGAGTTCCAGCTCGCGGGCATGAACCGCTCGCTGATGCCCGATGTCGAGACCGTGTTCCTGACGCCCAGCGACAAGTACCAGTTCATCTCCAGCACTTTCGTGCGCGAAATCGCCATGCTCGGCGGTGAAGTCCACAAGTTCGTCTCTCCCAATGTGGGGCAGCAACTGGCGGCCAAAGTCCGCAGCCTCGGGCGTGAATAGGCTCTCCCCCAGGCTGCGCGCACTTCGTGTCGCTTCGCCAACCCCCTCGCCGGGGGCAACACCGGTGGCCCGGCAAAGCCGGTTCCACGGTGTTCCGCGAAAAGTCCAGCCTGAACTGCGGGCCGGCGTGAGGTGAGCGACATCCCCTTGCCCCGGCTGCACCTGCTGGGCGATGCAGCGCTGCTGTGCGAGCTGCCCGCGCCGGCCACGCTGGTGCAGCAGCAGCGCATCTGGGCGCTGGCCCGGCAGGCGCAGCAATGGCCGGGCGTCGGCGAAACGCTACCGGGCATGAACAACCTCACGCTCACGTTCGACCCGACGGTGATCGATCTCGACACGCTCACCGCGCAAGTCCTCGAAGCCTGGCCCAGGCTGCCGAGCGGTGCCGTCGAGGGCCGGCTGGTCGAGATCCCGGTGGCCTACGGCGGCGAGCACGGGCCGGACCTTGCCGACGTCGCGGCCCACACCGGCCTCACGCCGGCCGAGGTGGTGCGGCGGCACAGCGGCGCCGAGTACGTCGTCTACCTGCTGGGCTTTCTGCCGGGCTTTGCCTTCATGGGCGGGTTGCCGCCCGAGCTGGCCACGCCGCGCCGGGCCGAGCCGCGCACCGCCGTGCCCGCGCGCTCGGTCGGCATCGGCGGCGAGCAGACCGGCATCTATCCGCTGGTGTCGCCGGGCGGCTGGCAGCTGATCGGCCGCACCCCGCTGGAGCTGTTCGATCCGGCGGCCGAACCTCCCACCTTGCTGCGCCCCGGCGACCGCGTGCGCTTCGTTGCAGAAAGCGTGCAGGCATGATCGCCGTGCGCAAGCCCGGCGTGCTCGCCTCGGTGCAGGACCTGGGCCGGCATGGCCATCGCCAGCTCGGCATCTGCCCGGGCGGCGCGCTCGACATGCTGTCGCTCACGCTGGCCAACCGGCTCGTCGGCAATGCCGACGGCGCGGCGGGCCTCGAACTCACGATGGGCGGCTGCGAGCTGCAGTTCGAAGCCGCCACGCGCATCGCCCTCACCGGCGACGGCTTCGGCGCCAGCCTCGACGGCGTGCCGCTGTGGCCCTTCTGGAGCGTGCCGGTCGCGGCCGGCCAGACGCTCAGGCTCGCCGGTGCCAACGCGCCCGGCGTGAAGAAGACCGGCCTGCGCAGCTGGCTCGCGGTGGCGGGCGGCATCGACGTGCCCCCGGTCCTCGGCTCGCGCAGCACCGACCTCAAGGCCGGCTTCGGCGGCCTCGAAGGCCGTGCGCTGCGCAAGGGCGACCGGCTCCCGATGGGTGCCTCCTCTCTCGATGCAGCACAACGTGAACGCCGTGCCTTCGGCCTGCGCGGTCCCGACTGGGGCCCCGACGAAGACGACGGCGCCATCGTCCTGCGCGTGCTGCCCGGCCCCGAGTTCGAGCTGTTCACGCCGGCCGCACGCGAGCTGCTGTGGGGCGAGCGCTGGCGCATCACGCCGCAGAGCAACCGCATGGGCAGCCGGCTCGCGGGCGCCGAACTCAAGCGCAAACACAGCGGCGACATGCTCTCGTCGGGCGTGATTCCCGGCACGATCCAGGTGCCGCCCTCGGGCCAGCCGATCATCCTGATGGGCGACGCGCAGACCACGGGCGGCTATCCGCGCATCGGCGTGGTCATCCGCGCCGACCTCTGGAAGCTCGCGCAGGCGCCGCTCAACGGCCAACTGCGCCTCGTGCAGGTCGACCAGCCGAAGGCGCTGGCTGCATGGGCCGCGCAGCAGCGCTACCTGTCGCAGGTGGCACAGGGGCTGGCCGCTGCAGGCTGGCCGAGCGCGACATAGACTTCGCGGGAAATCGCGAAAAGAGGAAGCCCACCATGCAAATCGACCTCAATGCCGACCTCGGCGAAGGCGCAGGCAACGACGAAGCACTGCTCGCGCTCGTGAGTTCCGCCAACATCGCCTGCGGCTGGCACGCGGGCGACGCGAAGACCATGCAGCAGTGCGTGCGCTGGGCGATGCGCAACGGCGTGGCCATCGGCGCGCACCCCAGCTTCCCCGACCGCGAGAACTTCGGCCGCAGCACCATGCACCTGCCGCCCGAGGAGATCGTGGCCAACGTGCTCTACCAGGTGGGTGCGCTGGCGGCCATCGTGAAGGCCGAGGGTGGCAGGCTCTCGCATGTGAAGGCCCACGGCCAGCTCTACAACCAGGCCGTGAAGGAGCCCGAGCTCGCCGAGGCGCTGTGCGAGGCCGTGCGCCGCTTCGATCCATCCCTCAGGTTCTTCGGCCTCGCGGGCAGCAACATGATCGACGCGGCCCGCCGCGCCGGTCTCGTGCCCGTGGAAGAAGTGTTCGCCGACCGCGGCTACATGCCCGACGGCAGCCTCGTGCCGCGCAGCCAGCCCGGCGCGCTGATCGAGAGCGAGGAGCAGTCGATCGCGCAGACGCTCTCGCTGGTGCGCGACCGCCGGGTGACCGCCATCGACGGCAGCGTCGTGCCCGTCAATGCGCAAACCGTGTGCCTGCATGGCGACGGCGCGCACGCGCTGGCCTTTGCGCGCCGCATCCGCGAACGGCTGGAGCAGGAAGGCATCGCCGTCCGGGCGCTGGCCTGACGGCCGCGGACGCGAGCATCAGGCCGTGGCAAAGCCCGTCGATGTCCTGCTGACCGGTTTCGATCCGTTCGAGCGGGAAGCCATCAACCCCTCGTGGGAAGCCGTGCGCGCGCTCGACGGCTGGAAGATCGGCCGCGCGACGGTGCATGCGCGCCAGATGCCCTGCGTGTTCGGCGAGGCCATCGACGCACTCGCCAGCGCGATGGACGAGCTCCAGCCGCAGCTGGTGCTGTGCATCGGCCAGGCCGGTGGGCGCGCGGAGGTCACGCCGGAGCGCGTCGCCATCAACGTCGACGATGCCCGCGTGGCCGACAACAAGGGCCGCGAACCCGTCGACATGCCCGTGGTGCCCGGGGGGCCTGCGGCGTACTTCTCGACGCTGCCGATCAAGGCCATGGTGCGCGAATTGCGCGCGGCCGGCGTACCGGCCTCGGTGTCGAACAGCGCCGGCACCTTCGTCTGCAACCACATCTTCTACGGCCTGATGCACCGCATCGCAATGCACCCGGTGCCGGGGCTGCGAGGCGGCTTCATCCACATTCCGTACCTGCCCGAGCAGGCGGCGCGCTTTCCGGGGGCGCCGAGCATGTCGCTGGAAACGATGATCGCGGCCCTGCGCGTCGCCGTGGGCACCGCGCTCGCGGTGAAGCGCGACATCGCCGAAACCGGCGGCCAGCTGCACTGAACCGCCGAGGCGGCTCAGGGGCCCGGGAAGTGCTTCGCCAACCAGCCGTTGAGCGCGGCGTTGACGAACTTGGGCTTCTCCATCGTCAGCATGTGGCCGCAGTCGGGCACCCACGCGACTTGCGCCTGCGGCAGCAGCGCCGCCATCTCGCGCGTGCACTCGGGCGGCGCGAGCCGGTCGTCGTCCCCGCACACCAGCAGCACCGGCACGCGCAGAGACGCAAGATGCAGCCGCGCATCGGGCCGGTGCATCACCGCGCGGTTCTGGCTGATGAGCTGCTGCGCGCCCGCGCCGAGCACGATGTCGAGATAGCGCTGCACCAGCACCTGATCGGCTGCCTGCGCGGGGTGGAAGGCGAAGTAGACGTTCGGCTCGATCACGTCGCGCACCTCGCCGCGCTCGAAGTATTCGATGGCACCTGCGCGCAGCCTGGACATGTCGGGCGTCTCGGGCCGCGCGCTGGTGCCGAGCAGCGCGAGCCCCGCGATGCGCCCGGGCGCCTGGCGGGCAGCTTCCATGGCGACCATGCCGCCCATCGAGGCGCCGCACAGTACCAGCGGGCCGTCGTTGTCGCGCAGCACGGCGGCGGCCATGCCCTCGATGGTGTCGTGGTGCCGCTGGGCGTCGCTCACGCGGGCGCCGAAGGCGGGGGGAAGTGCGGACAACTGGGCCTCCCAGATGCGCTCGTCGCAGGCGAGGCCGGGCAGCAGGATGAGATTGGGCATGGAGAGAGATTCTGCGCGAATGCGGTGGAAAATGGACGCCGATGCCAACGCCCAAGCCCGACACCACCACCGACCTGATCCTCATCCGCCATGGCGAAACCGCCTGGAACCGCGAACTGCGCTTCCAGGGGCACGCGGATGTCCCGCTCAACGACATCGGCCACGAGCAGGCGCGCCGCATCGGCCTGCGGCTGGCCGGCGAGAGCGCGGTGCAGCACATCATCAGCAGCGACCTGATGCGCGCGCAGCAGACGGCCGCGCCCGCCGCGTCGCAGCTGTCGCTGCCGGTGGTGACCTCGGCGGGACTGCGCGAGCAATTTTTCGGCGTGGTCGAGGGCATGCGCTCCGACGAGATCCAGAGCCTGCATCCGCGTGCCTGGGAAGAGTGGCTGGAGTTCCGCGAGGATCACGCCATGCCCGAGGGCGAGACGGCGCGCGAATTCCACACGCGCATCATCGCGGCGCTGGGCAGCATCGCTGCCACGCACAGGGGGCAGCACCTGATCGTCGTCACGCATGGCGGCGTGCTCGACATGGTGTGGCGCACCGCCAGGGGCCTGAGCCTGAGCGGGCCGCGCCGCAGCGACATTCCCAACGCGGGCTTCAACCGCATCCGCATCGCCGATCCGGCCGAGCCCGAGGCGATCGAGATCGTCGAATGGGCCGACACGCGGCACCTGGCCGACCTGCCGGCGCAGCCGACCTACGACCAGACGCGCCACCTGAAGGACAAGAAAGACTGAGGCCGGGCAAGCGGCCTCAGCCGCAGCTGCCCGCCTTCGGCGTGCGCAGCAACGGCAGCCCGGCGCCAACGCCCGTGGGCTTGCCGCCGTCGACCGCGAGCTGGCCGTTCACCAGCACCGTGCTCACGCCTTCCGACAGCAGCGCAGGCTGCGTGTAGGTGGCCTTCGCCGCATAGCGCGCCGGGTCGAACACCACCACGTCCGCGTAGTAGCCCGGGCGCAGGTGCCCGCGCTGCTTCAGCCCCAGCGTGTCGGCCGTGAGGGACGAGCTGCTGCGGATGAACTGCGCCAGCGAGATCGTGTGCTCCTTCACCACGTACTGGTCGTACTTGCGCGCGAAGGTGCCGTAGGCGCGCGGATGGCCCAGCGACGAGTCGGACGAGGTCATGACCCACGGCCGCTTCATGAAGGCGCGCACGTCGTCGTCGCTCTGGTTGAACGACGCGATCATCAGGTCGCCGTCGCGCAGCACCGCGATGGCGGCATCCACCGGATCGGCATTCGACGCCTTGGCCACGTCGGCCAGCGTCTTGCCCACGTACTTCGTGCTGCCGGCCGAGAACAGGATGGTCTCGGGGCCGCCGCGCAGCCGCAGGTTCTCGCGCATGTCCTTGCGCAGCCGCTCCTGCTGAGAGGCGTCGTCGAAGCGCTGCAGCGTTGCCGCGCGGCCGCCTTCGTTGGCCCAGGGCGGCAGCAGCGCGGCCGAGAAGCGCGTGCTCGACGCAGTCCACGGATAGTGGTCGGCCGTGATGTCCAGCCCGCCCGCGCGTTCCTTCTCGATGCGTTTGATGATGTCGCCGCTCTGGCCCTGCACGTCGACGCCCAGCGCCTTGATGTGCGCCACGTGCACCGGCAGCTTCGCCTCGTGGCCGATGCGGATCACCTCGTCGATGGAGCCCTTGAGGCCGATGTTGTACATGGACTCGTCGCGGATGTGGCTGTCGTACAGGCCGCCGTGCCGCGCCGCCACCTTCGCGAGCTCGATGACCTCCTCGGTCTTCGAGAAGTTCTGCGGCGTGTAGAAGAGCCCCGTCGAAAGGCCAAGGGCGCCTTCGCACATGCCCTGGCTCACGCGCTTCTTCATCGCCTCGAGCTGTTCGGGCATCGGAGCCCGGTTGGCCTCGCCCAGCTCGCTCATGCGCACGGGGCCGAAGCCCACGTACATGGCCACGTTGGTGCCCACCGGCGCGGCGCGCAGCTTCTGCGTCTGCGCGGCGATGTCGAAGCCGCCGAAGCCGTCGTTGCCGATCACCGCGGTGGTCACGCCCTGCGTGATGAACGGGATGTTGAGGCGCTTCTTCGGGTCGTTCGAGTGCAGGTCGGCATCCGCGTGCGTGTGGGCGTCGATGAAGCCTGGCGCCACCACCATGCCCGTGGCGTCGATCACGCGCCTTGCCGTGAACTGCGCCGGCGCCGCCTTGCCCGCGAACACGATGCGGTCGCCAGCGATGCCGACATCGCCCACCACCGGCGTGTCGGAGTCGCCCGTGTAGACGGTGCCGCCGCGCAGCAGCAGGTCGAGGGCGACGGGCGTTTCGTCGGCGGCGTGCAGGGTGGGTGCGAAGGGGGCGAGGGCCGAGAGAACGGCCAGCGTGACGAGAGACTTGTGCATGGGCATTGGGGCCTTGATGAGGCCTTGAGGGCGTCTTGTCGATATGGAGCGGCCAGTTTAGGAGCCGCCTCCACGCCATCGCCAATTCCTTTTGCACCGTGCCCCATGACCTGAAGGCATGGGCTGCCGGGCCATGCTCGCAGGAGCGCTCAGGCGTGCGTCGTAAGCTGTCCGAGGCCTAGGCGCTCATACACCGCCGCTGTCTGCCGACGCAGCCGCAGCGACTCGGGCTGGCCGTTGAGCTGCTGCTGCAGGATGCCCTGGGCTGCGGACAGCGAAGCCTCGGTGCCGCTGCGCACCAGCGCATCGAGGTACAGCTGCTCGAACAGATCGCGCTGCGCGTGGCTGCCGCCGATCTCGATCATGCGCGGCAGGGCCGTGCCCAGCCCTTCGATGGCCGCCGCGAGATCGCCGCGCGCGTGCGCCACCAGCCCGTGCGCGGCCGGCACGCAGACGCGCTGCCATGCCGCTCGAGTCGATGCCGGCGCATGCGGCGCGAAGGCCACGATGTTGCGCAGCAGGACTTCGGCCTCGGGTCGGCCGGCGCGCGCCAGACCGTAGAGGTATTGCAGGTCGAGAAAGGGCAGCACGTGGTCGGCCTGGCGTTGCAGCAGATAGCCCGCCACGTCGTCCCAGCGGGCGCCCACGTCGATACCCGCGAGCTCAAGCCGCGCGAGCAACGAGACGGCGCCGATCTGGTCCTGCGAGTAGTCCTTCACCACGCCCCAGGCGTGCTCGTCGTACACCGCGAGCGCATCGGCATCACGGCCCAAGTCGATGAGGAACAGCGCCACGTGCCACCAGTTGTGCGTGACCATGAAGGAGTTGAGGCCGGTCCATGTGTCGCTCACGCTCTCCATGAACGCCAGGCCTTCCGAGAGCCGGCCCTCGGTGAGCATCACGTGCGCCAGCGCATGGTGCGCCCACGGCTCCTTGCGGCACATGGCGATGGCGCGGCGCGCGCTCGCCTCGGCCTCGCGCATCAGGTGGCACTGCTCGTAGCCGAAGGCCGCCATGCCGTGCACGTAGGGCACGTCGGCTGCATGTGGCAGCACCGCCAGCGCGAGCCTCAGCATGCCGGGGCAGTCGCCGGTGTTGAAGCAGTGGTACTGGCCGAGCTTGACCGACACGAGGTCGCGCGGATGCTCGCGGGCCTGCTCGGCATGCAGCGCGATGGCTCGGGCGATGTCGCCCTCGGCCCATGCCTCGACGGCCGCGATGTAGCGCTGCTCGCGCGGCGTTGCGTGAGCAGCGCCGGCGCGGGCCTTCACGAGGAACGGCCGCGCGTTGGCAGCAGCCTCGCTCGATTCGGCGAACAGGTGCAGCGTGGCGCAGTAGGCCTGCACGATGGGGCTCGCGTCGGTGTCGGCTGCCGCGAGCAGGTTGACGGCGCGTGCCTCGCTGGAGATGAAGCCCATGACGAAATCGTCGACCAGCGGCAGGCTGGCGGCCTCGTCGAGGGTGAGAGCATTGCCGAGGCTGTCGGCGAAGTGCAGGGCGTTGTTCGTGGGGGTTCCGGAGGGCATGGTGCATGGTGCCATGCCCTCCGGGATGCTTCAACGACGGGCTCTAGACACCGGCCTGCTGGTGCCGGTACTCCTGCGTCTTGCCGCCGTAGCCGTAAGCTGCGCCGCGCGCGTCGATCACGTGGATGTACGACACCTCGTGCAGGTCCGGCCGGATCTTCGCCATGGCCGCGTGCACCTCGCGCAGGTAGCGCGCCTTCTCGGCCTTGGTGTTGGTCTCGTCGGTGATGCTGATGTCGAGATGGAAGGCTGACTTTCCCTGCGAGGCCATAGACTGGCCGCCGATGAACCATGCGTCGGCGGCGATGTACTGCACGGTGATGGCGATCACCGGCAGCTGCTTGCCGAGCACGCTCTGGGTGAGTTCGGCGACCACGTCGACGGTCTTGCGGGTGAGGTCGGCGTCGGGTTGGCCGGAGAGGTGGACGACGATGTGGGGCATGGCGGACTCCTTGGATGAATGGGTTGTCGATGGGGTGATTGTGGGAGCCTGCTGGTCATCGGAAAAGCGGGAAGATATGATGAATTCCATCGGATAAACGGATGGATTGACCATGCAGGGATTCGACCTGGAGCAATTGCGCACGCTGGCCGCCGTCGTCGACGCCGGCAGCCTTACGGCGGCCGCGCCGCGCGTCTTCCTCTCGCAGTCGTCGGTGAGCGAGCAGATCCGCAAGTTGGAAGAGCGGGCAGGGCAGTCGCTGCTCACGCGCAGCAAGGCGGGCGTGGCTCCCACCGAGGCGGGTGTGCGGCTGCTGGGCTATGCGCGGCGCATCCTGGCGCTGAGCGACGAGGCATTTCGCGACCTGCATGGCGAAACGCTGCAGGGCGAGCTGCGCCTCGCGGTCACCGACTACTTCCGCCCCGGCGACCTGACGCGGCTGCTGGGGCGGCTCGGCGAGAGCTATCCGCAGGTGCGGCTGCACGTCAGCATCCTGAAGAGCGATGCGCTGCGGGCGGCCTATGCGCACGGCGATTTCGACGTGGGCCTTGCGATGAACATCGCGGGGGCTTCCACGCCGGAGGCCCGGGGCGCGGTGCTGCGGCGCGAATCGCTGGTGTGGCTCGGCGCGGAGGGCATGCGGCTCGCGCGCGGGGAGCCGGTGCGGCTGCTGGCCCTGCCGGACACCTGCTCGCTGCATCAGTTCACCGTGGCGCTGCTGCGGCGCCGGCGCGTGCCCTATGCGCTCGCGCACGTCGCGTCGGGTGTCGCGGGCCTGCAATCCGCGCTGGCCGCGGGGCTGGGCGTTGCCTGCCTCAACGAGTCCTCGATCAGCGACGGCGTGACGCGGCTGGCGGCACCGCATGGCCTGCCGGCCCTGCCGCGTGTCGCTTTCCAGCTTCTGGCGGGGCGCAAAGGGGAAACCGCGTTCGTGACCCGGGCGAGGGAGATGCTGGCGACCCACCTGATGTGAAGAATCTCTCCAGGGGTGGCGCGGGATTTGCGTCAGCCCCTGTCATGGATGCGCCACCTCCCACAACTGCGCCGAATCTGCTGCGCCACTCCCGCTTCGACGACGCACAGGCCATTTTCTCGGGCACGCTGTTCGTCGCCATCGCGATGATGCTGTTCGGCCAGGCAGGGCTGCTTACAGGCGGCACGGCCGGCCTCGCGTTTCTCCTGCACTACGCCACCGGCCTGAGCTTCGGAAAGCTGTTCTTCCTGGTCAACCTGCCGTTCTACTGGTTCGCCTGGCGCCACGTGGGCCGCGCGTTCACGGTCAAGACCTTCTCGGCCATCGCATTGCTCTCGGTGATGGCCGACCTGGCGCCGCGCTACCTGTCCATCGACTCCCTGCACCCGGCCTTCGCGGCCGTGCTCGGCGGCCTGCTGCTGGGCACCGGTTGCCTGTTTCTCGCCCGCCACCGCGCCAGCCTGGGCGGCGCGACGGTGCTCACGCTCTACCTGCAGGAAAAGCGCGGCTGGCCCGCGGGCAAGGTGCAGATCGGTATCGATTGCACGGTGGTGCTGCTCGCCCTGTTCGTGATTCCGCCGCAGCGGGTCGGGTGGTCGGTGCTGGCTGCCGTGGTGATGGGGCTTTTTCTCTGGATCAACCACAAGCCGGGGCGGTATGCGGCGACCTGACGCTTCCCGTCAGCGGCCGGGCGGCAACGGCCAGGGCCGCTGCGGTTCGCGGATCTGCTCGAAGGCGCGCGACACGCGCAGCACTCCGAGGTCGTCGAATCGCTGCCCCGCAATCTGCAGCCCGATCGGCAACCCGCTCGCCGAGTAACCGCAGTTCACCGAAGCCGCCGGTTGCTCCGACATGTTGAACGGCACGGTGAAGCCGATGTGCTCCAGCGGCCGCAGAGGGTCGTTGGTGGGCGAGGGCGCCTCGGCTGCCGCAGGCATGTTCGGCGACACGGGCGAAATCACGTAGTCGAAGCGCGCGCATGCAGCCACGGCGGCGACGCGCGTGGCGTGGAACTGGCTGAAGCCGCGGAACACGTGCTCGCCGCTGAACTCGGCCGCACTCTCCGCCCATTCGCGGATGTACGGCAGCACCTTCGCGCGCTGGTCCGCGCGCAGGCCCTTCATGTCCACCAGCGAGCGCATGCGCCAGAAGTGGTCCATGCCGTCGAGCATGGCCTGCGACATGAACGGCTGCATCGGCTCGATCACCGCGCCGGCCTTTTCGAGCAGCCGCGCGGCGTTTTCCACCGCCGCCTGGATCTCGGGCTCGACCGCCAGTCCGCAGCCCGCGTCGAGCAGCAGCCCGATACGCAGGCCCCGCAGATGGTCCGGTGCCACGTCGAAGCTCGCCCAATCGATGTCCTGCGGCGGCAGGCTCATGCTGTCGCGCGCGTCGGGCCGGGACAGCGCCTGCATCAGCAGCGCGGCGTCGCCCACCGTGCGGGTCATCGGCCCTGCCGCACGGCCCATGTAGGGCGGGTCGATCGGAATGCGCCCCAGGCTCGGTTTCAGCGTGAAGATGCCGCACCAGCTCGCGGGCAGGCGCAGCGACCCGCCGATGTCGGTGCCCAGGTGCAGCGGGCCGTAGCCGGCAGCCGCCGCGGCGCCAGCTCCTGCGCTGGAGCCGCCCGGCGTCAGGCGCAGGTCCCACGGGTTGCGCGCCAGCGTGTGAAAGCTCGACAGCCCCGAGGACAACATGCCGTAGTCCGGCATGGTGGTCTTGCTCACGATCACCGCACCGGCTTCCTTGAGGCGCGCGGCCGGCGGTGCATCGGCCGCAGCGGGCTTCAGGTCGACCGCGGCGGTGCCGGCTGGCATCGGGTCGCCGCGCGTGGCGATGTTTTCCTTGATGGTCGCGGGCACGCCGTCGAGCGGGCCGAGCGCATCGCCGCGCTGCCAGCGTGCTTCCGACGCGCGCGCCTGTTCGAGCGCAGCCTCGGGGCGGAACAGCCAGGTGGCCTGCAGGTGCGGTTCCCAGCGTTCCACCTGCGCGATCACGGCCTGCGTGACCTCGACCGGCGAGAGTTCGCGGCTGCGGTAGGCAGCGGCAAGCTCCTGCGCGGACAGGTCGCTCAGCCCCATGAGAGTGCCGACAGGTCGTTCACGAAGATCGGGTTCTCTTTCCAGATGCCCTTGACGTTCTTCTTCGCGACAGTGGGGAACTGCGGCTGGTACAGGAAGCCGTTGGCCGCGTCGGTGGCCAGCATCTTCTGCGCGTCGCCGAGCAGCTTGTTGCGCTCGGCCGCGTTGCCGGTGGACTTGATCTTGTCGAACAGCGCGTTGAAGGCCTTCGACTGGTAGCCCCAGTAGTAGTCCGGCTTGGCGTAGTTGCCGAGGTCGAAGGGCTCGACGTGCGAAATGATCGACAGGTCGTAGTCCTTGTTGCCGTAGGTGCCGCTGAGCCATTGCGCCCATTCGACGTTCTGAATCTTCACCACGATGCCGATCTTGGCGAGCTGGGCCACGATCACCTCGCCGCCCTGGCGCGCATAGGGCGGCGGCGGCAGCGTCATCGTCAGTTCGAGCGGCGTCTTCACGCCGGCCTCGGCCAGCAGCTTCTTGGCCTTCTCGATGTCGAAGGGGTTGATGCCCGTGGTGTCGATATAGCCCGCCGCGCCCGGCACGTAGTGGCTGCCGATGGGCACGCCGAAGCCGTCGGCCGCGCCCTCGATCACGGCCTTGCGGTCGATGGCCGCGAGGATGGCGCGGCGCACGCGCACGTCGTCGAGCGGCTTCTTCCTGTTGTTGATCGACAGGATGGTCTTGGCGCGCGAACCCGCCAGGATCACCTGGAACTGCGGGTTCGCCTTGAACTGCGGCACCACGCGCGTGCCGATGCGTGCGAACACGTCGACGTCGCCCGACAGCATGGCGGCCGCCTGCGCGGCCGTGTCGGAGATGAAGCGGAACGTGACCTTGTTGATCTTCGCGGTGGCGGGGCTGCGGAAGCCGTCCCACTTGCTGAGCGTGAGCGACGAGCCCTTGGCCCAGTTGTCGAGCTTGTAGGGGCCGGTGCCGACCGGTTTGCTGGCGTTGGTCTCGGCGCTCTTGGGTTCGACGATCACGGCCGTGGCCTGGCCCAGCACGAAGGGCAGGTCGGGGTCGATCTCCTTGTTGATGACGACGACGGTGTAATCGTCCACCACCTGCGTCGCGAGGTTGGCGAAGGTGCGCTTGTCCTTGTTGGTGCTCTTCTCGCCGCCCGCACGGTCGAAGGAAAACTTGACGGCGGCGGCGTTGAAGGGCTCGCCGTTCTGGTACTTTACGCCACGCCGCAGCTTGAAGGTGTAGGTCTTCAGGTCGGGCGAAACTTCCCAGCTCTCGGCCAGCAGCGGCGTGACGCTACCGTCGGCGTTGATCTTGGTGAGCGTCTCGAGGATGTTGTAGTGCACGACCTCGGCGATGGCGGCGGCGGCGCCGGTGGTCGGGTCGAGCCCCGGCGGTTCGAGCGCCATGCCGATCACGATGGCGTCCTTCCGGCCCTGCGCCATGCCGGCGAGCGGGGTGGCCAGCGCAACGGTGGCACCGGCGGTGGTGAGAAGGGTGCGGCGGTTCAACATACGTGTGATCTCCGGATAGACAAGCCAGGTTCGAATGACGACTGCTCCGGCGTGTGCCATGCCCCGAAGGGAGGCGCGACGCCGCGAAAGACACGACACGCAGCACGAAAGATGCCACGTGCGCAGCCGGTCATTCTCTCGCAGCGGGTGCGCCGCCGCTCGGTCCGCGAGGCGGTTTTTCCTCGGGACGTTCCCGTAGGCAAGGCCGTCCGGATCAAGCCCAGGACAGGGCCGCGATGTCGTTCACGAAGATCGGCGTGTCTTTCCAAAGCCCGCGCAGGTTGCGCGCGGCGACGGTGATGAACTGCGGCTGGTACAGGAAGACGTTGGCCGCGTCTTCCGCCAGCAGCCGCTGCGCGTCGCCGAGGTAGCGCAGGCGGTCGGCGGGGCGCGCCGCGTTGCGCGCCTTGTCGAAGATCTCGTTGAACTTCGCCGACTGGTAGCCCCAGTAGTACTCGGGCTTGGTGTAGTTCACGAGGTCGAAGGGCTCGACGTGCAGGATCAGCGAGAGGTCGTAGTTCCTGTTGCCGTAGGTGCCGCTGATCCATTGCGCCCACTCGACGTTCTGGATCTTCGCAACGATGCCCACCTTGGCCAGCTGCGCGGCGATCAGCTCGCCGCCCTGGCGCGCATAGGGTGGAGGCGGCAGCACCAGTTCGAGTTCGAGCGGTGTCTTCACGCCGGCTTCGGCCAGCAGCTGCCTTGCGCGTTCGACGTTGTAGGGGTTGACGCCGGTGGTGTCGACATAGCCCGGCGCGCCCGGCACGTAGTGGCTGCCGATGGCCACGCCGCGGCCGTCCGCTGCAGCCTCGATCACGGCCTTGCGGTCGATGGCCGCGGCGATGGCGCGGCGCACGCGCACGTCGTCCAGCGGCTTGCGCCTGTTGTTGATGGCGAGGATGGTCTTTCCGCGCGAGGCGTTGAAGACCACCTGGAAGCGCTTGTCGTTCTGGAACTGCGGCAGGCTGCGGGACACCGAGGCGTGCGGAAACAGATCGACGTCGCCCGAGAGCAGCGCGGCGGTCTGCGCGGCCGGCTCGGAGATGAAGCGGAAGCTGGCCTTGCGGATCTGCACCGTGTCGGCATTGCGCCAGCTGTCCCACTTGGCGAGCACGATGCCCGATCCCTTGGCCCAGCTGTCGAGCCTGTAGGGGCCGGTGCCGACGGGCTTGGTGGCGTTGGCCTCGACGGTCTTCGGTTCGACCTGAATGGCGGAGGCCTGCCCGAGCAGGAACAGCAGGTCGGGCTCGATCTCCTTCGTGATCAGCACCACGGTGTGCTCGTCGACCACCTGCGTCGCGATGTTGGCGAAGGTGCGTTTGTCCTTGTTGGTGCTGTTGGCGGCGGCCGCGCGGTCGAACGAAAACCTGACGGTCTGCGCGTCGAAGGGCTCGCCGTTCTGGAACTTCACGCCGCGCTTGAGTTTGAAGGTGTAGGTCTTCAAGTCAGGCGAAATGTCCCAGCTTTCGGCCAGCAGCGGGGTGACGCTGCCGTCGGAATTGATCTTGGTGAGCGTTTCGAAGACGGTGTAGAGCACCACCTCGGCGATCTCGGCGCCGGCCTTGGCCGTGGGGTCGAGCCCCGTGGGCTCCAGCGTGAGACCGAGCACCAGCGCGTCCTTCTTCTTTTGCGCGAAGGCGTCGATCGGCACTGCGAGCGGGGCCAGGGCTGCGGCGCCGGTGGCGAGCAGGGTGCGTCGTTTGAGCATGAAGCGGTGTCCTCGGAACAGGGGGCAGGCATCATCCGCGAGACCGGTGCGTCTGCGCAACCAGATGCTTATGACCCACTCATCCTAGAGGCGGCGGACGACGCTTCGATGTCAGGCGGCCAGCAGCGTGCCGCCCGCGGGCGTGCGCGGCACCGCGTCGAGCAGCGTGCGCGTGTACTCGTGCTGCGCGTGGTGGAAGAGTTCGGCGGGCGGACCCTGCTCGACGATCTTGCCTTTCCACACCACGCACACTTCGTCGCACAGGTGGTTGACCACCGCGAGGTCGTGGCTGATGAGCAGGTAGCTGATGCCGAACTGCTGCTGCAGGTCCTGCATCAGATTGAGCACCTGGGCCTGCACCGACACGTCGAGCGCGCTGACGGGCTCGTCGGCGACGATGAGCTTGGGCCGCGTGATGAGAGCGCGTGCGATCGCAATGCGCTGGCGCTGGCCGCCCGAGAACTCGTGCGGGTACTTGTCCATGTCGGTGGTGCGCAGGCCGACTGCGGCGAGCGCCTCGGAGGCACGCTCGCGCTGCACGGCGCGGCTCGTTTCGGCCAGCGCCTCGAGCGGCTCGGCGACGATGCGCGCGACGGTCTGGCGTGGGTCGAGCGAGCCGTAGGGGTCCTGGAACACCATCTGGAAATCGCGCCGCGCGGTGCGCAGCTCGGCCTTCGACAGCGTGTGCAGGTCGCGGCCTTCGAGGCGCACGCTGCCCGAAGTCGGCGTGTCCAGCGCCATCACGAGGCGCGCGATGGTCGACTTGCCCGAGCCCGATTCGCCCACGATGCCGACGCTCTTGCCGGCGCGCACCTCGAAGCTCACGCCATTGAGCGCCTTCACGGTCGGCGGCGGGCCGAAGAGCTTTTCGCGCGGCAGCGCGTAGTGGCGCACGAGGTCGGTGACCTGCAGCAGCGGTGAAGCGGTGGTTGCACTCATGGTGCGATGGCCCCTTGCGCGGCGATTTCTTCGAGCCGGATGCAGCGCACCGCGTGGTCTGGCGGCAGCATCGTGGCTGGCGGCCGTGTGGTCTTGCAGGCGTCGATGGTGTAGCTGCAGCGGCCCGCGAACGGGCAGCCCGGCGGCAGGTCGACCAGTTCGGGCACGCTGCCCCTGATGGTGGCCAGACGCAGGCCACGCGGCGCGCCGATGGCGGGCCGCGCGGCGAACAGGCCTTGCGTGTAGGGATGCGCACGGCGCGCGAACACGGCCTCGGTCGGGCCGCTCTCGACCACGCTGCCTCCGTACATCACGAGCATCTTCGAGACCGTCTGCGCGATCACGCCGAGGTCGTGCGAGATCAGGATCAGCGCCATGCCACGCTCGGCCACGAGGCCCTGGATGAGTTCGAGGATCTGCTTCTGGATGGTGACGTCGAGTGCGGTGGTGGGCTCGTCGGCAATCAGCAGGTCGGGCCCGCAGGCGAGCGCCATCGCGATGCCGATGCGCTGGCGCTGGCCGCCGGAGAACTGGTGCGGGTAGGCATCGAGGCGCGAGGCCGCGTCGGGAATGCCCACGCGGTCGAGCAGTGCGAGCACTTCCTTGCGCGCGTCGGCTTGCGAGAGCCCGCGATGCAGCCGCAGCGGTTCGCCGACCTGGCGCGCAATCGTGTGCACGGGGTTCAGCGCCGTCATCGGCTCCTGGAAGATCATGCCGATGCGGTTGCCGCGGATCCGGCACATGGCCTTTTCGTCGCGGCCGACGAGTTCGGTGCCGTCGAAGCGGATGCTGCCCGTGACCTTCGCGGTCGAGGGCAGCAAGCCCATCAGCGACATCACGGTGATCGACTTGCCGCAGCCCGATTCGCCGACGATGCCCAGCGTCTCGCCGCGCTCCAGCGTGAAGTCGATGCCGCGCACGGCCTCGGCGGGGCCGCGCTGCGTCTGCAGTTCGATGTGGAGGTCTTCGACTTCGAGCAAGGGCATGGCGCTTCTTATCTTGCGCGCGCGAGGCGCGGATCGAGCAGGTCGCGCAATCCGTCGCCCAGCAGGTTCAGGCCGAGCACTGCGAGCGCGATCGCCATGCCGGGGAACACCGCGAGCAACGGCGACTGGAACATCATCGTCTGCGCCTCGCTGAGCATGCGGCCCCACGAAGGCTGCGGCGGCTGCGTGCCCAGGCCCAGGTAGGAGAGGGCGGCCTCTGCAAGGATCGCGATCGCGAAGCGGATCGTGATCTGCACGATCAGCACGGCCGAGATGTTCGGCAGCACGTGCTGCATCGTGATCGCGAAGCTGCCTTTGCCGCAGGCGCGCGCGGCGGCCACGTACTCGCGCGACCAGATGGCGTTGGCCGAGGCGCGCGTGATGCGCGCAAACGTGGGGATGTTGTAGATGCCGATGGCGATGATCGCGTTGACGATGCCCGCGCCGAACACGGCGGTCATCATGATGGCCGAGAGGATCGCGGGGAAGGCCAGCGAGAAGTCGGTGAACCGCATGATGGCTTCCTCGACCCAGCCGCGCTTGGCGGCCGCCAGCAGGCCCAGCGCCGTGCCGACCACGAGGCCGATGCCCACCGCGATCACGCCGACAAGGATCGACGCGCGCGCGCCGACCAGCAGCAGCGAGGCTACGTCGCGGCCGTAGGTGTCGGTGCCCAGCCAGTGCGCGCCTGTCGGCGGCTTCAGCTTGTTGGCCATGTCCATGTCGTAGGGCGACCACGGTGTCCAGACCAGCGAAATGGCGGCGGCGAGCAGCAGGAGCAGCGTCAGCGCGCCGCCCAGCACAAAGCTGCGGTGGTGCAATGCGCGGCGCCAGAAGCCCGGTACCTTGAGCGCCGCAGCACTCGGAGCGGTGATGACGGAGCTCATATGTCGCTGGCCTTGATGCGCGGGTCGATCACTGCGTACAGCACGTCGACCACGAAGTTCACGATCACCACCATGGCCGCCAGCAGCATCACGCAGTTGCGCACCACGATCAGGTCGCGGTTGCTGATGGCCTGGAAGATCAGCCGGCCCAGGCCCGGCAGGTAGAACACGTTCTCCACCACGATGGTGCCGGCCAGCAGCTCGGAGAACTGCATGCCCATCACCGTGATGACGGGGATCATCGCGTTGCGCAGCACGTGGGTCCACAGCACGGCACGCTGCGACACGCCCTTGGCACGCGCGGTGCGCACGAAGTCTTCCCGCATCACTTCGAGCACGGCCGAACGCGTGATGCGCGCGAGGATCGCGGCCTGCACCACCGCCAGCGACAGCGCAGGCAGCAGCAGCGACTTGATGCCCGCGAAGATGCCCTCGCCCCAGCCCTCGAAGCCCCCGGCGGAGAACCACTGCAGCTGCACCGAGAACACGAGGATCAGCAGGATCGCGAACCAGAAGTTCGGAATCGCGATACCGACCTGGGCCATGCCCATCAGGCCGACGTCGCCGAGCTTGTTGTGGCGTGCGGCAGCCGTCACGCCCACCAGCAGCGCGATCACGACGGTCAGGGCCATCGCCATCATGGCCAGCGGCACAGTGAGCGCGAGGCGTTCGAGGATCAGGTCGAGCACGGGCGAGCTGTAGGCGTAGCTGTCGCCGAGGTTGCCGGTGAGCAGGCCGCCGATCCAGTGCCAGTAGCGCGTCCACGCGGGCTGGTCGAGGCCGAGCTTGGTGGCAAGGGCGGCGACGGCTTCGGGCGCGGCGTCGGGGCCCATGAGCATCTGCGCGGCGTTGCCGGGCAGGATCTCGAGCACGAGGAACACGATGACCGAGGCGCCGATCAACGTGCCGATCAGCGTGGCGAGGCGCTTGAATAGAAACAGACTCATGGGGCGGGGCGCAGCATAACTGACTCGAGCAACAAGTGTGCCGCGGATGTGGCCTTTGTCATTCATCGGCAGCCCGTTCGTCCGGCCCCGCGATAATCGGGGGATGGCCCTCATGATCACCGACGAATGCATCAACTGCGATGTCTGCGAGCCCGAGTGCCCGAACGACGCGATCTACATGGGTGCGGAGTTCTACGAGATCGACCCGCACAAGTGCACCGAGTGCGTCGGCCACTTCGACGAGCCGCAGTGCGTGCAGATCTGCCCGGTGGCCTGCATTCCCGTGAATCCCGAGCACGTGGAAAGCCGCGAGACGCTGATGCAGAAGTACGAGCGTCTCACGGCGATCAAGGTGACGTCCGTGTCGAGCAGCGCTTAGGCGGCTGATTTCCGCTTCTTTTTCTTGCGCTCCGAGGCATCGCCGGCCGCCCTTGAACTCTGGCCGCCGCTGAAATTCAGGCTGGACCTGTGCGGATCGTTGGCCGCCTTGCGTGCGCGATCCCTCTCCCTTTGCTCGGACAGGGCAAGCCGTCTTTCCGCCAGCGCGGCGTTTCTGGCTTCCCGCGCGGCACGCTGATCGCGGTCGTTGGCCGCCTTTTCCTGGGACAGCCGGGTGCGTTCCAGGTGGTCGGCGTAGGTCTGGGCGCTGCGCGTGCCGGCATCGGCAGCCTGGCGGTCCTGGTCGCTGCGGTGGTCGTTCACCTTCACCGTCGTGCCGCCTTCACAAGGCTGGTCGGAATAGGTGTTGCCGCATCGCCAGGTTCTTGCGGCGTTTTGGGCGGACGTGCTCATGGAGAAAGCGCATGTTGCTATTGAAAATATAGCAATCCCGATACTCCCGGCTGTCGTTCTCTTTCTTTTCTTCTGCTGGCTCATTTTTTATTTCTCTCCCTCCTGCACTCCGATGGCCGGCTAGGTGGCGGCAGGCGTGCCTCCGTCGCCGGGCTCCCGCCGCGGCGGTTTGGGCCGGGGTGGTTTGCTCGTGTGAATGACCAGGGTCGCCTTTTCCATCTCGCCTGCCACCAGCGCAGGCAGCGCGTGCAGGGTGCGGACGATGGCGTCCTCTATCGCTTCACGTTGTTCCTTGAGCGGCTTCTTGAGCACCCAGTTGACGACCTCTGATTTCACGCCAGGGTGTCCGATGCCCAGCCGCAGCCGCCAGTAGTCGCCGGTGCCCAGTTGCGCGTGGATATCGCGCAGTCCGTTGTGGCCGGCATGGCTGCCGCCGAACTTGAGCTTGACCTGGCCCGGCACCACGTCGAGCTCGTCGTGCGCCACGAGGATTTCCTCCGGCGCGATCTTGAAGAAACGGGCGAGGGCGGCCACCGACTTGCCCGACAGGTTCATGAAGGTCTGCGGCTCCAGCAGCCAGATGCTCTGGCCGCCGATGTTGGCGCGCGCGGCAAGGCCGTGGTAGCTGCGCTCGGGCACGAGGTTGAGTTTCCACTCGCGCGCGACGGCGTCGATCCACCAGAAGCCGGCGTTGTGCCGCGTGGCTTCGTACTCTGGGCCCGGGTTTCCGAGGCCGACAAACAGCTTGATCATGGTCGTGGATTATCCGATCCGCCAAAAGCAAAAGGCCCGCACGGAGCGGGCCTTCGCAAAGACAGACGCGAGAAGTGGATTACTTCTTGGCGGTCTTGGCAGCCGGAGTCTTGGCGGCGGGAGCGGCCTTGCCACCCTTGCCTGCCGGTGCGGCAGCTGCGTCGGCAGCGACTGCGCCTTCGGCGGGAACATCGGCTTCTTCAGCAGCCGGCGACACGGCCGAAGCCAGCACCGGGTTGACCTTGCCGTGGCTGACCCACTTCACGCCCTTGGGCAGCTTGATGTCCTTCAACGTGACCGTGCCGTTCTTCTTCAGGCCCGACAGATCGACTTCGATGAACTCGGGCAGATCGCTCGGCAGGCAGTTCAGTTCGAGTTCGGTCGTCACATGGTTGACCAGGTTCAGGTCGATCTTGACGGCTTCGGATTCTTCCTCGCCCTTGAAGTGCACCGGCACCTTCATGGTCATGCGGGTCTTGGCATCGACGCGTTGGAAGTCGATGTGTTGCACCAGCTGGCGGAACGGGTGGTATTGCACGTCACGCAGCAGAACCTTGCTGACCGCGCCGCCGATTTCCATTTCGAGCACGCTCGCATGGAAGGCTTCCTTCTTCAGGGCGTGCCACAGCGCGTTGTGATCGATCTCGATCAGTTGCGGCTGGGTGTCGCCACCGTAGACGATGCCGGGGGTCTTGCCCGAGATGCGGAGACGGCGGCTCGCACCCGTGCCCTGCTTTGCGCGCTCAAAAGCGACGAATTTCATAACTAGCTCCTGTGAGAGTCCACCGCGACCAGTGCGACTCCGGTTCAAAAAGGCCTCCCGCAAAGGAGGCCCGCTTCATGCCCCGGTCAGAACAGGTTGTCCTGATCCGAGAACAAACTCATCACCGACTCGCCCTTGGCAATGCGCTGGATCGTTTCGGCGATCAGCGGTGCCACGGAGAGCTGGCGGATCTTTCCGCAGGCCATGGCGGCGTCGGAAAGGGGAATGGTGTTGGTCACGACCACTTCGTCGAGGGCCGAGCCCTGCGTGATGCGCTCGATGGCCGGGCCCGAGAAGATCGGGTGCGTGCAGTAGGCGTACACGCTCTTGGCGCCGCGCTCCTTCAGCACTTCGGCGGCTTTGACCAGCGTGCCGGCGGTGTCGATCATGTCGTCCATGATCACGCAGTTGCGGCCGTCGATCTCGCCGATCACGTTCATGACTTCGCTGACGTTGGCCTTCGGGCGGCGCTTGTCGATGATGGCGAGGTCGCAGTTCAGCTGCTTGGCCAGCGCACGGGCGCGAACCACGCCGCCGACGTCGGGCGAGACCACGATCAGGTCTTCGTAGTTCTTGGCGCGCAGGTCGCCGAGCAGCACGGGCGAGGCGTAGATGTTGTCGACCGGGATATCGAAGAAGCCCTGGATCTGGTCGGCGTGCAGGTCCATCGTGAGCACGCGCTCGACACCGACGGTTTCCAGCAGGTTGGCCACCACCTTGGCCGAGATCGGCACGCGGCTCGAGCGCGGGCGGCGGTCCTGGCGGGCATAGCCGAAATAGGGGATCACGGCGCTGATGCGTTCGGCCGAAGCGCGCTTGAGCGCGTCGACCATGATCAGCAGTTCCATCAGGTTTTCGTTGGTCGGAGCGCAGGTCGACTGCACCACGAACACGTCGCGTGCACGGACGTTCTGGTTGATCTCGACAGTGACTTCCCCATCGGAGAAGCGACCGACGCGTGCGGCGCCCAGCGTGGTGCCGAGGTTGTGCGCGATTTCTGCAGCAAGGCCCGGATTGGCGTTGCCGGTGAAAACCATGAAATCAGGGTGATTAGCCTGCATGAGCGCGTCCCGGCAGTGCGAATTGGCTTAGGAAGCCGCCAAAAGGTTTGTGATGCATGGCGGCCGGTGAGCCGCCGATTATTGCAGCGGGTGGGCTGCAAAAGAAGACTGCGGCCGTTGGGCCGCAGTCGTTGAAGATTTGGCAGGGGAGAAAGGATTCGAACCTTTGCATGCTGGAATCAAAATCCAGTGCCTTAACCAGCTTGGCGACTCCCCTACACGGGTCGATGGTTTTCACCATCAACCGATATATGTCGCATCGAACCGAATGAACGGTCCGATCATCTTCAGGTTGCCCACCCGCACAGCGGATGAACTTCCAGGTTGCTGCATTGACGAACCTGCCAGCCTTCGGGGGCTTCGAGCAGTTCCGCTTCCTGCGGCGCTTGCGGCATCTTCGCGAACACCGAACTTCCGGAGCCGGTCATCCGGGCCTTCAACCCCTGGGCGCCGAGCCATTCGATGGCGTCGGTGACGGCGGGGCAAAGTCGCTGGGCAACCGGCTGCAGGTCGTTGTGGCCGAAGTCGAAAACCGAAGCGCTCAGAACCGAGCTTTCCAGGTTTGTCGCTTCAGACAATTCGCTATCTGCAGCAAAGCCCGAGATTATAGCAACAGGTGTGGCGCGTTGAAGATCGGAAGCCGAAAAAATTAATCGGGTATCGAGTCCCTCGGGTGGTTTGACCACCGCGAAACGCGCCGACGGTAGTGTAACCGGTCGGATCTGCTCACCGATGCCCTCGACCCATGCGTTGTGCCCGCCAAGGAAGAAAGGCACGTCTGCGCCCAGCTTCAGGCCGATGCGGGCCAGCCGCGACAGGGGCAGGTTCAGCCCCCACAGGCGGTTCAGCGCGAGCAGGCAGGTGGCCGCATCCGAAGATCCGCCGCCCATGCCGGCCTGCGCCGGCACGTGCTTGGCCACGCCGATGTGCGCGCCCTGGCCGGGCGCGGCGAACGCTTGCAGCGCGCGGGCGGCGCGCAGGACCAGGTCGTCGGCGGGCAACTCGGTCGTCAGGTCCTCGCGGCTCAGCTGGCCATCGCGCCGCAGCTCGACGTGGAGCGTGTCGCACCAGTCGATCAGCATGAAGACCGATTGCAGCAGGTGGTAGCCGTCGTCGCGCTGGCCGGTGATGTGGAGGAAGAGGTTGAGCTTGGCCGGCGCGGGAAGGTCGTGGATCGCCTTCATGACCGCTCGAACACGATGCGCAGGTCAGCCCTCGGACTCGGCGATTCGCGCACGGCCTGCAGCCGCCCATTGCCGAGTTGCGCAAGATCGGGCTTCCAGCCGGGAACGGGATCGTTGCGGCCCGCGAGCCAGCCGAAAAGCGCGCCGACCGGGATGGCGGCGCCGGTGGCGGCCTCGATCAATGCATCGACGGAGTCGAAGCGCCGCGTCTTGCTGCCGTCTTTCAGCAGGGCCTCGCCCGGCGCCCAATGCAGTTGCGCCAGTGTGCTGCCGATGGGCGTCGTGAGCGTCAGGTCGCCGGTCTCGGCGGAGCCGCGCAGCTCGAACAGCGCAGCGAAGGTCTGCACCGGCTCGCTGTCGATGCGCAGCGACATGCGGCCGCTCCAGCTGTCCGAGGGTGTGCGGGTTGAAGGGCCGCCCGAAAGCTGGGCGCAGCCCGCCACCGCGAGCAGGGCCGCGCCACCCATCGCCAGAAGGGCGCGCCGGCCACCGTCGACCTGCCTGGGGGCGAGCATCATCTACGGCTTCACGCGCAGGCGCTTGAGCGTTTCCTGCAGCGTCTCGTTCTCGGCATCGCTCAGCAGGGCTTCCTTCCAGACCGTGACCGCGCGGTCCTTCTGGCCGGTGCTCCACAGGACTTCGCCGAAATGAGCACCGATTTCGGGATCGGGTCGCGTCTTGTAGGCCGCCTCGAGGATGCGGATCGCCTCGGTCGTGTTGCCGAGCCGGAACTCGACCCAGCCCAGGCTGTCGGCAATGAACGGATCTTCGGGCGCCAGTTGCACCGCCTTCTGGATCAGCGTGCGCGCCTCGTCGAGCCGGATCTTGCGATCGGCGAACGAGTAGCCCAGCGCGTTGTATGCGTTCTGGCTCTCGGGCTTGAGCTCGATGAGCCGGCGCAGCAGGCGCTCCATGTCGTCGAGGCGGTTGAGCTTCTCGGCGACCATGGCCTGGTCATAGACGAGGTCGCCGTCGTCCGGCGACTTCGCCGAGGCCTGGGCGAGCATGTCGTAGGCCGCCTGGTACTGCTTCGCGTCGCGCAGCAGCTGCACTTCGGCCAGGAATTTCTGCTTCTTGTCCTCGGGCGTGCGCTCGGGCAGGCTACGGATCATTTCACGCGCCTGGGGCAGCTTGCCCTGGCGGGCCAGCAGGGCCGCGCGGCGCGTCTGCGCGGCCACCAGCTCGTCGGCCCCATCGACGCGCGCGAGCCAGCGCTCGGCCGCCGTGAAGTCCTTGCGCCGCTCCGCCAGTTGCGACAGCGCAAAGTACGCCTGCGACACACCGCGCTTGCGATCGGCAGCGTCGTCGGCGTCCTTGTTGCCGCCGCGGTTGGCCGACAGTTCGATGAAGCGCTTGATCGAGGTCTCGGCCGCGGCATCCTGCCTGGCCTGCATCTGGAGGCTGCCGAGCAGCAGCCATGGCTCTGCAAGTTCCGGTCGCGACGTGGTCAGCACCTGGAGCTGCGCGGCGGAGTCGTTGAAGCGCCGGTTCTCGACCAGCACGCGCGCATAGGCAATGCGCAGGTCGGGCGCGGCCTTCGGGTTGCTGCTCAGGTAGCGCGTGACGATCGGCTCCGCGAGCGGCTGGCCGGGGTCGATCATCTCGAGCGCCAGCGCCGCGGGCGCATCGGAGGCAGGGTCGATCTCCTGGCCCTTGCGCGCAGCCTCCAGGGCGCCGGAGGCATCGCCTGCATTGAGGCGCAGACGGCCGACGGTAGCCCAGGCCAGTCCGCCGCCGGTCGGACTCTTCAGTTCGTCGACCAGGGCCTGCTCGACCACCGAGGCGGCCAGCTTCTTGTCCGAGGCGCGCGCGTAGTTGCGTGCGATCACAGCCATGAGCAGCGGGCGTTCGACTTGCGAGGTCGCAGCCACTTCGGCGCGCAGCGGCTCGACGGTTTCGCCGATGCGGTTCATCGCGATCAGGATCTGAAGCTCGATGCGGCGTGCGTCGCGCGAGGTGGGCAGGGCTTCCTGCCAGGCCCGCGCCGCGGCGAGCGCCGCATCGCCGGAGCGCGATTGCAGGGCGATCTCGACCGCACGCTGGAACAGCTTGCCGTCGCGCAGCCGTCGCGCGGCATCGAGCACCAGCGCGTAGCCGGAGCCGGGGTCGCCGGAGCGGGCGTTCATCTCGCCCATCAGGATTTCATAGAACAGGTCGGCCGTCAGCGCAGACGGCTGCGGTACGGGTTCGCTGGCCGCCTTGGCTGCAGTGCCCTTGGGCTTGACTGCAGGCTTCGGCTGAGCCGAGTGTTCGATGGTCAGCGCGGGGCTGCCGGGAGCTGCAGGGGCGGAGGATTGTGCGTGAACCGCACAGGCCAGCAAGGCGAGGGACGCGGCCGCCGCAAGGCGGTGTCGGCGGGGCGAAAGATTCATCCGACCATAATAATCGAGGCTCCCGAATGAGTGCCCCGTGGGGCCTCGTTGCCGCTGGCGTTTGCCGGAGATTTACTTTCCATGCCTGAACTACCCGAAGTCGAAGTCACCCGCCGTGGTTTTGCCGACCGCATCGCGGGCGCGCGCATCGACGCGGTGCGCATCGGCAAGCCCCTGCGCTGGGCGCTGATGGTGTTGCCCGAGGCGCTGGTCGGGCGGCAGGTGCGCGAGGTGCGGCGGCGCGGCAAATACCTGCTGATCGACCTCGACCGCGGCATCCTGCTGCTGCACCTCGGCATGTCGGGCAGCCTGCGTTTCGACGCAGCGCTGCCGCCGCCCGGGCCGCACGACCATTTCGACCTGGTCACCGACCGGGGCACGCTGCGGCTCAACGATCCGCGCCGCTTCGGCGCGGTGGTCTACGTGGACGACGAGGCCGCCCCGTGGGCCATCAAGCTGCTCGGCGGGCTGGGCATGGAGCCGCTGGGCGACGCCTTCGACCTCGATGCCTTCCATGCCGGCCTCAAGAAGCGCAGGAGCGCCGTGAAGCAGGTGCTGCTGGCGGGCGACGTCGTGGTGGGCGTGGGCAACATCTACGCGTCGGAGGCGCTGTTCCAGGCGGGCATCCGGCCGACGCTGTCGGCCGCGCGCATCAGCCGCCCGCGGGCGGCCCGGCTCCATGCGGCGGTGCGCGAGATCCTGGCCCGGGCGGTGGAGAAGGGCGGCAGCACGCTGCGCGATTTCTCCAATGTGGACGGCCAGAATGGCTATTTCCAGCTCGAAGCGACCGTCTATGGCCGTGCGGGCGAACCCTGTCGGGTTTGCGCAACGCCGATCCGCCTGCTGCGTCAGGGACAGCGCTCCACCTATTACTGCCCCAAGTGCCAGAAGTAAGCGTCACAATCCGACGAGAGAAACAATCTAGAAACGGTTGTTGCCACCTCCCGATGCTATATTTGTAAGTTGTTTCTTACATATTTCCCTTGAGCCGCTCCTTCAACCAACAACTCGATCAGCACGGTGCGTGGCGAAGCAATTTCGCCCACCGGCTGCAGTGGCTGTCCCGCTGGCTGACCGAGAACGAGCTGCTCGACCAGGCGGTGGCGGAGCGCCTGCGCGGCCTCGAGACGCAGATCCGCACCAGCAAGGTCATGGTCGCCTTCGTCGCCGAGTTTTCGCGCGGCAAGTCGGAGCTGATCAACGCCATCTTCTTCGCCGGTTACGGGCGGCGCATCATGCCGGCCAGCGCGGGCCGCACCACGATGTGCCCGACCGAGCTGGGCTACGACGCCGCGCTTGCGCCCAAGCTGCGCTTGCTGCCCATCGAAACCCGCCTGGAGCCGCATTCGTTGGCTCACTGGCGCGAGAAACCCACGCGGTGGACCGAGATCTCCATCGACGTCGGCGACGCCGAGCAGCTGGCGCAGGCCATGAGCAAGGTGGCCGAGGTGCGCTGGGTCACCAAGGACGAAGCGCGCACGCTGGGTTTCTGGGACGACGACACCCCCGACGACAACCCCGCGCAGGACGCGCAGGGCCGCGTCGAGATCCCGCGCTGGCGCCACGCTGTGCTGAACATGCCGCATCCGCTGCTGGAGCAGGGGCTGGTGATTCTCGACACCCCGGGCCTGAATGCGATCGGCGCCGAACCCGAACTCACGGTGAGCCTGATTCCGCAGGCCCATGCGGTGGTCTTCATCCTGGGTGCTGAAACCGGCGTGACGCGCTCCGATCTTTCGATCTGGCGCGAGCACCTGATCACCGAGGACGAAGGCAACGACACGCGCTTCGTGGTGCTCAACAAGATCGACACGATGTGGGACACGCTGAGCCAGCCTGCGCACATCGAGCAGCAGATCGAGCGCCAGCGCGAAGGCGCGGCCCGACTGCTCGAAGTGCCGCTGGCGCAGGTGCTGCCGGTGTCCGCGCAGAAGGGCCTGCAGGCCAAGATCCAGCACGACGGCCAGCTGCTGGAGGCCAGCCGCCTGCCGGCGCTCGAATCCCTGCTGGCCGAAGGCGTGCTCGGCAAGCGCGAAACCATGCTGCGGCTGGCGGTCGACGCGGGCATGACCGCGCTGCGTGCCGAGGCCGAGCGCATCCTGAAGGTGCGCCAGCGCGACCTGTCCGAGCAGGCGCTCGAATTGCAGGGGCTGCGCGGCAAGAACGTCTCGGTGATCCGCCACATGCGCGCGCGCATCGACCAGGAGCACACCGAGTTCGAAGGCAGCAACACGCGCATCCTGGCGCTGCGATCGGTGCAGGGCAAGCTGCTGCGCGAGGTGTATGCCGTGCTCGGCCGTACCGCGCTGAAGGCCGACATGGTGCGGCTGTCGGCCGCGCTCAAGCGCCCTGGTGTCAAGTTCAACGTCCGCAAGGTGTACGCCGAGACCTTCGACTCGCTGCGCAACAACCTGCGCGAAGTGCAGGCGACCACGGCGGAGATCCAGTCGATGCTGCACGCCACCTTCCGCCAGCTCAATGCCGAGCAGGGCTTCACCCTGCAGGCGCCGGCCGAGCCCGATCTCACGGGCTTCGAACAGGAGCTGGGCCAGATCGAGCGCAGCCATATCCACTACCTGGGCGTGGGCAACCTGCTGAAGCTCGCGCAGGCCGACTTCTGCGACAAGCTGGTGCGTGCGCTGGCCAGCCGGCTGCGGCTCGTCAACGAGGCGGCCATGACCGAGGTCGAGCGCTGGAGCAAGGGTGCGAGCGCGCAGATCGATGCACAGCTCAAGGAGCGCCGCCGCAATTTCAGCAAGCGCATCGAGGCGATCGAGCGCATCCAGAGCGCGGCGGGCAACCTCGACGAGCGGTTGGTGGAGCTTGCCTCTCAAGAGAGCAACCTCACCGAGCTTCATGTGCAGCTGCGCGAGTTCACATCGATGATCGCGCAGCACGGAAGGCCGCAGGCCGCGGCCACTGTCGGCGAGCTGCGTGCGGCCTGAAGTTTCCGTCTCCACGGCGGCTGCAACCCTGCCATTGCCCCCCGATTTCGCCTCGCAGATCGTGAGCTGGCAGCGCAGCCACGGGCGAAGCCAGCTGCCGTGGCAGAACACCCGCGACCCGTACCGCGTCTGGCTGTCGGAGGTGATGCTCCAGCAGACGCAGGTGTCGACGGTGCTCGGCTACTTCGCGCGCTTTCTCGAACGCTTTCCCGACGTGAAGGCGCTGGCCGCCGGCACCGAGGACGAGGTGTTCGGGCTCTGGAGCGGGCTCGGCTACTACAGCCGGGCGCGCAACATGCATCGCTGTGCGCAGGATGTCGTCGCGCGCTTCGGCGGCGAGTTTCCGCGCACCGCCGCCGAGCTCGTCACCTTGCCCGGCATCGGCCGTTCGACCTCCGCGGCCATTGCGGCGTTCTGCTTCGGCGAGCGCGTGGCGATCCTCGACGGCAACGTCAAGCGCGTGCTGACGCGCGTGCTCGGCTTCGCGGGCGACATGTCTTCGGCGGCGCAGGAGCGTGCGCTGTGGGACCTCGCGACGCAATTGCTTCCTCCGGCCGACCAGAAAGAAGCCATCGCGCACTACACCCAGGGCGTGATGGACCTGGGCGCCACGGTCTGCCTGCCGCGCAAGCCGAGCTGCATGATCTGCCCGGTCAACAAGACCTGCGCGGCCCTGCGGGAAGGCGCACCGGAGCGCTATCCCGTCAAGACGCGCAAGCTCAAGCGCAGCGCCCAGTCGCTCTGGGTGCTGCTGGCGCGCGATGCGCGAGGCCGCGTATGGCTGGAGAAGCGGCCGTCGAAAGGCATCTGGGCGGGGCTTTATTGCCTGCCTGTGTTCGACAGCCGCGAAGACCTCCTGGCCGTGCTGCCGACGACCGCGCAGCGCGGCGTGCAGGACCTGCCGGCCTTCGTGCATGTGCTGACCCACAAGGACCTTCACCTGCATCCCCTGCAGCTCCAGGGTGGCCAGCCGCAAGGCGATGGCGCGCGCTGGGTCGATGCGGACGAGTGGGGCCGGCTGGGCCTGCCGGCGCCGATGCGCAAGCTGCTCGAGAGCAGCGAGGCTTAGACAGTCAGATCGCGTCGAGCTCGCGGTGCCGCTTGAGCGCACCCCAGCGCGCACCGAACGAGCGCGCCAGCTGCTCGACCAAGAACACCGAACGATGCTGCCCACCCGTGCAGCCGATGGCCACCGTCACGTAGCTGCGATGGTCGCGCGCCAGCGCGTCGAGCCAGTGCGCGAGGAACTGCTCGATGTCGTCGTACATGCGCGCCACGTCGTCGTGCTCGCGCAGCCATTCGATCACCGGCTCGTCGCGGCCCGTGAGCGGGCGCAGCGCGGGCACGTAGTGCGGATTGGGCAGCATGCGCACGTCGAACACGTAGTCCGCGTCGAGCGGTACGCCTCGCTTGAAGGCGAATGACTCGAACACCAGCGTCAGCGCGCTCTGCGGCGCGGAGATCAACGACTTGATGTAGCTCTGCAGCTGCGCAGGCCGGATCAGGCTGGTGTCGATCACGTCGGCGCCGTCGCGCAGGTCGGCCAGCAGCTCGCGTTCGAGCTCGATCGCCTGCATCAGCACGCGATGCTGCTCGGGCACGTCGGTGCGGCCTTCCTGGCGCGAGAGCGGGTGGCGGCGGCGGGTTTCCGAATAGCGGCGCAGCAGGGCGTCGGTGGTTGCGTCGAGGAAGAGCGAGCGCAGCGAGATCTCGCCGTCGCGTTGCAGCGCGTCGAGCTGATGCGGAACGATCGGCAGCGAGACGCCGCTGCGCACGTCCATCGCGATGGCCACCCGCGTGGCCTGCTGCTCATGCTGCAGCGCGATGAACGGGGTCAGCAGTTCGGGCGGCAGGTTGTCGACGCAGTAGTAGCCAGCGTCTTCCAGCGCGTGCAGGGCCACCGACTTGCCGGAGCCCGACATGCCCGTGATGAGCACGAGGTCGAGGCTCATGGCGCGGTCGCCGGGGTCTTGTGGCCGAGCATCTCGCGTGCATGCGCGAGCGAGGTCTGCGAGACCTTCTCGCCACCCAGCATGCGGGCGATTTCCCTGGCGCGGTTGTCGTCGTCGAGGCGCGACACGCCGCTTTCGGTGCGTGGGCCGTCCTTGCCCGCCGCCGCCGTCTGGCGCTTGGCCACCACGAGGTGATGGTCGGCGCAGGCGGCCACCTGGGGCAAGTGGGTCACGGCGAGCACCTGGCGGTCGCGGCCGAGCTGTTTCATGAGCCGGCCGACCGTCTCGGCCACGGCCCCGCCGACGCCGGCATCGACCTCGTCGAAGATCAGCGTCTGCGCGGCGCCGAGCTGGCTGGTCGTGACGGCGATGGCCAGCGCAATGCGCGACAGTTCGCCGCCCGAGGCCACCTTGCCGATGGCCCGCGGCGTGCTGCCGGTGTGGCCGGCCACGAGGAAGGCCACGTCTTCGAGGCCGGCGCGGCTTGGTTGTGCCAGCGGTTGCAGTTCCACGTCGAAGCGTCCGCCCTGCATGCCGAGGCCCTGCATGGCGTCGGTGACGGCCTGGGCGAGGCGCGGGGCGGCCTGCTTGCGGGCCTTGCTCAGCGCCTTGGCTTCTTTCAGGTAGGCCTGTTGCGCGCCGTGCTCGGCACGCTCCAGGCCTTCGAGATCGCTTTGTGCATCGAGCGCCTGCAGCTCGGCCTGCCAGCCGGCCAGCAGCGCCGGCAGCTCGGCGGGTGTGCGCTTGTAGCGGCGCGCGAGCGACATCCACAGGCCCATGCGTTCATCCAGCTCGGCCAGGCTTTGTGGATCGGTGTCGGCGTTGCGCAGGTAGCCGTGCAGCGTGTGGGCCGCGTCGGAAGCCTGCGCCACGCAGGAGGCGAGCACCTCGCCCAGCGCGCGGAACTCGGGCTCGATGTGCTCGCAGTTCTGCAGCAGCGTGGCCGCCCGCGAGAGCGCGGAGAGGGCGCCGCTGTCGTCGTCTTCCAGCGCCTGGCTGGCGCCCTGGGCTGCGTCGATCAGCGCTTGCGCGTTGGAGATGCGCGAGTGGTTGGTCGACAGCTCTTCCCACTCGTCGGCGCCCGGCGCGAGCTTGGCGACTTCGGAGATCTGCCACTGCAGCCGCTCGCGTTCGCGCTGCAGCGAGTCTTGCGCCGAGCGCGCATGTTCGAGCGCCGAAAGAGCCTGCCGCCAGCCCTGCCATGCGGCGTCGAGCGCGTCGGTGCGCACGCCCGCGTAGGCGTCGAGCAGGCCGCGCACGGCTTCGGGCCGCGTCAGGCTCTGCCAGGCGTGCTGGCCGTGGATGTCGAGCAGCCGGTCGCCGAGTTCGCGCAGCTGCGTGGCCGTGGCCGGGCTGCCGTTGATCCAGCCGCGGCTGCGGCCCTGCAGGTCGACGGTGCGGCGCAGCAGCAGCGCGTCGCCGGGCTCGAAGCCGCCCTCGTCGAGCCACGTGTCCAGGGTTGCGTCGGCGTCGAATTCGGCGCTCACGTCGAGCCGCTCGGCGCCTTCGCGCACGGCGCCCGCGTCGGCACGGTTGCCCAGCGCCAGCTGCAATGCGTCGATCAGGATGGATTTGCCCGCGCCGGTCTCACCGGTCAATACCGTGAAGCCGCCGGACAGGTCGAGTTCGAGTGATCGCACGATCACGAAGTCGCGCAGTGCGATGCGTCGCAGCGCCATTTCAGGAGCCCCCTTCGTTCCAATGAAGTTTCTTGCGCAGCGTGTCGAAATAGCTCCAGCCGCGCGGGTGCAGGAAGCGCACCCGGAAGTCGGAGCGGCGCACCACCACGCGGTCGCCGATCGCGAGCGAGGCCAGCGACTGCATGTCGAAATTGGCGCTGGCATCGCGCCCGCCCACCAGCTCGATGACGATCTCGTCGGCGTCGGGCAGCAGCACGGGGCGGTTCGACAGGGTGTGGGGTGCGATCGGCACCAGCACCCAGCCCGGCACCGCCGGATGCAGCAGCGGCCCGCCGGCCGACAGCGCATAGGCGGTCGAGCCCGTGGGCGTGGCGATGATCAGGCCGTCGGCGCGCTGGTTGGCCACGAAATGCCGTCCGACGGAGACGCGTAGCTCGACCATGCCGGAAGTGGCGCCGCGGTTCACGACCACGTCGTTCATCGCAAGCGCGTCGAACACCGAGGCGCCGTCGCGCACGACCTGCGCATGCATCAGGCTGCGGTGGTCTTCCTCGTACTCGCCGGCCAGCATCGGGATCAGCGTGGCCTGGTAGTTGTCGAGCGGAATGTCGGTGATGAAGCCGAGCCGGCCGCGGTTGATGCCGATCAGCGGAATGCCGTAGCTGGCAAGCTGCCGGCCGATGCCCAGCATGGTGCCGTCGCCGCCGACCACCAGGCCGAGGTCGCAGCGCTGGCCGATTTCCTCGACGCTCAAGGCTTCGTAGCGCGGATGGGCGGGGGCGCCGTCATCGTCGTCTTCGCAGGTCGAGCGCTCGACGAACACCGTGCAGCCTTGCGATTCGAGGAAGGTGCCGATGCCTTCCATGACGCCGTCGCGCGCATCCGCCTGCGCTCGGGCGCCGGAAGCCTGGTATTTGCCGATCAGGGCGACGTGACGAAAGCGAGAGGTCATATCTCACAAATTACAACATCAAAACCTTGGCCATCTTCTTGACCATGCGGGTTTTGCATGCGCTATCCCGCTCGGATTCGAGGGCCGCCACCACGATCCATTCTTTCGGGTCTTGGCCGAGTTCTTCGGCCAGCGCACCAGCAATTGCCGGGCTCAGGTGGCCGCGAGCTTTTGCCGTGTGCAATGCGCCGCGCGAGAGCTTCAGTTTCTCGGTCCAGAACGGTGCGGGTTGCTTCGAGAGGGCGGTGTCTAGCAGGTTGAGTGTGGTTTGCATATCAGTTCATGCCTACATGTTGTATTCATGCCTACAAGGTGAAGTTATGGTACTTCCCTAGTTGACTACAAGGTGTAGGCATTGGCGTAATCCTGTCTGACTACATGTTGTAGTCAATCTTACAGGAGCCACCATGATCAAAGTTTCGGTTACCAGCACCTCGGTGCGTCGTATGCAGGGCAACGCTAAGGCCACGGGCAAGCCCTACGACATGTCTTTTCAGGACGTGTGGATGTTCCTCTCGGACCGCGAAGGCAATCCCGATCCACACCCGACGAAAGTCGAAATCTCGTTGCCCAAGGACAAGGACGGCGCAGCGCTGTTCTACGCGCCGGGCGACTACCTCCTGCACCCCTCCAGCATCTACGTGGACAGCAAGGGAAAGCTCTCGGTGGCTCCGAGGCTGGCACGCGCTGTCGCGCCGGCCCCCAAGTCCAATAGCTGAAGGGGTGCACCATGCATTCGCGTGAAGCGATGCAGGCCGCGCACCTCGCCACGCTGGAAGGTGCGCTGCTCGCGCTCCTGCGTTCGGCGCAGGAAGATGGCATGGACGGCATCAGCGTCGAAGCCTCTGCCGATGACGGCCAGATCGTCATTGATGTGACCTACACGGCCAACGGCGTGCCGCTCTCGGGAGAGTCGCTGTGAACGCGTCGGCTCAACTCTCCATGTTCGAGCCGGAGGGTGCTGAGGCTGTGAACCTTCTCCGCTCGCATCTGTTGGAGGCCAAGCGCCACCGTGATCGCGTGGAGTACTACGAGGTTCTGCGCATGCCTGGCGCTGCGCGTCGTGAAGCCGTGATGGCTGAGCAAGCCGAAGCCGCTGCTTTCGTGCTGGCTGTGCTGCTCGACCTCGAAGCAGAGGCGGGCCTGTGATGAGCGCCGTTGAAGTTTCCCCCTGGCCGTGGCTCGTGGTGAACGCGCTGACGTGCGTCGTGATCGTCGCGTGCATGTGGATCGACGTGCGCCGCGAACTGAGGTCGTGGAAATGAGCGCCTACGCCCGCAACTTCCTCCGCCTTCGCTACTGGCTCGAAGGCCTCGACGGCGGCGATCAGCGCTCGCTCTCTCCTTACGAGCGTGTCCTGGCCGCGAACCTGCGCGCCCAGGCTGCTGCGCTTATCGAGGCCACGCTATGAAGCCAGCTGTTCTGACCTGGGGCCTCGGCTGCTGGTATCGGCATTGCGGAGCGATTCGGCAGATCGTGCATTACCCGCTGCCGGACACGGCGGAAGAGAAGCGCGCATGAGCTACCTCGGCGTTCGTCAAGCTGAAGTCAATGCCGCGCGTGCGTCCTCGATGGATGCACTGCGCGCGTTTTCGCAGCGTCAGTTCGCACGCGATGCGGAGGCTGCAGAAGCGCGCGCAGCGCGCGGGCTTGTCTCAGTATCAACAAGTGGTTTTGCAGTGCTTCCTACCGCTCTGCGGTGGGCAGAGCAGTGCATAACCATCGACCGGGCGCAAGCCCGGGTCACCCGGCTTCGCAAGGCCATCGGCGTTGGTGCCAAGTGCCTGATGAATCTGGTCGAGGCACCGCCGACGAATAACGTGATGGTCACACTCACGTACGCCGACAAGAAGGACGGCGGCACCGGCCAGACCCTGTGGAAGCCGCGCCACGTCTCCGACTACATCCGCAAGGTGCGCGAGTGGTTCAAGGACCGTTGCCCGGGCCAGCGCCTGCGCTACGTGTGGGTTGCCGAGATTCAGGACGGCAGCAAGCGTGCTGACGGCATCGGCCGTGGCGTCCTGCACTACCACTGCATCTTCTTCCTGCCTGACGGCGTTTCCATGCCGTATGCAGATCGTCGCCGCAAGGTGAAGGGCGTCTATCAGGCCGCGTGGTGGCCCCATGGCGCATCCAACACCAAGAAGGCAACTCAGCCCATCGGCTACCTCATGAAGTACGCCAGCAAGCTCGAAAGCAAATCAATCGGAGGGTTCCCCCGTGGTGCTCGAATCTCTGGTGTCGGTGGCCTTGACAAAGCTGGTGCTGCTTTCAAGCGCTGGGTGCTGTGGCCTGCTTATGTGCAGGGCAATGCTTCGGTGCAAGACCGCTTCCGACCTGCGGAGGGAGGCGGCTATCTCAATGCTCAGACCGGAGAGTTTCTCGCGTCTGAATTCGCACCAACAGGCGGCGGCTTTTCAAGCTTTATGCGAGTGCGGACTACCCCACGGGCTCTCGATGCGGCAGGCCCGTTCTCGTGGTGGTCACGACCCGATGACCAGCCTACGTATCACTGAGAGCAACGCATGACAGCAGATCAACTCGATGCACTCATTAGTGCCATCTACGGTGTCGGAACCGTCGTCATCTTCGCGCTCGGCTACATCGGAGGGCACCAGCAATGACCACACGCATCATCGCTTGGGTCGTGTTCCTCGGCGTCTGCTGGGGCGTCTATTCGTGGGCACGCACCATCAAGAACCCGTTCAACCCTGGGCCAGACGTCACGGCTGTCATGCCTGCGATGACCCAGTGCAAAGAGGACTGCAAGCAATGACCGGAATCGTCTCCGCCATGTTCGGTGTCTGGATGCTTGGCTTCGTCTGCGGCTGGCAGATGCGGCAGATCAAGAACACCCTCTACGCAGCTTGAGGTTTCAACTGCTAGCCCATTGCCTCGGCGGTGGGCTTGCGGGTGCAACCCCGACTTTTCGGGACCACCAGTTCAACAGAGGAGTTAGACATGAACAAGCAATTCCGTTCGCAATTCGCCAAGAAGGCCGCTGCCGCTGCTGCTGGTCTGGGTGCCAGTGCTGCTGCCCTGGCGGCCGATCCGGGTACTGCGCTGGAAGGTTTCCAGCAGGCCGCAGCGAACAACACCGGTTTCGGTCCCGGCATGTGGGGCCTCGCTGCCGTGTCGGTCGGCATCTTGATCGGCGTGAAGTGGATCAAACGCAGTCGCGGTGCTGCCTGATCTTCGGGCCTTTTCTGCTGTGCACCCTTCGGGGTGTGCAGTGGTAAACGTCTGGAGCCACTATGGACCGCATTGCGCTTGTTTTTTTGGCCTTGGCCCTCGTGGCTTGTGCTTCCACCAACCGGCCCGGCGATCCGTTCAAAGATCGTATTCGGGCTTGCGGCACGGTCATCGGTACGTGCGGGAGTCAGGTGTGGTAGCGCTTCGTCGTTGGTTCATTGCCTTGCTCTCTTTCTGCTTTTTCGGGGCTGCTTGGGCGCAGTCGGCGTGTCAGGTCGAGTACCGTGGCACGCATGGTCAGAAGTCGGGCTATGTAGTCGTTCCTGGTCGTTCGGTGGAGAACCTTTCGGCGGTGTGTTCATGGGGGAACTCGGTGTATCCGCTTGCTGCGGGTGCACCGGCTTACTCTCTGGTGGGCGAGGGTGCGACTTCTGTGTGTGGACGTTGGAACGGGTCCACGTGGGAGCAGTCTGGTATTGGGGTCACTGTTCAAAAGTGGTATCTCAAACCGGACGGTACAGCTACTCAGACGGACCCGGGGAACATCTGTCAGGCTCCAAACTCTTGTACGTCGAAAACTGGTGTGGTCGGTGTGCTGAGTTGGACCGAGGGCTACACGCGGACGCCGGATGAGGGCGATAGGTCGGCTGTGGGGCCAATCATGTCGCCGCCGGCCAGTGGTGAGGTGTGCGACAGCGGATGTGCTGTGTCTTTGCAGACCAGCGGGCCCGGTGTACAGCCATACGTGAGCCAGTCTCCAACGGCCAATGGCCTTTACAGGCGGTCGGTCGATTACCCGAGCTTGGGTCTAGGTAGAGAGTGCACGATGGGGACGGCTGACGCTGGGGCGAAGAAAGACATTCCGCCTCCCGATTGTCCGGGGTCAGTAGGTGACTTGGGTAACGGAAAGCCCGTGTGCGTGGGTACTGCCGCCAAGCCGATCACGCCTACGCCGTTGGGTTCTGCACCTGGCGCGACGCCGATTGCGGGTAATCCTCCTGCGGGTGCTAAGCCGCCGTCTGGTGAGGGCTCTGGAACTGGCAGTGCGGGCCGTACTCCCAGCACGGGCAATGGTGGTCCTGCTGGCGGCCCTGCTGGTGCTGCGACAGGTGGCAAGGGTGGTGGTGCTGGTGGCACTGCATCCGGCTCCGGTGCTGGTAGTTCTGGCACGGGCGATGAACCTCATAAGCCTTGTGGTGGCCCTGGTGAGCCGACATGCAATGTTAAGGTCGATGAGAAGGGCGTCCCGTCTGGTGTTGGTACTACTTACGAGACTGCCAATGCCAAGATGGACGAAACCAAGGGCAAGAACGACGAGCAACTGGCCAAGGCTTCAGGCACTGCCGACAAGGGCTTTCTCGAACCTGTGCGTTCCATGTTGTGGTCACCTCCCATTGCGGCGTGCGAGCCCACAGAGCTACCGCCAGCGTTCAACGGATTGAAGATCGACGCCTGCGGCGTGGTCGATGGCGGTAGGGCCTTGATGGGCTTCCTGTGGGCCGCTGGCGGCCTGTTCTTGTGCCTCGGTATGGTTAAAAGGAGCATCTGATGCCGTTGCTTGCTGCATTCATAGGGTCCCTGGCGAGTGGTCTTGCTACCCTGCTCGCCACGCAGATGGCCTATACGACCGCGCTCAAGATCGCGGCCTACACAACGTGGATTGCGGTTGCAGCCGTGTTCTTTGCCTCGGTGTTCGTGTGCTGCTCTTCGCTCTTTTCGATGATGACGGGGGCCATCGGCGTCGGTGGCGGTCCTGGCAACTGGATTCGCATGTTCTGGGTCGGCCTGGGCATGTTCATCCCGGGCAACGCGAGTGCGGTGATTGCTTGTGTGGCTTCGGTGTGGATCGGCACGTCCGTTTGGCGTATCCAGCGCGTGGGCATTGAGAGTTTCTCGAAATGACTGACTACGCGTTGACCGGCAAGAAGGGCACCGGCAAGAGTAAGAACGCCGTTCGTCTGATCCGTGATCGCTACCTGTCTCACAAACGCAGGGTGGCTACGAACCTGGACATTGACCTCAGGGCGATGTTTGGCGATCAGTCCAAGGCAACCTATGTCCGCGTGCCTGACAAGCCTTCAGCGCTCGATCTCGTGTCCATTGGTCATGGCAATCCGGAGAGCTATGAGGAGGACAACAACGGCGGGCTTTTTCTCGATGAGCTCGGGACCTGGTTGAACACCCGGACCTTTGCCGACAAGGGACGTGCTGATGTGCTCGACTTCTTCGCGCACGGCCGAAAGTACGGGTGGGACACCTGGTACATCATGCAGAACGTCGCGCAGATCGATAAGCAGGTGCGTGAGTCGTTTATTGAGCAGACCGTACGCCATACCCGCTTCGACAAGGTGCGCGTGCCCTTCGTCGGTGGCTTGTTGTCGCTGCTGTTTGGCGAGAAAGCCGGCTTCCTGCCCAAGTTTCACATGGCCGTTTTCCGCATGGGCACCAATCCGCAGGATCTGGTCGCCAACCGTGCAACCTTCATCGGCAAGGATCTGGAGAAGTGCTACGACACCCGCCAGGTCTTCCTGATCGACTATCCCCACGGTACCCATTCGGTGCTGTCGCCCTGGCACCTCTACGGCCGCTTTCAGGCTCAGCCGAAGCCGTCGTGGTGGAGGCAGTTCTTTGCTGGCTTCAAGCGCGGTGCGAAAGCCGCCACGCAGGCCCGGCCGGCGTTGGGCGTGCCCGACGAAGGCTGGTCCCGGGTCGTTCGCCTGTGTCGTGAGCTGCCGCCTGCTCAACGTCTCGACGTGATGGCGCGCTATGCGAGAGCGAGTGCGGGGCGGTAGCCCTGCGTTAGCGGGGCGGACGGCTCGCACTCGCGTGGCTGTCCTGTCCATTCGTCGCTCATCTTCAAACCGCCCCCTTCATTGCTAAGCCGGAAGTTCGGGGACCCGCTTGCGGGGGGAAGACCTTCGCTCACCCTGTACCCGGTAGTTCGTCGCTGCGGTCAGTCTGCCCGCATGTCGGGAAGCTCTTGTGCTGGCGCTCTGCCTGGTTCTCGTCGACCGCCTGCCCTGCTCTGTGCCATTCCCTCTCTCACCCCGTCTCTCACTGCGGCTTTCACCACCAGATACAGCACGTAAAACATGATCGTTGTCACGATTGCTCCGACAGCGGCCTGGAAGATCAGTCCCTGCCAGATGGCGCTTTCGAGCTGCTGTAGATGCCTGTCCATTCCCGCTCCTCAACGTGTTGTAGCTAAATGTACTATGCTATGAAAAAAATAGCGCGGAGTGAGGCGGGCTAATGCTTGTTGGCTATGCGAGGGTGTCCACGAATGAACAGGAAACACGTATGCAGCTGGATGCCCTTCGGGGTGCTGGTGTGCGTTGTATCTATGCTGAGAAAACCAGCGGGGTAGGCCCGCGCCCGGAGCTGCACAAGGCGCTTGCGGCCCTGCAACCTGGCTACACGCTGGTCGTCTACAAGCTCGATCGATTGGCGCGCAGCCTGAAGGATTTGCTGCATCTTCTCGATCGTCTGAAGCTGGCCGGCTGCTCTGTCAAATCGCTCACCGAGCCCATCGATACTTCCTCGGCGATGGGTGAGTTTGTTCTCCAGATTCTCGGTGCCGTGGCGCAGCTCGAGCGAGCCATCATCCGGGAGCGATGTGAGGCCGGCCGCGTGGCCGCGCGTGCTCGAGGGGTGCTGTTCGGCCGTCAACCGTTGGTCACTGGCGACGTTGCTGACCTGGCTGCTCGACTCTATCGAGAGGGATTCACTTTGGGGGAGGTTGCCGTGCTGCTGGGCGTGTCGCCCACGGCGGTGAGGTCTGCGCTGATGCGCGGAGGGGTGGGGCGGCGTGCGTGGGGTGGCCCGCGCTTCCGAAGATTGAGCTAGCTTTGTCGTCGCCGACCGAATTTCTGAACGTACAACACTAAAATCTTGCAATGCTGGACGACCGTGCCAAGTTGCTGCTCAAGACGCTCGTTGAGCGCTACATCGCCGACGGGCAACCCGTCGGCTCGCGAACGCTCTCGCGTTCGTCGGGGCTCGACCTGTCGCCCGCGACCATCCGCAACGTCATGTCCGACCTCGAGGCGCTGGGGCTGATTGCCAGCCCGCACACCTCGGCCGGACGCATTCCGACGCACCGCGGCTACCGCCTCTTCGTCGACACCATGCTGACCGCCGAGCGCGAGCAGATGAGCACGCCGAGCCTGGCGCCCGACCAGCCGCAGAAGGTGATCGCCAATGCGGCGAACCTGCTGTCGAACCTGTCGCAGTTCGTCGGCGTGGTGATGGCGCCGCGGCGCGCCTCGGTGTTCAAGCAGATCGAGTTCCTGCGGCTCTCCGAGCGGCGGCTGCTGGTCATCATCGTCTCGCCCGATGGCGACGTGCAGAACAGGGTGATCTTCCCGGAGGCCGACTATTCGCAGTCGCAACTGGTCGAGGCCTCGAACTACATCAATGCCCACTATGCGGGCCTGACCATTGAGCAGGTGCGCGATCGGCTTCAGTCCGAAATCGAGAAGCTGCGTGGCGAGATCGCCGCCCTGATGCAGGCTGCGGTGCAGGTCAGCTCCGAGGTGCTGACCGAGGCGCAGGAAGACGAAGTCGTGATCTCCGGCGAGCGCAACCTGCTGTCGGTGAGCGATTTCTCCAGCGATATGGGACAACTGCGCCGCGCCTTCGAGCTCTTCGAGCAGAAGGCCCAGTTGATGCGTCTGCTCGATGTGTCGAGCAAGGCCGAAGGCGTGCGCATCTTCATCGGCGGCGAAAGCCAGGTCGTGCCGTTCGAGGAGCTTTCCATCGTCAGTGCCAACTACGAGGTCGATGGGCAGGTCGTGGGCACGCTGGGCGTGATCGGACCGACGCGCATGCCCTACGAACGCATGATCCAGATCGTCGATATCACGTCGCGGCTGGTCGGCAATGCGCTGAGCCACCGCAAGTAGGACGCGGCGGCGAATAGAATCGTGACCAGTGGGCCGTTAGCTCAGTTGGTTAGAGCAGCGGACTCATAATCCGTTGGTCGCTGGTTCAAGCCCAGCACGGCCTACCACCAAGAATGTTGTCATTGCAAAAGAGTTTGCTATCTTTTGGGTAGCAAACTCTTTTTCCTTGTTGCGCGTTTCGCTTGATGTAAGGGCCGATGTAAGGGAATTTGGGAGGTCGCTTGGCCGAAGCTTGCGGGTCCGGCCAGCGCGGAGGATCGAGGTCCTGCTGACCTTGCCCCCTGCCGCCCACGGTCGGGCTGCGCGAAACTCCTACGTGACAGCTAGCTACACCGATGCGGATCGTCTGACGCTGCTCGCAATGCGTCTCGCATTGCTCACGTGGTGTTGGGAGTGCAAACAAGCAGGGTTGAGGCCATATTGGCGAGCGCGGTGCATGACCGCGGTCTGGCGGCTGAAAAAATTCACCGGCGACAGCCGCTGCGCGGCATAGCGGGGCACTTGTTCAGCAGGACAAGGCAGTAAGGGCACTCGCCATGTCTCGCGGCACTCTTGCCGTACCCAGCGTTGACTCGGCTTTGGCCGCGCCCTGGGGATTCTCAGCACAATCTGGGGATGAACTACAACCCGAACTCCGACGCAATCGAACTCGCGGACCGTACCTGCCGTTTGACTGATCGGCTGTTGCGCAAACAGCGCACGGACCTTGCGGATCGCACGCGCGTGGTGATGTTGGCACACGCGCTCCGCATGCTGCGGTTTGTGCAGGGCGCGGTCACGCTGGCGCGCGCAGATAACTTGGAGCCGGCTTGCGTACTGACGCGAACGGTGCTGGAAATGGGCTGGGTGATGTTGTCCATTCAGGCTGACCCGGTGCAGATGGATGAATGGCTTGCGCAGGCCAATGGAGAGGCCATCAAGACTATTCGCAGATTGAAACAACTCGGTGAAGATGAACGGCTGCCCACGCTGAGCGACGCACACATCGATGCAGCCATAGCCAGCTTGCCCGCCGGCAAAAATTTCAACTTGAGATACTGGGCAACCGCCAGCGGCGCGCCGCAGGCATATCCGACGATCTACCAGCAACTGTCAGTATGCGCCCACGCTGAGATGCCGGCGACCATGGCTTATACGCGATGGAACGAAGCAACTGGGATTCCCGCCAGCGTTCAGGATGCCGATCTGGAAGAACTACCGGCGGACAGCTTGAACGTGTCCACTGCGTTGTTGCTCGACGCGCTTCGGTACTTGGCAGGTCCCACACTGACGGCGGAGGAACTGCTGGAGCTAGGGGGGCTCGAAGAACTGAGGCGAACGCAGACGGCCCGCTTGGACAAAATCCGTATGAAGCATATCGAGGAACAGCCCGACCCTTGATCTCGTGACTTGATATCCTGTGGCAACCGCCTCCGGGCGGCACCCGCGTGCGTCGATGGTCCTGTCGCCTTCAAGGGGCGTTCCTGTAACCGAGAAAAGAGTGCAGTTGTCTGCGCGCGCAAAAGCTATGCTCGAGAGATGACAACAGAGAGCTGCCGACGGGACGTGCTGAAGCATCAGCAAGAGATTGCCCGACTGCAAACAGAAAAGGCGCGAGAAACGTCCAAGGTGGCTGACGAGAAGAAGCGCGCAAATACCGCTGCCGACTCAGCGCGGCGAGCGACTAGCCTCTCCTCGATTCAATCGCGGATTCGTGATGTGCAAAAGCATGAGGAGGCCGGGGCGCGATCTCAGAAAAAGGTGGCTGATATCGAGACGAGGATTGCCCGTGAGCAGATTCGGTTGAACGATGCTCACAAACGACTTGCGTCAGCGGAGATTCAGGAAGGTCGTCAAAAAGGCCAAGAGCAGCAGCGCGCCGCGCAGGAGAATGCGCGTCGTATGGCATCGCTGGCGGGGACGGTAAGTCAGAATCATCAACTTACGATGTCGGCGCTGAAAAAGCTGGAACAGTTACCGCGCCGGATCATTGTGCTTTTTCTTGCTGCTAACCCGATTGATCAGCAGCAGTTGAGGCTCGACGAAGAGGTTCGCGGCATTGAGGAGATGATCAGAAAGTCGCAGCATAGGGATGCGGTCGACTTGAAGTCACGATGGGCGGTTCGACCCATGGACGTGCTGCAGGCGATAAACGAGATACGCCCAACCGTTGTTCACTTCAGTGGGCATGGATCGGATCAAGACGAGATCGTCTTCCAGGACAACGCCGGAAATGCGAAGTTGGTCTCAAAGGAGGCGATTGTGCAGACCATGGCCGCCGGCTCTGATGATATCCAGTTAGTGTTCTTCAACACGTGCTACTCCCGCGGCCAAGCAAAAGCTGTCGTCGAGCATGTTCCTGCTGCGATCGGAATGAACACCTCAATTGGGGACGATGCTGCTCGTGTCTTCTCCTCGCAGTTCTACTCGGCGCTAGGGTTCGGCTTGTCTGTTCGGCGGGCCTTTCAGCAAGCAAGAGCGGCGCTTATGCTGGAAGGAATTCCGGAGGAAGCGACTCCAGAACTGTTCACGACAGAAGGACTCGAGGCTGACAACCTGATACTCGTGCAATCGGTCGGCGCAGCTTAGGTTGAGGCTCCGAGAGCAGGAAGAGTGCGCAGCAGCAGCAGCAGCAGCAGCAGCGTGGCAGTGGAGGGCCCGTGCCAAGCCCCGACAGGCGCGCGGCGATCTTCGGTGACCCAATACGGCACGGAAACAATGACCTCGTCGCCTGGGTTGAGCGTGACCATGAGCGCATTGGAAATGATCTGCTTCCCGCCACTGGACACACTCTCCGCAAGAGAGTCAATAAAATCAATAAGTTAGGATGATTCTCTGAATTTGTCCCACATAAAATCCCACATAAAGCCGCAGTCAAAAAGAGACTGCGGCTTTTGTTTTTGGTCTTTCGACGCGTACCAAGAACTGAAGCAGGAACTGGTTGAACGCAGCCTGAAATCTGGTGCGTCGCTCGTGTCCATCGCGCCAGAGCGTGGGTCAATACGAACCTCCTGTTCAACTGGCGCCGGCTCCGCCTGCGCGAAGGCTTCAGGTGGAAGATGCAACGCCTTCACGCTATCGCCCGTCAAGGTGCAGAAGGACGCCGCGGTCAAACAAAGCCCTTCACGCTGCGTCCGTAAAGCGGCGTGATCGAGGCCAGTGTTTGTGCCACACGCGTGCGACTGCGAGGTGCAGTCGATGACGAGCCGAAGCGTCCAGAGGTTGCGCGAGCCATTTCATCCGCCCTTGATTCCTGGCGTTTTCGGCATCTCGAGACAAGATGCTAGGCCGCGAGTAGTTTCTTCAAGAGGAACAGTGCCCCAAGCAACCCGCCCAGCACTATGAAATATGCCAAAGGCGCGCCTGCCATCGTCTCCCACCATCTCGGTGGTCCGTATGGCTTCGGTTTGCTAGTCTGAATGTTCATCCTGGGTCCTTTAAAACTATGCCTAAGCTTTCATGCGCTCGGCCATGGGTCTGCACGGAACGGCAAAGTGCAATTTCAGGGTCTGGGCATTCCCGGGATCTGCGCATGGGAAACGCTATCTGGAACAGGGGTAGGCTTGGCCCTAATCTGCGATGCGCAACTGTGACGATGGGGCGCCAGGATCAAGCCGGCAACCCCACCTCCTACCACCACGGTACGGCGTGGATGCCATTGAAGCGCGTTCATGGCGTTGACCCGATCAGGAGTCGTACTTGCTGGTTGGTCATGTTCACGACGGCGGCGCGGTCTCGCTGCAGATCGACCATGGAGCGAAGCGCCAAGCCGCTGAACAGCGCGGCAATCATGTCCATGCGCTTCACCAGCGTGGACTCGTCGAGGCCGTCAGGCAGACCGATACGTCGGGCCATGTCAAGAAAGCGTTTCTTGACCGCAAGATCAGTCCGTCGCAAGATTTTTGCCACGGCAGGGTTGCGCGCCGCTTCGGCTGCCAGCTCAAGCATCAGTCCGATGGATTCCGGAGCGCTGTTGCGTTCGACCATCTCTTGAGTCCGGCGAGTCAGACGGGTCGCAAGATTTCCACCGTCCAGATCCTGTTCCATACGTCGCAGCAGTTCAGCCATGTCGCTTTCTTCACGCTCGGCGATGGCTTCGACCATGGCTTCCTTGCTGCTGAAGTAACGATAGAGGCCTGCCGGGCTGATGCCGGCAACCTGGCAGATGGTGGCGGTGCTGCTGCCATGAAAACCCTCCCGACGGAAGCACTCCGCTGCGGCGTCCAGCACCTGATTTCGGCGCAGTTCATCCTTGCATGGTCTGAGATTGGGTTTTGTCGGGGAGCTCATTTGGTGATTTCACCTGTGTGAGGTGGCAGGAATGTCGCTGCAGGCTCCGGCCATGAACAGGTCGATGCACAACGACGATGCACCCCGTCTGCATCCTTCCCGTTGATCGGCGTGCTCGGTGAGAACGGCGATACCCACCGAATGCAGGCAATGCGCTACGCAAGTTGGCTGAAGTCCCTCCCGCAGCTGACGACGCTCGCGGGCCAGGGTCATCACTTGGCTAAGTCGTGCCACTGCGTCCTCCATCGTGCGCTTGATCCGAGCCGCCGCGCTTGCAGGCAACTCGGCTCGCGCCGGATGCCCGAGCACCAACTGCGCGGTGCGCCATTGATTCGGATCGTCCATGCAACGTGTCATCTTTCGCCACATGTGCTCGCGCAGGAGCTGGAGCGGCTTCGGGTGCGTTCGGTAGGCGGTAATGTCTGGTCCGATGTCCATCGGCCATTGAAGCTGCTCGATGATCGCGGCCACCAGTGCGGCCTTGTTCTCGAAGTGCCAATACACCGCTCCCCGCGTCACACCTGCGAGCGCCGCCACGTTTTCCAGCGTGGTAGCACGCACGCCGCGGGAAGAAAATGCTTCCAGGGCGGATCGCAGCACCCGGGAGCGGGTGATTTCGGTGGCAGCGCGACTGCATCTCATGACACTCGTTCCGTGGTGCGCGCGAGTGTTGCTGGCATCGAAGTTACCGAGGTTTCTGCCCATCCACCGCCCAGCGTCTTGTAGAAAGTCACCAGGTTGGTGAAGCGCGAGAGCCGCGTGCCGATCAGGTCCTGCTGCGCTGTGTAGAGCGAGCGCTGTGAGTCGAGCACGCTGAGGTAGCTGTCCACGCCGCGCCGGAAGCGCGCTTCCGAGAGCCGGTAGCTCTCGGCCGTGGCGTTCACCAGCGACTGCTGCGCATCGAGCTGGCGCCCGAGCGTGCCGCGCTGGGCCAGGGCGTCAGAGACTTCGCGGAAGGCCGTCTGTATCGCCTTCTCGTACTGCGCCACCGAGATGTCGCGGCTCACGGTGGCGATCTTCAGGTTGGCGCGGTTGGCACCGCCGTCGAAGATCGGCAGAGAGATCTGCGGCGCGAAGCTCCATGCGCCCGAGCCGCTCTTGAAAAGGCCCGAGAGTTCGTTGCTCGATGTGCCGGCCGACGCCGTGAGGCTGATGCGCGGATAGAAGGCCGCGCGCGCCGCGCCGATGTAGGCGTTGGCGGCCTTCAGGTCGCGTTCGGCCTGCAGGATGTCGGGCCGGCGCTGCAGCAGCTCCGAGGGCAGGCCAGGCGGAATGGTGGCCAGCGGGTTCGCCGTGGCTGTCGCGCCGTCGGGCAGGGCCTGCGGCAGCAGTTCCTCGGGCAGCTCCGCGCCCACGAGCAGCATCAGCGCATTGCGGTCCTGCGCCACCTGCGCGGTGTAGCGTTCGACATCGACGCGCGCCGTGTCGACGCTGGTCTGCGCCTGGCTCAGCGTGAGCGCCGACGACACGCCCAGCTCGAAGCTGCGCTGGTTGAGGCGGTACGAATCGCTCTGGCTCTGCAGCGTGTCGCGCGCGAGCTTCAGCCGGTCCTGGTCGGCGGCGAGCGTGAGGTAGCTGGTCGCCACCTCGGCCACCAGGCTGATCTGCGTGCTGCGGCGCGCCTCGGCCGTCGACAGGAACTGCTGCAGCGCCTGCTCGCTCAGGCTGCGCACGCGGCCGAAGAGGTCGATCTCGTAGGAGCTGAACCCGAGCGAAGCGCTGTACTGGTGCGCGATGAGCGTCTCGCCGGTGGACGACAGGCTGGCCGGCGTGCGGCTGCCGCTGCCGCCTGCACTCGCGTTGACGGTGGGGAAGAGCGCCGCGTCCTGCACCCGGTACTGGGCGCGGGCCTTCTCGATGTTCAGCACCGCCACGCGCAGGTCGCGGTTGTTGGCGAGGCTCACCTCGATCACGCGCTGCAGCGACGGGTCGGTGAACACGTCGCGCCAGCCGAGATCGGCGACGGGCGTGGATGCCGGGTTGGCACCCGTCGTGTCGTCGGCGAACTTGCCAGGCACGGGCGTCGCAGGTTGCTGGTATGCGGGTATCAGGCTGCAGCCGGCCATCAGGGCAGCGAGCGCGAGAGGTGTAAAGCGGAAAAGGTTCATGGCAGAAGCCTCAGGATGCGGCCGCAGCCGGTTGTGCATGCGCGGCTGGAGCGGTGGAATCACCTTGCTCTTTGCCCTTGGAGAGCCCGCGCACCAGCACGAAGAAGAGCGGCACGAAGAAGATCGCGAGCACTGTGCCCGACAACATGCCGCCGATGACGGCCGTGCCCAGCGCATGCTGTGCGCCCGCCCCGGCACCGCTGCCCAGCACCAGCGGCAGCACGCCGAGAATGAAGGCCAGCGAGGTCATGAGGATGGGGCGCAGGCGCAGGCGCGCCGCTTCCAGCGCGGACTCGAGCAGGCCCTTGCCGTGGGCGTGCAGGTCCTTCGCGAACTCCACGATCAGGATCGCGTTTTTCGACGCCAGGCCGATGGTGGTGAGCAGGCCCACCTGGAAATACACGTCGTTCATCTTCCAGGTGAGGATGGCGCCGACGAGCGCGCCCAGCACGCCCAGCGGCACCACCAGGATCACCGAGAACGGGATGGCCCAGCTCTCGTAGAGCGCAGCGAGGCAGAGGAACACGATCAGGATCGACAGCGCATACAGCAGCCCGGTCTGGCCGCTCGATGCCTTCTCCTGGCGCGAGAGGCCGGTCCATTCGTAGCCGATACCAGCAGGCAGCTTGGCCACGGCCTGCTCGACGATGGCCAGCGCCTCGCCGCTGGAGGCCGCTCCCGGCATCGCCATGCCCAGGATCTCCACCGAGGGAACGCCGTTGTAGCGCTCCAGCCGCGGCGAGCCCGAGCTCCAGCCCGCCTTGGCGAAGGAGGTGAAGGGCACCATGCCGCCGGCGCTGTTGCGCACGTACCAGCGGTCGATGTCCCCGGGCAGCATGCGGTACTGCGCGTCGGCCTGCAGCATCACCTTCTTCACGCGGCCCTTGTCGATGAAGTCGTTGACGTAGCTGCTGCCCCAGGCGGCGGAGAAGGTGTCGTTGATGTCGCTCATCGACAGGCCCTGAGCCTGCGCCTTGTGCGGGTCGATCTCCAGCCTGAACTCGGGCGTGTCCTCCTGGCCGTTGGGGCGCACCGCCACCAGCCGCTTGTCCTGCGACAGCTCGGCGAGCAGCTGGTTGCGCGCCTTCATTAGGGCGTCGTGGCCGAGGTTGGCGCGGTCCTGCAGCATCAGGTCGAAGCCGGTCGCGTTGCCGAGCTCGGCCACTGCGGGCGGCGCGAAGGCGAACACCTTCGCATCGCGGATCGTGTTGAAGAAGGCGCCGGCCTTCGCCGTCACGCCGGTCACGCTCAGCGCCTCGCCCTTGCGCTCGTCCCAGGGCTTGAGCTTGACGAAGGCAAGGCCGGTGTTCTGGCCACTGCCGGCGAAGCTGAAGCCCGCCACCGTGAAGAGGCCGGAGACGGCCTCCTTCTGGTCGACCAGGAAGTGATGCTCCACCTGGCGGATCACGTCTTCCGTGCGCGCATTGGTCGCGCCCGGAGGAAGCTGGATCAGCGCGAATACCGTGCCCTGGTCCTCGTCGGGCAGGAAGCCCACTGGCAGCTTCATGAAGCCGAATATCACCGCCGCCAGCAGCACCGCGTAGACGGCCATGTAGCGCCATCCCTTGCCGATCATGTGCCGCACGATGCCCTGGTAGCGGTGGTTGCCGCGGTCGAAGCTGCGGTTGAACCAGCCGAAGAAGCCGGTGGTGGCAAGCTCATGGCCCTTGGGCACCGGCTTGAGCAGCGTCGCGCACAGGGCCGGCGTGAGCACCAGCGCCACCAGCACCGACAGCGTCATCGCCGAGACGATGGTGATCGAGAACTGCCGGTAGATCACGCCGGTGGAGCCGCCGAAGAAGGCCATCGGCACGAACACCGCCGCCAGCACCAGGGCCACGCCGACCAGTGCGCCGGTGATCTGGCCCATGGACTTGCGCGTGGCTTCCTTGGGCGAGAGGCCTTCCTCGGTCATCACGCGCTCGACGTTCTCCACCACCACGATCGCGTCGTCCACCAACAGGCCGATGGCCAGCACCATCGCGAACATGGTCAGCGTGTTGATGGTGAAGCCGAAGGCCGCGAGCACGCCGAAGGTGCCCAGTAGCACCACGGGCACCGCGATGGTCGGGATCAGCGTGGCGCGGAAGTTCTGCAAAAAGAGGTACATCACCAGAAACACCAGCACCACCGCTTCGACCAGCGTCTTGATGACCTCCTCGATGGAGATGCGCACGAAGGGCGTGGTGTCGTAGGGCTTCTGCACCTTCATGCCCTGCGGAAAGAACTTCTCGAGCTCGGCCAGGCGCGCGTCGACGGCCTTGACCGTGTCGAGTGCATTCGCCCCTGCGGCCAGCTTGATGGCCAGGCCGGCGGCCGGCTTGCCGTTGTAGCGGCCAACCGAGTTGTACGACTCGCTGCCCAGTTCGATGCGCGCCACGTCGCGCAGGCGGACCTGGGCGCCGCTGGTCTGCGTACGCAGCAGGATGTCCTCGAACTCCTGCGCAGTCTTCAGGCGCGTTTGCGAGGTGATGGTCGCGTTGATCTGCTGGTTGCCGGCCGCCGGCATGCCGCCGAGCTGGCCTGCCGACACCTGCGCGTTCTGCGCCTGGATCGCGGTCTTCACATCCAGCGGCGTGAGGCTGAAGTTGGCGAGCTTGTCGGGGTCGAGCCACACGCGCATCGCGTACTGCGAACCGAAGAGCGTGGTCTCGCCGACGCCCTCGACGCGGCTGAGCGCGTCCTGCACGTTCGCCGCCACGTAGTCCGACAGGTCGGAGCCATTCATGCTGCCGTCTTCGGATGTGAAGGCCAGCACGTTCAGGAAGTTGGTGGCCGACTTGGTGACGGTGACGCCTTGCTGTTGCACTTCTTGCGGCAGCAGCGGCGTGGCCAGCGAGAGCTTGTTCTGCACCTGCACCTGCGCGGTGTCGGGGTCGGTGCCGTTCTCGAAGGTGAGAGTGATGGTGACCTGGCCCGACGACTCGCTGGTCGAGGCCATGTAGCTCAGCCGGTCCAACCCCTTCATCTTCTGCTCGATGACCTGGGTGACGGTGTCTTCCAGCGTCTTGGCGGAAGCGCCGGGGTAGTTGGCGGTGATCGCGACGGCGGGCGGCGCGATGCTCGGGTACTGCGCGATCGGCAGGGTGGCGATGGACATGATGCCGCCCAGCATCACGATGATGGCGAGGACCCACGCGAAGATGGGGCGGTCGATGAAGAAGCGTGCCATGGATGTCTCTCGTGGCTGTCAGTTCGCCGCGCTGCCGGGCTCGGCATTCGCGGTCTTGGCTGTTGCGGTGCCTGCCTTGGGCCTGGGGCTCCACTGCACCGTCTTCACCTCGACGCCCGATGCGGCCTGCTGCTGGCCGTCCACCACGAGCTTGTCGCCGGCCTGCAGGCCGCTGCGCACAAGCCACTGGTCGCCGATGGCGCGTTCTGTCTCGAGCGCGCGCCGTTGCAGCTTGTGCTGGGCATCCACCACGTAGGCCAGCGGCTTGCCGGTGCTGTCGCGCGACACGGCCTGTTGCGGTACCAGCAGCGCCTGTTCCTTCACGCCTTCCTGAAGCACCGCGCGCACGTACATGCCGGGAAGCAGGTCGGCCTTGGGGTTGGGGAACACCGCGCGCAGCGTGATGGCGCCGGTGTTCTGGTCCACAGTCACGTCCGAGAACTCGAGCTTGCCCTCGAGAGGATAGGCGCTGCCGTCTTCCAGCAGCAGCTTCACCTTCGCGGCGTTGGTGCCGCTTTTCTGCAGGTCGCCGCGCGCCATGGCCTGCTTGAGCTGGAGCATCGCGGCACTGGACTGGGTTACGTCGACGTAGATGGGATCGAGCTGCTGGATGGTCGCGAGCGCGGTCGATTGGCTGGCCGTGACCAGCGCGCCGGGCGTGACCGACGACTTGCCGATGCGCCCCGAGATCGGCGCCTCGATGCGCGCGTAGGCGAGGTTGATGCGGCTGGTCTCGACGTTGGCCTTGGCCGAGGCGACGTCGGCCTCGCCCTGCTGCAGCGAAGCCGCCGCGTCGTCGTAGTCCTGCTGGCTGACGGCCTTGATGGCCACCAGTTCCTTGTAGCGTTCGGCCTTCAACCGCGTGGTGCGGAGGCTGGCCTGGGCCTTGGCGAGCGCGGCGAGGTTGCTGTCGTAGGTCGCCTTGTACGTGGCCGGATCGATCTGATAGAGCGCCTCGCCGGCCTTCACGTCGCTGCCCTCGCGGAACTTGCGCGCCTGCACGATGCCGCCGACCTGCGGACGGACATCGGCGATGAGGAAGGGGCTGGTGCGCCCGGGCAGTTCGGTCGTGATTGCCACGCTCTGCGGCTGCACCGTGACGATCCCGACTTCGGGTGTGCCGGGCGCAGGCGGCGGCCCGCCCGGCGGCTTGCCGCAGGCTACGAGCATGCAGGTGGACGCGAGGGCCGCGACGAAAGTCAGGCTGTAGGTAAGAGGGGGGCGCATTGCGGTTCTCCTGGGAAACGATGGGGCGCCGGTATGCGCCACATCAGCGTTTAAATAGACAGTGTTGTACTGGAATGTATTTTGACTTTGGAAGGCTGTCAATCAATAATGATCACATCTGTATAGAAATAAGGAGACGCAGAGTGCGAGTCAAGACCGAAGCAAAGCGCGACGCCATCGTTCAGGTGGCGTCGGAAGTCTTCAGGGAACTGGGGTTCGAGGGAGCCTCCATGGTGGAGATCGCCGCGCGCGTGGGCGGCTCCAGGGCGACGCTCTATGGCTACTTCAGTTCGAAGGAGGAATTGTTCGTCGCTGCAATCCACAGCGCAGCGAAGAAGCACTTCGAGCCGATCTTCGCGGCGCTGGGGCAGGAGGGCGACGACGATCTCGAGCGCGTGCTGCAGCGTTTCGGCGAGAAGGTGCTGGTCGCCGTGTGCTCGCAGGAAGTCATCCAGGCGCATCGGGCCGTGATCGCCGAATCGGGCCGCAGCGACATCGGGCGGCTCTTCTACGAAGGGGGCCCGAAAAGGGCCATCGAGGAACTGGGGGATTTCCTGGAGCGGCAAATGCGCAAGGACAGGCTGCGCACGGCCGATCCGTACGTGGCGGCTTCTCATCTGATGGCGCTGCTGGAGTCGGAAACCGTCAGGCCGAGCCTGCTCGGCATCCAGGGACCTTTGACGCGCAAGGAACTGCGCGAGGCGACGCGCCGCGCCCTGCGGGTGTTTCTCGGCGGCTATGCCGCGGGGAGCAAGACCGCGTCCGAATGAAGCCCCGCCTTTCATGGGTGGGCCGCGGTCGCCGGCATGTCGATGGCGTCACCTCTTCACGCGCATTCGGGTGCCAGTCGATCGAGGACCGCAACGATGCTTCGCACAAGCCTGTCCGAGTACTGCTTTGCGGGATGGAGAGGATCCTCCATTTCGTCAGGCGCGAATTTCACTGCATCCCAGTCCGCGAAGGGCACATGCAAATCGAACGCCAGCCGCCGAATCGACTGGTTCGCGGAGACCCGCCCGGGAATGGGCACCGGTTGCCGGGACAGCCCGGTCAGGATGGGCTCCCTGCCTTCCCGGCGTGCGATCTCGATCATCGGGCGCAGCGATGCTGCCAGCGGCAGTTGCTGCATCGTGTCGTTGATCCCGTGTGCGATGACCACGAAGCGTCCGTCGCGGCGTTCGCTTTCGAAAGTCGCCGCCCGCTGTGCAGCGGTCTCGCCGTTGAGCGAGAAGTCCTGCACGGAGTACCGCGGCCTCAGGCGCTTCAGGGTCGCCGCCGGCGGTTCTGCCAGGCGCAGATAGCCCTTGTAGCCGCCATGCATGATCGAGTCGCCGTACAGGTCGACACTGCAGACTGGGCTTCCGGTGCGTGCCCTGTAAGCCGATGATGGCGTGGCGACGACGGAAGTCGCGGAAACGGCGGTGCTGTTCTGAACGGGTACTTCGGTCCGCACGGAGCAAGCGGCAAGCCCCAGCAGCCCCGCGGCAACGACGGCGGTCTTGCGAAGGCGTGGAAATCCGGGATGGTCTGGCATCCTCCTACTGTTACGGGACGACGCGTTAAGCGATGTCTGCCGATGTCAAGAAGTGCAAAGATCCATCGCACCGGCTGCATGTCGAGTCCCTCCTGATCCTGGTTCTGCGTGCAGGCTGTTCATCGGCGGGAAAACCATCTGGCTGCCCATGAAACCAGCCACGGGTGCCGGCGGACTTTGTCCATGTCGTGAGCGTCGCGCTGCAAGCCTTGGAGGCGGCGCCCAATCCTGGACGAGGTGGATCGAGATGCAGGATCTTTGGGCGGGGCTTGCTCCTTTTCCATCCATCGCGCAAATGCCTCCCTGCCGTTTCCGCACCAGTGCAGATGAACACTTCGCATGTCCGCTGGCAAACGCATTGCGTTTCGCTCGAGAGTCCACGGGTAGAACTCCCTGAAGCCGCGCCGAAACAGGATCTCCAGTATCCAGTGAGAGTGGCGATCGGGTCGGCCATGCAGGACGAAGCGGCCGTCGGCCGCGAGCACTCTCGCGCCGTGCACCTGATGGGTGTGTTCGAAGAGACTCCTCTTCGGGTCGAGCTCGATGTCGTTCCACCGCCTGACGTAGCGCCCGTGCATCCCGAACAAGGCTTGCCTCGTGGCGACGTCGTCAAGTGCCGTGCCGAACTTGGCGCAGGACCACCGCTCGCCATCCAGAGGTTGCTCGCCTATCCAGTACGCCCCCGATTCGTCCATGGCGCCCGCTGTGGAACCGTGCGTGGGCAACGCTGTGTGCCTCGTCATTCAGCGGAAGCGTTCCGAATCCCGGCGGCCCGCCACCCAATGGCCGTCGATCCATACGCCGCCGGCGAACGGGGCTGCCGGCGGCGCAACGGCCACCACGGGAGGCAGCAGCGTCGCAACCATGGTCACGACGCAGAGCAAGGCATACAACTGGGTTTTGGACATCACTGCTTTCTCCGATCGCTCGAGCCCGACACCGGCAATCCGGTGGCTCGCCTCAAGCGCTTCAGGCATCGTACGAATGCCCTCGTTCACCGCGGTTCGGCAGAGTTAAGCAGGGTAAAAAGTTCGCAAGGGAGCAGCGCGCGCCGGCAGCGACAGCGTGACGATGAGCCCGCCACCTTCGCGCAGGGAGGCTTCCACACTGCCGCCGTGCAGCAGCATCGCGCGCCGGGCAATCGCAAGGCCGAGGCCGGTGCCGCGCACCGACTCGCTGCCCTCGACCCGCGTGAAGGGTTCGAAGATGGCCTGGAGCATTTCTGAAGGAACGCCCGGGCCGCGATCCTGCACGATGGTGACGAGCGTCCTGTCGGCTTCACGAATGCGCGCCTGCACTTCGATTTCGCTGCCTTGCGGGCTGAACTTCAGCGCGTTGCGGATGACGTTCTCGAACGCACGATAGACCAGCTCGCCGTGCGCCTCGGTGAGAAGCTGCCCGACGCATCGATGCGCAGCGTCCGCTGCGATGCATGGGCTTCGAAGTCGGCATCGTCGGCAATGGCCTGCAGCAGTTCGATGACGTCGACGCGCTGCTGCGGTGCGCCGCTGGCGCCGGCATCGAGCCGATGCAGTGTCAGAAGCTCTTCGATCAGGACGTCGAGTCGTTCGCTCTCGAGCGCGATGCGCTCGATCATCGCGGGTGCCTGGGGCGGGTCCTGCCGCAGCAGGCCGATGGCCGCCTGCTGTCGCGTCAGCGGCGAACGCAACTCATGCGAGATGTCGTGCATCAGCGCGCGATTGGCTTGCGCCAGTTGTTCGATCCGCGCCGCCATGCGGTCGAAGTCGTAGGCCAGGTCGGCGATCTCGTCGCGACGGCCGCTCATGAGCGGTTCGACCCGGGTGTCCAGGTGGCCTTCGGCGAAGCGGGCCAGACCCCAGCTCAGGTGGCGCAGCGGGCGGGACAGATACCACGCGAACACGAGGCTGATGATCAGCACCGCGGCGATGGCCGACACGAGCGGCACCATCGGCACCGGACCCCACATCACCAGTTCCTCCGGTGGCGGAGGAGGTTGCGTGTGTCCGGTCAGGCGCAGGTAGCCGATCGTGCCGCCAATGGCCAGCACCATGCACATGACGAGTGCAAGCAGCAACTTCCAGAAGAGCCGGCCTAGGCGGCGTTCGGTCGGCATGGCTAGTCTTCCAGCAACTGATAGCCCCTGCCGCGCACGCTTTGAATCCACGACTGGCCGTCCGGCCTGGTGCCGAGCTTCTGGCGGATGCTGCTGATGTGCACGTCGATGCGGCGGTCGAAGCGCGCCAGGGGGCGGCCAAAGGCCTGCTGCGAGATCGCGTCCTTGCTGATGAGCTTTCCGGCATGACGGGCCAGCACGTCGAGCAGGCTGAACTCCGTGCCCGTCAGCTCCAAAGGCTGTCCGGACCACAGAGCGCGCCGGCTGCCGGGCCACAGGGCGAGTTCGCCAACCTGCAGCACACGCGAATTGGCCAAGGTGCTGGCCGGCTCGCGCGATTCGGTCCGGCGCAGGATCGCGCGGATGCGCGCCGACAGCTCGCCGGGCGTGCAGGGCTTGGGTACATAGTCGTCCGCCCCCATGTCGAGGCCGACGATGCGGTCGATGTTCTCGCCGCGCGCGGTCAGCATCAGCACGGGCACCTGGCTGCTGGTGCGAATGCGGTGCAGCGCCTCGATGCCCGACATGCGCGGCATCATGATGTCCATCAGGACGATCGCGTAGCCGCCGCGGGTCGCCTCGGCAACGCCGCTCTCGCCGTCTTGCATGACGTGGACGTCGAAGCCCTCGCGCACAAGGTACAGCGACAGCATTTCGGTGAGGTCTACGTCATCGTCGACGAGAAGTACGCGAGGCATGGGGCAGTCTTCAATTCGGCTGCAAGTATCGTGCCGTTTGATCGGATTGCGTGCGCGGGTACTTGGGCTTTTACCCAACTTAACGCTGCCGAACCTTGGTAGATGCGACTGGTGGCGGCAGTTCGACCATCCCTTTGTCGCGGCGCGTGTCGGTTGACCAAGTGACTCTGTGGTCGGGCCAACGGGCTTACTGCAGAAAACCTATTCGGGTCGAACGCCATCGAAGGCACTTTGTAGTAGCTGCCTGATCTCGCTGCGCTGTGCCATGCTTATTTCTCGCGGGTTCCAGTACGGATTGCTTGCGACGATATCTGCGGCACGGTCAAGGTCATCTTCTTTCATGCCGATGTCGCGCAGTGCCACCGGCGCCCCGTTGTCTCGTGCCAGATCGAACAGGCCCGCGGCAGCGCCGCTTTGCCCTGTTACTCCAAGTGCGCGCTGGAGGCGCGACATGGCTTCAGCACCGGCCGTTGTAGACGAATTCCTTCATGCGATTTCCACTGCAACGAGTTCAACCGGCGTCGACTTCGTAGTCCACCTGATGCCTGGCGATACGGATGCCGCCGAGCGCGTCGCGCACTCGCAAGTGCTCCGGATGCCTTGCATAGGCATCCAGTGCCTCCCAGGATTCGAACTCGCTGTACAACACAACGTCGCAGGCATAGTCAACGCGGCTTGCATCCACGCCGACCTCCAAGTGAAGAAGCCCCGGAACACGGCCGCGCAAGCCATGGAAGCGTTCTCTCAAACGCTCGATGTTTTCCTGTTTCTCCTCGGCCGTGGCGCCACCCACGTTCCACATCACTATGTGCCGGATCACGATGCATCCTTCATGGGTTGTCGGTGGAGGACAGGATGTCAGGCATCCGCGGTGTCCTGCTGGGCGGGGTTCAGTACGAAGTCGTACTCAACAATGTACGAGCCATCGGCTTGCTGCCTCCAGTCGGCAATCAGCGACTGACGCACACCGAATACAGTATCCGAGTCCAGATACCGATCGTCGCTGCGGAACACGTGCGTGATCAGCTTCTCGTAGCCGTCCGCCTTGATCAGGAAATGCAGATGTGCAGGGCGCCAGGGATGTCGCCCGCAAGCCTTGAGCAGGTCGCCCACCGGACCGTCATGCGGAATGGCGTAGGGGACTGCCAGGATCGAGCGGAAATGGTAGCGACCGTCCCCGTCAGAGTGCACGATGCCGCGCGCCTGTGCATGGTCGATCTCCGGGTGCTGCACGTCGTACAGGCCGTCCTCGTCGGATTGCCACACGTCCATGTGTGCGTTGGCGACCGGCTCGCCGTCGATGCCCCGCACCGTGCCGCGCACCAGGCAAGCCACGCCCCGCGCGCCGTTGGAATTGTCTGCACCGAGCGCGTAGTGCGGCGCACCTTCCACATGGAAGGGACCGAAGACGGTCGCCTCGGTGCAGCCGGCTGGCTTGTCGTTGTTCTGCGCCACCGTTAGCATCGACAAGCCCAGTACGTCGGAAAGCAGGATGAACCCCTGGCGCTTGTCATCCGTGATGCGGCCACAACGGGTCAGGAATTCGATGCCGCTGAACCACTCCTCCTCGGTCAGATCCACCTCACGCGCGAAAGCGTGCAGATGCTTGACGAGACTGTCCATGATGCGCTTGAGCCGCGGATCCGCCGTCTGCGCCTGTCGCGCAAGCACGGCTTCGGTGATGGTGCGCTGATTCAGATTGCGCATGTTCGCTCTCCTCAATCCAGCTCCAGCTTGGCTCGTTGTGCGACAGCCCCCCACTTGGCGAAGTCTTCCTGACTGCGCCGCTGGGCTTCCTGCGTAGTGTTGCCCTCCATGCGCAGGTCCATCTCCGCCAAACGAGCCTTGATGGCCGGTGTGTCCAGGGCACTGCGCACATCGCGCTGGATTTTCTCGACGATTGCGGCTGGCATCTTCGAAGGTGCCAGCAGGGTCTCGAAGAATGTGGCGTCGAAGCCTGGATGCCCGCTCTCGGCCACGGTCGGAACGTTGGGCAGCAGAACCGACCGTTCCTTCCCGGAGACGGCGACGGCCCGCAACCGCCCGACCTGGACATGAGGCAGGACCACGGAAGAGACGATGAAACCGCAGTCGACATGGCCTGCCAGCACGTCCTGCGCGGCGGGGCCCGGTCCCTTGTAGGGCACATGCGTGAGCTTCATGCCGGTTGTGGCCAGCAGCATTTCCATGGTCATGTGGCTTGGCGTCCCTGTCCCGCCGGAGGCATACAGCCTCGAGGAGGGCAGCCGGGTGAACTTGTCGAAGGACGTGATTTCGGCAGCCGGATTGCACACCAGCATCTGATTGAAGCTGGCGAAATAGGTGACTGGCTTGAGCGAGGCTCGCAGGTCGAAGCTCAGCTTCTTGTACAGATGGGGGTTGATGGTGAGGATCGTGTCGGGCCCGACGAGCAGGGTGTGGTCGTCCCTGGCATGGGCTACATCCCCGGCGGCCACATTGCCGCCCGCTCCTGGCTTGTTCTCGACAATGACGGGCTGGCCCCATGCTGTCTGCAATGTCGGTTGGATCAATCGGGCGATCATGTCGCCGGGCGTGCCTGGCGGAAACGCCGCGACCAGGCGCACCGGCTTGGTGGGCCAGGCCTGCGCCCAGGCCGATGGAAGGATCGCCATGGCCATCGCCAAGGGCGAGAGCCGAAGAAGCAGGGCGGTAAGGGCTTTCATGCAGGATGTCCTCTCGTCTGATCGCTGGAAGTTCTTGTTTGTGTCGATGCGGGATGCGGCGCCAGAGCGCTTATCTGCCCGTGACGCGCGACAACACGCTGGCCGCGTTTTCCGCTGTCGGCCCGCGCCAGGCGACGATCTGGTCGGGTCGAATGAGCGCAAGCGGTGCTTCATAGAGTTCGTGCAGCGAGGCCTGCGGCAGCCGCACGACGCGCAGGTCGATCGCCAATGCGCGCGCCGCGGCTTCGAAAGCCTCGGTGGACGGCGCATGAGGCCCGAGCGCTAGCAACGTCCATTCGGTGTGGAACAAGTCGAACAGCGATCGCCCGTCGTCCAGCCATGCGTGCGGCGGACGGCCGCCCGGGCTGGCGGTCGGGGTGTAGACATTCGGCGCGTCGGGCGGCAGGGGCGCGCCATCGCCGACGACGATCGGAGAACCGTCGTAGCGGCCGCCGAAGGTCACCCCTGGAATGTTGAACTCGAGGCGGGCGTGTTCGTTGAAGTGCCGGGCAGCGAGTTCGCGCTCGGCATCGCCTCTCCGCGAGGCCTCCTCCAACTCGGGCTTCGCGGCAAAGAGTCCCACCGAGTCGGCGAACTTGCGCGCATAGCCGGTGTTGCGTTCGGCCAGCGGTTTGCGTTCGGCCTCGTAGCTGTCGAGCAGCGACAGCGGTGCTTGGCCGTGGATCACGCTTGCAAGCTTCCACCCCAGGTTGACCGCATCCTCGACGGCCGTGTTGTAGCCGAGGCCGCCGGTGGGTGTGAACAAATGGGCGGCATCACCCGCGATGAACACGCGACCTTTCTGGAACTGCCGGGCCACCAGTGCGTGCCCGGCAAGCCATGTGCCCATCGAAAGAATCTCCATCGGCACGTCGACGCCCACCGCCTCGGCAAAGACGCGGCGCGCATCGGCCTCGGTCCAGTCGTCGGCATCTTCTCCGGGGCGCAGTGCTGCATGAAAGGCGTATTCGGCCACGCCATCCACCGAGGCCATGAAGGCGCGCCTCTGGTGGTTGACGGCAACGTACATCCAGGCCTTGGGCTGGTGCAGTACCGAGAGAAACCGGGGGGCGCGCAGGTAGATGGCGAACATCTTGCCGCCCATGAACTCCCGCTGGACTCCAGTGGAACCTCCCCACTCGATGCCTAGCTGTTGCCTTACGGAACTGCGCGCGCCATCGGCGCCGATCAGGAACTTCGCGACCACGTCCTGCGCCGGAGCCCCGTCTTCGCTTGGCCGCACCGTAGCGCTCACCGACGTGCCGTCATCGTGGAAGCGCTCCAGCCGCCAGCCATAGCGAACGTCGGCGTTCGGCCATGCCTGCGCATGGCGACGCAGGGTTTCCTCGACGAACTTCTGCGACACGCGATGCGGCAGCTCGGCGGCGCTCCATGAACCTGTCATCGACTTGATCTTGACGATGGCTTCCGCGGCGGTCGGCAGGCTGATGCGCGCCAGCTCGTGGCCGGTGTAACGCGTGAAGTACGCGATGTCCGTCGGGTGATTTGGGGGCAATCCCAGCGCGCGGATCTCGTGCGCGAAGCCCAACCGGCGGAAATGCTCCATCGTGCGGGCCTGTGTCGCATTGGCCTGTGGATTGAACGCCGTGCTGGCCTTGGCGTCGACCACCAGGCAGCGGATGCCGCGGCGGCCGAGCTCGTTGGCAAGCATCAGGCCGCAGGGGCCGCCACCGGCGATCAGGACATCCGTTTCGATGGCGGGAGGGTGGTCGGCAGTGGGCCGCGCGGTTGCGATCATCGGCTGTCCTTTTTTTCTTCGTCTTCAAACATCAGTCGGCGCGAATGCCACGCTCCCGGATCACGGCGCCCAGGCGCTTGAAGTCGGCTGCGCCCTTGTCGCCGAAAGCCGCAGGTGTCAGAGGCTCCGGCACGTTGCCCAGGGTTTCGATGTTTGCCCTGACCGCCGATATGGCCAGCGCGCGGTTGACTTCGGCGTTGACCCGCTGGATGACGGCTGGCGGCGTGCCGGCAGGGGCGTAGAGTCCGAACACCGCATCGGCGTCGAAGCCCTTCAGTCCGAGCTCGTCGAGTGTCGGCACCTCCGGCATCTGGGGTGCCCGCTTGAGGCTTGCCACCGCGAGCATGCGCAGCTTCCCGGTCTTGACGTGCTGGATGCTGATCCCCGGATCGAACAGGAAATCGATCTGTCTGCCCAGCAGGTCGGCCAACGCGGGTGCTGCGCCGCGATACGGGATGTGGACCGCCGTGGTCCCTGTCTGTCCCTTCATCATTTCCGCGGCGAGATGCGGCGAACTCCCGTTGCCGGGCGAGCCGAAGGAGCGCTTGCCGGGGTTCGCCTTGAGATCGGCGATCAGCCCCTTGAAGTCCCTGATCGGGCTGTCGGCGCGAACCACGAGGTAGAAGGGAACGCGAGCAACCGACGCCACCGGGACAAGATCCTTCGCAGGATCGAAGCTCATCTTGGCGTAGATGTGCGGATTGATCGACACCATGCCGCCGGAGCTCATCAGGAGCGTATAGCCGTCGTGCGCCGACTTGGCGACGAACTCGCCGCCGAGGTTGCCGCCGGCGCCGCCCTTGTTCTCGACGATCACCGGTTGCCCGAGCGCCTCATGCAGCGGGGCGCTGATGATGCGGGCCAGCTGATCAGCGGCACCGCCGGGAGCGAAGTTGGCGACGATCTTGACGGGCTGCTTTGGCCAGTCCTGGGCCTGGGCGATGCCGAACGGTCCTAGACCGAGCGCAAGCGTTGCGGTTGCCAGCAGGAATTTCATGAGACGTCTCCTGCTTTTCATCAGAACGGGTAGTGGCGTTCAGTGGTCTGCACCGTGAGCCACCGCAATTCAGTGAACGCATCGATGCCGGCCTTCCCGCCGAAGCGGCCGTAGCCCGAGTCCTTCACGCCGCCGAAAGGCATTTGCGCCTCGTCGTGCACGGTCGGGCCGTTCACGTGGCAGATGCCGGAGTCGATGCGGTTGGCCACCGCCCAGGCACGCGCGATGTCGCGTCCGAACACGGCCGCCGAAAGGCCGTACGGGTTGTCGTTGGCCACCCGCACCGCTTCGTCGACGCCATCGACGCGCACCACCGGCTTCACCGGGCCGAAGCTCTCCTCGTGGTAGATGCGCATCTGCGGTGTCACGTGGTCAAGCAGCGTCGCCGGCATCAGCGTGCTCTCGGCCTTGCCGCCGCACACGAGCTTCGCCCCCTTGGCGAGCGCGTCGTCGATCAGCGCGTTGCAGCGCGCGACGGTGCTCGCATCGACGACCGAGCCCAGCACCACGACATCCTTTCGCGGATCGCCCAGCGGCAGCTTCGTCGCCTTGGCGGCGAGCCTGTCGACGAAGGCATCGGCGATGCGGCGATCGACGACGATGCGCTCCGTGCTCATGCATATCTGGCCGCTGTTGGCGAAGGCACCGAAGGCCGCGCCGTTCACGGCGGCGTCGAGGTCGGCATCGTCAAGCACCACCAGCGGCGCCTTGCCACCCAGTTCCAGCACGGCGGGTTTCAGGTACTTCGCGCAGGTCTGCGCGATCAGCCTGCCCACGCGCGTGGAGCCTGTGAAGTTCACCCGGCGCAGCGCCGGGTGGGCCACGATCGCCTCGACCACTTCGGCCGCATCGGCCGGTGCGTTGGTCACGAAGTTGACGACGCCCGGCGGGAAGCCCGCGTCCTTGAACGCCTCGACGATGAGCCCGTGGGTCGCCGGACTGAGTTCGGATCCCTTGAACACCACGGTGTTGCCGCAGGCCAGCGGCGTGGCGATGGCGCGCACGCCCAGGATCACGGGCGCGTTCCATGGGGCGATGCCCAGCACCACGCCAGCCGGGCGGCGCACACCCATGGCCAGGCTGCCGGGAACGTCGGAAGGAATGATTTCGCCACTGATCTGGGTGGTAATGCCGGCGGCCTCCTGCAGCATGCCGGCCGCCAGATGTACGTTGAAGCCAGCCCAGGGGGCCGCGGCGCCTGTTTCCGCTGCCATCGCGGCGGTCAGCGCCTCTGCCTTGGCCTCGAGGGCGTGCGCCGCTTTCAAGAGCAGCGTGCGGCGTTCGCCGGGGCCGGTCTGCGACCAGGCGGGAAAGGCCGCAGCGGCAGCCTCGACTGCCGCCACCGCATCGGCGGCGGTGGCGGCCGGCGCCGTGGTCGCCACCGTGCCGTCGAGCGGGTTGCGGCGCTCGAAGGTGCCGCCGTGGCTGGCCTCGCGGGCCTCGCCGTTGATCAGCATGGATATCTTGCTCATGGCTTGTTGTCTCCTGTGGTCGTTATGGATGAGAAAAAGTCGGTGGATTCAGGCCACCTCGACCTCGACCAGCATGGGCCGGGTCGCGTGCAGCGCCTGCGAGAGCGCCGGGTGCAGCTGTTCGGCGCGCTCGACGCGCATGCCCTGCATGCCCTGGGCGGCTGCGAGTGCCACGAAATCCAGGTCGGGCAGTTCGGTGCCTGGCACCTGCTCGCCCGGGCGGTAGCCGAAGATCCTGGCGAACTCGTGCAGTGCTGCGTAGCGCCGGTTCTTCAGGATCACGATCGTCACCGGCAGGGCCATCTGCGCGGCGCTCCACAGGGCTTGGATCGCATACATCGCGGAGCCGTCGCCGATCAGAGCAATGACCTTCGCGCCCGGCTTGCCCATCGCCACGCCCACGGCTGCGGGAAGCCCGTAGCCCAGGCCACCGCTGCACATCGTGTAGAAGGTCTGCGACTCGAAGATCGGCAGGTGGCCGTGCATGACGGGCCGTGCGCTCGGTGCCTCCTCGACCACGATGCTGTCGCGCGCACGCAGGTCGTTCAGCGTCTGCAGCACCCAGGCGACGGGAAGCCGTTCGTCCGGAGCAGGCAGCACCACGCGCGGTGGCCTCGCATGGCGTGGCGGCATCTCCCGCCGCGGCGGCGTACTCAGCGCCAGCAGATCCAGCAATCCAAGGCGAATGCTGCTGACGATCGAGGTTCCTGTCGGAGCCCGCGCCGCGACCTGCGGGTCGTCAGTCAGCTGCACCAGTTCAGCGCCCTCCGGCATGTGGGGGCCGTGGCCTTCGACGTGGTAGGTGAAGGCCGGCGCGCCGACGGCGAACACCACGTCGTGCCCGGCAAGCCGCTCGACGATGCGCTCGCGCATGGGCGGCAGGAAGCCCGACCACAGCGGGTGGTCCTCTGGAAAGCTGCAGCGACCCGACATCGGTGCGACATAGACGCGCGCGTTGTGGCGCTCGGCCAGTTGCACCGCCTCGTTCCAGGCGCCGTCGCGATCGACCGCGGCACCCACCACGAAGGCCGGCGCGCGGGCCCCGTCGAGGGCGCGGGCCATGCGTGCGAGCAGGTCGGGGTCGGCACGGACATGGCGGCTGACCTCTCGCGCGTCGACCGGCTGTGTCTGCACGCCCCAGTCGTCCGAGGGAATCGACACCAGTACAGGACCGCGCGGCGGCGTCATCGCGATGTAGTACGCGCGAGCGATGGCCAGCGGTACGTCTTCGGCCCGTGCTGGCTCGACGCTCCATTTCACATAAGGCCTCGGCAGTTCCGGCGCTTGCGTGGACCCGAGGAAGGGCTCGAAGGGAAGGATCGAGCGCGCCTGCTGGCCGGCGGTGATGACCAGGGGCGTCTGGTTGCGATGGGCCGTGAAGATGTTGCCCATGGCGTGACCGACGCCGGCTGCCGAATGGAGATTGATGAACGCGGCGTTGTGCGTTGCCTGCGCGTAACCGTCGGCCATGCCGACTACCACGCATTCCTGCAGCCCGAGCACGTAGCGGAAGTCCTCCGGGAAGTCCATGAACATCGGCAACTCCGTGGAACCCGGGTTGCCGAAGACGGTGGTCACGCCGAACGCGCGAAGCAGCCTGAAGACCGCCTCGCGCACCGTCACCGTTCCGTTCGTCGTTGCCGTTTCCATCGAGGCGATCTCGACGCGTCGATTCATTGCTGCTCCTTTGTTGGTTGCAGGCAGTGTCACGACCAGAGTCATATTCATCAATAAGATGAACTGACTAAGTCAAAATGCATTGGATGAATAGAGATAAGTTGGACCTGAATCTGCTTCGCCTGTTCGAAGCCGTGTATCGCCTGGGCAGCGTCAGCCTGGCGGCCGAGGCGCTGGGGCTGTCGCAGCCGGCGGCGAGCCAGGGGTTGACCCGCCTGCGCCTGACGCTCGGCGATGCCCTGTTCGTGCGTGCCCACGGCCGCATGCGGCCGACGCTGCGGGCTGAGCGCCTGGCAGGCGTGGTGCAGCCGTCGCTCACCGCCATCCAGGACGTGCTGAAGGAGGAGGACACCTTCGATCCCTCGCATTCGAAGATGACGTTGCGGATGCACATGAACGACATCGGGGAGGCGAGGCTGCTGCCCGAGTTGATGGCGGCGCTGCACCCTGCGGCGCCTGGTATCCGGGTGCACACGACACCGCTGTCGCATGGGGAAATCGCCGACGCGCTGGAGACCGGTGCGATCCACTTCGCGCTCGGCTTCCTTCCTTCCATCAGTGGTACGGAGCGCGTCGAACTGCTGCGTGATCGCTACGCGGTGGTGGTGCGCGCCGGGCACCCGATGGCCTCCGCCGCGAAGGGGAAAACGACGATCCAGGATCTGCGGCGGCTGGAGTACGTGGCCGTGCGCTCGCACTCGGAGACCCTGCGCATCCTCCAGCAACTGGGCCTCGACGGCCGCCTGGTGCTGACCTCGGCGCATTTCATGGCGCTGCCCGCCATCATTGCGCGCACGGACCTTGCCGTGGTGATGCCCCAGGCGATCGCGCGTCGCTTCCTCGATGCGAAGCGCTACGCGCTATTGCCCGCCGACCTGCCGCGCAGCACATTCACGGTATCGATGCACTGGAGCCGCAGGTTCGAGGCAGACCCCGCCCTGCAATGGATACGCAGGCTGTTCGTCGGGCTGTTCGAGGACAAGGGGCGTTGACGAGGGATAAGCCCGCAGATCGATGTGCCTGTAGGCGAGGGCTGCGCAGCTGCCGTACGATTCACGCGCACCTGCAAGCCGATCATGAACCTCCACGTCGACGAAGAGATCACATTCCGCAAGCTCGAGATCCTGCTGGCCTTCATGGAGACAGGCAACCTGGCACGCGCGGCCGAGCGGCTGGACACCAGTACCGTGAGTGTGCACCGCGGCCTGCACTCGCTTGAAGCGGGCGTGCGATGTGCGCTGTTCCGGCACGAAGGACGTAGCCTGCATCCCACCGAGGCTGCACATGCGCTGGCAGAGGTGGCGCGCGAGGTGCTGCGCACAATGGCGCAGGGCATTCGCTCCACGCGCGAGGTGGCCGGGTACTCGGCAGACCGCATCCGCATCGGCTCGCTCTATTCATTGACCAGCCGTGTGGTGCCGACACTTGTGATGGCCATGAAGTTGCGCAAGCCCGAGCTGCAGACCGAACTCTTGCTTGGCTCCAATGCCGACTTGCTGCAGAGCCTTCGCGACGGAGCAATCGATGCCTCGTTGATGGCGATTCCCAAGGAAGCCTCCGACATTGAGTCACAAGCGCTTTTCGAGGACGACATCCTGTTTGCGGCACCCGTAGGCTCACGCTATGCTGAATTGAAGGAAGTGGACCTGAGTGCCTGCGCCGACGAGCGCTTTGTGACGCTCAAGGAAGGCTTCATCACCTACACCGGATTTCTCGACGCTTTCCGCGTGGCCGGCTTCACGCCGAACGTGGTAATGAAAACCGGCGACATCTTCTCGCTGATGAATCTGGTGAGCGGTGGCATGGGCTACACACTGCTGCCGGGACGGGTGCGCGGGATCATGCCGCAGAGGGTGCAATTGATCCCGTTGCAGGCGCGATTTCTCATGCGACAGACCATCGCGCTCAACTTCCTGCGTACGCGCGAACGCGATCCCAATCTGCTCGCCTTGCTGGCTGTGTGCCGCACGGCCGGTCCGGACCTTGCCTGACTTCTTGCTGACAACGATCAGCCTTCAATCGTTTCGCCGAGCGTAATCATCATGCCCGGTCATTAATTGATCGGGCATGAGCACGCGGATACCGTACGTCTCCAGGGAAGAAGCCCCGCCATCGCGGGCGTACAACCCCAGGAGACAAGACCAATGATCATCTTCGGAACCGCGCTGCTGGCTGTCTGCCACCTGCTCGGAATCTTCATCGGCGACTTGTTGGGGCAGGCGCTCGGCGTCAAGACCAACGTCGGGGGTGTCGGCATCGCGATGCTTCTGCTGATCTTTGCGCGCCTCTACATGCAGAAACACGACAAGCTCCCCAAGCTGACTGAGCTCGGCGTGGAGTATTGGGGAGCGATGTACATCCCGGTCGTCGTGGCCATGGCCGCGCAGCAGGACATGGTGGCTGCTCTGCGCGGCGGCCCTGTGGCCCTGCTGTCGGCACTGGCAGCTGTGGCGGTCTGCGCCATCGTGATCGCAGCGATCAACCGAACCGAACGTCGATCCGAGGCTCCCGCTTCGCAGCCCACGCTGCACGACAACCCCTTGCTCACCGACGCGGAGTAAAGATCATGTTCGAGATCCTAGAAAAGGCTGCGGAACACAACGGGCTCGTCACCGCTTTCGCGGTGGTCGGTCTGATCGTTCTGATCTCTGGCCAGATCTCCAAGCACCTGACCTTTGGCCGCGTGCACGGTTCAGCCATCGCCATCGTCATCGGTCTGGCCTTGGCCTATTGGGGAGGTCTTCGCACCGGCGGCCACAAGGGTCTGGCGGACCTCTCCCTCTTCGGTGGCATCGGCCTGATGGGAGGTGCCATGCTGCGCGATTTCGCCATCGTGGCCACGGCCTTCGAGGTGCAGGCCACCGAGGCACGCAAGGCCGGGCTGATCGGCGCAGTCTCGCTGATGCTGGGCACCATCCTTCCATTCATCGTGGGAGCCAGCATCGCGTACGCATTCGGCTATTCGGACCCGGTGAGCATGACGACCATCGGCGCGGGTGCGATCACCTATATCGTCGGTCCGGTCACGGGCGCCGCCATCGGCGCGACGCCGGACGTGATGGCGTTGAGCATCGCCACCGGCTTGGTCAAGGCGATCATCGTCATGGTCGGCACACCGATGGCGGCGCGCTTCCTTGCCCTGAAGACACCGCGCTCGGCGATGGTTTTCGGAGGGCTGGCGGGCACCGTCAGCGGCGTGTCTGCGGGACTTGCCGCCACCGACCGCAAGTTGGTGCCCTATGGCGCGCTGATCGCGACCTTTCACACCGGACTCGGCTGCCTGATGGGACCGTCCGTGCTGTTCTTCACCACCAAGGCCCTGATGGGCTGATACACACCCATGGACCGTTTCAACTGGAGTTCAAAGACGCAGGATCGCGCCGCCCGCCTGGCGCGTACGGCTGAGGCGCTGGGATCACAACTCGCCGGCAAACGTGTCGACACCGATGCCATTGGCACGCTGCTCGAGGCGGTGCTCTCACCTGGCGATCGCGTCTGCCTCGAAGGCAACAACCAGAAGCAGGCGGACTTTCTTGCGCAGGCGCTGGTGAAGGTCGACCCTCGACGTGTGCATGGTCTGCATATGGTGCAGTCGGTGCTGGCGCTGCCGGAGCACCTGGACATCTTCGAGAACGGCATTGCCGCGCGGCTCGATCTCAGCTTCTCAGGTCCGCAGGGAGCGCGCCTGGCCAAGTTGGTGTCCGGCGGGCGCATCGAGATCGGTGCCATTCACACCTACCTCGAGTTGTTCTCACGCTACTTCGTGGACCTGACCCCCAAGGTCGCACTGGTTGCGGCGCACGCTGCCGACGCTCAGGGCAATCTCTACACCGGCCCCAACACCGAGGACACCCCCGCGATCGTCGAGGCCACGGCATTCTCGGGTGGCATCGTGATTGCGCAGGTGAACGAATGGGTCGACGGCAAGACTGCGACACTGCCGCGCGTCGACATTCCCGCCGACTGGGTCCACTTCGTGGTGAAGGCCCCGAAGCCCAACTTCATCGAGCCGCTGTTCACCCGCGACCCGGCGCAGATCAGCGAAGTTCAGATATTGATGGCCATGATGGCGATCAAGGGCATCTACGCCGAGTACGGCGTGCAGCGCTTGAACCATGGCATCGGCTTCGACACCGCGGCCATCGAGTTGCTGCTCCCTACCTACGGCGAATCGCTGGGTCTGAAGGGAAAGATCGGCAGGCACTGGGCGCTGAATCCCCATCCTGCGCTGATCCCCGCCATCGAGGCGGGCTGGGTCGAATCCGTGCATTCCTTCGGCTCCGAGCTGGGCATGGAGGAATACATCCGGGCGCGCTCCGACGTGTTCTTCACCGGCCCCGATGGCAGCCTGCGCAGCAACCGCGCCTTCTGCCAAGCAGCCGGTCACTATGCATGCGACATGTTCATCGGCTCGACCCTGCAAATCGACCTCGACGGCAACAGCTCCACGGCGACGCTGGACCGCATCGCCGGCTTCGGCGGTGCGCCCAACATGGGCGCGGATGCGCGTGGACGGCGGCACGCGAGTCCTGCCTGGCTCAAGGCTGGGCGTGAAGCGCGCGCTGGACGCGGCGGCGCCTCCGGCACGCCGCGCGGACAGAAGCTGGTCGTTCAGATGGTCGAGACCTTTCGCGAGCACATGCAGCCGGCATTCGTCGAGCGACTCGATGCCTGGACGCTGCAGGAGCGAGCCGGCATGGCGCTACCGCCGATCATGATCTATGGCGAGGATGTCTCGCACATCCTGACCGAAGAGGGCATCGCCAACTTGTTGCTGTGCCGCAGCGACGCCGAGCGCGAGCAGGCGATTCGCGGCGTGGCGGGCTATACCGCCGTGGGCTTGGCGCGCGACCGGCGCATGGTGGAGAACCTGCGCGACCGCGGCGTGATTCGCCGGCCGCAGGATCTCGGCGTCGATCCCCGCCAGGCCACACGCAACCTGCTGGCTGCACGCAGCATGCGCGACCTGGTGCGGGCCTCAGGCGGCCTGTATCAACCGCCCAAGCGTTTCAGAAACTGGTAGCCGGAGATTCGACGATGAGCGACGTTCCCGCAGGGCTCGAAACCCTGGATTTTTCTTTTTCCGGTGGCCGGCCGGCCGGCACCTTCGCCCCGGTGCTGGTCGGTGTGGTCGGCTCCGGCAATCTCGAGGTGATGCTCGAGCCAGCCGCTGGTCTTGACTGCGCGGTGCGCGTCGAAACATCGGCGCGCGGCTTCGGTGCAATCTGGCAGGCCGTGATGAACGATTTTCACGACCGCCATCCGCTGACTGGCGTGCGTGTCTCGATCAACGACATGGGGGCCACGCCCGCGGTGGTGAGCCTGCGCCTCGACCAGGCTGTAGCCGAGATTACTGGAGGTCGGCCATGATCAGCTATGCCGAGTGCTCGGCGCGCGAGCGGCTGGCGCAACTGCTCGATGCGGGCAGCTTCAGGGAGTGGCTGCCACCGGCCGAGCGAGTCACCAGCCCGCACCTGGCACAGCTTGGCGTGCCCTGCGCCTTTGATGACGGCGTGGTCGTCGGCAGCGCCACGCTGGACGACCGACGCGTGTTCGTCGCGGCGCAGGAGGGGGCCTTCATGGGCGGCGGAGTAGGGGAGGTGCATGGCGCCAAGCTGGTGGGACTCATGCGGCGCGCGCAGCGCGACCGCCCGGCGGCCGTGCTGTTGTTGGCCGAGTCTGGCGGTGTGCGACTGCACGAGGCCAATGCGGGGCTGATCGCGGTGTCGGAAGTGATGCGTGCGCTGCTCGATGTGCGCAGCGCCGGCATTCCCGTGATCGTCCTGATCGGTGGTGCCAACGGCTGCTTCGGCGGCATGGGCATCGTCGCACGTTGCGCCGACCACATCGTGATGAGCGATGTGGGCAGACTGGCGATGTCGGGCCCCGAGGTGATCGAGGCCTCGCACGGCGTGGAGGAGTTCGATTCGCGCGACCGCGCCTTGATCTGGCGCACCACCGGCGGCAAGCACCGCTGGCTTACGGGCGACTGCGACACACTCGTCGAGGATGACGTTGCGGCATTCCGTGAGGCAGCGATCGCTGCACTGGGCAAGGCACAGCCGGTGACTCTGGAGGCATTGGAGAAGGAGCATGACCTGCTCACCCGGCGCCTGCGCGCGCTGCCCGCCGCAGATACCGTCGGTGACGATGCCACGCTACTGTGGCGTGCGCTCGGCATCGTCGACGCGCAGCAGATCCCGGACCTCCCGGTGGAAGCCGTACGGGCCTTGCGCGCCCGCTGATACAGGAGCATCGCATGCAATGGAATTCCCTCCTCACCCAACTCTTCGGGCCTTATCACGGCATGCGCGCAGCCGGCGATTTCCTGCAGGGCGAGGTGATGTTCGACGGCGAGCCGATCACGGTCATCGGCACCACCAATCACGCGCCGATCGGGGTCGAGCTCGCGCTCGCGCAGGCACGCGTGGTGCTTGACACAATCACTCAGCATGCCGGCCGGCCGATCCTGTTGCTGATCGACACCCAAGGCCAGCAGCTGCGCAGGCGCGACGAGTTGCTCGGTATCAACCGCGCGATGGCGCATCTGGGCGCCGCCATCGATCTCGCGCGACGCCGTGGCCACCGCGTGATCGGGCTGGTCTATGACCAGGCCCTGTCCGGGGGCTTCATCACGTCGGGCCTGATCGCCGATGCCTGTTACGCACTGCCGGAGGCGGAGATCCGTGTGATGCGCATTCCTGCGATGGCGCGCGTCACCAAGCTGCCGGAGGAGAAGCTGCAGTTGCTGTCGCAATCCAATCCGGTGTTCGCTCCGGGCGTGCAGAACTACGTGGCCATGGGCGGGGTACGTTCCGTATGGCAGGACGACCTGAAGGGCGCGCTGCGCGATGCACTGGCGCATACGCCGAACGAAGATCTGCGCGCGCGGGATGGCGCTGAACGCGGTGGACGCCGGCTTGCCGCCGCTGTCGTGCAGCGGGTGCTGGACGCGACCTGAAGGCGGCATGGCCATCATGTTCCCCCTGCGCCGCCACCAACTCGCCCGGCTCTCCGCGCCGGGCTGGGCTCCCATCCTGCGCCGGTCCTGGGACAGTCAGGCGCTCGACTGCCTGGCGCATTGGGCGACGCATCAGCTGCCGCTGGTGGTAACGCGCCAAAGCATCGACGCCACCACCGACGGATCGATCGCTCTGGGCCTACCCGCGCCAGCGCTCTGGGGCCGCCGTCGGCTGGCACTGCAGGTGCCGCGCACGGCTGTGCTTCTTTTCGACGAGTTCCCGCACCTGGCCGAGGTGCGCAGGCTGTTACCGCAGCCGGCACGCCGCGCGGTGCGCGATCTGCTCGGTGCGCTCGACGCCTGCGGGGCAAAAGCGCGCGTCTTCGGCAGCTACGGATGGCAGGCCATCAGTGGCCTCGACCATGCGCGGCCGGAGTCCGACCTCGACCTGTCCGTCGCTGTGGAAGGTGTAGCGCACGCGGATGCGGTTGCGCGCGTGCTCCAGTCTTTCAGCAGCGCACGGCCTCGGTTGGACGGCGAGCTCCTGTTCGGGGATGGCGCAGCAGTCGCATGGCGCGAATGGGCGCAGTGGCGAGCCGGGCGAACGCAGGCGGTGATGGTCAAGCGCCTGGATAGCGTGAGCCTGCAGCGCGACATCACTTGGTGCGAGCGTGCGGCCTTGGAGGAACTGGCCGCATGAGAGCCTCTGCGCTCCACGTGCCAGCGCAGCCGCGGCTCACACCCGCGGCGATCGGACGCGCCGCCACACTTGCGTTGCATGACGAACTGTCGCTCGCACCCAAACCGGGCCTGGTGACATTGATCGACCGCGGCAGCCACAACGACATGGATGCACACACATTCATGCGCAGCTTGTTCGCTCTGCGTCACTACTTCGTGCAGATCGCCGAGGCAGGCTCGGGCGGCGCAGCGTTCACCGTGCTGGAGCGCTGCGGCATCGCCGCGGAGGCGCGCATGTTCGCCGCCACTGGCGGCATCAATACGCATCGCGGCGCGGTCTTCATGCTGGGCTTGCTGTGCGCCGCTGCCGGCGCCGCGCAACGAGAACATGGCGATGTCTTGCGCCCAAAACAGCTGCGCGACGCACTGCGCCTGCATTGGGGCGACGCGTTGGCCGAGCGCAGCCGTCGCCCCCCCAGTTTGCCTGGCGGCGTCGCCGCGAGGCGCCATGGTCTTCGCAGCGCCTCCGAAGAGGCGGCGCTGGCCTTTCCGGTGCTGTTCGATACGGCGCTGCCCGCGCTCGCGACGGCATTGGCGCGTGGCCTGACGCCCCGACTTGCCCGGCTCGACACGCTATTCCACGTCATGGCGGTGCTGGAAGACAGCAACCTTGCGCATCGCGGTGGCCTCCCCGGATTGCGCTACGCGCAGCGCGTGGCACAAGATTTCCTGGCGCGGGGCGGCGCCGCGCAGCGTGGCGGCCTCGAAGCAGCGCAAGCCATCGCCGGCGAATTCGTGGCGCGGCGGCTGTCGCCCGGCGGCGCGGCGGACACGCTCGCCGCCGCCTGCTGGATCGTGCGCGTGTGCGGAGTCTCATGAGCTTCGCGCTGCTGTTTTCCGGGCAAGGCAACCAGCATCAGGCGATGCTGCCGTGGATCGACGAAGACGATGACATCGTGCGCGACATGCGCTCTCGCCTTGGGGTCGACGACTGGCGCGACGCATTGGCGCAGCCGGGCTGGGCCGAGCGCAACGCCAACGCGCAGACACTGCTGACGGGCCTTGCCCTGACGGCCTGGAAAGAACTCGCGCCCCTCGTGACGCCACCGACGGCCGTCGCGGGCTACAGCGTCGGGGAACTGGCGGCCTTCAGCGCGGCCGGGGTCATCAGCGCCGAAGCGGCCATGGCGCTTGCGCAACGGCGCGCCGAGGCCATGGATGAATGCGCGACGCGCGCCCCGGGCGGGCTGTTGGCCGTCAACGGCCTTCCCAGCCTGGGAATCAAAGGCCTGTGCACGGAAACGGGCCTCGCGCTCGCGATTCGCAACGGCGAAGACAGCGTGATCCTCGGCGGCCCTGTGGCCGCATTGGCACGCGCCGAACAAATGGCGCTGCGCCGAGGTGCTCAGTGCACGCGCTTGCGCGTCAACGTGGCGTCTCACACGCCGTGGATGCGTGACGCGGCAGACAGCTTCGCGCGTACGCTCGCGGATGTTTCGTTCCGTGCGCCGCAGGTTGCACTATTCAGCAATGCGGCAGACCGCGTGCACGATGCGGCGTCTGCCCGGATCGCACTGGCCATGCAGATCGCCATGACCGTCCGCTGGGACGAATGCATGGAGAACGTCATGGCGCGACAGGTTCGCTGCGTGCTGGAGATCGGCCCCGGCCAGACGCTGGCGCGCATGTGGAACAAGCGCTACCCCACGGTCCCGGCCCGCGCCTGCGACGATTTCCGCAGTACTGGCGCGATCGCGGCGTGGCTGCGCAGCCACGCCGCTGAGTGACACGTTTCGTCTGCAAGCCGGTGGCCGAGGCAGAAGGCCCCCCGAGGGCATCTCCGAGACCTCAGGCCTGCTTGCGCGAGGTGAATTTCCTCGCTCCCTCGGAGTAAGCCCCCGACGCGAAATTGGCTGCATGCCCACGCCGGGCCGTGGCGCATGCCTTGGCGAACAGCTCGTCGCCCATCTCCTTCCACCATGCCTTCGTGATCGCCACCGAGGTCGGCGACCAGCCGGCGATCAGCGTGCAGACCTCGGCCACCCGCTCGTCCAAGCGCTCGTCCTCCACCACTTCATGCACCAGCCCGAGCTCGAGCGCCGGACCGGCCGGAACGATCTCGGCCAGCAGCACCAGCCGCTTCATGGCCGCCTCGCCGAGGATCGGCCACAGCAGCGCGCTGCCGACGATGGCCGCCGAGCCGACCTTGAACTCGGTCATACCGAAGCGCGCCTGCGTCGAGGCGATGCGCAAGTCCGACATCAGCGCGATCTGCAGTCCCGCGCCAGCCGCGACGCCGTTGATGCGCGCGACCACGGGCTTGCGCAATGCGCGGAACACCTCGTACAGCTCCAGGTAGCTGTCGATCCGTGCGGCCGAGCCCGACGCGTCCATCGCGGCACTCTCGTACTGGTCCTGCCCTGCGCAGAAAGCCTTGCCGCGGCCGGTGATGACGATGGCGCGCACGGTGTCGTGCGCATCGGCCTCGAGCAGCGCCGCACGGAAGAGTTCGCGCTGCTCGCGGTCGAACGCATTCATCGCCTGCGGACGATCGAGGGTGATACGCGCCACCGTGCCGGAGATGTCGAGGGTCACGCAGCGTGGCGGGGAAGGTGTGTCGTTCATGGAAGGTTCCTGCATTCGTTCCTGCTTAGCGCGCCGCGGCCCTGATCGGCTCCACCACGCGCTCCCACTTGGTCGATTCGTTCTGGAGGAGCTCGCGCGCCTGTGCCGGCGTGCTGTGCACCACCTGCACGCCGAGCTGGGCGAAGCGGCGCTGGGTCGCCTCGTCATTCAGCGCCTCGTTCAGGGCCGTATTCAGCGCAGCGACGACCGGCTCGGGCGTTCCCTTGGGCGCGAGCACGGCATACACCGAGGAGGCAACGAACTGCGGCAGGCCCTGCTCCGCGAAGGTCGGCACGTCGGGCATCACACGCAGGCGCTGCGCGGCAGCAACGCCCACTGCGGCCACGCGGCCGGTGGCGAGGTTGGTGAGTGCCGTGGGCGAGGTGGTCACGATGAGCTGGATCTGCCCGGCGAACAGATCGGCGATCGCGGGCGCCGAGCCCCTGTAGGGCACGTGCAGCAGGTCGATGCCAGCCTGCTGCCTGAACCACTCGGTGACGATGTGCTCGGTCGAGCCGTTGCCGGACGAGCCATAGGCCAGCTTGCCGGGGTTCTTCCGGGCCGCCGCGCCCAGGTCCGCGTACGACGCGATCCCGCTTTGCTTCGACGCGAGCATCACCAGTGGCAGCTCGCCGACGGTGGCGACCGGCTTGAAGTCCTTGGCGATTTCGTAGCCGGCGGCCTCGGCGCCCATCATCTTTTCGGACATGACGTAGGAGGTGGTGGGCGCCATGAGCAGCGTGTACCCGTCGGGCGCAGCCCTCTTCACCGATTGCGCCGCGATGGCGCCTGACGCGCCCGCCTTGTTGTCCACGACCACCGGCGTCTTGATCCTCAGCGACAGGCCTTGGGCGATCGTGCGGCCCACCACGTCCACGCCGCCGCCCGCGGGAAAGCCGACGACGAGGGTGATCGGTTTGTCGGGGAATGGCGTGGAGGCTTGGGCGCACATGCCAAACAACAGCATCGCGCACGCCGCGCCCGCTCGCCACCATGAACTGGGTTCTGTTCGGTTCATGTTGTCTTTCCTTCCAAATGAATGAATGAGAAGCGAGGGAAAAGCAGGTGACTCGCGTGCGTCAGCGCCTGACCGGTCGGAAGTCGGTGGCGTCGAGGTCCCACACGCCAGCCACGTGGCGCGAGAGTTCCTTCTTCTGGATCCTCTGCGTGGGCGTCTTCGGGAATGCGTCGATGAACTCGACGTAGCGCGGGATCTGGAAGTAAGGCAGGCGCTGGCTCGACCACTGGATCAGCGCCATGGGGTCGATCCGCACGCTGTCGCGCGCGCGCACGAAGAGCTTCAACTCGTCCTCGCCGAGCTCGCTGGGCACGCCTACGAGCGCCACCTCGGCGATGGCCTCGTGTTCCGCGAAGACATGCTCCACATCCCACGCGGAGATGTTGACGCCCCTGCGGCGCAGCATGTCCTTCTTGCGCCCGGCATAGAACAGATTGCCCTGGGCGTCGGCATGCGCGAGGTCGCCGGTCATGAAGAAATCGCCGCGGCGCGCGCTGGCATCGGCCTGGGGGTTCCTGAAGTAGCCGAGAAAGCCCAGGCACGCGTTCCTGGGGCGTATCGCGATCTCGCCCTTGACGCCTTCCGGCACCAGCCGGCCTTCGTCGTCGAGCAGGACGATCTCGTAGCAGGACAGCGGCTTGCCGATGGAGCCCGGCGTACCGTCGACGTTCGCGGTCACGAAGGTGATGAGCTCGGACAGCCCGTAGCCCTCTCGCATCGCAACGCCGAAGCGCTCGACGAAAGCCTGCCAGACGTGCGCAGGGCAGCCGCCGCCCCAGGCGATGCGCACGCCGTGCTGCCGGTCGTCCGTGCGCGCCGGTTGCTTCAGCAGCATCGGCAGCACGCTGCCCAGGTAGTGGATGTGCGTGGCCCTGTGCCGCCGCGCGTCGTCCCAGAACCTCGATGCGCTGAAGCGCTCCAGCATCGCCAGCTGGAAGCCGCCGATCAGCGCCGCAATGGCCACGGCCACGCCCGAGCCATGGTGCAGCGCCTCCCAGAACAGGAAGATGTCGCCCGGGCCGGCTTCGGTCAGCCGCAGCACCGCAGTCGGGCCCGCACGCAGATGGCGGTCGGTCTTCAGCACGCCCTTGGAGGCGCCGGTGGTGCCCGAGCTGGGGCTCAGCGCAATGACGTCGTCGGCGTGCACCACAGGCGGCGCATCGTCTTCGGCGCAAGAGGCGAAGCTGTCGAATTCGCCATCCGTTCCGTTGCGCCAGATGAGTGGCGGCAGGCGCGCCCCGATGCCATCGAGCGCGGGTCTGTAGGCGATGTCGGCCACGAGCGCCTTCGGTTCGAGTTCGGTAAGCAGATGCTCCAGCTGTGCGCCAATCAGGTGCACGTTGATCGGCACTCTCACCATGCCCAGCCGTGCCAGCGCGAAGATCAGGTAGAGATGCTCCGGATGGCTGGGCAGCATGACCGCGACGCGGTCGCCGCGCGCCAGCCCCTGCGCCTTGAGCATGGTCGCGACCTGGTTGACCTTGCGGTCGAGCAGGCCAAGGCTGATGCGCTCGCCCTGGAAGGTGCAATAGGTTCCGTCCGGATCGAGACGCGCACGACGGGCCAGCAGAGTGCCGATCGTCTCGTCACCGACCTCGTCCATCGCGACCTGCGCCAGAAGTTTGTTTTGCAGAGACATCCCGTTCCCGATGAAAGCGCCCCAACATGGAAATTGCTATTCAATTATTGAAATTGATTTGCAATTTAATTTGACGCAAGGATGTGGCTTTGTCACGCCTTTGTCAATAAGGCGTGGATACGTAGATACGCTCATTCGCCCGGCAAGCAGACGAGCGCAGGCAGCCGCGGCAAGACGCGGCGCAAGCAAAGGGCAGGGGGCTCAGATCGACGCTTCGCGCGCCGCTTGCTCGAGCTTGGGCAGGATCAGCTGGCGCGCCTTCTTGAGATCAAAGCGCGCATGCACGGTCGAGACATTGATGGCCGCCACGATGCGGCCGGAGTCGGTGACCGGAACGGAGACGGACACGCCATCCTCCGCGAAGTTCTTTTCGGTGAACGAGTAGCCGTCTTCAGCCGTCTTGCGGAAGATGGCGAGCACCTCGGCACGGCTGCGCGTACCGAAGCGTGCGCGCACGGCGGGTGCCAGCGCGTCGAGCATGGCCGAGAGCTGCGTCTCGGGCGCATGCGACAGTAGCACCTGGCCGGACGACGACGTGAGTGCCGGAAAGCGGCTGCCGACCGGCAGGTTGACGGCCGTGATATGGCTTCCCGGAATGTTCTGCAGCACCACCACGTCTTCACCGTCGAGCTCGACCCAGGACACCGTCTCCAGTGTTTCTGCGGCCAGCGCCTGCAGCAGCGGATAGGCCAGATCCCTTTGCGATCGATGGCGATGGATGCCGCGCACCAGGCCGATCAGCTTCAGCGCGGGAAAGTACTTCTTCGACTCCGCATCCTTGTTCAGGTAGCCGAGCTGGTGCAGCGTGTAGACATAGCGCTGCGCCGCGCTGCGCCCCATCTGCGTCCGGTCGGCGATGTCGCCAATCGACAGCGGCATGGGGTGCTCGTTAAACAGCTCGAGCACGCGCATGCCCTTTTCCATCGAGCCGACAAACAGGCGCGGATCAGGCTCGGACAGATCAGGGGAGGGGAGAGGGCTATCCACGGGAGTTCCATAGCCGACAGCTGGCGAATATCAAGTGCACGGCGCTGCATATGTCGGCGCAGAGCGTTTCGTACAAAAGCTCGTCGAAAGTGTAGCGCAGCCATGGAGCGATGATCTCCGACGCCCGTGGCCCGTGGCCCGTGGCCCGCGCCCAGGGTTCAGATCCAGCCCTTGATCTGTCGGCTCATCGCCTGTGTCGAGATGCCGTAGCGATCGTGCAAGGTCGGCAGCGCCCCTGCGTCAAGGAAGGCATCCGGAAGGCCAATCTGGCGGAATGTCGTCGCAACGCCCGAGCGCATCAGGAGGCCCGCCACCGCCTCTCCCAGGCCGCCGATCACCGAGTGGTTCTCCGCCACCACGACCAGGCGCCCCAGTCGGCGGACTTCTGCGAGGATGGTCGCCTCGTCGAGCGGTTTGATCGTCGGGACGTGCAGCACGGCAACGTCCACGCCATCACTCTGCAGTTGCTGGGCGACTTCCAACGAGCGCATCGTCATGAAGCCGCTCGAGATCACCAGGACGCTCTTTCCATCGCGAATCAGCTTGGCCTTGCCGAGCTCGAACTTGTAGTCGTACTCGTCCAGAACCAGCGGGACGTTGCCACGCGGCAATCGCATGTAGACGGGGCCTGCATGGTCGGCCATCTGGGGCACAGCCTGTTCGACGTCGAGCGCGTCGCAAGGGTCGATGATCGTCATGCCCGGGATGCTCCGCATCAGTGCCAGATCCTCGGTGGCTTGGTGGCTCGGCCCATATCCGGTGGTCAGACCGGGCAGCGCGCAGCAGATCTTGACGTTGAGGTTCTCCTCGGCGATCACCTGGTGCACGAAGTCGTAGGCCCGCCGGGTCCCGAAGACGGCATAGGTCGTCGCGAAGGGAATGAAGCCCTCCTTGGCCATGCCTCCGGCGGCCGCCATCAGCAACTGCTCGGCCATGCCCATCTGGAAGAAGCGCTCCGGATATTCCTTCGCGAAGAGGTGCAGGTCGGTGTACTTGGCGAGGTCGGCCGTCATTCCGACGATCTCCGGCCGGTTTCGGCCCAGTTCGACCAGGGCCTTGCCGAACGGCGCCGCGGTGACACGCTGGCCCTCGCTGGCGATCGAGGCGATCATCGCGGAGGTGGTAAGCCTCGGCTTCTTTTCGGTAACGGCATTCATCAGAGGGCTCCTTCGGTTTGCGTGCTGTCGACATGGGCGATGGCTTGCTGCCATTCCGGCGGATCGACGCGGATGAAGTGATTCTTTTCGCGCGTCTCCAGGAACGGGACGCCCTTGCCCATGAGGGTGTCGAAGAGGATGACGCGGGGCTTGTCTTCCTCCAGCGCGCGCGCGGTATCGAAGGCCGCGACGACGGCCGGCAGGTCATTGCCGTCGACGCGCTGGACGTGCCAGCCGAACGCGGTCCATTTGTCGGCGAGCGGCTCGAAGCCCATGATCTTTCCGGACGGGCCGTCGGCCTGCTGGTTGTTGATGTCGACCAGGCAGATCAGGTTCGACAGGCGATGGTGGGCGGCGCCCATCGCGGCCTCCCAGGTCGACCCTTCGTCCAACTCGCCGTCGGACATCGAGTTGTAGACGAACGCGTGGCTGTTCTTCAGCCGCAGTCCCAGCGCCATGCCGACCGCGATCGAAAGCCCTTGCCCGAGCGATCCCCCGGACATCTCCATGCCTGGCGTGTAGGTGGCCATTCCGGACATCGGCAGGCGGCTGTCGTCGCTCCCGTAGGTCTCGAGCTCCTCCTCGGGAATGATGCCGGCTTCGATCAGCGCCGCGTAGAAGGCAATGGCGTAGTGGCCGTGGGACAGCAGGAAGCGATCGCGGCCCTCCCACTGAGGATCTGCGGGCTCGTAGGTCATTGCATGCTTGTAAGCCACCGCGAGGACGTCGGCCCAGCCGAGCGCCTGACCAATGTAGCCCTGTCCTTGAACCTCGCCCATACGCAGTGCGTAGCGGCGAATGCGATAAGCGCTTTGTTGAAGTGTCGATATGTCAGTCATGGGAATCTCCTGCGAGAGTGGGTAGCGAAGAGGATGGCGCGTGCGATCGATAGAGGCGCGACGGCAATTCCGCACGGCGAGTCGAGGGACGGAATTGCCAGAGATCGGTGTTCTGGGTGGCCATCAGTGCACCTGCATGCACGTCAGAGGAACCCGATTGATATCCACGGAATAGCGGCCACGAGCACCGTACCGAGGAACAGGGCGACCATGTAGCCAACGATCGGCCTCATGCCTTCATTCGGATGGATCCGGCTGATCGCGCAGGCCGCGTAGTACCCGACCCCGAAAGGCGGTGCGAAGAGGCCGATGCCCATGGCGAGGGTTACGACCATGGCGTAGTGCACCTCGTGGATGCCAACCTGCCGCGCGATGGGAAACAGCAGGGGACCCAGCAGAACGATGGCGGGAATGCCTTCGAGTACGGAGCCGAGAATGACGAAGGCAACAACCGACACCGCCATGAAGGTGATTGCGCCGCCCGGCAGCGCCTTCATCGCATCGGCCAAGGCGGTCGAGAATCCCGACTGCGTCAGCGCCCAGGCCATCCCGGTGGCCGCACCAATAATGAAAAGGATGGAGCCGGAAAGCGATGCAGTACTGACCAGCATCGGATAGATCCGCTTCCAGTCGAACTGCCGGTAGACCAGAAGCCCGGCAACCACCGCATAGAGAATGCCGATGGTGGACACCTCGGTCGCGGTAGCGACGCCTTCGACCACAGCCGCGCGGATCACCACGGGAAGCGCCAGCGCAGGGATTGCGATCACGAACGACTTGCCAATCTCGCGACCACTAGCCTTGCGAACGCCCGACAGGTCTTCGCCTCGATAGCGCCACCACACGAGGGCGGCCAAGGTGGCTCCGACCACGACGCCGGGCAGCAGGCCGCCGGTGAACAGGGCGGCAATGGAAACGCCCGTGGCAGAGCCGATCGTGATCAACACCAGTGACGGCGGGATCGTCTCGGTCTGTGCGCCTGTAGCGGAAAGCAGCGCAACCAGGTCGCCCGGCTTGGCGCCACGCTTGCGCATCTCTGGAAACAGGGCAGGCGCTACGGCCGCCATGTCAGCTGCCTTTGACCCCGAGATGCCCGAGACAAGATACATCGCGCCGATCAACACATACGAGAGTCCGCCACGAACATGTCCGAGCAGACTGGCCAGGAACGTGACCATGGCGCGCGCGATGCCGGTCATCTCGATGAGCAAGCCCAGCAGTACGAACAGCGGGACCGCGAGCAGGATCAGATGGCTCATGCCTTCATCCATCCGGCCGATGACGACGACCGTCGGCGTGGTGGTCGTCAACGCGATGTAGCCGAAGGTCGCCAAGCCGAACGAAAACGCGATCGGTAGGCCCAGCAGCACCATGGCGCCGACGCCCAGCACGAAGAAGAGGAAGAGATTCCAGTTCCCAAGCGACGTGAACAGCGGCCCCACCAGCGCCAAAGCGCTGATGACAGCGCCGACCAGACCCAGCGCCAGGAGAGCATCCTTCAAACGGCCGAGACGGAAGATCTGCATTACGCCGACCAGCAACATCAGTCCGAGGCCAACGGGCAGTGCGGAAGCCCGCCACGAGTTCTGGATGCCCATCGCGGGCGTTGTGACGAAGACCTCGTCTTGTGCGAACTCGTAGGCCGGGTGGAGGACAAAAGCGAGAAATGCCACTGCCGCGGCAATCGCGACGAGGTCTAGGAAGGCTCGATTGCGTGCATCGAGCTTGCCGACGATCGCTGTCATGCGCATGTGCTCGCCGCGCTGGAGCGCAACGATCGATCCCAGCATGGCCAGCCAGAGGAACAGGATCGACGCCAGTTCGTCAGACCACACGAGAGGCGCGTGAAGGATGTACCGGCTCGTCACCCCCATCAGCAGCACAACCACCTCGGCGAGCACCAGCAGTGCGGCGGGGACTTCTACCAGCGTGGCCAAAGCCTTGTTCAAGGTCTCGAGCCAAGCGATTGGCGCACGCCGCTCTGACGGATCCATGGTCCCGGCAGCGCCAGGCTCGTCACTGGAAATGTTCATGGGTTTCTTTCATACGACAGGTAGCCGCCGGCCTCCGGAATGGAGCGGCTCACCAGTCACATACTTCATTGAACGGTTCGTCTCGCCCCGGAGACCAGCGGACGAGCGAGTTGCCGCGGCCAGTCAGCCGAGCTTGCCGGCGACCTTCTCCAGGAGATCCCAGGGTGCTGCGCCGTACTTGGTCTTCCACTCGCCGTAGAAGCCCGTGCTCGCCAGCTTCTTGCGGAAGTCTTCCTGCTGCACGTCGACGAAAGTGATGCCCTTGGCCTTGAGATCGGCGATCAGGCTGGTGCTGAGCTTGGCGACGTCTGCTCGTTGATCGGTCGCGGACTTGTCAAGTTCACGCGTGATGACTTGCTGCACGTCCGCCGGCAGCTTCTGGAATGCGCGCTTGTTTCCGAGGACCCAGTAGCCATCCCAAACATGCCCGGTCAGGCTGCAGGTCTTCTGGACTTCATAGAGCCGCGCGGTTGCGATGATCGCGAGCGGATTCTCCTGGCCTTCCACCACCTTCGTTTGCAGGGCGGTGTAGACCTCGTTGAAATTGATCGGCGACGGTGCGGCATCCAGCGCCTTGAACAAGGAGGTAAGGGGAGGTGCGGCAGGCACCCGAACCTTGAAGCCCTTCAAATCGGCCGCGGACTTGACCTCGCGTCCGGACGATGTGACGTGCCGGAAGCCGTTGTCCCAGATTTTCGAGACCGTGAAGATGGGTGTCTTCGCAATCTCGGCGCGAATGTGGCTGCCCAGGTCGCCGTCCATCGCCTTCCAGACATCGTCGTAGTTCTTGAAGGCAAAGCCGACGCTCGTGATGCCCGAGACAGGCACGAAGGTCGAGAGGATCAGCGACGACAGGTTGAAGAACTCGACGGAGCCGTTTCGCACTTGAGTCAACAGGTCCGTGTCGCTGCCGAGCTGGTTGGCCGGGAAGAGCTTGATGTTGACGCGGCCCGACGTTGCTTCACGGATGCGGTCATGCGCCTCCTTGGCGCGCAAGTTGACTGGGTGGGTCGGGTCTTGCCCGGTGGCGTACTTGAGCTCGAACTCGGCGGCATCCGCTCGATGCGTGACGATCGAGAACAACGGCAACGCCGCCCCTGCGGCCAGCACTTGGCGGCGGTTGAGTCTGGGGGTGAATTTGGGGCCGGTCATGTTTGTCTCCTGGTTATGAAAATAAAAGAGCAACGCCGATTCAATGAATCAACATGCCGCCATTGACGTCGAGCGTGATGCCCGTGCAGTACAACGACAGGTCGCTGGCGAGGAACACGCAGGCCCCGCCGATGTCTTCGGCGCGGCCCAGCCGGGCGAGTGGAATCGTCTCGGCGATCTCGGCCTTTTTCTCTTCGGTGAGCTTGCCCTTGATGATGTCGGTACCGATCAGGCCGGGCGTGATGCTGTTGATGCGGATGCCCTCGGGGCCGAACTCCCGCGCCATGGCGCGTGCTAGTCCAAGGACGCCGGCTTTCGCTGCCGAGTAGTGCGGCCCCCCCAGGATGCCGCCGCCGCGTTGTGCGGAAACCGATGAGATGCACACAATCGATCCACTGCCCTGCTTCTGCATGGCAGGCAAGACCGCCTGCGACATGTAGAGCGTGCCGCGAAGACTGACATCGAGGATGCGGTCGTAGTCCTCGCCGCTGATCTGAAGCGTCTTGACTGGCTGGGTGATGCCCGCGTTGTTGATCAATGCGTCGATGCGTCCGAATTCCTTCAGCACGGCTGCTGCGGCGGCCTCGCACGAGGCCTTGTCGGTCACGTCGGCAACGATCCCGAGATGGTTGGCGCCCAGCTGGGCTACTGCTGCCATAGGGTCGGCTCGTTCTAGATCAAGCACCGCGATCCGGGCTCCGTGAGCTGCCATCAGGCGCGCCGTGGCGAACCCCAGACCGTTAAGCCCGGCGCCGCCGGTGATAACGACAACTTTGTCCTTGAGTAGCATCGATGTATCTCCAAAAGGGGTGCGAATGTGTGACGGCCGCGGCAGCCCCTTCTTGCCTTTAACCGTTGCAGCCGAAAGCGGATTTGCTGCTTCGGGTCGATGGTCGTTAGTTGTGGTCATGACGACAAGCGATATGTTTTCAGCCTAAGATGACAGATCTTCATTTGATGACCGGGTTGACCCTATGCCGACGCTGCCGTCCGTCACCAACCTTCAGGCCTTCGAGGCCGTTGCTCGCAGGAAGAGCTTTGCCTTTGCGGCATCGGAGTTGCATCTCACGGCCTCCGCCATCAGCCACCAGATTTCGCGACTAGAGGCCGATCTCGGCGTGAGACTGTTCGAGCGCAGCGCCCATGGCGTACGACTCAGCGCTGCTGGTGATCTGTACCTGTCGAAAGTAGGCGGCGCGCTTTCGGCCATTGCCTCGGCGACGGAGGACTTGCGCCAGGGTGTAAGCAACAGCTTGTACGTGCACTCGGCGCCGAGCATCGCCAGCCTTTGGCTGATGTCGCGGCTGCGCGGCTTCGCCCAGGCTCACCCGGATATCTCGCTCAACCTCTCGGCGGCGCACACGCCCAGCGATTTCGCACTCGGCCAGTCTGACATCGACATTCGCTACGGGATACCGAATTGGCCTGATCTGGTGGTGGAACCGCTGTTCGAAGAGCTGATCGTGCCGCTCGCCAGTCCTGCGTTCATCCGGCAGCATGGCTTGAAGCGCGTCGAGCAGTTGTCCAACGTCAAGTTGATTCAGAGCAATGTCAGCGTGGTGCAATGGTCCGATTGGTTTGGAAAGTTCAGCGAGAAGAGAGCGCCAGATTGGTTCGCAGTGCGATTCGATAGGGCCCAGATGTCGCTGGATGCCGCCACGCAAGGGCTCGGTGTTGCGCTTGAAAGTACGACGATTGCTGCGAAGCACATTGCCGAACGCAAACTGAAGCCTGTGTTCGGCCTAGACCAGGCCGTCAAGGTCAAGGCGCACTTCGCCGTGTACCCGCCACGGCACGCCAAGCGTTCATCCGTCGAAGCCTTCCTGGAATGGATCCACGGCGAAGCGGCCCGAGGTTGAACTCACTTCGATGCGGACCTTCGGCATCGAAAACTGAGCCTCCCTGAAGGCCGGCTTGTGTCCAATACAGAAGGAGGAGTGCGAACTCAGAACGAATGACTCATCCCCAGGGCATATCCGGTCGCGGACCGATGGCCCTTGTCGTCGGTGTACTTCCACCTGGAATGCGAGAGATCGGCAAACAGACTGGTTCGCTTGGACAGCGCATAGCTGTAGCCTAGGCTGGCCATGGTGATCGGCCCAGAGAATCCGGTGCCGGCATTCTTGAACGTGCTACCGATGTAGTTGAAGCCATTGGTCGCCCCTTGCCTGTCCCTGCCGAGCCCGACCTTGAGGGTCGATACACCGAAGGTGTAGGCCGCGCTCAGGGTCAGGCCCGTACGCGTGCTCTTCGGGTCGCTGGCACCGGCCCAGTTCGTCCACTCGGGCCCGAAGATGGCGCCATCGCGATTGAGCTTGACCTTGCTGTAGCCCCCCATGATCTGCAACTCGGAGAACTTGTAGCTGGCGCCTATGAATGCCAGCCGATCTTTCTGACTGTTTCGCTCCAGGCCCACCATCGCTGAGATGGGGCCGTCCTCGTAGCGAACGGTGCCGCTCACGCCGCGTGTCAGGTCGCCAGGGTCACGATCGACTGCCGCGGAAAAGTGTGCACTGAACCCTCCGAACTTCGGCGAGTCGTAGAAGACGCCGTTGTTGAGGCGCCCATACTCCCGCGTCTGTGGGTTGGACAGGTAGTCCGGCGCAAAGGCGTACCACTGGGGCGACGCAATGCGATCGAAGTTGTACCAGGCGTCGTAGAGCCAGGCAGCCTGCCAGACAGGGGTGAGGGCTCGTCCCAGGCGGATCGCACCGAAAGGGCCCTTTAGTCCGACGGTCGACTCGTCTTTCCAGAAGGGGCGCTGGGCGTCCGAGTTCTCGAGTGTCCCGGTGTCGATGTCGAAGCGGGTGCTCAGCTTGAATGTAGCCGCCAGGCCGCCGCCGAGATCTTCCGTGCCTGAGAACGAGATGTTGCTTCGGCCGATAGTTCCCAGCTGTGTCGGGCCGCCTGTCTTTCTGCTGATGCCGATGTCCAGCCAGCCCGAGATGCTGACGGTGGACTGGGCGTGGGCCCAGCCGGCCAGCGCTATGCCAGACAGAAGTACACCGAACGTGGGTATGAACCGGAGCAAGGGGCGGGTGGGGTGCGAAGGCAAAGTGTTCATGACGAATCTCCTCGAGTTGTTGCTTTGGTGGGGCAAGGCATTTGGCGACGGGCACGGCTGCGCCCTCGCTCGGTCAGCAAGCGGATTGACAAGAGCGGGGGAGGGCGAGCGCGACGCCGTTCGTTCGCGCTCGATCAGGCGGTTACTTCAGCGAGGACTGGACCTTCGCCGCGACTGGTGCAGGCACCCACTGTGTCCACACCTCGCCGTGCTGGCGAAGGAATGCCACCGCCATCTTGTCGGCGCCGGTCTTCTTGTCGGACATCTCAGCGATCACCCCATTGAGCAGCGGCATCTGGAGCCTGACCTTGCCAACCAGGGATGCGACGTCCGGATTCGTGCGCGCGAAGGCACTTGTCATCGCCACGCTCAGATTGGTGGCCGGCGATGCGGATCCGCAGGGACTGGGAACAGTCGACTCGTGGATGGTTTTCCAGCATTTCTCCGAGAACGCCGGCTCCTCCAGGCGAATGGCTTTGAACTTGCCGAGAATGCTGGATGGCGCGAAGTAGCTGAAAACGATGGGCTTGCCCCGTTGAAATGCGGAACTGATCGCGGACTCCAAGGCCGCGCCTGTGCCGGGACGGAAGTTGTTGTAGGTCGCCTCCAGGCCGTACGCCTTCATCCTCTGATTGTTGTCCTTCTCGCAGGCCCACCCTGTAGGGCAGTTGTAGATGCGGCCCTTGGAAGGGTCTTCCTCGTCCTTGAAGATTTCCTTGTACTTGGCCAGGTCGGACACTGTTTTCAGATCGGGCGCCAGCGCCTTGATGCCGCGCGATGCGTCACCCTTGACGACGAGCTCGGGCACGTAGAAGCCCTCGAGCCCCCCGCCTTCGACCAGTTCGCCGACGACCTGGATGCGACCCTCCTTGGCGCCGGTCTCGAAGGACTCCGTGCGGCCTTGCCAGTACTCGACGAAGACATCGAGATTTCCGGAAAGCAGCGCGGCCTGCGTGATCGGGCTCGAGCCGGTCACCGTGTCGGTCTTGCAGCCATAGCCTCGCTCGAGGATGGCGCGGATGATCTCGGTGTAGAACTTCCCGCTGTCCCAGCCGATCTCCGCGAATCGGATGGGATTGCCGCCGTTGCAGGCGGCCGGGGTCGAAGTCTGAGCAGAGGCGCCGAAAGCAGCGACTGCCATTGAACAGTAGGAAATCAATCGGACTAGCTTCTTCATGACGGTGGTGCCGGTACATTGAAAGTAGCCGCAAAAGTGAGCACGTCACCTCGCGGGCCCTTGAGGGACGTCGGGCATCGCTTGCCTGCGCCCAGCCATTCCTCGAATCGTGGTTGAAACTCTCGATGCCACGACCTGAGCGCAATGTAAGAATGGGCTAGACAGTTGACTAAATCAATTCTGCATAGTGAGCCCTGATCGCGGCGGCGCGATCACACGACGCGCATGCACCAGCCTGCGCGAAGAGGCGAGCTCAGGGTCAATCCTGATTCCGAAGCACCGGATTTGAACCAAACTTGAATGCTAAAGAACGCTGTCTATCGACAGGGTAGTACATCTCTCGTTTCTCTTGCTGGTCCGCACGATGAAAAACCCTCGGTCGATTGATATGGTCAAGACCGAGCCTTTGCGACGGCTTGCGTCATTGGATCCTCGCTGCTTGGGTGAGATGCTCGACTATCGTCTGTATCTGACCTATCGAGATTGCGGCTACGTCACCGAACGACTTCTTCGTACCGAGTTTGGTGTCAACCGTAGGCGGTGGCGGATCATCGCGATCGTGCATCAGTTGGAAGGCGCGACGCTGAGCGACATCGCCGAGGGCGCTGAATTGGACAAGGCCCAGGCGTCGAGAACGGTGGGAACCATGGTTCGGGAAGGCTTCCTCAAGCGGCTGTCGAACCCTGACAATGCTCGTTTCGCGAAGATCATTTTCACGGACAAGGGGCGCGAACTGTACGACGCCATACTGGCGCGCTACAGAGAGGCCAATATTTCGCTGGTGGCGTCGCTCACCTATGACGAGATTGCCATGCTGGACGGCATCCTCGAGAAACTGCGCCAGCATTCCACCCTGTTGATGTCTCCCCATTAGCTCCGGCGGTGTCCGAAGCGCGCGGCGCCTGGGCGACGCAATGCTGAATCCGGGCTGCCAGGGTTGACCCCGTCCAGTTCGCGCCTGCCGCGCCGGCGACTGCATTGCCGAGGTTTGATTTAGTCAACTGAACGACAGGCTCTTACGATGAGCCATGCCCTCTGCAAAGTCCCTATTCGCCCATGTCTTGCCGTTCCCCGGCGATCCCATTCTGTCGCTCATGGAAGCCTTCGAGCAGGACCCGCGTCCTGCCAAGGTCAGCTTGAGCATTGGCCTGTATTTTGACGAGGCGGGTCGCCTGCCTGTGCTGGACTCGGTGCGACAGGCCGCTCAGGCCCTTGCACAAGCTGGCGGCCCCTGCGGCTATTTGCCCATCGAGGGCATCGCAGCCTATCGGCAGCTGGTGCAGAACCTGGTGTTTGGCGACGACCACGAGGCCGTACGCGCGCAGCGCATCGCCACCGTGCAGACCCTCGGCGGCTCGGGTGCGCTCAAGGTCGGCGCGGACTTTATCAAGCATCATTTCCCCGATGCTGAAGTCTGGATCAGCGACCCGACTTGGGATAACCACCTTGCAATCCTGGAGGGCGCGGGCCTGCGCGTGCAAAACTATCCCTACTACGACGAGGTCACCGGAGCGCTGCGTTTCGACGCCATGCTGCAGACACTGCAGCGGCTTCCCTCGGGCAGCGTGGTGCTGTTGCACGCGAGTTGCCACAACCCGACGGGTGTGGATCTGTCGCGTGCACAGTGGGAGGCGCTGATCCCTGTGATCGTCGACCGCGGCCTGATTCCCTTCGTTGACATGGCTTACCAGGGCTTCGGCGACGGCCTGGACGAGGACGCCTGGTCCGTGCGCGCCCTGGCCGACGCGGGAGCCCAGGCCCTTGTGGCGAATTCGTTCTCCAAAAACTTCTCGCTGTACGGCGAGCGCGTGGGCGGCCTCAGCGTGGTTTGCAACGATGCAGCCACGGCGAGCCGTGTACTGGGTCAGCTCAAGGCCGCAGTGCGCCGCAACTACTCATCGCCGCCGGCTCAGGGGGCGCGCCTGGTGCAGCAGGTCCTGCAATCGCGCGAGCTGAAGGAAGGCTGGGCCGAGGATCTGGCCCGGATGCGCGAGCGCATCAAGGCCATGCGCGCAAGCCTCCATGAAGCGCTGCACGAGCATTTTGGGGATCGGCGCGACTTCCGCTTCCTGCTGACTCAGCGTGGCATGTTCAGCTACACCGGCATCACCGAGGCGCAGGTCAACCGCTTGCGCGATGAGCACGGCGTCTACTTGGTGCGCTCAGGCCGCATGTGCATGTCGGGGCTGTCGCGCGCCAACGTGCGTTACGTTGCCGACGCCATCATCAAGGTGCTGGGAGAGAACCAATGAACATGACTCGAGTACCTGGAGTAGATGTAGTCGGTGTGACGGAACGCATCGTCGCCGAGGAGAGGGCGAAGCTGGACTTTAGCCAGGCCATGAGCTACGGCGACTATTTGCACCTGGATCAAGTCCTCGGTGCCCAGCATCCGCTATCGCCCGCGCACGACGAGATGCTGTTCATCATCCAGCACCAGACAAGCGAACTCTGGATGAAGCTGATGCTGCACGAACTCGATGCTGCTACCGCAGCGGTGGTGAACGACCAGTATGCTGCCAGCTTCAAGATGCTGGCGCGCGTCTCGCGTATCATGGAACAGCTGGTCAACGCGTGGACGGTGCTCTCGACGATGACGCCTCCCGAATACACGGCCATGCGCCCCTATCTCGCCAATTCCAGCGGTTTCCAGAGTGCGCAATACCGATGCATCGAGTTCGCGCTGGGCAACAAGAATGCCGCCATGCTCCAGCCTCATGCGCACCGGCCCGACTTGCTGGCCCGGGTTGAGGCCGCCTGGCGCGCGCCCTCGCTCTACGACGAATCGCTCCGGTTGCTGGCGCGGCGCGGACTGGCCATTCCTGCAGACCATCTCGATCGCGACTGGACTCAGCCCTACAGCGCCAGTCCCGACGTCGAGGCCGCCTGGCTGGTCGTCTATCGCGAGCCGCATGCGCACTGGGATCTCTACCAGCTCGGCGAAAAGCTCGCCGATATAGAGGACGCGTTCCGCCTCTGGCGCTTCCGCCATCTCACCACTGTGGAGCGCGTCATCGGCTTCAAGCGCGGTACCGGTGGCACGGGTGGCGTGAGCTATCTCAAGAAGATGCTCGACGTGGTGCTCTTCCCCGAGATATGGACGGTCCGGACGGCCCTGTGATGCTCCCTTCCTGCCATCAGCCAACACCATGAGGCATATCGTCGTCGACACCGACCTGCCGCCCCTCGATCAACCCTTCTCGTGGGCCGTCAAGGCCAGCGGGTCCATGCTGTTCACGGCCCATGGCCCTGTGCGTCCCGACGGTAGCATCGACATCGGGCCCATCGAAAAGCAGGCGCACCTGAGTTTTTCCAACCTGCGCAGCGCCGTTCACGCGGCCGGCGGCACGTTGGACGATGTGACCCAGGTGCTGATCTACATGACCGACGTGAGCGACATGCCGGCCATCGATGTAGTCTACCGCCGGTTTTTCGACGCACCCTACCCCAACCGCTCCAGCATGGGCGTCGCCGCACTCGTGGTTCCCGGCATGAAGATCGAGATCGTTGCCTATGCCATGCTCCGATGAAATGCCACGGGCCAAGTGCGCGAGGCCCCGGATCTGGGACATCTCCCCTGCTGTTCATGCGGCGAGCCCGGTTTTTCCGGGCGACACGCCTTACTCGCAGCAATGGTGTGCCACCATCGCCCCGGGCTGTCCGGTGAACGTGAGCGCGATCACCTTGTCGCCGCATGTGGGTGCGCATGCCGACGCACCGCTGCACTACGACCCGGAGGGCGCTGCCATCGGGAGGCTGGATCTGCACGCCTTTCTCGGGCCCTGCCGCGTGGTCCATGCGATCGGCGGCGGACCACTGATCACGTGGCGGCATATCGCCCACGCCATTACTGTCGACCTGCCCCCGCGCGTGCTGGTGCGCACCTATGCTCAGGTACCCGTGGCGTGGGATGGCGACTTGGCCGCGTATGCACCCGATACGGTCGGGCAACTGGCCGACCTGGGCGTCCTGCTGATCGGCATCGATACCGCCAGCATCGACCCGGCCGGCAGCAAGACCTTGGATAGCCACCAGGTCATCCGGCGGCGCGGCCTGCGCGTGCTCGAGAACTTGGTGCTGGACGAGGTGCCTGAGGGAGACTATGAATTGATCGCGTTGCCGCTCAAGCTCATGCAGGCCGATGCCTCGCCGGTGCGAGCGGTGCTGCGTGCTTGGTGAAACCCTGCGTTGCCGGTTAGGCATGATGGTGGGGAGGCCCGGCCCCACGCGACACAGGCCCCCGGCGCGTGGCCTCGAATCCCTCTATTTCTCGGATCGCCCTGCCCACTTCATGCTGGCAAGATAGGCACGCACGCCGATATCCAGGATAGGCCGATGCGGCAGCATGCCCGGAGCGCCGAGCGCGATCATGTCAGCGATCAAGGGGTGGCCGGTATCAGATGCCAGTTCGGCGATCAAGGCGCCCGCCGCAGTTTGTTTCGCGATCCCGACGCCATTGCAATTGACTGCGGCATAGACGTTTTCCGACAATCTTCCCCAGCCGGGCGCGCCGTTCTGAGTGAGCGAAAGAAAGCCGGCCCAGAAATGTTCAAGGGTCACTTGGCCGAGCATTGGGAATCTGGCTCGGAACAGCAATTCGTGCGCGTGCTTCATGCGCTCGCGCAACGACTCCGGGCAACGCAGCGCCGGCGCGAACTGGAAACCGTATCGAAACAGGATGCGAAAATCCTGGGTGTACCGCAAGGTCGCACCGGCGATGCCGTGCGCAGGCGTGATGCCCCAGTCGGCAGTGCCGCCAAGTCTCTTGCGTTCCTCAGGCGTCAAGGGCCGAGAAAGGCTCGCGAACAGCACGAACGGCAAGAGTTGCCTCTTGAAGTATCCGAAGCGGCTGATGAACGCGTTGTTGGTCAACACGGCTTTGCGAGCTGATATCTTGACACCGCCCGGCAACGTGGCTGTGACGCCAGGCGCGGTCTTGAGTGAGAGGACAGGCGAATTCTCGAACAGATGGACGTTCGGAGGCAGCGCATCCGCAAGCCCACGCGACAAGGCCGCCGGATTCATCAGTCGCGTTCCGGGCGTGTAGATGGCGGAATCGTAGTATCGGGTGCCGAGACGCTCGTGAAGGGCCTCTCCCTGCAGGAACTGGTAGGGTTCCCCGAGCGCATCCAGCTCGGCAGCTGTGGACCCGAGAATCTTGCGGGAGATCTCGGGCGAAACCGCGCAGTCATATCGGCCGCTTCTGCTCCACTGACAATCAATGTCGTGGGTGCGCACCAGTTCATCCAGGCAATCGATTCCATACCGGCTCAGCCGAATGTGCCGGAGCCCTTTCTCCATGTTGCTCGGATCGTGATCGTTGTTGTGCGGCAGGTCGATGGCAAACCCGGCATTGCGGCCCTGTGCGCCCTCGCCGACTTGTTGAGCCTCGAGTAGCGCAACGGTCTGGGAGGGGTTCAGCAGGGCTAGCCGGCTGGCCGCTGCCATGCCGGCATAGCCGGAACCGACCACGAGCCAATCGAAGTCGGCTGACTCCTGAGCTGCCGGGCGATGCTCACGCCTGGGCAGGATCGCCGACCAGCCATTGGTCTTGTCGTCCGCCGGGAGCAGCTTTTCGGGTTCTGGTGCAACGTTCATACGGGTACTCGATGCGAACGAATCGTGAAAGGGCATTAGATCGTTGTCGCGACAAAGAAGAACTCGGCGTCGGTGCCGAAATAGGTGACCGTCGAGCCGCGGCTGATGGAGAGAACCTCGCCCGCCGATGCACTCAGATCGACGCCATCACAGCCGACGCCCAGCGTGCCCTGCAGCACGTAGATCACCTCGTCGTAGTCCAGCGTCTTCGATGGCGTTCGGCCCTGCCTCAAGCGGCCGAATCCCGACGTCAGCGAATTCCCAGGCGAACGGGCTGCGTGTGCGATGCCACCGCCGTTGTCCTCCGCGCCACTGCGCAATTCCCACGCCGCTTCCGCAGCGCGAGTCAACACAACCGTTTTGAGTTCATTCATGCAAATACACGTCGAGATCACCGCCTCCGCATGCGGCGCGGGATGATGGAAGGATTGCCCAGAGAGCTTGCCGAGGCCGAATCAGGACGGCAGACGGTGCTCGGCGAAGCGTCGGACGTAGTCGTTTGCCGGGCGGGAGAGAATGTCCGCCGGCGTGCCGACCTGGACGACGGCACCGTCCCGCATGATTGCAATCCGTGAGCCGATCTTCACTGCCTCGTCGAAGTCGTGAGTGATGAACACGATCGTTTTCTTGAGATTGCGCTGAACGTCTATGAGCAAGTCCTGCATCTCGGCCCGAATCAGCGGGTCCAGTGCGCTGAATGCCTCGTCGAGCAAAACGACATCTGTTTCACCCACAAGCGCACGCGCAAGGCCGACCCGCTGGCGCATTCCGCCCGACAACTCATCGGGGTACTTGTGTCCGTACCCCTTGAGGTTCATCTTGCCGTTAATCCACTCTTCGGCCTTGGCTCGCGACTGCTGCACGTCGTCGCCACGCACCACCAGTCCGAACTCCACGTTCTCGACGGCTGTCTTGTGAGGCAGGAGGGCAAAACTCTGGAAGACCATGCTGATCTGCCGGCGCCGGACTTCGCGCAACTCGCGCTCGTCCAGCGTCACGATGTTGCGTCCCTGCAGCCAGATCTCCCCGGCGGTCGGTTCGATCAGGCGGTTCAGATGCCGGACGAGGGTGGACTTTCCAGAGCCTGACAGTCCCATGATCACGAAGATCTCGCCGGCGTGGATGTCAAGGGACACGTCGTTGACGCCCAAGGTGCATCCTGTTCGCTCGAGAACGTTCTCCTTGCTTTCCCCGCCACGCGCCATCTGGAGGGCCTGCGCGATGGCGTTGGTGCTCGGACCAAAGACCTTGTAGACGTTCTTGACCTGCAGTGAGCGCGTCATGCGGGCTCTCCCACGGCGGGAAGGGTACGCGCGCCGCGCAGACGGACAAGCTGCAATCGTTCGCGGCGGCTCCGGCCGAAGGCTTGGCTGATTCGATCAACCACGATCGCGAGGATGACAATTGCCAGCCCTGCCTGGAGTCCCTTGCCGATGTCGAGATTGTTGATGCCGGCAAGCACATCCTCTCCCAGGCCGCGCGCACCGATCATTGATGCGATGACGACCATTCCAAGCGCCATCATGATGGCTTGATTGATGCCCGCCATGATGCTGGGCCGCGCCAGCGGCAGCTGGACCTTGAACAACAATTGCAAACGCGAGCAGCCGAAGGACTGCCCTGCCTCGATCATGTCGGGAGGCACCTGCCGAATGCCGAGATCCGTCAGTCTGACGAGAGGCGGCAAGGCATAGATCACCGTTGCGATGACAGCCGGCACTTTGCCAAGGCCAAAGAGCATCAGGACTGGGATCATGTAGACGAAGGTCGGGAGCGTTTGCATCATGTCCAGCACTGGAGCGAGGCTGTTGCGCAGCAGCGAACTGCGAGACATCGCGATACCCGCAGGAAGTCCCAGGCAGATCGCAAGAAACGTCGAGACGAACAGGATCGCCACCGTTTGCTGGAGCTTGTCCCAAAGGCCGAAGCAACCGATGAGGTACAGCAGCAAGACCAGCACCGCGCTCGTACGCAGGCGTCGGGTGGCAACCCAAGCCAGCACGCCAACGATGGCCAGGAAGACGGCAGGGGGCGTTCCCCGCAAGACAGTCTCGATGGGCAGCAGACCCCATTCCAGAATGAAGCGGCTGAAGGCCTGGAAAAGGTCACCGAAGCGCTGAACGACGCCCGAGAACAAGGTGTTGACCCATTCCTCGAATGACAGACGCAGGAAGATTCCGTTCATGTTATTCCCTTCTGGCGATGCGCCATGTCGACCTCTCAGATTGCCAAGGCTTCGTCTTGTTGGGGATTAGCAGCGACGTGGGCCGCACGCATTTCCTTCATGTACCACTCGATGAAGGCCATGACGCCACCTTCGGATTCCGGAGAATAGGGACCGGGCCGATAACCGGGGGTATTGATCCCGAGCTGATTGTTCTCCGCCAGCTTGCGATCCTGATTGTTTGTGGCATTCCAGACGTGCGTCAGAGTGTCCAGGTCGTAGTCGACGCCTTCGACTGCATCGGCGTGTACGAGCCACTTCGTGGTCACGGCGGTCGTCTGTTCATCGATCGGCGTCACCCGGAAGGCGATGGCATGGTCGCCCAGCGCATGGTTCCAAGTGTTGGGGAAGTGCAGAAGGCGTACGGACCCGACATCAAAATCAGGTAACTCGCCCATCACGCGCCTGCTGGCAGGCTCGCCCGTCATGGTGAATGACTTTCCATTGACCATCGGCACGCGAACGATCTGCCAACCCTCGGGGTCGGCGATCAATGAGTAAGGAAGACCTTGCTCGTCCCAGCGAGATTCGTCGGCCATGAGCTTCTCTCGGTATCCCGGCGGACAGCGAGGGTCCGATGTGTCTTCCACCTCTGCAATCGTCCGCAGGAGCTCCGGATGACTCACCCTGCAGTGATAGCACTCACGGTTGTTCTCGATGACGAGCTTCCAGTTTGCCCGCTCGATCAGCGTGGACTCGTGGGCCACCTTGGCCTGCCCCAGTTGATGCCGGGCAAGATACGGGGTGACGCCTTGCACGAATGCATCGAAGCTCGGAGCCTGTTCGGCCAGAGAGATGAAGACATAGCCCGCGACCTCACGGATATGCACAGGCGTGAGCGAATAGTTGCTCTTGTCGAAGTCGTCTCCCATGTCGCGAGCGCGCATGAGATCGCCGGTTGCCGCGTAGGTCCATTGATGGTAGGGGCAGGTGAACGTGCGCGAATTTCCTCGTTCGGCCGAGCAAATGCGGGATCCTCGATGGCGGCAGGTGTTGTGGAAGGCTCGCAGCTCGGAGTTCTGGTCCCGTGTGACGATCACCGAGGCATGTGCGATGTCATAGCGAAACCACATGCCAGGCTTGCTGACCTCGCAAGCCATGCCCGCGAAGATCCATTGTCGATGCCAGATGGCTTCGATTTCGGCTCGAAAGACGGCCGCATCCGCATAGAAAGGCTGCGCAAGGCTGAAGCCGGGACGGTGGGAAGTAATGAGGTCGGCAACGCGACTTTCAGCGTGCTGGGGCATCTGGCGATCCTTTCGAGCTATGGGCGTCATGAGAAGACCATGACGTTGCTCTTGGGATGCTAGGGCTACTCCCCACAATTGACTCAATCAAATGTGGGCCCCTGCTCTTCGTTGGCCAGGCTTGTTCTGTGCTTCCTGTTCAACGTCGAACGTGCTCCTGCATCGCACGCTGCAATGGTGATGCTGTCATTGCGGTGAAAAGGGGCTGCGTACGCTCTTGCTTGGATCGTCTCCTTCGGTTGCGTCCAGGCCGTCGTCGCCAGCCGCAATCAGGGTCTTCGCCTTTGGCCGGGCTCGCAGTCAAGAGCCCGGATGGAACGGTGACGTTCCGATATCGTCAAGCGGAGTAATCGTCCTGGCTTCAAACCGGCTTCATCAAGCCGCCTGCGCCTGCCGCAGAGGGCTTTCCGGGCCAGCCGTTGTCGGTTGCTATTCAACCCGTCTTGCCCGGCACGCGAGCGTACCCGTAGCGGTGGGTGCGGAAGGTCTCCTCGGGAATCCAGTTGCCATGAAAGGTGGAGCGTACGCGCACGCCGACGTCGTACAGAGCGACGGGGCCTGCGGTCACGTTCAGCGCGTCCAGCACCGCCATCTCGGAGCGGCCCTCCGCCAGCCGGTTGACGATGACCAGCAGCCAACCATCACCTTCGGGGCTGTCGGGTCGGCGCGGAAGGAAGTGCGGTTCGTGGATGTTGGTGCACGGGCCGAAGGAGTAGCGGCTGATCTCACCGGTGCGCAGGTCGACATGTCCGACGTCGGCGTTGCCATTGAAAATGTCGATGTAGCCTTCGGGCACCTGGGCTGTGTCGCCCGCTAGGCCGGCCATCGTGCCTTGGAGCGAACTGTTCTCCACCGGCCCGGAGGGAGGATGTCCGACGAGCGTCCAGACATGGTTGTAGGAATGACCCAGCCAGCGATCGTCGACGCGCGCAAGTTCGCAGATCGTGCCGAATTTGGACGAAACTTCGAAACCGTGATTGTCGGGCGAGAGATCGATCTCGATGCGCCTGAGTCGCTGCGGGTCGGGCATCGAGGGCTTGGCTCCTTCCTCGGGGAAGTGGAAGGAGATCCAGTTGCCGCGCGAGAGCAGCACGTCGAGGTGAATCTTCGATCCCTCTTGGAAGGCGTTGACCGTGTGTACGAAGCTGACCGGTGGGCCCTCGAACCAGCGGATGTCGGCCGGGGTGCCGTGTCGTTTGACGACCGCAATCTTGGTGCCATGCTGCGGTCGCCATTGGTAGAACAGGCCCGTGCGCTTGACGGCTTCGAGATCGGTGACAAGGGGATAGAAGCCGAACACGACGTAGTTCTCGGTGAACGCGAAGTCGTGCACCTGGCCGGCAAAGGGGGCATCGAACCAGATTTCGTCAGTGACGCGGCCTTCGTGATCGAACTCGTAGAAGACCATATCCGACGTGCCATCGCCTTTGGCCTGGTTGCCGAAGCTGAGCAAAGTGTCGGCCACCGGATCGATCTTCGGGTGTGCTGTTAGGCGCAAGGCCTTGACTTGCCCGTCGTAGTCGAATCGCCCGAGCGTTTCGAGCGTGTGCGGATCCAGCGCCCAGGGGAGGTCGTCCTCCTTCAGGACCAGCAATTTGTCTCTACAAAGCACCGCGTTGGTGTTGGCCGTGCCACCGTGGACGTCAGCCGCCGAGGGGTCCTTGTCGAAAGTATTGCGGTACTCACCGAACAAGGAACGGCCAGCTTTCTCTTGAGCGCGGAAACGGTCATTGCGCACCCAGCGGCTGCGATAGCTGACGGCGCCTTCGTGGAAGCGAAAACTGTGGACCATGCCTTCGCCGTCGATGAAGGCGTCGTCGCCGTGGCGCGGGGGGAACTGGCGATCCGGCCCCACCTTGTACAAGGTGCCGTTCAGATCCCGCGGCGGTTCACCTTCCAGCAAGGCCAGTAGGCTCACGTCGGATTCGACTCGCATCGGACGTCCCCAACCTTGATAGAGCGGGAGTTTGGAAAAACGTACATCAGGCATTGTTGTCTCCTGGGAATTTCTGAGAAGGGCATGAGCCGCGCGTCAGGTAGCGCTCGCCTCATTGCTGCGTGGGGCCCGGTGCCGGGCCACAAAGGCTTTGATTTCTTGCGACAGCAGGTCATTCGGCCTGCCGACAGCCAGTGCCGGCGACAAGTGGTTGTGATCAGGTAGATACAGCAAGTGCGGCCACCCGCCGCGCTTGGTGAACCATCGTTCGACCAGCAGCTGAGCCTGCTGTTGGAACTTCGGGGGGTCGTACTCCGCGACGGAGAACATGCATGGCACAGGGGTCTCAAGCAAACCGCTTAACGATGACTTGGCCCCGAAGTCGGCTGGGTCGGCGCCGTAGTAGGCGGTCTCAAGCGGGCCGCGCTCAAAGGTCGCCAGATCGTACAGTCCCGACAGCAAGACTGCCCCCGCGACTGCGAATCCGCGATGCAATGCAGGCGTCGCCAGGTAACTAGCCACGTGCGCGGCGCCGGCCGATTGCCCGACGAGGAAAATCGACTGCGGATCACCACCGCGTGCGGCCACTTGTGCTTGCAGCAGGTCGAGTGCGGCCGCGAGATCTTCCGCCCCCGCAGGCCAGGGGTGCTGCGGCGCCAGCCGGTAGGTGACGGTGACACCGACCGCCCCCGTCAGCGCAGCCCATGCGCCGAAGTTGTCGTAGAAGGGCAGGCCAGGAGCACGCTTGTCGCCTTGCACGAAACCACCGCCGTGCACGTACACGAGAACTGGCTTGTCGCGGGCGCCGTCCGGCGCGTGAAACAGGTCAAGCCGATGTCGCTCGTGCGGGCCGTAGGCGAGGTCGCGTTCTGTGGTCAGGCCGTTCGGTCGCAACGCCGTCGGCGCCAGGATTGCGGCGGTGTCAGCGAACGTGGTAGGTGCGAGCGCTGTGCCCAGTTCGCGGATCTGCTTCCAGACGTTGTGGTCAGTATTCATAAGGCTTTTCCGTTTTCTAGTACCGTCGATGCATGAAAGGTTATGCGCGGTCATTCAGCAGGAGAAACTCTTTCGGCCGAAGCGACGATTCGACCCGCCGCAACTATCAGGGGTAAACCCGCGAACCGCCCGGTGCGATGCCGTGGGGCAAGGAGTCGTTGGCATTCGCCGTTGCCTTACCCCGAAAGGCGGCCGAGCCATGATGTTCGCGCTCCGAGAGCCGCGTTTTCAATCGACCGTTGTCGTTGGTACTTCAGCTGACCGGATTCGCTCTCGCAGGCGCTTCGGTGTCGGCACTTCGCGGCTTGCGCACGCCGAACGCCACCAATACGAGAGCGATCACGATCGCGATCAGCGCGATCTGCGGGACCACCGCGATGCCAAGGCGTTGCGCCAGCGCGCCGGCCAATGCAGGCGCCAGTGCGCCGCCCAGGATTTCGCCCGTGCCGACGACAAGGCCGGTTGCCGAGTTCGCCAGTGCGGCCGGAACCGCGGCGCTGGTCAGCGGCCCGAGGGTGATTGCTATCGCACCTGAGGTCATACCCAGTGCAACAAACAGGATGGCGAACAACGCCAACGGGTCTGAGCCTATCGATGGGAGCAGCCATAGTGCGGCGACGTTCAAGGCCAGCGTCGCTAGTATCACCGGCTTGCATCCCAGGCGATCGGAGATCGCGGGCACCATTACCATCCCGACCAGACTGCCTATGCCCTGCCCGGCCAGCACCAGTCCCATCTGATCGAGTGACATCTTCAGGTGGTCGGTGAGGTAGTTGGGCAGGAAGGCAGCTAGCGTGATCACGCTGGTCAGGTAGCACGCCATGCACAGTGCGTTGACGATCACCGCGGAGTAGCGCAGGACTGCGCGCACACGTGGCGGCTCGGTCGATGTGGGCCGGTATGCTGGCACGTCGTTCTTCAGCATGTGGGCGATCGCGAGCGCCAGCGCCAGACCGGGGATCGCGACAACGGCGAACACCCAGTGCCAACTCGGCATAACCTTCAGCAGGCCGACCGCGATGAGCGGCCCCAGGCCCAGGCCGAACAACGGCTGTGCCATCTGTTGGAGACCGGTGTTTAAGCCTATACGCGAAGGCTTGGAGACTGTAACCACGGAGACTACTGCAGCCGGCATGTACGCACCGTCACACAATCCCATCAGTGCGCGTATTACCAGCAGGCTTATCAGTCCGGAAGCAAGACCGCTGATCGCGACAAGCACTGAGAAGGCCAACAGAGCCGGCAGCAGTACCCTCTTGCGCCCGATACGGTCCGACAGTCCCCCGGCGAAGATGGACGCGCAACCGCAGGCCAGTGCAAGTGCGGCTGCGACAAGGCCCATATCCTGGTAGTCCAGGCCCAGATCCTTCTGCATTACCGGAAAGAGCGGATTGATGATGAAGCGATCCAGGCCAAGCAGGCCGAGGCCGATGGTCAACAGGCCGACGGCCTTGAATTCGTACTTCGCATCCCACGGGCCGTCAGCGGCGGGTGGTCTGCGCGAAGAAGTCTCCAACTCGCCCGATGCGGTTGACTGCATGTCTTGTCTCCGTGGGGTTGAGGAAGCCTCGATGCGAGGCTTGGGTGCCCGCGTCACCGGCTCGGGCAGGTACTCGGCGTGTATGGAAGCGTAGCGACGAGGACGCCGCGTGGCATATCGGTGCGGTTTACGGCCTCTTTTCGGTCACTCCACCGGACGCCTTGGTCCAGGGTGAGCGCATGTGATAAGGCACCTGTATGAAGACCGTTTCGATACTCTTGATCTGGCCCGCCTCGACTTTGAACATCTCGAGCAGGCTCCAGGTTTGAGGTTCCCGATAGGGGGATCTCATTTCCGTCCCGTCATTCAATCGGTAGCTTCCGACGCGGCCCTTGTGGTCGATAAAGGCGCGTGTTATGACGATGCCGCGGGTCTCGTCCACCAAGAAGAAATCACGTTCCCGGACTCGGTCATTGAACCGATAGAACCCATTCCGGAAGCCCTTCTCCACGTCGGGGAAAGCTGTGCCATTTTCCAGACGGCGGATATCGGGAGAAAAGCGTGTGTGCATGGTTCCATCGTTTCTCTCCAGCGTGCTGAAGTAGCCGTTGGCAAGTTGGATGAGGCTGGCTCGGTCCATCCGCTCCGCTGGCGCCGTCAGGCGCTCGAAATCGGGAGCGTGCCGGAAGCGCTCCACATCCCCGATCGACACAGGCGGGGCCAGATAGCGAGATGTGGCGACCACATGCTCCACGTCAGCGATTCGTCCGCCGCTGACCCTGAGCCGGATCGCGAGGAATCCTGGGACATCTCCTTGCATGATCGACGTGAAGACTCCGACATGGCCCGTCACCGGATCGGAAACCGTGAGTGCGGGTCCGACTTCGCGAGTCACTGTGTCCCATGTGCCATCGGGCAGAGCCATCTCGACGTTGTTTTCCGTGAAGCGCACGTGCGAAGCGAAAGGCGCACGTGCTGGATCGTGCGCCAGGTAGGCCGTGCGATAGCGCGTCCCGATTTCTTCTAGGCATGTGCTATCACACGAGATTTCCTCGGCGGAGGCCGGCCCGGCACCAACGAGAAATATCGCCAGTACCGCGAGCAGCCAGCGCACGATCGCCTTTCCCTGCCGATTGATCGTGCTATTGGTCGCGCGCGAGGGGTTTTCCCATTCGCTTGTTGGGGTCGATTGCATGTGTTGTCTCCTTGTGTGGCAAGCCTTGCCACGTCAAGCGTGGTGTGCCGGAGGCTATGCATTGCGCATCGCCAGGACAACTCCTTTCGGTCGAAGTATCGATTCGGTCCGGCGCAATGATTTGGGGTTAACCCGAGGGGCGGCGACGATCGCGGACAGCAACGACAATCCGTGCTTTGGACCATCAGCCCTGTCCATGAGGTGTGCCAGCCGTGCGATTCAACAAACTCGATCTGAACCTTTTGGTGGCTCTAGACGCCCTGCTGAAGGAGCACAGCGTGACACTCGCCGCGGAGGCTCTGAATCTCAGTCCGTCGGCCATGAGCAACTCGTTGGCGCGGCTGCGTGACTACTTTGACGATGATCTGCTGGTGCAGATCGGTCGCAAGATGGAACTGACGCCTCGCGCGATCAACCTGCAAGAGGCCGTGCGTGACGTGCTTCTACGCATCGACAGCACGATTGCACAGGCGCCGGCCTTTGACCCGCGAACGAGCGACCGGCTGTTCCGAATCCTGGCTTCCGACTACACGCAGATGGTGCTGGGGCCGGCACTGATGGCACTAGCGGCTCAGCGGGGCAGCACGGTGCGCCTCGAGTTCGCGCCGCAGATCAAGCAGCCGCAGCATCTGCTTGAGCGCGGCGAGGCTGACCTTTTAATCATTCCCGCCGGCTACACCTCGCCTGAGCACCCGCACGCACCGATCTATCGTGAAAACTTCGTCTGCATGGTTTGGCGCGAGGGCAGACTCGCGCGCGGTCCGCTGAGCTTCGAGCGCTACGTCGATGCCGAGCATGTCGTGATGCAGCCTCGTGACGGGCGCGTCGACATCTTCGACAAGTCGATCCTCAAGCGCCACGGCGTCAGCCGCAAAGTGGCGGTGGTCACTTACAGTTTCGTCGCGCTACCGGCGCTTCTGGTCGGCACAGACCGCATCGCGACCGTGCACGAACGGATCGCCCATCGCTTGCTTAACGTCTGGCCGCTGGAGACTAGGCCGATGCCCATGGCCTTCGATGCGATGGAGCAGGCGATGCAGTGGCACAAGTTCCGGTCCAAAGATCCGGGGCTGGCTTGGCTGCGGGGACTGATTACTGCGGCGGGGCAACGCATTGATGAGTTCTAAAAGGATTTTTTTGCAAGCGGGCGCCGAAAGGAGAGCAGAAGAAAAAAGATCAGTGCCATCCAGCGGTCGCCGGATGCATATCCTTCACGCTACCCGCACGCCCAGCAAATGGTGGCGCAAATGCGCCAGGCTGAAGAGGTGCTGGCGCGACACCGCGACGCCGATTCGCCGCAGCACCTCGTCATAGGCGTCACACCCTGGATTGGGCAGACCCTGCTCGCCCATGTGCTGCCGCCGTATCGGGCCGAATTGCCGCACGTGCAGTTGGAATTGTTCGACGGCCTGTCGCGCCTCGCTCTGCCACTGCTGCGCGATAGCAGCCTGGACCTGATGATCGGCCGTATCCCGCCGCCGGAGACCATGGAGGGCCTGCAGACCAAGGAGCTATTTACCTATGACGTGACGGTAGTCGCACGAAGCGATCATCCACGCGCGGGAGTTCGTTCCATCGCCGAACTGCTCGACCAGGACTGGATCCTGAATTTCACACCCAACGAGCGAGCCGCAGCAATGGAAAACTTGTTTGGCCAACATGGCTACGAGGCCCCCCGGCGTCGCATTCACTTAGCCCACTCGGTAGCCCTGTCGATGACACTGGTGCAGCAGACCGACATGCTGAGCCTGTGTCCTTGGCCGCTGGTGGAAACTGAAGGGCGCAACAGCGGACTGGTGCTGCTACAACTGCGCGAGCGTTTCCACGCCAGCCACGTCGGCGTGGTGCGTCGCGCCAACCAGGCGCTGCCACATGCGGCGACGCGTTTCCTAGCGCATCTCATGGAACAGACAAACGCCTGTCTGGCCTCGAACGATCCTCGGCTGAAGCGCGTATTCCGCTCGGTGGAACTGCTGGCGGAAGAACAACCAGCCAGTTAGTTCATCGATCAGGAGCGTCCGGTTCCGACACGCGGGTTGCCTTGGCGAAGTTCATCGCCATTTGCAAGCAAGCTATCAGCCTGCCTGAGATGGAACGGGATTTGTCGCCGCATTGCGTTGCGGAGCGCATCGATAGAGGACGTAAACGATCCCGATCCATGCTGGAAGAGCAATGACCGACGATCGGATGCCGGGCGTCATCCACATTACGACCAGCAGAAGAGCTAACGCGGCAAGGCACAGGTAGTTGGTCATTGGCGAAAACGGTGCCCGGAAGGTCCGCACGGTTCCCTTCGCTTCATGCACTTTGCGATACTTCAGATGCACCACGATGATGATGGTCCAGGTGAGGACGAGTGCTGCCACCAGGAGTGACATAAGCATTTCAAGGGCTCCGGCAGGAGCGACGTAGTTCAACACAATGCACAGTGCGGTAAAGACGGCGGGATACGCAATGGCCCGCACGGGAACGCCACGCGCGTTCACTTGCATCAACGACTTCGGGGCATCGCCTTGCAGCGCCATGCCGAAGAGCATTCGACTGGTGCAGTACACCATGCTGTTGTAGACCGACAGCGTGGCGGTGAGGATCACGAAGTTGAGCAGGTGCGCGGCCACATGCTTGCCCAGGCCTGAAAAGACCAACACGAACGGGCTGCTGCTATAGGTGCCGCCACCGGCCTTGAGCTGCGCGACCAGATCATTCCACGGCGTGAGTGACAGGAGCACGACCATCGCGCCGACATAGAACATCAGCACTCGGATGATGATCTGATTGATGGCCTTGGGAAGGACCTTGCGTGGCTCCTCCGTCTCGGCGGCTGCGAAGCTGAGCATTTCCACCCCGCCGAAGGCGAACATGACGAAGGGAAATGCCATCACCAGTCCGGTGATACCGTTCGGCAGGAAGCCACCGTGCGACCAGAGATTGTTCACGGACTGATTCGCATCTTGTGTGGTGCACAGGAGGTAGATGCCCATCACAATCATCGCGACCACCGCCACGAGCTTGATCAGCGCGAACCAGAACTCGAACTCGCCAAATGCCTTCACGTTGATGAAGTTCACTGCGTTGATGAGCACAAAGCAGACCGCGGCCGTCACCCAGACCGGTATATCTGGCCACCAGAACTGGATGAACTTGCCAACGGCCGTCAGTTCGAGCATGCCCACCAGAACACACATGGCCACATAGTTCCAACCGGACAGAAAGCCGGCGAAGCGGCCCACGTAGCGGTTGGCAAAGTAGCTGAACGATCCAGCCGTGGGCTCCTCGGTCAGCATCTCGCCGAGAAACCGCATGATGAGGAAAACGATCAGCCCGCCAATGGCATATCCCAGGATCACACCGGGCCCGGCGAGTTCGATGATCCCTGCCGAGCCAAGGAAAAGGCCGGTGCCGATCGTTCCGCCCAAGGACAGAAGCTGAATGTGTCGGTTCTTCAGCTTGCGCTCAAGCTGCCCGGTAGAAGTGGATGCATGCATGATGGTCACCCTTGCCGAGTTCAGTTGGTCACGAAGAAGAGCTTGGCTTGGCTGCCGAAGTAGGTGACGGTAGTCCCTTTGGGCAACTCGATCACATCGCCGGCCCTTCCTTCGACGCGGGCGCCGTCTTTGGCCTCCACGCCGAATGTGCCCTCAAGCACCAGAATGACCTCGTCGTAGGTCAACGTCTTGGGCTCGGTCACGCCCTCGCAGCCACCAAAACCACATGGCAGGACGGCACCCTCGTCGTCGCGGATGGCCCAGGAAATGTCAGCAGCGCCCTGGGGTGCGCCGGCACGGGCCTGCGTTTCGATGGCGTTGGCTGGAATCAGTCGAACGGTCTTCACGGTCATGTCTCCTCGGAGGGATGTTGGATGGATGGAAGGGGGGGAGCGCCCCGGTTCATTCGCTATCGCTCGGCTCGGCCACGCCACATGTCCCACATCATCGTGAGGCCGACGCCGATGTCGCGCAGCGGGCGCGGGGGGATGTAGTCGGCGGTTCCCTGAGCCAGAAAGTCCGCGATCAGCGGGTTTTCGCGGCCGGCAGCCACATCCGCGATGAGCATGCCAGCGGCGGTATGGCGCACGATGCCAGAGCCGTTGCAGCAGGATGCGGCAAAGGCGTTCGCAGCAATCTGGCCGAAGGCAGGTGCGTGGTTGCGGGACACGGCCAGCCACCCCATCCAGAAGTGCTCGAGCCCCATGTCTCCCAATTGAGGAAAACGTCGGCGCAGCAACCCCAGGTTCATTGCCTTCGCCTTGGTCCGACGCTCCTCGGTGGTGCGCAGGGTTGGCGAGTACTCGAAACCTTGGCGAATCATCAGGCGCCGGTCACGTGTCAGTCGGAGAGTGGATCCAGCAATGCTTTCCGCTGGGGTGACGCCCCAGGTGTGGTCGGTGCCCAGCATCGCGACTTGCGATTCGGTGAGCGTGGGCGTGAGGCTGGCGAAAAGCAGGATGGGCATCTGGCGTTCGCGGTACACGCCAAACGATTGTGAATAGGCATTCACCGCCAGAATCAGCTTGCGCGCACGGATTCGCCCCAGGGCGGTTCGCACCAGAGGGGATGGGCCATCGAGGTCAACCTCAATGGCCGGCGAGTTCTCGAACAGCTGCACCTGCGCAGGCAGACTGTCCGCCAGGCCGCGTATGAGCGCTGCGGGGTTCAGGAGATAGGTGCCCGGCGTGTAGATGGCGGCGCGGTAGTAGTTCGTGCCGAGACGGTCCTGGAGCTTCTTCTGGTCAAGCCACTCGTATGGCTCCTTCCAGGTGTCAAGGTTGGCGGCGTAGTTCTTGAGTGTTTGCGCGGCCACCTCGTGCGTCACGGCGACGTGGTAGCGACCGGACTTCTCCCAGTCACATGCGATCGCGTGCTCTTTGACGAGACCATCAAGCTCATTCAGGGCGAAGTGGCCGATGCGAATGGCGCGTCGGCCTTGTTCGGTGGCCTCTGCGGACGTGCCGGGCGTGTGCGGCAGATCGATGGCAAAGCCTGAATTCCGTCCAGATGCGTTTTCGCCGACGACACCGGCTTCGATCAGCGCAATCGAGGCGGAGGGCTGCAGCCGCGCAAGCTGACGAGCCGCGGCGACGCCCGCATAGCCGGCCCCGACCACGACCCAGTCCACGTCGAGGTCGCCCTGCAGGGGAGCGCTCGGCAGCCGCGCGGGCAGAAGCGCGCTCCATCCATTGGTGCGGTCATCAGCGGGAAGGCGGTCGACGAGACGGGGCATGGCGGTTTCGTGTGTTCTGCGGGCGAGCGGTGGCGCCCTCTGGGGCCGGATTGTCGGGGGTGCATGAGAGATATGCAATATTTAATTATTGTTTATTGGTAATGGTTTCACCCGATCGGCATCTGTAGAAATGCGAATCGGGGCGTAACCGGGCGGACTTGGTCTAGAGTGCATGCCGCGGCGACCAGCGTCGCCATCTGGAATGAATGACATATGCAAGGAAACAAGAGCATGGACACGATGCCTCGCATCGTCAGCCGACCGGTTCACCGCCGACGCAGCCAGGCCGAGCGAAGCGAAACGACGCAGCGCAAGATCATCGATTCGGCCGTTCGGCTGCTTCAGAGGGTGGGTTTCCAGCAGACCAACCTGCAGGACATTGCACGCGGAGCCAAGATTTCTCTGGGGGCGTTACAGCACCAGTTTGGTAGTCGGCAGGTACTCATGGAGAAAGTCGTCGATGAGGTCATGGCGCCACTCGCGCCCGTCGGAGCGGCTTGGCCGGAGGATGCGTCCGGCCTCCCATTGGAAACGCGTGCTCGCGAGTTCGTTTGCCTTGCGTGGCAGCGGGTCTATGCGCCGCCCAGTTACGTGGCAACGTGGGGTTTGTTCTTCGGCTGCAAGACGACGCCCAGGCTGTTCAAGCGTATCGACGAGCACCGGCAAAGGGTTGATCCGATGTTCTTCGCACAGTTTGTGGACGTCTTCCCCGAGATCTCCCGCAACCACCCGCAGCCTGAGCGTTTCGCCGCGGTGGTGTTCGCTGCCCTCAGGGGGCTCGCCGTCATGCGCCTGTTCAAGATCGACGAGGTAGCCACAGAGCAAGAGCTCGAGGTCATTTCGCAGATCATCGTGAAGGCTGGCGAAGCGTGAGGCCGGCGCATGGCTGCCGGTTTCATACGCGTTGTCCATACGTGTTCGACCGGTGTGCCAATGAGGAGCCTATGCTGAGAGTGCGGGCGGGAGCGCCCCACAGTGTGGCCTGTCACCTTGATGAGTTGCCCGGAACCCGAAGCTGATGACGGCTATGTCGGGCGGGATCCGGACGCCGCTCGCGCGGCGCTTCAGTAAGACATGAGGTCCCGGGCGACGTGGACCGGCCCCTGATAGAACTTGCGCACAGCGTCGATGAAGAGTGAGTCCGGCTCGCCCCGTCCTGGAATGAGATGGGTAAGCACCACTTCCTTCACCCCGGCGGCTTGAGCAAGCCGCCCAACGTCTTCAGCCGTGGTGTGATCCTGGACCATGTGCTGATACAGCCCCTGCGCCAGGAGCGGGGGAAGTTCCTGCAGCTTCTTCTTGATGGAGGGCAGGTCCACTACCTCGTGAACGAGGAGGTCTGCTCCTCGTGCGAGTTCGAGCATGGCCTCGCACTTTCCCGTATCGCCACTGAAGACGACGACCTTGTCCGGTGTCTGGAAGCGGTACGCGTAGGATTTGTCTTCGCTCCGTGTGCCGCCTGCGAGATCTGGATGGAAGTGGCAATTCTCCACTGCGGTGACGGTAACCAGTTCATCCTTGAACACCGACCCTGAACGCTGGATGTCGTGGGCCTTGAACATCTCCTGCGGCTTGCGCAGACCCTTGGAGTCGGCCATTCGGATGCGAGCGTTCGGTGCGAAGTACTGGAGGAACCCATCGAGCATGGATTCCGTGCCGGCCGGCCCCCACACGTGGATGTCCGCACGGCGGCCTGTGCTCCAGGCCAGCCCCATGATCGTGCCCCAATCGGCATTGTGATCGTCGTGATTGTGTGTGATGAAGATGTGGTCGATCTTGCGCACGTCGAGTCCGGCGGCCAGCAACTGGCGTCCGACTCCATTGCCCGCATCCACCAGATAGACCCGGTCCTTGACCACCACCGCGTTGGCGGGCTGGCTTCGTTCCAGAGAAAGCAGCGGGCCGCCGACGGTGCCCAGCGTGATGATGCGGGTCTGCGCCGCTGCGAGTGCCGCGTGCAAGCTGAGGGCCAGCGTGGCCAGCCCAACGGCGATTTCCCGAAATTTCATGGTCTTGTCTCCAGGGTTGTGAATCAGATTGAGTGGGAAGAGCCTGCGCCGGCCGTCGCAACTGGTGCGGCGCAGCGGGTTCGCGCTGCAAGGGGCTTACTTTTGAAGGGGGACTATCGCGAGTGACGAGATGGCATTTGCGATGACACGGGAGCTCTGTGCGTCGTAGAGCGTCGCGTGGGCGAACGTGACTTTCCGGCCAACCTTGTCCACGCCCGCCACCGCCAGGAAGTCGCCTTCCTGTCCGGCCGTCTGCATATTGACGGTCAGGCTGATAGTGGAGCAGGTGAACCCCGGCTCCAACCGCGCCAGGACCGTCATGGCCATGGCGAGATCAAGCATGCTCGCGAGCGTGCCTCCTCCCACAACGCCGTTACCTTGCGTCGCGGCGCGAGGTGCTGTGAACCGCAACACCAGCTCATCTCCTCGTACCTCGACTAGCTGCGCCGAAAGATTCGCTAAGGCCGGGTTGACGTCGAGTGGCACATGGCGTTGACCGCTGGCCACGGCCTTGGCCACATAGGCCCGGGTGGGGTTGTCTTCCTGCAGCACGAATGACGACGAAAGCGATTCCATCGGTCAAGCACCCAGCAACGTGCTACGAGCGTAGTCCGCCGTAGCCACCTCGTAGCCGAGGTCCTCAATGATCCTGGCGGCCTTGGCGACAAGTTCGGCGTTGTCGCGCGCAAGCTTTCCGGGCGACACATACAGGTTGTCCTCGAGGCCGACCCGCACATGACCACCGAGGATGGATGCGGTCGCCACCATCGGGAATTGTTCCGGTCCGATGCCGAAGGCACTCCAATTCGCTCCGGCGGGAAGCAGACGTTGCATCTCGGCGACGACGGTCGGCGTCGCCGGTGCGCCCCAGGGAACTGAAAGGCACAGCTGGAAATAGGCGCTGCGGGGAATCGCCCCCATGCCGATCAAGTGGCTGGCAAGGCGCGCGTGGCCGAGGTCGAAGATCTCCAACTCCATCGTGACTCCAGCCTTCGCGATCTCCGCTGCCATCTCGCGCAGGTGCTGCGCGGTATTCACAAAGGCCGCCTCACCGAAATTCATTGTGGCGACATCGAGACTGCAGATGTCGGGCTTGAGCTTCACCACGTGCGCCACGCGTTCTTGCGGGGTCATCAGCTCTGCGTCTTGGATGGCTGCAATCCGGAATGGCGGATCCGTGGGGATCGTCAGCAACGTGCCAGGCCCTGTGGTCAGGTTGATCAGGACGCCACAGCGCGAATCGCGGATGCGATGAACCACCTCCTCGTAGTAGGCGAACTGCGTCGAGGATTTGCCGGTCTGCGGATCGCGCACGTGGATATGCACGATGGAGGCGCCGGCACGGGCGGCGTCAATGGCTTGCTCTGCAATCTCGCGTGGAGTCACGGGTACTGCGGGATTTCTGGGTCGTGTGTCTCCAGCTCCCGTCAAGGCGCAGGAGATGATGACGGGAGGGCGTTTGCTCATGGTGTTTTCCGTTCAAGGGATGGAGGAAGCCGGGCGCAGGGCACCGCACGGCACGACCGTTTGTTTGAGATGTAGTCGATACGGATCGTATCGTTATTTATATTAATGCGTCGGCACTGGGCCGGTCAACGGTTGGATCGCCAAGATCTTGCTTAAGAGGCTAGGGGTTAGTACTGACGAATGAAGATTAAATCGAGACGTATAGTTTCGCAAATCTATTCACCTCATCACGGAGTCAAAGTGAAACTCGGAAGATTTGTGGTTCAAGGTCTTGATGGCCCCGTCCAGCGCATTTGCATGGTTCTGCCGGAGCAATCGCGTGTTATCGATTTGCGTGCGGCCGAGGCTTTGCGCCAGCAGGCCCGCGGCGCGAGCCGCGAGGCGGCTCTGCGCTACGCCTCGGTCGTATTCCCGGAAAGCATGTCGGCTGCCATCGCCTTGGGGCAAGAATTCCTCGATACGGCGGCGGAGGCTGCGCAAAAGTACGGGGACGAGGCTTCGCTGCCGTTCGACGGCCTGAAGTGGGCTTCCGCCTGTGATCCGTCGATCGTGCGCGACGGACTCACCTTCGTGAAACACATCCGGCAGTTCCACGAGCGTATGAAACTCACGCCTGCGCCTGCCCTGCTGCAGGTGCCTGGCTACTTCAAAGGTTCGCCGTGGACCGTGATCGGACACGAAGCCGAAGTGCCGTGGCCCTCCCGTTGCGACAAGATGGACTACGAACTGGAGATCGGCTGGGTGATCGGCCGCAGCGCCCACAACATCACGCCAGAGACCGCTCGTTCGCACCTTTTCGGCGTGACCATCTTCAATGACTTCTCGGCACGCGATCTGCAGGCCAATGAGTTCGCCATCGGCATGGGGCCCACCAAGAGCAAGGACTTTGCCTACGGCATCGGGCCGTGGATTACCACGATCGACGAGTTCTCCCGTCTCGACAACATTCGCATGTCCGTACGTGTTAACGGCGAGACTTGGGGGGAGGGCGACAGCTCGGAGCTGCTCTGGAGCGTCGAAGAACTGATCGCCTACGTCTCGCTGGGCGATCACGTGCAGCCGGGTGACGTCATCGGCTCGGGCACGATGGGCAACGGTTCGGCCCTGGAGCTGGGGCGCAGCCTCAATCCGGGTGATGTGGTGGAACTGGAGGTCGCCGGTGTCGGGGTCTTGCGCAACCGCATGGCGCAGCGCGAGCAGGGCACTTGGTGGCCGGAGCCGCGCAAGCCGTTCATGTGAGTGCCGCACAAATGAAATTCTCCCTGGGCACCTTTTCGCGGGATGGCGGATCGCGCTTTGCCGCTATCTGCTTCGAGGACCGTGTGCTACCTCTCAAGGAGGTGCATGCCGATGCGCAGCGTTGTGGGGCCGCCTGGTCTGCAGGGGCGTCTGTGCTCGACCTGCTGCAGGACTGGTCCAGGAACCTGGTGGTTTTGCGCGCCCTGGCGCAACAAGTGTCGGGGCTGCACCCGTCTGCCGTGGCCATGTCCACTTTGCGAGTGCATGCCCCTGTCGACCTGCCACGGCAGGTGCTCTGCACGGGGGCCAACTATCGCAAGCATGTCGTGGACCTCACGCTGGACATGGGCGTCGGTCCGCCGGGGCTCGAAGGAGAAGCGTTGCGCAAATGGGCCGAGGACATGATGGACGAACGGCTGGCCAACGGTGAGCCCTACGTGTTCCCGAAACTGCCGTCGGCCATCACTGGCGCCTTCGATCCGGTCGTGCTTCCCGCAACCACGCACAAGCCGGACTGGGAACTCGAACTCGCGGTGATCATCGGCCGGCGAGCCCGCAATGTGCGGCGCGAGGACGCGCTTGACCATGTCGCTGGCTACTCGGTGGTGAACGACATCTCGGCGCGTGACCTCATTGCACGCACCGACTACAAAATGCTAGGTACGGATTGGCTGAGGTCCAAGTCACCGCCCACCTTCATGCCCTTCGGTCCGACCTTGGTGCCCGCGTGCTTCGTGCCGGACCCGCAAAGGCTGCGCATGACGCTCAAGCTGAACGGGCAGACCATGCAGGACGAATCCACGGCGGACATGCTATTCGACGTCGCGCGACAGATCGAATACATCAGCTCGCATGTCGAGCTGTGGCCCGGCGACCTCATCGCCACGGGGTCGCCTGCGGGGAATGGCACGCACTACAACCGATTCCTGCGCGGCGGCGATGTGATGGATTCGGAAATCCAAGGACTGGGCAGACAGCACAACGCCTGCACGGTGGAATCGGCTGGCCGATGAAACATGGCCGTGCGAAGGCGGGCGAGGAGATATGACATGACACAGACAAACAAGATTCTCGTGGTGGGCAGCGGCATCGGCGGCGCGACGGTGGCCTATGCGTTGCGGCGTGCGGGGCTGGAGGTGCACTGCATCGACAGCAAATCCGCAACGCCAACGGCCGGCGCGGGCATCTGCCTGCTGCACAACACCATGCGAGCTCTGGCCACGATCGGGCTCGCCGAGCAATGCCTCGACAGCGGCATTGCGTTCCAGGTGTTCAAGCAGCATGACTTCACGGGCCGTCTGGTGGCTTCGAACCCGGCGCCCCCGGGATGCGGCATGCGAAGGCCAGAACTGGCACGCATCCTCGAGGGGGCGGCGGCATCCGCCGGGGCGCTGCTCGAGAAGGGGCTGACCGTCAGCGACCTCATTGATCGCGGTGACAAGGTGGAGGTCACCCTGTCCGACGGTCGGCAGCAGGAATATGACCTGGTGGTGGCTGCGGATGGCGCCTATTCCAAACTCCGCGACCGTGTATTCGGAACCGAGCACAAGGTGCGCTTCGCTGGCCAGAGTGCGTGGCGCTTCAATGCGCCGCGACCCGCCGAAGTGGATGGTTTCTGCCTGTACCGCTCGGCAGACGGCAAACGTACCGTCGGCGCGATTCCCACTTCGCGGGACACTTGCTATCTGTTCTTCCTGGAAAACAGCGCGGAGCACCTGCATATGCCGGAGAGCGAGCTCCACGTCTTGCTGCGTGAGCGGCTGGCAGGCTTCAGCGCTCCTGTGATCCAGGATTCACTCGCGTTGGTGTCTGGGCCCGCTCAGGTCCTGTTCCGGCCCTTTGATATCACGCTGGTGCCATCGCCGTGGCACAGGAGTCGCGTCGTGCTCCTGGGCGACGCAGCGCATTCGCCCACGCCCCAGATGACTTCGGGCGGTGGTATGGCGATCGAGGACGCTGTGGTGCTGGCTGAATGTGTCGCCGCCTGCGACAGCATTCCGCAAGCGCTGCAGGCGTACTCGCAACGACGCTTCGAGCGTGTCAAGGTGGTTTATGACGCCTCGCTGCAACTGTGCAACTACGAGCGTGATCCTGTGCCCAGTCCTCAGCAGACCGCCGCCTTGCTCCTGAAAACCTACCAGTACCTTGGCCAGCCGATGTGAGCATCCGGCCACCACCATCTCAACAGGAACCAACCACAGTGAATACAGAAACCATCGTCGACGGGATGCGGGAGAAGGCGCACCCACAATTGCGCCCCGTACGTCGCATCGTCACGGGCGAGAACGCGCAGGGCAAATCGATCTTCATCTCGGACGGGCCAACGCCGAACCACACCAGTGATCCTGGCTCGCCACCGGCCCATGTGGTCTGGGCCACCGGGGAGTCAGCCGCACCGGGCACCGATCCGGCGCCCGCCGGGCACGCGTTCGGATTCCATTCGAAGGGAGGATCCCTCCTGCGCATCGTGGATTTTCCGCCCGACGCCAGCTACGACACGTCGGCGCTGGCGCGCTTCCTGGACGATCACGGTGTTCGCGATCCCGGGAACGCACGGCACTTCTGGTTTCACAAGACGGCATCCCTGGACTACGCAATCGTGCTGGAGGGGGAGATCTATGCGCTCATGGATAACGGCGAGGCGCTCATGCGGTCGGGCGACGTCCTGATTCAGCGTGCCACCAACCATAGCTGGTCAAATCGTTCCAGCAAGCCATGCCGCATGGCCTTCGTTCTGCTGGATCTCGAGCCCGACGGGGAGGCTTGAGGCGATCCATGACGGCGTCATGCAACGTGAGTGCTACATCCGTCGGTCGCCGACAGCGCGGTTGTGTAGCGTCGGCCTGGTGAGTCCCGGATAATTAGCTTGTCATTGCAGATTGCACAGTACCTTGCCTACCAAGACTTCTTCCAAGGGAACAGCGGCAAAGCCCGGCGCACGTTCCTCCCCCCGTTCATCCGCTCGCCCCGCCACTGCGGGGGGCGGCGCGCCGCCTCCTCGCTCTCCTGGGCGAGTGCGCAGCGATGCTTCGCGCGTTGCCATCCTGGATGCGACGCTCAAGCTTCTGGGTACGACGCCGCTGCAGCAAATCTCCATCGAGTCGATCGCACGTGAGGCAGGCGTCGGCAAGGCCACGATCTATCGCTGGTGGAGTTCGAAGGCCGCGGTGGTCATCGAGGCGTTTCTGCACACGCACCTGAGCCACACGCCCATGCCAAGGGTCGGTAGCCCGAGCGAGGCACTGATCCGCCACATCCATCTGCTGATCGATGAGTACAACGGCTGGTCGGGGCGGGTCGTCGCCCAGGTCCTGGCCGAAGGGCAAGGCGATCCGGATGTGTTGCGCGAGTTCCGCGAGCGCTTCTGGTACGGCCGGCGCGCGGTCGTGCGGGAAGTACTCGAAGATGCGCGCCGCCGCGGTGAAATCCGAAGCGACATGGATGCGGAACTGCAGATGGACATGCTCTACGCGCCCATCTACTTTCGGCTTCTGGTGGGGCACCTCCCCTTGGACAAGAACTTCGCAGACACGCATTGTGCTGCAGTCATGCAGGTGCTGGCACCGCCGGAAACGGGGACTGTTGCGCCGCCGGCGCAGCGGCGCAAGTCTGCCTGATCCGCGCCGGGAGTGTGGTGTTCAACCTCGCGGCAAGACAGAGGTCTCGACCAGTTGTTCGTACGTGGTGTCTGCACCAGGAAGACCTGCCTTGCGGCGCTGCGTGATCAGCAGCTCTACGCCAACGCGATCCGGGCATAGCGACACCGGGGTCGTGGACAGCATGGCTTCCACAGCCGGCGCAGGGAAGCCCTCGCGCGCCAGCGCCTGTCGCGCGGCGTCGGGGTCGGCGCCCATGTGCTGGCGCGCGCGGTCCAATCCGGCCAGCCAGCTCGACAGGGCCGGTCGAAGCCGATGCAATTGGCGCGCGCTGACGACCAAGCCTTGTCCCGGGAATTCAGGATACAGCGCTTGCACACTGGCGAGGCGACTCAGGCCCGCCTCGAATGCCATGACGTCGAAAGGTGGTCCTAGCAAGGTGGCGTCGCCGCGACCAGCGACCAGCGCATCGAAGCGTTCCTTGACTCCACCCACCATTTCCAGCGCATAGGCGTCGGAGGTGATATCTCGTTCGGCAAGCATGGCGCGCAGCGCCACCACAAAGCCGTTGCGCGGCGCATCCACAAGCAGTGTGGCTCCGCGCAGGTCCTCCAGCGCGGCCAGGTCCCTCCGCCCCACGAGCGTCAGCGGGGTCGTGCGCTCCAACTGGGCGATCACTCGAAGATCCTGTGGTCCCGCGCGTAAGTTCCAATCCATCACGTTGTCGATTGCGGTGACGACCGCATCCACCTGGCCCGACGCAAGGGCCTCGAACTGCGCCTCTGACGAGGGGTTGCGCTGCGCGTGTAGCTCGATAGACGAAGTCAGAGCCCACGCTTCGGCAGCGACGGCCAGGGGGGAGGGAACGAACCAGTGCAGGTGAAGCGTGTGCATGAGTCTCAGTCTCTGTGTGGGTTCTCGACGATGTCGATCGCGGCAAGAATCCATCCCTGTGCGTCGATCTCCAGTTCGACCGGCGTCAGCGAACTGCCCAGACAAGGGCCGAGGGTGCAGCGACCCGATGCAATATCGAACTCTGCAGCGTGTCCGCTGCATACGATGCGATTCGCGTCGAGATTCAGATAGCCGTCGCGCCGCCACGCCATGGGGCTGCCAGGCCAGTGCGGGCAGTCATTCCGATAGCCGTACACCGTGCCTTCGTGTCTCACCAGGAACATGCTGTCTTGGCCGGGACGATCCCCCGCGAAGCCTTGGGCCGAGCCATCCTTCAGTTCATCGACGCGGCAGAGTCGCCGTAAGGCCATGGCTATTCGGCCTTGGGCGGCGGACCGCCCGGAGCCCACTTCTCCCGCCAATCGAACAGGAAGATCTGCGACATGTCGGTTTCGGCCGCCACCTCGCGTGGCACCCATCGGTCATCGTGAAGATCCATGTCGGCGTCGTACTCGATGTGGCAACCCAACGGGGAGTTGAAGTACCAGAACCAGTTGGAGCCAAAACGATGTCGACCCGGCCCCCAATACGACTGATAGCCCTTGTTCGCCAGATTCCATCCTGCCGTCATCAACTCGCTCGGACCACCCATGTGGAAGGTGAAATGTTCGCAACCCTGCATGTGCGGCGGCGTCTTGATCATGAAAAGGGTGTGATGCTCGATCGTGCCAGCGGGCCGAAGAAAGGGGCCCATGCCGATGAAGCGATCGCTGACTCGAAAGCCCAGGCGCTGCGTGTAGAAGGCTTCCGCCCGTTCGAGATCGGGAACGAAGTAGACGACGTGGGACAAGGTGCGCGGCCGCGGTTGCTCGCCGGACCCCGACGATGGCGAGACGGGCGTGTTGACCGGCCGATTCGGATCGCCTGGTGCGTTAACTCGCTCCGCGGGCAGATTGACAGGCTGTCGTCTGGACACCTTGAAACCCAGGACAAAGCCGACGTCATCGGTGCATTCGAGGGAGTCATCAGGCAGTTGCTTCACCTCGCGATCGCGACCGAGTTCTTCGGCGATCGCGCGAAGCGTGTCTGCGTCGGCGACGCCGTACACAGTCTTTCGCAGCATGTTCGCCGTTTCCAGCGTCTTAGGAGGAAGAGTGGGATCGTCCGCCGCCTTGATGACGACGGCCGTGCCGTCCAGGGCCTCGAAACGCCCCTGCCCGCGTGGCAGGAGACCGTAGTCGGCAAGGAATTGTTCGGCGGCGACGACGTCGGGAACGCCGAATACAAGCTCGTCGGGTCCGATGATGTTCATGAGGTCAACTTTCTTTGATGAATGCAATGGAGATGGCGCTCAGTTGGTGGCGGTTTCGGTGGTGGTCGCCACCTTACGCACCGTTCCTCGACCTGCCTGCATGAAGCAGAGCGCGCTGATCGTCGCCGCGACGGCAACTGCCCAGCCGATGCTGGTGTAGCCCAGGTTCTGGGCGACGACACCGCCGACGATCGGCCCCATGGCCGAGCCGGTCATCGTGATGACGGGGGTTGCTGCGACCGCTCGCGTGGAGGCGTCGTTGCGAGCGAGGAAAGCGAACACGAAAGTGTGGGTGAAGATCATCACTGCCGGGAAAACCGCGGCTGCAAAGGCGTAGGGGCCAAACTGCGACGACTGGGTGAGCGTCAGGCCCAGAATGACTTGCAGTAGGGGGCCCGCAACCATCACTGCCTGCGCGGACAGCTTGCGCTCAAGTACCGCGGCGAGAACGCCCGGCAACAGGTTCACGATGCCAACGGCTAGCAACACCCCCATCACCAACTGCTTGTTGAAGCCGTGCGCGTCGCCGATGCGTTCCATATAGCTGAGCATCATCGAGTGGCTCAGCGTCATGAGGCTGGTGCCGACCATGGCGAACCAGACGCCGCGCGCGAGCGGCGCTTGCGGCACCTGCGCGATCTGCATGTCGACCCGGGAAAGTGCGCTTGCCCGCGCAGGAAATCCGATCACCGCGGCCAGAGCTGCCACGAGCATGATCGATCCCAGGACGATGAACAGCATGGACCCACCCTTGATGCTCACGAGCTGCGGCACTCCGCCGAGGAAGCCGAACGACAGAACGCTCAGCGCGGTGAATGCGATGGCGATCAGCCGGTGAGGATTGGCGCTCGCGCCGATGGTCGAATGGGTGATCGAAAGAGCGCATCCGACGCCCAGGCCGCCGATGACGTGCAACAGCGCCATCGTTCCATAGTCCTTCGTCGTGGATAGGGCGAAAAAGGCCGCTGCGGCCACACCAAAGGCCGCCGGGACCACCATCGGTCCCCGGATGCGATTGACGCGCGGCGAGACAAGAAGGCTGCAGGCGACGACCGCTGCCAGGAAGAGTGTGACCAGCGATCCTGCGCGCTGCGGTTCGAAACCAAACTGCCCGATCAGGACGATACCCACCCAGACCGGCAGCGCGACGATGTCGATCATGCCTGCGCAGTGGCCCAACACGAGAGAGGTGCGGCCTTTCAGGCCATCAATCGATCTGTCCATGGTGTCTCCAGGAAAAGAAGTTCTACTTTTAAATACGATACGACTAGTCTCGCTATGTGTGAATGGTAGATCGATCATCGGGTGCCGATATGGGGGCAAACCCGAACGATAGTGACGGATGTTTCCCATTGCCCTGGGGACAAGGCAAATGCAATCAGGGCGGGTTTTCCCTCGGTTCTCGCGATTAAATCACGCTTATACAATACGACCCGTATCGCAATGAATTTGGCGCCGTGCTCTTGTCGAGGAGCGCCCAGAAGCCTTGCTCGCTTTGGATATGAACCCCACCGAAAGGAATGCTGTGGCTCGCCACCTTCTCAAGAACCCGGATCTGTTCCGCGAAGCCGCGCTGATCGACGGGAAATGGATCACCGAGACAGCCCACGGCTACTCGGAGCTGCGCAACCCCGCCACGAACGACATCCTTGCAAAGCTGCCGCGCTGCAAGGAAGAGGAGGCCACACGCGCCGTCGTGGCCGCAGACAAGGCTTTTCGCGCGTGGCGTCAGACCACGGCCAAGCACCGCTCGCAGGTGTTGAGCCGCTGGTGGTCCCTGATCGTCGAGAACAAGGAAGACCTTGCAACGCTGATCACGCTGGAAGAGGGGAAGCCGCTGAACGAAGCGCGTGGCGAGATCGACTACGCCGCAGGCTTTGTGCAGTGGTTTGCCGAGGAGGCCAAGCGTGTACGCGGCGATGTGATCCCGGCGCCTCGGGAGACGCAGCGCATCGTCACGCTCAAGCAGCCGATTGGCGTGTGCGCGGCCATCACGCCGTGGAACTTCCCGGCCGCCATGATCACGCGCAAGGCCGGCCCGGCACTGGCAGCCGGTTGTTCGATGGTGGTGAAACCGGCGAGTCAGACGCCGCTCACTGCGCTGGCCCTCGGCGAACTCGCGCTGCAGGCGGGTGTTCCCGCCGGGGTCTTCAATGTCGTGACGGGCGGCGACACGCGAGCCATTGGGGGCGTGTTGACCTCTCATCCCCTGGTGCGCAAGGTCACCTTCACTGGGTCAACCGAAGTCGGCCGGGTTCTGCTGCAACAGTCTGCCTCGACGATCAAGAAATGCTCCATGGAGCTGGGAGGCAACGCGCCCTGCATTGTGTTCGATGACGCCGACATCGATACCGCGGTGGAGGGCATCCTCGTCGCGAAGTTTCGCAATACCGGACAGTCGTGCATCGCCGCCAACCGCGTGATGGTCCAGGCCGGCGTCTACGATGCACTCGCCGCGCGGCTGGCGCAGCGTGTGGAGCAACTCAAGGTCGGCAACGGGCTGGAGCCCGGTGTGCAGATCGGCCCGATGATCGACGCCGGCGCGGTGAGCAAAGTCGAGGAGCACGTCGACAACGCCGTGGCCGGCGGTGCGCGCGTACTGACCGGCGGCCGGCGCCACGCGCTCGGCGGTTGCTTTTATGAACCCACCGTGCTGGCGGATGTTGCGGCCGGCATGGCCGTGGCGGTGGAAGAGACCTTCGGCCCTGTGATGCCGCTCGTGCGCTTCGATAGCGACGAGGATGCCATCGCGATGGCCAACGATACCGAGTTCGGGCTCGCTTCCTACCTGTTCAGCAAGGACGCAGCGCGCATTTGGCGCGTGGCTGAAGCGATCGAGTCGGGCATGGTCGGCATCAACACGGGCCTGATCTCCAACGAGCTTGCCCCTTTCGGCGGCATCAAGCAAAGCGGCCTAGGCCGGGAAGGCTCGCACTACGGCATCGAGGAGTTCCTCGAACTGAAGTACCTGTGCTGGGACGGCCTTCATCCTTCCTTCGCCTGACAGACCACGGAGAGAAAACTCATGAGTACCCATCCAGACAGTCCAGTATTCGTTTCCGGCGAGGTCTCCCGCCAGGTGTTCACCTGGAGCGAAGCCATCGAGTCTCTGCGTGCTTCCTACCGGCTGCCCGAGCAGGCGGGTGCGACGCCGCCTCGAACCGTTGCCACCGTGGGCAAGGCGTGGCTGCGTACGCTGCCGGCCTTTCCGCCATCTGGGCGTTACTTCGGAGCCAAGTTGATGGCCGCGGGTGTTCAGGGCGTTGCCGCGGGCATCGAGTACGTGATCGTGCTGTTCGACCGGGAGACGAGCCACATCGCGGCTTTCCTGGACGCCAATGCCATCACGGCCTTCCGAACGGCGGCGACGTCAGCCCTCGCGCTCGACGGATTGGCGCCTGCCACGCCAGCCCGCCTCGCGGTGCTTGGCAGCGGCTTGGAGGCCTCTCATCATGCGAGGGCCTTCGCGGCAGTCCGTGCCTTGAGCGAAGTGGTGGTGTACAGCCCGACGCCGGAACGCCGGGAGGCCTTTGCGCAAGCCCTGACGCGCGACCTGGGCGTGCCTGCGCGCGCGGCGGCTAGCGCAGAAGCGGCCGTGGACGGCGCCGACGTCGTGCTGGCGGCTGCGCGCTCCCAAGGGGAGAAGCCGATCCTGTTCGGTTCCTGGCTCAAGCCTCGGGCGACGGTCGTCTCCATCGGCTCGACCATTCCCCAGCAGCGGGAGATCGACGCCAGCGTCGTCGAACGCAGTGACCTGATCGTCTGCGACAGCCTGGAAGAAGTGTTGAGCGAAACCGGCGACATGATGGCTGCGAAGGCGGCTGGCCTGTCGTTCCATGACAAGTCGTTCAGCTTGAACGATCTGGTGAGCGGCGCTTGCGATGAGCGCGTGCGTTCGGCCGACATCCGCATGTTCAAGTCGGTGGGAGGAGGGCTCCAGGACATCGTCGTCGCCGAACTCATCGTGCGCAAGGCGCTGGAGGCCGGCCTGGCCACATCGCTTCCCATCCAGTTCGAATCCAAGCGCTGACGCGCAAACCTGACACAACCAAGGAGTACCTGATGGCCCGATACCAACGCAATGAAGCACGCGAATGGGCGCGTGAGCACATGAACGGCGTCGCGAACGTGACGATCCCGACGATGACGTCCGACTTCAAGCGCATCAATACGAAGGCAGCGCGGCACGACGTCGAAACCGCGATCGGGCATGGCTTCGTCGGAACGCTCGCGTGCTCTGAGCACGCGATCACCCTTGCGCAATACGCCGAGTTCACGAGAGCCATGGTGGAGCAGGCGGCCGGGCGCATCATGGTGATCCACCATGCCATCTTCAATTCGCTCGAAGAAAACATCGAGGCGGTGAAGCTGGCCGAGGAGGCCGGTGCGGACCTCGTGCTGCTGGGCTATCCGCCCTTCTTCCATCCGAAGTCGCTCGACGACGTCTACGCCTACACCAAGGCGTTTTGTGACTCGACCCGGCTGGGGGTGATCCTGTTTCCAGTCCCGGCCTGGGGCTTTGGCAGCCTGCATCCGGCGGACATTCCGCTCCCATTGCTGCGCCGGCTCGTGGACGACTGCCCGAACGTGGTGTCGATCAAGGCGGAAGGCGGCATGCCGCACATCATGTCGGCCATCGAGGTGCATCGCGAGTTCCACAAGGAGGTCGTGATTTCCTCGCCGCTGGAATACGAGTTCGTGCCCCTGGCGCAGGTGATCCCCATCCCCTTCTGCGGCACCAACTACTCGGCCTACTATGGACCGTGGCTGCCTCGCGTTCACAAGCTGATCCAGGCCGGGAAATACGACGAGGCCACCCAGGCCTGGTACAAGGTCGATCCGGCGCGAAAGGCCTTCGGCAGTGTGCCGATGGCGATGAGCGGGCTTATCAACCGGACCATCTGGAAATACCAGGCTTGGCTTCAGGGCTACAACGGCGGCCCCATCCCGCAGCCGACGCCGCGAATGCATGGGCGCGACATGGCTGTCCTTCGACGCGGACTGGAGGCCGCCGGCCTGGCACCCACTTCGGATCCAGACGAGGCCTTCTTCATCGGAAGAAATCCGGAATGAAGATCCTGCACGAAGCCCGCTTGCAGGCCACGGGGCCGGCGCCATCGCATTCGCGTCGCCGACTGCTTGCGGCCATGGCTTCACTGCCAACCCTTGCGCTGGCTCAGGGTCGGGATGCCTATCCGTCGCGCCCGATCCGGCTGGTCGTGCCCGTGCCGCCGGGCGGGCCTGCCGATCTGGCGGCGCGCGCGATCGCCGAGCGCCTTCGCGAGCAACTGGGCCAGCCGGTTGTCGTGGACAACCGCGCCGGCGCATCGGGTGTCCTCGGCACGGCCAACGTGCTGCAAGCGGCCGCGGACGGCTATACCTTGTTGCTCTCGCTGCCATCCGCGCAGATCACAGCGCCGTTGATGGCAGAGAAGCCGCCCTACGATGGCGCCAAAGACTTCACTGCGATCGGCCAGTTCCTTCGGACGAGTGCGGTTCTGCTGGTGAACAAGTCGGTGCCGGTCCGTGACTTCCAGGGACTGGTGAGTTACGTCAAGGCACGGCCGGGTCAGTTGAACTACAGCTCCACGGGAATCGGGAGCAATCCGCACCTCGTGATGGAACTGGTCAAGTTGCGAACTGGCATGGACATCGTCCATGTTCCCTACAAAGGCGGGGCAGCGATGTTGCAAGCCGCCGTTGGGAACGAGGTGCAGGCACTCTTCGGAGAGATCAGTACTTCGATGCCGTGGATCCAGTCCGGCCGCCTCACACCGCTTGGCATCGTTTCCAGCAAGCGATCGTCTTTGCTGCCCGATGTGCCATCACTGGTCGAGGACAGGGTGCTCGAGGCGCCGGCCGACTTCTGGATGGGACTTGCAGGGCCGCCACACATGCCGCCTGGTCTCGTGCAGCAGCTGAGCCAAGCTTTGGCCAAGGCCGTTGAACATCCCGAGATGAAGCAATTTTTTGCGAAGACGGTCACCGAACCGGCCTTCTCCGACCCCCCCGCGTTCCAGGCGTTGTGGCGGTCGGAACAGGGCCGCTGGGCTGAAGTCATACGAGTTCGACATATCCGGGCTGAGTAGCGCGAAGAACGGCAGCAAGGGCCGAGGCGCAACCTTGTCGTACAGGCCCGCACATTTCAACCGGCGGCCGTCCAAGCCAGAGGCAGGGGCGCCAGTGGAGACGATAGTGATAGCAATTTCAAGAAGGCATGCGCTCGGCGCTGGAGCTTCCCTGCTGATGTCCGGGCTGGCCAGGAGTGCATTTGCCCAAGACTACCCCTCGAAGCCCATTCGGATCATCGTGGCCAATCCTCCGGGATCCGGACTGGACGCGGATACGCGGTTCTGGGCTGCAGGCTTGACCAGCGTCCTGGGTCAATCGGTCATTGTCGACAACCGGCCCGGTGGCGCTACGACGATCGGCACCGCGTTGGCCGCAAAGGCACCTGCTGACGGGTACACACTGCTCATGGGAATTCCGAGTTCGCTTTGCTACATGTCGGAGCTGTACACGCATCTTCCCTACAAGCCGACGGACTTCGAAGCGATCAGCCAGCTCACCGCGCTGCGCAGCGTACTCGTGGCGCACCCGAGCCTGCCCGCTTCCAATGCGACCGAGCTGGTTGCATTGGCGAAGGCGAAGCCCGGCAGCATCAATGCGGGGACTGTAGGGGTGGGCACCTTCCAGCACTTGCTGGGTGAATGGTTCGGTGCGATCACAGGCACCAGCTACAAGTTCGTCCCCTACAACACGACCAGCCCCTATGTGGCCTTGTTGGGCGGCGAAACGCAGGTGATGTTCGACGGACTTCCTGCCTCCATGAGCAACATTCGAGCCGGAAAACTGAAGGCCTTGGCCGTCACCGGAAAAGGGCGGCACCCACTTCTCCCGAATGTTCCGACCTTCGAAGAACTCGGCTTCGCCGACTACGACGCGTCAACCTGGTTCGGTCTTCTCGCCCCTGCAGGGACACCAAAACCCATCCTTGAGAAGCTGGCCGCTGCGTGCACCGCCGTGGCACATCGGCAGGATGCGGCACAGCGCTATCACGAGTACGGCGGTGAGCCCGTTGGGAGCACGCCGGCCGAGTTCTCGGCATACATCAAAGCCGAGCGTGCGAAATGGATCCCTGTCGTGAAGCGATCCGGCATCAAGCTGGAGCTGACTTCCTGACCCCATGCCGCCAGCAGTCGCCCGAGAAAGATCCGACGGGGCCAGTCCAAACACCATAACGAGCAGCAGCAACGATCATGAAAAAAGTTTTCGCTTCCCAGGCCGATCTTCAGGAGAAGCCTGTCAGTTTTACCAAGCTCTCCGACAACGCCTACGCCTACACGGCCGAGGGCGATCCGAACACCGGCGTGATCATTGGCGACGACGCGGTCATGGTCATCGACACGCAAGCCACGCCGGTGATGGCGCAGGACGTGATACGCCGCATCCGAGAAGTGACCGATAAGCCTATCAAGTACGTGGTACTCAGCCACTACCACGCGGTACGTGTGCTTGGCGCCTCGGGCTACAAGCCAGATCACATCATCGCCAGCCGCGACACCTACGACCTGATCGTGGAGCGTGGCGAGCAGGACAAGGCCAGCGAGATCGGCCGCTTCCCGCGCCTTTTCCAGGCGGTGGAGTCTGTGCCGCCGGGCCTGACCTGGCCCACCATGACCTTCGAGGGAAAAATGTCCATCTGGCTGGGCAAGCTCGAAGTGCAGCTCATCCAACTGGGCCGCGGGCACACCAAGGGCGACACCGTGGCCTGGCTACCGCAGCAGAAGATCCTCTTCTCCGGCGACCTGGTGGAGTTCGACGCCACGCCCTATGCTGGCGACGCCTACTTCCAGGATTGGCCCCGCACGCTCGACAAGCTCGCTTCGCTCGAACCGCGTGCGCTCGTGCCCGGTCGTGGCGCCGCCCTCACGTCTCCGCAAGCGGTTGCGCAGGGGCTGGCAGGGACCCGTGCATTCGTCGAGGATGTCTGGAATGCCGTGAAGGAAGGCGTGGCAGGCGGCAAGGAGCTGAACGCTGTTTACAGGGAAACGTACGCACGCCTGAAGCCCAAGTATGGACAGTGGGTGATCTTCGACCACTGCATGCCATTCGACGTTACCCGCTGCTATGACGAAGCGACGCTCCATCCCGACCCGCGCATCTGGACGGCGGAGCGTGACCAGCAGATGTGGGACGCCCTCGAGGGCTGAGGCGCAGAGACATCTCCATGAGTTCTATCGACTATCAGAACGCAGTATTTGCCTACTGCCGCAGCGCGGATCAGGATGCGCTGCGCCCATCGCACCATCCGGTCGTGGTGATTGGAGCCGGTCCCGTTGGTCTTTCGCTGGCCATTGACCTGGCGCAGCAGGGCGTGGCCGTGGTTCTTCTCGACAACGACGACAGGCTTTCCTCGGGCTCGCGCGCCATCTGTTTCGCCAAGCGGACGCTGGAAGTCTTCGACCGTCTCGGCTGCGGGGACCGCATGGTCGACAAGGGTGTCTCCTGGAGCGTGGGCAAGGTATTTCTGCAGGAGGAGATGGTCTACCGCTTTGACCTGCTGCCTGAGGCGGGACACGAGCGGCCTGCCTTCGTCAATCTGCAGCAGTACTACGTCGAAGGCTTCCTGGTCGATCGCGCACAAGAACTGCCGCTGATCGACTTGCGATGGAAGACGGCCGTCACAGGGCTGAACCAACACCAAGACCATACCGAACTGACTGTGGAAACCCCGGATGGACCCTACGTCCTGAAGGCCACGTACGTGGTCGCGTGTGACGGCGCAAGATCCACCATGCGCCGCCTGTGTGGCCAGGAAAGCAACGGCCAGACATTCCGGGACCGGTTCCTCATCGCTGACGTGAAGATGAAGGCGGACTTTCCGGCCGAGCGGTGGTTCTGGTTTGACCCGCCCTTTCATCCAAACCAGAGTGTCCTGCTCCACAAGCAACCCGACGATGTATGGCGAATCGATTTCCAGCTCGGCTGGGACGCGGATCCTGAAGTCGAGAAGCGGCCTGAGAAAATCTTGCCTCGTGTGCGTGAGCTTCTGGCCTACACGGCCATGAAAGATGCTGGTTTCGAACTGGAATGGGCAAGCGTCTACACCTTCTCCTGCCTTCGAATGAACAGCTTCCGGCTCGACCGGGTGTTCTTCGCAGGTGATTCTGCCCACGGGGTCTCTCCCTTTGGAGCGAGAGGCGCCAACTCGGGCATTCAGGATGCCGAAAACCTTGCCTGGAAGTTGGCGCATGTGTTGCAAGGCAGGGCCGCCCCCGAGCTCCTGCACAGCTATGACAGCGAACGCATCCAGGCGGCGGACGAGAACATACTGAATTCCACTCGCGCGACTGACTTCATCACGCCGAAGAGCGAGATCAGTCGGCTCTTCCGCGACTCGACGCTGCGTCTCGCGCGCGATCACGGGTTCGCTCGCAGTCTGGTCAACAGTGGTCGTCTTTCCGTTCCGTGCATCGTTGATGTGTCCGAGCTCAACACACCCGACGGCGAGGTCTTTGACAGCGTCATGCGACCCGGGGCGGCAGCAGCGGATGCGCCCGTGATCGTGGCTGGGCAGCCAGCCTGGTTCCTGCGGCAGATGAACTCGAGCACCTTCACACTCCTCGTGTTCGGTGGGCCAAGCTCAGCCACATTGATCCGCGATCTTCAGGCTTGCGCAGAAGGGCAGGCGCCTGTGCAAGTGTTGCTGGTCGGCGAAGGGGCTGTTGACGGCGTGCGGATGCTTGACGATGCACAAGGACTGTTATCGGTGAGATTCGACGGCCAACCGGGCACGGTCTATCTGCTTCGGCCGGATCAGCATGTGTGCGCACGCTGGCGCTCGCCCAACGCCAACGCGGTTCACGCGGCCATGCGACGAGCATTGGCACGCCCTTGCTGAAAGGCGCTTCCATGGAACTGAAAGCTGATCTGAACCTTGAGGCGCCAGATGACTTCTATCAAGCATTGATCGAGGCTCACCGAGACTTGAGCACGGATCGAAGCCACGCGATGAACGCACGCCTGGTGCTTCTTCTTTCGAATCACATCGGCTCGATGAAAGTGTTGCAAGAGGCACTGGATCGCGCTCGGAATGCTGCGTGAGGAACTCGGATCGCTCGCTGCGATGAGCATTTGGCCGCGGCGCTCGCAGGCGCGGGACCTAGATTTCTCCGAGAAACAGATGAGTGCCATGTCTCCGCCAAAATCGCCTTCGGCCAGCTTTTCGGACTACGACGTCGAAGGAGATCCGAATCTCCTGATCCGCAGAATCCTGGCGCTTGCGAGCCTTTCCGTGAATGCGCGCTTGCGTGATATCGATGGACCGACGGAGTCTCAATGGAGGCCATTGCACTGGCTGTACGCACGTGGCTCCTTGCGCGTGATCGAATTGGCTCGACTTTGCGAAATTGATCCCGCCGGTATGACGCGACTGATTGATCGGCTGGAGCACAAAGGGCTTTGCCGCAGATCGCGCTCACCTTCGGATAGGCGAGTCGTAGAAGTTTTCCTCACGGATGCCGGCTCGGAATCTGCCAAGCGGGTTACCCCTGTGCTTGAGCGCATCCAAGTTGAACTGCTGATGGACTTCGACACGGAACAACAAAGGAATCTGCTTCGCCTATTGGCTCGGCTAGCGCATAACGCGCAGTCTTGCGGCCAAGCTTTGACGCGATCACAGTGATTTCCATCGTGACGAACTCGAAATCTAATTCGGTTCGTCGTCCATGCGCGGCTGTGATTCGTGCGTGAGCGTCTTGGCCAGCAACCGCAAGGTACTCGCGGAGGCTGCAGTGGCCTCGGAAAGAATGGCGCCGCGCCGATGGGCCAACCCCAGGTCCGACAAGATAGTCACACCCACGTTCTGTGCTCACGAGACTGCGCACAGCACGCAACGAACCGCTCGCCAACCCGAAGACTCCAGATTTTTTCAGCCACATATGACTGTATTGGATAGACGGTAGAACGTCCATCTCAGCCCAACAAAGCCCAGCCCGGCCTCACCGCCGCGCTGGGCTTTGTGCCGTCTGGCATCGCCAGGCGTGTTTTCGCTCTTTCATCCAGAAGGCGCTCTTTCGCATTCCCCGTTCATGGACCACGACTTCACATCCACCACATTCGACGATGAACCCTTTGCCCAGCACGAGACGCTGGCACCGCCGCCGAACCTCGCCTGCCCTGCCTGCCAGTCACGGCGAATCATTCAGCGCGACACCGGCAAGAAGGCCGGCGCTGCTATCGGCACCGTCGCCGGCGCTGCCGGCGGCATCTCCGGTGCGCTGTCCGGCGCGATCACTGGTGCCGAGATCGGCATGGCCATGGCAGCTTCTGCCGCCGCAGCCATAACCCCGTTGGGCCTCGTAGCGGGAGCCGTCCTCGGCGGCCTGAGCGGCGGCATCGCAGGCTGCGCCGTCGGCGCGGCCCTCGGCGAGGCGGTCGACGACGCGCTCCTGCGCAACCGTCGCTGCCTCGGCTGCGGTCACACCTTCTCGGCACCGCTGCGCTGATCGCCATTCCTTTGCCTCTGCTCTTCTGTTCCCCTCCAACCCCTTCATTCCGGATTTCCCTTGGACCTCATCACTCCTGACCTGCGCGTGCGGTTGCTGGCCAATGGCCACGCCGCGCGCAACAACCCACACTTCGATCCCTGGCCCGTGGTCAAGTGGTTCAACCCCTGCGGATCTGCGACCTGGCTGATCACCGAACTCGACCCCGACGACGAGGATCTCGCCTGGGGCCTCATGGACCTGGGCATGGGTAGCCCCGAAGTGGGCCATGTGTCCGTGCGGGAGCTGACCTCCATCCGACTGATGCAAGGCGCCTTGGGCATCGAACGCGACCTGAATTGGCGCGCCGACAAACCCTTGAGCGCTTATCTGCGTTTGGCTCAAGCCGCTGGTCGCATCGTCAGCTGAATCCGTCGGTCCTGCCGCTCAACGGCATTCCTCCTCTGAAGCCCGCCTCCGTGCGGGCTTTTCTCTTTCTTCATTCCCCCGCAAAGAACATCTCCCCATGGCACATCTCATCGAAAACATGGCCTACGTCGGCGACACGCCCTGGCACGAACTCGGCCGCCAGCTGCCTGCCAAACAGCCCATCGAAGTCTGGGCCCGCGAAGCGGGTATGGACTGGACCATTAAGGAAACGCCCGTGCGCTTCATGAGTGAAGGTGCTGACGATTCCCTCGAGATCCTCCAGCCGTTTGCCGACCACAAGGTGCTCTACCGCAGCGACACCCATGCTCCGCTGTCGGTCGTCAGCAATCGCTACCAGGTCGTGCAGCCGCGCGAAGTCCTGGAGTTCTACCGCGACCTCACCGAGATCGGTGGCTACGAGATGGAAACCGCCGGTGTTCTCAAGGGCGGACGCAAGGTCTGGGCGCTGGCACGCACGGGCAAGCAAGCCGTTCTCAAGGGCAGCGACACCGTCAACGGCTATTTGCTGCTGGCGACCTCCTGCGACGGCACGCTGGCCACCAGCGTCACCCCGACCACCGTGCGTGTCGTGTGCAACAACACCCTGGCCATCGCGCTGGACAGCACCAGCAACGTCATCCGTGTGCCGCACAGCACCAGCTTCGATGCCGATGCTGTCAAACGTCAGCTCGGCATTGCCATCGGCCAGTGGGACGACTTCATGTACCGAATGAAGATCCTGGCCGGTCGCAAGGTCAAGAGCGACGAGGCTTTGCGGTACATCGAGCGGGTGCTTTACGGACCGGGGGAGGTGAACGGCGCCTCCTCTGCATCCCCAGCGACTGCGGATCCCATCCCGCGCGCCTGGGCGGCCCGTAAGGCCCTCGAGCTGTACGAGGGCAGGGGCCGTGGTGCCGAACTCGCCGCTGCGCGAGGGACGACCTGGGGCCTTTTGAGCGCCATGACCGAATTCGTCGACCACGAGCGCCGGGCCCGCAGCCGCGAGTACCGGCTCGACAGCGCGTGGTTCGGGCAGGGCGCTGCGTTGAAGCAGCGTGCCCTCGCGCACGCGCTGGAGCTTGCTGCGTGAGGCTGTCACTCGACAGCCGATCCCTTTCACTTCCATCCCCTTCACCCAAGCCCCACCTCTGCATCCAGAGGGCGGGGCTTCTTGCTGGGGCGACCGATTTCAACCATTCAAGGAGAGAAACCATGACGAATTCAGAAATGCACAGTTTGCGACGCGCCCCTGCGACCCCCGTGCGCTCGCGTACGCCCGTCTTGCAGTTGGTCCAGACCACCCGCGCGCAGCCGGCGATTCTCGAGCGCTGGCCGAACCTGCGAGAAGCCGGTGTCGGAAACCTCGATGCGGCTGCGGCCGTGGGCCGCGATCCCTTCAAGTCCCAGATCCGGCTCTGGATGGAAAAGACCGAACGCCAGGATCTGCTGCAGCCGGTGCCCAACGTTCCGCCACTGCCCGACAGCGCGGCCTATTGGAATCGGCTGCTCGAACCCATCGTGGCGGCGCACTACACGCTGCGTACCGGACGCCAGGTGCGACGCACCAGCACGTTGATGCGGCATCCGCAGCACCCCTGGATGTTTGCTGGTCCCGGTCGCGAGGTCGTCGGCGCCTGCGACGTCCAGCTTCTGGAGTGCCGGTGCGTGGGTGTGGATGAAGCAGTCCTGTGGGCCGAAGGTCTTCCCGGCTACGTGCAGATCCAGATGCTTCATCAACTGGCCGTCGCGGATGCCAAGGCCATCGATGTCGTGGCCCTGGTTGGCGGCCAGGATTTGCAGATCCACCGCGTCGAGCGGGATGAAGCCGAGATCGCCCGGCTCATCGACGCCGAACGCGAATTCTGGTGCTGCGTGGAGCTCGATCAGGCGCCGCTTGCTCGAGACGGCGAGGCGTTGCCGTGATCTTCGATGGGGTCAGTTGACTCGCCAGAACCGCCACCACCGACGCTGGGTTGCCGCACGCAGTTCCAGCGGGCGCAAATCCAGGGTGTCGTAGTTCGTGAACGATGCGCCGGCACGTCGGCGCATCTCCGTTTCGAATTCGTGCGCGATACCCCGTGCATGCAATTCGCCCTGCAGTGCCTTCTTGCGCCACTCGCTGGCGAGGGCTTCCAGCTCCTCGTCGGACAGCATCTCCTTCGTCGTCATGCGAGGGATTGTGCCGCGTCGCCACCGCCGGAATTTTCCGATCCACCCATCGAGCCCGCCTTGCGCGGGCTTTTTTACGTCTGTCTCATGCCCAACACCACTTCTCTCACAAGGATCTGCGCAGACCTTGCGTCCATCCCCTCATCTCACCGGCCCTGCGCTGCCGTTGCCGCGCCTCGCGGGTTTCCCTGGAGCCACTGACATGGGAAGCATCGTCTACCGCGCCACCAAGGATCAGGCCGTCCATGACGAGCTGCAGAACGTCGGGGCCTTCGCCTTGGTGCTCGCCCATCGCGCAATCGGCAACCGGCTGTGGTTCCTGGCGCAAAACCGCTCAGGTGAACACGCCGGACGGATCTGGATCGGCCTGACCCTCATCGACTGCAGGAATGGCCAAGCGGCCGTCAAGAACATGGACGAGAGCTGCGGCCCGTACTACTTCGACTGTCCGTTGGCGTTCCTGGATCGCGCCGATCCTCCGATCGGGCCTTACGCGGGCCCATGGCGGGAGAAGGTGCGCGAGTTCCACGCGAACCGGGCGGCCAAACGAGCCGCCATCCGCCCAGGCCTGCGCGTCTCGTACGGCGATCACACCTACGTGCTGCGCCGCTGCCTTGGCCGCCGCGGGTGGGACGTCGCGCGCGAAAGCGATGGGCTCATCTTCCGCCTGAAATCCCGACAACTTGGCGACGCGACGGTGTTGCCATCACCAGAGAGGCATCCATGACAACCAGTTTCCAGCGGCACCCCACAGTGCCGCCCCGTACCCGGGATCCCTTCACCCAGGGCAAGTTCAAGTGGTCGGCCGACTTCGACGTTCCCCCGGTCGGCGAAGGCGTGATCAAGAGTGGGGAGGCCGCATGAGAGGCGTACTGTCCACACCCCGCACGGTGCTGGTGTTCAGTATCGAGCTCGCGGTCTTCGACGAGGAAGCGCTGGGTCGCGCCGCCAAGGTACGCGCACGCGAAGATGGCCTGAGCGACGAGGCGTGGACGTCGATGCGCTCAGGCATGTCCGACGACTTGGTCATGCTGCTCGATCCGGGCCTCATGGCCGATGCGGGCTTCGAGATCTTGCAGTCAACGTGCGAGGTGAGCGCGCATGCCATCGACCAACGTTGAATTCGTCACTGAGTTGATGACGTTCAGCGACCATGGCGCGCTCATCCAGGCGTTCGTGATGCAGGCGCTGCAGCGGTACGCCACACGGGTGGCTGCAATGGATCCAGAAGCCCTGGACACGCCGATGGTCAGCGGCCGTGCCTGGCATGGCTGCGCCGTGGAAGTGCGGGACAAGTTGGCCAGAAGGCTTGGCCACGACGACGAAGACCGACCGACTACTGCGCCCACGCAAGGGCGTTGACCTTCGACGGCAGCTGGCTTGCCGCAGCTGCACACACAAAGAGATGGCGAGAGAGGGGCGGCCCGCGCCCCGATCAGTTCTCCCAATCCGCCTTTTTCCCCGCGCACGCATCCACCACGCCCCGGCCTCACTGGCCTGGAGCGTGGTGGATGCGCGCGTGTGGGGCTGGCACTTCATGGCGTTGCCGTCCACGGCTGCGCTCACAACATAGAGGATTCAACTTTGTCCATTCCGATCATGGCGCGGGCACGAGCTTGCCCGTACCCCCACCGGCCGCCTCCAAAGCGTCCGAATCACGCGCCCGGAACGCCTGCCGAGCAGGACGTCTGCACCTATCACCTGGTGCGCGTCAGCCGCAACCGCAAGACCGGTCCGATGCCGGTGACGACCACGAGCGCGAACTCGTGCCCACCTGGCTGCAGCTTCAAAGGCAACGGCTGTTATGCCGAAGGCGGTCCGTTGGCCGTCCATTGGCGCAGCGTGTCCGAGGGACGACGAGGCCACAGCTTCGACGAACTGCTCCAGGAAATCGCCACGTTGCGGCGCCATGCCCTGTGGCGCCACAACCAGGCGGGGGACCTGACGCCCGAAGCACCCGGCGTCATCGACAGCCGCAAGCTCACGAGGCTGGCCATGGCGAATCGGGGGCGTCGCGGATTCACCTACACCCACTATCCGCCAACGCCAGGCAACCAGGCGGCGATCCTCAACGCGAACCGGCTCGGCTTCACCGTCAACCTGAGTGCCGAGACCTTGGCGCAGGCTGACGCGTATGCGGGTCTTGGCATTGCGCCCGTGGTGGTCGTGCTCCCGCAGGGCGTTACCCGCTCCATCCGTACGCCGGCGGGGCGTCAGGTGATCGTCTGCCCCGCCAGCACCGGCAATTCCGATTGCCTGAACTGCGGCATCTGCCAGCAGCGCGACCGTGCATCGATTGTGGGGTTTCCGGCCCACGGGACAGGCGCGAAGCGCGTGCAGGCGATTTTCTTCGAGGGGAAGTCCTCATGAGAAGACTTCCGAATGAGGCTACCGCGCCGGGCACGAGCAACCCGAACGAGGTGGTGTTCGACGAGGCATTTCTTCAGCGGGTGGATCGCGTGATGCTGCAGCGCAAGCAAACCGATCCGTTCCGATGGGAAGCAGTGTGGCGGGCCACCGAAGAGGAGGCGCGGCTCAGGCACCTGCAGTTGCCGGATGAGGGCCAAGACCCTGTTCGAGGCAATCCGCGATGAACGGGCCTCCCGCCGGGACTCGGGGCGCTTTCCCATCTATCTCTGCCCCGAGGGCACAAACCCCGGCGCCCTTCAAGGGGCCGGGGTTTGTTTCTTGGGAAGGTGGAGACCTGACCGATCAACCATGAAAAAGAAAGAACATCACCATGAATATCTGCTACGGGCCCATCGATTACCTGACGGCCTTCGCATTCGTGCTCGCGGCGGGAATCCTCTGCGGCTTCGGGCTGGGGTGGCATTTCCGCGAGCACTTCCGTTGGCGCTTGTCGCGCGCGTATCGCTGAGATCAGGTGGCCCCGCCCGAATGAAACCGATTACTGAACTTGCGAGAGCTTGCTCGCACATTCGACGAGCGACTTTCGTTGCTTCAGGTTCAGCTGCCCAAACCACAAGATGAGCTTGGCCAAGTCGTCATCCGGAGCATAGAAATATGCGACCGGCACGTTGAGCTCAGAGGCCAATCGCTGAGCGAACGCCATGTTGGGCTCGTGAATTCCGCTCTCGTAGCGCGAGATGCGTGCGCTCGCGGTGCCTTCGTCCAACCCTGCCTTTACCCCTAGCTGGTCCTGCGGCAAGCCGGCGGCGATCCTCGCCATGCGAAGGCGTATTCCAAAAACGGAACGAGCAGGACTGAGAGATGGCACCTTACGATATTCGTAACAAGATGCGGTCTCGTCTCTACGTTTAACGTAGAATTTTTCGCACTAATACCCCGAGGAAATGCAGTCAATCACCACCACGATCCTGCCCCGCGTTTGCTGGCCACCCCGTTGGTCAGGCACAGAGGGGGAATCGGCACGGTTCTCTTGATCCTGAGGAGGCTCCACACGCTTTTGGCCACGACACAGACAACTAAGAGGAGCGGCTCGCGCAGAACCGGAAAGACCGGCCCTCAAGCCGCTCAAGAGCTTCGAAGAGAAGCATCCAATTTTTGGAACTCACCAATGAATATTCACTTCACCAAGAACAACCAAACCCGCTTCGTCAAGCACGGCTTCTCGTGGCAACTGAGTCTTTTCGGCCCCATCGCCTTCCTGATGCGCGGCCAGTGGCCCCTGGCGCTGCTGTGCTCGGTCTTCCTGGTTGTCGGCGTTTTCCTGGTCGCCGCCTTCCTGATCCTCGTGTTCGATGCGCCGGACGGGATGGTCGATCTGCTGAGCGTCGGCATTCCCTGCGCGCTGGTGGGCCACTTCGGCAATCGCATCTCGGCACGCAGCTATATCAAGAACGGCTGGGTGCCTGTCGCGGATTTCCCGGCCGACTGGAATATCCCGCAGTTGATCGCGCCGAAGACCAGCGGCACCACGTCGACCTGAGCATCCTCTTTCTTCTTTCGAGACCACCCATGAAAACCTCACTCGGCGCCGTCTTCGCAGTGCTCATCGCCATCGTCTTGACGCCCTTGGCTCTCGCCAAGGGCGGCGATCCGCTCATCAACCCCGATGCCGTGAAGCACCAGATCGACCGCTCGGCCATGGAAATCCAGATCCAGGGCTGGAGCCGCGACCTCAAGTACCCGGTCTATCCGATCCAGGTACAGGCCGGCGGCAGCGGCGTGTACTACACGACCACCGAGCGCGTGAAGACCTACAAGGAGTTCGACTTTGACGAACTGCGCTGCGAGATCGGGGATGCCGACCGCGCTGTGCTGAAGACACCCGGCTACGCCTGCGCCGACGGCGTGTGCATGACCAAGGAGGGCGCCGTGCTCGGCACCGATCCGCGACGGCCGGTGAACAAGAAGCATCGCTGCTGACGAACGGTCCCGTCAAAACCCCATCCCCTTCACCTTTTCATTCCATCTCGACAATGACTCTCAAAGCAAAGCTGATCGCAGGTTACGGCGCCATGGGCGCCCTTGTTCTTCTCTACCAGTGGATCTTCGTATCGGGTGCAAGCTTCGGCGTAGCGCTCGGCAAGGGATTGGTCTGGCCGGCCGTGATCTTCCCTGCACTGGGCGGATTCATCGGCGCCATCCTCCTGGTCGCCATCCTTGTGGCCATCTATCTCGCTTGAGATGAGGCCCGGCATGCTGTCGCGCTCCCTGCGCCTACCTGGCCTCGTCGTTGCGTTTGCACTTGGGTCTGTGGGGCTGGCGGCCTGCTCCGGCGACGAAAGCCGCATCTATGACGCCTACAAGTGCGGCAACGTCGCGCAGATCCTTGGACGCCATGCGCAGGCGGCCGCCGCCGTCATGAAAGTCAAACCGCTTCTGGATCAGAAGACGGGTAACCCTGGCCAGTACATGATGGGTTTGAGGGACAAGTTGACCGACGACATGGCGCTGTACAAGCTCAGCCCTCGAGGCCAGGCGGAAAAGATCAACGACATCTACGAGTCTGGCACCTGCCAGAAGCTCTACCAATAGCCACAGCCGGCCACGCGTGACCTTCGGGCCGCGCGTGGCCGGTATGCCTTCTTTTTTGGATGCCTGTCGGGCATCTATCAAGCAATCGGCCTTTGCCTATTCCAAGTCATGAACTACTACGACGTGCTGGGCGTGCGTCCCAGCGCCTCCCTACAGGAAATCGAGCTCGCCTACCGTAGCCGGCGCACCCAGTACCACCCTGACAAGTACGCCAATGCCGATGCCGACACGGTGAAATGGGCGACCCACAAGATGCAGGAGGTCAATGTCGCATATGCGGCGCTGTCAGATCCCGACAAGCGAAAGGTCTTCGATTCGAGTCCCCCGGCAGATGGCGAACCGAAACCGCCACGCGCGAATCAAGAACGACCGACTCGCATGAGCTTGCAAGAGCTTCTCCGCCTGCGGCTGGCTCCGTATGCCGGTTTCTCGCGCATCTACTTCGCTCCCCGCATCCCGGTCAAGAAGATCAGTGCGGCTCGCGGCAACTACGCCGCCGACATCAAGGAGACAGACGTTGTCGCACTCATCGACACCACGGTGTTCGGCGGGGCCAAGGAAGGCATTGTCCTGACCGAGGAAGGTATGCGGATCAAGGAGCTGATGTCGGCACCTATCGACTGGCCGTGGCCCGATATCCGTTCTCTGGACATTCGGGGGACGGCCATCTGGGTCAACGGTCGTCAGGTCGCCGACTGCCCCATGGTCGACAAGCCGGAAGTGGAGCGGCTCTTCACCGCCGTCCGAGAGTTTCTGAGCGAGGCAGGTCCGAGCGGTTCGAGTGCAGCCAGCAGCGTTTCGCGCGCGGCGGCTTCCGAAGCACCGTGGACAGACCCGGAACTGAGCCAAGAGGTCTACCTGGCGGCGAAGCAGCGTCTCGTCGAGCTGTCTGATCTGTTGGAGCCCGTTGAGCGGGAGGTGGGAGAGCAGTGGCTGGACCGGCAAGCACTCGCGAAGCTCTTTGAACTGTCTCGTGACGCGCTGGGCGATCCCAAGAAGGCGAGGCTGGCCTATCGGTGGGTGCTGGAGGTCGGGCAACTGTGCGAAGCGGCGGTCACTTCCTTGAACCAGGGAGGGAAGTCGATCGATCCGGATCTGTTTCAGGGAAGCTGGGACGAGCCCGTTGCGATCCGGGACCTCCGATTGATGCTGAAGAACCTTTTCTCGACGATCCACGAGGAGCGCGAGAAGGAACGAGCGGATCGGTTCTTTGAAAGATAGGTCGCCGGCAGCGTAAGGAAACAGCGAACACATGTTGACCCAGAGTCGCCGATGTAGCGGGCTTGTGCCCGCTTAGATGAGGCGGGCAGATAGATGCTTTCAGAATGGGCTTGATGGGCCGGCCTCGTCGGCATCACCACAGCTCGGAATTCATAGTCGCTCGCTAGTTCTGTAGCAGTAGGTTGTTGGGGTTCGTGCATTTTTAAATCACTTATCGCTATGAATTGAGACGACGAACTCTTGCAATGGTGAATGAACCTAAAGGTGGGGGCGAACTATTGCTTCAAGAAGGTGAGTGAGAGCATGTTCACTTACCCTTTCTCGTCGTCTCTTAATTCTAACGAGGAAGGACGAGCGAAGATGGCGATATTTCGACTGGAAGTGAAATCTCACGGTAAAGGCAAAGCGGAGCGGCATTCGCGCTACATCAATCGAATTGGTGCAAAGGCAGCAAAGGATCTCGTCGCCCGTGGTCATGGGAATTTGCCGTCATTTGCAAACGATGAGCCCAGTGCATTTTGGGTGGCAGCCGATAGCTTCGAAAGGGTAAATGGGGCGGCAGCTAGAGAATATATTGTCTCTTTGCCTAAAGAACTTTCTGACGAGCAAAATACCTCTCTCACCCGTGAAATTGCTCAATTATTAGCTCCTAATCTTCCTTACGAATTCGCCCTCCATAGACCGAGAGGCGCCATCTCTGGAGAAGATCATCCTCATGCCCATATTTCAACTTCGGATCGAGCGCTTGATGGAATTGAGCGGCCGCCGGAACAATACTTTAGTCGAGCGCATCCAACGCGACCAGAAGCCGGTGGGGCACGAAAAATCAGCGGAGGAAAACCCCCCGGACAATTGTCAGCCGAACTCCAACGGAAAAAAATGATGGTAGCCGGGCTGATCAATGCGGCACTCACTCGAAATGGCCTGCACGAGCAAGTAGACCACCGCAGCAATGAGGAACGAGGGATCAAAAAAGTGCCTGAGCGTCGACTTCATCCAGCCGCTGTTCGCCAACTCGGGGTAGAGGAACTGGCGCTTATTCGGCAAAGGCGTCGCCAAATGTGAGCGCGGGGGGACATTCGACTTCGGGGGGAATATTCACCGCTGGAGTATTTTCTTGGCGGGCTTTGGAAATATTCACCTTCGAAACGGCGTGTGCGTTTGATCATCGTAGCCGTCGGGATCGACGTCTTCAACCGATGCTCTGTGCACAACTGGGGTAGGCGTGCATCCGGACCCGGACGATGGCCAATTGGATGCTTGGCGCGAACTGCCCGTTGCAACCGCCATCCCAACGGCACCTTTGCAAGGATGCTGGTAGGGAGGGGTTGCTAGGGCTCTCGATGATCGCGTGTGCTTCTCATGAGGCTGTAGGGTGGGTGCCGCGACGCCCGCCACCGCCGTCTTCGCACACAATTCAAGCAAACCACGGGAGTCACTGCCGCCGGGGATCTATTTCCACGCTTTCAAAAGCATGCCATCAAGGCGTCTCGATAGCGTGTCTCATTCCCGATCGATGCGCAGTAGTGATCCAGGACTTCATCGATTACTTGAGCAATCAGTTCGTCACGATCTTCGGCTGCAGCCAGATGCTCGTTGGTCAGGAACTTCTTGCACTCCTGCAGGCAACAGTCATAGACGGCCATGTCAAGAGATTCGTAAAGCGTCGCCTTGGACGGCGCCTGCGAACTCAGTCGGGACGTCGGGTCGGCCAGCGCGTCGGTCTGGTGACCCTCGGAGCCCGGGCCGTAAACTGGGGTCACTTTGATTACCGTCTGGGTCAAATCGGGCTCACCGGCGGCAACTGGACGGCTGTAGACCACAGGGCCTGCGGCGCTTGTTACACCGTACTTGGCTTCCCCCTGCGAATAGACTGGATGCGGCTCAACCGGCTCAACCGGCTCAACCGGCTCAACCGGCTCAACCGGCTCAACCGGCTCAACCGGCTCAACCGGCT
>Ga0209676_1000120_pt1 | contig 200565 bp, 155 predicted proteins | sample AraplaCvi_mLB_r2_FD_184282 | JGI IMG/M metagenome (GOLD analysis project Ga0209676, IMG submission 184282) | Arabidopsis root microbial communities from North Carolina, USA - plate scrape MF_Cvi_mLB_r2 (SPAdes) (version 2) | ecosystem: Host-associated > Plants > Roots > Endosphere | place... | reverse complement strand
CATTATTACAATCGGATCAGGCTGCACAGTCACAACGGATATCGGACTCCGGTAGCAATGGAAGCCTTGGCAGCATGAGAAATGACCTAAACCCTATAACCGTGTCCAGTATCGTTTGACCAGAACATTGGGCGATCCATCTCTTCCAGAAAACTGTGGCCACCCCTCCTCCAATGAAGATGTCGACGATCCCCGCGGCGGTTGACCCTGTCACCTCGATGGCGGTTTTATAACGCTCCAGCTGTACCTGAAGCGTTCTCGCCTTCTCGCTTGTACTTTGGCCCAGTGCATCCCTGAGGCTGTTGAAGTACGCCTGCATGAGTTCTTCTCGCCCCTTGAATAGCCAGGGGTTCAACGTCGCCACGACGACTTCGTCCATCGTTCGTAACTCTTCGTTTAGCATGTTCAGCACGCTGGACTTACCTAGCCCCCACTCCCCCGTGAGGCCAACGACGAAACCTGTCGCCCTTCGCGTTGTGACCTTGCCGTCAGCATCGAGCTCCGTATGCACCAGAGTTCTCACGAGACTGGCGACGAAAGGCTTGCGCTCCAGAGCATCGGCCTGGGAGTCTTCAATGGCTCGGTCTTGGCGGGCCGTGTGATTGATGCTTTCCATACTTGGGCAAATTCCATTATCGAGAGAGTCATCGGTCGCGTTCAGGTCGTTGAGAGCGCCCGTACTGCGTTCTGAAATTGAAGATGGCTTGGATCGTTAACGCCAGCTTCGACTCTGTCTAGTTGGCGCGTTGAACAACTCTGGGCGTGCCTGGTAACGAAAAGATTAATGCGGGCGTTTTTGGGGGTGATGTTTGGCGTTGGCGGCATTCAGGCCTCAATACTTGGCCCGCTGGGAGATGTTTACGGGATGGACCGCGCATTCCATCTCTGCTCCTACCTGCCTCTGATTGTCATCCACTAAAGACGTCTGACTAACAATTTTGCCGTCTGACCTGTGTCTCTCTCAGGGTCGCGCTGTGAGGCGCTGCGTCAGAAAGCCTAGCAATCAGGCGAAGCTACCCACTGACCACTTTGGTCGACTCTGTTTCAAGCCGGGGGCGAAGATCCAGTATTTTCACAAGAATCCGCACTTGGTGACCTACCTCTTCCATAATTTGACTGGCTTCCTCCTCCAGCAAAGTTCTCAATTGCTCCAGATTCATCATGACGTGTGTGTCGGGGTGCTGCCATTGACGACGCGAAGACGCCACGGTGACCACCAGACAACCGGTTTTACAACTATCAGCCGCCATGTATTTCGTTAACAGCTGATCGCGCAACGTGCTCCGCATCACGGCACCGGACCAGTTTTGATCACCTAACTTTAATTCAATTGTTGCCTCCTGGCCGGATGCTGAGCGCATTCGGATGCCCGTCTCCTTTTCATCGGCGGTAGCGCCCTCTTGATCGATGGTGTAAAGCCCTTTGGCAGTATCCTTCAATTGCCGCGCAACTTCCCTGCGCATGAGTTTTTCGAGGGTGATATTCGCCCAAGCTTCGCGCGGCGAAGCATCCTGCAACAGCAGGTCATCAATATCGTCCAACCTGTCCTGCATCAAAGCAAACATCTCATCGCGCGTCTTGGGAGGCGCCTCGCCAATGTTGTCTAGACGTGAAATTTCGTCTTCCGTCATCTCGGACTTATCCATTTCCTCCGCTGCCTTTTGCTTTGCCAAGAGTGCAAGTCTGTCTCTGAAATGCGCAAAAAGCGGATCGGCGACCAACTCCATCTTGGCAACCCAGGCTTCGGGCCCTGTCAACGCGAGCACAGCACTTAGGAGCGTATTACGCGCTTGCTCTGCATCGTCTCGCGGTGTAGGCGTGGACGAGCCCTCCCTGTGCAGATCGTCGCTGGGACGGACATGCTGGTAGGCGAGTCGCAAGAGCCGTACCCGCTGGCTGACCGTGAAACGTTCGAAGCCCAGATCAAAAGGCCATCCGTTCCATCGGCCTCCAAACACACTGGAAAAAAAGTCGACTCCGGGGCCTTTCGGCGCCGGGACTATTGGTAGAAGAAGTTGTGTCAATTCGTGGGTAGCCGCTTCGGGATCCAAGGCGAACAGCGCAGACAGCCACAGGTGGACGAACGTTGGGTTGGAGGCCAGTCGTAGCTTTTCCAAGACAGTATCGCGAAGTACGCCTCGATCACCCTCGACGTTTTGGCCCATGAGTATTGCCAAGACCGACTTTGGCCGCTCCCAAATTGCAGGGCCACTATCGTCAGTCTGAGTTGGCTCGATAAAAATGCTCAACCAGCTTTGCAAATCGACAATCAAAAGCTGTGCGAAGAATGGCGGTGAATTTTTGATGACGTTTAATACGTTGAGATAATCACCCTGCTCAACAACCTTTTCGAGCTCCCATCGCAACTGCCGGCCAAGGACACTCTGAACGACATCAGGAAACTCTTTTGCCAGCTGCTCTATCCATCCGGGACAGCCCAGATATTCCAATGGAATGTAATGTGCGGCTGTCCGAGCCTGTGCTTCGCTGATTTTTTTCGCCCAAAGCGGATCTTCGGCTTGCGCCCATAGCGCTGTCAGTCCTAGTTGCCAACGAACCTGAACAACATTGATTTCGTCCTGCGATCGATCCATGGGTAAGGTCGGGCATTGTGTCGGCCATAGCGTACGCATCCTTGCGTGCAAATGGTTGGTGACCGAAAGGCCAAAATGCTGCTCCAGAAAACGTCGGTTCTAGCCAGCCGTCTGATTCGGTCCAGGCGCCCTTTCCATGATTTCACACAACGCTTCCAACATCTGCTCGCCAATTGGAGAATCCAGCACCCCTTCGGGGTCGTCGATCAGCCGGTTCCAAAAGTCCGCCCAGTGCTGCATCTCTTCACTGACACGGCGCTCAGCCTCACGTTTACGCTGCGCATGACGCCTCTCATACTCCACCATCTGCGCAGACGTGGGACTTGGCTGCAACGCTGCATCGATCTTCGACAATAATGCCGGATCGTCACTGACCAGAGGCCTCAATGTCTCCACGTAGCTCGCCCATTCCTGAGAATGGTCAGCTACCTGTGTGAGTGACGCTTCCAGCATCAGTTGACGCAAGTCGAGAGAGTGCTGATGGTCGGCCAGAGCTGCATTAATCCATTCAGAATCCTGAGCATGATTCAGGTGTATCGCTCCGCTAAAACTCGATGCGTATAACCGCGATCGAGGATCGTTTTCAGCTTTAAGCCGTTGTCGTAGGCTGTCCTCGCATAAAAATACGAACTCCCTGACCTGCGAGGGAGCCGTGGCGAATACCTCTCGGATCGCTGCGAAGTGTTCGCCGCTAAGATGAAACGCTATGGATATCGCCAGGGAGAGAACAAGGCCCTCCATCACCTCTTGAGTAATCAGTTCCGCAGTAGAAAGCCGACGCCCCGTGATCGCGAGCAACGGTACAAGATCAGGACGAGATACGCAGATGTACGGCCAGTCTTCTGTCCAAGACACGCTCTCATTAAGCACTGCTGAGATCGAATCAAACAATCGCTGGAGCTCAGCGTCGCTGAGGTTGGTGTCCCGTACGACTCGTGCTAAATACCCCATTCGCCCGCTTTCCGGCTTCGGAGCCACCGGAAGAGAAACTAACAATTGCACCAGCGCTTCTGGCCCCAAATAGACCGGGAAAAGCTCGTTTATGGCCCCACGAATGAGCCGCTCTGACCAACGCTCAGAAGGCTCCTGCATCTCTTGTACAAGCGTTGATAGCCGTGAATCAGCCAACTGCACGAGGGCATCGATCGCATCCAGGCGTTCATCATCTTCAACTGACGGGTCCATGGCGATCGCAAACACGTGGTCACTGCACTCATGCATACCTGCGTACGCAACGAGCTGAAGCAGTAACTGCCGAACTTCCGTATTTTTAACCCCCCGCTCCAGCATCTCCCTGACCGTTGACGACAAATCTTGCGAAGCGAAACGGCTAACCTGCAGCGACGGTATCTTCAGTCCGCGCCGGCCCCCGTCGCCGTATTGAGAGACAAACGTTCGAAGCGCTTCGATTCGCTGTCGTGGGCTTAGGGACTCTGGATCGCCTTCAGAGAGCAAAACCTCGGGTTCACGGTTTCGGACTTCTTCGAAAATGCTGGGGTTCAATCGCGCTAACCACGCTGCGATCGGTCGCATGGATGGTTTGATGACTTTGACGTTGTGCGATGTCTCAGCGAACAATAGGCGCTTGACGGCTTTGAGTGACATGCCCGCGGACAAGCGATTGTCGAGACGGTGAGCCGCCAGGTACTCGACCACAGACCGGTGGTGAAACCGGACACGACCGTAGCTTGCAAACCCAAAAATGCTACGTTCCAAAAGCGTCTGGATTTCTTTGGCGCTCCAGTCGTTCAGTACGCGATCAGGTTCCAATGCGATTGACTGCGGATTGGCCTCCAAATCGGATTCCGTGTTGTGACGAATCGTCAACTTATGAGCCAGCATCGCAGCGAGGGCCAATCGGCTAGCGCCCTCCAGCGCACGCGCAGGCGATAGTTCACCAGGCTCAGCTCGATCAACGCGTGCCTTTAGCTTCACTTGAATATTCTGCAGAACCTGTTCCTGATGGGTTCGGATGCTTTTGGAGGCTCGCCAGTCGGCGCAGAGCTCGATCAGGTCTTGCGGGCGCCTGGCAAAATCCTGAGCATTTTTATTGCGAATTGAGGCGACAAAATCATCAATGTCCGTCACGTGCTGCGTGGCAGCCATTTCTCGAATTTGCGCATCAGAAAGCGGATGTAAGCGAACGAGGAGAAACGATGTTGCGCGATCCTCATCGTCTGTTGCGTCGGCCTGCATCATCTGACCGGATGCGATCTCAGCAAATCGTTCGGCGCTAGGCGCAGCCCTCTCTTTGGGGCTGCCTTGGTACGGAAAATGTTGACGAATCAGATGCTGATCCACGGGAATCGGCCGAGTCGTAATGACGATGCGTACCCTTTCCAAATTCCCCTGCAGTTTTTTGCTCAGCTTGTTTATCGCTCGACTGAATGAGCCAAACGTGAGCTTCAGCTCATCAATTGAATCCAAGAAAAATGTCGCGACGTCCGACTGGCTTGTCTGCCAAGCATGGAATCGGGTTTCCTCTTGGGAAGATAGGAGTTCGTCGAACGAGGACACTGCTAGATCTGATAACTCCAGAAAAAATGCCGGCTCACCACCATCCCAGAGCTGTTGCTGCTGAGTCTTACATTCAAACGTTTTGCCCGCACCGGCCTCAGAAACAATCAGTACGCGCATGGATTTCAGCAGCTCATCCCAGTCGATGTTCGGAGCCAAACCAAGCTGCTCGCGTAGCATCAAGTTTTCAATGTCTGCGGCCTTTTCTTGAGAGAGGGTGCCAAAGGTGCGTCGAATGCGTGAGGGCTGCGTCCTGATTGAGCTCATGGAGAGAACGCCGTGGGACGAAATAGCGCTTTTGTAATCCATTTTTCAAGTGGTGTCTGCATAGTTGTCGGCGTTATTACAACCTCAGGCATCTCCCACTCTCTGAACTCGGACGTGTAAGCGCCGCGCATCTCCGGCCCGCTCCGGATCAGCCTCCGTAGTGTCACGGGTAACATCCTGTTGCTAGCTTATAGATGACGAATTTAAGCTATACGAATGCCGCAACCCAATACGCGGATGACCATATTGTCTCTTGGCCCGACAACAGTGACGAATATCCCGCCATCTGACTTGTCTCACTTGATTGATCGCAAAAACTCGAGAACTCAAAACCATTGAGAGTGTGGTATTGCATCGGGGCTCTGATTTTTTCGTCGGTTAGCATCTGCGGGAAACAGATCGACTTTGACGAACACTAACGCTCTGCAGGCCAAAACTGTTCCTGAACTCTTTGCGTTTACGGTCAAAAATATAATTAGTATGCTCAAAACTGGTGGGGCTGCTGTTATGTCCTGTGATCGATTGCATAACTTTTCCAATTAAGAGCGTGGAATGTCCAACATCGATGTGTTTTTACCAGCAGTTGATGGATCAGAGTATCGACCCGTAGCAAAGGGAGACTCGTGTAAAGAGGCGGTACACGCTCTCTTTACGGACGACTTCGCGGCCCCTCCTCACCGGTTGGTAATCAAAATCTCAACTGGTTCGGGGAAGGTAGTCGAGGTGAGTATTCCGTACGATCACACCGGAAAAGCTACGGTGCGAATCGACGGCGAATCCGTATAAGCTGTGTACCGCAAAGACGATAAGCGATTTGGCCAGACGAGGGTCTCAACTGATCCCTCTTCCGGCCTGAATCGATTATTCGGTAGGAAAATATCCTGCCTGCGTTTCGCAGAGTGTTTTTCGCGCACTCGGCCAATGAAAAGCGAAAAATTAGTCGGTTATGGCTTGTATAGCTGCCGCTGCATTCTTACAGAGCGTTGAAACCAGTATTTCGGCCGCCCAATACTCACCCCTTCGCTGCCCGCCCAGCAACAGGTAGTGCGCGTTTCGCCCGTCCACTCGGAAGCTTGCCGTTTTATAGTGAGCGAGTTTGTTCAGCGCATTACGCAGATTCAAACTAGTTGACTGCGTGCGGTCAATCTTTCTCAGAAGCAACATTCCTGCCTGGTCCGCCCTAGAAATATTCTCCACAACAATACCGGTATGCAACTGCATCACGGAGGCATCGAGGTGCCCGTTATCCTGTTCGCCGCGGAGTATTTCAAATAGCTTCGTCATGACGTTCCAGGCGTCCTTGGAAGCTGCTTGCTGAGCCTTCTCATCTCCTGTAATTAGGGCTTTCCTGAATCGCTTCGAGGAACGTCGTAGCCGGGGCACCAAGCCTTTCGCCCGATCTCGTCGAGGGATATATTGAAAATAATGAGTAGGCATTGATCCAAGTCTGCAAATGGCTGGCCGCAAAGATGCGGATTTGAGTGTGATATTGAAGCTTCAAGGCGATTCAATCGCGCGTTAAATATCAACGGCTCGTGACTTTAGGGACGCTCCGATCAACTTGCCGGGCAGCGATGGCAGGCCGTAATTCACCAGACACGCAGCGCTATTTACGGAAAACGGCCTAATACAGTGTGCAGCGGAGCGTTTACCGCCCGGTTCTCCGTGTTAAGTGCGCAACTCACCCAAACCCATCAGTCGTTTTCGAGCCATCCACAGGTTCGACAGGGCGAACAGCGTGGTCAGTTGGGCCGTGTTTTTCATCAGCCCACGAAAGCGTACTTTCACGTAACCAAACTGGCGCTTGATGACCCGAAACGGATGCTCAACCTTGGCGCGTGTCTGCGCTTTGCAGTACTCGATCTTGCGCTTGGCTTTGTACAACAGGCTGCGTTTGTTCAGCTTGGAATACGTGCTGCGCCGAGCCGCGATTTGCCAGATCACGTCACGATTTTCGTGCTCTTCACGCTTCTCGACACCGGTGTAACCTGCGTCCGCATAGACCGCGTTTTCGTCCCCGTGGAGCAGTTCAGCGACTTGGGTGACATCGGCCACATTGGCAGCGGTGCCATGGACGTGATGAACCAGTCCAGACTCAACGTCAGCGCCGATGTGGGCCTTCATACCGAAGAAATACTGGTTACCCTTCTTGGTCTGATGCATCTCGGGATAACGCTCGCCGTCTTTGTTCTTAGTCGAGCTTGGGGCATGATTAATGGTTGCGTCGACGATCGTGCCCTGGCGCAACGACAGGCCTTTTTCCTGCAAATAACCGTTGATGACCGCGAGGATGGCAGGCGCCAATTGATGCTTCTCCAGCAAGTGCCGGAAGTTCATGATCGTGGTGTCTTCAGGGATCGGCGCGCTCAGTGTCAGATGCGCGAACTGACGCATGGGCGTGATTTCGTAGAGTGCTTCTTCCATGGCCGGATCGCTGAGGGAGAACCAGTTCTGCAGCAGGTGAACGCGCAGCATGGTTTCCAGTGGGTAAGGTTTTCGACCGCCACCGGCCTTGGGGTAGAACGGCTCGATCAGGCCGAGCAGACCTGCCCAGGGCACGACCTGATCCATCTCGGCAAGGAAGCGTTCGCGGCGGGTTTGCTTGCGCTTGCCGGCGTACTCGAAGTCGGAAAAGCTCATCTGGCTCATGGGAGGCTCGGATCAGGTGGTCAGGCGATTTTCGCATACCCAGGACTTGTTCGGAGATTCCTTAGCATTGCTGCTTTTGAATTGGATCACTCGTAATGTTGATTGAGGCGAAGAGAAATTAAATTTTAGTGTTTCTTATGATCTCCTTCGAGCTCCCGAACACGGTTTCAGAGGATCGCATCAACATGTTGCTGTTTAGCGTTTTCACCAGTTCAACATCGGCCTTCACGATTCCAACGCCATATGTATCTGAATCATTGACCATATAGGCAAGTTTAGGGGAGATGGGGAAGTAGAAGTCCGTGTGGGGTGGAGGTTCACCACTAAGCTTTTTGTCCCTCACGGTGGGATGGACATTGATGACGGGGTTGTCACTGGTCAGAAAAGGAACATCGGTGTTATTCACCAGCCACACGATTTTTTTCCGATAGTAGTAACGAGCAATGCTGTACCCGACATTCACACCAGCGAGAACACCGAGAAACCACCAGTTCCTCTGCATGAGCCTGCGGTAATCAACACTCAGGGACGAAGCCGCGGCTTCCCAAGCACTTCGGCTGTGCTTGGTACGAGCAAACTGGTGGCCGATGTAGCTATGAAAATTGTTTAGCGCGGATTCGTCATTGAAAATACTCAGATCCCCCGCCCTAAGGGCGTCAATGATGGGGCGTACGTCTCCTTCCACCGTTGAATGAATGTCCTCTATTGTGTTGTGGACTAGGATGTCGCGCTCGGCCTGGTGTTCATCTCCCGTCAGCAGCCTGTACACGCAAGAAAACGCAATCATCTTCTCTAAGAATGAATTGTGAAGTTTTCGAATTGGCTCGTCTGTAATCGAGATCCACTGCTGGAGGAACTGGATGTCGTCTGTCTCAAGGGGGGACATTTTGTAGAAATCGATCTCTCGACCAAGGCCTTTAACGCTGGAGGCGATCACACCCTTTTTTGCCCGGTGGTAGACATCTTGGTTGTTAACTGACCATCCCTTCAGATAGTGAGCCCAGATGTAATGGTTTTTGCGCTTGATTTGTAGCTTTTTCACAGGCCGTAGCTTTCAAACATAATCATGATCCGCATCCATGCCAAAAGATCATATTGTCTGCATGGGCGTTTGTAGTCAAACCGCATTGCTCAAGATCCAGTAGGGATTTCTTGGTCTGAACAGGTCTTTTTATCGACCATTCAAGTGGGCCATCCATGCTGCCGTACGCCATGCCTGGAAACCGCTCAATGCTCGCCCAGCCCCCAGCGGTTGTGATCAAAGACCCAGCTCCTTACTCAAGTGATCCTCCTTCATTTCATCAATGGCGTGACCGCTTTTCATGAGGTGCCACTGCAGATGGTAAGCAATGTGCGTTTTCAGTCGAGATCTTATTTCGACGTAATTGTCAGAGAGCCCCACGTCGACGTCGTGATGACGCAGCACTTTTCGTAAAATCTGAGCGCCCAGTAGCCCTATATGCGAAGCATGCAGCCGCACGAGAGGATCCAGGCCAGGTGCTCTCTTGTAGCTGTCGACTGCCTCTTGAATCAACCGCTCGAATGTCGGCGCATCGAATAATTGTTGGACCAATCGCCAGACTTGAAACTCGAGTTCACTGTGCATTTTTACCCCATCGCCTGTGTCCAGTTTCGACTGCAAATGGGCTGTTGCCCGACGGGAATAAATTCACGCGGGCTTGTCTTGCTTAACCAAATCGTTCAAACAGCACGAGAAGAATCGGCGTCAGTTTGAGCTTTGGCTAAGGGCGCCGAATGCACTTTTGGTATCCCCTACCCAGCGTTCAACCTCAGCCTTTGCATCAAATATTTCCGAGTCGAATGGCATCAGTCCTTGGAGAAGTTTGAGCGCAGACCACGCCTCGAAATCGTGGAAGGGGTTCAGGCCGATGACGTTGCCTAAACTCAAATCCACAGCGGATACATCAGACGCAATTTTGGCAAACAGGTTGCTCGCCCGGTTCAAATCCCATTCTGAAATAAATAAAAGTAGCGACGAGAATGCCAGGAGCGGTCGAGCCCCCTTCACGGATACGCTTGCATCGCTTTTCGATGTAGCCAAGGCTACTGGAGCGTAATTCCTGCAAATGAACGTCGCCAAGACCTGTGCACGTTGATATTCATGCTGCAACGAGGTCGGATCGAAGACCGCCTTACCTTGATATTCAACCGCTAGCTTTTCAATTCTTGGCGCGGTTCCATGCATCCAGACACGCTTTTCCAGAAGCGCGTCCAGCAGGGCATGATGTCGACGCGTTACCGTTTCTCGCGCTGCAGCGACTAGATCGAAGCCAGGAATCTCGATGATTGCCTTGCTCAAAACGATGTCTTCGGAAGTTTTGTTCCAAGGGCCCGCGCGCATTCGTTGAAGTGATTCGATCCATTTGGGAGCACGAGGATCCAGGGTTACGACAAGGCGCGAGGCCACTTTCCTTTGGAAATACCACTCTCGCATCGCACGAATGTCTCGCTGCCCTAAAACGCCTAGCTTAATCCCTCGACAAACTAGTTCGCGGATTGCCGTGGAGACACCGTCTTTGGCTGACGAAAACTGAACCAGGTTTTCGGGTACATGGTCCGCGGGAACATTGCCGGCAAAGTCGCAAAACGGATGATGGCCATCAGCACCACCGCTTTTTGGAAAGCGAAAATAGGCTTGGCGGATCGCCTGACCTGTCTCCTTGGAATTTGAGGCTCTCACCACCTCAGCGCCGCGGCAAAAACACGCGGGGCATTCAATATCATCCCAAATGAATGTTTTCCAATCATCCGGAATGGGTGTGGACTTGCCGGGAGTTGGTCGTTGCGTACGCTGCGCCAGCTCTTCCAACAGTTGGGTAACATCCAGTTCGATTTCGCGTGAGCCTGAGAATGCTGTGATTGGCACGAGTAACCCCGTCGGTGTAAAGGGAAAATTTAAGGGAGTAACAGGGCCACCCCTCCCCGTTGACTAAAAAAATGGCCACGCACACCTGAAACGAATGATGATGCAGTTGAATACCAGGCCGACATGGAAGCATGCTCGGGCACGTTTGCGTCCGCTGAAGCAAGCGTGCCGACTGGGTTCTAGCGGGAAGCTGTACGCCGCCACTGTCGATGGTTTTTAAGCAATCGCGGTGTTCTCGAGCGCCTCCTCGCCCACTCTGTTCCAGCCGCTGAATCCCTCACCTTCGGACTCCTAGAGCACACACGACACTACCTGCAGCTCGACGGCCTGATCGGTAGATCATGGACGAAAGCCTCTCGACGGCTTAGACCGAGGGGGTGGTGGGGCAAGCGATGTGTGATCCAACCATCGTTTCAGCCCTCCTACCGACTGGAATTCTAAAAATTCTAACGTATTGCTATCTGGGTTATCGATCAACAGCTCGATATCACCACCCTCTTGCCCTTCAAGTTCAAGCAGCCAGTTGGTGTACCGCTCGAAAGCGTTGAACTCTGCACCCACCGTCCCTTGTAGGAACGCGTTGGCTAACAAGTCCGCCCTCACCCGTGTTTCACGGTCTGGAGCGTCCCAATGAAGCCCACTGCCTATGCCAAAAATCTCACGATTACAGATTTCTGGATAATACTGATTGAAGTTCAAAACCCTTCGTTCATGCATTTCCGACCAGGCGACAAAATGGCATTCCACGCTCAATTGGCGCCACAGCTCTGCCGTGTCCAGCGCTTGGCACAAATGCAGGCGTCGATTTTTTTTGCACTCGTCCTTCAGGTGGATTTTTTCATACTTAAATTCAACCAGAACAAATCTCGTGCTATTGGTGAAAATGTAATCTGCACCAAGAATTGAGTCCTGACCATCCATCGAGCATCGGGTTACAACCCGCCCATTGTTGACAGCCACCCTGTTCAAGTAATTGAAAAAAGCATCAACCAACGATTGTTCTTTCCGCCTTCTCATACATTCCTCAATACACAATCATCATGAACTGATACCAAAAAATGGAGACCGAAAGCGCGCCATCCTAACCTTCTGCTCGAGCCAAATCGGTAGAGACGCGCCCTGATTCATAACTCCAGGATTGACCATCCGGACGACGTCAGAACCTGCCGTCTCGTTTTGCCGACAGGCCGATCACTTAAGGTGTTCTGCCGCATCGCCAGGCACAACATATGAGAGGGTCTCGTTATGACCACGTACATGAGCATCATGTTCTTCTTTAAAGTGGTCTGCTTTAGCTTCGCAGCAGATGACTTCCCTTCAAGCCAAGCGATTTGCCGCTCAACAAAATGGGTTCTGTTGAAGGTTTCGAGAATCAACGTGGCCGCGTGAGTCTTGCCCTTTTCGGCATGTATCGAAGCCAGTCGAATGTTCACGCTGTTTGACTCACCCTGGAAGTGGTAGGTGTTGATCATTGAACCACAGGACTCGCCAGGATCGGCGTCGAGCAAAATTGGTGGCGTCCACTTCAGGTATTCATAGGCTTCAACCGCTGCGGTTGAAGGCAGCTGATTATGCAAAGCCGACGCAATATTCAAGAGTGCATGCGCAATCGAATCATTCGACTCCAATTGGGTGCCGTCTTCAGCAATATGAAAATCTTCAGGTTGCAGCCGAAGGTACTCTGAATCTCCGGTTTGCAGCACATAACGTATGGCGTCGATTACGGCAGTTTTGCCCGCGTCATTCTCGCCAACCAACGCGGTGACACCTTCGTTGAACTGGATACTCAAGCCCTGGAATTGTCGGAAATTCTGGATCTTCAGTGCTGAGAGGTACACTTCGTCGCGTCTCCCTAAAACGAATGAATACTGGCAGGAATCGGTTGTTTCACTGCCCAGCACTCTGCGCGGGCATCCTCCCTGTTGACCGATAGCTATATGCCACGAAGATCGTTGCAAAAGCCATAGTTGGCAAAGCGGATTAGGCATGGGGTATGCCGGAGAGGTCGCGCTTAGGCTGCCGGCAATGGGTATTCAAGTCAGAGGTGGTAACACCGAATCGTCTGGAATGGCTGTGCATGCGCTATCGGCACTCAGTCTTGCTGGTCATCGAAGATCAGACAAAGCACATATAGATGACAAGATGAGACCTAATGCCCGTTTTAAATGTGTGGATTAGATTAATTTGATAAGCTTTAAACATTATGGTCGGTTGTTGCCCCGCGGAGCAGTATCGCCAGGTTGATAGGAGAGACTGTTGAAATGAGGAAATCAAAAGCAGAGACGGCAGAAACACGGAAGCGGATAGTGAACGTCGCATCCCAAGTGTTCAAATGCAACGGAATCAATGGTACCGGTGTGTCAGAAATAATGGCCGCTGCAGGACTGACGCATGGCGGTTTTTATCGCCATTTTGAGTCGAAAGAGCAACTCGTTGCCGAAGCCTGTGCTGTGAGTATGGAAGAGCTTGTGGGTGCCGCAGAAATCGCCGTTGATGGCGGTGATGAGACGGTCTCGCAGTATATCCAAGACTTTCTTTCCGCGGATTATCGTGACGATCGTTTGGGCGGTTGCCCTTTGGTGGCCATGGGTAGCGAGCTGGCGCGCGCAGACGCAGATACTCGTCGCGCGGCGTCATCGGGGTTTGAGGGTTTGATCGAACTCATGGCTAAACGTAGCCGGTTCAAAGACCGTTAGTCGGCAAAGGCTGATGCAATTTTTACGCTTTCATCCATGATTGGGGCAGTCACAATGTCGCGAATTGTCGACGATCCGGAACTTTCCGATCTCATCCTTGAGTCGACAAAGTCACGTCTACTCAAACTGTCATCAGGTCCTAAAATCAAACGTGCCAAAACAAAGGCAGCATGCCGGGTTTAGCGCTCGGGGATATCAGATCGCGATCCTGCCAGGGCGGGTGTTCAACCTGCCCTTTGCCTATCTATATAGGTGCCAAAACAAGGCTTTTTTTCTGTCAGTTGAGTGAGAGATAACCCCCGAAGGAACGGCGGCTACCCATCCAAGGGCAACTCTGCCAGCACACACACGAGGTCTTAGCAATTTTCCTCAATGATGCCGTGCTGAGCGAAAAGCGCCTTGAAGAACCTAACTGCTAACGCTCGCGATTGATTTCCAATTTCAATGCTCCCATCACGCTGGACCGTGTCGTTAAACTCGCCTCCACCGAAGCGATAAACCTCGTATCTCATCAACCTCATGCGACGATCTTCGGCAACCATTGCGGCGTACCTGGCTGGAGCAGGTTTGCCATCGACCGCATAATGATGTTGGCCGTCAATTTCAATGACTACCCGTACACCATGCTCAAGGAGCAACAAGAAATCCATCCTCTCTCGCAGCAGCACCTTGCCTGCCCCTCGCTGGCGTGAGGTCTTAGGGTCGTAGTGAAGGTAAACTTGAGGAATCAGAGCCGGCAATCGTTGTTTGAACAGGGGCGCCAGTTCCCGGTAATAGCTGTCAAAGATCACTTCCTCGCCAGGAGAGCGCGTTTGCCTCACAGAGTCTCTCAGTCGCTTGTAAAGGCTTCGCTGAGCACTCTCTAGATCATCTACATTTTCTCGGTCAGCCCACCAGCCCACCAGTTCGCTCCAAAGAAGGCCGTTATTACTCAATGAACGGTCATAGATCAGCGCGTCGTGCTGATTTCTGATAGCCACTTCATTGTTGATCGCATCCGTGAAATACAGGTCTGGTTTGCTGTTAATCGAGGCAAAAATCAGGTTCTTTGCGGTCCCCTGTACCCCTGAAGAAAGGCGACGAATGCCATAAAAAGCCCGGCGTGAGACCTCCTTGACCACCATCAATGCAAAACCGTCTGCCGCCAGCAGATCATTCAGCACCGGCACCAGGATCTGCTGTTCGAGTTCTGTTCGACACTCGGGAGAAAGGACGTAGGCAATCAGGTCGATGAAGCGCTGTTGTGAGCACGTCATTGCCCCACAGTGCTTGAGTACGGTGGAGTTTGCGTAGTCGTTGTTCCGAACGAAATGTTGTTCCACGTCGCGGTGAAGCGTGTTGAGGAACTGGCCTTCAGGCCCGGACATGCCCCAATTTGGACGCAGCACTTCAAGTCCATCCAAAGGTGAGATCTCGCCAAAAAGCGGGTTGATCGAGTCCAGGGCTCCGAGAATTGCACGCTTGGTGATATCAGAGATGCGATGATCCTCAGGAGTCGTTATCTCGCTGACAAAATCCTGCAGGTCTGCATCACCGATTTCATCCATGACATTTTTGGCCACGGCGATCAGGTCGTTGAAGTTGTGATCTCGTAATCGAGAGCGAACGTACATCCGCTTGCTACGAAAGGCCTCTTCCTCGGTGCCAGACTCAAGACCAAGCTTGGTGCACAACGCGGGTAGGTCGTAGGCCTTAACGCTGTGAAGAGAGGCGGCTATCGCGTCCCGAATCTCTTCCAAACTTATGTTTTTTGCGTACGCCAATGTTCACCCTCACCGATAAGAAATTATGCGGCAACGCCACTAAGGCACGCTCCATTGGGGTGAGTTTTGCCTTTAAAGCGATCCAGGCACTTCAGGCCATTCGCCAAAAAACTGAAGATAGCTCACCTACGCGCAATCGGATGCATCAGATCGGGGTGACCGACGCCACCGTGATGTATTTGTACTTCTTCTTAAATGTCTTTTTGGCGTCCATTTCTGCGACGAGCTTGCTGAGGGTACTGGTGTCGTAGTGGACGATTTCATAATCGCCCTCAAATACATTCGACACATGCAGGGTAACCCGAAGCTTCGACGATACGGCTTTTGCAGAGGCTCGAGGCTTATGTGCGGGGTTTGCCTTGGGTACAGAGGCGGAATCAAGGCGGCTTGATGGCGTTGAGGTGTGATCCGTTGTTCCGAAGAGTGCCCGACGCATCTCCTCTTCACTCAACTGGGTAGTCATTCTTTTTATCTCTTCATTACGGCAGTAGGATGGAGTCTTCTCCGCAGTAAGTGCTTCACTGAAAGCATACCCGTGATAGAAGCTTACTCGAATTCAAAATGCCGAATCAAAAATATTAATGAGCTCCTCGTTTTCCGCGACAACCGAATTCATATTAATTCGCTCGATGGCGACCGTTATTACCATTAGCAAAAATAACAGCGTCGCAAAAAATGGAATTGGCTTGTCCATATAAAATGGCGCCTTATCACTAAATGTAGTCAGCCCCAACAGTGAAATTATGCTAACCATGATGACGAGAAAATCGCTTCTCTGTTTGTACTTCACATTGGCGCTCTTTAACGACGCCTTATATTTTTTTATATCGGTTTTTGATATAATTTTAGCATCAAAATCTTTTTTTACGATGTCAGCGTATCTGTTAATCATGACCTGCTCAGCCATAATGACGCCCGAAAGGTATTTCTTACCTCTCACTAATCGGCCCCACAATCCGTAGAGGGTCATCAGCATGGTCTCAAGATGTGATTTGCGCTCAACCAAATAAGCACTCCGAAACTTAATGAAATAGCGCATTGCCCCGCTACCGATTGTTTTGTCACTCACAAAATCACCCTTTATGTACTATTAACCAATACGTAATACCAGGCCCTGTACCCATGCGCCCTCAGCATGAAGGTCGCATACATCACTGCTGCCGCATGACTAGGAAAGATCAATGATTACTGCGCGAAGCTTTCGATATCCAATGCCAATTGTCCGCAGTCAGCTCCGCTATCACTTTGTCGCTAGCCTACGACTGAGCAGCTGCAGATAGATTATCGATAGAACTCCTGTTTAAACCTTGTTCGTGAGGCTGGAGTAAGAGCTGCTCAAGTCCCACGCCCTCTTGTGGCAAACAGTCGCCCTCTTTCCAAACATCGTGGATCTCCTGCGCGAGCTCAGGTATCCACGAAGTAACTGCTTGGTTGTCACCTGCGTAAAGGATGGGCAGCGGCCTGTGGCGACCGATAGTCAGCAGCTTTCGGTAGAGCCAGATCGCCGGGTACAGCTGGGTCTGATGCTTCGAGTTGTAACGCAGAGGTATTGAAACACCCTCGGGGTCCAGATCTCCGAAGTATTCCGCTCCGTCACCGTCAACTTCCCTGATGACTTCATCCAGCGCGGTACCTGTCGATGTGATGGCGCTACCCGCGCCATATACGACGGCCGCGTAGCGATGTGCGGTGTCGTTCCATTCGCCAAGGCTGAAGAACGTGTGATGGTTCTCTACGACCAACACCGGCCGCCCAGGTTTGCCAGGCTGCTGTCGGTAAGGCAAGGGAAGGTCCACCTTTCTAGCACCAATCGCTGACAGAGCGAGCCTGCCACCAAAAAGTGCATTGGATCGTACCCGGCCATCGAGATATTTCTCATCCCCGAACATCTCAAGCGATCGCTCGCGCAACGGCACCATCATAAAGCGCCCCTTGCGGCGGATGAGCCATTCGTTGATGACCTTGGCAGTGACCTTTTCGCTTTCCGTCAGTTGCATCCAGAACCCCAGTTCCGGCATCCAGGAAACGGCTGTCCAGTCTGGTTTCAACACCGAGATCGTTTCAACGATGACGGTGATAAACATGGGCATGGCCGGATTGCCAATACGCTCGAAACTGCGGGGCGAAGGAAGTCTCAGGATGCCTTGCTCATCGCCAGCCCTAAGGGCCTCCATGAGTAACCTATCGCGATTGGGATGCTGTTGGAGCTCTGGATGGTGTTCTATCCAGAGGCTCCTTAATTTCAGCAGCTCTATGCGCTTTTTACGGCTACCGCGCAGCGCTTCATAAAAAGCAATGTTCATCAATTTGTACCTGCTCTTTGCACCGCCGTGTCGAAGGTTGCAGTTGCCATTTGAATGTGAGACCGGCCACTTTTCACGCCCTCCTTGCGCAGACGGATCACCCGCTGAAAACCGGCAAGAATGTTTACATCCTTCATGGCGGTGAAGAAAATCAACTGCACGCCAATGGCCTCGGCCAGCATGATCTGGACATCAATCAACGCCCGAGTCTGTACCTTGGCAAACGGGTTATCAAGAATGAGGGGGCAACCGCCTCCGCGTTTAGTGACGGCCTGATGGGTACGTCGCAACTGGCTCATCATCAGGTACATGAACATGGCGATGACCACCCCTTGGCCGCCGGATTTTTTCAGCCGCCCAGCATCCTGGTACTGGTGATCGGCATTCTGTTCCATCTGCAGCAATTGCAAGCCGAATGCACGTTGTGGGGAAAGGTTGATCATGCCAGCCGCGACCAAATCCGCGCCATGCTCAGGAATGACCTTAGTTTCTATCAACCCGTTCAAGTAATGCCGTATGGCAGTCTTCCCGGTTTCTGTCGACACACCTGTAATCGGATGGCGCATCTTCATGATGACTTTGCCACCGACATAGGGGGCGCCTTTTGGCACCATGACCTCGCAAGCTTTCTTCAGGACACTCATGCCCTCTTCTACCAACTGATGCACTTCGCCCACGCAATTTTCAAAGTCGGGCAGCATGCCGTCCAACTCAGACTGCGAGGCGTCCGTACGCTCAACGATGAGCATCATCAGTCGCTCAAAATCGCTGCAGGTGGTTTCAAAGGAGTTGCTCGACAGCTCGTGCGCAAGGCCCGGATCAACGTCCTGCACGGCCTTTGACTTCACCACATTCGTAAACTCATCGAAGTGCGACTGAGCCAATTTCCGGGCTTCTTCCAGACCGACGCTTTGCTGCTTATAGCGGTCGAGCACTGCCATCACTTGCGCTTCGCCGTCACCTTCAAGCTCAATAAACTCAGGAGCGGCAGCCTCATGAGGAACCGCAGAAGTGAGCATTTTCTTATGCTTGTTCAGTACATCGACATTCTTCTTGCTTTGAGCACGCCCCTGCGAGGCTTTCTCGGCATCTTGCTGATCGGAAACCAGACTTTTCTCAAGCTGATCCGTATTGTCCTGGACCATCACGATGTGTTGCGCAAGTTCATCATCGCTGAGTGATAGGACATCATCAGAGGGTTGAGGGGGTTCCACCTTGGCGAAGAAGGCCTCTCTGTCGCTGCTGGCCACCGCATGTGCATTCGATGATGATACAAATGCCTGTTCGTACAAACTGACTTGCGTTATCTGGGCCGTGCGTTCATGTGCCAGATCGAGGCTTAGCAGGTTGATCATGGCCTCTTCGCGCAGATCGGAAAATTCAAGCCTGTACTCCTCTCGAGACGTGGCTTCCGCTTTGCGTAATTGCTCGAGGGTTACCCGACGAACGCCCAATCGCTCAGTTTCTTCAGCATCAAATACGACTTTGTCGGAATCGTAGTTCTTGATCAATGCCTGCAGATCGAAACCAGATTCAAGAGCTGTTCGATAATCGAAGCTGGGATCGAAAATCTCGGTGAGGTCTTTGCGACTCAGCAACTGCTGGGCGCTCCCCGCAAGATCAAACTGCAATTGCTTCGAGTGGTTGATGGCCTCTGTTTTTGAATCAATCAGTTGCTCAAGAGCTTCACTTTCTTTTTCCGCCTTTTTCAGAGACGCTTGCACTGTTGCCAACTGTTGCTTCCATTGCGCAAGCGGCTGTTCATATTCGTGCGAATAACGCTCCAGACGCTGGACCCTGCTGGCCTGATTGGCGATTTCACTTGGAATTGGATCTATCTCTTTATCAAGTCCCTTCGCACGCTCTAACACTTCAGCGGCTTCTTCCAGGCACCCTGCCTGCAGGCTCGTGAACGCCTGTTCTTCCTCGTAGTGAGTCTGAATGCTTCGCTCAAGCTCCGCGATTCGCACGGCGCCGAAGCGCTCTTGATAGTCCTTGAGTTTGTTGGCTGCATCACGTGCTTCGTTGCGGCGCTGAATGTGTGCGTCGCGCGTGCCTGAGATTTCAGCGATTCGTTGTTCAAAACCGATCAGCGCGGCAGCCGCGGCCTCCAGGTTATAGGCAGAGTCGTCCTCCGCCGATATCACGATCCGATCGAGTGCCGTGACGGCCGCATCAACGGTAGCCAGGGCGACAGTTACCGGGGCATTCAGGGAGAAGTCAGTACCCGCAATAATCTTGCATGATTTCTCCCACTCTTCGGAGCCCACGCAGACGCCGAGAAACCGGGCGGGGTCGGAGTCGACCAGTCGACGGGCCTCTTCAGCATCGGGGACAACATTGGCAATGTAGGAATTGGTTGCTCGCGCAGAATGAATGCCGGCAGTCCGAAGTAACCGGACAACTTGATCGATGTCATCGCTTTGGCCCGCAAGTTCGGATTCTTCGATGGACTGCTTGGCGCGCTCGAGGTTGGCCAGGCGAATGTCCCGCTCCAGCACTTCACGGTCCATGGATTGGATAAATTCGTAAACGCTGCCCAGCAGAGTCAGGGAATCAGGGTCACATAGCTCAGCTTCGACCACCGAACACAGCAACCGATTTTGCCGAAGGTCTTCTTGAAGGGTTCTGGCATCACCGACTTCTCTGTTCAGATTTTCTCGGATGTGCGCTTCCGCTTGAGCCCGCAATCCATGCTGCGCCGCCTGCTCACGAAGAAGGTCAACGTGTTGTAGGTGGCCCGTTCGTTCAGCGCGCAAGGTGTCGAGACGATTTTGCGCCTGGGCAATGGCCGCCGTGATTCTTTCGATCGCAGCAGCAGCGTCATGATCGAACGCACCAAGTACCCCGTCGTCCAGCAAGCTGGTGCGTTGTATCTCGGCATTATCGATGTCGGCCCCGACTTTTGCCTCCTCTTGCTGAAGCGCCCTGATGGATAAGCTCAACGTTTTAATGTGAGCCTTGGCTTGCGTTACTGCCTCAGCAGCCGCCAGCTCAACATTTTTCTCCGCCAAGCGTTTGTCGTCGGTCTGTTTCAGTAAAATATCGATAGCGCCACGAAGCAGTGCTCCCTGTCTTTCGAGTGCTTCTTTGATAGGGCGCAAGCCCTCAACTTCTTCCGCCAGCGACCGCTCCTCAATGAGAACCTGCTCATGTGCGCTGGTGATCTTCTTGTACGAAATGGCACCATTGAGATGCCTCAGACGCAATTGAGCCGCGGCCTTACCAGCCGTGGCCTCTTCAAACGCCGCTGCAGTGCGATCCACACGGCGCGTGTGCTGCAAAGCACGCATTGAAAGCGTGGACGCGCGCTGATGTACCAGTTGCGCCTGGTTTTCCAAAATGCGTGAGTTGAGGGTATCGATCAGGTCACCAAAATTAGTGACCTGCTTTTCTTCACTTAAACGAACCAGCTCCATGGCGGCGGCCAGTCCCGACGCACGGCGTAACAACCCGGTTCGCGCTTCAAGTGCAAGCTCAAAAGCTTTAGAAGATTCACCCAGGGGCTTCATGGACGACAGGATTCTGGCCAACTGTACAAGCCGCGCCTCAAGGCGAGGCTTATTCTGATATTTGTCCGCCACATTCACCACGGTGTTGCGCACAGTTTGAGCGCGCTCGGGGTCCATCGTCAGTGCCATGAGCTTACGAACCAGATCCTCTTCATCCTTGAAGGTCAAAAAGCCGCTTTCCAGACCACCTTCTTGCCCATTGAATTGTCGTTGCATGACCAGAAGATCGAGATCCAGCAGTCGCGTGGTGGCAAGGTGTGTGGTCCAATCGTGCTGATTGCGAGTGTGGTAAAAATCTTCAGGACACTTCCTGTACATTTGGGTTAACCATTGATTGAGCTCTGCCATCGTGCTCACCCCAGGCATGCCAAGCGTGTTGATGCCGGGCGCCGGGATATCTTCAAAGGTTATGCCGTGCTGGGACTCGAACGCAAAAAACACCCGATCAAGGTCATTACCGCGCTCAATGACATCCCGTGTCGCAACGGCTTGGGCAATGACCAGCTTGTAGTCCTTGCCCCCAGGCAGTCGTGATGGCATCGACCACTCGATGATGATGAAAGATGGTTTTCCGTCTTTAGCGAAATAGTCATTGAACTGGTGGTTGGGGTTCTGCATGTGCTGAATGAACAGATCCCGGCGTGGCTCGAAAATGCTGAACACGTACGACAGCAGTGAGGTCTTGCCACCGGTATTCTCCAGATTGACGATAGCATTGACCGCCTCGTGCGTATCCGGCGCAGTAAAATCGAGCAAGGTCTGGTCGTACCACGCAGTGGCAGTGCCGTAGCGGCAAACATGCATTCGGGTGATTTTTTGCATACAAAATCCTCAGGCCGTTGCGCCGGAACGCACATAGTCAAATAGGCGCGGTAGCGTCCGTTCACGCAACTGAATACGCAGTCGATGGGTGGCGGTAAATTCAACCGCTTCGCCCTCATCCTGAGCCCTCACGTTATTCACCAGCCCGTACTCAATCAGGTAGTTGAGTGCCATGCGCACCAATCCTTCAATCGAGTTTGGTGACGCGCGATCGGCTTGGGGGATCGAAACCGGCAGGCTTTGAATGTAGCTCCAGCCTGGTCGCAGCTCCTCTCGGGAATAATCATCGGAATCTTCGAGCGCATTCATGCGCCCGGACAAACCAGTCAAAGTGTCCCTGAACATGGCCAGCGTCGCCGGCATTGGAAACCGGCTGTCATCTTCAATCAGAGCGGTCGTTGGATAAAACACCGCGCAGATGGCCAGGAAGCTCAGCGCCAGCGCCACGCGCTGGTCTTCAGACAGGTTTTTGCGAAGATCGCCGAGTCGTATTGAGAAGCGGCTTTCCTTACGTGCCGGGGCGATGATCAAGCCTCGCTCGCTGACATCAAGCACCACCAATTCCATCCCTTCAGCAATTTCTGCAAGGAGCTGCTGCAGTTCTGGGCTGGCGCGGTACCGAGCCAATAGTTCGCGATACTCCACGTCGTTGGCCGGGGTCGCACTTAGATTGAGTGCCCGATAAATAAGACGTGCAGCGGCGCTGTTCTGGTTATCCAATTGAAGCTCCTAGACCTTTGTCTTGACGTCAAACCTGAGGTTGTCGCCTCGGACCACCCGGGTTTCATATTCACCATCGAGCACGGCATGGTGGTTTTCAAACTCTGATTCGCTGTCGGGGAAGCTGCGATAAAGGCAGAACGCAATGCACTGTTGCTCAATCGCATTGAAGCCTTCGTGTGTTCCCGCATCTATCAGTTCATCAATCCGCCAAGAGCGGTTTTCTTCAAATTTTGCGGATAACCATTGAGAAATTTTTACGACCAATTGATCTGGAAACGGATCTGGCCAGACCTGGAACGGCTCGAACTCGTCGTCATCCTCGTCATCATCTGCGTCTTTGGTTAACTGACGTCGCTCCATCAGGATGCTAAGCAGGTTCGATAAATCAGGTGTTTTGGGAAACACGGCCGGGAACAAACTGACAATGAGATCTTCGGCCGCCTGGGCCAGCTGCGCTCCTGGGCGGATCATTGCTTGCGGAAGAAGATGTGTCTCAAGATCAGGAATGCCGGAAGATTTTCGGGCTCGAAACGCGGCTGTCTGAGCCTCGATGAAACGCCTTTCGGCGCTGCTTACTTCAAGCTGCAGCCGGGCTCTTACGGTGCCGGCCTTCGACAACAAGTCATGCAGGCTTGAAAGCTCTTGCTTGCTCTTGATGTTTTCGACTTCACCAATCTTGTTGCGAATCGCCATAAGCAGCCGCCCCTCTTCCTCCTGGCGGGCTTTGACGTGCTGACGGGATTCGTCTAACCGAGGCTTGATGTCCGCACTCCATCTCACCGTTCCTGGTGCGCGGATCGCCTGAGTGATTTGCCCATGAATGTGTTGCCGATGCTCAATGGAAAGCACCATGGCGCGTCTGGCGAACTCCGCGGCCTGCTCAAAGCGCCCCCTTTCGATCAGGATCTGCATCATCTTTTCCATGAGAATCTGCTGATCTTCAACGTCCACATTCAGCATGCCGATCAGAAGCAGATAACCCTCTGGTGAGGGGCGATACCGATAGACATCATCAAGATCCGGCTCAAGAGTCACCAGGCGAAAGCGGTACACGAGGGTTTGCAGAGTGGGCGCGTGAAAGTAAGTGAATTCGAATTCTTTGTAGTTCTCCGCTTTATTGCTCAAACAGCCAATCACGACATCGGCTGCCTTTGCACACGCTGAGCTGGATTTTTCTGGCCGGATCCGACTGATCAGTGAATTCACGTAGGTGTGCACATCCGCCATGCTGTACCCCGCGCCGACAGCAGATCCCTCCATCATGAAATTGAGGGTGGCCATGCACAGATAGTGAGTGTCCAGTCCATCAAACAGAGGCTCTCCATCCTCGTCTTGATGGAAGTTACGAGTTGCATGGAGCTGGTTCATTGGTTCCAGCAACCGCTGATTTCGCAACTGAGGCGATAAGTCGATCAACTCGCTCTTGGGCTCGCCCAGCGAATCGGATGCATCGGGCAGCTGTTCGTTTGGCATGGAGTTCTAATCTGCTCAGCAATGATATCAATATTATTCTTAATGCTCATCATTTTGATAGCAATGCCAGAATTCTATTGATGATCGTGTAACATGACAATCCCCTTCATCACAAAAAGTTCGACCATGCTTGAACACCTCAGTCAGCCACAACGAGACCGCCTCGCCTTCATAGATCTCAGACTGCGTATGCTAGGTGAGCTCAAACGTCAGCATTTAATCGAGCGCTTTGAAATTCAGGAGGCGGCTGCTAGCCGGGACATCGCGCTGTACAAAACACTCAGTTCGCACAACCTGGTGTATGACGCGAGTTCGCGTATCTACAAAGCCAGTGAGTCCTTCGAGAGCTTGTTCGATTCCACCGCGGAACAAGCGCTAACTTGGGTCACCAAAGGACTCGGCGATGGCGAACCCCGAAACACCACACCTGGGATCACGGTCGATTTTCCTGATCAACTGTCGTGGCCGAAGCTCGATATCCTGGCTCACGTCACGCAGGCGATTCATCAGAAATGCCCACTGCAGATTGATTACGAGTCGTTGAACGGTTCCAGCCAACGCGTCATCGTGCCTTTTTCTCTGATCGACAATGGACTTCGCTGGCATGTTCGTGGGTTTGACAGGAAGTCGGAAGAGTTCCGAGATTTCGTCATCACCCGGATCCGCAAGGCGAGCCCTCTTCCCGATGATCCCGTTGCTGTTCACGAGACGAGCGATCGAGACATCCAGTGGACGAGAATCGTTGAACTGACACTTATCCCTCACCCAGATCAACCGCGACCGGAAGTCACGCTCATGGATTACGCAATGGTTGATGGGGTGCTGTCGCTGAAACTTCGGGCGGCTACGGCGGGCTACACCCTACGCAACTGGAATGTGGACTGTTCACCAGATCACAGCCTCAGGGGTCCAGAATTTAGGTTGTGGTTGTCCGACCCCTTGGCATTGTACGGCGTCAAGAACGCGATCCTTGCCCCTGGTTATGTCGCACCTGACGCGCGCTAATTTTGAATGGATGGTAGGTGGCACTGGCGATGGTTTTCTCGTTTGGATAATCAATCGACAGCGTTGACCTCGGACTAATCACCTTAAGGCTCGCCGGTAAAAGCCATTGACGATGATCATTCACCTCCCCGCCTTCCCGACCGCTCAGACGAATTTGACATTTCGAGTTCGGCATACGATTGATTGATGTAAGGAATGCTCATGGATATTGACCTAAAAGCCCTCTGGCAGCGCGAGCGTGCGCTTCTTGTACGCGCTGGTGAGATAAAGTCTGCCCACCCACTCCTCTGCCGCGTCAATACGTTGCAGCTCGTAGATGTAATGCTTGCGTGGTGTGCTGTGCTTGGTGCAGCCCACCTTTCGGAAAAGCCCTGCGAAAAGCCAGCTATTTGGGCGTCCTGCCTGAATGAGCGACACCACAAATTCTTTTTTGAAGTTTTGATTAGCTTGCCAGGATTGCCACCGATCAAACTGGCCTTCAAGGAACACGTCCAATGGATGCTCCTCGCCGTTGTGCCTCGCCAGATGGACCTTCGCGGTTGTGGGAGTGAACGTGGGCTCCCACATTTTGAGTAAATCGAATAGCAGCATTTTTACTCTCTTATGCAGCTTGGAATGAACGTGCGCGCGAGCATACGGCATCGCTGTCTCACCTAATTCAAATGTGCACTAAGTGCCGAGGTACTCCGAGAGAACCAGATGGAGGCAGGGTTGATTGAATGAACAACTTCGTGGGGTGAATCCAGGATTCGTGACAACAGCGGGTTGCGTGCTCACTCCGCTGCAAAGTTGTGGAAGACCTCTGCTTGCCGCCGTTTGTAGCGTCCTGCTGCCCAGAATATAAAATCGAGGGCCTTATGGTCGGAAACGTATCCCTCAGTGTCTCGAAATTTTGATCGGAACTGAGCTCTAACTTGCTTGAATGCGCCCTCCTCTATGATCTGATCATAGAGCTTCTGCAGACCTGAATAGAAGAGAAGATACATCTCTAATCGGACCTCAAAAGGTTTGTGGGGAGGCGGCCTTTGGAAGCCGAAGATCGAGGCAACCTCAGTATCGTAGATCGGTTTGTGGGGGCAGACGGTCGCCGCCATTTTGGTGGCAAATGAAAATTGGAGAGAGGACTGACCTTTGAGATTTGGAAAGTCTCCCAGCTCTCTTGCGATCTCACGGAGATCGACGGTGCCGGCCGATTTCGCGATGCTCATGAGCTCAAAATAACGCTCCTTGAAATCAGCGCTCAGGCCTGCACTGTCCAACCGATAAAATGACCGATATACGAATTGAAACAGCCTGTCTTGCGCGGGATCTTCAACAACAAAACGGTCACTGAGGAATTGATAAACCGCGATTGATTCGGCGCTAAGCTCACCCAGCACCTCAGTGGCCCGTCGTTCAACCCAGCTAGGTGACTCCAATATCATTGCTGTTCCGTGCACCATTGAGGTCTTCCTGCCAAGGGCCCTTGGAGCGCCCTATATCAGCGGCGCCTGACGTGTAACGTTCAATGTGATGTTCGCACATCGAAGCACGCTTTCAGAGCCTTAAATAGCCTCGCTGTTGTCCTATCGGCTCGCAGTATTTAGTCCAGGTCTTCCTTGGAGTGGCGTTCTCGAATGAGCCCAGGCACATCATCGCTTGTGCGGTTGAACACGTGACGCACGCTACGCCTGCTCTGCTCTCTTCTGTGCTTCTCGGTTACGGCATCGCCAGCTTCACCGGCAATTTCGTTGCAGGTGCCGCTGCCCAGCGCGATGCGCGCATGACGTTGGGCCTGACTGCGCTAGGGCTTGGTGTTGCGATAGTTCTTTTGACGATCTTTGGCAGTGCCGAAGTACCGGCAGCCGTTTTGATCATCCTCTGGAGCTTTGCTTTCGGGGCACTGCCGATTGCAACCCAGGGGTGGATGCTCAAAGCGGCCCCCCAAGAGATGGAAAGCGCCATTGCGATGCACATCGCCGTTCTCCAACTGGGATTGGCTTCGGGCGCGTTTCTCGGCGGGTTCGCCGTTGACCGTATCGGCCTTATCGCGACGCTGGTCAGCGCTGGAATCGTCTGTCTTGGTACCGCCGCAATGGTCTGATTGTTTGGGCGCGATGATCGGACGTCTGATACAAGCCACGCAGTGATGCCTCGCCGCGCCGGTGCAGTAGAAGACTGATGCAGGGTAAGAGCGCAGATGTGTGTGGGCGTTCAGGTTGTGAAGGCGATCATGACAGCTCGGCATTATCTGCGCTCTGAACCACGATTCTTGCGCGCTGAAGACGCGTCGTTACCCGGAGTAAACGGTACCTGTCCTGCAAATCGGGACTTTGCTGCTAGCGATAATTGTTCGTGAGCTGGAAACGTTGATAACGTCTTTTGACCAGATTCGGACGGGTGTCTCGCCAAACAATGCGGCGGCATTTGAAACGAAGATAGGTGAAAGTGCAGCTACCACATCGGCACATCATTTACCGGCGCGGTAGGGAGCGCGTGTGCTGGCACACGGTCTCCCATTGCCCAAGCCGGAAACGGTCATACTGGCGAACCAGAACAACTTTTCCATCTTTCATGGCATTTTCTCCATCTGATCTCAGCGGGCCGCTGACAGCCTTTGCACTTCATGAGCAAAGCGAGCCAATGAGTGCGGGCGAGAGGGAGAGTGCTTCGGTGGTAGCTGCGGCGGCAATGCTACCAAGGGTTTTCGAGTTTTTCCAGGGTTATCCTTCACCGCCGGTTGCGACCCGAAAAAGAATTGAAAAACCGCCTTGAATCAAGAAATCCGAATACGAAAAAAAGCCCGGAGAGCATGCGCTTCCGGGCTTCGTAGGTTGCCAGTCAACTCATCATTTTGTCGAAATGCGACTCGAAATTCGTTTTCACAAACACGCCCCTGAAACGCGCAACGTATTGTGCGGGATCAATTTCACCGAAATCGGTCAGGTTGACAGCATCCGAATGGGATTGGCGACTGATATACCGGTACAGCGCTCGGAACTCCGGATTCTCATCGGCCAAGTCTGCGAGTGCCGCTCCAAGTGAATCCTGACGGTGCACAAACGAGAAATAATACTCGAGGATATTTCTCATCATGTTCGGGATCACGTTGGTGGATGTGCGCCCGGCCAAAGCGTCCTTGATGGCCTGCCAGAACGATTGATAGTCGTTCTGCACTTCCTTCTCCAGCATGGTGGTGACCGAGCTGAACTGCGATTTGGTGATCCTGAACAATGCGAAAGGCGGTTCCTCATTCTTGGCTGCCGGCATCAGCTTGATCATTTCGTGAAAGAAAAACAGGTTATGAGTGAGAATGATGACTTGTTTGAATCTCGTTTTGGGGGTCAAGACCTGTCGCCTGATCAGCGAGGCAATGTCGTAGATGTAGTTGTGGGACAGGCTGGAGATTGGGTCATCGATCACGATAATCCGATTGCTTTTGAGCTTGCTGGTTTTGTCATCCAGGTCGCCGTTGCAAACCTCCAAAAAATACAAAAACGAAATCAGCGTTTTCTCACCTTCGCTCAGTGTCTTGAAGACGTCATCTTTTTGGTCAGGTCGGTGTAGTCGATACTGTGGAACCTCACCCTCCTCCCTCAGTAGCTCAAAGCCCTTCAGACCCAGCACGCCGAGCCATCGGTTGATACTCCCAATTGCCTGGTCGATATTCGTGATTTTGGCGCGGCTTTCGACGATCGTTTCCTGATGCGTTTTGATTTTGCCCAGTATCAGCCTTACTGCATCTCGCTTCGCGGCCAATTTGTCATCGTATTCACGATGCTCCTTGGTAGCTTTAATGATCATGGCATCGCAGCTGCCACGCAAAACATTCCAAAAACGCTCCTTGATCTGCTCAAGGTGAGTTTTCTTGTCCCTGATCTTCAGGTTTATGGCATCGATTTTGTCCTGCTCGACCTGGACGGCAGCGTTTAGATCGGCGATCAATGTGACGGTCACCGTGAGGCTGACGGGGGCCGAAGGGCTAGCCATTTTGGCTTCAATACGCTGAATATTCTGCAGCAGTGCAGATTTCAAAGTGACCACGTGCGCGATAAACGACTTGCCCTGGTATTGAGGTTTATCAAGCTGAAGAAGCAGCTGATCAACACCGCTTTTATAGCGGGTTTCCAGCGCTGCCAGCTCCGCGATGCGAAGCTCGTACGTCTTATCGAATACCTTTTCAAGCTGCGCGTAGAATTCATTCGGCAGTGCTTGCTGGCAGAATGGGCAATGCTCGTCATTTTTGTCGACAAACTTGAAGGATTGCTTGATCCAGTCCGAGTTGCCCAATTCCTGAATCAAAGCCGACAGATAAGAGTCGCCAGAGCCCGCAATGGTCTCTTGGAAAATAGGCTTCGTTTCTATGTCGCCCGCAGGGAATGCGAAAGAAGCAATGCCCTCAAGCTCCGTATCACTGGCGGACTGCAGCTCAGAGGCTTCTGCTGCCAATGATTCAGCAGTATCGGCCGTTGACTTGAACTTCAGCGGCACGAGTTTATCGTGTAACCGATCCTTGGTATTGATTCCGCCAAGGCAGTAGCTCAGCGGGCCACTGTCATACGGCTTTTTTTGCAGCCACATCTGGTCTTTAAGCGCAGCGGAAAGCGCTTCCTGCGCCGTTTTCAATTCCTTCCCGTCAGCAATTTCCGTCTGCTGCTCCTCGCTAAGGACTTTGATCGCGTCCTCTGCTGCCTTCAACGCAGCTTCCGCCTCAATGTTGCCTTCATTCAAGGTGAAAACACCCGGCTGGACACTAGCGTGAAAGTTTTGCTCCATGAATGTGTGGTTGTAGACCAGTATTTCCCGTTCGGCGTCGACAGGGTCGATACGGCACGACGTGTGATCCGATGAGCTCGGATTTTGCAGAAAATTGCTGATGGTGGTTTTGCCCGTTCCATTCAGTCCGTAGAAGATGTTGACTCGAGTCAGCGGGCCAATGGACGTGTCTACGTTGGGGTCGTAGCTTGAAACGTTGCGCAGAACAATATTCTTGATCATTGTGCTGTCCCTGCGAGGCGGATTAGTTACAAGGCATCATGTTAATTCGCGTTTCCCTGTTTGAACAGCGCCGGTGATGAGAATGTGCCATCACGAACCGCCGGAGCGTTTATGCTGGGGCTTTGTGAATGCCGCACTTCACAAGCACAGCAGATACTCCTAGCGGCTTTATTAATTCAGGGCGCAAAATGAAAAATATAATAACGGTTAATTACACCCACGCACGATCCATCGAGCTACGGTCGAAACGAGAAATCAGTTTGACTATTGTGGAGGGTGAATCGTCTATTGAAGACCTGATGCTTGGCGAATACGTATTGATCGTAAATGACCGTGGGATTCCTCACTGGGTCGCACAAATCAGCCGTTTCGTCATCACATCTGGCGATTATCCAAAGACCATAACTGCCTCGTTAGGTCGTATCGCTTCTCTATCGGAAGGCTGGCTTGAGGTCTCGAAAATCATTCGAGACAAATGGCTTCAGCACGCTAAGATTGAACTGCTGGATGTTGAGGCGCTGTTCCAGGTTGGAAATCTCTTTACGTCAAACGTAGAGAAGCCATTCGAGTCATTGACGGCCAAGGACGCTGCTACTCGGTTGGCATGGACGTATGGAGTTGAAACTAGCCAGGTCAAAATCTCGATCGAGTTCTAACCTGATTCCTCATTGCCCCAGTTATTTGAAGCAACGCAACGCATCGCATCCATGCGTCGTATCTCAGAAAATTACAGTTAACTACGAGCGCTGCAAAGCCACTTCTGAGCAACCGCAAGCTGGCAATATGGGCACCAAAGATGACTTGTGACATGTCGCCGTTATGACCATTCGCGGCTTTTTTTACATCGAATTGGCCCGCAGGATTGAGGGCGTGAAGACAGGTGTCGCCGCGGGTTTGGAGCCCCCGGCGCATAGGAAAGACGCGGTCATCTCGGAGCTCAGTCCCTAGGTTAACGCTTAAGCTGTCGATACACCTCCTGGGCGGTGCGAGAGTCAGCTTTCCTCTGCTGGTTTTTCAGCGGCTGGACGCTCCAGAACATGAATAAGGTACTCCAACATCTTCTGTATTGATTCGGGAGTCTCACTGATTTCGTCGAGCCGACCTGAAAGCTCTGCTGCAGCGGTCTTGGCTAGGGTAATCCAGCCTTGGCACAGGCGAGTCCACGTGTCGCAGCGTTTAATAAATTTGAGAAGAAATTCCTTGGGATTGGGTAGTGTTCTGCCACCGTTGATCTTAGCTTGAGTCAGCCGCCAGTAATCGTGAGCAATCAGGTTCCGATCAATCACGAATTGCGTCAATTCATCACCATCAAACTGAAACTGAGCCTCGTAGGTCTGAGCGATAGCCCCCAAAGTCTGTTTGGTTTTTGTGCCATCGCCCCGTAGAAACTCTTCAGTTGTCAGGTCTTTGAACCTACGATCGTGCGCCTTCAGATGTGATGCCATGCCATACAAAGCGAATTCAAACTTTTGTGCGCCCAGCATCGCCAGGCCCAGCAGTATCATCTCGTCAGAGAATTCTTCCAGTCCATCAGGTTGCAGGTTTTGGCCATCGCCGATTGACATAGCTTGCTCCTTGAGTTCGTCATGGTTGATCCTAGGAATGGGAAAAAAGCTTTGCACGATTGGATGCATACCCGTGCAGGCGACGCCTGGAAATCTCAGAACGCTACGCGCGTTAGCATCGCATGCTGGCGAGCGATGTGGAGGAAAACAACATCGGTCGCTAAGATTGGCATTATCATCTAAAACGATTCTACTTGCGGTCCGAATTGCACGATGATTGCTATCAAGCAGTTGGCAGACGCTCTCCAAGGCAGCGCCGATATCTTCGTCAAACTGTCATTTCACTTGAGAACGGAGAACACCATGAAAGCAGCTACCCACCAGAACTATCGTCCAGTGCTGTTCCACGACACCGCAGCGGATGAATTTTTTCTTATCGGCTCTACCGCTCACACCAGCAGCACGCAAAAGCACAGCGATGGCAACACCTACCCCTATGTCGCGTTGGATGTATCGAGTGCTTCGCATCCCGTGTATACGAATCAGCAACGCAAAGCGGCCAACGAGGGGCGAATTGCTGGCTTCAACAAACGTTTCGCACGCTAAGGGCAGTGATAGATGACTTCCATCAACCGCCAATGAGCAATCCCTAGCAGCCCCTTGATTCAAGGGGCTGCTTTTTTTGGCCCTCGATCGCCTAGCTCACAATCGTCGAGGATGCTGATGCAGTGTGATGTGCGAGAGCTGCCCAATATTCGATTGGTTCCATTAGCCGAAAACACGCGCGGCTATAGTTGATCAACGCCCTAATACAGTTTTCTTCAATGCTACTAAGGCATTGGCGAAAAGCCCTAAACAGCCTGGGCAAGCGTCTCCTCATTCATTCGGCAAATTGCACGTTCTAGCATCTGCTTGAGCGTTCCAAGCATTATTCTGTAAGGGTCGCCCACGTGCTCCAACTCATGACGATGCCAGTCATAAAAACTTCGCAACCATCTCCGCTCGAAAACACTACTGAAGGGAGATCTGCTTCGACGGGTGGATGTTAAAGATACTTTGAGCGAATCGTTATCCAATCTGATGATGTGGTTTTTATAGTTTGGCTGCAAAGCTCTTACCGCGACAAATAGCAGGCTATCATCACACTTCGCGAGCGATGTCCGAAAAACATTGATAATGGGATCCCCAAAAGTGATCGAATATGACAAGATTTTGCTGCTTGCCCCATTCACTAATAAACATACAATCATATGATAGTTTGCATATTCACCAGGTAAATAAACAAGAAATGCCGGACGCCAGTAGAGTGGAAAAACATAAGTCATTATTTATCTCTCCAGCACGCTGGAATGTCCGCAAGCGATGAAATATTAAGGCATTTGGTTTCGTAACAGCGTAGTTCGGCACCCAGCAGCGTCAGGAGACTCGAATTTTTCCCCATAACTTCCCAGATATGCCATGCCCGGGCCGGTGTGAAATATCCTTCGGAGCTGGTCGACCGCGCCTCCTCTTCCGTGATCCAGCCCATAACCACCCCACACAAGTAGATAGCGCCAACTCGTGCATAGCCTGGAGCTCGAAAAACTTCTTGGTAAAACTGAATGTAGAAGGCATCGCGGCTGTATACGTCAGTGCCACCCCAATCCGAGAATATAAATTTAGGATAGGCATGGTGTAAGCATGGCATCAAAACCGCACGCATGAGGGACAGCATGAACATTGATCGTGATTTCGTGCTTAACCTGCGCGTAAAGTCTGCTCACAGTGCTTTGCTCGTCACCGGCTACTAGGACGAAGTCGTCGGTTTGAACCCCATCGTATTTGTTCTGGAACTTAATTTGCAGCTTGCACACGACTTTCGAAGTTAACCCCACCACCAGTTGAGAAGGGATTGCTTTGAGCCTTTAGATCATCATTCATGTCGCGTTCCCTAGTGGCAACTGGTGGTTTCGATGGCCGGCCGAAACTGTCGGTTTTCATTTCCACTCATTCAATGACTTACCACCGGTGGCTTGTAATCGCATTTTTCTCGGGTGAAGTCGGTGGGCACGATTACTGAAGCTTCAAAGAAGGTGCCAAAGTCAAAATCTTCCAGGCCATAAGGCGCTACAAGCACGGATTCCTGCGCGCTTCCCAGAAACACCACCGGGCGCGCCGGGTCGACGTTTGCGCACTCATGCGAGTAATTAAAATCCAGCGCATGCGCCATCAGATACATCTTCTCCGGTAAGCGGCTGTCGTTCAACTGCCCTCCAGACCAACTCAGTCCGAAGAACAGGATTACTCCGGAAACCCCTATGAACAACAGTGAATACAGCGGTACCGCCGCTAAAGGATTACTTCCGACATGCTTGTCTTTAAGCCAGGCCAGCACGGACAAAACATGCGCGGCGGCGGCCATCCCGGCCACCGCCAGGGCAAAAGGTACAAAAAGCTTGAACAGCACCAGTCCGGTGGTCATGACTAAGGTAATTGGGAATGCCGTAGCATCGACGTGAAAAACCCCATTGACGAAGCCTGCCGCCTTCCCCCGAGCATAAAAGATGGCCGCTGATAAGATCAGTGAAAGCAGAAATTTGGTGACCGAGAAGCGCCACAACGATCTGACCAAGGTCGAGCGCTCCAGCGAGACTCCGACAAAAATCGTACTCAACGCCACCGCCCACAGCCGCAACGCCAACGTATGCTGACTGAGCCACTCAATATCACTACTTGCAGATCGCGTGATCGCAAGGATGATGCCGACACAGCCGATGCCCCCCAGGGACCACCTGACATCGAAGGACTCGTCCTCTTCGCGCCGCTTCTGTGCGTTCAGGTGCTCAGTTAAACGAGTGCTGATGTTTCGCACAAAGTATTTCAGCGATTTGTCTTCTTTCCTGTAAAAATCCAGCTCACTCCCTTTCAGCTCTTGATGTATGCCTTCTACACTTCGCTCAATTTCCTTGGTCATTTGCTAGTCCATTCGCATATCTAATACTAATGTTGCGATTCGGAAGCCTTCAATTCCCCGCCGCCTCCGGATCATTCCCTAATGGTAAGAGCAATGGAAGCGCGCCCGTTGAAAAGAGGACACTCCAGACTGTGTAGCAAGTGGGACTCAACCTGGAAGTCCGAATGTCGTTGTCTTGAGGAGCAAAAAGCTGGGGCTCGACGTGCTTATTCCAAACGATTGAATCATTCTGAGCGCGGATTTTCGCGAGGTATTCCTCGCGTCTCTTGCGCCACGCATTCGATTCAATCTATTTGACTATCAGCTCGCGAAAGGCTGGGAACCAAGCTTTTTCTGTCTCTTACTCGTCATGCAGTCGATGCTTCCCTATGATCGAAGCCCGCCTGGCAACGGCGAAGGCGCATACCCACGGTACACCGAGGGTTAGGCCACAAGCCGATAAGCAGCGTCCCGTCATTTGGAGATTGGTAGTATTCGGCGATTACCGCTCTTGCTTATCGAAGGGTGAGGAGGCGTAAAAGGTCGCCGTTTGTAAAACCTTCCATCGATCGTATTGAACCGATTTCGTGCAATCCACCCCTTCTGCTCCCACCGAGCCATACCCTGAATTGGACTTGCGTAAGTGATAGGCACATCCTGTCAGCTCAATAAAGTCACCATTTGAGCTTTGAATTTCAAAAAAACCAGCGACTCGGATAGTCTCCGTTCCGTCCCTGCCTGGAACGCTGAATCTAACTCGGAATGTTTTACCATCCTTGAACCCCACGATTTTTCCTTGAGGCCACTTGCCGCCAGGAATGACGTACGTTCCAGTGATGTTATTGTCCGGCGCTTGAACCAAAGTCATTTTTCCGGGGATTCCGCCCACTTCAATCGTCCACTCGCCCGAGAGGTTGACCCTACCGGTGTCGCTCACATCGAAATGTGGATATACCACGCGGATTGGCGGTATTACTTCAATCCACAGGTCATTGGATTTCACTCTAAGTCCGCCGGATAAGTAGAGGGCGCTGATCTTTACGCGGCCCGATGGGTCTTTGATGACCTTAATTTCTGGCATATTCTCGACTGTGTCAGCGCCCGTTATAGCTTTAATCTTTACGGTCGCCTTCGGCCTCACCGAGACAAGGTCGTGATCCACATTGATCGTGAGTATCCCGGGCGACAGGCTGCTCAGCCCTACGGAGTTTACGTGAGCTTCGATGTCTATTTTTTTATGGAGCTCGACCTTTGGCGTTGTGGTCGAGATTGTCACTGCGGCGTCTTGAAGATTCAGCGCAGATTTAATTTCGTCTTGCAGGCTTGTCGCTGCCCATCCGCCAACAGCGACTAGAGCAGTGCCAAACAAGCTCAGGAGCTTCCCCCAGTGGTTTTTGATAAAAGCCGCGCAGTCTTTTACTGATTGATATTTTGACATTTACGATCTAGCGCCCCGCCAAATTATCGAAGCGTATGGCGTTAGGAAAGTATGAAACTCCAGTATCACCAAATTTCATTTTCAAGTGAGGAATATGAACTTGAGCCCCTGCGCCCCCGTCCATAGCCAAGGCCCGGAGAACCTTTATGCCCCTTTTGTCTGCGATAGCTTTGAAGATCTGTGCGAATTTTACCTGGGTGGCCGCCTGACCAAAATTTTGGAATAACCCCACGATCAACACATCGCCCTCAGAGGTTAACCCGAAAGCTACGCGGTTGAATTCAGCGTCTCGAAAGTTCCGACCGACATCCACCTTACCATTGAGGATAATGATGGGCTTGGACTGAAGAGCGTATTTCCACCGCCCTCCCTGAGCTTTGCTCTCTGCGGGAAAAATGCGAAGTGTCCTGTTGCCGTCAGAAACAAAAACACCGCCATGGCTCCAGGGCATCAAGGCCACCTTACGTTCATCCTCTACCCGGATGAGCCCTATCGGTTGCTCTTCACCCTCATTGTTATAGCCGAAAAAGCCGCCGCCGATGATTGCAACCGTGTTTGGAGTCACGAGAGGGAGATATGCCTTCGCTGCGTCACCCTTGATTCTCAAATCATGAACTGTCGCACTGGCCGACGCAGAGGGTATTGATACCTCCACAAGCTGATACTCGCCAAAGCGATGCGTTACGACCTGTACCCCTGCGGCTAGGTTGAACGTTTCAATTTCATGAGGCTGAGAGAATTCCGTCAGTGCATTTGCCGCATGGGCTGAAGAAATGAGCAGCAAGGGTTGCAAAAGGGACGCGCATACGAGCGACCTGAACGATGTCCTTGTCAACGAAGATCCTTAAGTCACGCTTGGAGTCAAAACGCCATATTACTCGATTGCTCGGGCCCAGTGACAGAGTTTGCAGTTCGATAGTGCGCCCAACTTGGACTCAATGGCAGCTTCCGTTGGTGGATCAAGCTCTTAATGACGACCTGCGAAATTGCAAGCGAGACCCGCCTTCGTCGTCATTGGCTGGCCGGGAACCGGATCGGAGTGCTTCGGTGTCATCGAGTGAAGTGGTGTCGCCCTTGCCTATAGGGTCGAGTAATCGACTTGCGTCCTCGCCCATCCCATCTATGCCTCCACTTGAAGCCCCTACTACCGCTGACCCTCGCCGGTGCCGCCCGCTACGGCATCAGTGAAGCTTCGCAGCCGCATCGTTTTTCCCCACTTCTTCATGTCTCCACCAAGCGCGGCTGCAGCGCCCGCTGGCGCTCCGCCTTCATGATGGCCTAGCGCCGAATGATCTCTTCAGCCCCTCGCTGGCGGCGCCACTGCTCCATGCTCGCTCAATAAGCCCTAACCCGTTCTATTACTTTGGTGTGGCCCGGGTATAGGCAGAAGCTGTATGTCCGCTCCTGAATGCCCAACATCCGCGTCAGTTTGGTGCACTTCGCATGCCTTGAGTCTTTGATCTGCTCATTTCCGAACGCCAGGCACCGGAAGCTTTTACGGGGGTAATGAGTGGGCTAGAGCGCGTCGTGAATTCTCGTTTGGAAGGTGAGCAACGCAGACTTAGGGACTGCGCCCGCGCTTTTTCACAGGCTGGCGCTTTTTCTGCTTGTCATCACTGACCGGTTGAGTCACCTGCTATCCATCACAGCGGCAGTGTTATCAGCGACGACGTTCTGTACAGCGTAGGTGGCGGTCGAGCCGTTTCAATGGGTGGCGCTGCCAGCATGCAAAGCATTAGCGTCGGTGCGGGTTGGGACACCAACCTGATCTGCGGCGACATGAGCCTTAACACCACGCTACAAAATCAACTTAATGGAGCCACTAACGGCTTCAAATCGATCATGAGCAATGTGATCAAGAATGCTACCGGCGCTGTCGCTTCGCTGCCGGCGCTCATCATTCAACGGGCTGACCCAGGACTGTACAACCTCCTCACTAACGGCATCCTCCAAGCTCGACTCGACTTTGACCGTTCCAAATCAACGTGCAAGTCCATTGCCGATCGCATGGCCGACATTGCAGGTGGCCAACTTGGATGGGGCCAACTGGCAGAAGGCGTTGCACTGTCCCACGCGGTTGCAAGCAAAGACGCTGTAGCGGCCATCGAACAAGCGGAAACTCGCCGAGGCAACCAAGGTGTCCCATGGGTTGGTGGCCGATCGGCAGGTGGCGCCGGACAGGCTCCGATCAAGGTCATCTCAGACGTCGCACGCTCAGGCTACAACCTGCTCAATGGTCGGGATGCCAATGATCGATCCGCTATTCCAAAGAACAACTGCGGCAACCGCCTCACCTGTCAGACCTGGTCGTCTCCACAGGAGGCAGAAGCATGGGCGAACAAGGTGTTGGGTGAACGCGAACACCAGACATGCGATGGCTGTACCAAAACGCAGACCAAGCCAGGCGTGGGACTGACGCCACTAATTCAAGAGGAATTCGACACCAAAGTGCAGGCCCTCGCCGCGCTGATCAATGGCTCGAAGCCGACCACCACCGAGCATTTACTCGCAGCCAGTAGCCAATCACTCACAGTGACGCGTGGAGTCATTGAGGCACTGCGAGATGAACCGGATCAGGACCTGCTGGCTCAGCGTTTGGCCTCTGAAGTCGCCCTCTCAAGTGTTCTGGAAAAAGCATTACTACTGCAACGCACTCTGCTCACCGGCCGTAAAGAGCCTAACGTGGCTTCCAATGAACTGGCTCAGCAAGCGATCAGTACAGAAAGCGACATTCTGGCTCAAGAAATTAATAGCCTCAAAACCGAGCTTGAGCTTCGTCGCACCCTCGCCGGCAACTCTCCCATGATGCTGATTCAGCGCCAAATTGATCGAGCCGCTGGGTCACTCGGTGTTTATCAAGGCGACCCGGTCCGCAATCGTCTCGACTTGATTCAGCAAGCGCCGCCAGAGGGCGCGCTCAAATGAAATGTCCTCATATCCGCACCGTATTAGCTCACGTGTTGTTCTGGAGCGTGATCCTAAGCCTGGCCGCAGTAGCGTTAAGTCTGCTCGCTGCCGAGGGCACTAATAACGTTGCACAGTGGAACAACTGGATGCGAACCCATCACGCCGCCCTGCTCGTCTGGCGACTGCCTCTCTACATCGCCACCGTTTATGGCTGGTACCGCATGAGAGTGAGCTTGATCAAACGGGGGTTCACCTTTCATCAGAATCAGCGGCTGCTCTATGCCGAGGTCGCTGCCATTACAGTTCTAGCGATGCTTGAGCTGCTGACTTTCCGCACTGCATGACGACAAGGATGAACTCATGACGCTATACACCAATGACTATCTTGAGTACTACCTGACTCTGGTTGGGTGGCTTATCAATAACGGCATTTGGGAGATGTTGGTTGCCAGCGGCGTCTTCGCTCTGCCCTTCATCACAATCATAATTCAGGAATGGCTCAGAGCAAGGAGCGAAGGTGCTGATGAAGGTAACAAAGGCGTTCTGTCTTCGTTGCGAATCGAGAACCGCGTATGGGTCGCAATCATCGTCATCATGTTTGCCGGCATTCCGTTCATACCGGTTGACCTCAACACTATCGAGTTCAACACCACCCGTTCTGAACAATGCCAGGTCAACGTGGCCGAGCCACAAGATACCCGCTGGTCCAATACTTTCACGACCCTGAATAATCAGAGCGCGAAAGTGCCAGTGTGGTGGTTCTTCCTGCATTCCCTGTCCAAAGCACTCACCGGGGGAGCGACTGCGGCTATCCCTTGTGGCACTGACCTGCGACAGATTCGCATAGATATTGATGCCGCACGAATTGACGACCCGATTTTGGCTCAGGAGGTCGCCGACTTCAGCCACGATTGCTACGGCCCTGCCCGGTCAAAGCTCTTCATGAATCGCCCCTCTCTGAGGGACGACCAGCTTGAAGACGTCAGTTGGATCGGCTCAAAGTATCTGCTCAACACTACGGGCTTCTACGACACCTATCATTCGAAAACCCCGCGCAGCAATTGGCCCTACGATCCCAGACGAGATGCCGGCCTGACTCAGGTTCCGAGTCGAGGCGGCTACCCTACCTGCAAGCAATGGTGGTCCGAAGCTCACCAAGGCTTGCGTTCAAGGCTGCTTAAGCAAGTCGACCCCGGACTACTGTTCCGTATCACGAAATGGACACGATTCCTCAACCTGCCACAAGCCGAAGATGCCATTGTTCGTTCCGTTGTCGCCCCCAGGCAGCAAACCCTGAACCAAGGTCATGTATATGCCAGCTACGCTGGCCAGATCGACATGAGCGCTTCAAATATAACGGCGCGCGTCGCCTCAAACCTTGGCCTGACCGCTGGCTCATTGGCTTATTTTCCGGCAATGGACGTCGTCCGCCAGGCTCTGCCCATGGTGCTGTCTTTCCTGAAAATGGCCTTAACCATCTGCATCCCGCTGATATTGGTTATTGGAACCTATGACCTCAAATCCCTAACCACAATCAGCTGCGTGCAGTTCGCCCTGTTCTTCGTTGATTTCTGGTTCCAACTCGCACGCTGGCTCGACAGCACGATTCTCGACGCCCTCTACGGCTGGCACTCCCCACACAGCAATTTCAACATCCTCCTAGGCGTGAACAACTCCTTCGGGGACATGCTGCTGAATTACGCAATGGCCACGCTCTTCATCGTTTTACCGGCTTTTTGGGTAACGAGTCTCGCATGGGTCGGTATTCGAACTGGCAACCTTCTGCATGGATTTACCGATAGCACAAAGGCCGCTGGACAGGCAGGTTCGGAAGGCTCAGGTCCAATTCGAAAATTTATTAAGTAGCTTAGACACCGCGACTATCAATCATCTTCAAATCTTGGATCAATCATTCGGGAGTCGTTGATAGGGTCATAGAACGGATCGTCTCTTTGATCATATTGCTCGCCAATTGCCCAGTCCTCGTCATTCGATACAAGACCGGTCCCCATTCTCGCTGAAAATAGGATCAGGAGTGCTACCGCCGCTAGTCCTAGCGCAGAAATTATTAGAAGTAACAGCAAAGCAAGGCGCAAACCCCATTTCAAGAATGAAACTAGCGGATCGGGCATTCCCCGATCCTCTATTAAGGACGATATGCGCTCATCAATCTGGATCATCCTTAACCATAGGCGGCCCAACCATTTACCCAAATTCGAAAATGCTGTGCCTCTCTCACATGTTGCCATTGACCTCGCTCCTTGGGACGGCTCAATCAAAGGGAATACCTTTGCAAAGCTCGATGCGGCTTGGATTGCCCGTCGCCTAAAAGGTAGAGGGAAAAAGGGGCGAAACCAAGGGAATGGAGCCGAAGGGGAAAGGCCCTACCCAACAAACAGAAAAGGCCTTCCTACAACCCCTTCTGACAGGCTTAACCATGCTCTCGTTTTTCCATCGCAAGAGACGACCCGAAACAAACTCACGATGTCTAGCAAAGCCAAAAACGGCATCCGGACTAACGGAACCTCAATCTGCAACCACACTGCTGGCGACACCGCGCCGACAGAAATTATTGGACCAGATCTGGCAGCGCACAGCCGTCTCACGACCTCAATTTCAAAAGCTCTATCAAGGGCCCATCCACCGATACGCAGAACTGGTACAGCTGCTACCTGCCTCTGAGAGCCACCATCATGCTTATCCCGGTGGCATGCTCGATCACGGGCTAGAAGTGATCGCTTACACGCTGAAACTGCGCCAATCCCACCTTCTTCCGTCAGGTGCTCAACCAGAAGTGCAAATTGCACAAGCCGAGGCGTGGACCGCCGCCCTCGCCTACGCCGCACTTGGCCACGACCTGGGAAAAATAGCTGTCGATGTTCATGTGGAATACGCGGATGGCCGAACGTGGCACCCCTGGCATGGGCCGCTCGATAGCCCGTATCGCCTGCGATATCGAAAAGACAGGCAATACCGCCTGCATGGCGCAGCTTCCGGGCTATTGATCCAGCAAATTCTGAGTCCAGAAATTCTGGATTGGCTGTCGACATTCCCGGAGCTTTGGACCTCACTGATTTTTCACTGGGCCGGCCAAAGTGAACACGCAGGCGAGCTCGGCACACTCATTGCCCAAGCTGATCAGGCATCTGTCGCTCAAGCTCTAGGTGGTGACCCAATGAAGGCCATGTCTGCACCAAAACACGCACTGCAACGCAAGCTCCTCGAAGGTCTTCGCCATTTGCTCAACTCGGAACTCAAACTCAATCAACCACAAGCGTCGGATGGTTGGCTCACACAAGACGCATTGTGGCTCGTCAGCAAAACGGTTTCCGACAAGCTTCGTGCTCATCTCCTATCGCAGGGCGTCGAGGGCATCCCGGAACGAAACATCGCCGTCTTCAACGTTCTACAAGAGCATGGCATCGCGTTGCCGAGCGCTGACGGTAAGGCAATTTGGAAAGCGACAGTTACGAGCGAACTGGGCTGGTCCCACAGCTTCACGTTCCTGAAGCTGTCGCCTGCTTTGATCTGGGATGACCAGTCTCGGCCGCAGGCCTATGCGGGAACTGTCGTTGTAGATGCTGCAGAGCATCAAGCAGGTACTTCAATCAGCCTGTCTAAGCGGGCGGTTATAGCAGCACCAGTCGCGCCGAAGATACCGAACGCCAAATGCACCTCACCCACGTTAGAGCCAGCAGGACCTGAAACGAGTGCGCCAGACTCGTTGGAGCTGCTGATGGATTTATTCGGTGGACCACCCAGCCTACCCGATGATTTCGACGCCATTCCGATGGATGATCCAAGTCCACCCCCTGAGATACCGACTCCAGACGTTGAACCTACGCAGCCATCCGGCGAACACTTCGTATCGTGGTTTACCCAAGGCGTACGTTCACGCCGCATCATCATGAATGAAACGAAAGCGTTGGTTCACACCGTTCAAGACACGATCTTTATGGTCACGCCTGGTGTTTTCCAGCGCTACGGACAAGAGCATCCTCATCTTGCCCGGATCGCGAAGCAAGAAAACCAGTACGACTGGCAATGGATTCAGAAACGCTTCGAAGAGTTAAAGCTGCATCGCAAGCAACCGAACGGACTCAACATCTGGACATGCGAAGTGAGCGGCGCCAGAAGAACTCGGCGGCTGCATGGCTACCTACTCAACGAATCCATGGGTTTGATGAATGATCTGGCGCTCAATAACCCCCACCTGAAGGTCCTTGAGCCGGAGCAACGAAATAGCCCTAAGCGAACTTTAGGAAACACGCCGTAACCGGTTTGTGGATTGACAGTCGGAGCGAAGAAAAGCAATTTAATCGCATGTCTTGCTGAGTTGCTCAGCTACATGCCAGCCGCCAGGATCTTTTAGACGGCGCTGCGAATCTTCGCAGGATCCACCCAATGACCGCATCGCTTCCGGCAGCGCGGTCAGTCGACCACGTGTCGATGGAAGCACTATTTTCCCACCCACGACGGGCCTACCCCCGTCGTGGGGATAGGCCTTTTTGTTTTTCTGGAGGCCTTAATGAAAATGGAACTGGCTCTGTATCAGGCATTGATCGCGATCAACGTGCCTGAGCCAAAAGCCGAAGCAGTAATCCAAGCTCTGGAGTCGGACTTGCAGACATCACTTGCCACCAAATCAGACGTAGCGTTACTTCGAGCAGAGCTATCTCAGCTTGAAGTCAAGCTTACAATTCGAATGGGAGTCATGCTCTCGGCAGCTGTGGGCATACTGATCGCGGCTATGAAATTTATTCATTGATTTCAGTCCCAATTCCAATGTCCTAACCACCTGTCTTTTGACAGGTGGTTTTTTATTTCTTCGTTCATCGGTATAGATGCTGCTTGTCTGCGTTTGTCCACTTTCTCCCAAATGCAGCCCTTCGTCGTAGTCAATTTTTACGTTACAAAACGATTCCAGCGACACCCCTTCTTGTGGTGGGGCGGTACTCTGCCGGTGAACTAGCTCGCACGCCAGATCCCCCATTTGATTAAAGGTCCCACCCTCAAATCCGCGAATTTTCTAACAGTCAAGATCAATTTATTGGTCCTCAACAGGGAGCGCTTCAATGATCGAGCAAGAATCAGAGATGCCATCAGTAGCATACTTGCGCTCTGTTGGCCAAAACGGGACGCCAGCGGCACCCTAGGCGCTCTAATGACCGGCGAAGAGTCCAGCGAATGCTGGAAGGCCTGTTTAAATTGGTCAAAGAGATCCGGCCGGCACCCACACTCAGAACTCGGCTCTCACCCTACGAAACGAAGATGCTTCGGGACCAAGGCGTGACGATCACAGACCTTGGTGACTACGCACTGTTGACTGAAGGCCGTAATTACGGACGGATCGAGCATTACATCGAGTGGCTCGCCGAACAGGCGGATATCCCTGCCCGCAGTCTGCTGTACAGGCCGCAGCACATCGGTAATGACACGCTCGGCTTCTTGGGTTTCCAAGTGACTGACGCAGTTGGCCTGCTCGTTTACATGGAACAGCTTGGAATCATGGTCTCCGCCGCGTTGTTGGTGGATGAACTTCTTCCTTCACTTGAGATGCGAACGCTGCTCACAGAAGCCGAGCATTCGATTCTGACCTACAAGTTGTGGACCGGCAGGAGGCGTTCGGTCATCCGGTCAACAGCCAAGCGCATTCTGGGCACTGAGTCGGTGGAGACCTTCCGGAGCCCTGCGGGTTACCGCTACAAGATGGTTAGACAGAATGGTTTAGCCCTATCCTTGGAAGTGAGGGGACCTAAGCACCGCCAGCTCATTCAGGAAAGCGTTGATTGTGACTATTGCGGCTTGTCATATCTGTTCAACACGCCGGCGGAGACCAGGACACATCGTCAAGCCCATCGCCGAGCCGCACAATTGCTGGATCCAGTTCCAAACACCAGACTCGCCAAGCGCCTAGCGGAGACAGATCAGCCAATAATTGTCGACTCCAAGGCCCCTATGTGGATGCAAAAGGAAGTGTATCGGCGTGCTGTTAAATTCAAACGCGAACTCCGGTACGACTTCGTTCAATGGCCAGGAGACGATGTAAACCCGGTGACGTTAGGCTGGCATGGACACCTGTTTCCGGCTGGACCAGACGGCACCATCGCTGGGGCATGTGCATTCTCGAACCAGCACCCGGGGCCGGGCGACGAAGAGTGGACGCTTGCCTGGGTATGGATCGCCTGACTTCGCCTTATGTGCAAGAGTTTCTATCCATCATCATGAAGACCATCCCTGTCCGTGAATTACACTTCACAATTGAGTGTAGCTTCGTTCGCGATTTACGTTGGCGTCCATTTCGAGGTGTAAGGACCCCAGTGATCAGTCATGATTAGACACTCAGATATAACACGTACAAGGGCGATGCCTAGCTCCTACCAATGACAAGTGCTTCTTGCTTGACCTCTGAAGCTAGAGGGATGCCTGCCTTTTGCACACTGAACTACATGGCAGAATAGTATCGCGCCATCATTTTGCCCTACACTGCTCTACTCTCACGCTTTGAAACCGGCAGGTGTCGGTACGTGAATAAGGAGATTCTGGTGTTTTTCAACGCTCGCCGCTGTTTCGCTCTGAGTACCATCACTCTCGCCTCTCTCAGTCTAACCGGTTGCTTCACTGAGGAAATCGACTCACGCCAAACTGAAGAAATTCGTGGTTTGATTTACAAAGTCCACGCAGACGACCCCTTTAGCGGCCGCATCCTGAATTACCCAATGTCGGTGCTAGGGCTGTTCAGCGTTGGAACTTGCTCAATAGACGTCAAAAAGGGTCTGCCTGACGGAGAAATGCGTTGCTCGGACAATGCAGACAAGCTGTTGGCTGTTGGTGAATTCAAAGCTGGTAAGCGAGACGGCAAAGAGCAAAAGTACGATGCTAAAACCGGCAACAAGATCGCAGAGGGTAACTGGAAACGGGGTGTCCAAGATGGACTGCAAGAACAGTTCAATCCTATAAACGGCAATCGGACGATTGAGGTGCATTACACCGCCGGCAAAAAGGACGGCCAAGAGCGCGCCTGGGATGAACAGGGGAAAGTACTCATTGCTGATCTTGAATGGAAAAATGGCAAGCAGACCGGATTTGACAATCGCGGAACCCAGCATCGGACGTATTTAGAGGGTGAGTATCACGGCCAGCAAAAAGATTATGGCCTTGACGGTAATCGCTTCTACGTTTCACATGAAGAAAACTATGAAAATGGCCACCTCCATGGCACTCAGAAGCGCTTCAATGCGCGAGGTAACGTGACTGAGCTCAGCGAGTTCGAGCACGGAAAACTGAAATCGCGAACCGTTGACGAGTACGGAAGCTTCGACGGCCAGCACCTTCATCACGTTAGTCGTTTGGCCATCAAGGAAGACGTCAATGAGTACATCGCCAGTGATCTCAGCAACGATGGCCTAGAGCAGTACTGGGACAGCAAAGGCCACCTGATTCGAGAGTTGCAATGGAACAAAGGAAAGCTCGTCAGTGCGACCGCAACGATCTGGGTCGGCGACAACCAGATAGGCCAATACCAAGGGGTTGCTCGACCGGGCTACGAGAGCCACCAGGATGACGTGGTCAAGCATGGTCAAGAGCGCATTTATGGCGGCAATGGAGAACTGGAAGCTGTTGTAGTATGGAACGCAGGCAAAGTCACCAATACGATCGTAAATCTTCCTTCTGATCGCCGTAGCCAATACCCTGGCAAGATGGCCATGCTTGATCGTAATGTTGGCTGGGGAGATCCAGTGGAGGAAATTCCGGATTTTGAAACCCCTAGCCGTTACGGTGGCGGCGGCTTCGCTATCGACTACGCAACAATCGTTGATGTTCCCGCCCCGGGACAGCCCATCCAAAGCCAACCCGCACAGAAAATGGTTCTATCGGCAGCCTCTAGCGTCAATAATATTGACGCCTGCGTGCAGCAGAGGGTAGATGCTGTTCACGCCGAAGATCCTGACGCACTGGTGCGTGCCGACATGCTTGATGAGTTTGAGCAGAACTGCCAGTGAGCCTCCGCTGGAAAGGTATTGTCGAGCGAGATATTCAGCTTGCGGGGATCTGAAGACATCCCCTTCTCATGACCTCTTCGGTATCCACAAGCGATACCGAAGAGATCTAAGCTCTCTCCTAGCTGATATGAAACTACCCTAGTAGCGATCCGAGCCGTCACTCTGATTAGGAGGGTCGCCGTTAGCAAAAGAATCAATTATCAAAGACAACATTGGCTGCTCCAGATTACTGCTAGCTGCGAAATGGAAGGAACGCTCCATGCCTGGTATCGCAAACGACCCTACAACACAGCTCGCTTTTTCAATGTATGAGAACAGAGGAGTTTATGCGGTGCTCCTCGGTTCTGGGGTATCCCGCTCGGCGGGCGTTCCCACCGGTTGGGAAATCACGATGGAGTTGGTCAAACGCTCCGGTATTGCGGCTGGGGTCGGCGAACAGGCTGACTGGCAGGCATGGTATGTGGGTGTGACTGGGCAACAGCCGAACTATTCGACTTTGCTGGAATCCTTAGCAGGCACTCAAAGCGAACGCAGGGCGATCATTCAGAGCTTTCTTGAGCCTACGGCCCAAGAGCTGGAGGATGGACTGAAGGTACCAACCCGAGCACATCGTGCTATCGCCGAGATGGTAAAGGGCGGCCACATACGTGTCATCGTCACTACCAACTTCGACAGGTTGATGGAAAACGCACTGCGTGATGCCGGCGTCGAACCCACGATTGTTAGTTCGGTTGACACCCTTTCAGGCGCTGAGCCTCTCACACACGCTCAGTGCTTCATCCTTAAGCTCCATGGAGATTACAAAGACGCGCGGATTCTCAATACAGATGTGGAGTTAGGCGACTACCCACCGAGATACAATGCCCTACTCGACCGAATCATCGATGAGTTCGGGTTGATCGTGGCCGGATGGTCTGGCGAATGGGATCACGCTCTGCGAGCGGCATTACTAAGAGCGCCATCTCGCCGCTATCCAACGTATTGGCTCGCACGCGGCAGCCTTTCCGAACGGGGTCAGGAACTGGTCACGTATCGACGCGCCACAGTGATTGAAGGCGTTGATGCGGATTCTCTTTTCGAAGCCCTGAATCTTAAACTTGAGACCATTCAGCTGTCCCGCCAGCCCAATCCTTCAAGCATGGAACTCACCATCGCAATGGCCAAGCGCTTTATGGCTCGGCCAGAACATAGAATTCAGCTTGATGATTTGGTGACGTCGCAAGCGCGGCAAACCATCACGGACTTTGCACCTCTCTTCGCTGGAGGACCTCAAGTTAGGAATCAGGGGTTCAATGACTGGGTTCAAGAGTACGAAGCTATTGTGGAGCCTCTTGCTCACCTCGCTACAACGCTTGGCCGCTGGGGCACTGGGTCTGAACGAAGCCTGGTGCTAGATGCGGTCAAAGGCCTATATGACGAAGCCAATAAAGAGCAGTCCGGGTTTACCCATTGGCTTAGCGTGAAGAACTATCCGGCGGCTTTGGTACTGTATGGGTACGCATTAGGGCTGACTCGGGCAAATCGTTTGGACGTGTTACATAGCGTACTTAGTACAACGCTTATCATCCGGCGCGAACAGCAAGGCTCAATGGGATTAGAGCTTTCACCATTCTATATGGAATACGGCCAAGGTTTATTTCAACATTGGAAAAGTTTAGAAGGGCAAAATAACGCCAAAACGCCTCTTTCCAATCGACTGGCCACTGTTCTGTCCCATCGATGGGGACCATCGTTCGCTGGCATCCAGGATGTAGAATTACTTTATGAGCGCTTTGAATTTCTGTGCCTGCTTTATTTCTCTCAGAAGAGAGAGGTAACTGAAGAAGTGCTTAATGATATGATCAAGAGAGGTAAGTTCCGAGACTCCGTCGCGATGGGGCGGCTCTCTTGGCACTCTGACACCATCTCCCGCTTTGTTCACGAGTACTCAACCGAAGAGTACAAGGTCCCCCTCCTTTCTGCTGGATTTGCATTCGGGAGTGAGACTTATCTTCAACGCTTTCTGGAAGGGTTGGCGCAGTTATCTCGGTGATTGAATATTTGCGGTAATTTAGAACCTATTTATTACCTTTGTCATGGGCTTTTGATGCATGCAATGAATCAAAAGCCCATGATAAAACATTGACACCTCTTTCACTGCAACTCCTGACGCGGGTTATAATAGGGATAGCATTTAATTCGAGTTTTTCCCGCATTTCTCCTTTCTCACCCAGCTAGCGAAACCAGCCCAAATCCGCCATAAACTTAAAACCTAACAAGAGCATTGATAGCCTTTAACGTCAATCAAAAACGGAGCAACCATATTCAGTTCAACTACCCGCCTCTCTAATCCAAAATGCGGACAGTTCGTACAGTAACGACTCCCAATAGGTATACTTCGGTAAGTACCCTCTGGATGCCGACTGAGACCTCCAGAACGAATCCATATCAAGACATCAGTGACAGCTTGAAGATGAGCGTATGCGTGTGCATTGCTCTCTGATCCATGATGAGGCGCTGTAGCAATCGTCCGAGTCGAAGCTTTGTTCGGCCAAATTAACCAACTTTGAGCGTAGTTCTTCCCGTAGCCCAACGGAGAATCACCAGTAAACACGACACTGAACCTTGAGTGTTCGGGGGCCTCAGCCTCATCGTAGCCGGGAGATAAAAATACGAGACTGTGTACATTAAAGGTCGACAGCTTTTTGTGCATCAGCCCCATGACAAGAGTCGGAGGCGCTGTTAGCTCTATTGAGTTGAGCGGAATCAAAAGCTCTGGCTCACCACCCTCGGCATAATTCTTACGTCTGAAATCTTTGTGATCAAACCAACGAACACAAACATTATGACCAATTGCTTGTAACGCTATTTCCCTGATTCGTTGTGCCGTCTTGATCAATCTTATCCAGTTCCCAGCGGTCTGCGACGACATACCTTTTTTACGAACTCGATATTTAATTCTTCTCTCGCCATTACGAAACATTCGCGCAGCATCAACGGAGCTAACTGTAGAAGGCCGCACCCACCCCTTCAACCAGTCCAAACCTCTTCCGCTTTTTTCCTGCTCTCGTTGCTTTATATCAAGGTCTTTTTCTTTTCGAAAATTGTTATATTCAATCTGCCTTGCGTTTATTTCGCTTTCACCAGCATAAGCTTTTTTTTCATTGAAAACATCCTGCTCTTGGAATAAATCAGCTTCATCCACCAACTTGTCTACTACTTTCTTAGGGTGAGGTAGCAGTACAGGCAGTGATTGAAGCCACGCTCCCGGCAACCAAAACTCATTCACAGAAATACTCGATCGCCCTAAAAGGTCTACTAGCCCCCCTGCATGGTCTTCGTCCGCATGCGTGCAAACTACATAATCCAAGTGAGTAACTTTGAATTTCGCCAGCTCAGAAGCCAGAAGAGCACTACGTTTGCCACCATCTACCAAAATTGTATATCCAGCACGCTGCAATATAAATGCATCGCCGTCGACAGGTAACGCGATGAGCCTGCTCATATAATTTCTCCAAAGAGCCTTTTATGGCACGGTAAAGACTTTAAATTGATTGCTACAGCCGATAATCCTAGCGACCGACTTTCTCGACATTTATTGCCTTCAACTTAGGCCGCAGTTCAGTATGGAGCCTGTAATACTCCTCAAGCTCACTCATGTTTTTATATCAACGAACTACAGTGTCTCTCCAATCCCTCTCGTCATAACAGCACTCAGCTCAACGTGGAAATCCTGGCAAAAACGCTCAAGCAACGCCCAAAAGGGCACCTTGTGATCGGTGTGTAAATCTTTGCGTTAAATGATATCCGGCTCACTCACCGAGCATTGCAGGGGCAAGCCAAGCCCCTGCCGAAAAGCCCTCATCTGGCCACGCACAGCGAACCTCAAAGCCTCACACACCTTGTCATGAGGCGATTGAACAACACCTGTGAAGCAACGCTCGTAAGAAAAGCTTTCCTCACTCCTATCGCTGCAAACGAGCCAAAAACCGCTATCACCACCGAGCGCATTCCTTTTGATCTTGAAATGATCGACGCCCACGCCGATTTTTCTCTCTGCATCGGGATGCATCACAATGAGCAAATGCAATTTCTTGATCGCGCTTGGGCTAGTAATCATACATACCGAATCACGCAGCAAATAACTCCTCAGTCCATCCAAAGGCGCTTTCTTGGGGAGATATTCGAAGGTCCCAGCCAGTACATCTCAATAGTCTCTATGACACATGAGGTAGCCATCCATGCCTCTCGGCAAAGTGATCGCTTGTTTCCCAATACATTATCGCCCCGCTGCAGCGGGTGCTTTCCCGCTGCCTATCAAAGCTACTGAGTCGCCGCCCTCGCCTTGCAGCCTTGAGGCGGATTAATGCGCGGTTCTTTGTGCGTGCAAGAGCCTGGTTCCGTCCCACGGTAGTCAGAACAGCCCCAGAAAGGTCTATCCGTCTGCTGCCAAACCATCCGACCTCCCGATTTTTTGCACAATGCAATCCAACCACCGCAGTTCTGCGCACAAATCAAGTACTGCCCACGCTGATGCATTGGCGAGCGGCAATCTGGGCACGCCGATTCAGTGTGCGTGCAATGCGGAGAAAGTGAGCAAAAGTAAAAATACTCTTCCCTTCTGGTCTGTTTACGCAACCTTAGCTCACCGGCTTCGCATACCGGGCAAGGCGGTCCATCAATAATCGGGACCGGAGTGCCAAACTCATTAAGTTCAAGGTCGTATTCATCGTCAAGCAGCTCCTTGACGAAGCTGGATACTTTGTTCTCGCCGGCGACGAGATAGACCCGTTGTTTAGCCCGAGTAAGCGCCACGTAAAACAAGCGTCGTTCTTCTGCATGAGTGAAGGTTTCCCGCGGGGGCAGCAGCGCATCCACCAAAGGATGGGACATTTTCTCTGAGGGCAAGCCGAACTTTCCTGATTTGTTTCCAAGCAACACCACAAAATCGGCCTCTTGACCTTTGGAGGAGTGAATGCTGTCCACGCGAATCATGAGCCTCGGATACAACCTCGCCAACTGATTCAACTTGTTCTTGTCCGGGAGCCCGAAGGAAAACCTGGACAGAATATAGACACTTGCGCCTGCACCGGCTCGAGCATCAATACGAGCCATTACCGGGTCCAATGCCTGCTCGTCTTTCAGTTCCGTACGAAACAATGAGACTGCGGGATCCGCCTCTTCAACGTGGGTGGACATCTTCTTAAAGAGCTGCGCAGGATTACGCATGACGAAACGGCTGGCGACTTCACTGATGCGATCGTTGAAACGGAAGGTCTTATCCAGCGCGCTGGTCGCCGTCGCACCAAAGAACTTGTCGAATGCAGATGTCAGGGTGATGTCGCTACCTGTGAAGCGATAGATCGACTGCCAGTCATCCCCCACACAGAACAACGATCCGTCCGGCTGGAGGCGCCGAAGTCCTCTGACCAGACGCGCCCTTGGATTTGAAGTGTCTTGAAATTCATCAACGAGAATGAAGCGCCAAGGCGGTGTGTAACCCCCCTCTTCGACTCGCTCAATCGCACGTACGATCATGTCATCAAAATCGATCTGTTGTTTGCTATCCAGCTCCGCCTGGTACTTTTGGTAAATCGGCTCCAAAAGCTTCAATGCTGCGCGCATTTGATCTGGATCGGGCGCTGCATTGACGCGCGCCTCAAGCTCTACCGTCGACAAATCGGCGGCTTTAAAGCACGTCAGTAATTCCTCCAAGAGCTCGGCTAACGCTGATACGACGCCAAACTCACGGAGCGTCTCCAACTGAGCCTCCTCGGGCATTGGTTCAAACGGTACGCCGGCTGCGACTAGGCGCTCCTCTAGCACCTTGAGCAGTACGCCTTCTTGCTGCTCGTAATGGTAGGTTTCGATCAAGCGGGTCTGATGCTGTGTGTGCAGTTGCCGCTTCCATTCCATAGCGTTCTGATAAGTCGCTCGATTGATGTATGGCGCGGTATGACCTCTGCGATCGACACCAAAGTGCTCGATGTAAATATCGAAATCGGGAAGGTAAAAATCAGGATGGTACTGGCGACGCTCCGGTGTTCGAGTTGACACTTTGTACGCGGGTTCATATCGATATTCGACGCCCATCTTGAACAGGAAATTTGCGATTCGACATTCGGCCATGCTTTTGACGCGCTCCCCCTTAAACGTGCGAACCTCATGCTCTGCCAGATAGCGGAAGTATTCGCCTAAGGATGCAAAGTCGAACGGATTCTTGATGGGGTAAAGGTAGTGATCAAAATAGTGAAGGATTTGCTTGCGGTAAACTGGCTCATTTTGCAGTTCTTCGAATGCCAATTGTACGAATCGTTTTCGAGCCGCCCCATCGTCAGCCATTGGGGACAGGGAGGGATGTTGCAATATCGATTTGCCTAAGGAATGAAACGTGAGCGCCTCTACACCTTTCACGCCCAGGCGCGACTCCAATCGCTCCCGCATTTCCCTGGCAGCGTCGTTTCCGTATGCCAGGAGCAGGATCTCATCCGGACGTGCTTGACCACTTTTGACAAGGAAAGCGACTCGCCCAATCGTCGTGCTGGTCTTTCCTGTACCTGCACCCGCTAAGACCAAATTGTTGTCCTCATCGATAACGCATGCCAGACGCTGCTTAGGTGTCAGTGGCATCGTCTCGACTTGGTCAAAGAGATCCGCGTACTTAATCAGACTGGTCTTAACATAGTGTGCACGCCAACGGCGCAGGCACACCTCACCATTCCTGGCCCAAGACCAAGCACGAGTGAGGACCTTGCGTTCTTCTCTTGAGAGTACGCCCAACCCCCTGTCTGGTAGCGCAGGCCACCGGGCGGATTGTCTTACTAGCTCCGCATGAAGGCGCACCCATTGCGAGCGGCGACAGTAGCCCGTTTTGCGCACGCTTTCGAAGAAAGCGTTCAAAGAACCTGTGACTGATTGAATCCGGTCGGCGTACCACTCACGCAGTGCCGCACGCCACAGCTGGTAGGGTTTTTTAACGCCCCATCCGATTGCGACTACCGGTCCCGAGGCTGCACTCAACTTCAATCGTGACAGCATCAGCCATCGATTCAACTCAGGTGGTTTGGGCATCCCCGCCACCGTGAGTGTGGTTGGTCGCCCGACCCAATCAACTGCAATCAATCCATTGGAAGCGACATCAATCGAAGCACAACTGGCTTCCAACCACTTCACCCAACCAAAACTACGAAACGCCCCTTGAGTCATCTAGCTATCCTGCTGTGCCAGCATCCGCAATAGCGAACGCAGCTGTCATCCAAATCCGCAGGCTCAGTCCATTCTGATTCCCACACTAGCGCTCGACGCGCCACCATTGAGCCATTATCACACAGCCCTCCAATTTTGGTCACAATTCAAAGCCATTGAGCGATCATTCAGACACGGATCGCAGCGACATATGGGGGATATTTGTTGATCAATCGATTCATCTATTCCGAATGCTACCCCCCAAGCGTTAAGGTATTCGGTAGATACCAGCCGTCCACATAGGCGAAGCAAAAGCGCTATCGTGACTGGTTGAAGCGCCTAACCTAACCCCCAATCAGGTGACCTCGTAGTGGACGCCAGGCATAGCCCTCCTGGGAGCTGTAATGCTAGTTATTTCTATCCATATCAAGCAGGTCAACCGCCAGGCCAAACAGCTTGAAAGCACCTACCCATTCTGAAACTAGGCCGACGGTTGGACAAAGCATCCACAGAGTATTTGGGGGGGCCGGGACTATAATGAAGCGCACTGTCTGTACGATAAGTGGGTCATGCTTCATGTCCATCCTTCGGAGGATGCTGACCGAGTCAGCAAATGTACCTACTGTGAGTTCACCTTTGCTCCAGACATCAAGGAGGATCTTCACTCACATCGCGAAATCCATGAGCAATTTTACGAGGCTTGCGTAGCGCTGGGCTACCGACCTGGTAACTTCGTCCCACGGGAGCTCATCAAACGTGATGGACGAGCGCAGGCTGAATCCGATCAGTCCCTGGAGGTCAGGGGCGAGGGCGTTCTGATGCTTTTACGCGGCTGGTTTGATTGATGACTAACACCTGCGATCCATGGCAGATATTGGCGTAAGCATCCTATCTTTGAAGCCGACGTCGCCATGATTCAAGATACGCTCGGGAGCAGATAAGGTAATCTGCTACGTGCATTGAAAGAAAATTACGGATTGTTACTTGGTGTAATCTAAACTAGAAACATCCTTGTTGTCCGGAAATTGGACGCTCAATCAATGTACATGCAAGATGAATTTTTAAACTTTCAGCAGTACTAGTGACGGACTTCGTCATTGCATGCAGCTCATAACTAAATCGTTCTACTCTTCTTATCGGTTGTATTTTTCCTAAAACATACCAGTCTGGGAATTAGACACAGTGGGACGCTGGCAGACACGCAAAATACTGTTTTCATTCAAGGATATCCAGAGCACTCCCTCAACTGCTGGGCTCCTCCCACAGCCTTTAAAAGCACAGAAACTCTATCCTCCATCTCATTTAACGTGAGAGGCCATGACGGTGTACTTTTTGATGACGGGAAAACTATGTATGCGATTCTCCCCTTCGGCACGCCTGTGCCGGTTCTTGGGTTCGGATCGGTTCCACCCAAAGCACGTCCCAGAAAAATAGACATTTCACCTAAGTGCGCGTCGCTCGGACCTATCTCAGCAACGATAAACGCTGAACCTTTACCACTTTCAACGTTAACCGCATACCCCAAATCACCTAAATGTCCAGTCCCAGATTTCGAGTAAAAACTTCCAGGAAAAACAAGAAAGGGTATTGATGTAGAATCAACATATTTAGCCGTATTAAAATCAGACTTTGAGCGATCTTGCAGAGACGTTCGCGAAACAAAATATCCTTTAAAGTTTCCCGTTGGTTGAACATAAGCTTTTTTTGGATCTTGTGGATCCGGAACAATCGCAGATCGCCACCAATTGGAATTCGGGTACCCGCCGTTTGCCGGGCAGTCTAACCCCTTGAATCCTGAACCTGTAATACAATTAAGTCCAATATCTGCCGGATGATACGCATTGGGCGCGCCATCCGCGTCCACTTTGATATTAGCTGCTGAAAACACATAGGCGCTACCCCCCTCCTCCTTCAACAACTTGACACCACGATGCTCACTCCACTCTTCAAAAGAGCAGATTCCTGCTGCACTTGCATTAACGCTCATAAACAGAACAGAAAACAATATTTTTCTTTGCATCGTTTACCCCTTCGGAATAATTCTCAATCACATTAAATTTCACTGATTTCTAACAGTTAAAATAGGTTCGTACTTAGCGTATCGCTTGCCGATTTTTTAAACTCATACAGACCACAGGATCTTGCGCTGGACTCGCCATTTTATACGCTGGCTGGATTGCATCATAGAAGCGGCAGGCTAAGTATCCTGTTGCAGCTTTGTTTGGAGAGCCGGGATTCACCGAGTTCCTAGCAAGTACCCACTCAGACTTTTCATCGTCAAGATAGGCGCTTAATTTATCACCCGCAAACCAACGACCTTTTATACCATCCACAAGCATAATAAATGAATAAGCCTGATCATAAGCCAAGTCAGGGTAATCTTTTAATGGAATACCTAGATACTGACCTACCTTGCTATAATTCCCCTCAAGAGTTAGCTGCACAAGACCTCGGCCAAAATAGGCGCGACCGCATTTATCCTTTAAACCATAACGAACTGCTTTGTACTCGTCTTTGCTACAGCTTTTACTGCACCCACAAGCTTCACCAACCGTGCTCAAAAACCTTCCACAGGTTTCACGATAAGCAGTCCCTAGCATGAGTGCCAAATGCTTAGGATGGCCGCCACCAGTAGCCTCCCAACGGTCAATAATTGCATTAATAACTGTGCGATGGTCAGTATCAAGTACACTTTTATGAAACGTGACTTCTTTAACTTTCACCATTTTAAGTGCTTTGTCTTTTTTGGACTGATCCACTTCGAACTTGAATATTTCTTTACTTTAAGCAATTTTCTCCAAGTGATACCAGAAAGCTTGGCGATCGATCAGCTGTTTTGCAGGTGGGGTAGGTGCCACCTCGTATTTAGCTCGAATGCTAGCATAAGATTCTTTCGGGCAAAGCAGCTCATCCTCTGCGTTGCTTTTTTCAGTAGCCATAACAGGATTGGAAAGCGTTAAGATCGCTAATATTAATGCGCAGATCGCTTCGCGAATTGAAGACATCGAAAACTCCTTTCGCTGCTACAGAAGGTATTTGAGTAGCCGATCCAGATAGACTCAACCACTGAATGAGCAACACCCATCTCTGCCTAGTTGATCGTAGTAGAAAAATCAGGATCCAGCTTTTTGTGAATTTTTTATTTATAACTTTGTGGCTGACTATTTATTCCATATAAAACTATGCACCCGTTGACTCATCGCTACCCTATACGGATCAGTGGAGGCCTTCATGCGCAGAAATCCTTATCGAAACCACATATCGAGGTCATCATCTCTTAAGTATTACCTCAGAATCGGAGTGGGTGGAGCAATCCTTGTCTGGACAATGATTTTGTGTGCTCAGACATTTCAAAACTATGACCAAGTTATAGAGTCTCTGCTTCCGAAAGATGTACTCTGGAAAGTGATCGCCAGGGAGGGAAAATCAAAAAATTACACAGACTTCATTTCTCTGGATGGCGGTACGGTTGGCATTGCCCACTTTGCCACTAGTGGATTAGGCGCCCTATACAAAAATATGAACACCAGCAAATATTTCTCCAAATCGCAGGAGGACATGCTTAAATATTTTACGGCTGATTGCAGACCGGAAGGAAAGCATGGCAACGATACGGGATGGGGTTGTTATTCAAAGCAGTGGTGGAATCAGGGTATGCGTGATTTTTTGAATAGCAATGAGAGTAGGCAGGTGCAGGACAGAGCGTGGGCTCAAATGATGAAACCCGTTATCACACGCGCTCTTAGTCACGACTGGCAATCTGAACGTGAACTCGCAATCGCTTTATCAATAGCGAATTCACTAGGTTCATCAGGTTTTTCGCGCTTAGCTGACCAAAATGCTTGGGATGCGGAAAAGGTGTTAGCCGACTATGCAAAACGTAGTGATCATACCCGCCGTCGGAAGGAGGCACTGGATGAACACTTTCCATAGGGTCAGCGCTTAGAAGTCGGTCCGGTAGCAATGGTTTACTCGCTATTAATTACCTCGATATCGTTCAAGCTCTTAGCTTTGACTTGAAGCGTAGGCCGAAGGGGCAAAGCATGGGAACTTTCCCCATTTGGTCTGAGCAAAACCGAAGTAGTGGTACAGAGAGATGCGAGCGTCCGAATCGGCGTTCAAATAAGCAGCAGATCCTTTCACTTCTCTGACGAACGGACCTCGGTTTCCGCCATGCTCGCAGTTAAAAGCGCCTGAAGAAAAATACCCTTCAATGCTTCGCGCTCAAATCCATAATGAGCCTCACGGTGATGTTCGGGGCACAAAGCGATGACATTGCTACTTACGTCCGCTCCTTCCTCACTGAGCGGGATAATGTGGTGGGTTTCGAGGTAGATTTCACCATTGATTTTGAGAAAGCCGGGTCTCCCGCAGTGCTCGCACCGTCCGCAAGATCGTGATAGAACCACCTGCCTGACTTTTGCACTTCGCTCCCATACAGATGCTGAAACCATTTTTCGATCAGGATAATCACTTCCAACAAACTGATCCGCTACTCCAACTCCGTAGGAATCGAGGGTGATTTCAGGAAGCATCGAATCAAGTGCCACATAAGCTGGCGCTGTATAAACGAGTACAGGGGTTGTTTCATATGTCTCATCCGGGCATTCCGGCCCCCTGCGCACCAAAAACTCTCCAGTCTCCATGTCATACCGCACTAAATGCCAAGGGGCGGGATCCAGCAATCTGTAATCAGCTGATGCACGTTCATTTTCAAGCCGGCGAGGATTTTTGCTTCGGACTAATGCGACCCGAACCGGGCACATTTTCCTGTGAGCCGTTTTGATAACCTCATCCATCTGCAGTGCGCGTGCCGCCCAAGTTTTTAGTCGCTGCCTGACTGAAGAGGAGCGTTGATCATTAGCCTTTTCGTCATGGGCTTTGTATTCAGCTCTGGCATTACCCTTTGATTCGACACCCCCATCCAGAAAGTCAAGCTCATCATGCCATAGACACAGCAGCACCCGATCGTTTCCTTCGAAGGCCCATCGATAACAGTATTTGGGGTTCTGTGCTGGCGACCTGCTCGAAGAAAAATTATGCCAATCGCTAACATCAATGCCCGCCTCTGACACTACGTCATAAACACGCGTCGTGGATTCTGGCTTGAGCTTGTCACGAAGATTGTCGAGCATTAGATAAATCCGCTATCTGTGATTGAGAATCCTTAAGGGAGTGATCAGATCCAGAGGTAGATATTCGATAGTCACTGTAACCTGACCCAATATGCATGCGATCATCAGGCGATTTTCGCGATGCATGAACGTTTCCCCCCTACCAAGGTTTAAGCCGAAACGAATTAAGCATAGTATTTAACATTCGACGAGATTTGAGACGACAACAGTCAGTCGAGACTTCGATCACTAAAAACCGGAGTCGCTCCGGTTTTTACTGGCTGCAACTTAAGGTCAGCAGCGACTTTTAATGAGTCCGTACGGTCTCTATTTCATTAACAACAGTCCATCAGTTGCCGAGCCATGACTCCACTGTGTCAGAGCCATACTGCTCCTTCCAAGCCTTCAGCCCCCGATGATTGCCGCCTTTTGTTTCGATCGTCTCGCCACTGTGCGGATTTTTATAGACCTTGACCTGACGCGCCTTACGACTGCCCTTTATGGAGAGAACCGTTGAAGCGCGGCTGCCCGTCTGGGGATCCAAAATGTTTATAACATCCTTGAGGCTGAAGCCGTACTTGGCCAGCAAATCACGAATCTTCGTTTCGAACTCAATTTCCTTCTTTAGACCGGCATCCCCCTTCAGAGCCTCAAGTGCCTGCAGCTGTTCTGCGAGATGTTTTTCGAGCTGGCGAAATTCTGCGAGTCTGGACATGAAAACCTCATGGGCTGGTACTAATGACATTCAAATTGTAATCAAATCTAACAGATTGGTTCCCACCAAAAGCACTTCACCGTTCGAAATCTACGGTCTACTTCTCTGAAACGCAGAGATGGCCACACACGCTCACACCGCTTGCCTGAATCCGCTGCACTGCCCCTTGATGCCAGCTTTAGGTGTGAAAAACATCGATCGTTCATTTGCGGGGACAAGCTCGACCGGCCTTTTGGCCTGATAGGCCAGCTCTGTATCGAACAAATTTATATCAACCCCACCCTGCGCATCGAAAAGCGCGCCAACACGCCCCGTATAATAAGCCGCTAAATCCCGCATCGCTCCATACATCCAGGGGGAGGAATCCACGGTCATTGCGACTGTGCCGTATTGCGGAAAGTGCGGACAGTCGTCATTGGCGATGCCTGAAGTGCCCGGTCCATTTTTTTGTATGAACCCGTACATTTCACACGAGGCAGGCTTTGCATTTGCCCACATCGGGCTCTTCACATTTGAGATTGGTTTTGTACAAGCATCACTCAGCGCCTCAGCGCAGAGATCAACGCCCTTGGAGCAGGCCTTTGAGATATTACGCAACGACCGAACGACTGCCTCGCTACCTATTGCCGGCTTTATAACGAACAGCCTGGCGAAGTATCTTCCTCCCGCCTTCTCCTTCGCGCTCGGCTCGACGCAAGCGCCACCATCAACCGGGCTTTCGACAATGCACCCAAGCAGAACAGGGTGCCGCCAATTGTAAATATCGTACGCGTGTGTAGGCTCGCCTTTTTCGGTACAGAACTCATCAAAGCCTTCAAGACCTGGCAGTCGAAGCGAAAGTCCTTGCTCACGTATCTGCGTTTTCAGGCGACAGACATCATGCATGTTGCCACCGCGATCCTCTGCATGATCGGAGATAATAATGTTGGACACGCCGCGTCGTATCAACGCGTAAGCACCAAGGTTTTCAGACTGACCGCCATCAGAAAGGTGTATGAAGGTTGAGTCCATGGGAGCCTTCAGACGGTCAACGTAATAAAGCGGGAACGGCAATGCCATATGGCCAAAATAGGCAAAGTCCTGCACGTTCGGATTTCGGTATGAGCTTCCCCAGTTCAAGGTCGACACCTTCATGCCGGCTGCTGCTAAATTTCTCCAGGGAGTACTCATCTCCCCCTTTTGCTGGTCATCGAAGAAAGCCGCCGACGAAACAACCGCCTCTGTCGGCGTGATACCTTCAAGTTGACCTTCTTTGTAACCGTACAAGCCTGACCCAAATCCATACGGTGTGAACTCGAAGGACGTAAAGCGCAAATCGGATTGCTCGCCAATGTCGAGAACAGACCGATCCTCTCCTGCGGTGGCATTGATGATCCACATCGGAGCGCCCTTCTCTTCGTAAGTTCGCCGAATGTCGTTGAACGTCAGTTGACGCGCTTTCTTGATATCACCTTCACGACGTATCTCGCCGTTCGTGAGCAATGGCTTCACACACCCATCGTCCTGACAGAGCGGAGGGCTCGCGCCATAAGTACGGGCTATGCCTTTGGCGTACGCACGCTGGGTAGATGACACATTCCACTGCCAATCGAAGACGATGTTAGGAATCACATTGATGACGGCCGAGGCAATCAACAGAACCGAGTTTTCCACGATCTCGTTATTGATGCTGCCATCCTCGTCAGTGGTGTCATAGTTGAATGAACGAGCGCCGAACATATTGCGCCCGGTGCTGAAGATATCCTGATAGGCCCGTATGTAGTTCTGATATCGATAAGGATCATTGAGATTCTTCGCGTTTGGTACAGTGTTAGGAACCTTCTGTTCATAATTGGTGAAGTTTTCAGGGGGGCATCGCTCAAGGCTTAAAGGGTGTCCCTCAAACATTTTGACGTAACGATAAGGCAAGCAATCCGCAAAAAATGGGTTCAACCGCGCAGGGCTAAATTTCCCGGGGACTCTGAATTCGTCCCCTGTATCCAGAACCAATCGCGAGTAGTACCAGTAGCCTGCATAACCTCCCCCAGATACAGTGGACAAGATATCGACTTCGTTCATTAGCCCAGTGCGGTGCATACCTTGAAGCACCCCCATTGCAAAACTGGAAGCCTTGGTCCCTCCACCTGCCAATGCCAAGCCCAGGTCTGGAGGTGCTCTCCTCCCTGCCCCTTCTCGTTCGTTACGAAATAAGGAAGCTATATGGGCGGGCTCGAAATAGCCGCTCTTGACCTCATAACGAGCATTTTGCTTCAGCCAGTCATCTTGCGTAGGAACTGCAGCACATCCGGACAGGAGAATGAAATACAACGGAACGGAGACGATAGGGACTTTGCTCATTGCGGTAAGCATCCTTCCATTGGGATACGCAGAGCATAGATGAAAGTTTGCGTCATACACTGAGCGCGAGTACGTAAAATGAGCACTTGGGGCCTTTGATACTTGCGTAAAAATGCGCTTAAAGCTTGCCGCCGTTTCGCTCATTACTCGTTCACAACTCCAAACGTCCGAGTTTGGCCTATGCTCATTTCTTCTAGATTTGCTTAACCCGCCCAAGGAGAAGGACATGGCTGATGACCTGCAAAACCGGGGCCCACAAGACAGGAACAGAGTGAACACTTCTGAGGAGTGGGAGCTGAAGTATTGGACGAAAGAGTTTGGTGTGACTGCGGACCAGCTCAAGGCTGCCGTGAAGGCCGTAGGGCCGATGGTCGCAGACGTAAGAAAAAAGCTCGGAAAATGACTCTGGCGGTGCCATAGGTAGCGGCACCCACGATTCAAAGTGACCTTGCATATTTCGCAGTTAGGCAGGAGTCGATATGCCCAATTCAGATCTGATGGCTCCATTACTTTCGAAAATCCACCAGAACCAGCTCGCGCTCGAAGCAGCCATCATGGAACTCTCTAACTGGGTTGAACAACACGGCTCTGCTGAGGTTGCCGATAACGTACGGGAAGCCCTCACAGCCATCGACCGCAATGAGGAATTCATCCAGATGACATTGGCGTTGATTGACGCGCCGATCTAGACGCTATCAGGTGCTTGCCTGATGGCTGCTGATAGTACGCGGGAGAATTTACCTCTTCACTAGCGCGGTTGGATGACTTCCAGCCGCAAAAAACTGGAGAACGAAATGACTAAACCAGCACCCACAGATCAAGAAAAGCGCCGGCAGCAGAACGATAAGGCCGATGCTCTGAATAGCAACCGTGGCACCTCAGGATCAAATCCTACTAATGGCGCATGTACACGGAAATCGTGGCAAGCAACTGAACCCAAACCAGCGCTAGGATCAACCTGCCCCGCTACACCGGCGGGGTGGATGTCGATTCGAAACGAATGCGTAAGCACAGGCGCGTTTCCGTTTGCGGATGGGGTGAGCTATTGACAGCCCATTCATCCTCTCGAAAAGTGTTCCTATGATTGTGCTTCACGATATTTTCATGGCTACCAAATTAGGATCATCCTGCTCCCATTTGATTTTGGCCCGCGCTCCCCACGAGGGCTTTTCTTTGCGCTACTCCGTATCTCCGAAAAGCCGCCTCCGGCCTTCATCAAATGTTCAGAGGGCTTCATCCGAACCCGCGCGCAGTTGTGCCGTCACTGACTCATCTACCACCGACGCGCATCCGATTTTTGGTGCCAACCGTCCGGGATTAATCTTCAACTCAGCCTGCACATCCTGCGGCAGGCCACTCCAAAGCGTTAGCCCTGACCGCTCTTCAATCTCTGCCACCGTTACCTGAAAATCACAGAAGCTGGCGGAACGCGGAGTACCCTGATCCATGACAAACGCAGCGTACAAGCCGTCAGCTGGAGTACTTCCCGTGAAGATGACCTTCCAGTAGCCACTAGGAATGGTATGGACCTTGTTGGTACCAGGTAGTGAGCCCATGTCTTTTTCGTACAGCGGACCGGTGACCACATAGACCGCACCGACATCAGCAGCCCTGCTTAAGCTACGCTCCTGATCCTCCAGGCGGGCCCAAGCTCCCTGATTCAGATCCGCCTTTTGTGGAGTGATATTGGTGAGGTAGTTGAGCGTTTGCCAATCGGACACGCCGCCCATGGATGCCAGGTTCGCTTGGTGACCGCGGTCAATTCGCAGTGCAACACTGGCGCCGTTGTAATCGACCGGATTGAGCGTTTCCCCCGCCGGCACCTCAGGATCTCTCTTCCAGTTTCGCGGGCGACCGCTAGCCGCGGTCTGCTTAGTGATCTTGTAAGCTACCCAATTTGCAAACTTCGTTGAGCCGTTGTTGTTAAGCGTATAAGCGTTGCGATAGAGGGTTTGGTGGTCTCCACCTACGGGGCATCCGACTGAGCAGTTATCAATCGATGTCATCGTGGTCGGTAACAAATCCGATCGATCTAACGATTCAACCGGCTGCTGGGACGCGCATGCACTCAAAAGCGGTATGAGGACAAAAGGGAAAACTTTCACTCGTGCATTCCTTGCTCATGATCTTTGAATGCAAAAATTTTAAAATCTATCTTCTAGCTCGACCAGCAATGTTGTTAGTAAAATTATTTCGATTGGTATCCCTGTTTTCGTAGAAGCTCACTTTGGAAGTAGTGAATGAAGGCATCAGCCACATCAGGCAATACTTTTTTCAAGATCAGGTAATAAAGATAAATAGGTGTCGCGTCGCCAGCACCCTCCGCCTCCCAGCGCTCTTCGGTTTCGTAACAAAAAAGGACGCAACGAATTAATTCCGCGAGGCGAACATTCACCTTTCGAAACCGCTTCTCCACCCCCCATAATTCACTCGACAGTTTTTTACGCAAAAGCTCGTCATTCATCATGCGATAAAAGGTCGCATCGCCTAGAAGCGTTTTTAGCTTGTGCAACGGTGAAGAGGCAATCGAATCAAGCCTCCCTTGTTCGATCAAACTAAGCAGAAACCTAGCATAGGTACGCGTTATCTCACTAAATGACACATTCGCGAAAACTAACTCGCTTTCCAGCTTGTCAAACATTCCGCACTCAAAATCATCTTTCACTTTATTGCCCAACCTTTACGCAGACTTTGTCTTAATACAGGCGAGGGAAAGGCAGCATTGCGTACGTGACGACCTTTCAAAGCTTCCGCAGTACAGTTCTGGGTATCCCTTTTGCTCGCTATGTCTGTACGCTCACTCAGCACGCAGAGCATATCGTGAATCTTTCTTCTCAGATTCACGAATACGCCGCGAGCGAAAAGTCGTAAGATAATTCCCTGAGCCAACACCTAGTCAGGCCTTCAAACCTTATTCAAGGCACCCTTAAAATATTGTAGAAAATCCTTTTTTACTTCGGGGTAAACCTTCTTTATATAGAAAAAGAAATACCACAAAGGTGTGTCCTCTCCCGTATCATCCCGCTCCCAATCTTCCTCATTACCAAAACAACAGATTACACAACGAACAAAATTTGCAAATACAGGATCCAGATCACGGTACTTCCTCTCTATTGGCCAGAGAGCTAAAAAAAAACTTTTCCTTTGCTCCTCATCAGACTCAAGCAATCCCGGCATCAAGGCTTTATCAAGATAGGACGACATCATCTCAAGTTTTTCAGAGGAAATCCCGCTTAGTGCACCGCCTTCGATCAGTCGGCGCAGGAAACTCGCATAGCGACGTACCAACTGATTAATCGATACGCCAGCGGTGAGCAGTTCTGCCTCAAGGCTCTCGATTTCTTCAATTTCTTTCTGATCGCTCATTCTTTTACCCCATCACACACGCCGAGCTTACCCATAACTTGAGCGCAAGAACGGCAGAATTTTAATTGTTTACCATCATTCCTTACGGTCGTAGACGTTGCCCCTTGTGTAATGTCTCTCAAGGCTTCGACAGACTTAACATCGTTAGCCTTGGCGATTTTACTCAGGGCATCCGCTTCTCCGCAGTGCCCATGTATGAAAGGAGAACGCTGATCGTCTGGTATCGATTCATAGAGCTCTTGAACGACAGGGTGCTGAATACCTTCCCCACCTGCTTTTGCGCTATAGCCAACTTCTGGTGCTTGTAGGTTACCCGACTCGATTGTAGTGCGCGTACCTTTGTTGTTCGGCGTGATTCCTTTTTGACGAGCCAGCCCGCGCGGGTCAGTCCAACCAATTGGGTTAGGAACATACTGATAAAGATTCAAACCTCCTTCGTACCCAATAGGATCCTGGCTTATGAAACGGCCCACCGACGGGTCGTAATAGCGATAGCGATTGTAATGCAGCCCCGTCTCATGATCATGGTACTGCCCCTGGAATCGGATAGGGTTCGCAATCCCTTGCTGCTTCGCCCATTGCGACCGCTCCTCCCGTATCTCGCCCCAAGCTCTGTACTGAGCACTCCAAACCACCTCACCGTTCTGATCGGTCAACTCCAGAGGCGTGCCTAAGTGGTCGCATTGATACCAGGTCAATACATCGACAGGAGGCGATACTACGGAACGATTCCAGAGCGGATCATCCTCTAAGCTGTAATCCTCGTCGTAGTCAGGCAATCCCATCAGATTAATGGAATGATTCGTCATAGCCTGAGCGACAGGAATGAACGTTCCGGGCTCAAAAACGTAATGAATGGTCCGGCCCGCCTCCCCTTCCTGCTGAGGAGCACGACTTTCCCAAGCCAGGTTATCGCCATCCCAACCGTACAACGTAAAGCCACAGCCATGCTCTCGCTGCAAACGAGCGTGCTCAGCGCTATTCCACAGTGAGCCTGCCGCCGGCCGCTGCTTGTAGTGAACCTTTGAATTCTTGGATAACCGCCGACCAAGGGCGTCGTAGGCAAACTCTACCGAAAGCCTGCTGTCCTCGAAATGCACCAGCCGATCGAACAGATCCCAACGCATCTGGCTGTAAGCACCGTCGCGCCAACGCTTGATCTGATTGCCACGCTCATCGTATTCGTAGTGAGTCCCTGCATACTCGCGCAACAGGTTATCGACCAACTTGCTGCGCGGGGGAGTCAACTCCAAAGGCCGCCGACTCTCGGCCGTTTTCTCATCAAGCAGGTTACCCGCCGGGTCAAAATCGAAGGTTTCAGCACCCAAACGACTCACTGCGCTCAACAACCGGCTCACCGGATCATAGCGATAGGACAACTGGCCACGGCGCGTATCGTTGATTTCGTTCAGTTGCCCTGCGGCGTCGTAGGCGTACTCACGCTTAAGCAAAACCGACTTGTCATCACTACGGCGCAACAGTTGCTCTTGCAGGCGCCCGGCCGGGTCCCACTTCTGCGACTGCACAAGACGATTGCCTTGATGCCGAGCCACCTCGCGATGCAGGTCGTCGCGCTCATAGCCAAGCAACTTATGCTCGTTCAGGCGCAATGCCAAGAGATGACCGCTCCCGTAGGTCAACCAGCTGACCCGATGCCCATCAGGACGAACCGTGGCCACACGTTGGTTGAGCACGTCGTACTCGTGCTGCCAGACAGCAACCAGTGGCTTGTCCAAACCAAGATAGTGCTGATGCTCACGCACCATATTGCCGGCCAGGTCATGGAACCATTGCACTTGGCTGTCTGCGTTACTGGCGAGGATCATGTTGCCCCTGCCGTCATAGGCGTAACGCTCCGCCTGAGACTGGTCGCCAAGCGAAGCTAGACGCTCGGTCACACGCCCCATCTCGTCATACGCTACCGTCACAACACGGTCACCGGTGGCGACCTTTGATAGGCGTCCAGAAGCGATGTCGTACTGGTAGCGAGTCAGACGTCCGTCAAAGCCTGTTTCGGTCAACAAGCGTCCGACTGGGTCGTAGAGAAATTGCGCCGAGCGTTCATTCTGGTTCTCCAGAGCCTGCAGACGTCCCAAACGATCCCACCGATACCGCAGAGTCTGTTCGGCAGCGTCCACGCGTTCTTCGACGAAACCAGCTGCCGTGTAGCTCCACGTCGTGCAGCGATCCAATCCGTCGACATGGGCCAGAAGCCTGCCCTCAGCATCGCGCTCAAAACGCTCCTCTGTTTTGTCCGGATGCCGGATAAGCGCTACCTGCCCAGCCTTGTATTCGTATTCGGTGCTCTGCCCTGCTGCATCCGTTGCGCAGGTCATCAAGCCGCGATCGTCATACTTCCATGCACTGGTCTTGCCTGAGCAATCCACATACTTGAGTAATTGACCCGCATCGTTGTATTCGAGGGTCTTCTCGTTGCCGTTGGCATCCTTGATGGCAATTGGCAGACCTTTTGTGTCATAGGCGTATTCAGTCTTGTTGCCGAGCGGATCGACCGTTTCAACCAGATTGCCGACGTCGTCATAGGCGCGCAGCCACAGCCCGCCTTCTGCGTCCATGATTTTGATCAGTTGGTCGTGGTCGTCATAGGCGAAGTGCACCACGCTATTGTCGGCGCGAATGTGCTCAAGCCGATTGCCACGCTCGTCGTAGCTATAGCGATCAGTGGACCCATCCGGATGCACATGCCGGACGACGTTTTTGGCGTCATCACGGAACAACCACTCCGACAAGCCATCGGCGTGACGAATGCGATACGTGTAGCCCAGGCTGTCGTAGTAGTGCCATGTTTCGTTGCCGTGAGCATCCGTGACGTACGTCAGACGAATGTTCTCATCCCATTCCAGACGGGTGTCGAAACTGCCGTCATCGGCCCACTCGCGCACGGCCTTGGCATCAGCGCCCGTGCCCTGCCACTGCAAGTTCATCCCACGCCCGGTCCGGTCCGTGTAGCGCGTGATCAGATGATGTTCATACTGATACGACCAAGCCGCACCGTTCTCATCCTGGGCGAGAATCAGGTCGCCTAGCGCGTCATACTCATAAGCGCACAGCTGACGCTGTGGCGCCCCGTCACGGATCTCCCAAAGGCCGGTCAACCGGCCATGAGCATCAATCAGCGTACCGAGATGACGATGTACCTTGGTGATGTCATTTTCCTGATAGGTGATCAGGTCGGACAACACGGGGGCCTCACCGTGTCGATGCTCATGATGCAGCATAATTCCGGCACCACTGCGCAGCACAACACCCACGAGCAGGTAACTTTGCCCATAACGGCTGTAGGTTTCCTTACGCTCGAACCCGCGACATAGCAGTAACTGTCCCTCGCTTACATGCAGCAAGGTGATGTTTTCAATCGCGTCGTAATGAAACTGCCCGATCTTTGGTAACGGATAGCTGTGGCTTCGGCCGTCTGCATCGTGGAACACCAGACCATCGTCCTGCTCATCGATGCGAGTCGTGAACGGAGTGATCCAGCGCGCGCCCAATATGCCCGAATCATAGGCGCTCAAGTCCGAGCAATACGTGCGGGTCCACTCAATAGGGAATGCGCCGGGCAAGCTGAAATCAGAGTGATCAAACGTCTCCGTACCCATGGCAAAGCTGATGCGTTTACAGGTCGCAGGGCATACTTCGTTTTTCTCATCATTGGGGCGCGTCTTCGGCTTCGACTCAGCACGGCTGACTTCGACCTTGCCGTCGCTGGCAACGCGTCGGGATTGACTGGTCATGCCCGGTTTGACGTTACCGCCCTGCCCGTGCGCATTGCGCATACGCCAGGCTGCAACGGCGCTGGCCAGCACCACCAGCAGCGCGCCGATGGAGCTTTGAACGGCTGGATCACTCAACTTGTTCAACTGCGTGCGCAGCTCAGGCCCCATGGCGCGCAGCGATCTCGTATGAGCCAGAACTTTTTTCTTAGCCTGCTCGGGCAAGAGATGTTCGGCGGCACTGTTAGCCACGCCTTTACCGGCTGCCTTGTAAACGTTCGCCGCAGCGCCAAAGATGTTGCTGATCGCGCTCATCGGATCATGGAGTAATTGATCGCTGGCAGCGCTGGCCATCTGCTCTGCCGCTTTCAGATTGCCTTTGGCATCGAGCTGTCCGTTTACGACGCGCTCTAACCCAACAGCAATTTCATTGAGGATCTTTTCGCCAAGCTCTCCTGCATCATTGAGCAGCTCCTTGAGTTTGGCTTGTGCCTGCTTAACGAAGTCATCAATCACGCCGACGATGTCAGCATTCAAATGACCGACCACGACGTTGATCAACGCATCGCCCAACACCAGCTTGCCGACCTTGGCGACCTCCTGACGGACAAGGAACAATGTCGGTCGCAAGCTCATGCGCGCGGCCGCCATGTTCGGCGGCATCGGCAAGACACCAATCAGGTTGATCCCGAGACTGACCCAGTTCAAAGGATCTTGTCGTGGGCTGTTGGAGAGTGTCACAACATCATTCAGCGCATCGACCAGCGCCATGATGTTGCCGACAACAGGCAGCGCGCCGGCGACCGTCTTGATGCGCTCCAATGTCACCAGATCGCCGCTGATCTCTCGCAACCAGGCATCGAATTGAGCCGCACTGCGACCCACGTCTTCCACCATGATCAGATTCAGCGGAACAACGGCGACTTGTGGTTCACGTTTGGTTGCAACAGCGGTATTTGTCGTCATGGAAGCGTCTTACCAGCCAGCAGGCTCGGGAATTCAGGGATGTCATGAGGCTCATCGCCATTGAGAGATTTCGACTGCACGTCGCCGCTCGCTAGCAATGAAACCAGGATGTCGTCAGGTCGATCAGCTGATCACTGCGCCTTTAGGACCGCTCGCAATGAGCGCGGCCCCACAGGCAGTTTTCATACCGTCCAGAGCGATGGGCGTGCCATCAACGGTGTAGGTGCTGCTGCCCTCAGCAATCGGGAAAACCCCTTTGCAGAGCGGGCAACTGACCTTGTGGCCGACACCGGCAATGGGCTTGCCGTTGAGATCGGTTCGAGAGAAGGCTTCGAGCACCTTGCCACCGTGCGTGGTGGAGTCGCCCAAGCGGATTACATCTTTCATGGTGTCACTCCTTTGACTAAATCCTGGATTCATATCGGCCAGGCAAACGTTCGAAAGAGGGTCGCTCTCGTTCATATTTTCTGGCTGGCCGATAAAGCGCGCTGCAGTCACTACCGACCTGTCACGCGCCCTTCGATCTCACACTGCGTTTCGTAGATCTAGCCGACACATTTGTGTTTATCCAAGCTTGCTTAGCCAAGCTTCGATCGTTGTCAGCGAGATCGCTCTTCGAATCAATCAGCTCTGCAGCCACCAATTCAGCAGCGTTTCATCCTCTTCGTCATCAATGTTCTTGTAGACGTTGGCGTAATACCATTCGAGGCCGGTTTTCTCGCGGAAGCGATCAAAGAACTCATTGATTCTGTCCATCCCGTTGCTCGACGGCACAGCCAATGAAAGATTGCCTTCGAAAACGCCGTCAAGTGTTCCACCCAGCTCATTGCCGACATCAGTTTCGAGCTGAGCAATGACATCCTCGGGGATGAAATCGGCGTAGATATGAATACAAAAATTCCCGCCGCGCTTGAGGACTTCGGCGTGGGTGTTTTTGTTTTTTATCGAGATGACATCACCTCGAGCCAAATTCAGCGCAAGACCAGGTGAAGACAACAGCTCATAGGTATCCTGCCCCATCGCAATTGCAGGGAGCTCCTCGAATACCGGGCCACCGTCATCTGATACAAACACCTGAATCAGTACAGGCAATTCTTTATCGTCCATATGGCGCTCCACAACTTCCACGTTCGACACACGACATCCCTTCTTTCACGTAACCGCTATTTCCCGCACTCAGGTTACACGAAGCGCCCTCAAGATCTACGTTGACATCGGCAAGGTTGCCTCCATTTGAGGTGGCCACATTCTTATGCCCCAGGTGCATGTCATCAGGATTGGTAGAGGTATGTCCGCAACGCCAGCACTTGTAGACGCCCACCGGCTTACTTTTATCGATGAGTTTCTTGCGACACGCCGCCTGTCCTTTTCGACTGCCTCCGCCGACCTTACTCGCAGCGATATCTTGAGGCGATGCTCCAGCGCCGTCTTTTAGGGCGCGTTTGGATGGCGGTTTCTTCACCAGCCCTAAAGGGTCCACCCATTGGGTTGGGTTAGGTGCGTATTGATGAAGGTTTATGCCACCCATCAGACCTATCGGGTCCTTTGAGATGAAGCGACCTACATGGGGGTCGTAGTACCTGTATCGATTGTAGTGCAAGCCTGTTTCGTGATCGTGGTACTGACCTTGGAAACGAATTGGATTGCTCAGTCCATGCCGTCCTGCTGAGGCTGATGTCTGTTCTTTTGCCTGTCCCCACGCCTTGTATTGAGCGCTCCAGGCGACCTGACCGTCCTGATCGGTGAGCTCCAATGGTGTGCCTAAATGGTCACACTGATACCAAGCCAAGGCATCAAACGGTTGTGCTTTGGGTGCATGTCTCCAAAGCGGGTCATCTTCAAGACTCTCGCCACCGACATATTCAGGCTGGCTTAGAAGATCAATCGAAGCGTGTCTGATCGCTTGAGCTACCGGAACAAACGTGCCGGGTTCATATACGTAATGGACTGTGCGACCAGTCCCCCCATCGATAGGCGCAGGACTGCTTTCCCAGGAAAGATTATCTCCGTCCCACCCGTACAAAGTCAGGCCACAGCCAAGCAAACGCTGAACGCGTCCCTGCTCATTTTTATTCCAGTGGGAACCTGCTTCAGGACGATTTGTATAATGGGCGGTTGAATGCTTATACAGCCGGCGACCCAAGGCGTCGTAGGCGTATTTGACCGAGAGACGATCATCCTCGAAATGAACCAACCTATCGAACAGATCCCACTGCAGTCGACTGCGTTGACCATTGTGCCAACGCAGCGTTTGATTGCCACGATCGTCATATTCGTAATGGGTGCCGACGTATTCCCGTAGCAGATTGTCTACCAACCGACTACGCATTGGGGCCTGATCAAGAGGCCGGCGTACTTCTGTCACCTTTTCGTCGAGCAGGTTACTGGCTGGATCGAAAGCGAATTTCTCAACCCCGAGGCGGCTTGCTGCACTGATCAGTCTTCCGACTGGATCGTAACGATAGGACAGCGGTCCGCGACGCGTGTCGTTTAGCTCGGTCAACTGGCCGACCGCATCGTATTTGTATTCGCGCTTGAGCAAAGTGGAATTGTCATCACTTCGGCCTAGCAATTGCTCCTGCAGGCGTCCCGCCGGGTCCCATTTTTGAGTCTGACGCAGACGATTGCCTTGATGACGAACTACCTCACGATGTAGGTCATCTCGCTCATAACCGACCAGCTCGTGATCATCGAGTTTCAACGCAAGCAAATGCCCACTGCCGTACGTCAGCCAGCTCACCCGGTGACCATCCGGGCGGGTCGTAGCTACGCACTGGTTGAGGGGGTCGTACTCGTGCCTCCAGATTGCAACGAGCGGTGCATCCAGGTTCTGGTAATGCTGATGCTCTCTGATCAGATTACCGGCCAAATCATAGAACCACAGCAGCCGGCTTTGGTCATTCGTGGCCAAAACCATGTTGCCGTTACCGTCATACGCAAAGGATTCACTCTGAGATGTATTGCCCAAACTCGCATGGCGTTCGACAAGCCGTCCCATGGGGTCAAACGACATCGAAATGACGCGCTCACCGCTGATAGCTCTCGCCAAACGGCCGCTCTCAGAATCGTACTGATAGCGCGTAGCAACGCCATCGAATCCTTTTTCCTCAAGCAACCTTCCGACAGGGTCATAGTGAAATTGGGTGCGCTGCTCGTTTTCGTTTTCCAGCGCTACAAGACGACCCAGCCGGTCCCAACGGTAGCGAAGCGTTTGCTCGCAGGCGTCTACGCGCTCGGCAACCAAGCCGGCAGCGTTATACCTCCATGTCGTGCAGCGATCCAGACCGTCAATATGAGCAAGCAGACGTCCTTCGGCATCACGCTCGAATCGCTCTTGAGTTTTATCTGGATGAGTAATCAAGGCGATATGTCCAGCCTTGTACTCATACTCGGTGCTTTGTCCTGCTGCATCGGTAAAACAGATCATTTGACCGCGATCGTTGTATTCCCATTCGCTGGTCTTGCCAGAGCAATCGGTATATTTCAGAAGCTGACCAGCATCGTTGTACTCAAGCGCTTTCTCGTTGCCGATTGCATCCTTGATAGCGATCAACTGACCTGCTTTGTCGTAGGCATACTCCGTCTTGTTTCCAAGCGGATCGACAGACTCCACCAAATTGCCGGCATCATCGTAAGCTCGCTGCCATTGCCCACCTTCTGCATCACTAACCTTGATCAGTTGATTGAGATCATCGTAGGCGTAGTGAGCGACACTGCCGTCGGGACTGATGTGCTCGAGCAAATTACCGCGCTCGTCATAGCTGTATCGATCGGAGGTCCCGTCTGTATGAACGTGACGAATGATGTTCTTTGCGTCATCGCGAAAGAACCACTCTGAACGTTCATCGGGATACCGAATCCGGTAGGTGTAGCCCTTGATGTCGTAGTAGTGCCAAGTCTCGTTGCCATGGGCATCGGTGACATATGTCAGGCGGATGTTTTCGTCCCATTCAAGACGAGTATCGAAACTGCCGTCATCCGCCCACTCGCGCACGGCCTTGGCGTGTGAGGTGTGGCCGTCCCACTCCAGATTCAACCCGCGGCCGGTGCGATCGGTGTATCGAGTCAGCAGATGATGCTGATACTGATAGTTCCAGGCAGCACCGTTTTCATCCTGAGCCTGGATCAAATCGCCGTGGACGTTGTATTGGTAATTACAGAGTTGCCGTACAGGCGCGCCGTCACGGATTTCCCAAAGACCGGCCAGCCGTCCTTGATCATCAAGCAGGGTTCCCACGTGCAAGTGGACCTGCGTGATATCCCCTTGATAGGTAATCAGGTCAGACAATACCAGGGCGTCCCCGTGCCGATGCTCATAGTGCAGCATCAGCCCCGCGCCACTGCGCATTTTGACATCCGTCAGCCAGAAGGAACGACCACGACGGACATAGGTTTCTTTGCGCTCGAAACCGAAGCAAACCAGCAGTTGATCTTCACCGGAGCGAACCAGCGTGAGATTCTCAACGGGGTCATAGTGAAAGAGGCCTGCCTTAGGCAGAGGAAAATCGATGCTACGACCGTCGGCGCCAAAGAAAACCAGACCATCGCCCTTGCAATCAAATCGGGTGGTGAACTCTGTCACCCACCGAGCGCCCAGTTCGCCATTGTCAAAAGCATCGAACCGGGAGCTGTAGGTACGCACCCATTCAATAGGAAATGGACCTGGGAGGCTGAAATCGGTATGGCTTAGCGACTCGGAGCCCAACGCGAAGCTAATACTGTTGCAAGTACCCGCGCATGCACCATTTTTCTGGCCATTGGCGTTAGCGTTCGCAGGAGCCTGACGGCTGCTGGCTTCGAGCCGGCCTTCACCTGCTTTGTTCTGCGCCTTACTGGTGGCATTGGGTTTCACGCTAGCGCTCTGTCCATGCCCTCGGCGCTTACGCCAGGTCACCACGGCACCGCTGAGCATTTGCAACAACCAACCGATGGAGTGCCGCGTTCCCGGGTCACCCAACTTACTCAGTTGGGTTTTGATTTCCGGCCCCATCGCTCTCAACGTGCCGGTGTGCGTCATCACCAGTTTTTTAGCCTGGTTCGGCAGAAGGTTCTTCGCCGCGCTGTTGGCCACCCCTTTACCGACGGCTTTGTAGGCACTGAATGCAGCCCCAAAGATATTGCTGATGGCCGCCTTGGGATCGCTAAGCAGTTGATTGCCCGCCGCCGTGATCTTCTGCCCCGCTGCACGCGCATCGCCTTTAGAATCGAGCTTGCCGTTTACAACGGTCTCGAGACCCTTTGCGATTTCGGTAACTGCGCTCTCGCCCAGTTTTCCAGCATCGGCGAGAATGCCCGAAAGTTTGCCTTGGGCCTGTTTTACAAAATCATCGATAGTGCCGACGATAGTGGCGTTCAAGTGCCCGACCAGCACTTCGATCATTGAATCGCCCAACAGCATCTTGGCGCTGTTACGCAGTTCCTGACGTACCAAAAACAAGGTCGGGCGCAAACTCATACGAGCAGCAGCCATGGTCGGAGGGGCTGGTAAAACACCGATCAGGTTGATACCCAGGCTGACCCAATCAAGCAACTCCCGCTGCTTGCTTTTGGTAAGCGTGACGATGTCGCCAAGCGCATCGACCAGCGCCATGATGTTGCCTACAACCGGCAATGACCCGGCGACCCCTTTGATTCGATCAAGCGTGACCACATCACCGCTGATGGATCGCAGCCAGGCATCAAACCGAGCGGCACCACGACCCACATCCTGCACATCCAGCGTGTTGAGCGGAACGACGGCTACCTGAGGCTCGCGCTTCTTGGCAACGGCAGCTTCAGTCATGACAGCACCTCCCCATTCAACAGGTCAGATGTCTTAAACGCTGGTTTGGGCAAGGACGGGGCCGGAAGGCTTGGCAGCTTGCCCGCCTTGCTTGCTGCGCTGAGAATGCTCGACGCGCTCGGTGTCGCTGCACTCGCCAGTTTTGGCAAGCCAGCCACTCCGCCCTGTACAGCACTTTTGACCTGTTGCGCCGTTTGCATTGCACCTTGCGCCGTCTGTACAGCACTCATCCCTGTCTGAGCCATATCCTTGCCCTTCTCCAGCACATCCCAACTCTTGCTTGGCAACACCTGAGCAACCATTGCTTGCACTTGGCTTGGAGCTTCGTCCGCGCCTGGCGGATTCAATGGCCACTCCGGCTTGCCGATATAGCTGCCTTCGCTCCAGGTATCGGCCGGATCCTTGCCGAACAGCACGCGCGCCGGTCCCGGTGCAGCACCAGAAACGCTGGCAAAGCCCTTGCCGTCGAGTTTGCCCTTAATGCTTTTGCCCAGCGCATCGATGACTTCGTAATCACCTTCCTTGATGCCTTGGCGTCCGGCGTACTGGTTGAACAACTCAAGATTGCCCTTGCCTGGTTTCGGGGGATCAGGGAACACGCCGGCCAAACTCTTCGCTCCGGTATAGGCAAAGTTCGCCGCATGCGCCGTGTACGGGCCGCTGGTAGCGTGAGTAATGCCACCAGCGTTGTAAGTCGTGGCACTGCCGCCCCCTTGAATCACCAATTCGGTTTTGGCCGTGATGGTGATGCGGTCAGCATTGGCAGTGATGTTGAGCTTGGCCAGCAAGTTAATGCTGTCCTTGAGTGCCCGCACGTCAATATCGCCGGACGCGGCGACCAGACGCCACCCCATGCTTTGAACGAATAGGCGCATTCCTCGACTTGCACTGGCCAGCAGACGTTTACCGATCGACAGACTGGTATGCCCGGTGCTGCTCAATGCCAGATGTTCACCCGTGGCGATGTGGCTGGAGCGCGGCGTGGTCAGGGCGATGCCGGCCGGACTGGCAAGCACCAGGTGCGGTTCGGTGAACTCTGGAAACTCATTAGCAGTGAGGTTGGCCGGGCCACTGCCGAGCACGCCTTGATGCTGAGCGTGCAATGCCTTGGCCACATCGTCCTGATCGCCGGCTTCCTGCGCCTGCAGTTCTTTGGCTTGAACCGCGAAACCGTCCTGCTGGTCGCTCGCGGTGGCCAGACGCTCAGCGGTTTCCGGCAGATCCTTATGGTGTTTGGATTCGTTGGGCCGAGGCTCCGTGGTTATCAGGAGACCCGCGCCAGCTCGCACCGCGCCATGACGATCTGTACGCAGCTCGAAACCTTCGCCGCGCGGCTGGCCGCCACTTGGGCGCGGATGAGTCAGATAGCCGAGATTGATTGCACTCGCACCGTGGTCGCTGCGAAGAGCGATGCTGATTTCACTGGTCGTGTCATCAATACGCAACTCGTTGGCACGGCTGCCCTTGTATTCCTTGCTCTTGACCGTGGCGAGGGTTTTGAAGTCGGGCAGTTTGTACGGCGGTAGGTTCGCACCGTGGTACAGGCAGCCGGTGATCAAAGGTTGATCGGGATCGCCTTCGAGGAAGCTGACCAACACCTCCATGCCGACGCGCGGAATGTTGATCGAACCGAACGTCTCGGCCGCCCAACTGGACGCTACGCGCATCCAGCACGTGGTCATGTCTTCATGTTGGCCTTCGCGATCCCAGAAGAACTGTACCTTCACTCGTCCGTATTGGTCACAGTAGATCTCCTCACCCTCAGGACCGGTAACTACAGCGCTCTGAGAGCCGAGAACTTTTGGCTTGGGGTGTTGGAGTGGTGGACGGTACGGCACGTCCCAAGGGATTGCGCTGAAGCGGTTGCGGTAGCCCTGATGGAAATCATCCTTGAGATCGGTGGTGTCACTGGTCACCGACTCCTCAAGCACCTGAGGCTGTTTGCCTTCGTGGAAGATCTCGGTAAGCAACCAGAGGTCATTCCAGGTCGGATTGGCATGATCGGTCAGCGCAAGGAAATGTCCACTGACCAAAATCGGCTGATCACTGTTGCCTTCGGCCAGACGGTAGTCAGCCCGATGCCGCTCAAGCGCACGATTGGCTAAGTGCTTGCCACGGTCACGATCTACGAATCGTCCCGGGTAATCGTAATCTTCGAGATCCGGCTGAGCGGAGCTCTTTGCATCACTTTCCAGTTCGATCTTGGGTTTGACGAAATCGTAGTCTCGGCGCGTGGTGCGACTCGTGCGGGTAACCAACCGCAAGCCGAAACGCTTGACGACAGGCTTGTCGGCAACGAGCCCAGAATCTTGCTGATAAGCCACAGGCGCCAGCTTCGGGAATATCGTCTGGTCATCGCCAAAGGTGAGCTTGTGACCACTGGATGTGTGCTGGAAGTGGTAATGAATCCCCTCCTCTTCGCACAGCCTCTGGATGAAATGCAGGTCGGACTCATCGTACTGCACGCAGTAGATGCGCTCCGGGTAAATCGCGCTCAGTTGGAAATGGTAATCGCTGGCCAAAATCCCGTGCTCTTCCAGTACCTTGCTGATGATCTGCTGCACGGTCATCTGCTGGAATATGCGCTGGTTAACGCGATGCGCCAGATACGCCAGTTGCGGACGCAGAGAAATTTTGTAGCGCGTCAGGCGCTTGCCCGCTTCGCCTTGAGCAATGCTGTAGACCAGGCCATGAATACCGGTGCCGGTCGGAGACAGCTGAAGAAACGCCAGTTTATGCAGCACGCTTTCAAGGTTGATCGAAGCCTTTTCGCTGACCAGTTCCAGTTCGAATTCGAAGGGTGTATTGAGCGCCTCCCGACCCGTGAAGGACAGCACTTGAAAATCGCTGTCGATGCCATCGATGGTCAGATTGAAATGAGGCTGGTTGGCCGGTGAGAACATCCCTTGTTCCTCGCGCAATGCTGCGTCGGGCATCAGTCAACAAGTCTGATGCACGCAAGAATTCTTTAGGTCAAAGCACCCCGATCGGCAATGCCGACCGGGGTGAATACAACATCAGCCGTAATTAAACGACTGGAGCACGCCAGTCATCGGAACCCGAAGTACCGGATACTTCGTGGGTCCAGGTGATTTTGCGGTAGGTGAACTGCACTTCTTCCAAGTGGGTGAAGTGCGCGTTGCCCGGATCCTGGCAGTTGTGCATTTTGTTGTTGATGGCGACGATGATCGCGTCTTCCAGTTTGGTGGTGTAGTAGTGCTCTTGGGTGCCTTGAGCCGAAGTGCGGTACCACTGGATAACGATTTCGCTCATGCGCTCGCCGGAAGTCAGTGCGGCTTGCAGCAGTGGCGAAGCCTTGTCGTAGACCTTGGTGATCACGACTGGCTTGTGTACGCGCTGACCGGTTGGCTGACCGGATTGCGGGTCACGCGGGATGATCACGTCGTGGGTGAAAGCCTGAACCATGACCTGGTCTTCGTGGCCTTCCTGGTAGGTGTTGCCAACGGAGTCGGCGGTGAAAGCGCCGGCAGTGATCAGGCCTTGTTTTTCGCCGGTAACCGACATGTACGCTGGTGTTGCCATGGGATGCTCTCCTTGCTACTGGACACAACACTGACGGGCACCATTGCCCGTCAGAGTGGCTATGAGCCATCAAAAAGCGTGCCAATATTTGCTATGGCCTTATGGATCAATGTCTTGAGAGACATTCCCTGATTTGGAGCACATCGATGCACCGAATTTCCAGAAAAAGTGCGCAACTTTTTGCGCAGTACTGCGCAACTTTTTGCGCACTTGGCTGCGGCCCGCGAAAAACGTGGCCTACAAGCCGATTAACCCTCGAAATATTATGATCGACTGCGCAACTTCTTGCGCACTCGAGAAAACGACGTTCTACCTTATCGAGCCCAATAACGCCGTTTTTGCGTTACAAATGAACTAGCTCTTCCTAGCCAGCACACCATGTCTTTAATCCTGTGTCGGAGCCTCCCAAGCAGAGGATTGGTCCAACCGAATGCTGGAGCGCGTCTCAAAATGCTCCAGTCGATCAAAAAGCAGCGGTCGCCACTTACACGCGAAAAAGCTGCGGATCCTTTGAGCACGGCGATCTACTCATGGTGTCGCAGCCTGCTGCAGTCAGGTAAGTCATGTCGGTGCTATATCAGATCAATTAGCGTTAGGGTTGAGGAACACTGCGACCAGAGGCGTTCGACCAGTTTTGCTTTGACCATGGGTCGAGAAATGCTGAGTCAGAGCTATACCACTCGACTTGTGCAGGTTTGAAACTCTCTTGCTACTGAGGCCGAGGACATGTCCTCAAACGTCATCGTCGTCCTGTTTACACAACTAGCTTTGGACGGTCGAACAGGCGGCGACCGCTGCGAGCGTCCGACACGCTGGATTCCAGATTGTGAGACACCACCTGTGCTGCCCGAATGATGCTGGACAGAAGAAATCTGTCCAGGCACATCGAAGCGTTCTCTGCGGGTTGGGCGTCGAGCCTTGCCGAGGTGCATCCGCCCAACTCAACACCACTGGATCATCTTGCAGTCGAAGTCCCAGCACATCGGTCCATTCAGCAAACAATGCTTCACGCATCCTTGCGCTATCGACCTCATGGGGTAAACAAAGTGGGCGAGAGAAGTCAGTGTAAAGCGAAGGCGTTTCCTGCTGATCGGCATCTACCCGCACGAGTCTGAGAATCTGCTGTTGAGTCAATTGCTCGGCGAGGGCTTCAGCAAGATTCCAGCGCATCGTAGGTTCTGGATAAGCTGCGACAGAAAGGCTTTGAATCAGCCGTCGAAACCATTCCAGCTGGCTGAGCATTACCTGCTCATACAACTTAGCTAGCGCAAGTCGGTGACATTGCTCATCGATCAAGGCGCCCTCCTTCAGGGGCATGGTTACATACTCAAAGACGCACCCTACGTCGTCCAGACGCTTGCGCAGACATGTAAATCTGTCTGATCCGGATAGGTCCAGACCATCCATGTGTTCCATCACATTTTCATTCATCTAGCCTTTAACCATCCGTCTTTCGAGCAAGCTTCCAATTCAGATAGAAACGCTACCAAAGGATCCGCAAGAAAAATGTAGGAAAGGTCGATGCATTACGAAAGAAAGCCCGCGATATGTTTTGAATTTCAATTTATCGGGCCTAGACGAATCGGAGCCTCGAAGCACAAGGCTCGTTCACCTCCTGATTTTGCAAGCGACGGAAAGTACGAAACAATGGACATATCGGTGCCATCATCGATTGAATGTAATTCAATATAGGGTTGCGGCTAGCTAATCATGCTGACGTACTGCCTCCCCAAGGCGGTTTCGGTACCAGCGCGCAACGGCACCATCGATCACCACTGCTGCGACTTGGCGTGCCAGGCATACCTCGCCTAACAGAGCGCTCTCTTCTTCACGCCGAGCGTGATGAAGATTATTTCAAACCAACAGAACACGAATTCAAAACAAGGTCTACGGCAGAAGAGTTCTGTACAAGCAAATATGATTACCGCCTTAAGGATAAGGAAAAAAAGTTGATTGGATTCATGACGCTCAATCATCAAGCTGTCGTGGGTGATGTCGTCGAAACTGCGAAATCCGGATCACTTTCGATCCAGCGCATCATCCACAGCGATGAAACAACCACACTGATTTGTGAAAAGTTCATGGAATAGACTAGCGCTGACGGCTGACGGCGCACCAGCGCAAATCCGCAGCATCATTGATCTTTCGCGCCACACCCAGTAAAAAACTGTCTTCCCTTTCCGCCCTTGCAAGGAGCTGCGGATGCTTGAGCTCACCACGCAACGCCTGGACCTGCGCACGATGGTCGAATCCGACTGGCCGCTGTTCCTCAGGCTGCATTCCGAGCCGCAAACCATGCAGTATGTGTTCGGTGAAATCGCCGAGGACCAGGTGCGCAAAGGCTTCGAGCATCGGCTTCCGGCCTGGGGGCCGCAGTCGGATCACTGGTTGTGTCTGGTGGTGATCGACAGGGCCAGCGGGCAGGAACTGGGTGTGACCGGATTCCGCATCCTGTCGCCGGGGCATGCCGAGGTGGGTTGCCTGCTGTTGCCCGAGCATCAGGGCAAAGGCTTTGGCACCGAGTCGCGGCAGGCGATCATCGACTATGCCGCGGCCATCGGCCTGGACTCGTTGGAGTCGACCGTGACCGACGGTAATATCGCGTCATGCAAGGTTCTGGAGAAATGCGGTTTTGTATTCGAGCGCCGCGTGCCGCAGGCCTATCAGATTGGAGATCGGTGGTTTGACGACCTGATCTACCGCTATCAAATCAGCTGAACGGTTTTATCAGCGACCGCCAAGGAGGCCCTACTCGTGAACCCTTATCAGTGCCTGCCACCCCGCGCTTTCTGGCGCACCGCCGTGGCTGACAAGCCCGCGCTGAACATCGACCAACTGTGGACGCCACAATTCGAGATCGGCAGCAAGGACGCCATCGTCACCGCCGGCTCGTGTTTCGCCCAGCACATCGGCCGGGCGCTGGGCGAACGCGGCATGAACTGGCTGGATGCCGAACCGGCCCCGCCCGGACTGCCCGAAACCGACTGGAAGGCCCATAACTATGGGGTTTTCTCGTTTCGTACCGGCAATTTGTACACTCCGGCGATGCTGTGCCAATGGCTGGAATGGGCGCTCGGCGTGAGCCTGCCACCCGACGAAACCTGGGCCCATGACGGGCGTTTCTTCGACCCGTTCCGCCCCGCCGTGGAACCCGACGGTTTTGCCAGCGAGGACGCACTGTTCGCCTCGCGTGAAGCCACCCTCGATGCCATCCGCACCGCCCTGCGCCGCGCCAAAGTGTTCGTGTTCACCCTGGGCCTGACCGAAGCCTGGCAGAACCGCCAGACCGGTCTGGTGTATCCCGTGTGCCCCGGCACCGTGCGCGGCACCTTTGATCCGCAGCTGCACTGCTTCTGCAACTTCGGCTTCATGGACACCTATGGCGACATGGTCAGGGCGCTTGAGTTGATGCGTTCGATCAACCCGCAACTGCGTCTGCTGCTCACCGTGTCACCGGTGCCCCTGACGGCAACCGCCACGGGCGAGCATGTGTTGATCGCCACCACCTATTCCAAATCAGTCCTGCGCGCCGTTGCCGGGCAGCTGTGCGAAGACCTGCACGACGTCGACTATTTCCCCTCCTACGAAATCATCACCGGCACGCCTTTCAAGGGCGCGTTCTACCAACCCAACCAGCGGGAGGTCACGCCTGAAGGCGTGGCATTTGTCATGCGGCAGTTTTTCGCCGGGCTCGATGCGGTTCAACCGCTGCAGGCGCCGACCAGCGTTGCCTCCACCTGTGTGTCCAGTGAGGAGCTTGTCTGTGAAGACGCCGTGCTTGATTACTACGCCTAGGTTTCTGTTGCTGGGCGATTCCCATGCCGGGGTCATCGGCAAGGCAGCGCAGGCCCGCGAGTTGCCTTTCAGTGGCGGCCCGCTGGGCACCGGCCGGGATTTCGCGGTGGATTTTTTCAGCCTGACCCGTCATGACGTGGTGTTTCGGGACGTCGAGATGGAGCGCCTGTATCGCCAGGCCCTTGAGCCATTCGAAGTACCGCAACTGGCGAAGGTCGGGGTGCCGCTGGTGAGTACCATCGGCCTGAGCCTGCACTATCTCGCCACCGTGCCGAACTGGACCTGCTACCAGACGCCGGACGGCGAATTCGACGAAGGTTTTCTCACCGGGCCGCTGTTCGAGTCCATCATCGACACCTTGTCCCGGCCTGCGCTGGCGTTCTATGAACAGGCCCGGGCGCTGAACCTCAAGGTGTTCGCCGTGCTGCCGCCGCAGCGGGTGCCGGAGCTGTCCGACCCACGCGTGTTCATGGCCGCGCAGGCGCTGCTGATCGAGCGCCTGCAAGGACTCGGCATCGAGCTGATCGACGTGCGCGCGGCGGCGAATGATGAGCTGGGCTTTCAGCTTCCGGCGTACTGCGAGGTGGATGACCCGTTGCACGGGAGTCTGGCGTTCGGCGAGTTGATCGTCGAGCAACTGCTCAAACAAGGCCTGTGAATGAGGGTGGGAACGGCGCCCGCTCCCACCGGTTTTTTAGACTCAAGCCTTGGGCTGCGTCCCCAGAATCGTCACCCGCTCGCCATACCGCGAGTGCGGAAAATAATCCCAGACCGCATGGTGCTGTGTGCAGCGGTTGTCCCAGAACACCAGGCTGTTCGGTGCCCAGCGCACGCGACAGCTGACCACCGGTTCGCGGGCGACCAGGTCAAACAGCATGTTCAAAAGTACCTGACTTTCACCGTCAGACAACTGGACGATGTGCGAGGTGAACCCGGAATTGACGAACAGCGACTTGCGCCCGGTTTCCGGGTGGCGAACCACCACCGGGTGTTCGGTTTTCGGCAGATTCGCTGGCGCCTCGTAGCCCTTCCACGGAATCGCACCGTCATGGATCGCGGTCAATCCGCCGAGAAACTGCTGCATGGTCGGCGACAGCATTTCCAGCGCCAGGTGCATGTTGGCGAACAGCGTGTCGCCGCCGGTGCCGATGGCCGGGGTTTCCTTGACGTACAGCATCGAGCCCATGGACGGCGCCAGATCGGCGGTGCCGTCGGTGTGCCAGGTTTCGCCGGCCACGTAGCGCGATTGCGCATTGGCGCGGATCACCACCAGCTCCGGGTCGTCGCCGTCGATGTCTTCCACCGGCAGAGCCCGCAGCTCACCGAACAGCCGGCCAAACGCCTTGTGTTCGTCCACCGTCAGGTGCTGATCGCGGAACACCACCACGTGGTTCTCCAGAAAGGCCCGGCGGATTTCCGTGAGCTGCTCGTCGCTCAGCGGCTGCGAAAGATCGACGCCGCCGATCTCGGCGCCGATGATCGGCGTGATCCGCTCGACCGTGATGTGCTGATACGGCGCGCGCCGTTCGGCGGCGATGCGCTCGATTGCCTTGAGTGCCAATTGATCCATGTTCCCTCACCTTTTTATTGGAACGACACCGATGATTGCTCGTGCAGCGAACGCGGGCGCATGTCAATCCAGTGTTCGTTGATGTAATCCAGGCAGACCTGGCGTTCGCCACGCATCCCCGCCTCGTTCCAGCCGCTGGCCATCGGCTTGCCCGCCGGCCACAGGGAATACTGACCCTGGGCGTTGATCACCACAGCGAATTGCAGGTGTGCGTCATTCATGTCGTTCTCCTGTTGAACGCGATTGCAGCGTGGCCAGACTCCGGTCGAGCCCGGCGGCGAGATGGTTGAATACGGCATGTCGCTGTTCGTCGCTCCAAGCGCAGGCCCCGACGTAAACCCGCACGGACGCCCCGCAGACCTGAGCGCAGGTGTCTGCATCGTCGTCCGCAAAGGCCCGGGCCGACACCTCGGCGTTGGCGCTGGCATGAGCCTGGGCAAACGCGGTGGCAGCGGCCTCGGTATTGAGTTGTGCGTAATACTCGGCGAACGCCTCGGCATCGCCGAAGTGCTCGGAAATCGTGACGATGTTGGCCGGTGCGAGGCCGTAGGTCATCGCACTGGCGTGGGCCTTGGCGTACGCCGCGTCGTAGGGGTAGGCCTTGCGGTACAGCGCCAGCAACACCGGTTTGAGCGTGGCCCGCCACTCGCCCCGACGCCCGATCACGCCGAGCGCCGCCCGCTGATGCAGGCTTTGCAACGCGAGCAGCGCCTGCTGATGTTCCGGCAAGGCTTCGCAGAGCATCGGCATGACCACGTCGGCCTGCCAGAGATGAAACAGCTGAAACGGCACCTGACCGCGCAATTGCCTCAAGCGCAAGGCCGCGTTCGAATCGGCTTCGCACAACACCTTGGTCAAGGCCAGCCACCATCGCGGCGTCGAGATCGGATCATTCATGGCGCAGGCTCATCCGTACCGATCACCTCGGCCAGCAACCGCGCCCAGCGGCCCGCCACGATGCCGTAGTGATCGGTGTCGAGGGTTTGCCAGCTGCGCAACTGCGGCAGCAAGGCCTGCCAATTGCGTTGCAGGTCGTCCGGGTTCCAGGCATTGCCCAGCCCGTAAGGATTGGCCTGCCCGGCGATGAACAGCCGCACCGCTGTGGTCGCCAGCGCCGGCGGCTGGAAGTCGAGCATGCTGCTCATGTTGTTGCGGCAGCACACCGTCAGCCGTTGCAGATACGCCTGACGTTCCTCGGCCATGCCCTGCCCTTCAACCTCCGGCCAGCGCTGGGCGAACTCGCGTTGGAACACCTGCTCGATCGTCTGTTCGTCGATGCCGGCAAGTTCCGCACCGGCATCCGGCGCGGGCGGGTCGATCAGGTATAACAACGGTTGCCTGAATCCGTCAGCCTGGGCCTGATGACACAGAGCTTGCGCCACCCATGCACCAAATGACCACCCTGCCAGGCGCCAAGTGCTGCCGTGCGGAAGGTGGGCCTTGATCGCCGCCTGATACCGGCGTGCACGTTCGTCCACGCTGATGTTCGGCAACTGCGGGAGACGCAGCGCCGGGTCGGCGATCACGCACACGCCCAACTCCGCCGGCAATGCCGACACCAGCTCCCGATAGGCCTGCACATCACCACCCACCGGGTGGATCAGGTACAGCCAATCACGGCCGGCACCGGCATGCCATTGATCAATCCGCACCGCGTCGTGCCAGTCGTGCGGTGCAGCCAGGGGCGCCTCTTCAACCGTGGCGGTCGACACCAGCCCAAGCACTTCGCTCAGGCTGACCTTGTGGCTGAATTGCGACAGCTGGAATACCTCACCAGTGGCCGCTTGCAGTTCGTCGATCAGGTCGAGCAGCGTCAGCGAATCCGCGCCCAGGTCGTACAGTGAATCGTCGTCCTCCAGCTCGGCCACACCGAGCCACTTGCACAAACACTCACGCAGGCGCGTCGACAGATCCACGTCCTTCGGTGCCTCGAGCACTGCGGCCACGGCACCATGGCGAACCGGATAGAACCGCCGCGCCGTGTCGATGCCGGTGGTGGAGATCAGTAGCTGCGGCAACTGCGTCGCCATCGCCAGGTCGAACACCCGACAGCCCTCTTCGGCGGACAGGCCAACCGTCAGATGCTCCAGGTGCGCGGTGTCTGCGCTGTTGCTGGTGGTGGCCATGCCGATGTCGCGCCAGATGTCCCAGTTGATCTCCAGGCGCAGGCAAGCGTCGGTCGCGTTCGGGCGATAGTGGGTGAAGCCGTCGAGCACCCCGCTGGCCGCTGCGTAGTCCAGATGCCCCGCGCCGCCAAACAGCGCTGACATCGACGAGCAGTACAGGACAAAATCCGGCGTCAGGTGCTCGATCAAGGCCTCGACCGCCAGCATGCCGCGGGTCTTGGCGGCCATGGCCTGGGCCATTTGCCGAGCATCGCGGTGACGTATCAGGCTGCCTGCACCGACGCCCGCCGCATGAATCACCCCGCTCACGCGACCGTAACGAACGGCCAGTTGATCGAGTACCTGCGGCCAGCGCGGCAGGTCGGCGATGTCCGCTTTGATGCAGTCGATCCGCAAAGCGTAAGCCGCCAGAGACGCCGGCAATTGCCCCTGACGCGAGAGCAGCACCACCCGGCGTGCAGGTGCCTGCAGCAGGTGTTCGCACAAGGTCCGGCCGATACCGCCGCTGCCGCCCAGTACCAGGAACGTACCGTCTTCCGGCAGAAGCTCTGATGTCGTTGCCGGGCCGGTCAATGGCTGAGGCATTAAACGTGGCTGCCAGAGATAACCATCGCGCACCGCCATTCGCCGAGGCAATGAGACCGGATCGACCAACAACGCTGCCAACTCGCCCGCGTGCGTTCCGAGGCGTGACGACGGCCAGTCCAGCCAGTGGCAACGCACCGGGTATTCCTGCGGCACCACTTCAGTGACGCCGGCCAGCGCTGCCAGTTCGGGCCGTTGAACCTCGCCGTCCACCGGGCATGCCTGCCACGACATCAACCACAACCGCAGACGGGTCGTGCGCGGGGTTTGCCCCCAGGCCTGCATCAGCGCACTGACTGTGTCCAGACAGGCCCACTGCGCCAGATCCAGCGATTGCTCGTTGACTGCACCAGACACCGCCAGTGGCAAGGCATGCAGCCAGTCGAGCTCGCCGAGTGCAGGTTCTGCGACCTCAGCGAGCAAACGGCTCAGGGCCTCAGCGTCCAGCGGATCAAGCCCGAAACGGTCCGTGCTCAGGCGTTTGAAACCGTTGCCGGTGCGCACTTGAATCACGCGTCGATACACGGCGTTCAGGCTCGCCAGCAATGTCGATTCGGGCGCGTCATGGCTGCACAGAATCAGCACCTCACGGGATCCGGCCGTCGCTGTCGCGCTCAGGCGCCGGGTGCGCATCCACTGTCGCTGGTGGAACCAGTCCGCCAGCGGTTGTCGCTCAAGGGTTGGCGCATCAGGTTGAACAGCTACAGGTGGCTGGAAACGATACGGCTGAAGATCGAACGACGACGGCGGCAAATCCCAGGGCGGCGGTGCCGAGCGTTGTGGCCACTGGATATTCGCGCCTTCGTACCAAGCTTCCAGCAGCTCCTGCGGCGATTGATCAACGGCTTTAAGTTGCGCGCCCGAAGCGGTGATTTCCTTGATCGAGGTCGGCTGCAACGGAATGTCGTCACCTGGCCGGCAGACCATCGCGTAGCGCCAGCGCAGTTGCCGGCGACCTGACTGCAAGTGCCGTAGCAACGCAGTCTGCTGTTCCGGGTTCGCGTGCAGGTATTCGCGAATCGCCGCGATATCGCGCAGCAACTCCGCCCGGCTATGCGCTGAAATCATCAGCAGCGGCAACGTTTCCTCAACAGTTTGCTGCGCCGTAGGTGCAGCACCAACGATGACATGCGCATTGGTCCCGCCGATCCCGAAACTGCTGACACCGGCCAGTCGCCGCCGCCCTTGCGGCCATGGCCGGGACGTGGTCGGCACATAAAACGGTGAATGCTCCAGGTCGATCTGCGGGTTGATCCGGCCAAAACCCAGGTTCGGCGGCAGTACGCCATGGAACACCGCGAGGCTGGCGCGAATCAGCCCGACCACGCCCGCCGCCGCACCCAGATGACCGATCTGGCTTTTCACCGAGGCCAGCGCGCATTGGCCGGCCGGCGCATCGCCGAACGCCTTGGTTAACGCCGCGACCTCGATCGGATCGCCGAGCAAGGTGCCGGTGCCGTGGGCCTCTACGTAGCCGATGTCAGCGCCGGTTAACCCGGCACGGCTCAAGGCATCGCGGATGACCGCGCTCTGCCCGGCCACCGACGGCGCGGTGTAACTCATCTTGGTCCGGCCATCGTTATTCAACGCCGATCCCTCGACCAGCGCGTAAATCCGGTCGCCATCGGCCCGCGCCTTGGTCAGCGGTTTGAGCACCACTACGCCGTAGCCGCTGGCGCCAAGGGTGCCGCTGGCGTCGTCGCTGAACGGACGACACAAACCGTCGGCGGAGAAAATGTGCTGCGAGCGGTGCCGGTAGCCCTCGGTCAGCGTCGGGTCGATCAGCACCCCGGCCGCGAGCATCACGTCGCTGTCGCCCTGACGCAGCATCGAACTGGCCAGGTGCACGGCGATCAGCGAGCTGCCGCAAGCAGCCTGCACGCTCAGGGCCGGGCCGTTCAGGTCCAGGTGATACGCGGCTTTGGTTGCCAGAAAATCCTTGTCGTGATGCAGCGCCAGCTGGAAGCCGTCGGGCAAATCGTCGTCTGCGGTTTCACGCAGCATTTGCTGGAAGTAAGTGGTTTCGCCGCAACTGGCGATCAGGCCGATGCGCGGGCCATTCGCCGACGGGACGATGGCCGCGTGTTGCAGGGCCTGAACGCACGCCATCAGCAGATGCCGCTGTTGCGGGTCCATCAGGCGCGCTTCCTGGCGGCTGATGCCGAAGTACTCAGCATCGAAATCGAGCATGCCCGCCAGTTGACTGCGGGCGCCGACCAGCCCCTCGTCAGCGGCAAAGTGCTCAATGCCCAGCCGATTGCCTTGCACCATCGCCCAGAACTCGGACAGGTTCTGCGCCCCGGCCACATTGACCGACATGCCGATGATCGCCATCGGCTGATGGCCTGCATCGGTCTGCCGTCCACGCTCGGCCACGTCCACCGGCGCGGTCGACAGATGCGCCGCCAGACGTCGCACCGTGACGTATTCGAACAGGTCGGCCATTGTCACCTTGTGCGGCAGCTCTTCGGCGTAACGGCCATGCAAACGCATCAAGCCGAGGCTGGTGGCGCCGGCCTCGAAGAAGGTCTGCTGCGGTTCGATGTCCCGTCCGATCACGGCCTGGAACAACTCGCTGAGTTGCCGTTCCAGCGCGGTCAATTGAACAACCGGTGTTGGCGTGCTGCGCCGCTCCAGGGCCTCGCCAACATTCGGCAAGGCCTTGCGGTCGATCTTGCCGCTGGGCGTACGTGGCCAGAGGTCGATCCGCCGGTATTCATCGATTCGCACATGGGCCGGCAGCAGTTGCGCGACCTGACGATCCAGCTCACCGGATGTCGCAGGTTCGCCCTCGAGCTGCAGCCAGCCGATCAGCCGTGGCGGATCGGCCTGCACCGCCACCACCGCGTTGACCACTTCTGGCACCTGCATCAGCGCCGACTCGATCTGACCCAGTTCCAAACGATGGCCGCTGAGCTTGATCTGCTGATCGTCACGTCCCAGATAATGCAGGCAGCCCTGGGCATCGGCCCACGCCAGATCGCCGGTGCGGTAGTACAAATTGCCGTCTGCCAGCTCGACAAACCGCGCAGCGTTCAACACTGGATCAGCCAGGTAGCACCGGGCAACCATTGGCCCGGCCACCAGCAGGTAGCCACGACAGCCGTTGGGCACCGGGCGGTCATGCTCATCGACCAGCAACAGCCGCGCATTGCCAACGGCATGGCCGATCGGCGCGCGCAACGACCAGTTCCGCGCCACGGACGGCAGGCGCAAGGCGCTGACCACGTGGGTTTCGGTCGGGCCGTAATGGTTGAACAGCGAGGCGTGCGGCATGCCGCCGAACCAGTTGCGCAGCGCATCGGTGCAAAGCAGTTGCTCGCCGGCCGTGATCACCTCGCGCAATGCCGAAGGGTAAATGCCCCGGGCCACGGCGGTTTGCGCCAGGTGCTGCAAGGCCACGAACGGTAGAAACAGGCGCTCGATCCGCGCCTCGACCATGTACTCCAGCAACGCCTCGGCGTCCTGACGCCAGCGCGGCGTGATCAGGTGATAGCACCCGCCGCCGCACAGGGTGCTGAAAATCTCCTGAAACGACACATCGAACGACAGCATCGAGAACTGCAGGGTTACCGCTTTCGCCGGCAACTGCCCTTCGGTGCGCTGCCATTGCAGCAGGTTGCACAGGGTGCGCTCCGACACTTGCACACCTTTGGGCGTGCCGGTCGATCCGGAGGTGAACAGCGTGTACAGCGGCCGTTCGCCGGCGTGGCGTCGACGTTCGAACGTTGCGGCATTGACGCCCAGATCGACCCGATGGGTGGCGAATCGGCCGGCGTTCAGGTCATCCAGCGCTGACTTCGTCATATCGCTGAACAGCACGCAATGCGGTTGCGCCTGTTCCAGCACCTGGCGCTGGATCGCCACCGGATAGGCAGGATCCAGCGGCACGGCCGTCAGATTGAGTTTGGCCAGGGCCAGCAAGGCGACGATGTGTTCCATCGAGGCATCGAGGAACAGCACGACATGCAATGGCGCGTTCCCGACGGGCAACGGATGGCACTCGATCAGGTTTGCCGTCAGAGCCTCGGCCAGCGCATTCAGTTCGCTGTAGGTAAGGCGCCGCTGGCCTTGAACCAGCGCAACCGCATCCGGCGTGCAATGCACTTGATGCTCGAACCCGTCCGCCAGTGTGTTGAACGGCAGCGCAGTCCGAGGGCCCTCACTGGCCGGGGGCAAACCACGTCGATACGGACCGAGCAAATCGTTGAGGTTGGCCGCCGGGGTTTCCAGCAACAGGTCCAGGCCTCGGCGAAACAGCGCATTCACTGCGCGCATCTGTTCGCCATCGAAGTAGCTGCACTGATATTCCCACCAGCATTCCAGTTGCGACCCGCTGCCCACCATCAACAGCGTCAGCGGGCACTTGGCGTGCAAGTGCTCGTTGAATTGCAGCGTCGCGTGCAGGTTCGAATCGGCCAGTGCTGCGTAATCGGTGTTCTCCAGCACGAACATGAAATCGAACAGTAACGGGCTCGACGACAGCCGCAGGTCTTCCACCAGATCCGCCAGCGCCACGTCCTGCAACGCCAGCACCTCGCGCACCGTGGCGGTCTGCTTGCGCAACTGTTCGTCCAGGGTCGATGCCTGCTCGACGGCGGTCGGGATCAGCACCGTGTTGGCAAACATGCCGACCGTGTCTTCGAACTCCGCCAGTGGCCGGTTGGACACCGGACTGGCGATCCGTGGCCGTTCGCACCCGGTCAGGGCGTACAGGCTCCAGGCGAAGACGCTGAACAGCACTTCGAAACGGGTCAGCCGTTGTTGGGTGCAAAAGCGTTCGAGCGCCGCGCTGCGCAGGGTGCCCAAAGGTTCCCGGTGCAACCGGGCGTCCGGGCTGATTTCGCGCTTTGGCATCAATGCAGGCGGCGGTTCTTCCTGACGACGATGCAACTCGGCGAGGGCGCGGCGCTGGTCACGATAATGCGGATCGACGCTCCACTGGCGCTGCCACTGGCCAAACTCCAGCGTCGTCAAGCGGGCCGCGGGCTGCAGGCTGTCGCGGCCTTGCAGGACATCGCTGTAAAGCTGCGCCAGGTCGTCGAACAGCAGGTTCACAGACCAACCATCGACGATGATGTGGTGCAGGTTCAGCAACAGCCGGCAGCTGCCGTCGGCGAACGGCAACAGCCAAGCCTGAAACAGCTTCGGGGTGGTCAGGTCGAACGGCGCGGCGAACACCAGGTCGGCAAAGGCCTGCCAGTTGTCCTCGGTGAAATGCCCGACCGCAAAGATGCGACAGGTCGGACCCTGCTCGGCGATTACCTGATCCAGTCCATCGGCCCCCGCCACGAATGCCGTGCGCAGCCCCGGATGACGCTGCACCAGACGCCCCAAAGCCTCGGCCAGTGCCGCGACTTCGACACCTGCCGCCAGATTCAGAATCAGCGGCACGCTGTAGGCGGTCGAGGTGGGCGAGCGTTGTTGCAACAGCCACAGGCGGCGCTGTTCGGCGGTGGCCGGTAGGCGTTTTGCGCGACTGATCGCAGGCGCGGGTGGGTAGATCGACGCGCCGTTCGTTTCACCGCTCAGTTGTACGGCCAACGACGAGAAAGGCTCGTTGAGCAACGTATCGATCGCGATCTCGCGCTGCCAGCGGACACGGATCGCCGAACGCAGGCGCATCGCCTTGAGCGAGTCGCCGCCACAGCCCAGCCAATCGTCCTGCGCACTCAGAGCGGGTTGGCTGAGCAGCGAACGGGCCTGACTCAGCAACCAATCCAGCGCCGGTGATGGGTTTTCGTTATCCGTAGCCGTCAGGACTGGGTGCCACGGACTCAAACCTTGGGCCAGCAAGCTATCACGATCGATCTTGCCATTGGCCGTCAGCGGCAGGCGCTCCAGCAGGAACAGCTGATTAGGCCGCATGTAAGGCGGCAATTGTGCCCGCAGATGGTTTTCGAAAGCGTGATAGTCCAGAGCCCGGCGAGGCACGATGAACGCCAGCAACTGATGATCTTCCGCCGCCTGCCGCCGGGTGCAGACATACACCTGCGCCACACCCGGATGCTCCAGGATCCGTTGCTCCACCTCCCCCGGCTCGATCCGGAAACCCCGGATCTTCACCTGCCGGTCGACCCGCCCCAGGTACTCGATCAAGCCTTCGGCATTGCACCGCACCAGATCGCCGGTGCGGTAATGCACCTGCGCGCCACCGTCGAGGTCGGGCAAACGGACGAACTGGCGGGCGGTTTCTTCGGGCCGGTTGCGGTAGCCACGGGCGACACCACTGCCACTCAAATACAGCTCGCCGACCTCGCCTGCCGACACCGGGCGTTGCTGCTCATCCAACACCTGCACGCCGGTATCCGGCAACGGCCGGCCAATGGGCGCCGAGTCACCGGCAAAATCGCGGCTGATCGGCCAGCACAGGGCAAACGTGGTGCATTCGGTGGGGCCGTAGACGTTGAAGATCCGGCAGGGGCTCTCAGGATTGGCCCGATACCATCCGCGCACGGCGGCAGCGCTGATCTGCTCACCGCCGATCAGCACCTGACGCATGCTGGAAAAGCACGACGGCCACTCGGCAATCATCGTGTTGAACAGCGACACCGTCATGAACAGGTTGTCGACCTGCGTGCGCTCCAGCACCTCGGCCAGTCGACGCGCATCCAGCACGTCCTCGTCAGCGATCAGGACGCAGCAACCGCCGTTGAGCAGCGGCGCCCACAGTTCGAAACTGCACGCATCGAATGCCGGGTTGGACAGGCAGGCAAACCGGTCCGTCGGGCGAATCTCGATATAGCTGTCGGTGGACGCCAGCCGCAGCAAGCCGCGCTCGCCAACCTCAACCGCTTTCGGCGTGCCGGTGGTGCCCGAGGTGTAGAACAGGAACATCACCTCGGCGAAGTCTTCGGCCAGTGTTCGCGGCGGGGCGTCCGGCTGATCGAGCAAGGCCTCGACGCTGGTTTGCCACAGTGAAGGCGACCACAACGATTCGTCATTCAGGGTAATCAGGCCGACACACGCCGCATCCGCCAGCATCAGTTCCCGGCGTTGGCGCGGGCTGGCCCGGTCCAGCGGCACCACTACCGCGCCAACTTTCAACGCGCCGATAATCGCCGCCAACCACTGCCAGCATCGCGGCATGCACAGCGCCAGCGACTGGCCGGGCTCGACGCCGCGCGCCAGCAACCCTCGGGCGATGCGTTCGCTGGCGCTCGCCAGTTGGGCGTAAGTCAGCCTGACGGACTGATCGATCACCGCCGGGGCTTGCGGATTGCGCGCCACTTGCTCGGCAAAACGCGCGAGCAACGGCCTGTCATTGGACGCACTCATTATTTCGCCTCCTGCGCGTCGAAGCGTTGCAGCTCCCGACGGATGATTTGCGAGACCCGGTGGATTTCCGCGCTTTCGAGCATGTCCCAGTGACCGCCGCTGACCAGTTTCGCCAGATAGCCGCTGCCCGCGCGGCGACGCCAGAAGCCGCGCAGTTCATGCAACTGATGGCGGCTGAAATCTTCCCGCGCCTGGATCAGCACCACACGGCCGGCGCGCGGCGAGCACTCATAAGCGGCCATGGCCAGCCGGTTGTGGTTGTAGATGTTGAAATAGCGCTCGACCTGGGCGTCTTCGATGCCGGGGTACATGCCGTTGAAGCGCACCAGTTTGTCGCGAAACTCGACCATGTCCACGGTGCCGATCTGCTCGCGGAAACCGGGGTCGTCGCTACCCTGGGTGTCAAGCAGCACCACCGTCACCTGACGATGCCCCGCCGCCGTCAACCGTCGCGCCATTTCATAGGCTACGAGGCCGCCGAACGACAACCCCGTGAGGATCAGCGGTTGCTGTGTCAGCGGCTCAATCTGGTGCAAGTAGGCCTCGGCCATCGCTTCGACCGTCGGCTCGGTGCTTTCCCCCGGATTCAGCCCCGGCGATTGCACGCCGTAGACGCCGGTTGTATCCGGCAGCACCTTGGCCAGCGATAGGTAGCAGAACGCCGTGCCGCCCGCCGGGTGAATGCACACCACGTTGTGCTGGCCACTGCCGCGTCGGAATTCGATCAGGTTGCTCTGGACCAGCGCCGGGTTGGCCCCGACCCGCAGCCAGCCGCCCAGCGCTTCGATGGTCGGGTAGCTGAGCACTACGCGCACCGGCACTTCGACCGCGAACTGCTGGCTGATTTCATGGGCCATTTTGATTGCGGCGATGGAGGTGCCGCCGACATTGAAAAAGTTGTCGCGAATGCCGATCTGCGGCGCCAGCAACAGGCTTTTCCAGATCTGGTACAACGCCAGTTCGATGTGATCGCGCGGGCTGCTCAGGTTGACCTGGCGGTTGGTCATCTCTTCATCCGCCAACGCTGTCAGCGCGGTTCGGTCGACCTTGCCGTTGGCGGTCAGTGGCAGTGCGTCGAGCCACAGGTAGCTGCCGGGGATCACCGCTCTGGGCAGTGTCGTCGCCAGATGGGCGTGCACCGCTGCTTCGTCCACGGTCTCGGCCACCACGCAACAGGCCACCAGCCGCTGATCCTGCGCTGCTTCGCCGACCATCAGCACCACGGCGCTGCGAATGCCGGGAAACGCTTCGAGCCGGGCCTCGATCTCGCCCAGTTCCAGACGCACGCCGCGCAACTTGACCTGAAAGTCGTTGCGACCGAGAAATTCCAGTTGACCGTCCGCGCGATAACGCGCCAGATCGCCGCTGCGATAGAGCCGATCGCCTGTCACAAACGGATTGTCGATAAAGCGCTCGGCACTGAGCTGCTCCAGTCCCAGATAGCCACGGGCCACGCCCACGCCGCCAATGTGCAGATGTCCGGTCACGCCCACCGGCACGGGCTGGTCGCGGTCATCAAGCACGTAAAAACGGTTATTGGAAATCGGCCGGCCGATCGGCAGCTGCCGGGCCGGCACCTCGGCGCCAGGCTCCAGGGTCCAGATGCTGTTGATCACCGTGGTTTCGGTCGGGCCGTAGACGTTGTGCAGCCGCGCATGGGGCAGGCGCTCCTGAAAGCGCCGGGCCAGAGCCGGTGGCAGTTCACCGCCGCCGCTGAACACGTCAGTCAGCGACGCACACTGGCTGACCTCGTCGACCTCCAGAAACAGCTGTAGCATCGCCGGCACGAACACCAGCGCCGTGACCTTCCGTTCGCGCACCTCGCGCGCCAGATACGCTGGTTCGTAATGCCCGCCGGGCCGCGCGATCACCAGCCGCCCGCCAGTTGCCAGCGGCCAGAACGTCTCCCACGCCGAGGCATCGAAACCGAACGGAATCTTGTGCAGCATCGCCCCCGCTTCGCCGCAGACCTGCAAACACCACAGCAGCAGGTTGCTCAGGCCACGGTGGGCGACCATCGCACCCTTGGGCAAACCGGTGGTGCCCGAGGTGTAGATCACGTAGGCGAGGTGGTCAGGGGTGACGCCGACATGGCGCGGATCAAGATTGTCCGCCGGCAATGACGCCCAGCTCGCGGCATCTTTTTCGAGGTCGAGAATCGGCGCTTCCCAGGTCGAGCCTTGCACGGCTTGCCGCAGGATAGCGTGCGCCGAGCCGAGGGTCAGCAGCACCGCCGGCGTGCTGTCACCGAGCATATGGCTCAGGCGCCCCAGCGGATAATCCGGATCCAGCGGCACGTAGGCGCCGCCGGCCTTGAGCACTGCCAGCAACGCGACCGGCAACTCCAGCGAGCGCTCGATGCACACCGCCACGCGCACATCCGGGCCGACGCCCAAGTTGCGCAAGTGCCGCGCCAGGCGGTTGGCCCGGGCATTGAGTTCGGCGTAGTCAAGCGACTCACCCTCGAACACAACTGCGCAGGCCTGAGGGTTGCTCGCCGCCTGCGATTCGACCAGTTGATGCACGCAGGGCGCCGCTTGCGTCAGTGGCGCGGCGCGGTTGAACTCCACCAGCATCTGCTGACGCTCCGCCTCGTTCATCAACGGCAAGGCATTGATCGGTTGCTTGGCGTCGGCGGCGATCTGCTCAAGCAGGTGGCGGTAGTGCCCGCTCAGGCGTTCGATGCTCGCAACGTCGTAAAGGTCGGTGTTGTATTCCACCAGCAAGTCCAGGCGCCCTGCCCGCTCGACCCATTCGAATGCCAGATCGAACTTGGCCGTTGCACTGCTGGTGCCGTACGGCGCCAGTTCCAGCGCGGGCATGTGCACCGCGTTGCCCGGGGTGTTCTGCAGCACCAGCATCACCTGGAACAACGGTGAGTGACCGGGATCGCGCGGCGGGTTGACGGCCTCGACCACGCGATCGAACGGCACGTCCTGATGGGCGTGGACGTCGAACATCTGCCCCCGCACCTCACGCAGCAGTTCAGCGAAGGTCTGCTGCGGATTCAGGCGCTGACGCAGCACCAGCGTATTGACGAAATGACCGATCAGCGGCTCGATTTCCGGACGATTGCGATTGGCGAACGGCGTGCCGATGCACAGATCCTGCTGACCGCTGTGGCGCCACAGCAGCACCGCCAATGCGCCCAGCAACACGTTGAACAGCGTGCCCTGGGTCTGCCGGGCCAGCGCGGTGAGTTCACGCAAGGTGCCGTTATCGACGGACGAACTGAACGTGGCCCCGACAAAGCGCTGCACCAGCGGTCGCGGCCGGTCGGCGGGCAAGGTCGATAACAGCGGCGCGTCGTCCAGGGTGCGGCGCCAGTAATCGAGCTGCGCGTCCAGCGCCGCACCACCCACCCGCTGTTGCTGCCAGCACGCGTAGTCGGCGTATTGCACCGACAACGGCGCAAGAGTCGAGGTTTCGCCACGCAGATAATCGCCGTACAGCGTGGCGATTTCGTGCAGGATCACACCCATCGACCAGCCGTCGGCGATGATGTGATGCACGCTGTACAGCCACAGGTATTCATCGTCGGCCACGTGCAGTAACGACGCCCGCAGCAGTGGACCGGCGGCCAGATCGAACGGCGCCCGGGCATCCTGTTCGACGGCAATTCGCACTTGCTGCTCACGCTCGTCGGCAGGCACTTGGCGCAGATCCGTCACCGACAACGACAGCGGCATCGACGAATGCACCACCTGACGCGGTTCACCGTCCACGCTGCAAAACGTCGTGCGCAGGACTTCGTGGCGGGCCACCAGTTGGTTCAGCGCCCGCTCCAGTTGCGCGACGTCCAACTGCCCTTTCAGCGTTACCGCCGTCGGCACGTTGTAGAACGGGTTGCCGGGTTCCAGTTGATCAAGAAACCACAGTTGCCGTTGCGAAAACGACAATGGCCAGGCCCCGTGCGCACCTGCACGACGGGGAATTACCGCGTCATCTTGCCCGCCGAGCAAGGCGATCAGTTCCTGTTTGTGACGCTTGAGCGCCTGGGTCAGTTGTTCGGTGAGAAACCCGCGCGGCGCCTTGCAGCGCAGCCTGTCACCGTCAACCTCGAGCACCACGCCATGGCGAGCGAACAACGCCAGCAATTGATCGGCAGTCATACTTCGAATTCCTCCATGTCTTCATCGTCCAGGCTGGCGGTCACAGGCTCGATGGCAAACGCCTCGACTGGCGCGCGGTGTCGTTCATCGGCCGTGCGCAGGCCGCCGATCATCGAGTAGATCAATTCATGGCTCGGCCCGAGGTCGAACAGCGTGGTCAGTTGCTGTTCTTCGACCGAGCCGATGCCGCACAGGCCCAGGCCCTGCTCGACGGCAGTCATGCTCAGCAACTGGGCCATGGCGCCGCTTTCGATGTGGCAGAAGTCGCGGCTGCGCTCGCCGTACAACGGACGAATCGCCGCCATGTCGGCGATGAAGAACAGCGAGAACGCGGCGTTCTCGTACACCGGACGGTTGACGAAATAGTCATAGGTGTCCGGGTCGAGCGCTCCGCTCTGGAGCGCCAGCAGACGATGCTGGCGGGGATCGTAGTAATACGCGCCGCCGGGCACGCCGAGCACGCGATCCGGCTTGACGTAGAGGTACGCCTGAATCGGGTAGAGCCCGCCCGCCGACGGGAACTGATATTTCACCTCGCCATCGAGTTGCCCTTGGGCCAACGCCGCCAGTACGTGCGCGAAGGCCCGGGTGGCGATCGGTTGCCGATCGTATTGACGCACCGAGCGGTAATTGCTCAAACGTCGGGCGAAGGCCGGGTCTTGCGGCAGGTCCAGCGCCAGCGCCGGCAGGGTCTGAGCGAAGTCGCGGCGTCCGCGCTGTTCGGCCTTGAACTGCGCCCGCTGCTGGGGATCTTCGATGATGTCCTGTACGGGATCCGAGGCTTGCTGCACGTTGCCGAGCACATCCTGCCGCGCCCGGTTCTGGCGGTACATGCCAAGCAGATGCAGCAACGTCGGTTGGGCCAGCAGTTGCGCCACATGCGGGCGGAACTGCAAGGCGCCGGACAAGGCGTTGCTGATCCTGACGATATCGATCGACGTTGCGCCGAGGTTCAGCAGATTGGCGTTGGCAGCAATGGAATCGCGCTTGAGCACGTCCTGCACGATTGCCACCAGCCGTTGCTCCTGCGGTCCATCGACTTCGATCGCCGGCCCTTGCTCCTCGATCTGCTGCGGTTCCGGCAGGCGTTTCTTGTCGACTTTGCCGTTGGACGACAACGGCCACGCTTCAACAAAGGTGAACGACGGCGGAATCATGTAGGCCGGCAGTTTGTCGCTCAGGTACGCGCTGAAATCGTTGGCCTGCAACGCCGGATCGGCCTTGAGCACATAACCCGCCAGACGCTTCTCGCCCAGCGCGCTGCCCAAAATCCGCACCACCGCGCTCTGCACGCCGGGATGGCGATTGAGCGCGGCTTCGATTTCGCCCAGCTCGATGCGATAACCCTGAACCTTGACCTGATTGTCTTCGCGGCCGAGGAATTCGATGTTGCCGTCCGGCAGCAAGCGCCCCAGGTCGCCGGTGCGATACAGGCGCTCACCGGTCAGTGGATGATCAAAGAAACTGCCGGCGCTGAGCTTGTCATCGCGCCAGTAACCTTTCGCCAGACCGATACCGCCGATGTACAACTGCCCCGCGACCCAGGTCGGGCGCACCTGCAGCGTTTCATCCAGCACGTAGAAGCGCTGATGATCGAGGGCCTTGCCGTAGGGAATGCTGCGCCACGCCGGGTCGACATGCTGCACCGGGTAGCAGATCGACCAGATCGACGCTTCGGTGGCACCGCCCAGGCTGATCAACTGCAAATCCGGCTGCAAGGCCCAGGCCCGCTCGGGCAGAGTCAATGGAATCCAGTCACCGGACAGCATCGCCACCCGCAGGCTGGCGGGCAACGCGCCGCCCTCGCCCTCTACGTACTCGACCAGCATGCCGAGCAGCGCCGGGACCGAGTTCCACACGCTGACCTGGTGACGTTCGATCAACGCCAGCCAGTGCGCCGGATCAAGTGACAGTTGCGGTTCGAGGATGACCACCGCTGCGCCCACGGCGAGGGTGCCGAAGAAGTCATAGACCGACAGGTCGAAGCTCAGCGACGAGATCGCCAATACGCGGTCGTTCGGGCCGACGGCAAAGCGTCGGTTGATGTCGAGCAAGGTGTTGACCGCACCGCGATGATCGATCACCACGCCTTTGGGCTGGCCGGTGGAACCCGAGGTATAGATCACGTAAGCCAGGTCGCTTTCGTTCACCTGCACCGGTTGCAGTGGCAGTACATCGTTTGAGACTTCATCGGTCACCGCGATGGCCGTGACTTGCGCCGGCCATTCGATTTTGTCGAGCAGCGCTGGTTGGGTCAGGGCCAGACTCGCCTCGGCCCGCTCCAGAATATGCCGCAGCCGTTCCGCCGGCTGAGTCGGCTCGATGGGCAGATAAGCGCCGCCGGCATACAGAATCGCCAGTGTCGCGACCACTTGCTCCCAACCGCGCTCCATCACCACCGCGACCAAGCGGTTCGGCAGCACGCCTTGCGCTTGCAGACGGGCGCCGAGTTGCCGCGCCTCGTTGCGTAGCTGGGCGTACGTCAGCTGTCGCGCACCGATTACCGCCAGTGCATCCGGTGTCGCGAGGGCCTGACGTTCGAACAAGTCGTGCATCAACGGCAGCGTGTGCTGGTTGTCGACCGGTGCCGGCAAGCGTGCCTGCGGCAACAATTGCGGCGTGTTTGCGCCCCAGGCTGCCGGCTCGCACAGGCTGTCGAGCAGCGTGTTATAGGCGACGAACATCTGCTCGATCATCCCTTGCGGGAACAGTTCGTCGATGCTGTCCCAGTTAAACAGCAGGCGTCCTTCCAGCTCCAGCAACGTGTGGTCGAGCCACACCTGCGGGGTCTGGGTGATGCTGTGCATGTGCCTGGCATTCAATGCGTCGGCGAGATTGAACTCGGCCAGTTCCGGCGCCGCTTCCGACAGTGTGCTGTTGAACACGATCGGCATCGCCGTCTGCTGCACGCCCCGGGCCTGGGACAATTCGCGCAGTACTCGCACACCGCTGACCACCGAATGGTCGATATCGCGCCACAGTTGCGCCTGCACCGCGCGCGCCTTGTCGGTGAAGCTCTGCGAACCGTCGATGCCGACTTCCAGCAGCACCAGCGAGGTGAAGTCGCCGATGATTTCGTCTACATCGGGATGCAGCGGCATGCGGTTGAACAGCGGCAGGCTCAGGGTGAAACGCGGCGTGCGGCTCCACAGTGCCAGCACTTCGCTGAACGCGGTCAGCAGCATCACCGACGGCGTCACGGCAAACTGTTTAGCCACGGCTTTGAGCTGCGTCCACTGCGCCGCCGACATGTCGCGGTCGCGGCGGGTGAAGTGCGGGTTGGCGATGCTTTCCGGCTGGCGCACCAACGGCAGGTCCGGCGCCGGGGCCAGAGTGGTCACCCGCTCACGCCAGTAGCCCAGCGCCTGCTCGTAGCGGCGGCCATCGCGCAGCTGTTGTTCGGCCAGCACATAGTCGCGGAAAGTCAGGCCCGGTTCCGCCAGTTCCAGCGTCGGTTCGACGTAGAACGCCATCAGTTCGCGGGCGAGAATCTGCGTGCTCGCCGCGTCGACGATCAGCGCGTCGAGGCTGATGTGCAAATGGGTGATGCCGTCGTCGAGCAACGACTGGCTGAACTCGAACAGCGGCCAGCGACTGGCGTCCAGCACCTGGTGGGACTGGCGTTCGCGGGTCGCCTCAAGGGTGCGTTGCGCTACATCAGCGGGCAACCCGCGCAGGTCGCTGCGCGGCATATGGTAGGTCGGCACCTGCCCCAGTACCTGTTGCGTGCCGTTGCTGAGGAACACCACGCGCAGCATGTCGTGGCGCTGGATCATGCGGTTCAGCGCACGCTCGAAACGCTCGGCGTCGAATTCGGGAATGCGCAGTTCTTCGTAGCCGTGGGCACTGACGCCGCCCAGACTGACCGTGGCCTCGCGACCGAACCAGTAGGCTTGCTGAATATCGGTAAGAGGAAACGGTTCATGTCGATTGCCGCGATCCGGCTCGAGCTGGATGAATGCCGGTTCAACGCTTTGCTCTTCACGCGACACCTGCGCCGCCAGATCCAGCAACACTGGGGTCTGGAACAGGCTGCTCAGGGACAGTTGCGCGCCCATGCGCTGGTTGATCGCGTAGATCATCCGCGTCGCCAGCAGCGAGTGGCCGCCGAGGTCGAAGAAGTTGTCGTGGATGCCGACCCTTTCGCACTTGAGCACTTCGGCCCAGATCCCGGCCATCTGACGCTCAATGTCATTGCGCGGCGCCTCGTAAGTCGCCCCGGCACTGCGTTCCGGCGCTGGCAGCGCCTGGCGGTCGAGCTTGCCGTTGCGGGTCAGCGGCAATTGCGACAGGCGAACCCAGGCACTCGGGATCATGTGTTCGGGCAACTGGCGTTGCAGTTCGGCGCGCAGGCATTCAGGGGGCGCGGTGCCGACCACATAGGCCACCAGACGTTTGTCCCCGCCCACGTCCTCACGCAGCAATACGGCAGCTTCCTGTACGCCGGGTTGTTGATGCAACAGGCTGTCGATCTCGCCGAGCTCGATGCGGAAACCGCGCAATTTCACCTGTTGGTCGATGCGTCCCAGGTATTGCACGTTGCCGTCGGCCTGGAACTTCGCGAGGTCGCCGCTGCGGTACATCCGCCCGCCCGGCTCGGCACTGAACGGGTCCGGCAGGAAGCGTTCGGCGGTCAGGTCCGGGCGGTTCAGATAGCCACGGGCCAGGCAAGCGCCAGCGATGTACAACTCGCCTGCCACGCCGATCGGCACGGGATTCAGATATTCGTCCAGCACGTACAGCCGCGCATTGGCGATGGGGCGGCCAATGGGCGGCGCGTCCGGCCAGGATTCGGCCGCGTTGCAATCGAGGCTGAATTGGCTGACCACATGGGTTTCGGTCGGCCCGTACTGGTTGTGCAACTGCGCGCCGCCGAGCCCGCGGACGAAGCCACGCAGCTCGTCATTGATTTGCAGGGCTTCACCGGCGGTGATGATCTCGCAGCCGCCGGCCGGCATCGGTGCATCGGCCTCGGTCAGGCCGGCGAGTTGCTGCAACACGGCGAACGGCAGGAACGCCCGCTGCACACCTTCGGCCACCAAAGTCGGGCGTAGCGCGGCGAGGTCCTTGCGACTGTCTTCGGTCATCAGCAACAGGCTGCCGCCCTGGCACAGCGTGCTGCAGATTTCCTGGAACGAGACGTCGAAATTCAGCGAGGCGAATTGCAGCACCCGCTGCGGTGCCCTGGCCTGATCGAGTTGCCAGGTAATCAGGTTGTCCAGCGCACGACGGCTGTGGGCCACGCCCTTGGGTCGTCCGGTGGAGCCGGAGGTGTAAAGCACGTAGCCGAGGTGTTCCGGGGTCACCGTGACCTGCGGGTCATCCGTCGGGTGTTGCGCCCATTGCGATGCGTCAGTGTCCAGGCAGCAGATTTTCGCCTCGTTAGCCGGTAGCCTGGCCATCAGGCTCGATTGCGTCAGCAGTAAGGTAGGCGCCGCATCACTGAACATGAACGCCAGGCGTTCGCTCGGGTAAGCCGGATCGAATGGCACATACGCCCCACCGGCCTTGAGGATCGCCAGCAGGCCGATGACCATTTGCGGCGAACGCTCCAGGCACAGGCCGACGCGATGCTCGGGGCCGACGCCTTGTTCGATCAGGTAACGCGCGAGGCGGTTGGCGGCGCGATTCAGTTCGCCGTAGCTCAGTTGCTCACGGTCGGCGAGCAACGCCACGGCGTCGGGTGTTTGCCGGGCGAGGCTTTCGAAACGCGCCACGCAACCGGGTAGCGACGCGGTTTCCCGGGCGGTGCGGTTCCAGTCATGAACGATCTGCTGGTGTTGCTCGGCGCTCAGCAGCTTGATCCCCGCCAGCGACTGCTCGCTATTCTCGAACATCTGCGTCAGTACCCGACGCAGGTACTCGCCGAACTGCTCGACGGTGCCGCGCTCGAACAGGCCCGAAGCATATTCCAGACCGCCGACGATCCGCCCGTCACGCTCACTGAGGGCCAGTTGCAGGTCAAACTTGGCCACGTGATGGCTGCTCTCGACCGGGGTCACCTCAAGCCCGGTCAGCAGCAGATCGGAATCCTGATCCTGTTCCCAGGCAAACAGCACCTGGAACAGCGGACTGTGGGCCAGACTGCGCGGCGGGTTGAGCAATTCCACCACTTGCTCGAACGGCAGGTCCTGATGCTCCTGAGCCTCCAGCGCCACTCGTCGCGCCTGTTGCAGCCATTGCGCCACCGACGGCGTACCCGATTGAGTCATCCGCAGAGCCAACGTATTGACGAAGAAACCGATCAGCCCTTCCAGTTCCTGTTGCGGGCGGTTGGCCGACGGCACGCCGATCACCACGTCGCTTTGCCCCGACAGGCGCGACAACAACAGCGAAAAACCGGCCAGCAGAGTCATGAACAGCGTCGTGCCTTGCTGCATGCCCAGGGCTTTCAATCGCGCGGTCAAAGCTTCGTCGAAGACCAATGGAACAAAGCCGCCGAGGTAATCCTGCACGGGCGGGCGCTTGTGATCGGTCGGCAGCTCCAGCAGCACCGGTGCGCCGCTGAGGGTTTCACGCCAGTAACGGCTTTGCTGCTCCAGAACGTCACCGGACAGCCACTGTTTTTGCCACACGGCGTAATCCACGCACTGCACCGGCAATGGCGGCAGCGGATCGTCGCGATCCTGCAACGCCGCTGCGTACAGTTGGCCGAGCTCGCGGGTGAGCACGCCCATCGACCAGCCGTCTGAGATGATGTGGTGCTGGGTCAGCAACAGCACATGGTCATCCGCCGCCAGCCGCACCAGGCTGACCCTCATCAGCGGGCCGCGGCTCAGATCGAACGGTACGGCGCCCTCCTCGTCGATCAAGCGGCTCAGGCGTTTTTGCGCATCGTTCCCCTGCACGTCAATCACCGTCAGCCGGATACCGTGCGCAGGCGGCGAAACCAATTGCCGCCCTTCCCCTTCAACGGCAATGAACGTCGTGCGTAGCGCCGCATGGCGCGCCACCAGTTGATTGAAGCTGCGTTCCAGTGCTGCCACGTCCAGCGAACCGCGCAAACGCAGGTTCAACGGCATGTGATAGGCGGCGTTGCCACCCTCCATTTGCGCCAAAAACCACAGGCGCTGCTGAGCAGACGACAACGTTTGCGCGCCCGAGCGTTCAAGGGTTGTGATGGCTGGACGAGCCGCCGCCTGACTGGCGCGCAGCCGTTCGGCGAACTCAGCCAGAACCGGCGCGGCAAACAGCGTCGAGGGTGCCACTTCCAGCCCCAGCGCATGACGAACCTGCGCCAGCACGCGCATCACCAGCAGCGAGTGACCGCCGAGGGCGAAGAACTGATCCTGACGCCCGACCTGCTCGACGCCGAGCACGTCGGCCCAGATTGCGGCGAGCGCTGTTTCCAGCGGGCCTTGTGGTGCCTGATACTCCTGCTGCTCGAACGCCTCGATGTCCGGCGCCGGCAGGTTTGGTCGATCGACCTTGCCGTTGGCGGTCAGCGGCAACGCATCGAGACGCACGAAGGCGGTTGGCACCATGTAGTCCGGCAGACTGGTTTGCAGCTGTTCACGCAGCGCGCGCGGGCCCAGCGTTGTGTCTGGTTTTTCGCAGTAGTAGGCCACCAGACGCGGTTCACCGGGACTGTCCTGACGCAGCAACACCACGCTTTCCCGCACGCCCGGAATGTCCGCGAGCCGGGTTTCGATTTCCCCCAGCTCCAGACGCAGCCCGCGCAACTTGGCCTGGGAATCGTTGCGGCCGAGGAACTCCAATTGGCCGTCGGCCCGGTAACGCGCCAGATCGCCGGTGCGATACAGACGCTCGCCCGCCACGAACGGGCTGTCGATGAAACGCTCAGCGGTCAGTTGCGGCAGGTTCAGATAACCGCGCGCCACGCCGACGCCACCGATGTACAGTTCACCGGCTCCTCCCTCGGCAACCGCTTTACCGTCAGCGTCGAGCAGGTAAATCCGGGTATTGGGCAGTGCCCGGCCGACGGGTAACACCGCGTCGATCTGGCTGCCTTCGGTGAATTCAAAACAGGTGCTGTCGATGCTCGCCTCGGTGACGCCATACGCCTGGACGATCTGCACCTGCTCACCGCACAGCCTGCGTAATTGCCGGGCGCTGTGGGCGGTCCAGATGTCGGAGCCGCAGACCACGGTGCGCAGGAACGACAGGTCGTGGCCGGTCTCTTCGACCCACGCCAACAGTGGATTGAGCAGCGCCGGCACGAAGTCGGCAAAGCCGATGCGCGCGTCACGTATCAAGCGATACAGGGCCGGCGGGTCCATCAGGGTGTCCCGTGGACACAGCACCAGCGCGCCGCCAAAACCCAGCGCACGGATCAGGTCGGCGCTGAACACGTCGAAGGAAAAACCGGCCATTTGCAGGTGGTTGATCGGCTCGCCCAACTCATAGAGCTGCGCCCAGTCAGCACTCACCGCAACCAGCCCGCGATGCTCGACCATCACGCCTTTCGGGGTGCCGGTGGAGCCGGAGGTGTAGATCACGTAAGCCAGGTGACGGGGTGTCAGGCCGATCGCGTGAGGATCAAGGTTGTCAGCCGCAAGCGCAGCCCAATCGCGGGCGTCGGCCAGATCCAGCAGAGTGGGGGTGGTCGCCGACTGTTCGAGCGCCGCCCGCAAAACAACGCGCGCCTGTCCATGGGTCAGCACCACCGGCGGTGCGCTGTCGGCCAGCATGTGCGCCAGCCGCGCCTGCGGATAAGACGGGTCCAGCGGCACATAGGCGCCGCCGGCCTTGAGCACCGCGAGTACGCCGACCAGCATTTCCAACGAACGCTCCAGGCACAGTCCGACTCGCACGTCCGGCCCCACCCCGAGCTTGCGAAGGTGATGGGCCAACCGGTTGGCGCGGGTGTTCAGTTCACGATAACTGAGCGCCTCCTGCTGCCAGCGTGCGGCGATGGCATCAGGGTTGCGCAGCACCTGCGCCTCAAACAGACCGTGCACGCACAGGTCTGCATCGAACGGTTTCAAGGAGCAAACGTCGGGCTGCGTTGGATTCGTCCCACGCAAGGAAGTGTTATCGAGCATCGGAGACTACCGTCCATGACTACTTTATTGTTGTGATCTGGCCGGGACAGAACATGCCCCGCCAGTCAGGCCCCGGCATCAGATGCCGGCACGGTCATTCGAATTCAGGAGGATGGTACGGCGCGCGCGTGCAGACTCGCGTTGAACGCGGGCACACGCAGAAATTCGGGGGGAGACAGGCTGGAGAAGAACGCCGCCGCGCGGTCGGCGCAGGCAACTGGAAGGTGGGTCGAATCATTGGCGACAGACGTCGCCCCATTCACTACATCGACGATTGCAAACCGCGTGACCAATTGAAACCTCGCCTTCCATTTTGAGGGTCAACGACGAGGAACAACCTGCGCGGGGATGACAGCGCCAGGGTGGTCCCGATCGGCTGCGACTGCCGGGTCTGTGGACGCACGGCAATCTTCTGGCGCCGGGTTTGTGACCCGAAGCGCCGGCAGATAATAACCACGTTTTTTGCTGGTGAGGCAAACAAAATGTAGGAATTCTGCGAAATAAATATCAGCCGTTTCCCACATGGTTGCGACGATGGCAAAGAGACAGGGATGTCAAAAATGTTCGCACAGCGTACTGCCGTTTCCTGCAGGCCACGGGCATCGAAAACCGCTGCAGAGTCTTGAGTGGTCAGCGAAAAAGTCTCCACGCGACATACTTCGGTAGCCGGGCGCTAACAAGCACTAACAACGCATAACTGACAGTCACTCGGCTGTGAAGGCAGGCTTGGATCTCATCGCTGAACGCCAGGCCACCTGCAAATCTTTTCGGTCGCCGCGCTCAGTCGAACGATGGTTTTGCGAGGGATTCGCCCACGCTGAACTACCCCGGAACAGAGCGCGGATTGTCCACGAGCACTGAGCGATCGTGAAGATCAAAAACATTGCCGCTTGTGAACCGTCACGATAGCGACAGAAAAAAGACCACCACTCGAAATCCTAACGAGCGCCATTATCATGGATCGGCTCTACATCAATTTCACTCGACTCACCCAACGCACGATACCGATCCCGGAGTTTTCTCAGCTCGCGCGCCTCCATCTTCTCCAGGCCCAGCGTGGCATTTTGGGCTTCAGTGGTGGCTCGTATCAGCTCATCAATCTTCAAATGCAAAATATCGTTGTCGCGGTTCTGGGTGTTTTGAATGAGGAACACCATCAGGAACGTAATGATCGTGGTCGACGTGTTGATGATGAGTTGCCAGGTGTCGTTGTAGTGAAAATATGGCCCTGTTCCCGCCCAGGCGACGATCAGGAGGATCGCTGTCAAAAAGGTCTTCGGGCTACCCGCCCAGTTGGAAAGTGCCTGGCAAAAACGTGCAAATCTCATCTTGAAACCTCTGAATAAACCTGACTACTTGACCTCGCTGAGCGGTGAAATACTTTGTAATATTTGCACCGCTCGTCGGCGACGCAGATTCGCGCGCGCGCTCCGGCATCAGACCAAGGGAATATTCCGGCGGCTCATCACCTGATTGATCTCCACGACCACCCGCCTCGTCGCCTCCTCGATCGTTCCCTCATTCCGGCACAAAAACCAACCCTGATCGGCAGCGACTTGCTCGAACGACCGAGTGCAAGCGGCATGCTCCTCAAGCCCCCGAAGCACAGTGCTGCTCAGGCCGCGCCGTCGTGCCCCTGCCCTCGCCCACGAAATCTCCGGCGCTGTGACCACCCCGACATGCAGGTCGGGCACTTGGACGTTGCGATCAATATTGAGCTGCAGGATTTCTGCAAACGGGACTGTCCGGCGAAAGGCGGCCTCGGACGGATACCAGCGATCGATCAGGATGATGCTGTCGGTGGGTTGTCTGGGCAGCACGTGCCGGGAGATCCAGCGGCGGCTATCAGCCAGGCGTTGGCAGACTTCCAGTTCCAGATCCCGGTCAGGATGTCGGGCGAGCCGGTTCACCAGATGCATTGTCTCGCCCCTGAACGGGTCGCTTTTTTTCTCGCACAGTCGGATGACTTTCTGGTTGCCTGCCCTGAGGACTTCAGTGATCGCCTCCAACAGCGAGGTTTTGCCGACGCCTTTGGGGCCATCCAGAGAAACAAACAGCGGACGAGTCATTGTTCACAGACTTCAACAGGGAGTAGCGAACACTCTAACGGATTTTCCGGTTGAACCTCTGCTGCCCACACGGACTCCCAAACTCAAATCCAGGAGAAACCTATGACCCAGACAGCTTTAGTCGTGGGCGCCAGCGGCATTGTCGGCAGCGCCATCACCCAGTTACTCATCGACAACAAATGGCAGGTCGCCGCCCTTTCGAGGCATCCATCGCAAGCGCAAGGCGTGATCCCTGTCGCGGCAGATCTTCAGGACCCGGCGTCGCTGGAACAGGCGCTGAGGGATTTGAAACCCACTCACGTGTTCATTACCACATGGTCGCGCCAAGCGACAGAAGCCGAGAACATTCGCGTTAACGCCGCGATGGTACGCAACGTGCTCGCCGCGGTTCGCCCAGCCAAGAGCGTCGAACACGTAGCACTGGTCACTGGCCTGAAGCACTACCTCGGCCCGTTCGAAGCCTATGGTAAAGGCAGCCTTCCGCAGACACCGTTTCGCGAGGAACAAGGTCGTCTGGACGTCGAGAATTTCTATTACGCCCAGGAAGACGAACTCTTCGCCGCTGCTGAACAGGACGGCTTCACCTGGAGCGTCCATCGCCCGCACACCGTTACCGGGGTCGCCGTGGGCAATGCGATGAACATGGCAACCACCCTCGCCGTCTATGCCTCGGTGTGCAAACACACCAATCGCCCCTTTGTGTTTCCCGGATCGAGGGTGCAGTGGGACAGCCTCACCGATATGACGGACGCGCGGCAGTTGGCGAAACAACAATTGTGGGCGGCCACCACCCCGGCTGCGGCTAACCAGGCGTTCAATATCACCAATGGCGACGTATTTCGCTGGAAATGGATGTGGGGCCGAATTGCCGAATACTTCGACTTGCCTGCTGCTGAATATCCTGCATCACCCTCTCCTCTGGAGAAGCAGATGGCTGACGATCAAGCCGTATGGACGAAGATAGTTGCCGAACACGATTTGCAAGAATCCGATATCAGTCGCCTGATTTCCCCATGGCATACCGATGCAGATCTTGGTCGCCCCATCGAAGTGGTCACGGACATGTCGAAAAGCCGCATGATGGGCTTCACTGCCTACCAGGCGAGCGATCAGGCGTTTTTTGACGTGTTCGACAAACTGCGGGAGATGCGTTTGATCCCCTAGGCTGTTTCAGAACAGATAGGAAACGGTATGGCGCGTGATTTCAGGCGCAATCCCGCTACAGCATTGAAGCGTCTTCGACTGCTTCAACCTGCGTAAGCGGGATGGTCTCAATCGCCCAGGCACGCGCCTGCCGACGTCCGGGGCTCGGCACCGCGCAAGCCTTTCGCCCCGTGAATTCTCGTCCGAGTCGGTCTTCATCGATACGCCAGCCGTTCTGCTCCAACTCTTTCACACGACGCCTGAAGAAAATCTGCAACGCGTCCGATTTCAACGACACTTCCTGCTGCCAGGAATCCGGTACACGTTCTGGCCGGACATTCTTCAGCACTTCATGATCCTGCTCGAAGATCCGAATATTGCTGGCAACAAAACGTCGGTCAAACAGTCGGGATCTGAGGAATGTACGGCCCATCATCCACCAGGTTCGCGTGCGGTTGGCATCAATGGGGACATGCGCCGAGACAATGTGGATTCTCCATCCATTCGGCAATTCAAGTTCCAGCGTCGTGCACGGGCCAGACAGATGAAAGCCTGGAATCGTCTCCACGCTCACCCGCTCAGTCGCAGATTTTCGTCGAAATAACCCGATGCGTTTTGGGCGGCGCATGATCATCTTCGCGCGCCCACTCCATGCATCGCCATCCACTTCAAACGCATCGATCTCAGGATGATCAGGGTCGCCGAACGTGCTGCCGTGAACGAATGGCGCGTGCGCAAAGTCGAGTCCGTTCTCAATGACACGATCCCAACTTGCCTCCCAGTCGAAATACCCGGAAACCACACGAATTTTCGCGTCATCTATCCAGTCGAGCACAGGCAGCGGCGGCCTTTCGTGCTCGGGCAGATCACCGAGAAATGCCCAGACCCAGCCGTAGCGTTCAAGTGTGGGATAGGCATCGACTCGAGCCTTGGCGGGGATGCGCAAATGCGGCTGTGCCGAGATATGCGTGCAGATGCCGTCCGCTCCGAACCGCCACCCGTGGTAGGGACACTGCACGCTCTCCCCGACTTTGGCGCCGGCCGAAAGCGAGCCACCACGATGGACACAGACATCGGACAGAAGATGCGCCGTCCCTTTGTCATCACGAAAGGCAACAAATGGCTGACCAAGCAAGCGTACTGCCGCAAGTTCGTCGGTCAATTGCGTGGATGGCAGGACGACATACCAAAGGTTGGTGAGCATCTGGAAGTTGAACTCATTGGCTGGGAACGAGAGTGGCTTAGCCTTCTTCGACGCATTTGGAACAACGGTGTTCAGTTGGACGTGACATCTCGAATGAACCGGACCTTACTAAAACCATTGTCGGATATTGCTCTGTATCCAAGTGTGTACGGACGCAAACACGTTACACAACATTGATCTTCCCGCCCCTCAAGACACAAGCGAGATACACCAGCACGATGAACTGCGCTCACGGCCAGCGAAGTTGCTTATGTGCCTGAAACCCCTCATCGGGAGCATCTGGACTGCTTCCACTTTCTTGACGACACGTCGGAGGTTTAAATCAATGCAAACAAACACGTCATCGGTCTTGAATCGGCTGCACCTTAACCTCGATCGCGTCGGAGACTGGATCGCGCCTTTAAGCCTGCGCGTTTTCCTGGCGTGGGAGTTTTTTGAGGCCGGGTGGGAAAAGTGGAACGGTGAGAACTGGTTCCCAAGCATTCAAGGTGCCTTTCCTTTTCCCTTCAATCAGCTGCCCGCTACGTTCAATTGGCAGTTATCAATGTGGGCAGAACTGCTCTGTTCCATTGCTTTGCTTGTAGGCCTGGGAACACGTCTTTCAGCACTGATCCTCATCGTGGTCACCGTTGTGGCAACTGCCGCAGTTCATTGGCCAGCAGACTGGTCGACGTTGAGCGAACTCGCAAGAGGCTACTCCATCAGCAACCAAGGGTATGGCAATTACAAGCTGCCCTTGATCTACCTCGTAGCACTTGTGCCGCTGCTGTTCACAGGCGCCGGCAAGCTGAGCCTGGATGCATTTATCCATCGGTGTATCCAGCGTTTGAATGCACGCTGAATCGACATTGCTTTCGTCAGTTACATCGAGTCGGAGAATCAAGCGAATGCAAACGAACATTTCATCATCAATATCTTTAGCTCCACAGCCCCCTCGTGAGGCGACCGTTGGCCTCGGATTGCGCCGCGCACTACTCAAAACGCTTCGTGACGCTCCAGTCGGTGATTTCGATTTTCTAGAGGTTGCTCCAGAGAACTGGATCGGCATCGGCGGCGCGCATGGGGATGCTCTGCAGTCGCTAGCTGAACGCTACCCGTTGTCATGCCATGGCCTGTCACTGTCGCTAGGTGGCAGTGCGCCTCTGGACGAGTCTTTTCTTGAGCAAGTACGAGGATTTCTCGATCGCTACCACGTGCCGTTTTATAGCGAACACCTGAGTTACTGCAGTGACGATGGCCATCTATACGACCTGCTGCCGTTGCCATTTACTGAGGAGGCGGTTCAGCACGTTGCTGCGCGCATCCGTCGTGCACAGGACATCCTCGGCCGCCGTCTTGCCGTAGAGAACGTCTCTTATTACGCCGCTGCTCATCAGGATATGGACGAGCTTACTTTCACCAATGCAGTACTTCGCGAGGCCGATTGCGACCTGTTGCTCGACGTTAATAATGTGTACGTCAACTCAGTGAACCATCGGTTTGATCCAACGGTTTTCCTGGCCGGCGTGGAACCAGAACGCGTAGTCGCCATGCACGTGGCTGGGCATTACGACGAAGCCGATGACCTGATAATCGACACCCATGGTGCTTCGGTCAAACCGGTAGTCTGGTCATTGCTGGAACAGGCTTATGGCCTCTTTGGCGTGAAGCCAACGCTGCTGGAGCGCGATTTCAACTTTCCGTCTTACGACGAACTTGTGGCTGAGCTGAATACCATCAGGCGGTTGCAGCGCGACGCCGATGCTTTGGTGCGGGTGACCGTCGATGGCTGACTCCACTGCAAGTTTGCACAGTCAGCAGCTAGCGCTGACCCGTTACCTGCGTGACCCGGACAGTTACGCGCCGCCTGCGCAGATGAATCCCGCAAGAGCACAGGTCTATCTGAACCTTGTGTTCAATAATCTCCTGAGTTTACTGGGCGGAACGTTCCCGGTACTGGTTGCCGTGTTGGGCGATGCTGGCTGGCGTGCGCTGGTCCGACGTTTTTTGCGTGACCACCGCGCGCAAACGCCACGTTTCGGAGAAATTGCACGCGAGTTTGTAGACTTCGTAGCGAGCCTGGAGGACGCGCCTGGTTTTGAGCATCCTTGGTACCCGTTCTTACCTGAATTGGCCCATTACGAGTGGGTGGAGATGGCGCTGCAACAGTTGGACGCTGCGCCGCTGGAGACCAGTGATGCGGCGCAGTTACTCGACCGACCCCTTCGGCTATCCCCGCTTGTCTGGCCGTTGGCTTACACCTGGGCCGTACATCGTCTCGGGCCAGGCCACCTGCCTTCTGAACCGCCAGAACTACCGACGTTGCTGCTGATCAGCCGGGTGCCGAGTGGTCAAGTGCAGTTCTCCCAAGTCAGCCCGCTTGCATTCCGACTGTTGCAGCGCATCGAGCAGTTCCCTGACATGGATGGTCGAGCGCAGTTGCATGCTTTGGCTGCAGAGGCTGGTGCATCAGATGTGACCAGCTTCGTTGCCGACGCGCTGGTTCTGCTGCGCCAGCTTCATCGGCAAGCTGCCGTCGGCGTAGCAGCGACACCGGTTTCAAGGCCGTAGTCCTGACGAGTGATCAAAGGTCGAGGTCAGCTTTTGTATCTCTATGTACCTGCACGCGAAGTCTTGGGATTGGCTTACAAATGCATCTCTCGCTTGATACATCGTGGATACATGACCCCGGCTAAATAAGCCTTACCCGAATAAGGTCGCCCTGTCGAAGTGGAAGACGCTTGCGCGCATAAGCCTTGTAACTCAAGGCTTTTCCCACTTCGCCTAGAGCTTCCTTGCGGGTTTATTCGCCCTGTGGCGTGAACCGCGGCCCGGCCGCGCAAAGTATCTGGAGAATCACCATGTACCGTAAATCTTTCTCGAACAAAAAAAGTCTTGGCCTGGCCGCTATCGCTTTAGCCGGTGGCATGAGCCTGGCATCGTCTGCGGCTTTTGCTGTTGAGCCGTTGCCCCAAGGCTATCAACTGGCATCGGCGGACAAGGCCGGCGAAGGTAAGTGTGGCGAAGGCAAATGCGGTGCCAGCCAAGCCAGCGACAAGTCCGTGACTGCCGAAGGCAAGTGCGGTGAAGGCAAGTGTGGTGACGACTCTTTCGCTCGCACAGATACCGACCATGATGGTCGCGTCTCTCTCAAAGAACTCCTGGCTGTGGCACCTCAGGGCGGTGAAGAATTTCAAGCGATGGACACCAACCACGATGGTTTTCTTTCTGAAGGCGAGGTCTACAAGTTCAGAAGCAACCAATACCTTTCCAACGGCAAGAAAGTACCCACCGAGCTTTTCACCCACATGAGCAAAGCGCAGAACTGATTCCTCCTGCCGTAGCATTCGCCCTCCCCTGCGGCCGCCGCCAGGGAGGGCGATTTACCTTGTGCAAGATGTATTAATTACACAGCGTCACAAGTGATGTTCTCCGCCCCTGATTTATCCACTGAAAGCGACACTTTAAAGTCCATCCCACTGCTCACCTCATCATGTCGATGGGGCGCCAACAGGAGACTTCCCCATGCCTTTCATCAGCGTTCGTATCACTCGCGATGGCGTCACCAAGGAACAGAAATCCCAAGTCATCGCCGAAATAACCAGAACCATGCAAACAGTGCTCAACAAGGATCCGCACCTCACGCATATCGTCATTGAAGAAGTCGATACCGATAACTGGGGCTATGCCGGAATCACCACCACTGAGTACCGCCAACAACTGACGGAGTCGAAGAAATGACTTTTCCTGTCAGGATCGACTTTGTGTCGGATGTCGTGTGCCCCTGGTGCGCACTCGGCGCGACAGCGCTGGAACAAGCCATCGCAAATGTTGCCAGCGAAGTTGCTGTGGAGTTGACCTTCAAGCCTTTCGAACTGAACCCGGACATGCCGGCCGAGGGCGAGCACGCCATCCAGCACATGATGCGCAAATATGGGCGCAGCGCCGAAGAAGTTGCCTCGCGCAATGAAATGATCATCGCGCGTGGCAAAACCATCGGTTTTCAGTTCGACCTGGAAAAGCGCAGCCATTTCTACAACACCTTCGACGCCCATCGCCTTCTGCTCTGGGCCATGCAGGAAGGCCGCCAGGTTGCGCTGAAGAAAATCCTGCTCGAGGCTTATTTCACCGACGGCCAGAACCCCAGCGATCACGAAACATTGGTGCGCCTGGCCGGTGAAGCAGGACTTTCAACCACCCGCGCCCGCGAGATTTTGACTAGCGAGGCGTTCGCTCTCGAGGTCCGTGAACTTGAAGGTTTCTACCTTGAACGCGGAATTAACTCGGTCCCGGCCATGGTGCTGAACGGTCGTCAGTTGGTGTCCGGATCGCATTCAGTCAAGGAATACGAACACATCCTCAGGCAGGTGGCACGAGAGTCCGCTACAGCCTGACAAAGCGACTACCAACACGATGCCCCGGGCAAGCCCACGGCACCGGTCACTCAACTTGTTTGGAGTACATCGTCATGTCGAACGCCCTCTATCCGCTGAACCGCACCGCTTATCTGCTGGTCGATCCGTACAACGATTTCCTCTCGGAAAACGGCAAGGTCTTCCCCTTGATCAAGCCGATTGCCGACCAGGTCGGTCTGCTCGACAACCTGCGGGCCCTCGATCGCGCCGTACGAGCGCAGAACATTCCGGTGGTTATCGTGCCGCACCACCGCTGGGAACACGGCGACTACGAAGGCTGGGACCATCCAACGCCGACCCAATGCAAAATCATGCACATGCACCACTTCGCACGCGGTGAATGGGGCGGTGAATGGCATCCCGATTTCGCGCCGAAGGACGGCGACATCGTCGTACAGGAACATTGGGGCGCCAGCGGCTTTGCCAATACCGACCTCGATTTTCGCCTGAAGCAGAAAGGCATCACCCACGTCCTCATCGTCGGCCTGCTCGCCAATACCTGCATCGAAGCGACCGCCCGCTACGCCTCGGAATTGGGCTACCACGTCACCTTGGTGCGTGACGCGACCGCCGCTTTCCGTGCGGAAATGATGCACGCCGCCCACGACCTGAACGGGCCGACTTTCGCTCACTCAATCGTGACCACCCACGAATTGATTGCTGCGCTGGCACCGCAGGAGTAATGGCACGTGAATCTCACAGTTTTGCTCTACTCCCGGGTATGTGGTGGCGTACGCGCTAACGGGCGCAAGAGTGTCGACCGTCGGAGCGAGAGCAGATGTAAGGGTTTTCATGACGCTTCCATTTTTATTGATGAGTGATGGGACGCCTCAATTGCCGCAGACTCATAGACGACAGAGGGTCAAGGCGCGACGTGGGTGTGAAAGATCTTACTGACGACCGTCCACTTGCCATCGACTTTCAACAGGTGGAAAAAGTCGGTGAAGGAAATGCCGGACATGTCGTTGGCGTCGATGCGTGCGCTAGCGGCCGTACCAACGATTTCAACGCGGACGATAGCTGCCGGTGCATCAGGGGACGGGCGAAAACCTTCATCAATACCCTTGAAAAGGATTTGAATTGCACCACCGGCCAAGTGACCGTCTACATCGACGCTGAACATGGTTGCTCGCTCATCGAAAGCTGGCTTCATGATGCTGCTTTTCGCTTGCTTGCAGCCCTCAATGTACTTATTCAGCACCTCGGTGATGGCTTGGTATTCGTGAACGTAAGTAGGTTTGCTCATGGTGTACTCCTGGTTCATCGAGTCGAATTGGATTGAGGTCTGGCACGCTTATGACGAGGACAAATTCACGCCTTGGTATCTAGCCATACAGAGCCGTAACGAGTGTAGGCTTCAGGAATCTCAATGACTTCTTTCAAGTCATCTGCTGCAGTACGCACCCAAAATGGATCGCGCAGCATTTGCCGTCCGACAAACACCAAGTCAGCTCGGCCGTTCTGCAGGATTTCCTCGGCTTGACGACCACTCTGAATCACACCCACCGCACCCGTCGCAATATGCAGCTCCTTACGTAGCAACTCAGCGGCTGGTACTTGGTAACCTGGATAAGTCTGAACCTTGATCATTTTGATCCCACCGGAGCTGCAGTCGATCAGATCGACGCCCTGCTCTTTCATCCAGCGACCGTATTCAAGAAATGACTCGGGTGTGTTTCCGCCTTCGGCGTAATCAGAGCTGGAGATACGAACAAACAGAGGACGATCGCCCCAATGGGTTTTGACTTCCTCCAGCACTTCGCGCAGGAAGCGATAGCGACGCTTGGCATCACCGCCATATTCGTCATCGCGGGTATTGGCGAGTGGGGATAGGAACTCACTCAGCAAATAACCGTGAGCGGCATGGATCTCGAGCACATCAAAGCCCGCTTCACTGGCGCGTCGTGCGGCCTCGCCATAAAGCTTCACCAAACCCGGAATTTCGTCAGCCGCGAGTGCCCGAGGCACAGGGCTGGAATCCGTAAACGGAATCGCCGACGGGGCGATATGAATAAGGTTGGGCAGATCGGCATTGCGTCCCGCATGGCCGATCTGAGCGCCGGCTTTCGCACCAAAGCTGTGAAGCAGTTCGGTTAGCCCTTTCAAGCCGACAACGTGTTCATCGCTCCAGATCCCAAGGTCACCAGCCCCGATACGACCGTCAGCCTGGATAGCCAGCGTCTCGGGAAAAATCAGCGCCGCCTGACCCAGTGCGCGAGCTCCATAATGAACGCGGTGCCAATCAGTGACAAAGCCATCATCCGCTGCCATGTGCATGCACATGGGGGACATGACGACCCGGTTTTTCAGTTTAAGGCCTTTAATTTCATGGGGGGATAACAACAAACTCATCTGGCGGATTCCATACTGGTCAATATGGAATCATGCTAACTTACACACCACTTGCGTGTAAGTACGCACAATTTTGTGCTGTAGGCACACTTTTTATACCATGGTGATTTCAGTGAAAAAATGTAACCCTCAGGATGAAATTGAGGCCTTCGCTTGTCCCGTCGCGTTCACTGTCGATGTCATAGGTGGAAAATGGAAATCGCTCATACTGTTTCACTTGATGTCTGGAACGAAGCGCTTCAACGAGCTCCGACGCCTCATTCCAGATATCACTCAGAGGATGCTGACACTCCAGTTGAGAGAGCTGGAGACTGATGGGGTTATACATCGCGAAATCTATCGCGAGGTGCCGCCAAAGGTTGAGTATTCGCTGACAGAATTAGGCAACTCTCTCGCGCCTTTGGTGAGTGCCATGCGGGAATGGGGAGCTGTTCATGAGCGAAAGATTTTGGAGCTCAGGCGCTCTGCGGTGCCGGCGAGTTCGGTCGCTTCCTGTTCCACCATCTGATCACGCGAGGGCTTTGTGCTTCAGCACTGCTTTGAGCCGACAATCATCAGCTTCCACGGCCTTTGGTATCCACGCTTAGAATACTTGCCTGGCCAAGCCTGTATGCGTCAATTCTTTGAAGTGTTCAATGTCTGTTTAGAAACAACTGAAGGCTATTGTGACCATCCACGATCAGTCCACGTATGAGTTCCTGATAGTCGTCTGCTGTATTCAAATCTTGCAGGTCAAAGCTTGCAGACCAATTGATGAACGTCTTGGGCTGTCCAGTGAGAGAGGCCAATTTCACCGTGGCAACATAGTTGTCCAGCGGTAATGGCGCCTCCTCGAAGCGGTAGGATAGTGTTGTATTGCGATCATCGACCGATAACAAACGCTCCCTGACAACTGCGCCATCGGCCAGCGTGAGTCTGCGAATACAGCCGACCAATCCATCAGGTTGGTTGTCCTCAATGCTGCTTTCGACAATCGATGGATGCCATTTATGAATCTCTCCAAATTTCTTCAACACGCTCCAGGCATGTCCAACATTGCTGTCCAAGACAGCGGAAAACTCAACCATCGGCATCGTGTATCTCCCTTCAGATATGTGCTGTAAGCGCACGGCGAGTCGGCGCAACCACCAGGCTGATCCGTGGATCGTCGAGCGCCTGTTTCAGAACCTCGCGTCCAACCAGCCCCGTAGCGCCAATCAAAACTAATTTCATTGCAAGCAACGCTCATGACCAAGCCTGCGAACAGCGTCGGAGACTGGCGTGTCACCTTGAGTAAGCTCGATAATGACTCGACTCACCCTGGGCTGTTCGATCAACTCGGCAAGTGTCGCTGCTACGTCATCTCTCGAAACTTCACCGTAAGGAATAGCAACGTCAGCACGGATTCTGCCAGTGCCTGGGTCATCCAGAAGCGTTCCTGCACGCACAATTACCCAATCCAGACCCGTCCCAACCAAGTGAACATCAGCTCGTTTTTTCACGGCAATGTAATGTTCGAAACCTTCGGATGACGGACTACCACGCAGCGCATCGGGGAAGGCCGAGACCAGAATGAAACGCCGGACACCTGCCTGAATTGTCGCGGCCACTGCCAACTCCAGTCCCCGACCATCAATCGCATTAGTCAGATCCATACCTGCGCCGCCTGCCCCTGCCGTGAAGACCACCGCATCAATGCCCGACATAAGTCGCGCCATTTGCCCGGGATCCAGCTCAAGCAAATTGCCTATAACGGGCGTCGCGCCCAGGGCCGCAAGCTGACTTCCCTGCCCCGGGTTCCGATGCAGTGCGATCGCTTCGTGACCTCGCCCGACGAGCTGCTTAACCAATCGCCGCCCCACTTTGCCAGCGGCGCCGATGATGAAAACCTTACTCATGATCGCTTCTCCATTAGACGATGAACGAGCTCCGATCCCGGGATTGATTCAACCGGGATCGGTGAACGCTCAACCTTCGAACTGGTGATAAACCTTGGCGATGACCTTCCAGGTGCCGTCGATTTTGATCAGGGTCAGGTAGTCGTTGTAGTCGGCACCGATCGCATCCTTTTCCATATCGACACGCACAACGGCTGTCGTGGGTGTGATTGCCAAGATATCGAGGTGAGTCGTAATTTCTGGGGCGCTGCCATTCTTCTGAACGAAATCAAACAGATTCTTGATCGGGCCGCCAAGCAATTCACCATTTGTGAAACCGTACATCACAGCGTCTTTATGGAAAGCTTGAGCCACGCCTTCTGCACTGCCCACACGCAGACCTTCAACGTACTGATTGGCGGTAGCGATGACAGCGTTGTACTCGGAGGTTGGTACTGCCTTGATGTTCTTTGACATGGTTCTCTCCTTTCATTAGGGCGACGTAAAACACACGCCGCCAGACGCGCTCAACTGCTCAAGCGGTCGGATGGGTGTGGTAAATCTTGCTGACGATCGTCCACTTGCCTTCTAGCTTCAGCAGGTTGAAGAAGTCGGTGAATCGATACCCCGAAACATTGTCAGTATCAACGCGCGCACTGGCGGCAGTGCCCACGATGTCGATGCGAACGATCGCGGCTTTGGCTTCGGGAGATGGGCGGAAAGAGTTGTCGATGACGTCGTACAGATTCTGGATCGCGCCGCCGACGAGCTTGTCGCCGTCGACGCCAAACATGGTTGCTTGCTCGTTGAACGCGGGCTTCATCAAAGTGCTGTCAGCCTTGGCACCACCTTCGTTGTACTGACTCAGAACAGCAACGATCGCGTCGTATTCCTGGACGTAGGTTGGATTACTCATGATGTACTCCTGGTTGCATGTTGCCGGTGACTTTTTGGTCAATCGGACACGGGATACTCAAACGACAATCACCAATCCTGGCGAGTCGGCGAGATGATGAGATCGTTGACGGTGACGTTTTCCGGTTGATTGAGCGCGTAGATCACTGCGCGGGCAACATCGTCAGGCGCAATGGCAATCCGGTTCAGCTCTTGGGCAGCCTTACGCCCTTCAGGATCGCTGACCTTGTCCGCCCAGCCGGTATTGATCACGCCCGGGCTGACAGTGTTGACGCGGATGCCATGCTGCACGCCCAACTCCTTTCGCATGGATTCGGTCATGGCCTGGACGAAGAACTTGGTAGCGCTGTAAACACCCGCCGCCGGGCCGACCTGGTGACCTGCAACGGAGTCCATGTTGAGAATCTGCCCGGATTTCTGTCCAAGCATGAATGGCAACACAGCAGCAGTAGTGTTGAGGTAGCCCTTGATGTTCACATCGATCATCTTTTCCCAATCCTGCACGGCCAGATCGACCCAGTTGGAAAAGAGCATCAGACCGGCGTTGTTGACCAGGATGTCCACTGCGCCATAGGTATCTTGTGCAAACTTCGCGAGCGCTTTGGTTTGATCCAGATGGGTAACGTCTGTAGTGAACGCGACCACGTCGCTCCCGGCCTCACGCAACTCGGCAACAAACGCTTCCAACCCGTGCTGATCGAGTGCTGCTGCCACGACGCGAGCGCCCTGTGCGGCCAATGCGCGGGTGGTGGCAGCACCAATGCCGGAAGATGCGCCAGTGACGATGGCAACCTTGTTTTGCAAATAATTCATATTTGAGTACCTCTTGTGCGGCGAAATGTTTTCGCGACGAAGCCTCCCCGCGCCGAACTGACGCAAAGGGAATCTCTAATCAGTTGGAGTTGGCCGTTGGCCAATCGATGTAGCCCTTGGCGCCTCCGCCGTAGTAACTCTCGCGCGGAGCTATGGTCAGCTCGACACCGCGACGCAGGCGCTCTACCAGGTCGGGGTTGGCAATGAACAACCGACCAAACGCCACGGCATCAATCCGCCCTTGCGCCCTGCGCTCCAGCGCCATTTCCAGGTCATAGTTGTTGTTGCCAATGTACGAACCTTCGAACTGCGCACTCAGCGCGTCCAGATCCACCCCTTCAGGAACGGTACGAGAGGTGGCTGTCGCGCCTTCGACGAAATGCAGATAGGCCAAATTGAATCTGTTCAACTGTTGAATGAGGTGACCGTAGGTCGCCATGACGTTGCTGTCTGGAGGCGTGTTACCTGCATCAGGAGTTACGGGTGAAAGGCGGATGCCGACCCGATCACTGCCCCAAATTGCTACCACGGCTTCGGTGACTTCAAGTGTCAGTCGTGTCCGATTTTCGATGGAGCCACCGTACCGGTCAGTCCGCTGGTTGGTGGAATCACGCAGGAACTGATCGAGCAGATAGCTGTTGGCAGAATGGACTTCCACACCGTCGAAACCGGCTCGCTTGGCATTTTCTGCCGCATGCCTGTACTGCTCGATGATCCCCGGGATCTCTGAGGTCTCAAGCGCCCGAGGCATGGACACTTCGACCATGCCATTGTTGGTATAGGTGGTCCCTTCGGCCTTGATTGCCGAGGGCGCGACCGGCGCTTCGCCGTTTGGCTGCAACTCAACGCTGGAGAAGCGACCTACGTGCCACAACTGGCTGACGATTTTTCCGCCGGCCGCGTGCACTGCGTCAGTGACTTTTTTCCAGCCTGCTACCTGCTCCTCTGTCCAGATTCCGGGCGTCATGGCATAGCCACGCCCCTGAGCCGAAATGTTTGTGGCCTCGGCAATGATCAGGCCCGCGCTGGCACGCTGGGCGTAATAAGTAGCGTGCATTTCATTCGGCACGCCGTCGTCGGCCATTCGGCTGCGAGTCACGGGGGCCATGACAATTCGGTTAGCCAGTTGTATCGCCCCCATGGTCACAGGGGAAAACAGGTCGGTGTCTATAGCACTATCAATCATAAAAACTCCAAATGAATAGACCGGTCGTCTAGTTAACAGCTTAAAAAAAAATGCCCCTATGCCAGCAGGCGCTTACTCGTGATCAGTGCCGTATCAAAGGCAGCCGTCGTATTGCGGACTTTTACCAGAAGCGATGCCCCCAACCACAATTGATACAGCGATTCAGCCAGTGATTCTGCGTCTTGAGCCGAAGTGATTGAGCCATCAGCCATTCCTTGCTGAACACATCGCGTGATTCTCTCGATGATCAGCGCTGTGCCCTCCTCCAGTACGCCGCGCATGTCTTCCGACAGGTCGCACACTTCGGCGCCGAGTTTCACCACCAGGCATTTCTCCTCGGGATGATCGAACGCCTGCGTCTTCGCCCAATAGCGCAAATAGCCAAGGAGCCGCTCGGCACCCGTCCCTTGCGCCGCCATAACGACGTCCACCCGCCCGATGTACTCCTGAAAGTATTCCTCCAATAGTGCCTGGCCGAATTCCTCTTTGGAGGAGAAGTAGTGATAAAACGACCCTTTAGGTACACCCGCCGCCTTCAGCACTTCCATAAGACCGACAGCGGTGTAGCCTTTGTGGGTCATCAATGCCTTCGCTACATCGATGATGTGTTGTCGCATGTCTTGATTAGGTTTTTTCATAGTGAGCACAGCCTAATCAGAACTAGACCGGTCGTCTAGTAACTATTTCCAGTATCTGACGAACGCGACTAGACGCTTGCTGCCGTGTGCGGCTGAGAAGGTTTCAGTGCAACCTTCTCCCACTTGGCGATAACCAACGGTGCAATGGCATTGCCCAATACGTTCAGCGTGGTGGTGCCACTGTCGATAATCCTGAAGATGCCTGCGATCAACGCCACGCCCTCCAACGGTAATCCGGCGGACGCCAATGTCGCTGACAGGATGATGATGGCAAAACCGGGTACCCCTGCTGCTCCCTTTGAGGTCAGCACCATCGTCACCACCAGCAGGATCTGCTGCGACAGAGAAAGGTCGATGCCATAGAGCTGCGCCACGAAGATCGTTGCCACACCGAGAAAAATCGATGCGCCATCCAGGTTGAACGCATAACCCACTGGCACCACAAAACCGACGATCCGACGCGGGACACCGTAGTTCTCCAATCGCGTCATCAACTGCGGCATGACGGCGGCGGACGCGGCACTCGAAAACGCCAGAATAAGCTCATTGCGAAAGTACCTGATCAACTTGAAAATGTTTTCGCCGATCAAATAGCAAATGCCGCCAAGTATCACCAACGCAAAAACTATCAGCGCCAGATAAACCACCCCGATTAGCTTGAGCAACGGCAACAATGAGGCGAAACCAAACGTCGCCACGGTCGCGCCGATCATTCCAAACACGCCGATCGGTGCGTAAGCCATGACGATTGAGACGACCTTGAACATTGCATCGGAAAGACTCTGAACTACCGCGATGAAGGGTGCGCTTTTGTCCTTCGGCAGAGCGTTCAATGCCATGCCTAACAGCACCGCGAAAAACAACACGGACAGCAACTTCGCTTCTGACATAGCAACCAGCACATTGTCAGGGACGATGTTCTGCAAGATGACCAATGCGCCTTTGGCCGGCTCCAGAGTGATCGCTGCGGTGCCGTGCGAAATACCGGAAATGTCGGTGCCCGTCCCCGGCTCGAAAACATTGGCGAAACACAAGCCGATGACAATGGCCAAGGCCGTAATTGCAAAAAAGTAGCCCAGCGATTTTATCCCCATGCGGCCAAACGATTTGTTATCGCCACCGCCTGCGATGCCCAGAATCATGCAACAGAACACAATCGGTACAACCACCATCTTCATCATCTTGATGAAGATATCTCCGAGCGGTTTTAGGATCTCCGAACTCACCCATGCCTGATACTGCGGATGCGTATTGAAGTACCAACCGACAAGCACGCCAAGCAATAGCCCGGCAACGATTTGCCACACCAAGGGAATACGTTTCATGTCTAGCCTTCTTGTTGGAGTGAAAGGTCTGCGTCTATTCGCAGTTGCTAGAGTCATGAGCTTCCAGCTCATTTGAAATCAAATGGCACAACGCCGTTGTGCCATGGCTGTTGTTACTTGGCGAAGAGCTGGCTCATATCCTTGAACGCCTTGAACTCAAGAGCGTTGCCGCACGGATCAAACAAAAACATGGTGGCTTGCTCGCCCACTTGGCCTTTGAAACGAATGTACGGTTCGATCACAAATTCGGTACCAAACGACTTCAGACGTTCGGCCAGTGCCTCCCACTGTTCCCAACCTAAAATGATGCCGAAGTGCGGAACTGGAACATCGTGTCCGTCAACCGGGTTGCTATGCACGCTTTCCTGCGAAGCGGTTTTTGGATGTTCGTGAATCACCAGTTGGTGACCATAAAAATCGAAATCTACCCACTGCGTGCTGGAGCGCCCTTCTTCAAGACCAAAAACCTCACCGTAAAAGGTGCGAGCTGCAGCCAAGTCGTAAACAGGGATAGCAAGGTGGAATGGCGAGAGGCTCATGAGAACTCCAAATATTTTTTGTTGGTTGGCGAACATTTCCACCGCCATTGGCTCTCTGGATTAAGCCGTTGCCGTGGATGGGAAACATCGTAGGACGGGAAGCCAAACATAAAAATCAATATATATTTCTTAGAAACACAACTAATATTTGTGAATGATCAAAGAACTGAAGACACTCATTGCTGTGGCGCGGGAAGGCACATTCGCTGCTGCCGGCAACAAGATCGGCCTGACTCAGGCCGCCGTGAGCGCGCAAATCCAGCGCCTGGAAGCCGAGCTCGGGTTCGAAATTTTCGACAGGAAAGGACGCTCGGCCCATCTCAACAAAATGGGCCACCAGATACTTCTGCAGGCGCAAGAGCTGCTGAGACTTTATGACAATCTGGGCTCTACAACGCTGGGCGAGCCTCCTAGCGTGCTGGTCAATATCGGTGCGATCGCGTCCGTGCAGCGCTCCTATTTACCCGATGCGCTCGCAAAATTTCACAAACAGTGTCCGCAGTGCCGCACGCGTGTCATCCCGGGCCTTTCAATGGAGATGGTGAACCTCGTCGACGCCGGCGAGATTGACATGGCCGTGATCATTCGCCCGCCTTTCTCCCTTCAAAGTGACCTGCGCTGGACGACACTGGCGCTAGAGCCCTATCGACTGATCGTGCCACGTGACCTAGAGGGAGAAGACTGGTCGGAACTGCTGTCCAGCCAGCCATTCATTCGCTATGACCGATCATCCTTCGGCGGCAGGCAGGTAGACCGTTTCCTGCGGCAGATGCATTTCACCTTGCAGGAAGTTTGCGAGCTGGATGAACTGGAGGCCATCATCAAGCTGGTTGAAAAGGGTGTAGGCGTAGCTCTGGTGCCGCAGACAAAACCCCATCAAGAATGGCCCACAGGTGTACGGGCGATCGATTTGGGACAACACACCTTTCACCGGGATATCGGGTTGGTACATCGGTCTCGACAGAGTTTTACGGAGCCTGTACGAATTTTGGCCCAGCTTATTAGTGATCAGGTAACAGCGATCTCCAAATAAGAGTTTCAAAAAAGGCCCTATCGGGCCTTTTTACTCAATCAACAAATCACTTGGCCAGCCAAGACTCTACGGTCGCGGCGCCGTGCTTTGTCTTCCACTCCTTGAGCGTCTTGTGATTGCCGCCCTTCGTCTCTACGACTTCGCCGGAGTGCGGGTTTTTATAGACCTTCAACTGGCGAGGCTTGCGGCTACCCGCTTTGGACTCGACAGCTGGAGCGCGGCGACCTGCCTGTGGATCAAGCACATTGATCACGTCCTTCAAGCTGTAGCCGTACTTTGCGAGCAAATCACGCAGCTTGGTTTCGAACTCGATTTCTTTCTTGAGGCCTGCGTCACCCTTGAGGGCTTCGAGCGCCTGAAGCTGTTCGGCGAGGTGTTTTTCGAGCTGGCGGAATTCTGCGAGTTTGGACATGAAATCTCTCTTCTGCTGTTGATCGGGGCTTCCCGCTAAACAATATCCTAAATTTACAAAGTCGGAACTACCGCGCCGGTACTCCCTCGATCAAGTAGACGTCCGTCTTGGCTGAACGCTGGCGGACTTTCCTCAGTTCTGTGTACTGCGCGGAGTTGTACCAAGCCTGGGCTTTTTCGACGCTCGCGAACTCGATCACCACACGGCGACGCTTTGGTGCTTCACCTTCAAGCGAAATGGTTTTTCCGCCTCGCACGATGAAATGTCCGCCATAGGGTTTGAAGGTTGATTCGACCTGCGCACTGTAAGGCTTCATCCCCTCGGGATCGGTAACTTCAAACTCGGCGACATAGTAGGCCGGTGGTGCGGCAGACTCTGCGTCCGATGCCATCACCCGACAACTGCCCGCCGCAAAATACGCCAGTCCCGCCAGGGCAATCGCCATCACCTTGAAATTTTTCATTCACTTTGCTCCATTGAGAAATCAACTTGACCAGCGCGCAGCCGGTTATCGGCCAGACCGTGAACCAAGCTCGATCGGGGTGGTTTCAATCAGGCGCTTCGACAGAATCATCGACTTCGTAGTAACAGCGTACTTTTTGAAGTGCGGCGATTCGATATGGCTTCGATATGCCGAGTCGCTGGCGTAGATTTCGAAAAAATGAAACCAGTTTGGACGGTCGACTTCGGCCACGGCGTAGATGGATATGACGCCGGGCTCTACTCGAGTCGACTCAGAGATCTCTTCTTTGACTGCGGCTTGATAGGCCGCAACCTGTGCAGGGTCGATTTCAAGTTGCGCGATGCGTACCACCAGGCCATTGTCTTCGGCGGCCAGCGCTTGTCCTGCCAGTAATCCTGTCAATGCGATCACTCTTGATAAACGTTTACCCATCAGTTTTTCCCCTTCCTTCACTGCGGCAGCGCATATGCCACCACGTAATCACCCTTCTGCGTCGTCGCCGAATTACCGCCAGCGCTGACGACCAGATATTGTCGGCCACTCTTTGGAGAAACATACGTCATCGGGGTTGCCTCGGCACCGACAGGCAACCGCCCTTTCCACAGTTCTCGCCGCTATGCTCGGCGGCTTTCCTCCTCATTGCCCGGTGTTGCAGCAGCTGAGCCAGCCACGTCGATTTTTTTTCCACCGCTGGTTTATCAATCGTCGACATCCGAGGCCAAGGAGAGCGGCTGAATGAGCTGCGGGCCTTGGTTACGCACGTTCCCCACATCCTTGCCAACCTTGTACCAATGGAAATCCGTTGCCGGCCTGCAGTGCTCCATGGCTAATTCGCGAGCGCGTTCAGGTGAGGTATTGGGGTCGATCCATTCACGCGCATGCTCAGGCGCCAAGACCAGGGGCTTGCGGTCGTGGATATCGACCATGCCCTCATCGCTCGCCGCGGTGATGATGACGAAGCCGTCCCGTTCGTCCGGTTCCAGAGCTTCGTGCACCTCGGCCAACCCTGCGAAGAACATCGGAATCTGCTCTTTCAGGGTGATGAAATACGGCTGCTTTTTCTTCGGATCTTCTTCGTCCTTGACCCACTCGAACCAGCCGTTCGCCGGCGCGAGTACGCGTCCGTCTGGCCAGAGCTGATTGAAAAATTTGCCGGTGATGACGGTCTCGACTCTTGCGTTGATCGGGTCAGGACGCTTTCCCTTCGCCCAGAAAGGCGCCCATCCCCATCTGACCTTGTCAATGCTCAAGCCCTCCCTAACCGGCCGGATGATTTCCACCCGCGTCGACGGTGCGACGTTGTATCGCTCAATGGGCCAGAGGTCATAGCCATTGATCACCAACTGCCTTGGCGCAAGCTCCTTGAGGTAGTGATCCATCGATTCGTAGATCGAGTAGCGTCCGCACATGCTGTCACCCGTCGAATTGTGGTGCCTATGACATTGACCGCAAGCGAACCAAATCGTTAACTGTATGTACGTACAGTTAACCTCCTAAGGCTTGCATCATGAGCATCATCCTTCTCGGCCCCCTCGCTACTGGCGGTAAGAAGCTGCCCCTCTATTCCTCCAGGGTACCGGCGGGCTTTCCCTCCCCTGCGGCTGACCACATCGAAAAGCACATTTCCCTGGATGAGCTGTTCGATATCCGGGCGCCGCACGTGTATCTGGTGAGGATCGATGGCGACAGCATGCAAGGCGCGGGCATCTATTCCGGGGATATGGTGATCGTCGATCGGAGCATCGAGGCGGTCAGTGGCGATATCGTCATCGCCGCGTTGAACTCGGAGCCGTTTTGCAAGCGCCTGCTTTTGCGCGAGAACGCGGTGATGCTTTTGTCGGAGAATCCAAAATACCCGGCGAGACATGTCATGGAAGGCGATGAGCTGGTGATCTGGGGTGTCGTGAAATACAGCGTCCGTGATCATGACCATGCGTGAACCGGTTTTTGCACTCATCGACTGCAACTCGTTTTACGCGAGCTGCGAGCGCGTCTTCAGGCCCGACCTGGCAAAGACCCCTATCGTGGTGCTGTCCAACAACGACGGCTGTGTGATCGCGCGTAGTTACGATGCCAAGCCTTTCGTGAAAATGGGTCAGCCGTACTTTCAGATCAAAGACCATCTACGCCGGCATGGAATCGTGGCTTTCAGCAGTAATTACGCGCTGTACGGCGACATGAGCGAGCGCGTCATGACCATCATCGAATCGATGGTGCCGGCACTTGAGATCTATAGCATCGATGAGGCATTTGCCGATTTGACTGGCATGCCCGGAGATCTGTCCGCGCTTGGCAGGCACATGCGCTCAACACTTCTCAAGCGCGCCGGCATTCCAGTCGGAGTGGGTATTGCACGGACGAAGACGCTGGCCAAGCTCGCCAACCACACAGCCAAACGGCTGCTGGACATCACTGGCGGCGTGGTGGATCTGTGCGATCCGTTCAAACGGGACTGGACGTTGCGCAACACCGATGTCGGCGAGGTCTGGGGCGTCGGCCGGCGCATGAAGGCACACCTGGAAACAATGGGCATCAAGACCGCCATGGACTTGGCGAAAGCCGATCCGTGGATGCTTCGCCAGAAATTCAGCGTGGTGATTGAGAAGACTGCCCGCGAGCTCGCCGGCACCTCATGCCTGGAACTGGGTGAAGCTGATCCACCCAAGCAGGAGATCTGCTGCAGCAGGATGTTCGGCAACCGGCTCACGCAGATCGAGCCGATCAAAGAGGCCGTCGCCACCTACACTCAACGTGCGGCAGAAAAACTCCGAGCGCAAAACTCGCTGTGCAAGAAGATCCGCGTGAGCATTCGCACCGGCATGTTCAATCCTGAGGAAGCGAAATATGCCAATGGCGCCTTGGTGGAGTTACCGTACCCGACCAACGACGTGCGGCTGATGACGAAGGCTGCGACCGAAGCGGTCAATCGTCTCTTCCGTCCCGGCTACAAGTACAGCAAGGCGGAAGTGCTGCTGATGGATCTGCGCCAGCCTGGCGAATTCACCGATGACCTGTTCGCGCAATCCCAGCCGGCGATGGCAGACAAGGTGATGGGTGTGCTGGATGAGATCAATGGTCGCTGGGGAAAGGGAGTGCTGCGTGTAGCCAGCGTGCCTACAGCACCTGGATGGGCGATGCGTCGGGAGCTTATGAGCCAGAGTTATACGACGAAGCTGGATCAGTTGTGGACGGTGAGCGCCAGGTAGCGGCGACGGGATGGGCCACTACCGCCTGAAAAACGAGCAGCCTTGAACGGTTGCTTATGGCCAGAAGCGGACAACGGTCAGGAATGAAAATCGCCGTCTGGCGTGTCGGCTATTTGCCCTGAGAATTCGCCACCATCTGTTAAATTCTCAGTTCACTGAAGGAACAGGAGTGCGATTCGTGAGCAAGTACAGTGCAAGCGGCGACAGTGTTGCCAAGGGCATATTGCTAATAAGCGCTGCTGTCTTTCTCCTTTCGCTGGCCGATGCAGCAGTCAAATATTTCAGCGCCAGACTTCCACTCTGGCAGTTGTTCCTGATCGTCTCCTGCCTGTCGGTGCCCACCCTTGTAGCCTGGCTCGCAAGGGACGTCAGATCGGGTCGATACTCAACTGCCTCGATGTTTTGGGTGGCAATCAGGAGCATTCTGCTGTTGTTAATGTGGGTAACGTACCACTCGGCGTTACCGTTGATCCCGTTATCAGTGGCTGCCGTGGCGATCTACACAACTCCCCTTTTCATCGCGCTTTTCTCCACCCTTTACGGAGGTGAGCCGTTATCACTGCGAGGTTGGGTTGCGATAGGAATAGGTTTCGCGGGTGTCGCCACAGTGTTACGCCCGGGATCAGATGTTTTCGTCCTTGCAACTCTGCTACCTGTGATTGCGGCTGTTTTCTACGCGGTCGCGATGGTTGTGACACGTCGACATTGTCGCAATGAACATCCACTGGTATTGGCGCTGGGCTTGAATATCGCTTTTCTTTTCGCCGCCGTAATCGGAGGCGGCGCACCGCTGATGGTCAGTGAGTCCACAGTCGCTGGTGCTGCATTTCTACTCTCTCCCTGGCAGACGCCCGGTTGGCAGGAGATGCTTTTTATCTTCTGTTACGCCTGCGCCCTGATTTTCATAAATACGGCTACCCCCAAGGCCTACCAGGTTGCGCCTCCAGCACTTATCGGGACTTTCGATTATGCGTACCTGGTTTTCGCCTGCCTTTGGGGTTATGTACTGTTCCAGGAAACGCCGGACACCTTTACATGGGCTGGAATTGTTTTGATTGTCATTGCCGGCTTCCTGATTCTGCGCGCCCAAAAATGTAATCAATAGGCGCCTCTTGGCCCAGAGATATCGCCCGTGAGCGGCAGCTGTCGGCCAAAAACGGCCATTCAACCCGACTCGATAATTCCCACCCGACCATGCATCATCAGGCTCGCCACGATCCTGTTGTGGCATCGAAGCGAAAAGTGCAGAACCTGCTCGCCTGCAATAATTAGCCTTTTGAAATGGAAGTCATCTCATGTTCGAACGTAACAAACTGGTTCCGGAGTTAATGGTCACCAACCTAGATAGCAGTCTGGCTTTTTGGGTTTCTTGCTTGGGGTTCAAAATAGCTTATCAACGCCCGGAAGATGGATTTGCATACCTTGATTTGAATTGTGCTCAAGTGATGCTTGAGCAGGTTGATTCGGACGCGGGTCAATGGCTGACTGCGCCGTTGACTAAGCCGTTTGGAAGAGGCATCAACCTACAAATTGATGTTGAGGCTGTCGCACCCATCATCCAAAAACTTGCTCAGACTGGGTTTCCACTCTATCAAGAATGCAAAGACACTTGGTATCGGGCTGAAAATGTAGAAGTAGGCCAGCGAGAATTCATCGTCCAGGATCCCGACGGTTATCTCGTAAGGTTGGTAGAGAGGTTGGGTGAGAGACCGGCTTGCTCAATCTGAAACGGAGCCAAGCCGACCGTCAGCTTCCGACCATTAGCTGACGCTTTCAAGCGGCCGGTGACGGCTAGAAGCGGTCGGTATGCCTGATAAGTTAACCGGCCCCATTCCTATAATGCACCCTCTCATAGGACTTAGTTTTTTGCATCAGAACGCCGATCGACTCGACTTAACAGCTGCGCGGCGGGATGATTTGCAGCACCCACTGCGCAAGCCGAAGCTTGGTACTGATGGAGCAGATGACTGGCGAGTGATGGTCAAGTTTGATCTACAGTCAGACGCTAGCGTCCCAATGGCGGCTATCTGAGCTTGTTTGAGTTATGACTGCTTACAACGAATTCTTAGAGGAAATAATGGTGAGAGAACATCCATCAAGATCAGAGATATCGAAGATTTTAGGAGAACCAGTGGGATTCGATATTTCAGAAACAGCCTCCAAATTGCGACGTAATCTTTTGTTGGTTTCTCTGGTAGTAATTGTACTAATCGTTGGTGAAATCCAGCCCGGCGCAGATATTTCGTTATTTGGAGTCAAGCTTACGGGAGTTACACCGCTCAAGCTTATGATAGGGTTAACAGTATTGTTGTTCTATAATTTTGTACACTATCTGTGGTACTGCTATGAGCTATATTCAGAATGGACAATTCGCATAACCGGAACAAGATTGGCTTTTGTGACAGGTGGAAGATATGGAGCTGTAGGCGCTGACTATCCTGATAATCCAAAACAGTCAACGCTTTATACTTGGTGGCTGCAAGAGTCGCGTTCGATGGTTGCATACGAGAAACTGGTTTCAAAAGTTGATGAGAGCGTTTCTGCAATAGAACGTCATATAGACGGGTTGCAGAGGGCTGATATGACGGTCGCCGGTTCGATAAGTATATCAATACAAAGTCTAGCTAAAAGCATCCTGCAGGTACGCCAAGCGTTAGAGGCAACTGAGAGCGTAATTACCAATAATCGAGTGCCTGAATCGCTTGGGCGTTTTGATAATCGTTTTAGACTGCTCTTGAAATCTCAAAATCTCAGGATTCTACTGATTGAAGTTGGAATACCTGTTTTATTGTCTTTCGTTGCGGCCGCTTATCTAGCTCGCTTTTTTATCCAAAGTTGATGGGGATTTAACTGACTGCCCACTAGGTATATCTCTGAAAAAAAAGGGCGGACTTATTATCTAAAAATAAATCCGTCCCCTCTTGTTCTCCTGGCGCTAAATATATGATCGCCGGTCTGAGTGAATTCGCCTCCGTAGACTATGCTACTAATCTATTCCACTTTCGCTTATACCATCTGTCTTCTGCATCGAAGCAGGACCGTTTTTTGTGGGGTAACCATCGACTGGTCGTAGCTTTTGGTGTACCACTCGCGCGACTGTCGCAGCGGCTTCCCAGTTTATTTCCTTAAGGAACTCATCACCGTCAAATCGACTCTCGAGCTTTGCCAAGAACGAATCAAGCCACGCGTGGTAGTCCCAGCCTGACCGCGACAGAAGTGCCCGAGGTCTAAACTCTACATTTGTTGATAACTTGATCTCATACGCACGAACATCTGAGAAATTTACTCCTCCCAAATACAAATTGGTAAAATCGTACGGAAGGCTTGCTGAAAACCCCCTAAAATCAATAGTCATCTTGAGTTTGAATTTGGGAGTTTCGATTGAAATAGAACTAGGAGAGAGTCGCTTTACTTGAGCTCCCACCGGCAATGTTAGGTCAAATCGTGAATAGCGAATACCGTTTGGGCCGTAAGACAAAATCGCTCGCGAGAGCATGGAGTCATTTTTTGAGTCATTTACAAATGCTGCTCGCTCTCGCATAGGCCGAGAAAACGTATCAAGGAATCGGTTCTTGAATAAGATGTCGGGAACATCCTCGCGAGATAATTCCTGTAACTGTTCCGATGCAAGTTCAGATTGGTTGAAGTAATCCGACAAATGCGTCGAAAGCAGTTCCAGTACATAGTACTCTGTAGCTTCGACTATTAATTGCCCGGCTTCGGTTTGCCTCATTCCTCCCTTACCTGTCTTGACATCAATGTTAAACGCCTTATCTACGAAATCTGAATTCCACAATCCCTTGGGCGCAGAATTTTCAGCGAACAGGCCCTCAAGAAACGACTTAAATTTCTGACTATAGTCGTATCGGGGGACCTCTATTAGCTCTTTTGTTTCAGTACGAAAAATTAGAAATCCAGACATGTCGCGATTAACGTGCCGCGATGGAATTGTTTGCTTTGCCAACAAAATCGCGCTTACCCCTAAGAGTAGGAATGAGAGTCCCCACAGAGCTGACTTACTCGAAAGCGAATCTTCAATCGCCGATGAAAGCAGATTTACACCGATCGCCAAGATAACGGCGGCGACCAGTATCTGTAAGAGCGCGCCGCGATTCTGAAGGAGCGTGGCAAGTGGAGTTGATTTTGACATGTTCTACCGCCTACCTTTGGGTAGACACCAAATGGTCTGTCTAAGCGCCCCATAAGGTGGATGAGATTGCTTGTCGGCGGCCGCGAAGGCTCCGGCGTTCAAACTGGTCACTGACGCTGGAAACATGACGAGCCGACAAGTCCTTTTGCCAGCATGCTGGCGCTTATGCAGATTAACTTGCAGGCTTGATGGTAGGCAATGATTCGGTATCTGCCTCGTAACCACCAGGACGGGCCAGAACCAGGCATCTGTCCCCTGCTTTCTATTAAATTTTCATCGTCTGGTTTGGCCATTGTCGCCGATCATGAATGGCTGCTAATGGCCGAAAGCAGACGCTTATGAATGACCGCTTTCGGCCAGAAGCAGTCATTTAAACAGGTTGAATTGGCCTCTCTCTAAAGCATATATTGGAGGCCGCAGTATGAGCTGCGGCACCACCTACCAAAGGTAGACTTAACCATGAACCGCCCTAAACCCAACACCACAGCCATAGAGGAGAGTGCTCATGCTTCTCCGGCTGAGTCCTGGGGTGAAAAGGAGGTAGCTCGCGAGATTGCGCTGCTCGAAGCGCATATTCTTGAAGACAGGATCAGTCGACTGATCGACGAAGCGCATGTTGCAGTAGAGGCCGACAACCCAGTAGGACTCAAAGACCTCCACTACGAAATCCTCCCAGTCAATATCGAGGACGAGCTTAAGCAAAGCTACCTGGATTACGCGATGTCCGTAATCGTAGGTAGAGCGCTGCCTGACGACAAAGCATTGAAGACTCTACGTGGGTTATCGCATAGAGGGATATCGCTTTTCACAAATTTTGCGCATCGCCTTTCAGCAGCCATTGCCATCAATCGCCTACAAATAGCTGCCCTCGCCTTCATGAGTCTCAGTAAAGCTGCTGAGATCGCTTGCAACCGAATACCACTCTTCGCCTACGGTCCAGAGCTCAGTGAGTTCCGACATAGGCTCCGGTAACACCCGCCGCTTCAAAAAGACATCCGACATCTTTTTTTAGAGGAAGGGTCAATCATGACTACCCGCATTACTTCGGCTGAGTACGAATCAGCCGACACCATACGCTGTGCCCACTCTTGGGATCATTACGCTACACACATTGAGGTTTCGCATACGCATGATCACGATCCGATCGAGCATATCGTCGTCTGCGCCGAATGCGCTCGCCTTGCGGGACTTGTGCTGTGCTGCGCCTGCGTCGATGAGGCGCTGCTAGTACATGCAGGCGCTGCATCTTGTGAAATGACTCCGGTTTACGCCCCTAATGAGCTGGTCGATGGCCGCTGCGCCAAACATATCGCGCTGCGTCTTCAACCTGCGCTGACCAGCGATTTGTCTTCGCCGCAGGCTCGTGCTGGCTGACGCCGATTAAAACCAAAGGAAAGGGTCGCCTACTGAGGCGACCTTCGTTGATGCGCCCACTCTCAATCAACAATGTTCAATCTAGGTGTCTGAATTGCCACCGATTGAGCTGCACCGCCTTATCTAGATACTTGATGACCGCTATTGGCCGATAGCTGCCATTCCCCCCCGTGAGCTATCGATCCAAAACATGCATCTGCCAGCCCGTATCAAGCCACTGACTGAACCTTGCCCTAAGCTTGTCCTGTCTGAAATTTCAAGCCTGCACAAAAAAACCACCGATTCGTTGTCAGGTGATCTTTTTCAGCCTATCTTCAATAAAACCTATACAGATGCCTTATATACGTACAACCTTTTCCACCTGACATTAGCCCTCACGCAGCACTCGCCACGAGTAACCCGAATGAGCCCAGAGTTAGCCAGCCATTACCGTGAGATCCTCGTTGGCGTCGGCGAGAACCCTGAGCGCGAAGGTCTGCGGGACACGCCCGAGCGGGCCGCCAAGGCCATGCGATACCTTTGCGACGGCTACGCGTTGAGCCTGGAAGACGTGACCAACGGTGCTCTGTTCGAATCGCAAAGTGATGAGATGGTGATCGTCAACGACATCGAGCTTTATTCGCTGTGCGAGCATCACATGCTTCCATTTATCGGCAAGGCGCATGTGGCGTACATCCCCACTGGCCGGGTGTTGGGACTATCGAAGGTGGCGCGGGTGGTCGACATGTTCGCGCGGCGGCTGCAGATTCAGGAAAACCTTACTCAGCAGATTGCTCAAGCCATCCAGCAGATCACCGATGCCGCCGGTGTCGCGGTGGTCATTGAAGCCCGGCACATGTGCATGATGATGCGCGGTGTCGCGAAGCAGAATTCGGTCATGACGTCCTCCGTCATGCTCGGTGCCTTCCGTGATAGTTCGACGACGCGGCAGGAATTTCTCCAGCTCATCGGACGGCGTTAGGCCTATACGCCGCTCGTTAACTGTACAAGCTCAAGGAGTAGGAAGATGACCCGATTTCTGCTGCTATTAGTAGTGTCGCTCAGCATTGCAAGCTGCGGCAGTGTCGATGTTGCTCGGTACGCAGACCAGCAACCTGCATTGAGTCTGGAGCATTTTTTCAGCCAGCCCGTCAAAGCCTGGGGGATGTTTCAGAAGCGCAACGGCGAAGTGACCAAGCGTTTCGAGGTCGACCTCGTCAGTCGTCGCGAAGGCAACAACTTGATTCTCGACGAGCGCTTTGTGTATAGCGACGGTACCCATCAGCGCCGAATCTGGACCCTCACTCCCGAGGAGAATGGCCGCTGGAGCGGTCGCGCGGGCGACGTGGTCGGTGTCGCAAAGGGACAGATTGCAGGAAATGCTTTCCACTGGCGGTATCGCCTGAACCTGCCCGTCGACGATTCGACCTACGAGGTGAGCATGGACGACTGGATGTACCTGATCGACGAAGACACGTTGATCAACCGCACCAGTATGTCCAAGTGGGGTGTTGAGGTCGGCCAGGTGACAGTGTTCTTCCGTCGCCAGAGTGCTGGAGAGAATCCTTGATCCGTTGAATGGCAGGCCGTTAAGGGCGCACGTCACTCAAGGGTGACGTGACCCACAACCTTAATCGAACCCCTGCCCCGTCCACGGGTCTGCTTCACATCGATTCCCTGGAAGCAAACTCATGTCCACTCAACACACCCTTGTCCTGCTCGCCCGAGGCGGATACGCCGCGCGCGGTGTTCTGTACCTGATCATCGGCATTTTCGCCCTGCTCGCCGCCCACGACTCCACCAAACCCAAAGACAGCCATAAAAGCCTCGAAGCATTGCTCAGCCAGCCCTTCGGCTACGTGCTGATCGGTGTGGTGGTCGCCGGTCTGCTGGCCTTCGCCGCTTGGCGGGCGCTGCAAGCGATTCGTGACATCGACCACCACGGCAACGAGTTCAAGGGTCTGGTCATTCGTGCAGGCTTGCTTGCTGGCGGTATGGTCAACGCGGCGCTGGCCTTCTTTGCCTTGGGCCTTTTGGTGAGTGGCCTCAGGAGTTCGGGCGGTTCCGGCGATGGCAAGACCAAGGATCTGCTCGCGCATCTGCTGTCGTTCGAACACTCGAATCTGTTGATCTACCTCGTCGCGCTGATCCCGCTCGGTGTCGGTATCGCCCACATCATCAAAGGCTGGAAGGCCTCGTTCGAGAAGTACTTCGAAGCGGATGACGAAGTGATGCGCTATGTGCGTCCGGTGTCGCGCTTTGGCTTGATCGCCCGAGGCGTGGTGTTTATCGAGATTGCGCTGTTGATGGCGGTCAGCGGCTCGGTTTACCAAGCGACCAATCCACCCGGCATGAAGGAAGCGCTGGATGCTTTGCAGAATCTGCCGGCTGGCGGCGTGCTGTTGATGCTGATGGCGTTGGGGCTGATCGCATTCTCGGTGTACAGCTTTTCCGAGGCCGCCTGGCGCAGGATCGAGATGGATGTGCCGTTGTAAGCGGCGATTCGAGGGGGCGTGTGCCCCCTCGATTTCTGGTCATCAGGTGAACAGATCAACACCCAGTTGAAAGGCCACCCACAGCGCCAGCCCAGTGGCAAACAACAGCGCGATGTTTTCGAACAGGTTGTTGCGGTATTGCTTGTCCAGCAGCGATTTCTGGTTGGACATGATCAGCAAGCCCAGGGAAATCACCGGCAAACCAATGATGTTCAAGGCGCTGACACCAATGGTCAGGGTGACGAAATCCGGCATGCCCGGCATCGACCAGATCAGCGGCGTGACCAGGATGAACAGCATGAACCACTTGTGCATCGGGTCGTGATGGAACTCTTTGCCGTACTTCTCGCGCCGCTCAGGGCGAACGTGCTGGAAGGCATCGGTGATCAGCATCGGAAACGCCGTGGTCTTGCCGGAAATGCTGGCAAACAACGTCGCGAACACGCCGATGAAAAAAACATACCAGCCGATCGGGCCGAAGTAGATTTCCAGTGCCTTGCCCAGATCGCCTAAGGTTTTCACCTCGATACCGTTCGGTCGCAGGATTTCCGCACCGACGATCCAGATCGCCAGGTTGATGATGATCCCGACGAACACCGCAAACAGCAGATCGTTACGCTGAATGCGCTTGTGCTGCGGCCCGATCCAGCCTTTCTGGCGCATGACGTAGGGGTGCACGAAGTTGGCGATCGAACCGGCGACCGCCCCGATCACCGATACCGCTACCAGCAAGGCGCCGTGCACGCCTTCGTCAGGCGGAATGCTGAAACCGATGGTGCCTTTGATGATGCCTGTCACATCCGGGCCGGACATCACCGCCAGAGCGATGAAGGCCAGCGTCATGATCGCCAGCAGCAGTTTCATTACGCCTTCGATCATCGTGTAGATGTTGCGCCCGACCAGCATCCAGACCGCCAGCACCACCGCCACCGAGCACAGCAATGGCTGATCGATCTTGAACAGCATCGCCAGCGACTCGCCTGCCCCCTTGATCATGTAGGCGTTCATCAAGTGCCCCATCAACAAGGCGTAAACCAGCATGAACCAGGCAAACACCGGATTGAGCTGGGCATAGCCCTGAAGGATGGTCATGCCCTGGTTATTGCATAGCTGAAAGCGGGCAATGATGTTGACGATCAAGTACCGGAGCAACAACGAGACCGCCAGCACCCACATCATGGCGTAGCCGTAATTCGCGCCGGCCACCGAGGACGTGATCAGGTCGCCCGCGCCAAGCCACGACAGCACGGCGATGATGCCGGGGCCGAGCAGTTTCAGCGTTCGCAGGAACAGGTTTTGCGGTTTCGCAGCGGCCTGATGATCGAGTGGAGCCATGCTCGTCATAGGGGTATCTCCGTTATTGTTTTTGTGAGAACGAATGCAGTCCGGCACATTAGTAGGATGTCGTACAACAACGCTAATGGGAGAGTATGTAGAAATGTTTCATGCCTGCCGAGGCACTGCCCTCCTCGATCATTTTCACCGATCCATGCCAGCTGAATCGACGCTGTGACAGAGGCGCGATCAGAGCACAGATCGGCCAAATAGACATTGCTGCCCCTGCCAATCACTCATAGGATGACTGATCACAAAAACAATAAGGCTGGATATGATGAAAAGAACCCTCTTGATCGCTGCGCTTGCCTCAACCCTTAGCGTGACTGCCAATGCCGCGACCTACGCCTACATCTCAAGTCCCGGTGACGGTCTGATCTCGCAATACCGCCTCGATCCGGACAACGGCGCGCTCACCCTGGTCGAACAGATCCAGGCCGGTGACCAAGTCAATCCAATGGCCCTCACCCCGGATGGCAAGGTGCTGTTTGCAGCCTTGCGGGTCAAACCTTTTCAGGTTCTGGGCTACCGCATCGATCCCCAAAGTGGTCATTTGACAAAGTTTACCCAGGCGCCTCTGGCAGAGAGCATGGCCTACCTGTCGACCGACCGAAAAGGTCGCTACCTGCTCGCGGCGTCTTACGGCGCCGACATCCTCAGCGTTCAGAAGATCGGCGAGGATCAACAACCTTCCGCCAGTATCCTGCGCTACCCGACCGGCCTGCATGCGCATTCGATTCGCACCGAGCCGAGCAATCGCTTTGCCTACGCCGGCAACCTGGGCACCGATAAGGTCCTGCAATACCGCCTGAATGCCCAGACCGGTGAGCTGAGCCCGATTGGCAGTGGTTCGGTCAGCGTCCCGGAGAAAACCGGCCCTCGCCACCTGGCATTCTCGCCGGACGGCAAATTCCTTTACGTCGTGGGCGAAATGAGTGGCACCGTGACCGCGTTCTCAATCGACCAAAGCAGCGGCGCGCTAACCCGAATCGCTGCAGCCAATGGCATTCCCGAGCGTTTGAAACTGGCCCACGGCGAAATCCGTGATGCGCGCAACAACGATCTGAAAGACGACCCGACCCCGCGCATCTGGGCCGCGGACCTGCGCATGTCGCCGGACGGAAAGCTGCTGCTGATGAGTGAACGTACCAGTAGCAGCGTCTCGGCGTTTTCCGTGGATCCGGCAACAGGCCGACTGGCCTTCCTCGACAACTACCCGGTGCAGGAACAGCAACCGCGCAACATCGCCTTCTCGCCCGATGGCCGCTGGCTGCTGGTCACGGGCGAGAAAAGCGCCAAGGTCGGTACTTACGCGGTGAGCAAGGATGGCGCCCTGAAGCGTGTCGGCGTAGCGGCATCGGGCAAAGGTGCATTGTGGATCGAGGTACTGCAAACCCCTGATCAGTGAGCCTCTGCGGAGCAGCAACTGCTCCGCTGTCCTGCAACTAATCTCCTGCCGCTTCGGTCATTAGGTTTGCCGAGGTCGATTCACTGACGCAGACCTCCCGTTGAAGAGACTGCCCACCGTGATCAATCACCTCGATCGCCGCAACAACCGCTCGCTGGACAGTCTGAATTTCTTCCTCGCCGATGTTCGCGACGGCCTCGGGCCGTACCTCGCCATTTACTTGCTCGCCGTGCACCACTGGGACCCGGCCAGCATCGGTGTGGTCATGACCCTCGCCGGTATCGCTGCACTGATCACGCAAACACCCGCCGGAGCACTGGTTGACAGCAGCCCCGCGAAACGTGCGTTGATCATCATCGCCGCGCTGCTGGTGACCGCGAGTTGTCTGGTCCTGCCGTTCATTTCTTCATTCACTCTGGTGGCGTTGACCCAAGCCTTGAGTGCAGCGGCAGCGTCGATTTTCGCCCCGGCGATTTCCGCGATCACGCTGGGCATTACCGGCCCCCGGGCATTTACCCGGCGCACTGGCCGCAATGAGACGTTCAACCACGCCGGCAACGCGTGTGCGGCGTTGTTGGCCGGTTTATTCGCTTACCTGTTCGGTCCGGTGGCGGTGTTTTATTTGATGGCGGTCATGGCGCTGGCCAGCGTGGTTGCCGTGCTGTTCGTCTCGGCCGAGGCCATCGATCATGATGTGGCGCGGGGGCTGCAGCCTGGCGATCAAAGCCATCAGCCGTCCGGGTTCAAGGTGCTGCTGAGCAATCGACCGCTGCTGATGTTTGCCCTGTGCTGCGCGCTGTTCCACCTGGCCAATGCGGCGATGCTGCCGCTGGTGAGCCAGAAACTCGCGCAAGCCAACCTGCACATGGCCACGCCGCTGACGTCGGCATGCATCGTCGCCGCGCAACTGGTCATGGTGCCGATGGCGCTACTGGCCGGTGCGAAAGCCGATGTCTGGGGGCGCAAACCGTTGTTGCTGGCGGGTTTCCTGATCCTGCCGCTGCGCGGGTTGCTCTACACCTTCTCGGATGATCCCTACTGGCTGGTCGCCGTGCAGTTGCTCGACGGTATTGGCGCCGGGCTTTTCGGGGCGCTGTTCCCGGTGATGGTCAAGGATCTCACCCTCGGCTCCGGGCATTTCAATGTCAGCCTCGGCGCACTGACGACCGCGTTTGGTCTGGGGGCGGCGTTGAGCAATGGACTGGCCGGGTTCGTCGTCGAGGCTGCCGGTTACAGCGCGGCATTCCTCACCCTCGCCGGGGTTGCAGCGGCGGCGTTCCTGCTGCTGTTGATCGGTGTTCCGGAAACGCTGCAGCGGACTGCCAAAATCGAGTCCGCTACAGTGCTGGGGCAAACCTGAGCTAATCGCCACCGCAGCCATTGCCCAGCACGGTGTACGTGGCGACATGCCGCTGACCGTGACTGTCTTCATAGACGACCTCCACCGGGACGATTCCGCAAGCGGCGCTGGTGTCGGTGATGCTGATGGTTTTGGCGATATCCAGTGGCACGCCGGTTTGTGCAGGTTCGGTGGCGGCGAACACGTTGCCGGCGACGATGGCCAGGGTCAAAGCGAAAAGCGTTTTCATGGAGTTGTCTCTCTATAAAGGATGGGGGAATTCAGGCCTGACGTTCAGTCAGCAATTGGCGTGCGGAATCGGCCATTACCGGCAGCGCTCCGGCGAGCATCAGGACGTCTTTGAGCACCAGGCGCCCGGCGCCGGACAGATAGGGAAAGCCGTGCTGACCATCACCCAGCGCAGCGACCCAGGCTTCTGGCGTAGTGATCAGAAAGCTCAGGGTCACCAGCGGCGTAGCGAATGCCAGAGCGCCGCCGAGCAGGCCGGTACGGCGGGAAAGCGGATTGGACAGGACCAGCAGACCGATGAGGATTTCCACCACGCCGAGCCCGGTGGAAAAACCGTAGGTGTTGTTCGCGGCCTGCCAGGCGCGCTTGTCGGCGTTCAGTTCGCCCTCGTGGGTCAGGTGCGCCTTGTAGTCCTGAGGGTGTTCGTAGAAAAACGACATCACCGGGCTGTTGGCGACGAAGGGCGTGATGCTGTCGGCTTCGTACGGCACGAATTTCAATGCACCGATCCACAGGAACACGATGGCGATGGCCACGCGCATCAGCGGAATGCCGAGGCGATCGAGTTTGCCGAGCTGTTGTAGTCCGGCGTTGATTGAGGTGAACATGCGACTTCTCCAGATCAATGAAAGTGGAGTCAGTCTGCGGTGCTATCGAATCGCGCTTTTGTCGGTCATGCTCAACGTCTTGCTCAATCGTCTCAACTTTGCGGACTCCATCGTGATGCGTGCCAATGAACTCGCTCGATAAGCTCATCAGCCTGGCCAACGTGCGCGGCGGCCTGGATCTGCGTTGCCAGTTTCAGGGCGACTGGGCACGTGATCACCAACAGGAAGCCTTGGGCAAGGCGCCCTATCACATCGTCCTCAAAGGTGAATGCCGGGTTGAGCTGGCGAGCGGGCAACGCCTGGCGATGCGCGCCGGCGATATTCTTTTGCTGCCACGGGGCACGCCGCATGTGCTGCACAGCACCGGTAAAAACGTAGCGCCGATGGCGCCAACGCTGATTCCCGGCGGGGTGTTGCCAATCTATCGGCTGGGTGGCGCGAGCGCCGATCTGGACATGCTCTGCGGTGGCTTTCATTACAACCGCGCGTCGATGCTGTTCGCTGCCCTCCCCGACTACCTGTTGATTGCCAACGATGGCTTGCCGGTGGATGCGCCGCTGACAGCCCTGGTCGCGCTGTTGCGCAGCGAAGCTGACAGCGAGCAACCGGGCGCACGATTTCTTCTCGACTCGCTGTCCCAGGCCTTGTTCACCTTGATCCTGCGTGCGCATCTGGCCCGGGTCGATCACGACAAAAGTACCCTGGCGCTGCTTGGCGACCAGCGCCTTGGTCGGACCTGTCAGGCGATATTGGCCGACCCGGCGCACGAATGGACCATCGAGGCCATGGCCGACACCGCTAACATGTCCCGCGCAACCTTCATGCGTACATTTGCCCGGGTCGCTGGCGTGTCGCCGTGGGTGATGCTGACCCAGTTGCGCATGGAACTGGCATTCAGTCTGCTCAGCCATTCGCACCTGGGCCTGAACGACATTGCCGTGCAGGTCGGCTATCAGTCGCAAGCGGCGTTCAGCAAGAAATTCAAGGAAATCTACGGCGAGGCCCCGGGCAAGATCCGCCGCGCGATCTGAAGGATCGACCGGTTTGTATCAGCATGTAGCTTTCGCCAACCCGGATACACACGCATGCGAAGTGCGGCTATGCGCACACAGAACTGACACATTTAGCGCGCCAAATACCCCTGTCGCTTCCATTCCTACCCTAACCAAACGACAGGACATCACCATGAACAAAGTCTTCGCAACCCTCGCCCTCACCGCCGCCATGTTCGGCGCCACAGCCGCATTCGCCGCGCCGGTCAAACCTACCGTGGTGCTGGTGCACGGTGCCTTCGCCGATTCGAGCAGCTGGAACGGCGTGGTCAAGATTCTCGAGAAGGATGGCTACCCGGTGATCGCCGCCGCCAACCCGCTGCGTTCGGTCAAGGGTGATGCGCAATCGGTGGCTGATGTGCTGGCCAGCGTGAAAACTCCGGTGGTGCTGGTCGGCCACTCCTACGGTGGCCCGGTGATCAGCGAAGCCGCTTATGGCAATGCCAATGTCAAAGCGCTGGTGTACGTCGCTGCGTTCGCGCCGGAAAAGGGTGAAACCGCAGCCGAGTTGTCCGGGCGTTTCCCCGGCAGCACCCTTGGCCCGACCCTGTCGGCCCCTGTTGAGCTGGCCGATGGTGGCAAGGATTTGTATATCCAGCAGGATAAATTCCACGATCAGTTCGCAGCCGATGTGTCCCAGGCCGATGCGAAGTTGATGGCCGCCACTCAGCGCCCGGTCACCGTCGCCGCGCTCAACGAAGCCGCCACCGAGCCAGCGTGGAAAACTGTGCCGTCGTACTTTGTCTACGGAGACCAGGACAAGAACATCCCGGCGCAAGCCCTGGCGTTCATGGCCGAGCGGGCACACGCCAAGCAGACCGTCGTGGTCAAAGGCGCGTCGCACGTGGTGATGGTGTCCAACCCGAAAGCCGTCGCCAGCCTGATCGAAACCGCCGCTACGGCGAAGTGATCGAACCTTGCAGCGTCAGCCGTGAACCCTGTTCACGGCTTTCAGCGCCGGGTGATGCTGAAGGCGTTCGCTGAGAAAATCGACAAACGTGCGTACCTTCGCCGGTACGCGCGGATGTTTAAGATAGACCAGTTGCACCGGTAACGCCGGCGGCTCAAAGCCCTCCAGCACCAACTCCAGTTCACCGGCCGCGACCTGGCTGGCGACTTGATAAGACAGCACCCGGGTAATGCCCCAGCCGGAACTGGCAATGTTGATCGCCGCCTGATTCGCGGTGACCACCAGACGCGGTTCGAAGCGAAAATTCAACGGGCCATCGGCATGGGCGAATTGCCAATCGCTGAGCAAATGACTGGCAGACGACATGACGATATTGGCGCGGCTCAACTCGTTCGGATGTTGCGGCCGACCATAACGCGCGAAGTAATCGGGCGTGCCGCAGATGACCTGGCGGACCTCGCCGACCTTGATCGCATGCTGATTGTTGTCGTGCAGATGACCGATGCGCACGGCGACATCGATGCCCTCCTCGGCCATGTTCACCACCCGATCAACCAGCAAGGCCTTCAGATGTACGGAAGGAAACGCATCGACGTATTGCGCCAGCAACGGCGCGATGAACAACTCGCCAAACAACACCGACGCAGTCACGCTCAAATGCCCGCACGGCACCCGATAACTGCCTGCGGCCGCCTCTTCGGCTTCGTCGATATCGCAAAGAATCCGTCGGCAATCATCCAGATAACGATGCCCGGCTTCGGTCAGGTGCAGGCTGCGCGTGGTGCGCGACAACAGGCGCGTGCCGATGCGTTGTTCCAGCGCAGCAATCGCACGGGTGACGCTGGGTGGCGAGGTATTCAAACGCCGGGCCGCAGCCGCGAAGCCACCCTCCTCGGCCACGGCCAGGAACATGCGCATTTCCTGAAAACGATCCATAGGCGGGAACCTGTAGAAAACCTCGAAAACACAGTGAAATCATGTGGGAGCGAGCCTGCTCGCGAAGGCGTCCGCGCAGTCAACCTCAATACTGAATGACACACCGCTTTCGCGAGCAGGCTCGCTCCCACAGGGGTTTGGCGTGTGCTGATATCAAGCGCTTTGCAGGCCTACCGCAGTGCGCTGCATGCCGACGAATTTCGGCAGCGTCTCAACCCGTTCCAGCCAGGCCCGCACATTCGGGTAATCCTCGAGCGAGACATTGCCTTCCGGTGCGTGGGCGACATAAGTGTAGGCAGCCACATCGGCAACGGTTGCCTTGTCGCCGGCGAGGAATGCGCTGTTGGCCAGTTCGTCTTCCATCACTTGCAACAAAGCATGGGAACGTTTGATCGCATCAGCCGCGTCGTAACCGGCACCGAACACAGTGATCAAGCGCGCCGTGGCCGGGCCGGAGCTGATCTGGCCGGCAGCCACCGATAACCAGCGCTGTACTTTGGCTTGCTCGACCGGGTCGCTCGGCAGCCATTGGCCGTTGCCATATTTGCCGGCGAGGTAGACGAGAATGCCGTTGGAATCAGCGAGCACCGTGCCGTTGTCGTCGATCACCGGCACCTGGCCGAAACGGTTGAGGGCAAGAAATTCAGGCGTTTTGTGCGCGCCCTTCATCAGGTCGACGAACACCAGTTCGGTCGGAACGTCCAGCAGGGACAGCATCAACTCGACGCGATGCGAATGGCCGGACAACGGATGGCGGTACAGTTTGACGGCTGACTGAGACATGACGTGCTCCTGAATTATTCGAGGTCGACCCGCTGATCGTGTCGATGGAGCTCATCCTGCTCCCGTGCCGCAAATCGCGGAATCCTCACTCAATACAATCGAGCATTTCAGCCAGTGAAATAATCCCCCTCGTCCTTGGACGCAGGTAGGGATCATTTCACCGACTGAAACAGTGGATTGCAGTTTCTGGCCATTCCCTCGCAACCGGCCGAGAGCGAACATGAGCCCACTTGAGCTTCAGCCCCTGGCGGCTCACCGGCCCGTCTGCACTGAGGAGAATCGAAATGGACACAGCGTCGAAACCGCAGCCCTCGCCCTGGCATGAAGGTGAGCTGACCCTGCAACGTGCCGTCGGCGCGGTGGAGATGATGGTCGGTGTCGGCCAGCGACAACTGGCCCGCGACTGGATGCCGGACCAGCACCGCGAGTTCTATGCGCAACTGCCCTTCGTCGTGCTCGGCGCCGTCGACAGCCAGGGCGATCCGTGGGCAACGCTGCGCACCGGTCAACCGGGGTTCATGGATTCGCCTTCGCCGCAGGTGTTGAAGATCAAACTCGACGCCCAGCCCAACGACCCGGCCAATCAAGGCCTGCAGCCCGGCGATGCGATCGGCATGCTCGGCATCGAGCTGCACACTCGCCGGCGCAATCGCATGAACGGCAACATCAGCCGCCGCGATGACAACAGCCTCGAGATCGGCGTGACCCAGGCTTACGGCAATTGCCCGCGCTACATCAACCTGCGCCATTACGCCTTCGTCGACGAAACCACCGACACCGCGCTCGACCTGCCGGTCAGCGAACCGCTGGTGCGCGACATGATCACCGCCGCCGATTCGTTCTACGTAGCTACTTATGTGGTGCGCGACGGTGAGCGTCAGGTCGATGTGTCCCATCGCGGCGGCAAATCCGGTTTCGTGCGTATGGACGAGGACGGCACCCTGACCATCCCGGATTTCTCCGGCAATCTGTTCTTCAACACCTTGGGCAACATTCTGCTCAATCCGCGAGCCGGACTGACCTTTATCGATTTTGAAAGCGGCGATCTGTTGCAGATGACCGGCAGCGCTGAAGTGCTGCTCGACGATCCGCAGATCGCCGCGTTTCAGGGGGCCGAGCGTCTGTGGCGTTTCAAGCCGCAGCGCATCGTTTACCGTCAGGCCGCGTTGCCGCTGCGTTGGGCCGAGCAGCCGGAAGGCGATTCGCCCAATTCGCAGATGACCGGCAGCTGGGAACAGACCCGCGAGCGTTTGCAGGCTGAGGCGCTGCGCAATCAGTGGCGTGCGCTGCACGTCACGCGGGTGGTCGATGAGAGTCCGCAGATCCGCTCCTTTTACCTGCAAGCCAACGACGGCTTCGGCCTGCCGCGCTTCGAACCGGGCCAGCACTTGCCGATCAAGGTCTTGCTCGACGGCCAGGACGCCGCGTCGATCCGCACCTACAGCGTGTCCAGCGCACCGTCGGACGAGTTCTTGCGCATCAGCGTCAAACGCGATGGCTCGGTTTCTTCACACTTGCACGACCGGGTTCAAGCACTGGATTTGATCGAAGCCCGCGCCCCGCAAGGCGACTTCACCGTCGACGCCACCGAACGCCGCCCGCTGGTGCTGCTCGCCGCCGGGGTCGGGGTGACGCCATTGCTGTCGATGCTGCGCGAAGTGGTCTATCAGGGCAAACGCATCAGCCGCATGCGCCCGACCTGGGTGGTGCAAAGCAGTCGCACCGTCGAGGATCTGGCCTTTCGCGAAGAAATCGATGCTTTGGCTGCGCGTGCCGGCGACAAGGTCAAAGTGCTGCGGGTGGTCAGCCAGCCGCCGCTGCAGGCTACAGCGCAGGGTTACGACCATGCCGGGCGCATCGACATCGCCTTGCTGAAAAGCCTGCTGCCGCTGGATGACTACGATTTCTATCTGTGTGGCCCGGGCAGCTTCACCCAGGCGCTGTACGACGGCCTGCGCAAGATGCGCATTCCCGATGATCGCATCCACGCCGAAACCTTCGGCCCGTCGACGCTGATCCGCGATGTCGAAATCAGCACCCCGGCGCCGCCGCAAGTGCCGGTCGCTGAAGAGCCGGTCAAGGTGTTGTTCGCCACGTCCGGCAAGGAAGCGCGCTGGGAACCGGACAGCGGCACCTTGCTGGAACTGGCCGAGGCACGTGGCCTGAATCCGGAATTCAGCTGCCGCGGCGGTTCGTGCGGCACCTGCAAAACCCGCCTGAGCAGCGGCCAGGTGCATTACCTCACCCCGCCGGCCATGCGCCTGGCGGACGACGAAGTGCTGATCTGCTGCGCCGCCCCGGCGCAGGGCAGCGACACCCTGGTGCTGGACGTTTGAATTTTGAGGAGGTGTGCCATGAACCCGTTTGCCGAAACCACCGTTGTCGTTTGGCCTGAGAACAATGCCGAGTTGGCTGCCAGCGAGTGCGAGCGCAGCTTCTTGCTGCCGCAATTGATGGGCTCGCTCGCTGGTGAAACCTGCGCGATGACTGGCTCATTCAATCAACGCGAGGATCTGCCCTCGAGCCCGAACGGCTGGTTTTTCCGTGGGCTCAAGGCGCTGTTTGCTTAAGCTTTGCTCGCAGCCGCCACTCTGCCCGCCGGCCGGTGCTGGCGGCTGGTGGCCAATCCGATGAACGAGATCAACAGCGCCAGGCCAATCGTCGAGCTCACTTCCATGCGATGTTCAGGGGTGATCATCATCACTGCCAAAGCCGCGCAGATGAAAGCGATGACCAGCCAGGTGAGCCACGGAAACAGCCACATGCGCAAGGTCATTTCGATCTTTTCCCGTTCCAGTCGGCGGCGCATGCGCAACTGCGAAATGGCGATCACCAGATACACCAGCAAGGCAATCGCGCCGGAGCTGGCGAGCAGGAACTGGAACAACCCGGCCGGCATGAAATAGCTGAGCAACGTCACGCCCGCGCCGATCACGGTGCTGGCGATGACCGCCGCCCGTGGCACACCGGCGGCCGAGGTCACTTTCAATGCCGGCGGCGCATCGCCGCGTCGGCCCAGCGAATAGAGCATGCGCGAAGAGATGTAGATCGACGAGTTCATGCAACTGGCGACCGCGATCAGCACGACCACGTCGACGAGGAATTTGGCGTTGGGGATGTTCATCAGCTCCAGTGCGCGCTGGTAGGAACCGACCGAGGCGAGTTGCGGGTCGTTCCACGGCACCACGGAAATCACCACGAAGATCGACAGCAGATAGAAGATGCCGATGCGCCAGATTACCGAACGGGTCGCCTTGGCGATGTTCTGCGCCGGGTTGTTCGACTCCGCAGCGGCGATGGTCACCGCTTCGGTGCCAATGAAACTGAACATGATGGTGATGAAAGCGCCGACCACCGCTGACATGCCGTTCGGCGCGAAGCCGCCGTGCTCGGCCATCAGCGTGCTCAAGCCGCTGGCTTCGCGCTCGGGAATCCAGCCCATCAGCACCGCAAAGCCCAGGCCGATGAAGCCGATGATCGCGATGACCTTGGCCATGGCGAACCAGAATTCGAACTCGCCGTATTTCGACACGCTGAACAGGTTGGTGATCACCAGCAGCACGATCGACAGCAAGGCGAACAACCACGCGTCGACCTGGTGAAACCATTGATTGAGTACGTGCCCGGCGGCCAGTGCTTCGATCGGAATCACCAGCACCCAGAACCACCAGTAGAGCCAGCCGATGGTGAACCCGGCCCAGCGGCCGATGGCCTGATCGGCGTAAGTGGAAAACGAGCCGGTGTCGGGATGCGCCACGGCCATTTCGCCGAGCATGCGCATCACCAGCACGACCAATAGGCCGGAGAACAGATAAGCGAGCAGCACCGCAGGTCCTGCGGCGGCGATGGCGTGGCCTGAGCCAACGAAAAGTCCTGCGCCGATGATGCCGGCAATCGAAAGCATGGTGACGTGACGCGGTTTGAAACCTTGCGCCAACTGACCGTTGGAGTCCTTGGGGTTCAGGCTGTTCATGGGTTCTTATTGTTCTCATGATCGACGTTTGGGCCACTGACTGAGCGTCAGGCGATCATCATTTCCTTGAGCCGACTCAGGCGAAAGCAGCGACGCAGACGCTTTGCCGACGAAATGATGCTTCACCTTACGTGGCCCGACCGCCGCCCAACTAGCCTGAGTGCGGCATGCCGATGCCTGATCTCGACATGCCACTCTCAGGCCACCATGGGTCGGAAGCCACCGCTGCGGCGGATTACAGCGTGTAGGAAATCCCCACCTGCACGGTTCTCGGCGCGCCCGGATAGGCGTAGACGTTGCCGAAGGCGCCTTCTTCGTAGTCGCGATCAAAGATGTTTTTCACATCGAGATTGAGCCGCACCTTGTCGTTGACTTTGTAGAAGCTCAGCAGGTCGACCACGGTGTAACTGCCCATGGAGAACGCAGTGTTGGCGGTCTGCCCGGCACGCTCGTCGACGTATTTCAGGCCGGTGCCCAAGCCAAGGCCTTTGAGCGTGCCGTCCTGGAACTCGTACATGTTGAGCAGGCTGAAGCTGTTCTTCGGAATGTTCAGCAGGCGCGTGCCGGAGCGCAGCGTGTTGTCCTTGGTCACCTCGGCGTCGACGTAGGCGTAACCGCCGACCACTCGCCACTCGGGGGTGAGATTGCCGGTAACGTTGACGTCGAAACCACGGCTGCGCACTTCACCGGCGGCAACGCTGAAGGTGGAATCCACCGGGTCGGTGGTCAGCACGTTGCGTTTTTCGATCTGGTAGATCGCTGCGTCGACGCTCAACTGCTGATCCAGCGCTTCCCATTTCACGCCCACCTCATAGGACTTGCCTTTCTCCGGGGCGAAGCCGCCACCCTCACGACTGGCACCCGTGTTGGGCTTGAACGAGCGCGCGGTGTTGGCGTACACCGCCAGGGTTTCGCTCAGGTCGTAGGTCACGCCGATACGCGGGGTGACGGCGTTGTCGCTGGCCTGCCAGCTCTTGCCGCCCGGCACGTAGGTTTCGTAATCGTGCTCGAAGCGCTCGAAACGCGCGCCGGCCAGCACTTTCAGTTTGTCGGTCAGCGCCACCTGATCCTGCACGAACGCGGCGTAGGTCTTGAGGTTTTCTTTGTCGTGGGTCGGCGTGCGGGTCAGCGCCGGGCGCGGCTGGCCGTAAACCGGATTGAAGATGTCGATCGGGTAGGCACTGACGGCGCCGCTGGAGCGCTGGATGATCGACTTGTAGTCGTAATCTTCATACTCGATGCCAGTGAGCAAGGTGTGCTGCAGACCGCCGGTGTCGAAGTGGCCGGTGAGGTTAAGCTGGGTGTCCTTGTCGGTCCATTCCAGCTTGCGGTAGTTGAAATTGCGTCCCAGCGTACGGCCGTCAGCGGCAATGCCGTTGGCTTCGATCGCGTCGCCCTTGAGCGAGCCGTCGAGCCACTGGAAACCACCGCCCAGGGTCCAGTCGTCGTTGAGCATGTGCTCGAAACGCAGCTGCGCCATGTTGTTGTCGTTGTGCAGTTTGCCGACGTCTTTCTCGCCGAAGAACGTGTCGCGCGAGGCGGTACCGATCTGCGCCGGATAGCGCGTCACGCCACGATCGAGTGGCGCGTTGTTGCGCATGAAGTCGCCTTCGAAGATCAGCTTGGTCGCGTCGGTCGCCTGCCAGCTCAGCACTGGCGTGATGCCGTAGCGCTCGGTCTCGACATGATCGCGGAAGGTGTCGCCGCCCTCGCCCACCACATTCAAGCGATAGGCCAGGCGACCTTCTTCATCGAGCGGCCCGGAAGCATCGAGGGTGCCGCGCTTCATGCCCTGGTCATTCAACTGGCTGCCCAAGGTGACCGTGCGTTCGGGCAACGGCTGTTTCGATACCACGTTGAAGGTACCGCCGGGATCGCCACGGCCATACAGCATGGTCGCCGGACCGCGCAGCACTTCCAGCCGCTCGATGGTGTTGGCGTCGGGCATGTTCGGGTAGCCACGGTTGATCGGGAAACCGTTGCGGTAGAACTCACCGGTAGTAAAGCCGCGCACGGTGAACGTGGTCAGGCCCTGGCCGCCAAAATTATTTGCCCGCCCGACCCCGCCGGCGTAATCCAGCGCGTCCTGCAAACGGGTGGCGCCGAGGTCTTCGACGGCGTCTTTGGTCACTACACTGATCGACTGCGGGGTTTCATGAATCGACGTGTCGGTGCGCGTGGCGCTGGCCGAACGGGTGGCGCGATAGCCTTGCACCGGGCCGTCTGCCCTTTCGTAATCCGCTGTGCCGACCACGTCGGTGGCTTCCAGCTCGAGCGTTGAAGAAGTCGGTTCGGCTGGCTCAGCCCACGAGGAAGAAGACAACGCCTGCAGCACACAGATGGAAAGCAGAGTTCGACGCATGAGGTGAAAACCTTTACGAATAGGCCAGAACGAAGGGCAAAACCGCCAATGAAAACGCCGCGCATGGTATACCGTCGTATTGGTAATTGAAACTTATTCTTATTTGTCATGTTGGTCAGGATTGGTGAGCAGGATTCATCACTTCATCCTGAAACCACGCATTATCAGTTGCGCGTCGATGGCCTAGGCTCGTTGAAATCCGACGTCAACCGATGGCTGCGCGGCGCTGTGAATTTGCCGCCAGCCCGACTGAAAGGAATTCGCCTATGAAATTCGACACCCCGGCCGGTACCAATCCCATCGACCAGTTGAAGGTGATCGGCCAACCTGCCGACCGTATCGAGGGCAAGCTGAAAACCACCGGCACCGCCACTTACGCCTACGAGCAGAACGCAGCGGTGCCGGACGCCGCTTACGGCTATATCGTCGGCGCCGGTATCGGCAAGGGGCGCATCGCCTCGATTGATTCAGCCCGAGCGAGCGAGGCGTCCGGGGTGATCGCCATCGTCACTTATGAGAACGCCGGACCGTTGGCCAAAGGCGAGTTTTACGTAGCTCGGGCCTTGGCCGGGCCGCAGGTCGATCACTATCACCAGGCCGTGGCAATTGTCGTCGCGAACACCTTCGAAGAGGCGCGCGCTGCGGCTGGGTTGCTCGATATTCGCTATGTGGCCGAACCGGGTTCGTTCGATCTGGCGGCGGCGAAAGACTCAGCGCCCCCAGCGCCCCCGGCCGGTTTCGGCCCGCCACCGCAGACCAGCGTCGGTGACTTCGAAGGCGCCTTCAACGCCACGCCCCTGCAGGTTGACCAGCACTACAGCACACCCGATCAGGCCCACGCGATGATGGAACCGCACGCGACCATCGCCCGCTGGAACGGCAAGCAGTTGACCTTGTGGACATCGATTCAGCAGATCAACTGGGGCGTGCGCGATCTGGCGAAAACCCTCGGGATTGCCAAGGAGGATGTGCGGCTGGTCTCGCCGTATATCGGCGGCGGTTTCGGCGGTAAGGGCACGATTCTCTGCGACGCGGTACTGGCGTCGCTGGCCGCCCGACATGCCGGCCGTGCGGTGAAGGTCGCCTTACCGCGTCCGCTGATGTTCAACAACCTGACTCACCGCCCGGCGACGATTCAGCGCATACGCATCGGTGCCAACCGTGACGGCATGATCACGGCGATCGGCCACGAGAGCTGGTCGGGCAATCTGCGCGGCGGACGCACCGAAGCGGCTACCGCGTCAACGCGATTGCTTTATGCCGGGGCCAATCGCATGACTCGTTTGAACCTGGCCGTGCTCGATCTCGCTGAGGGTTCGGCGATGCGCGCGCCGGGTGAGGCGCCGGGGATGATGGCGCTGGAAATCGCCATGGATGAACTGGCAGAAAAGCTGCAGATGGATCCGCTGCAGCTGCGCGTCCTCAACGACACGCAGGTCGATCCGGAGCAGCCGTCGCGGCCGTTTTCCAAACGGCAACTCGTGGAGTGTCTGAACACTGGCGCCGAGCGCTTTGGCTGGCAGCAGCGCAACCCTCAACCCGGTCAGCGACGCGAGGGCGGCTGGCTGATCGGCATCGGTCTGGCCTCGGCAATTCGCGGCGCACCGACCACCGCATCGGCGGCGCGCGTGCGCCTTGATCGCCAAGGCATCATCACCGTCGAAACCGACATGACCGACATCGGCACCGGCAGTTACACCATCATTGCCCAGACCGCCGCGGAAATGATGGGCGTGCCGCTGGAGCGTGTCGTGGTGCATCTGGGCGATTCGCGGTTTCCGGAATCGTCAGGCTCCGGCGGCCAGTGGGGCGCGGCCTCCTCCACTGCCGGCGTGTATGCCGCGTGCCTGAAATTGCGCGAGGCCGCTGCTCGCGCCGTCGGGATCGATCCTCAGCAAGCGGAGTTTGTGGAGGGGCAGATTCGCGCAGGCACGCAGCACGTTGCCCTGTCGCAAGCTGCCGCCAAGGGCGAGCTGACTGGCGAGGACCGCATGGAGTACGGCGACCTTGCCCAGCGCTTCGCCCAGCAGACCTTCGGCGCGCATTTCGCCGAGGTCGCGGTCAATGCGGCGACTGGCGAAATTCGCCTGCGTCGGCAACTGGCGGTGTGCGCCGCCGGGCGCATCCTCAACCCGAAAACCGCGCGCAGCCAGATCATCGGCGGCATGACCATGGGTGCAGGCGCGGCATTGATGGAAGAGCTGGCGGTGGATCATCGCATGGGCTTTTTCGTCAATCACGATCTGGCCGGCTATGAGGTGCCGGTGCACGCCGACATTCCCCACCAGGAGGTGATCTTTCTCGATGAAGTCGATCCGTATGCCACCCCATTGAAAGCCAAAGGCGTCGGCGAGTTGGGTATCAGCGGCGCGGCGGCGGCCATCGCCAACGCGATCTATAACGCTTGCGGAGTACGGGTGCGCGATTATCCGATTACGCTGGATAAACTCATTGGCGAGTTGTCTTACCCGGTCTGAAAACGGATCACCCGAGGCCATCGCCTATGCACCCCACCACCCCCGACGGTCGCTATTTTGTGGTCAAGCAGCAACTGTGGCGCTGCAGCAATCCAGCACTGGCACCTGCCGAACGCGAGACGCTGGTCGCAGATCTCATGGCGGCGCGGCGTGCGGTCAAAGAAGCGAAGCGTGCGGACGATGCACAAGCGTTGGAGTCAGCCAGAGCGCGCGTGGACGAGGCAAAAGTCGCCCTGGGTGAGCGCGGCCCGGTGTGGTGGGATGACGGCAGCCCGGATTACAACCGTTTCAAGGTGACCAATACACCGTATGCGCAGTGGTTTGAACAATTGCCTGACAAGGACAGCAGACCTGAGTGAGTGTTGAATGGCCTGCAGATCCCCAACTCAACAAGCAACGCAGGTCCCCTGTGGGAGCGAGCCTGCTCGCGAATGCATTCGGTCAGGCGATGAAGATGTTGAATGTGCCGCCCTCTTCGCGAGCAGGCTCGCTCCCACAGGGATTGGGGGTTAGATGAAGATCGATGGTTCAGCACAAAACAGTGTAGGAGCGAGCCTGCTCGCGAATGCGTTGGATCAGGCGATGAAGATGTTGAATGTGCCACCCTCTTCGCGAGCAGGCTCGCTCCCACAGGGATTGGGGATTGAATGAAGATCGATGGTTCAGCACAAAACGGTGTAGGAGTGAGCCTGCTCGCGATGGCGTTGGATCAGGCAATGAAGATGTTGAATGTGCCGCCGTCTTCGCGAGCAGGCTCGCTCCCACAGGGATTGGGGGTTGGATGAAGATCGATGGTTCGGCACATAACAGTGTAGGAGTGAGCCTGCTCGCGATTGCGTTGGATCAGGCGATGAAGATGTTGAATGTGCCACCGTCTTCGCGAGCAGGCTCGCTCCCACAGGGATTGGGGATTGAATGAAGATCGATGGTTCAGCACAAAACAGTGTAGGAGTGGGCCTGCTCGCGAATGCGTTGGATCAGGCGATGAAGATGTTGAATGTGCCGCCCTCTTCGCGAGCAGGCTCGCTCCCACAGGGATTGGGGGTTGGATGAAGATCGATGGTTCAGCACAAAACAGTGTAGGAGCGAGCCTGCTCGCGATTGCGTTGGATCAGGCGATGAAGATGTTGAATGTGCCACCGTCTTCGCGAGCAGGCTCGCTCCCACAGGGATTGGGGATTGAATGAAGATCGATGGTTCAGCACATAACAGTGTAGGAGTGAGCCTGCTCGCGATTGCGTTGGATCAGGCGATGAAGATGTTGAATGTGCCGCCCTCTTCGCGAGCAGGCTCGCTCCCACAGGGATTGGGGATTGAATGAAGATCGATGGTTCAGCACAAAACAGTGTGGGAGCGAGCCTGCTCGCGAATGCGTTGGATCAGGCGATGAAGATGTTGAATGTGCCACCGTCTTCGCGAGCAGGCTCGCTCCCACAGGGATTGGGAAATTGAATGAAGATCGATGGTTCGGCACATAACAGTGTAGGAGTGAGCCTGCTCGCGATTGCGGTGGGTCAGTTGAATAATTCGCTGACTGATACGACGCCATCGCGAGCAGGCTCACTCCCACAGGGATTGGGGGTTGGATGAAGATCGATGGTTCGGCACAAAACAGTGTGGGAGCGAGCCTGCTCGCGAATGCGTTGGATCAGGCGATGAAGATGTTGAATGTGCCGCCCTCTTCGCGAGCAGGCTCGCTCCCACAGGGATTGGGGAGTGAATGAAGATCGATGGTTCAGCACAAAACAGTGTAGGAGTGAGCCTGCTCGCGATTGCGGTGGGTCAGTTGAATAATTCGCTGACTGATACGACGCCATCGCGAGCAGGCTCGCTCCCACAGGGATTGGGGATCGAATGAAGATCGATGGTTCAGCACAAAACAGTGTAGGAGTGAGCCTGCTCGCGATTGCATTCGGTCAGGCGATGAAGATGTTGAATGTGCCGCCCTCTTCGCGAGCAGGCTCGCTCCCACAGGGATTGGGGATCGAATGAAGATCGACGGTTCGGCACATAACAGTGTAGGAGCGAGCCTGCTCGCGATAGCGGTGGGTCAGTCAGCATATTCGTTGACTGATACGACGCCATCGCGAGCAGGCTCACTCCTACAAGGGACCCCGCGGTGTCAGGCTCAGACTCGCAGCAACTGCCGGGTCATCGCCATTGAGGTCTCCAGCGACTGGCCGGTGCGCTGCAGTTTGTTCAGTAAACTGGCGCCGAGCCAGAGCTGATACAGGGTCTCCGCCAACTTCCTCGCATCGCCTTCGGGCAGGCTTTGGTCGGTCTGGCCCTGTTCGATGCATTCGGTGATGCGCGCAACGATGCGTTCGGCGCCGTCGCGCAAGGTCAGGCGCATCGATTCGGACAGGTCGGCGACTTCGGCGCTGAGTTTGACCACCAGGCATTCATCACCGTGGCCTTCGACGGTGCAGCGGTTTTGCCAGCCCTGCCAGTAATCCATCAGCCGCTCGAAGGCAGTCAGCCCGGGCAATGTCAGACGTCGCTCCATGTCCGCTAGGTAGTCGACGAAATAATCCTCAAGCAGCGCCTGGCCGTACAACTCCTTGGATTTGAAGTAGTGATAGAACGAGCCCTTGGGCACGCCGGCGGTCTGCAGGATCTCGTTGAGGCCGACGCTGGTGAAGCCCTTCTCGGCCATCATCCGGTGGCCGGTGTCGAGCAAGTGTTGGCGGGTGTCGTCAAAGGTCGGCTTCATGGTGCGCAAGTTTCCAGACAATAGACCAGTCGTATAGATTTCAGGACCGAGAGTTTGCCATATCCAACAGGCAAAAACATTTTCTGAAAAAATCACTAGACGACTGGTCTAATTGGAAACTATGCTGCGCCCCGACACACCAATTCATGCGGTGCCGACGCTGAGCGAATTCCTCGCCTTGTGCCGATGCCTGACCAAACCAAGGGTGCTCTATGAAAATCTTGATGGTTCTGACTTCCCACGATCAACTCGGCAACACCGGCAAGAAAACCGGCTTCTGGCTGGAAGAATTTGCCGCACCGTATTACGCCTTCAAGGACGCCGGCGCCGACGTCACCCTGGTATCCCCAGCCGGCGGCCAGCCGCCGCTCGATCCGAAAAGCGACGAGCCCGGCGCGCAGACTGCCGAGACCAATCGCTTCCGCGCCGATCCGGCCGCGCAGAAAGCATTGGCCAGCACTGGCCGTTTGGCTGATGTCCGCGCCGAAGATTTCGATGCTGTGTTCTACCCAGGCGGCCACGGCCCACTGTGGGATCTGGCCGAAGACAAGGCTTCGATCGCGCTGATCGAAGCCTTCGACCGCGCCAACAAGCCTCATGGTTTCGTCTGCCACGCACCGGGCGTGTTGCTGCATGTCGTGCGCGCTGATGGCCAGCCGATCGTCAAAGATCGCGACGTCACCGGTTTTACCAATGCCGAAGAAGCGGCAGTCGGTTTGACTGACGTGGTGCCATTCCTCATCGAAGACGAATTCCAACGTCTCGGTGGCCGCTACTCGAAAGTCGCCGACTGGCAGGTGCATGTGGTAACTGACGGGCAACTGGTCACCGGCCAGAATCCGGCCAGTTCTGCCGCCGTTGCGGAAAAGCTGTTGAAGCTGCTCGGCTGACCTTCTCGCTCCAACCCGATCAACGCCGCGCGCGTATAGCCCGGCGTTGTTTTTTTGCCCAGTTACTAGTCGACTGGTCTAATCAGATTCAAAGGCTGACTCCATGAACAACGCTTTTTTCACGCCTGCTAAATTGGGCGCACATACCCTGAAAAACCGCATCGTCCTGCCACCCCTCACCCGCCAGCGCAGCACGCAGCCGGGTAATGTCGCCAACGAATTGATGGCTGAGTATTACCAACAGCGCGCGGGTGCCGGTTTCCTCGTCACCGAAGGCACGCAGATCGAACCGCGCGGGCAAGGTTATGCGTGGACGCCGGGCATTCACACGCCGGAGCAGATCGCCGGTTGGCGCACAGTCACCGAGGCGGTGCACGCGGTGGATGGCGTGATCTTCGCCCAGCTCTGGCATGTTGGCCGGGTCTCGCACACCGCATTGCAGCCCAATGGCGACGCGCCCGTGTCGGCATCTGCTGTCGCCACCGACCGCGTCAGCGTGTTCATCGAGACCGCGCCCGGTGCCGGTGAACTGGTTCCGCCGTCCGCCCCGCGCGCGCTGAGCACGGATGAGGTGCAGGAGTTGATTCAGCTGTACATCCAGGCCGCGCGCAACGCGATGGAAGCCGGTTTCGATGGCATCGAACTGCACTGCGCCAATGGCTATCTGGTCAATCAGTTCATCTCGGCGCACAGCAATCTGCGCACCGATCAGTACGGTGGCTCGCTGGACAATCGCTTGCGCTTTTTGCGCGAAGTGGTGGCTGGCGTCGCGGAATGCATCGGCAAGGACAAGGTCGGTGTGCGCTTTGCGCCGCTGTTCAGCACCACCGATGAAGCGCGGACTTATCTGGGTCTGGTCGAGGAAGATCCGCACACCACTTACATCGGCGCAATCAAGATTCTCGAAGACGTGGGCATCGCCTACCTGTCGATCGCCGAAGCCGACTGGGACAACGCGCCAGCGATGCCGCAGACCTTTCGCCAGGCCGTGCGCGACACGTTCAGCGGCGCGATCATTTACGCCGGGCGCTACACCGCCGAAACCGGCGCGCAATTGCTTGAGTCAGGGCTGGCTGATCTCGTCGCATTTGGCCGGCCATTCATGGCCAACCCGGACCTGCCGGCGCGGATTGCCCAGGGCTGGCCGTTGAATCAATTGAATCCTGCCACGGTGTATGGCGGTGGTGCCGAGGGGTATACCGATTACCCGACCTACTCCGCCTAAGCACCCAATACACATCCCCTGTAGGAGCGAGCCTGCTCGCGAAGACGTCGGGCCAGTCGATGAATGTGCAAGCTGACCCACCGCCATCGCGAGCAGGCTCACTCCTACAGGTTTTCGGGCGTGTCAGGCCAGACCGTTGCGCCCCGCCGCTTTTGCGCGATACAGCGCCTGATCGGCGGCCTCGATCAACTCCGGCAGCGAATCCAGCTGCGCGCCCGCGCCCACCGCCATACCGATACTCACCGTGACCCGACCGAACGGGCTGCCCGGATGGGCAATGTTCGCCTGCTGCAAGCGCTCGAGCACCAGTTGCGCCACCACCGTGGCGCCGGCGCTGTCGGTGGCCGGCATGATCACCGCCATTTCCTCGCCACCGTAGCGCGCGACCAGATCCGAGGGGCGTCGCACGCAGCTCTCGAGCACCTTGCTGACCGCTTGCAAACAGGCATCGCCGGCGACGTGGCCCAAGGCATCGTTGAACAATTTGAAGTGGTCGATATCGATCATCAGCAAGGCCAGCGAGGTTCCTTCACGCTGCGCCCGCCGAGCTTCCACGGCCAGTGTTTCATCGAAACAGCGGCGGTTGGCCAGGCCGGTCAGCGCATCCTTCAGCGCCAGCAATTCGAGCTGTCGATTGGACGCGAGCAACTGCTGCTGGGCGTCGAGCAACGCCTCTTCGGCTTCGGTCCGTCGGCGAATGTCGAGGATCAGGAACCAGCCGATCAGCCCGGTCAGCCCGAGCAGTCCGGTCACCACCACCGCCGACAACGCCGCTTCGATACGCCACGCTGCCAGCGCTTCGTCCTTGCCCAGGGCCACGGTGGTGATCAGTGGCAGGCTTTCGCTTTTGCGGAACGCGTACAGCCGCTCGACACCGTCGAGGCTGGAGGTGTACGACGCCGTGCCGACCGAGCGGTCGACGAGGTATTTGGCGTAGATTGGCGATGACGAGAAATTGCGGCCCATGTCCTGCTCGCGGAACGGGTAGCGCACCAGCAGCGTGCCGTCGGTGTACGACAGGCCGATCGCGCCGTCCTGGCCAACGTCGAGCTTGCCGAACACGCGAAGAAAGTTTTCCACCCCCAGCGTCACCGCCACTACACCGGCGAACTGTCCATCGTCGTCATTGAAGCGGCGGCTGATGGTCACCACCCATTCGTGATTGGAACGGCTCTGGATAGGCGGGCCAATGAACGGCTCGCGGCTCGGACTGTCACGGTGATGAATGAAATAGGCGCGATCGCTGCTGTTGGCACCCTCGGGAATCGGCCGGTTGGAGGACATCAACCAGTACCCGTGGCGGTCATAGACGGTAATGCCGCTGAGCTGTGGCATCAGCGGCTGCTGGTGGTCGATCAGGGTCTTGATGCGCTGGATCTGCGTCGGCCCGCTGCCCTCGGTTTCCAGACGTTCGACCAGCCCGAGCAACAGCAACGAACTCTGCCGGACGATGCCTTCGGTGTAGGTATTGAGCGCTTGAGTCAGGTTCAGGCCATGCACGTCAACCTCGGCCAGCGCGCGTTCACGCGAAGACCAGACTTTCCAGATCGTCAGCGAAGTCAGGGAACAGCCAATCACCAGCAGCAGGAGCATTACAAGGCGAGTATCACGCTTCACGTCTGTACCTTAAGGAAGTCCGGGATCCATTCCAGCCATCATTCGAACGTCGGCACTCACGGCGGCCACGTGTTCCGGGGCGCAAGCATACAAGCAGTGTGCAGCGGCTGCAGCAACAGAGTGTGCAGCGCTAGGGGGCGGGTGCAGCGGGTTTGAGAATTTCCACGAGAAAATCGATGAACACGTTGATCCGGCTCGAGCCTCGGTGATTAGGCAAGTACAGCGCGTTGATGCAACTGCTGGCGCTGCCGGGATTGACCTCGTAGTGCTCAAGCAAGCGCGTCAGGCGCCCGGCGGCGACGTCGTCACGCACCAGCCAGTCGGCCAGCAGCGTCACCCCGCCACCGCCGATCGCGGCTTCGCGCAGAATGTCGGCGTTGTTGCTTTGCAGGCGTCCCTGGACGTTCAGTTGAATCGGCTCTTCGTCACCCTCGAAGGTCCAGTGGTGATGGCTGCCGCCGTAATCGAAACGCAGGCACTGGTGCTCGAGCAGATCCCGTGGATGCTCGAGCACCGCGCTGCGCGCCAGGTAATCCGGGCTGGCGACGACCCAGCGCTGGAACTGCCCGACGCGTTTGCTGACGATGTCTTCGCTGACCACCGTCGAGCCGAGCCGCACCGAAACGTCGATCTGCTCGCTGAGCAAATCGCTGACCTGATCACTCAGCGAGAGGCTGATCTCCAGCCCCGGATGGCGTTCGAGCAAGCGGCTCAGGTGCGGCGCGATCAATCGGCGGCCAAACTCCACCGGCACGCTGATGCGCAAGCGGCCTTGCGCTTCGCTGCCACGATCGGCGACCACCGCATCGGCTTCGTCGATGGCATCGAGAATCGCTACGGCTTTTTCGAAATAGGTCTGGCCAGCAACGGTGACGCTGGTGTTGCGCGTGGTGCGATTGAGCAGGCTGGCGCCCAACTCGTTCTCCAGCCCCGCCACTTGCCGTGTCACCGAAGACGTCGAGATCCCAAGCTTGCGCGCCGCCGAGGAATATCCCCCGCAGCGCACGGTTTCAACAAACATCTTCAATGCCAGCAACTTGTCCATAAGCGGGGTCCGGTGGTGAGGAAACGCCGCTGATTGTGCATCAGCGCTCGCCGGACGTCTTGTACCGTCGTGCTTGAGGGTGCTTTCTGCAGAACGCATGTTCATCGGTTCCTGAAAAAATCCGGAAATCACCGCCCCCTGTAGGAGCGAGCCTGCTCGCGATAGCGGCCTCTCAGTGCCATGTGTATTGACTGACACCCCGCTATCGCGAGCAGGCTCACTCCTACATGGGTTTTGTGGTGGGTCAGGGATCAGGCGGTGTCGCGCAATCCCTGTGGGAGCGAGCCTGCTCGCGATAGCGGCCTCTCAGTGCCATCTGTATTGACTGACACTCCGCTATCGCGAGCAGGCTCACTCCTACAATGGTTTTGGGGTGGGTCAGGGATCACGCGGTGTACCGAAAACCCTGTGGGAGCGAGCCTGCTCGCGATAGCGGCCTCTCAGTGCCATCTGTATTGACTGACACACCGCCATCGCGAGCAGGCTCACTCCTACATTGGTTTTGGGGTGGGTCAGGGATCACGCGGTGTACCGAAAACCCTGTGGGAGCGAGCCTGCTCGCGATAGCGGCCTCTCAGTGCCATGTGTATTGGCTGACACTCCGCCCTCGCGAGCAGGCTCACTCCTACAATGGTTTTGTGGTGGGTCAGGGATCAGGCGGTGTCGCGCAATCCCTGTGGGAGCGAGCCTGCTCGCGATAGCGGCCTCTCAGTGCCATCTGTATTGACTGACACTCCGCCATCGCGAGCAGGCTCACTCCTACATGGGTTTTGTGTTGTTTTTGAAATTCAGCTGCGGTCAGCTTTCTGACCCAGGAACAACGCCAGCGCCAGTGCCGGCAGCACCGCCACGGCTATGGCCGAGAGGTTCCAGCCGAAGTGTTCGTACAGCGGGCTGGCGACCAGTGAGCCGAGAGCGCCGCCGACGAAGATGCTGGTCATGTACACCGCATTCAGACGGGCGCGGCTGTGCGGGTCGAGGGCGTAGACCTCGCGCTGGCCGAGCACCATGTTCAGTTGTACGGCAAAGTCCAGCAGCACCGCACACACCACCAGCCACACATAACCACTGCCCGGCAGCGCGGCGATCAACAGTGACAACGGCGCCAGCAGCAACGCCACCAGGGTACCGCGACGACCATGCCCGGCATCGGCCAGACGTCCGGCAATCGGCGCGGCAATCGCACCCACCGCTCCGACCAGCGCAAAGATCGCCACTTGTGCCTGGCTGAAACCGTGATGACGCATCAGCTCGATCGGCGCGAGGGTCCAGAACAGGCTGAAACTGGCGAACAGCAAGCCTTGATACAGCGAACGCTGACGCAACACCGGAAAGCGCCGAGCCAGAGCAAACACCGAACCGATCAGCGCGATGTAAGTGGCCTTGTGCGTCGGCACCCGACGCGGCAATGCCACAGCGGTAATCAACGCGATCACCGCCATCAGTGCCGCCGCGCTGTAAAACACCCCGCGCCAGCCGAACACTTCGACCAACAGACTCGAGAGCGGACGCGACAGCAAAATCCCCAGCAGCAAGCCGCTCATGATATTGCCGACCACGCGCCCACGACTGGCTTCCGGGGCCAGATGCGCGGCCAGCGGCACAAGAATCTGCACGGCGACTGAGGTCAGGCCGATCAGCAAGGACAAGATCAGAAACAGCGACGGCGAATGGGTCAGGCCAGCGCACAGCAGCGTTACGCTGGCAGCGAGAGTGAAACCGACCACCAGACGGCGGTTCTCCATCAGGTCGGCCAGCGGCACCAGCAGCAACAAACCCAGCGCATAACCGAACTGGGTCAGCGAGACGATCAGGCTGGCATTGGCGCTGGACAGGCCGATCTGCGGCGCGATCAGTTCGACGATGGGCTGCGCGTAATACAGGTTGGCGACGACCGCGCCGCAGCAGAAGGCCAGAAACGCGACCATCAGGCCGGAGAGTGAAGCAGGCTGTTCGGCCGGGGCCGCAACGGCAGGATTGCCCGTAAGCATGGTGACACCTCGTTGAGTTCGGGAAAGTGGTGCCAAGGCTACGGTCACCCGGCGGCGGCGAGAATCCGTACCAGGGGCAACGCACTGATGCGTCGAGCGCAACGTTGCTTCTGGCGCAACGCGCTTTTGCGCGGGCCGGTGATTCTCTGCCGCAAGCGTCTTCTCTACGCTTTGGCCCTGGCGCAGACGTCCGCATCGGCGCCCTTCCCCGGCTGTACAAGGAGCGTTTCCATGACCCGCACTTCACTCGTCCTGCCACTGCCCGCCGCGTTTTTCTGCCAACCATGAACAGCCAACTACTCAAGTCCAGAACCCTGTGGATCAGCGTGGCTGTGCTCGCGGTGATCGGCCTGAGCGTCGCCGTCGCACTGATGTGGCGCCCGGCGATCGCACCGATCAAACGCCCCACGTCATTCGATAGCGCGCAGTTGCAGCGCGGCGCACGGGTGGTCGAGGCCGGCGACTGCGCGGTCTGCCATACCCGCCCCGGCGGCGAATACCTGGCCGGCGGGCTGCCGCTGGTGACGCCGTTCGGCACCCTGTACAGCACCAACATCACCCCGGATGCGCAGACCGGCATCGGCCAGTGGTCTTTGCCGGCATTTGAACGGGCGATGCGCGAAGGCATTGCCCGCGACGGCCACTTTCTCTACCCGGCCTTTCCCTATGTGCACTACCGGCGCATGAGCGCAGCGGACATTGCCGACGCTTACGCCTACTTGATGAGCGGCCCCGCCGTACACGCCCCCGCCAGGCAGAACCAGATGAACTTCCCGATGAACATCCGCCCGCTGGTGTCGTTCTGGAACCTGCTGTTTCTGCATGGCGAGCCTTTGACGCCACTGGCCGAACACAGCGCGGCATGGAATCGCGGACGCTACCTGGTCGAGGGCCCGGGCCACTGCGCCGGCTGCCATTCGCCGCTGAACCTGATCGGCGCGGAGAAATCCTCGGAATATCTGCAGGGCGGCAGCGTCGATGGCTGGGAGGCCCCGGCGCTGGCCGGCCTCGGCCAACGCGCCAATCCATGGAATCGCGAGCAATTGGTCGGCTATCTGCGCGCCGACGTTGTCGATGGCCACGGCACACCCGCCGGGCCGATGCGTCCGGTCAGCCTGAGTCTGGCGCGTTTGCCGGCCAGTGAAGCCGAGGCGATCGCCGACTACCTGTTGAGCCTGCAGAGCCCCCACGGAGTGACCGAAACCACGCCGAAAAAACCAAGCAATCCAACGGATCACAGCAGCGGCGCCCTGCTCTTCAGCAGCGCCTGCGCCGGATGTCACGCACCCGCCGCGCCGATGCGTGAAATCGACGGACGCCCCGGTCTGCAAAACACCTCGGCCCTGCAAGCGGACAGTTCGCGCAACTTTCTCAAGACCGTGCTTGAAGGCGTGCCTGCCATTCCCGGCGCGCCCGGTCCGGTGATGCCGCCGTTCGACGCCAGCCTCGACAACGCCCAGCTCGGTGCACTCGCCGCGTACCTGCGCGAACAAGCCAGACCCGACCAACCGTGGGCCGACCTCTCTTCCACTATTGAAGCGTTACGTCAGGAGACGAAATGAGCCAGATCACTCTCACCGTCAATGGAGCCGCCCAAGCGCTGGAGCTGGAGCCGGACATGCCGCTGCTGTACGCATTGCGCAATCACTTGAACCTCAACGGCGCCAAATACGGCTGCGGCCTGGGCCAGTGTGGCGCGTGCACGGTGATCGTCGACGATAAGCCGGTGTTCGCCTGCCTGACGCCATGCGCCGGCCTTGAAGGGAAAAAGATCCGCACCGTGGAAAGCCTCGGCAGTGCCGAGGAACCCGGCCCGCTGCAAGCAGCGTTCATCGACAAGCAGGCGGCGCAATGCGGTTACTGCATCGCCGGCATGCTGATGCGCGCGCAGTCGTTGCTTGAACGCGATCCGCACCCGGACGAGCAAACCATTCGTGAGCACATGGCCGGCAATCTGTGCCGTTGCGGCACGCACTTGCGCATCATCGAGGCGATCAAACAGGTGGCCGGACACGACGGGAGCCTGACATGAGCGAAGCAAATGGCTTGAACCCCAGCCGCCGGGCGTTCCTGCGCGGCGGCGCGCTGCTGATGGCCTTCACCCTGATGCCGGTAGCGCGGCGGGCCTTGGCCGACACCGAAGTCGACACCCTCGGCACCGTGGTGCTGGCCCCCGATCTGCCCGGCAGTCTGCGCACCAACCCTTACCTCGACGCGTGGATTCGCATCGGCGCCGACGGCATCACCGTGTACACCGGCAAAGTCGAACTGGGCACCGGGGTGAAAACCGCATTGCTGCAAATCGCCGGCGAGCGTTTGCAGGTACCGGCCAGCGCCGTCAATTTGCTCACCGCCGACACCGCACTGACGCCCAACGAAGGCTACACCGCCGGCAGCCACAGCATTTTCGACAGCGGCACCGCGCTGTACAACGCCGCCGCGCAGGTGCGGGAAATGCTCGTCGATGCCGCCGCGCGCAGTTGGCAAGTCGACGCTGCGCAACTGAGCACTCGCGACGGCATTATCGAAGGCCCGAGCGGGCAACGCATGGCGTACGCCGACGCGGTCAGGCATGTCGATGTGCACCAATACGCCAAGGCGCAATCACCGGCGATGGCGGCGGCCGACTTCAAGCTGATCGGGCACAACCTGCCGCGTCTGGACATTCCGGCCAAGGTCAGCGGCGGCGCGGCGTTCGTGCAGGATATGCGCCTGCCGGGCATGCTGCACGCGCGAGTGATTCGCCCGCCGCGCCCCGGCTGCACGCTGCAGGCATTCGATACGGCATCGATTGAAGCGCTCAGCGGCGTGGTCAAAGTGATCCGCGACGGCAACTATCTGGCCGTGGTCGCCCGTGATGAATGGCAAGCGATCAAGGCCATGCGCAGCGGCATGGAGAGCGCCAAGTGGAGCGGCGGCGAGGCGATTCCCGAAGCCGCCGATATTCACGATTTGCTCAAGCAATTGCCCTCCAAGCGCTACCCGATCAGCAACAACGGCAATCCCGGCGGCGCAAGCGAGACACGCTTCAAGGCGCGGGTGACCAAGCAGTATCTGATGCATGGCTCGATCGGCCCGTCCTGCGCGGTGGCCTGGTTCAACGATGGCTCGCTCACGGTCTGGACTCACACCCAGGGCGTCTATCCGCTGCGCGCCGGCATTGCCGAAATGCTTCGTCTGCCGCCGGAGCGTGTGCGCTGCATTCATACCGAGGGCTCGGGCTGCTATGGCCATAACGGTGCCGATGATGCCGCCGCCGATGCGGCACTGATCGCCATGCGTTTGCCGGGCACGCCGGTGCGCGTGCAATGGATGCGCGAGCAGGAAAATCTCTGGGAGCCGTACAGTTCGGCGATGGTCACCGAGCTCGATGCTGGCCTCAGTCAGGGCCGTTTGCAGGACTGGAACTACGAGCTGTGGACCACGCCGCACAACGAACGCATCGTCAATGCCGGGCGCCTGCTGCCGGCACGCTTGCTGGCCAAACCCTTCGCCTCGGCGCCCTCGGTGCCGATCGCCCAGCCCGAAGGTGACGGCGATCGCAACGCGGTGCCGCTGTATGAACTGGGCGCGACGCGGATCAACATGAACTTCGTCACGACGATGCCCTTCCGCACCTCGGCCATGCGTTCGCTCGGCGCGCACATCAATATCTTCGCCATCGAGGCGGGTATCGATGAGTTGGCGATCCAGAGCGGGCTCGACCCGGTGGCGTTGCGCCTGGCGCATCTGAGCGACCCGCGCGCCCGTGCCGTCATAGAGCGCGTGCGTGACGAAATCGGTTGGCCACACAAGGCCAGTGAACCCGGCGCGGGGATCGGTTTTGCCTTCGCCCGCTACAAGAACATCATGGGTTACTGCGCCCTCGCGGTGAAACTGCGGGTGCATCCGCAGACCGGCGAGATCCGCGTCGATCATGTGGTGACGGCGGTCGACGTCGGCCAGATTGTCAGCCCTGATGGCCTGCGCAATCAGGTCGAGGGCGGCATCGTCCAGTCGGCGAGCTGGACGCTCTACGAAAAAGTCGCCTACGACGCCGGCGGTATTCGCAGCTACGACTGGAGCGGTTATCCGATCCTGCGTTTTACGCAATTGCCGAAAAAAGTCGATGTGCACCTGCTCGATCAACCGGGCGAACCCTTCCTCGGTGCCGCCGAAATCGTCCAAGGGCCAATGGCTGCCGCCCTCGGCAACGCAGTCAGCAATGCCACGGGCCGGCGCTGGCTGAATCTGCCGCTGACCCGCTCGACCCCACCCGCCTGAATCACGCCCGCGCTCGTCATGGATGAGTGCGGGTGCCGTTGCGCTGCGCGCAAAACTGCGTAGCGCCGGCCACGGATTATCAGCTCCGCCACCCCCGGTTAAGTTAGCTGCACAGCGCGCGGCACCTGGCTGCCGCGCTTGAACCCTACTCATCGAAATCCGGAGCTACCCATGACCCGTCGCCTGTTCCAACCGATCGCCCTTGGCCCTTACACCCTTGCCCACCGCGTAGCGATGGCGCCCCTGACGCGCTCTCGCGCCGGTCAACCGGGCGATGTCCCGACCGCGATGAACGCCGAGTACTACCGCCAACGTGCCAGTGCCGCGCTGATCATCACCGAGGCCACGCAGATTTCCCAACAGGGCCAGGGCTATGCGTGGACGCCGGGGATCTACACCGATGCACAAGTGCAGGCGTGGCGGGAAGTCAGCACGGCGGTGCACGCCGCCCATGGCCTGATCTTCATGCAGCTGTGGCATGTCGGCCGGGTCTCGCATCCGAGCTTCCAGCCTGACGCCGGTTTGCCGGTGGCACCGAGCGCACTGCCCGTGCCGGGCAAGACCTTTATCGTCGATGAACAAGGCAACGGCGTGTGGGGTGATGTGCCGGTACCGCGCGCCCTCGAAACAGCGGAAATCGCCGCCATCGTCGAAGACTATCGCCGCGCCGCGCGTAACGCCTTGAACGCTGGCATGGACGGCGTGGAAATCCATGCCGGCAACGGTTACCTCCTCGATCAATTCCTTAACAGCAACAGCAATCAGCGCAACGACGCCTATGGCGGCAGCGTGGAAAACCGTGCGCGCTTTCTGCTGGAAGTAGTCGCCGCCGTCGCTGACGAAGTCGGTGCCGAACGCGTCGGCGTGCGCCTGACGCCAATGGGCCGCTTCATGGGCATGGGCGATGACACGCCTGAAGCGACCTTCGGTTATCTGGTCGAAGCGCTCAATCAGTGGAATCTGGCCTACCTGCACCTGGTCGAGCCGGCCATGGTCGGCACGGTCAAGGACGAGAACTTCGACCCGCGCTGGGACGCGATCATCGCCCAGTTGCGCCAGACCTGGAACGGCGTGCTGATCCTCGCCGGCGGTTACGACGCCGACTCCGCCGAACAGGCCTTGAGCGCTGATCGCGCCGACATCATTGCCTTTGGCCGGCCATTCCTGGCGAACCCGGACCTGCCACGTCGGTTGCACGATGGCCTTGAGCTGAACACACCGGATCCGAGCAGTTTCTTCGGCGGCGATCAGCGCGGCTACGTCGATTACCCGTTCCACGCCTGAGGTCTGCGCTTCATAACTTTTAAGCTTTGTTTAAGGACTTTAAATGTCGCTGGCGGCGAGACTTTGCCCATCGATCAGGAGAGCCGCCATGAACCCGCAATCGGTGAAGTCAGACCACCCCTGCCACCTCGCGCGCCCCTTGGGCGCGCTGTCCGGCTGGCAGGAACGCCGCGCCAAGGCCTACATGCTGCGCGACCTGAGCCGCAGCCTGCGGGTCAGCGAAATTGCCGAGCACTGCAACCTGTCGCGCAGTCATTTTTCCCGGGCGTTCAAGATCGTGACTGGCTGCTCGCCGCAGGAATGGATGCTGAAGATGAAGATCGACAAGGCCAAGGGCTTGCTGCTGACCTCGATGGCGATTACCGACATTGTTTACGAATGCGGTTTTTCCGATCACTCGCACTTCACGCGCACGTTTGGACGCATGGTGGGAATGCCACCGAAGGTCTGGAGACAGGCGATGTGCCGGGCGCGGGTGGCGGTGGTTGAGGCGGATGTCTGGCGGCTCAGCGATGGGCTGCTGAACTCGACGATGGGCACGCGGTTGACGGAACTGCGGCCTTGAGTCGGATTCCAAAGAGTTTTGTTCACTCCTCCCTTTTGGCCGCGATTTTCGCGGCTTTTTTTTGTGATAGAGCGCTGGCGGTCGACGTTGGTCCCGCGGTGAATCCACCCCTCACCCCAGCCCTCTCCCCAGGGAGAGGGAGCCGATTTGTGGGCTTTCCAACACCGGGGTTCGGCTAGATATCCCAGGTCGGCATATCTCGACCAAACACCACGGTCATCCCCTCTCCCTCCGGGAGAGGGTTAGGGTGAGGGGCTTTTGTTTTTGCCAAATCTGAATTCAACTCGGTATTGCACGTCGGCGTACCTCGACCAAACACCTCAGTCAGTCCCCTCTCCCTCCGGGAGAGGGTTAGGGTGAGGGGCTTTTGTTTTTGCCGAACCTGAATTCAACTCGGTATTGCACCTCGGCGTACCTCGACCAAACACCTCGGTCAGTCCCCTCTCCCTCCGGGAGAGGGCTAGGGTGAGGGGCTTTTGATCCTGGCGTCCGGTGCCAGCGGCAGTCTGAAACAGATCCGCGCGCCCTCTTCGCTGTCCTCCACGCGCAACGTCCCGCCATGGGCGCCGATCACTGTTCGGCAAATCGCCAGGCCCATGCCCATCCCACTGCCTTTGGTGGTGAAAAATGCGTCGAAAATCTCTTCACGCTGATGCTCGGCAATCCCCGGCCCATTGTCCTGCACAGACACACAGACCTGCCCATCGGCCACCGTCGACTCGATAACCACCCGCCCATCCACAACACCCTGCCCGGCCATCGCCTCCAGTGCGTTGGTGATCAGGTTGTAGATTACCTGCTGGATCTGCACGCGATCCGCCAACACCGGGCCAGCAGCATTGAGCCGGGTGTGCAAGCTCACCCTGCGACTGTGCACATCACTGGCCGTCAGTTGCACTACCTCGCCAATCAACCCGTCAATCGATAGCGGCAGCCGTTGCAGCGGCGCCTGTTTGGCCAAGGCGCGCAAGGCCTGGACAATCTCGGTGGCCCGGGCGCTGTCGGCGCGGATGTCCTCCAGCCCCTGAATCGCTTCGTCGAGATCCGGTGTGTCGCGCTTGAGCCAGCGCAGACTGGCCGAGGCGTTCGATGAGATTCCCAGCAATGGCTGGCTGATTTCGTGGGCGATCGAGGCCGACAGCTCGCCCATCATTTTCAGGTGCGAGTTACGCGCCAGTTCCGCCCGCGAGCTGCGCAAGTCAGCCTCCATCTGCGCCCGCAGTCGGTTGTCTTCGACCAGTTGCGCGTACAACCGCGCGGTCTGCAACGACACCGCCGCCTGCGAGGCAAGGATTTCCAGCATCGTCAGGCGTTCGGCGCTGAACAGCTTCGGCACCAGGCTGTTTTCCAGATAAACCAGACCAATCAACGCGCCTTGTTTGAGCAACGGCAGGCACATCATCGAGCGCGCCTGCCGTTGCTGCAGATCAGCGCTGTAGGCTTGCGGGCAGTCGGCGCGGGCATCGTCGAGCACCATCGGCGTGCGCGTACGCATGGTCGAATTGAGCACTGAAACCGGGGCGATCTGCTCAAACGGGCGCTGGTTGTCCTGGCTGACCCGCACGTTACCCGCCTCGACGTGCGCGGCAGCGGCCAGTTGCAACTCACCGTCAGCGACCAACAACAGCGCACCCCGATCGGCTCCGGCCTGAATCATCAAGTGATTCATCAAGGTTTCCACCAACCGATCGAGCAGCACTTCTTGCGAGACCGCGCGCGCCGCTTCGATGCCGACTTCCAGATCAAGGCGCACCCGCGTCACCGGCGCTACGGTTTCCAGCGAATGCTCGCGAGCCAGAAACGGATGCACGGCTTCGAGCTGACGCGCCTTGGCCTGCGCGCCCCACTGCACATAACAATCGCGGGCGACGCGCAGGTGATGATGCGTTCCCGAGACCAGACCGTTTGCCAGGCAAACTTCAGCCAATTGCTCATGGGCCAGCGCTTGTTCATGGATGAACCCGGCAGCGGCCGCGGCGATTTGCGCCTGGTCGAAGCAGCGAATGGCGACCAGCCCTTCCCCGCGCACACGGGCCATTGCGCCTTCGACCAGCAGCAGTTTGTTGCTGAAGGTCGAAGGATTGAGCTCCACCCAAGGCAGGAAACGCTGACGTTGCTGCTGCAGTTTCTGCAATTTTTCCGCGGCAGAGCCCGGCGCATCGGGACTGGCCAGCGCCAGGCTGTAGAACAGGTAGTAATGGGCCAGATCGATGTGCGCCGGCAGCGACCAGGTCAACGCCTCGGCGTCTTCGAAACGGCGCAGCGCGTAGCGCACTTCACCGAAATAGAACGCCGACATGCCCGAGTACAACCCTTTCCAGAACAGTGTCGGCTGCGAAACGCGACCGCGATCCAGCGGGCCGAAGCGGTCATGCTCCAACGCATCAAGCTCTGCGATCGAACGAGGCTCAGGCCCATTGCGCAGGTCACTGGCAAACGCCTGTTGCGCCAGCAGAATGCGTTCGATGTCGATGTAGTGAAACTGCCGCACCCAGCTCAGGCCGACGTCCAGCTCGTTCAACACGTTTTGCAGCGGTTCGCCCATGAACAGCAAATCCGAGCCGATATGGTTGCAGGCGTAACACGACATGCCGAGATCGCCGCCCGCCTGACCGCATTCGAACGCGGCGAAAGCCTTCTGCCGGGCGTGGGCCATCGGTTTGGTCCACGGACTGACCTGATCCAGCGCCACCAACGTGCCGGTGCGTCCCGCTTCGTAGCCATGCAGATCAGTGAGCTCCAGCGCCAGTTCGGCGAAAGCGGCACCGTCCAGATATTCGCCATAGCGGTCGGCGATCATCACGCCGTACCAGGCAAAACCGTAGCCACTGCTCGGCGTCGTGCCATGCAGCAACGTCAGCTCGACCATCTTCGCCAAGTGCAGAAAGGCGATATCGTCCTGCACGAAGAATGAGGCGATCAGCGTGCTCAGCAGCTCCATCGCCACTTCGATTCGCGGCTCGTTGGCCTTGGGCAATGCGGTCAGATCAGCGATCCGTCGCGCGCCGACCAATTGCCGAACCCGCTCGAACGCTTCGCCCAGTTGCGCTTTCGAGGGTTGTCGCTGCAGGTCGATATCGAGCAACGCAAGACCGTTCAACGCTTCGCTGATCGCCCCGTGATAATCGGAGTGCAAAGTGCGCAGACTGGCGCGCAGGCGATAGGTTTTCGCGCGGCCCAGTATGGTCTCAGCGTGGTTGAGGCAGTCATCGAGGCGCTGTTGCGCGCCGGGGAGATCCGCCAGCAACATCGCGCAATCGGCCGCCAGCCAGCGCGCCGCGAAGGCTTGCGGGTAGAGCTGCGTCCAGCCGCTGTCGCCGAGCAAAACCTCGGCGCTGCGCAGATAATCCACGGCCTGCTCGACCGCGGCGCTAGCGCGGGCGCGCTCAGCGGCTTCGACCAACAGCTGGATGAAATCGGCGCGCCGAGGTGGTTGCAGCGCGTTGACGTCGCTGCGCTGAATCTGACTGGCAATGTCGAAGACCCGCGCCTGCCGCTGCTCGCCGCAGTGATCGAGCATGGCGGCGGCTATGCGCGCATGTTCGACGGCGCGCCCGGCTGGCGCCGTCAAGGCAGCGGCCGCCTCGAGTACGCGGTCGTGGGGAAACACCAGTTGGCCCGGTTCGCGCAGGAGAAGTCCGGCGCTGACCAGGTAATTCACATCACGCAGCAATTGCGCTGGATCATCCGGCAGCAGTCGCTGCAACAGCGCTTCTTCACAGCGCCCACCGACGTAACCCGCCGTACGCAGCACTTCGCGTGCACTGACCGGCAGACGCTGCAAGCGGTGCACCATCAATTCGGCCACATTGTCGGCGTAGCGATAGCCGTTCACCTCGGCCTGATCCCACACCCAGCGCCGCGTCGTTGCATCGAAACGCAGCAGACGCTCATCCACCAGAGCCCGTGCCACCTGGCTGACGAACAACGGATTGCCGGCGGTCTTGAAATGCACGACGCGCGCCAGCGCCTCGAGGTTATCGACGTCGGCATCGAGTTCGATCGCCATCAATTGCGCGACGGCCTGCGCCGACAGCGGCCGTAATGCAAGATCGCTGACTGGCAATGTCGGGGCGGCGCGCAGGTCATCGCTCCAACTGCCCGGACCTTGCGGTAGCTTGCCCTCGCGATAGGCCAGAATCAGCAACAAATGCCGCGTCGGCCGGGCGATGAAAGCTTTGAGAAACGCTTGGGTCGAGTCGTCCGCCCACTGCACGTCATCGATGAACAACAGCAGCGGATGCCCCGGTTGCGCAAAGACCTCGAGGACATCGAGCAGCGCCCGATTGACTCGGTCGAGGGCATGGCGGGCCGGCATGTCCGGTAATTCGGCGGTGGTACCGATCAGCAATTCGGCGTCCGGCGCCATGTCCACCAGCAAGCGGCCACGGCCTTTGAGGGTATCGCTCAGCTGCGCCGCGAGGGCCTGCAAGGCCAGCGTGGGCTTGGTCAACACTTGGCTGATCAGCGATTGAAAAATCTGCGCCAGTGGCGCGAAGGGTCGGTCGTTTTGCAGCAGTTCAACCTTGCCGCTGGCCCAGTAACCGGGTGCTTGTGTGCGCAGCACTTGCTGAATCAGCGTCGACTTGCCCGCCCCCGGCGCGCCGGCGACCAGCAGCACGCGGGCGATGCCATCGCTGCGCACGCGCTGGATCTGTTCGAGCAGTTGCTTGCGCTCGTCATCACGGCCGAACAGCACATCGCCGCGCGTAGCCGTCGCCCGTGCATCGAAGGCACCGAGGCGGAACGCTTCGATCTGGCCTTTTTTCTGCCATTGGCGCAGGCACCAGGTCAGATCGGCGGCCAGCGATTCGATGCTCTGGTAACGCGCCTCCGGCTCCTTGGCCAGGCCTTTGAGCAGCACATGACAAATGCCTTGCGGCAGGTCGGGGATGTATTGCGCCGGCGACAATGGCTCGACGGCGGCATGCACATGCAACCATTGCGAGGCGTCGCGGGCGGTCAGCGGCGGGCGCCCGGTCAGGGCCTGATAAATGATTGCCGACAGCGCATACACCTCGCTGCGTTCATCGAACCCGGCGCCATCGCGCTGCAGCTGCTCCGGCGCCAGATAGGGCCAGTGTTCGAGGCTCGGCAGTTCGCTGTCCGGGGTTTCCTGGGCCTGGGTGTGAAAGCCCATCAGCCTGACACTGTCGTCAGCGCCGACCAGCAGATGCCAAGGCAATAAAGCACTCTGTGGGAGCGAGCCTGCTCGCGAAAGCGGTGGGTCAGTCAAGGGCGATGTCGGCTGAATTGACGCTTTCGCGAGCAGGCTCGCTCCCACAGGGTTTTGCGCTGTCTCGGGTTGCCGAGAGTGGGCCAGCGCATTCGCGGCGGCGACGGCGATGTTCAGCACGCGCCCGAGCGGCAGGCCGGCGGCGTCGAGCAATCCCGCCAGCGGAGCGCCCCACTGTGGGTAGACCAGCACCGGGCCGTCCGCCGAACGAATCAGCGCGAGCGGGTTGATCGCCCATTGCGATGGCAGCTGCACATGGAAGTCGCGCTCCAGCCGCTGGCACAGCGCCGGACGCTGGATCGGCGCGCGTACGGCAAACCATGTCTGGCCCGAGCGGCTGTCTTCGAGGGTGAACCACGTCAGTTCATGGTCGCGACGCAGCAGGCTGAACCGGCAGTTGTCCAGCCATGCTTCATCGAGCATCGGCGCATCGGTCGCGCGGGAAATTGCAGATGAGGATGGCTGGCCGGGCATACACATTCACCGCTGGAAATGGGATTCAGGCTGGTGGCGAAGTATACGCAGCGTTTTTTTGCCAGAGGGCCAGCCGCTGCGCTGATGTCCGTCTGCGGCCTCAAGATGGCCGTCCAGAGCCTCGCACCGTGGTTTTTGAGGCTATAAAAGCGCGCGACTTATCCCTCGGGATAATTGCTTTATGCCAGGCCGTCACCTAGCGTACGCCTGATAACCCGGCGCCCGCGCCCTGTCCTTCTCACCTGCAACGCAGAGGCCTGCATGATCCGACTCGGCCAAGCCACGATTTCTCTGGAACGGCGCGAAGCCTTTCTCGATGGCCGGCCCTTGCGCGTGGGCGGGCGGGCGTTCGAAATACTCTCGGTGCTGATGCAGGCCGACGGGCGCATCGTCAGCAAGGACGAACTGATCAATCAGGTGTGGCCGGACATCGTCGTCGAAGAGAACAATCTGCAAGTGCAGATTTCCTCGCTGCGCAAACTGCTCGGGGAAAAAGAAATCATCCAGACGGTTCCCCGTCGAGGTTACCGATTATTGAAAGACCGCGAACCCAATCTGCCGCTGTTCAACCCACTGGCCTCGGCGCCGATCGTGGCGCAGCCGCCGCCGGTCGATGCGCAATCGGTGCCGGTGTTCATTGTCGACGATGAGGCCTGCGTGCGTACCGCGTTGAGCCGCTTGTTGCGCGCCGAAGGCATCGAACACCGGATTTTCCAGTCCGCCGAGGAATTGCTCGACGCCGACATAGCCAATGGCCCGGCGTGCCTGCTGCTCGACGTCAGCCTGCCGGAAGCCACGGGTTTGCAGTTGCAGGCGGCACTGAACCAGCGCGGCTTGCCGTGGCCGGTGATCTTCATGACCGGCCACGGCACCATTCCGATGTCGGTGCAGGCCATGAAGGCCGGCGCGGTGGAGTTTCTGACCAAGCCCTTCAATGACGATGAACTGCTCGGCATTCTGCGCAACACTCGTCAGCACGCGGCGACGGCGTACGATCAATGGCAACGGGTTCAGCACGTGCGGCAATTGGCAGCGCAACTGACGCCGCGCGAGCGCGAGGTGCTGCCGCTTATAGTTGGAGGTCTGTCGAACAAGCAGATCGCCAACCAGTTGGGCACCAGTGAGGTGACCGCCAAGGTTCACCGTAAACACATCATGGCGAAGATGCAGACCCGCTCGCTGGTCAACCTCGTCGAACTCTACGGACTGATCAGCGCTGCGCCTTCGCCTGGCCCATCGAGCCTGTCGTGAGCGGCCTGGCGGGTTGCCCGACGGCAGCCGACGGCACCCGACCTACCATCGTCTGCATCGTTGATGACGACGCATCCGTGCGCAAAAGCCTGTCGAATCTGCTGCGTTCCGTCGGTTATCGCGCGCAGGTGTATGCCAGCGGCGAAGCGTTTCTCGCCGACGCCGACTTCGCCGAGATCGCCTGTCTGCTGCTGGACCTGCGCATGCCCGGCCTGTCCGGCATCGACGTCATGCGCGCGCTGCCGCGACAGATTCCGGTGATCTGCATGTCTGCTCACTGGGACGAGGCGGCGCTGGCCGAAACCGGGCATTACCAGGCGTTCGAGTGCCTGTGCAAACCCTTCGAGGAAGAGGTGTTACTGGCGGCACTCGACAAGGCCCTGCACCGCTAAAGCTGCTCACTTCAACTGTCCTGCATGGTTTCTTCCTGAGTCTCGATTACGGGCAACGACTCAGTCATCGAAGCGTGACACACCGCCAGGATTTCATCGGCCAGCGCCGAGTCATCCGGGCAGGCCCGCGACAGCATGATCGCGCCGACCGCATGGGCCAGCAGGTCGATCATTTTGTTTCTGCCCTCACTTTGCGGCGCAGCCGCTGCGCTCGGGTATTTCTCGCCGAGCGTATGCAATAAGCGCTCGATGCCCTCGGCGAAAGCTGTCTTCACATCCCCCGACTGCCGCGCCGCATCGCCGCACAGCGCCGCCATGGTGCAACCGGTGGATCGGCCATCGCGATGGTCGCGTGAAACGTAAACATCGATGAAGTCCTGCACGCTCATCGCCTCGGCGCTGGCCAGTGACTGCGCCAGGCTGTTGGCCGACGCTTCGGCCATCAGATCGGCCTTGGAGCCGAAGTGTTTGTAAAAACCGCCGTGGGTGAAACCGGCCGCCGCCATCAGGTCAGCCACACCAACCCCGTCATAACCGCGTTCGCGGAACATCACTGAAGCCGTTTCGACAATGTGCTCGCGATTGGCCTGAGCCTGAGCTTTGGATACGCGCATGTTGGATACCTCCAGCGCTGAAAAATCATGGCTCGATGATACATAGATGTTGGCCATAATCAAAACCGTTGACAGTTTAGATTTCGATCATCATCCTAAAAGCCCGCAATCACTCTTCTACTGAAAAAGAGCCGACACCATGACTACTCGCCCTACTGTTCTGATCACTGGCGCCTCCACCGGCATCGGCGCGGTCTACGCCGCACGTTTCGCCCAACGCGGGCACGATCTGGTGCTGGTCGCCCGTGACCAGTCGCGTCTGGACGCCCTCGCCACCAATCTGCGTGCCGAATACAACGTCAATGTCGAAGTGCTGCAAGCCGATCTGACCCGACTCAGCGATCTGCAGACTGTCGAAGCGCGCCTGCGCGACGACGCGCGCATCGGCATCCTCGTCAACAATGCCGGCGCCGCGCAGTCCGGCACGTTCATCGAACAAAGCACTGACAGCGTGGCGCAACTGGTCGCCCTCAACACCACCGCGCTGGTGCGGCTGGCCAGCGCCATCGCCCCGCGTCTGGCCAAGGCTGGGGACGGCGCGATCATCAACATCGGTTCGGTGGTGGGCCTGGCGCCGGAGTTCGGCATGTCGGTGTATGGCGCGACCAAGGCGTTCGTGCTGTTTCTCTCCCAGGGCCTGAGCCTGGAGCTGTCGCCGAAAGGCGTGTACGTGCAAGCCGTACTGCCCGCCGCCACCCGTACGGAAATCTGGGACCGCGCCGGTATCGACATCAACACGCTGACCGACATCATGGAAGTCGGCGACATGGTTGACGCTGCGCTGGTCGGTTTTGATCGTCGCGAAGTCGTCACCATCCCGCCGCTGCATGAAGGCGAACGCTGGGATGCCCTGCAAACTGCGCGGCAGGGCCTGCTGGGGCAGATTCGCCAGTCGGCCGTGGCGCCACGTTATCTGCCTCAAGCCTGACTTCAACCGGACCCGCCGCCAGTGCGGCGGGTTCCTACCGACAAGAGCATCCGTAATGAAAGCATTTTTCATCGAGCGCTACGGCAAGCAGAACGGCCGGATTGGCGACGTCCCCGAACCGCTGATCGGGGAAAACGACGTGCTGATCGAAGTGCACGGCAGCAGCATCAACCCGCTGGATCTGAAGATTCGCAGCGGCGAATTCAAGATGATCCTGCCCTATCAGATGCCTTTGATCTTGGGCAACGATGTCGCCGGTGTGGTGCTCGGCACTGGTGCGGCGGTCAAGCGGTTCAAGCCGGGCGATGAGGTTTATGCCCGTGCGCCTGAAAACAGGAGCGGCACATTCGCCGAACGCATCGCCGTCGACGAAACAGCCGTCGCCCTCAAACCTGCCAATCTCGACATGACCGACGCGGCGTGCATACCGCTGGTGGCGTTGACCGCGTGGCAGGCATTGGTTGAAGTCGCCAGGTTGCAAAAGGGTCAGAAAGTGTTGATCCACGCCGGCTCCGGTGGCGTCGGCACAGTCGCCATTCAGCTGGCCAGACACCTCGGCGCTTTCGTCGCGACGACTACCAGCACGGCGAATGTCGAGTGGGTCAAAGCGCTGGGCGCTGACGTGGTGATTGATTACACGCAACAGGATTTCGCCAGCGAACTGCACGATTACGATGTTGTGCTCAACAGCCTCGGTGGCGATGTGCTGGAGAAATCGCTAAAGGTGCTGAAACCGGGTGGGCAGCTGATTTCCCTGTCCGGACCGCCGACCGCGCAGTTCGCACAGGAGCAGGGTTTGTCGTGGCTGCTTGGGTTGGTCATGCGTGTGCTCAGCAGCGGTATCCGGCGAAAGGCGCGCAAGCGTGGGGTGCGTTATGCGTTTCTGTTTATGCGCGCCGATGGCATTCAGCTGCAGAAGATCAGCGCATTGATCGAGGCTGGGGTTATCAAACCGGTGATCGACCGGATCTTTGCCTTCGATCAGATAGCTGACGCCTTGCACTACGTCGAACAAGGCCGGGCCAAGGGCAAGGTCGCCATCGTGATCGATCCTGAAAGCCCCTCACCCTAGCCCTCTCCCAAGGGAGAGGGAACTGACCGAGTTGAATGTGCGAGTTATACCGACCTGAGATATCGAGGCGATCACAGGTCTCAAAAATCCCATAAATCAGCTCCCTCTCGCGGAGGGAGTTGGAACTGAACGAGTTGAATGTGCGAGTTATACCGACCTGAGATATCAAGGCGAACACAGATCTTGAAAAGCCCACAAATCAGCTCCCTCTCGCGGAGGGAGATAGAACTGAACGAGTTGAATGCGCGATTTACGCCGACCTGAAATAACGAGGCGAACACAGGTCTCAAAGAGCCCACAAATCAGCTCCCTCTCCTCGGGGAGAGGGCTGGGGTGAGGGGTGAATTCACTGCGGTGTTTGGGCATGCGCGTTGCAGCTGCAAGCCCGACTCGCCCTCCCTGCTGAAACTTCGAGAAACCCCTCTCGACTTGCGTTTTCCTCAACCTGCACCACGCTTGATTCACAGAAGTGTCGGGTTTCATGGCGAAACTGCGGTTAACTGAATGGTTAGTTACCGTTATAATCCCGCGCTTCATTCAAACGGGACTTTCAATGTGAACCACAGTCAACGCGTCTCAGGCGTTTCAACGTTCATTCTCGTCGGCCTTGGCGTGATCATCGCCCTGCTCGGTCTGGCGCTCGCGGCCGGCGGTGTGAAGCTGGTGAGCCTGGGCGGTTCCTGGTACTTCCTGGTCGGCGGTCTGGCGATGACCGTTTCCGGTGTGCTGATCGCACTGAAGAAAACTGCAGGCGCCTGGCTGTTCGCCGCGTTTCTCGTGGCGACTGCGATCTGGGCGGTGGCTGACGCCGGGCTGGTGTTCTGGCCGGTGTTCTCGCGGCTGTTCATGTTCAGCGCGATCGGTATGGTCGTCGCGCTGGTCTACCCGCTGCTGGCGCGTGCCAATGGCCGCGTTGCCGGTCGCGGCGCGTATGCCGTGGCCGCTGTGCTCGCCGTGGGTGTGGCGGTTGCTGCGGGCAACATGTTCGTCGCGCATCCAACGGTTGCCGCCACTGGCACCGGTCCGGGTCTGACCCCGGTGGAGCCGGCCAAGGCGCAGAAAGACTGGGCGCACTACGGCAACACCGAAGGAGGCAGCCGTTTCGCCGCGCTCGATCAGATCAACCGCAACAACGTCGACCAATTGAAAGTCGCGTGGACCTACCACACCGGTGACGTCGCCGAGAGCGATGGCAACGGCGCCGAAGACCAGCTCACCCCGCTGCAGGTCGGCAACAAGGTGTTCATCTGCACTCCACACAACAACCTGATCGCCCTCGATGCCGATACCGGTAAAGAGCTGTGGAAGAACGCGATCAACGCGCAATCGAAAGTCTGGCAGCGCTGCCGTGGCATGGCTTATTTCGACGCCACCGCCACCCTCGCTCAGCCGAGCAATTCTTCGATCATCGAAGCCAAACCGGCGCCGGCCGCCAACTGCCAGCGCCGTCTGCTGACCAACACCATCGATGCCCGCCTGATCGCGGTCGACGCTGACACCGGCGAGTTCTGCCAGGGCTTCGGCAACAACGGTCAGGTCGATCTGAAGGCCGGTCTGGGGGATGTTCCGGACAGCTACTATCAGTTGTCGTCCGCGCCATTGATGGCCGGCACCACCGTGGTGGTAGGCGGTCGCGTCGCCGACAACGTGCAGAGCGACATGCCCGGTGGCGTGATTCGCGGGTTTGACGTGATCACCGGCACCATGCGCTGGGCGTTCGACCCGGGCAACCCGCAGGATCGCAATGCGCCGGCCGACGGCAAAACCTACGTGCGCAGTACGCCAAACAGCTGGGCACCGATGTCCTACGACGCAGCGACCAACACGGTGTTCCTGCCCATGGGCAGCTCGTCCACCGACATCTATGGTGTCGAGCGCAGCGAACTGGACCACAAGTACGGCGCCTCGATCCTCGCGCTGGATGCCAGCACGGGTGAAGAACGCTGGGTGTTCCAGACCGTGCACAACGATCTGTGGGACTTCGACCTGCCGATGCAGCCGAGCCTGATCGACTTCGACAAGGACGGCCAAAGCGTTCCGGCGCTGGTCATCGGCACCAAGGCCGGGCAGATCTATGTGCTCGATCGCGCCACCGGCAAGCCGCTGACTGAAGTCAAGGAAGTCCCGGTGAAAGCCGCGAACATCCCCAACGAGCCGTACTCGCCGACCCAGCCGAAATCCGTGGGCATGCCGCAGATCGGCGCGCAGCACCTGACCGAGTCGGACATGTGGGGCGCCACGCCGTATGACCAGTTGCTCTGCCGCATCGACTTCAAGAGCATGCGCTACGAGGGTCTGTACACCGCCCCGGGTACTGACAAATCGCTGAGCTTCCCGGGTTCGCTGGGCGGCATGAACTGGGGCAGCATCTCCACTGACCCGGTGCACGGTTTCATCTTCGTCAACGACATGCGCCTGGGTCTGTGGATTCAGATGATTCCATCGCAGAACAAGGGCCAGGCCGCAGGCGGTGGCGAAGCACTGAACACCGGCATGGGCGCTGTGCCGCTCAAAGGCACGCCGTACGCAGTGAACAAGAACCGCTTCCTCTCGGTGGCCGGCATTCCGTGCCAGGCGCCGCCGTTCGGCACGTTGACCGCGATCGACATGAAGACCCAGAAAGTCGCGTGGCAGGTTCCGGTCGGCACCGTTGAAGACACCGGTCCTCTGGGCATTCGCATGCACTTGCCGATCAAGATCGGTCTGCCAACCCTCGGCGGCACCCTGTCGACCCAAGGTGGCCTGATCTTCATTGCCGGCACCCAGGACTTCTACCTGCGCGCCTTCAACAGCGGCAATGGCGAAGAAGTCTGGAAAGCGCGTCTGCCAGTCGGCAGCCAGGGCGGCCCGATGACCTACGTTTCGCCGAAGACCGGCAAGCAGTACATCGTCGTCACCGCTGGCGGCGCACGTCAGTCGACTGATCGCGGCGATTACGTGATGGCCTACGCCCTGCCGTAATCCGCTGCTGCACATCCACCCACTCCCCAGCGCGCGGTGCCTCACAGCACCGCGTCGCCGTTTTATTGCGTTGAAGATTTCAGCAGGAAGGATTCACATGTCATCGGCTGTTCGCTTTTCCCGTTCCAGACTTTGCACCAGCCTGTTGCTGGGCCTGAGCTGCACCACTGCCCTCCCCGCGCTGGCCGCCAGCGATTCCGGTCTGCTGTCCCGCAGCACCCTCACCGGTGACTGGGGCGGCTTGCGTCATCAACTCGATGATGACGGCATCAAGTTTACTGGCGATTACAGCGGCGAAACCGCCTACAACGCCGACGGCGGCCTGCACCGTTCGGCGCGCTACTCGCAGAACATCAAGCTCGGCGTGCAGTTTGATCTGAGCAAACTCTACGGCGTCGACAACGCCGGCAAAGTGCAACTGACCATCAACGACCGGCGCGGCAACAGCGCGTCGGAAGATCTGGTCGGCAACCGCTTGCCGATTCAGGAAAACTACGGCGGCCTGTACACGCGCCTGACTGAACTGAGTTACGAGCGCAGCCTGTTCACCCCGGCGCTGAACGTGAAGCTCGGCTACATGGCCATGGGCAACGACCTCGGCGGCCTCGACAGCGGCATTCTGTGCAACTTCATGAACGCTGGTTTCTGCGGCCATCCGCTGAACATGTCCGGCGGCAGCGGCTGGACCAACTACCCCAACGCGCGTCTGGGCGTGCGGGTCAAATACGACCTGTCGCCGTCCTGGCAGCTGCGTGTGGCGGCGTTCAACGTCGACCCCGAGAGCAATGGCAATTCCAGCCGCGCCTGGCACTTGGGGCCGAAACACACCACCGGCACCGTCGTACCGATCGAGCTGGTGTACAAGCACGCCGGCGAGCTGCCGGGTGAATACAAGCTCGGCTATTACTACGACAGTTCCGACGTCAAACGCATTGGCAGCGACGACGAGGTGTCCGGTCGTGGCGGTCATTACCTGCTGATCGATCAGGCGGTCTGGCGTTCGCCGAACTCCGAGGGCCGCAGTCTGCATGCGTTTGGTCAGTATTCGGCGGCCAGTGAAGCGGCCTCACCGTTCAGCAAGTGGTACGGCACCGGCGTAGTCCTGTACAAACCGTTCGAAGGCCGCCCGCGTGACACTCTGGCGCTGGGCTATGGCCGCGCCGTGCCCAACCCGCGCAGCCGTGATGTTCAGCAGGATGCCGCCATGGCCAATGGCGCTGCATTCCCGCATCTCGACAGCGCTGAGCAACTGATCGAATTGGGCTACGGCTACCAGGCCACCCCATGGCTGACCCTGCGCCCGAACCTGCAATACATCATCGAACCGGGCGCGTTCTCCGGGCAGGACATCGACAATGCGCTGGTGGTGGGGTTGCAGGTGAAGGCTGCGCTTTAAGCCTTGTGGTGGATGCACCACCGCCATCGCGAGCAGGCTCACTCCTACAGGGGTTTTGTGTATTGCCGGGATTTTGTGCCCGACGCAAACCCTGTAGGAGTGAGCCTGCTCGCGATGGCATTGGTTCAGGCAACCAAAATTTTTGAATGCTCAACCAGTTCCTTCAGAGCACCGACCAGTCACCCACCTGTCGAAATTAATTCCAGCCATCGGTGAATTATTTCGTGTCCGCATGTATCTGAGGCAGAAGAGCCGGCGCCATCATGGAGATGGCATCGCAGCGGTAATCTGGATCAGCGAGCGGGAACATCGCAATGAAATCACGCAAGAACACCGTCAAACCGATCGGTTTGAAAGACATCACCATTGTCGACGACGCCAAGATGCGCAAGGCAATCACCGCCGCCGCACTGGGCAACGCCATGGAATGGTTCGACTTTGGCGTCTACGGCTTTGTCGCCTATGTGCTCGGCAAGGTCTTCTTCCCCGGCGCCGATCCCGGCGTGCAAATGATCGCCGCGCTGGCGACCTTCTCCGTGCCTTTCCTGATTCGTCCGCTGGGCGGGCTGTTCTTTGGTGCGCTCGGCGACAAATACGGCCGGCAGAAAGTCCTCGCCGCGACCATCGTCATCATGTCCCTGAGCACCTTTGCCATCGGCCTGATTCCGTCCTATGCCTCGATCGGCATCTGGGCGCCGATCCTGCTGTTGCTGGCGAAGATGGCCCAAGGTTTCTCCGTGGGTGGCGAGTACACCGGCGCCTCGATCTTCGTCGCTGAATACGCACCGGACCGCAAACGCGGCTTCCTCGGCAGCTGGCTGGATTTCGGCTCGATCGCCGGTTTCGTCTTCGGTGCCGGCGTGGTGGTGCTGATTTCGACGATTCTCGGTGAACAGCGCTTCGAAGAATGGGGCTGGCGGATTCCGTTCTTCCTTGCCCTGCCGCTGGGCATGATCGGCCTGTATCTTCGCCACGCTCTGGAAGAAACCCCGGCGTTCCAGCAGCACGTGGAAAAGCTCGAACAAGGTGACCGCGAAGGCCTCGCCGGTGGCCCGAAAGTGTCGTTCAAGGAAGTTGCGACCAAGCACTGGCGCAGCCTGATGACCTGCATCGGCGTAGTAGCGGCGACCAACGTCACCTACTACATGCTGCTCACCTACATGCCGAGTTACCTGACCCACAACCTGCATTACAGCGAAAACCACGGCGTGCTGATCATCATCGCGATCATGGTCGGCATGCTCTTCGTGCAGCCGCTGATCGGCTTCGTCAGCGACAAGATCGGCCGCAAGCCTTTCATCGTCGTGGGCAGCATCGGCCTGTTCATCTTTGCCATTCCGGCGTTCATGCTGATCAACAGCGGCAGCATCGGCCTGATCTTCTCCGGCTTGCTGATTCTGGCGGTGTTGCTCAACTTCTTCATTGGCGTCATGGCCTCGACCCTGCCGGCGATGTTCCCCACCCATATCCGCTACAGCGCTTTGGCCAGTGCCTTCAACGTCTCGGTGCTGATCGCCGGTCTGACCCCGACTGCCGTGGCCTGGCTGGTGGAAAGCACCAACGATCTGTACATGCCTGCGTATTACCTGATGGTGATCGCCGTGGTCGGCCTGATCACCGGCGTGACCATGAAGGAAACCGCCAACAAACCCCTGCGCGGCGCGGCCCCGGCGGCCTCCGACCTCGAAGAGGCCAAGGAGCTGCTGCAGGAACACCACGACAACATCGAACAGAAAATCGAAGACATCGATGCCGAGATCGCCGAGCTGGAGGCCAAGCGCAAGGTGCTGGTTCAGCAGCACCCGCGCATCAACGAGTGATCCGCTAGACCCAGAAAAAATCGGCGGGGCCGTCACCCCGTCGATTACTCGGAGCGCGGCTTGGTGTTAAATAGGCGCCAGTCTTGACCTTGTCGCTTAAAGCCGTGCAACGAGAACCGCTATGAATACCCCTGCCCAGAACATCTTCGCTCAACAGGTGACCCGATGATCGAAGTCACCGAAGTTTCCATCGCCCAACTGCGCGCCGCCCTCGAATCCGGCCAGACCACTGCCGTGGAACTGGTACAAGCCTATCTGGCGCGCATCGATGCCTACGACGGCGCCGACACCCCGACGGCACTCAACGCCGTAGTCGTGCGCAATCCTGAAGCGCTGAACGAAGCCCGCGCCTCCGATGCCCGTCGCGCCAAAGGCGCAACCTTGGGGCCGCTCGATGGCATCCCCTACACCGCCAAAGACAGCTACTTGGTCAAAGGCCTGACCGCCGCCTCCGGCAGCCCGGCTTTCGCCGATCTGGTTGCCCATCGCGATGCTTTCACCATCGAGCGCCTGCGCGCTGCCGGGGCGATCTGCCTGGGCAAGACCAACATGCCGCCGATGGCCAATGGCGGCATGCAGCGTGGCGTTTATGGCCGCGCTGAAAGTCCGTACAACGCCGCCTACCTCACCGCGCCTTTCGCCTCCGGCTCGTCCAATGGCGCCGGTACCGCCACCGCAGCGAGTTTTGCTGCATTCGGTCTGGCGGAGGAAACCTGGTCGAGCGGTCGCGGCCCTGCGTCGAACAATGGGCTGTGCGCCTACACCCCGTCGCGCGGAGTGATTTCGGTGCGCGGCAATTGGCCGTTGACCCCCACCATGGACGTCGTCGTGCCGTTCGCGCGGACCATGGCCGACCTGCTCGAAGTGCTCGACGTGGTCGTCGCCGAAGACCCCGACACCCGTGGCGACTTGTGGCGCCTGCAACCGTGGGTGCCGATCCCGCGTGTCAGCGAAGTGCGCCCGGCGGCGTACAGTGAACTGGCCGCCGACGCCAAAGCCTTGGCCGGCAAACGCTTCGCCATCCCGCGCATGTACATCAACGCCGACGATGACGCCGGCACCAGCGAAGCCCCTGGCATCGGCGGCCCGACCGGTCAGCGCATCAACACCCGCGCTTCGGTGATCGACTTGTGGCAGCAGGCGCGTCAGGCCCTGGAAGCCGCCGGTGCTGAAGTCATCGAAAGCGATTTCCCGCTGGTCTCCAACTGCGAAGGCGACCGCCCCGGCGCGCCAACCGTGTTCACCCGTGGCCTGGTCTCGAAGGAATTCCTCCACCACGAACTGTGGGATCTGACTGCCTGGGCGTTTGACGACTTCCTGCAGGCCAACGGCGACCCGAAACTCAATCGTCTGGTCGACGTCAACGGGCCGAAAATCTTCCCGCACGACCCCGGCACCCTGCCCAACCGCGAAGGCGATCTGGCCGCCGGCATGGACGAATACGTGCGCATGGCCGAACGCGGTATCACGCCGTGGAATGAAATCACTACCGTGCCTGATGGCTTGCGCGGTCTGGAGCAAACCCGGCGCATCGACCTCGAAGACTGGATGGATAAGCTCGGCCTCGATGCGGTGCTGTTTCCGACCGTCGCTGACGTGGGCCCGGCGGACGCCGATGTCAATCCTGCCTCGGCCGACATCGCCTGGAGCAACGGTGTCTGGGTAGCCAACGGCAACCTCGCGATCCGCCACCTCGGCGTGCCGACCGTTACCGTGCCGATGGGCGTGATGGCCGACATCGGCATGCCGGTCGGCCTGACCTTCGCCGGCCGCGCCTACGACGATTCGAACCTGTTGCGCTTCGCCGCTGCGTTTGAATCGACCGGCAGCAAACGCCAGATCCCACCGCGGACACCGCCGCTGGTGTAACCCTTACTGACACACCGCTATCAACTGTAGGAGTGAGCCTGCTCGCGATAGCGGTGTGTCAGCCGACAAAGATGCTGCCTGATACACCGCTATCGCGAGCAGGCTCACTCCTACAATGGTTGGTTGTGTGAAGGCTGCCAACTCAGCACACCGGCCCAATCCTTTTCAACCCAATCCCCCGATCATCAGCGCCATCCAAATCGCCACCGGCCCTGACCATGATCAACCGCGCCCCTTTCCGTTTCACCCTGCTTGCCATGCTCTGCGGTCTGACCGGCACCGCCCACGCCAGCGGCTTTTTCGACGATGCCAAAAGCGACGTGCTGCTGCGCAACTTCTATCTCAGCAACGACTACCGCTCGCCTGCACCCTCCGGAAAAAACTACAAACAGGAATGGGCTCAAGGCTTTATCGGTAACTTCTCATCCGGTTTCACCGAGGGCACAGTCGGGTTCGGCATCGATGCCCACGCCTTCGCCGGGCTGAAACTCGACGGTGGCAAAGGGCATTCGGGCACGGGTCTGCTTCCGGTCGACAGCGATGGTCGCAGCGAACACGACTACTCCAGCGCCGGCGGTGCGCTCAAATTGAAAGTCTCGCGCACCACCCTCGCCTTCGGTGAAATGACCGTAGAGAACCCGGTCTTCGACACCTCCGACAAACGTCTGCAACCGGAATACGCCACAGGCTTTTTGCTCAACAGCGCCGAGTTCGACGACGTCAACCTGGTCGCCGGGCACTTCACTGCATTCAAGAATCAGGACAGCTCATCGGGCAAAGGTGATTTTTACGGCTATGGCGCCAACACCGAGGCCGGCGGGATCAGTTTTATCGGTGCCGACCTGTTCGGCGCAAGCCCCATCGGCGGCGCACTTTACGCCTCCGAGCTAAGCGACACCTGGCACCAGTACTACGGCAACCTGCACTTCAAACAGTCCGGAGTGCTGCTCGACGCCAACCTCTACCACACCCGCGACACCGGCCGCGCATTGGCCGGCGAGATCGATAACACCGCGTTCAGCCTCTCCGGCAAATACAGCTTCGGCCCCCACGGGGTGATGCTCGGCTGGCAGCGCATCAACGGCGACACGCCGTTCGACTTCGTTGGCGGCGACTCGATCTACCTCGCCAACTCGATCAAATACGCCGACTTCAACGGCGCCAACGAACGTTCCTGGCAAGCCCGCTACGACCTCGACTTCGGCGCCTTCGGCATCCCCGGCCTGAACTTCATGACCCGCTACGTCCGCGGCAGCCACATCGACGGCACCCACGCCCCCAAGGGCGGCGCGTACAACCCGTTCGACGCCGACAGCGGCGACTATCAACCGCAACAGGGTGATGGCGGCAAGCACTGGGAACGCGACATCGACCTGAAATACATCGTCCAGTCCGGTGCCGCGAAGGATTTGTCGGTACAGCTTTCCCACGTCTCCCACCGCGCCAACGAAGCGCAGGCTGGCGATGACATTGACCGGATTTACGTGGTCGTCCAGTACCCACTTGGTTTCTAACCCACCGCCCATCCCGATTTGAAACGCTATCCCCTGTAGGAGTGAGCCTGCTCGCGATAGCGTCTTTTCAGCAACATTCATGTTGACTGATACACCGCTATCGCGGGCAGGCTCACTCCCACAGGTTTGAGTTTCGGCCAGACATCCGTATACGCAATACACCTTTTACGGCTAGCCAAATGCCATCACCTCCCTTATCCTGCGCACCCGCAAAAAAAGCCAAGCCAGGAAGGCATTGATCGACCTTCCTGTTTGTAGTCAATCAACACACCCGGATTCAGGGATGAACATGTTCCAGTTATTCAAACTCGGCATGGCCGTTGTGCTCGCCGCGACGCTCAGCGGCTGCATTACCGAAAGCGCCTCATGGGTCAGCGAACCCTTGCAACCCAAGGCCAGCGAGCCAGTCAGTTACCTCGTGGGCTCAATCGGGCCGCAATCTCTCAAGCAGTCCGCTGCTGACAACCAGCGAATCTTCTTCCGCAAACGCGGTTCGGAGTACGGGGCCGCCGGTGTCTGGAAAATGGCCGGCGCTTACTCAACGCCGCAGGATATTCAGGACGGAGTCGGCGCAGCGAGCGTATTCGTGCTGCCGCTCAAGCCGGGTGATTACGAGTTCTATGATTTCCAGTTCTTTTCCGCACGCTACCAACCAGGGCTCGGCACCGTTTTCACCTCAGCCGAGGCCCGCGAGAAATTCAACCTGCCGATGCGCCTTGAAGCCGGCAAGGCCTATTACATCGGTGAGTTCCGTTCGTTTTGCCTGACCGCAGGATTCTGCGCGTTCCGCTGGAATGATCAAAACGCCCGCGATGCCGCCGTCGCTCAGCGCATGACCCCAGGGCTGCCAACCCTGCAACCGCTGAAGCTCGACCTGAAAAACGCTGAGCCCTACATCTTTACCGGCCCTACTCCAGGTGCGGCCGTGGACGCCAAACCATGAAAACAGTCATCGCCCTCACCGCCGCCGCTCTGTTGACCGGTTGCGCGGCCACCAACACCTTGCCAGAGCGCACGCTCGCAGACGGTCAAGATTATCTGCAGCCGATTCACGTTATGGTCGATGATCCGGAAAACGGCTCCAGCCTGCGCAACCACCTGCGTCAGACCGGCGTGTTCCGCACCATCGAAACCGGCAGCGGCAAAGCTGACGAATACAACGTGCAGGTCAAGCTCAATGTGGAGCGTCACCTGCCGCCATTTCCGGTCATCCTGCTGAGCAGCGCGACGTTGTTCCTGCTGCCGCTGTCGAACGAATTCGACACGCAAAGCGAATTCACCGTGTTCCAGGGTGACAAGCGCCTGAAGCAATACACCTATCGCAACACCACTGAAAAATACATCTGGCTGCTGGATCAGGGCGGTGAGATGCGCGAACAGAACCTCAGCCGCATCGCTCGCGCCTTCGCGCAGGATGTGCAGCAAGACCGGCTGATCCCGGCAGTCGCGCAATGAACCTCGCCATGATGAAAGTCGCCGGCCTGCTCTGCGCCTCACTGATGCTGGGCGGCTGCGCCAACACCTTGCAACCGCTCGACTACCATGCCGACCAAGCCTATGTGCCGGTCACGCTCGGCATGGGGCCGGCGTATACGCGCATCGACGAGCAGCATCAGCGCGAAACCATCAGCGTCCTGAAAAAAACCGGCGCGTTCTCGATGCTCGATGGCGGTTACACCCGCAACGGCTACAGCCTGTTGATCACCGAACCCAGTGACGGCAAGGTCAACTGGCTGGCGCTGGTCAACGTCTTCACACTGTTCACCTTCCCGATGCCCTACCACTACCAGGACAACCTGCGCGGCTCGGTCTTCAAGGATGGTCAACTGCTCAAAACCTACAACTACTCGCGCGAGGGCTGGAGCGTAATGGCGTGGTACGTGCCGATTCCAGCGTTTGAAAACAAACGGCAGATGCTCGATCAGTTATTGCGCGAGATGGATCGGGACCGGCTGATTCCTTACAGCCACTAGCATTTTTTCAAGGCCAGGAGGCCGTTCTACCCCATGAAGATAAAGCACATCTGGCTGTCGGCCATACGCACGCTCAACACGCCAAGCCAAACGGTTAACGCCAATGACCTCATGTCGCACTGGCAAGCACTGCAGCAGAGCGGCGCGATCACCCTTGGCGATATCAATGTTTTCATTGGCGAGAATGGCTCGGGTAAATCAACCGTCATCGACATGGTCAGGGCGTTGAAACACCCGGAAATACTGGCCTCGCTCCCACGGGAAAATCCGCCGCGACAGATTCTGCCCGGCTACAGCATCAGCTTTGATAATGACGACAATTGGTCATACTTCTTTTCCGGGAATACGTTCGACCCGGATCTGGACTGCATTGAAAACGTCGCGTGCAGTCAGCTCTTGCTCATACCCAGCGAACGTAAACACTATGTGCGCTCCAGCGACCTGCACAAGCACGCCCTGTTTTCACCCGTACCGCGTTTTTACGAATACGCCAATATTCATTACCGCAACGGCATGACGCTCGAAGATCAATTCAGCGAAGACGCTGTCGCGGAACTGAACAAAAGCAAGCCGTTTCTGTGCAGCCTGGCGACTGATCGGCAAGGGAGTTTCGGTGCCACGCTGATTGACGACGGCACTTTCCAGCTCGGCGAGGACGGTCGTTTGTCGGTGTGGATCAAGGACGACCCCAAGATGCCCAACCAACTACCCGTGAGCTGGCTTCCCACAGGCTGGAAGTCTTATGCGCTGATGGCCGCCTGGCTGCGAAATTGCCCGAAGCACGCCATCTGCCTGCTGGAGGAACCGGAAAGTCACCTGCATCCGAAAATGCTCAGGTTTGTGATGGATTCCCTTATCGAAATTGCCACCGAACGCCATCAACAACTGCTGATCAGCACGCATTCTGCGACCGTCATCAATATCGCGGCGAAAGACAAACTAACGTTGTTCGAGATGTGCGGAAGCCATATCAAGAGCCAGCCCGATCGGCGCGACATTCTTGATCGATTGGGCTATCTGGCGTCGGATATCCTGCAGGCCAACTGCATCGTCTGGGTTGAAGGGCCCTCAGACCGTACGTATCTCAACTACTGGCTGGCAGGCCGTGCCCCCGAGCTAGTTGAAGGTATTCACTATTCGGTCATGTATTACGGCGGCAGGCTGCTGAGCCACCTCGGCGTAGCGGAAGAAAACGAAGACGACAGTGAAGATAACAGTGCCGACTTCATCAATCTGCAGTCGCTGAACAGAAACTCGGCGATTCTGATCGACAGCGACAAATCCAGCGCCAAGGGAAAACTGCGCAAGACCAAAGAGCGCGTGATTAAAGAGATCCAGGCTAACGGCGGCGTCGCTTGGGTCACCAAGGGTCGGGAAATAGAGAACTACATCGCCCCCCAATATATGGAAGTGGCGATCAAGCAAGTTCACCGTACTGCCAAACGCATCGTTTCCCAGTCGATCTGGGCCAATGCCCTGGAATACAAGAAGCTCCACGCACGCAAGAAAACCGTGGCCAACAAGGTCAAGGTCGCGGCGAAGATCAGCAGTGAGTACAAGCCGGATTATTCGGTTCTGGACCTCGGCGAGCGCATTGATGAGCTATGCACATTCATTCGCAAATGTAACTGAACTGTCTGGGCACTGAAGCTCCGGCAACGAGCGCCTGATCAGGCAGGCTCGCTCGCGCAGGGCCATGGATTTCTCATGGCGACAAGGACCCATCCTGCCTTGACGAGATCGCACCCTCGATCATTACCTCTGCCCGCCCGGCTCCACGCAACCACCGTTAAGCGACGTCGTCACCGCCGTAAGGCGCTTGCAACCGACGAAGCTTTCCCGGGCGCAGCGTCCGGAAAGGCGACCGCTCGTCGGATATCACTGCACACCTGTCAAGTCTGACAGGTGTGCATTCACGCCAAGTCGCGTTAACTCGTTCCGTCACTTCCCGTCGGAGCCGTTTCCATGTCCAGCCCCCAAAAACCCCTGCTACTCGCAGAACTCGGCATTCCTGGTCGCAGCAAGGACCCGGTGTCGAAGGATCCCGATGTCTGGGGTATCAACATCGCCGCCGCGCTGGACAACTTTCCGTGTCACGGCCTGCGGTGCGAGACGGGGCCATGGGGAAATATGGCGAGTGGCGACAGGCTGACGATATTTTGGGGCACCGGGCACAACGTGCTGAGCAGGACCGTCCTCAAGGACGAGGTCGATACGCAACTGCGCATGTTCGTGCCTTCGCGGCACATGGTCGACGGCGAGTTTGCGGTGTCCTATTCCGTCAAGCCGCTGGGCGGCACAGATCAACCGTCCGAAGTCATGCAGGTGCTGGTCAAGCTGACGCGCCCGGGTGGCCACGATGACAACGGTGACGACGGCCATTCCAAGCTGATCATGATCATTGCGCAGGAGATTCTTGACGGCGGCATCCACGAGGGCAACGTGGCCGCTGGCGTGGACATCAGCATTGGCAAGGCCGACGGCACACCCCCCTATCCCAACGCCGCGGCCGGCGATATTTGCCGCGTGAGTTGGGGTGGATTCTTCGTGCCCAGTGCTCCACTGACCCAGGAGCAGGCCGAAGGCAAGGCGCCGATCATCATCACCATCACCGAAAAAATCATCAGAGACGCCGGTGATGCGCCCGGCGTGGCCGTGGTGTTTGAGGTGTACGACTGCGTCTTCAACCGCTCCGAGGACTGGAGCCCCGAGCAGCGCGTAAAAGTAGCGGTGGATGCGACCCGGCTGGGGGCACCGTTGCTCAGGGAAGCGCAGAACAACGTGCTGGATGTCGACGAGCTGGGCGACGCCGATGGCACCGTGCAAGTTGTTGCCACGGATACGAGCAAGTTCGAAGTCGGAGACGAGGTATTCATCAGGATCAAGGGCACCCCCGTCGAAGGACCGCCGATTAATTGGGAACCGTCAGCAGGCGTGGAGTTGAAAAGTGTGCCGAGCATTATGGAAACCACGGCTCCCAACGCCGTGCTGCGCCAGTTGGCCAAGTCGCAGATCACCTTGTCTTACCGACTGGAAAAAGCCGACGGCTCCGACGATCTGGAATCCAAAAGCCAATTCATCCGCGCCATCGGCGAAGTCCAGCGCCTGGCCGAACCGATCATGCTGGACGAGGATTCCGGTGCCCTGAACCCACCGCTGGACGTGGTACTCATGGACATTCCATTCGATACCTCCTTCGTCGAAGGCCTTGTCCTGCAGCCGATCATGCTCGGCACCACCTCCGGCCTGAAGCCGTACCTGCCTGCTCTGCCAACGCGCCCCATCACCCACAACGACATCGTCGCAGCCAAACCGCTGTCGTACAGTATTGACAGCAACCACCTGACCCCGGTCAACGGCGGCACGGCGGAGTTCTACTACCAACTCCTGATCCCGAGCGCGGCGTTCGCCAAGCTGGACGCTTACCTGGCCTCCCGCGCCATTCGCGAGTCGATCCACACCGACATCCTGCGAGTCGGCAAACCACGCCAGGAACTGCCCGAACCGGTGGTGGCCGGCGTGGTGGGCGGCGTCCTGCCCGCCGACACCCCCGGCACCACCGCGACGGTCATCTACACGGAAACGGTCAAAGGCGATGAAGTGTTCATGTTCTGGGTCGGCTCGATCACCGGTGAGTATCCCGACTCGATCAAGCTGAACGAATTTACCGCCGGTCAGGAAGTACCGTTCCCCATCCCGGCCGCGATGATCAAGGGCAACGAAGGCGGGACGGTGGTGGCCAGGTACGAAATCAAGCGTGCGGATGGGAGAACCAGTTATGCCGAGCCGTTGAAGTTCGGTGTCGGCGTGGCGCTGGATCTGAAAGAGCCGAAAATCAAAGAGGCACCGAACGACACCAGCCTTGATCCACTGGAGGCCCAGAACGCCCTGACCTCGGTGATCAACTATGACGGCATGCTGGTCGGCGACAAGATTATCGTCCGCTTGACCGGCGCCCCCGGAACGCCGGCTGCCGGTTCGCACACCACCGAGCCATGGCCCGTCACCACCGTCGGCCCGCAGGAAATACCGCTGGCCGTCTCGGTGATCGCCTTCAACCTCGCCAAGTCCATCACGCTGGATTACACGGTTACGCGCGGCACCCAGGATCCGAAAGAGTCGCGGATTCGTGCGCTGGCGGTGTCGCAACTGCGTGTGGATCTTTCGCACTCGCCGAAAATCATTCAAGCGGCCGACGGTGGTGACGGGACTGACCTGGATGTGTCCACGCTCACTGCTGCGGCGACTCTTCGTGGCGGTTTCTGGCCGCACATTGCCAGCGGCCAGCGTGTCTGGATGCGAGTGGAAGGCACAAAAAAAGACGATAAAGCATATACGCGCACCGTGTGGACTGGCCCGAGCAATGCGGTGAACGCGCTCTGGATATCGCAAGGTTATCTCGATGCATCCTTGCCCTTGGCTGATCTGCAGTGGTTGAAGGATCAAAGCGAACTGGCGGTGACGTTCATGTCCACCCCGGATCACAGCACGGATGAAAACCTGGCGCTGAGTTTTCCGGTACGTACTTATACCGTGAAGGCCGTTGAGGATGCGGTGCTAGTGAAGTTCACCAATGCGCCTTACGTGATCGCACCGAGAGGTCGGCTTAAGGATATCGAAGTTCAACTCAGCAATTTGGACGGACCCCCCCTGCAGGGAACCGTCACATTGGACCTCCCCGCTGATTTCAGCTTTAGCGATGGAGGAAGCGGCTCACGGGATTTCCCCAGCGACATCGAGGGCAAAGTCAGTGTCCGCGGTGTAACGGGCGCTCAGACAAGTGGAAGTTACAATCTGGTGGCCAGTAAAGGTGCGTCAGTTGGCGAGGCATCGGCCACAGTGACGGCCCAGGGGCAACTGAAGAACATCCCTATTGGTGGTGGGAGCTGGGACGTGAAAATCAGTGCGGATGGCACGCGCATATACGTTTCCAGTTGGCAAAAACAGAATCTTTCCATTATCGATACAGCAACCCATGAGATTATTACAACAATTGAGAACATCATCGGTGCTCATGGTGTTGCTATAAGTCCGGATGAGAGATTCTGTTATGTGAGCAACAGATCTGTCGATAAGATCTCGGTAATAGACTTGCATGCCAAGGAGGTCATTCAAACTGTCGATACTGGTGGAGATCCTACAGGCCTGATTCTTAGTCTGGATGGTCGCTGGCTATTCTCTTGCAATTACAGTTCAGGCACTATCACAAGATGCAATACTGATACTTTTGCAGCCGAAACCATCCCCGCCGGGCGAAATCCACGCCAAGGATTCGCTGGCCCTGATGGCAAATCCATTTACATATGCAATCAGACAAGCTCTGAACTTTCCATCATCGACATCGCAACATTTACCCGTCGCGCAATCGTGCTCCCTGCGCCAGCACTGGGTATCACCATCAACCACGCTGGAGATTCAGCCTATATTGCTACAGCGACCGGCATTTCAGTCATTGATATTAAACAGGAAGTTGCAATCCGACACATTGAAAGTATTGGAGGACATGCATTGATCACCAGCAAGACTGACGATTACTTATACATTACGAATATAAGTGAAGATTTGTTGCACACCATAAATCTGAGTACTGGCGCTGCTGGGCCAGCCTATCCAATAGGAAGCGGGCCTCGTCACCTCGTAAGCAGTATGGACGGAGGTTCAATGTATGTATGTAATTATGGGAGCACTTATTTGTCATGGGTTGAATTGTGATTTTCTTACAACCCTTTAACCGACATGTGGGACTGGATCAGGCCAATCGTCACATCGACATCCTTAGGGCAGCCTTCGACGTATTAGCGGAGCGCCCTCTAACCGCATCCGGCTTGTAACGCAATCGGCCGGTCATCGGCATGAAAGCGCAGCGTAATTTTACGGGTTTTATCAGCGGCGACTCGACCTCCCCAACATCACCACCCGTCGGATTTCCGCCCGCACCTGTCAGATCTGACAGGTGCGCAATCTCCCTTTTAGCCGTTCAATCACTCCATCGCTCAAGCCCACGGAGTGGCCACCATGTCCGACAACGACTCAATCAACGACGCTCCGCAGCTGCTACAGGAACTCAAAATCCCCGGCCGTACGGGTCCAGTGTCGTCGACGCCCCTGAGGTGGGGCATCAATCTCGCCGCGGCGAAGCTCAACTTCCCTCGTCAGGGGCTGCTCTGCCAGGCCGGGCCTTGGGGGACGATGGGTAACCGCGACGCGTTGCGCATCTTGCGGGACTCCGATCTGCAGATAGCGCTGGAAATCGTTGATGAGGATGCGGTCGGCACCGAGCTGCAAATGTTCGTGGAGGCCAGACACCTTACCGAAGGAATGCACACACTCTC